>Ga0206123_10000002_pt1:400000-480194 | contig 480194 bp, 447 predicted proteins | sample Helgoland_Spring_2_FD_160086 | JGI IMG/M metagenome (GOLD analysis project Ga0206123, IMG submission 160086) | Pelagic subsurface seawater microbial communities from Kabeltonne, Helgoland, North Sea - Helgoland_Spring_Bloom_20160316_1 | ecosystem: Environmental > Aquatic >...
TCCCGGCCTACGCCGAACTGCACAAGTCCGGCCGCAGCCTGGGACCGTATTTCCAGAAGACGGTGCAGAGCGTGCTGCTGGTCGTATCGCCCATCTATATCGGTCTGGCGCTTACCGCACCCGAAGCGATATTCGTGATCTTCGGCCCCAAATGGGTGGAGATGGCCCCGATCGTTTCGGGCCTTGCCGTGGTCATGCCGCTGATGGCCGTACAGATCATCTGTTCGCCCACCTGCACTTCCACGGGAAAGGAGCGGATCTACCTGGCTACAAGCATAGCCGGGGCGGCGATCTTCGCGACATCGTTCTATATCGGCGTGCAGTTCGGACCCCAGGGACTGGTCCACGCCTGGTGGATTGGTGCACCGCTGCTGCTGATCTTTACGCTGACGCTGACCCTGCCCCAGATCAACCTGTCGGCGGGCCGCCTGATCGGCGCAGCCATCCCGCCGACGGCAGCCTGCGCTGTCATGGCGATCGCAGTCTTCGGAGTGCGGGCCCTGCTGCCGACCGACATTCCTGCGGCCGTGACGCTGGCCGCGCTGGCGGGCGCCGGAGCGGCGACCTATGCGGGCGTACTGCTGCTGGCGTGGCCGGAGGTCGTGCGATCGGGCATCGCCATGCTCAGGCGCCGCCCGACGAGCCCGATGCCGCCCGCATCCGGGCCAGTGCCTGTCGGTCAAACCAGTACCATTGTGGACTGAGCCGCGGCTTGAAGCCCGGCAAGGCCGCAGGATAAGCCTCCGCCAGATTGTCCGGCAGACCGCCGGGCCCTTCCGAGCGCATTATTTCCGTGATGATGCGGTTCTGGAACCGGCGAACCGCATAATTGACCATACGCGCGGACTGGCTGCGCAAACCCTTGAGAGTGATGCGATTGGGTTCGCAATAGAAACCCGCATCCGGGCAGACTTTCACCAGTTCGTGGCGCCAGGCCGATTCCGGCCCGAGATCGGTATGCGCCAGAGCGCCGATCAGGCCATCGTCGCCGACAAGATCGTTCGGCAGGCGAATACCGCGTGTCCGGAGGCGGCGAACGAAATCGCCCGACAGGGCATAACAGTCACCGAACAGGCCGCCCTCGCGCACCATGGACCTGCGATAGTGTTCGGCATTGCGGCCATTCATGGGAACGGCCGAGGCGGCATTGGCACCCGATTTTTCTAGACATGAGCGGAGGGCATTTACCGAGCCTGCCACAAGCTGCGCATCGCCATCGACGAACACATATGTTTGCGCATCCGGCGCATCGTCGAGGACGAACCTGTTCCAGCTCCGTGATTTGCCGCCTTCGGCATAGTCAACCAGCCGCACACCGCGTGCGGCATAGCCTCGGACGATCTCAGCCGTGGAATCGCTGCTGCCGTTGACCACCACCCAGATCTGCACATCGGGATCTTCCAGCGGCAGACTGTCGAGACAAAGGGCAATCCTCGCCTCTTCATTATGGGCAAGGACAGTGACGAGAACCGGTTTGGATTTTTCAGTCATGAAACGAATGCGCCAGGCTGCCGAAGGCATGGCCAATACGCGCGGCAGAGGGCGGCGTCAGCAAATATCCATGCACCTGTCCCAGAGCGGTTTACGTTCATCCCGTAAAGGCGGTGTACCTTGCCCTGCCCGTGCCGCGCCCCCAAGTATGCGCCCGAATGCCACCCGATACTGCCAATTCCGCCCAGCGCGACGATCCGGAAGGCTGGGCAACCGTCCAGCGGTTCCTGCCGTATCTCTGGCCAGCCGATAATCCGGCCCTGAAACGCCGCATCGTCGGCGCCATGATGTTCGTGCTCGCGGCCAAGGCGACCACGCTCGCCCTGCCGTTCGCCTATAAGAGAGCGGTCGATTCCATGACGACGCCGGCCAATCAGGCGGTCATGGTCGCTCTGGCATTCGTGATTGCCTATGCAGCCGGGCGGTTCGCCGCGGTCGCTTTCGACAATCTGCGCAATATCACCTTCGAGCGTGTCGGACAGGATGCCACGCGCAAACTTGCCGAAGACACGTTTTCGCGGCTGCATCAGCTATCGCTGAGATTCCACCTGTCGCGCCGCACCGGGGAAGTGACCAAGACCATCGATCGCGGGACGAAGAGCATCGACGTCATGCTCTACTTCCTGCTGTTCAACATCGCGCCCACAGCGCTGGAACTGACTGCGGTAGGAGTCATCTTCTACCTCAACTTCGGATGGGAACTGGTTGCCGCCACCGCGCTGGCAGTAGGGGCGTATATCTTCGTCACGCGCACGATCACCGAATGGCGCAACGAATTGCGACGGCAGATGAACGAACTCGACGGGACGGCCCTCGCCCGGTCGGTGGACAGCCTGCTGAATTACGAAACGGTCAAATATTTCGGCGCGGAAACGCGCGAGCGCGACCGCTACGCCGAATCGACCCGTGCCTTCGCCGAAGCGGCGATCCGGTCCGAAAACTCGCTGGCCCTGCTCAACATCAGCCAGGCGGTCATCATGAACCTGCTGATGGGCGCAGCGATGGCCTTCACCGTCTGGCAGTGGAGCAAGGGCGCGCTGACCACCGGCGATCTGGTGCTGGTGAACACCTATCTCATCCAGCTTTTCCGTCCGCTCGACATGCTGGGAATGGTCTATCGTACAGTTCGCCAAGGTCTGATCGACATGGCAGAGATGTTCCGCCTGATCGATACCGACGCCGAGGTAAAGGATGCTCCCGGCGCCCCTGCCCTGCTGATCCGCAAGCCAACCGTTGCCTTCGACAATGTCGTGTTCGGGTATGAGCAGGACCGGACGATCCTGCACGGGCTGAGCTTCGAGGTTCCGGCGGGCAGTCATGTCGCGATCGTCGGCCCTTCGGGCGCGGGCAAGAGCACGATCGGGCGATTGCTGTTCCGGTTCTACGACCCGCAGGAGGGCCGCATCCTGATCGACGGACAGGATATTGCAAAGGTTACCCAGCACAGTCTGCGCGAGCAGATCGGGATCGTCCCGCAGGATAGCGTGCTGTTCAACGACACCATCGGTTACAACATCGCCTATGGCCGCGGCGGCGCCGGGCGCGAACAGGTGATCGCCGCGGCACAATCGGCAGCAATCATGCCGCTGATCGAGCGCCTGCCCGAGGGGCTGGATACCGAAGTCGGCGAGCGCGGACTGAAACTGTCCGGCGGCGAGAAACAGCGCGTCGCCATTGCCCGCACCCTGGTGAAGGATCCGCCGATCCTGTTGCTGGACGAGGCGACAAGCGCGCTCGACAGCCGGACCGAACAGGAAATCCTGGCCACGCTCCGCCGGGTTTCCGAGCATCGTACCACGCTGGCCATTGCGCACCGGCTGTCGACCATCGCCGATGCGGACAAGATCCTGGTGCTGGAGCATGGTCGCCTGGTCGAAAGCGGTCACCACACGGATCTGCTGCGCCGCAAGGGCCTTTACGCAGAGATGTGGGATCGCCAGCGCGCAGAGAAGTCGGATAGCGACTGAACAGCGCCGCCGACCTTGCGGCTTGTGCCGCGATGCAACATTATTCATAATGCGCTGATCAACGGCGCCGATGCCGCGCCATTCCCGGATTAGACGAACGGAATTCTCGCATGCTCGACCGCAGCACGCTTCATCGCGACTGGTTTTCAAACATCCGGGCAGACCTGCTCGCCGGCCTGGTGGTGGCGCTCGCCCTGATCCCCGAAGCAATCGGCTTTTCGATCATCGCAGGGGTCGACCCGCGGGTAGGCCTCTATGCCTCGGTCGCAATTGCTATGGTCATCGCTTTCACCGGCGGGCGACCCGGCATGATCTCTGCCGCGACGGCGGCAGTCGCCGTCGTGGTGGTGCCGCTGGTACGCGATTACGGTGTCGATTATCTCTTCGCGGCAACGATCCTGATGGGCGTCTTTCAGGGCATCGCGGCGCTGTTACGTCTGGACCTGCTGATGCAGTTCGTGTCGCGGTCGGTCATCACCGGCTTCGTCAACGCCCTGGCCATCCTGATCTTCATGGCCCAGTTGCCCCAGCTCGACCCGACGGCAGCGGGCATCGGCTGGACGACCTATGCCATGGTCGCGGCGGCGCTGGCGATGATCTACCTGATCCCGAGACTGACGTCAGCCGTTCCGAGCCCCCTCATCGCCATTGTCGTGCTCACCGCGCTGACCATCTGGCTCGATGCTCCGGTCAATACCGTTGCGGACATGGGGAAGCTGCCGGAAGGCCTGCCCTATTTCGCCCTTCCGAACGTGCCTTTGACGTGGGACACCCTCCTCATCATCGCGCCCTATTCGGCGACAATGGCGGCGGTCGGCCTGCTGGAATCGCTGCTGACGGCGCAGATCGTCGACGACATGACCCACACGGGCAGCAACAAGCGCAGGGAAAGCGCGGGGCAAGGCGCCGCGAACGTCGTTGCCGCGCTATTCGGCGGCATGGGCGGCTGCGCGATGATCGGCCAGTCGGTCATCAATGTGACGAGCGGGGGACGCGGCCGGCTATCGACCTTCACGGCGGGCGCAGCGCTGCTGATCCTGCTGGCGTTGCTTGGCGACCTCGTCGGGCAGGTGCCGATGCCGGCGCTGGTAGCGATCATGATCATGGTTTCGATCGGTACCTTCAGCTGGAATTCGATCCCCAACATCGCAAAGCACCCGTGGCAGAGCAGCGTCGTCATGCTCACGACCGTCGTCGTGGTGGTGGCGACGCATAATCTCGCACTCGGTGTGCTGGCAGGCGTGATCCTGTCGGGCGTGTTCTTCACACACAAGGTGATGACCATGTTCGAAGTAGTGCGCGAGCGGGAGGGAGATACCGCGACCTATCGTGCCAAGGGGCAGATCTTCTACGCCAGCGTCGAACGGTTCGAAGCCGCGCTCGGCCCAGAAAGCATCCAGCCCGATCCGGCACCGCATGTGATTATCGATGTGCGCAAGGCACACTTCTGGGACATCAGCGCGGTCGGCGCGCTCGACAAGGTGGTCGAACGAATGCGCCGCAACGGGCGCAGTGTGCAGGTCATCGGGCTAAACCGGGCAAGCGCTGATCTGGTCGACAAGTTCGCCCTGACCGACAAGACCGGTGTGGAAAGCGGGCTGGCCCCGCACTGAGAAAGATATGAACCTCGAAGCGATCATTGCGCAGTACGGCATCTGGGCGGTTGCGCTGGGTGCCGGCCTAGAAGGCGAAACCGCGCTCGTGCTAGGCGGGATCGCAGTCCATCGAGAGCTCATTGCCTATGCGAGTACAATTCTGGCCGGAGCAGCGGGATCGTTCATCGCTGACCAATCCTTCTTTGCCATCGGCCGAAAGTTCCGCGACGGGCCGCGGATCAAGCGTTTCAGGCAGAAGAAAGGATATGCCCGCGCGGTGGCTGCATTCGAACGACATCCGACGCTGTTCGTTTTCGCGTTTCGGTTTCTCTATGGAATGCGCACGGTGAGCCCGATTGCGATCGGCACCACCACCCTGCCCGCGCGGCGCTTTCTCGTCATAAATGCGCTCGCTGCGCTTGTATGGAGCGCTGTCTTCGTGAGCCTTGGCTATGTCAGCGGACAGGCGATTGAAGCTGCATTCGGGCGAGTACGATCCTTCGCCCACGTGCTGATGCCGGTCGTAGTGATCGCGATTGTCCTGGCCCTGGCGGCACGCGCACTGCTGCGCCGCCGCGGCACGAGCAAATAGGGTCCCCGCCGCAGGAGCGGCAGGGACCCTGTCTTACAGGATATACTTGCTAAGGTCGGTATCGCCCGCGAGCGTTTCCAGCCGTTCCCGCACGTAAGCAGCATCGATCATGATCGTTTCGCCAGCGTGATCTTCCGCTTCGAAGCTGATTTCTTCGAGCAGGCGTTCCATCACGGTCTGCAGGCGGCGGGCCCCGATATTCTCTACCGTTTCGTTCACGCGAGCGGCCAGCTTGGCAACTTCGGTGATGGCATCTTCGGTAAATTCGAGAGTGACGTTTTCGGTACCGATAAGCGCTTTGTACTGTTCGACGAGATTGGCCCGCGTTTCCTTGAGGATACGCACGAAGTCTTCTTCGGTCAGCGCACGAAGTTCAACGCGGATCGGCAGACGTCCCTGAAGTTCAGGAAGCATGTCCGAAGGTTTGGAAACGTGGAAGGCGCCGCTGGCAATGAACAGAATGTGGTCTGTCTTCATCGGGCCGTATTTTGTCGCGACCGTCGTGCCTTCGATGAGCGGCAAGAGATCGCGCTGAACGCCTTCGCGGCTGACGGATCCGCCCCGCACATCGGAGACTGCGATCTTGTCGATCTCGTCGAGGAATACGATCCCGTTCGTTTCCGCATTTTCCAGCGCGACGCGATTGACGTCATCCTGGTCCATACGTTTTTCGGCTTCTTCGTCGACGAGGCGATCCCAGGCATCGGGCACCTTCAGCTTGCGACGCTTCATCGAGTTCTTGCCCATGGCCTTGCCGAGCATATCGGACAGGTCAATCATGCCCACTCCGCCGGGCATTCCGGGAATATCCATCTGCTGGCCGGGCTGGTCGCGAACCTCGATTTCCACTTCGGTATCGTTCATCGCATTTTCGACGATACGCTGGCGGAAGGCTTCACGCGTCGCTTCGCTGGCATTTTCGCCAACTAGTGCATTGAGAAGGCGGTCCATCGCCGCCTTGCTGGCCGCATCGCGCACCGCTTCGCGGCGGCGTTCCTTTTCCAGACGGATCGCCTCTTCTGCCAGATCGCGCGCGATCTGGTCGACATCGCGGCCGACGTAACCGACTTCGGTGAACTTGGTCGCCTCGATCTTGATGAAGGGTGCCTCTGCCAATTTGGCGAGACGACGGCTGATTTCGGTTTTGCCGCAACCGGTCGGGCCGATCATCAGAATGTTCTTGGGCGTGACCTCGTCGCGCAATTCCGGGCCGAGACGCTGGCGCCGCCAGCGATTGCGTAGCGCCACGGCGACGGCGCGCTTGGCCTCTTTCTGGCCAATGATGTGTTCGTCCAGTGCAGCGACGATGGCTTTGGGGGTGAGGTTGTCGGTCAATTCATTTTTTCCAATATCGCGCTCGTGCACGAGGCTTGAGCGGGGTTATGTGGAGTTGCCCGTGGGCTGATCCATCACACCGTTTCGAGGGTGACGTTGCCATTGGTGAAAACGCACACGTCTGCGGCGACCGCCATGGCCTTGCGCGCGATGGTTTCGGCATCGGTTTCGTAATCGACGAGAGCCTTTGCGGCTGACAGCGCATAGTTGCCGCCCGAGCCGATTGCCGCGATCCCGCCTTCGGGTTCGAGCACATCGCCATTGCCGGTGAGGACGAGGAGGTTTTCCTTGTCCGCCACGATCATGAGAGCTTCGAGATTGCGCAGATATTTATCGGTGCGCCAATCTTTGGTCAGCTCGACCGCGGCGCGCAGGAGCTGGCCATTGTGCTGTTCAAGCTTGCGTTCCAACCGTTCGAACAGAGTGAAGGCATCGGCGGTGGCGCCGGCAAAGCCGGCGACGACCTTGCCGCCTTCGCCGATCCGGCGAACCTTCTTGGCATTGGGTTTCATCACCGTATTGCCCATGGAGACTTGTCCGTCCCCGGCAATCACGATCTTGTCATCGCGCTTGACGCCGATGATTGTGGTTGAATGCCACTGGGCCAGGCCGTGGCGATTGTCGTTTGCGTCCATGCCGCGCGATATGGGGGGCATGAAGCGGGGGTCAAGCGGCAGGCGTGTCAGCCCGGCCCCTGACCACCCACACCCGGCGCGCCGACCGCACCGATATTGCCGAACAGGTCTTCGAGGAACGTGCGCTCCCGGCCCAGGGTCGGCGTGGTTGCGCCATCGGGGCTGAGATTGACGACCCTGTCCATCCCGGTGCGTTCGGCGGACACGACGTTGCCTGTCTGGTCGAACTTCACTGCCAATACGGAATGTTCTTCGATGCGCGGACGCACGAACGGCTTACGCCCGGTGGTGCTGGACACGTAGTACCAGGTTTTTTCGCCATACTGGCTTTCGAATGTCGGGCGGCCCAATGTGCCGGCCACGCTCTGTTCGTTATCGATGCCCGGCTGAACCGACTGCACCAGCGCCGCATCGACGATGTATCCGCGCGGTTCGCGAATGGAGGTGCAACCGCTTGCGGCCACGGCAGCCACGCCAATGGCGGCGAGACCCAGAATTTTCGACCTGTTCATGGGAACAGCAAATCTCCGTATTCCGGCAGGTGCTTGGCCGCGAGCGGCCACCTGCCTATATGCTCGGGCAACGCCTTAATCCCAAAGCGTCACCCCATGCAACTCGGCAATGCGGGGCGCTTGGGGATCGCGGCCTGTATTGCCGCTGAACGGAGTAGTCTCTTGTCTTTCCTCGCCCGCCTTTTCGGCACCAAACCCGACCCGCGCGAAGAGTGGCGCGTTCTGTGGCACCGCACCGTTGCCGAAGCCCGCGACCCCGACTGGTATCGCATGTGCGGCGTCGCCGATTCCATCGAGGGTCGATACGACATGATCACACTGGTGTTGACCCTGGTCATGCTGCGGCTGGAAGACGAAGGCGGCCAAGGACCGGCGACGGCACGGCTGACCGAATTGTTCGTGGACGATATGGAAGGACAGATGCGTGAGGCGGGGATCGGCGATCCGACTGTGGGCAAGAAGATCAATGCCCTGATGGAGAGCATGAACGGCCGCATCGGCGCCTATCGCGAAGGACTGCGCAGCGATCCCAAAGTGCTGATCGATGCCGTCCGCCGCAATGTGACGATGGCCCAGCCCGACGAGGCCGAGGCGCTGGTGCAACGCATGGCCGCGCTCCACGCGCGGCTGGCCCGATCGAACCTCGATCAGTTGAAGGCCGGGGAGATCGCGGCATGAGCGCACCCGAACTGAGCCGATTGGTAAAGCCACGCGCCCTGCCAAGTGAACCGATGCAAGTGGACACCAGCGAAGCCGAGCGCGCCGCGCTGGCTGAAAGGTTTGGCGTGACGTCAATTCCCGCACTTCACGCCGCCATCGAGTTCGGCATGAAGGACGAGGCCGTCCTGGCGAATGGCACCCTGACCGCGACGATCGAACAGCCTTGCGCCGTTACTCGGGAGGAACTGACCTACGAGGTCGCAGAGCCGCTGACACTGCGCTTCGTTGCAGCGGGATCGACGCCCGATTTCTCACCGGACGAGGAAATCGAGCTGGAAAGCGAGGACCTCGACGAGATCGAATACGAGGGCGAAACCTTCGATCTGGGCGAAGCAATTGCCCAGACGCTGGCGCTGGCCATCGATCCATATCGCGAAGGTCCCGGGGCCGATGAGGCACGCCGGAAGGTGGGGATCAAAAGCGATGAGGATCGGGTCGCAAGCGGACCGTTGGCCGAAGCACTGGCATCGCTGACCACGAAAAACGACTAGGGCGCCGCGTCGAAGCAGATTGACAATTTCCGCAGACTGTAAATATACGAATCATATATGTTTTGTATAAGGGCGATGACGTGGGCTTGGTAAAAATCGACGATGAACTACACGAGAGCGTGCGCCGGGCGAGTGCGGTCATGTGCCGCTCGATAAATGCGCAGGCCGAGTTCTGGATGAAGATAGGCCGCCTGGCCGAAGCCAATCCGACCCTGACTTTCAGCGAGATCGTGAAGCGCGAAATGGCGCACGTCCACGACGACGCAGAAGGTGTGGCCGAAGCTGCCTGAAATGGTCAAAACCGCAGACGAAATCACCCTTATGCGCATATCGGGCCGACTGCTCGGTTCGGTGTTCGAGATGCTGGACACGATCAAGCTTTGCGGCATGTCCACGATGCAGATCAACGACCTCGTCGAACGCTTCATTACCGAGGATCTGGCGGCCCGCCCGGCCAGCAAGGGGCAATACGGCTTTGCTTACGTCCTCAACTGCTCGATCAACGATGTCGTCTGTCATGGGGTGCCGTCGGAGGATGAGATCGTAAGAGACGGCGACATCATCAATCTCGATATCACGCTGGAGAAGAACGGCTTTATTGCGGATTCGAGCAAGACCTATGTCGTCGGCAACGCCCCTGCGCCTGCCAAGCGGCTCGTGCAGATCGCGGAAGGCGCCATGTGGGCCGGCATCCGGAAAGTGCGGCCCGGGGCGCATCTGGGCGACGTCGGTTACGCAATCGAGAAACATGCCAGAAAACACGGCTGTACGGTCGTGCGCGAATATTGCGGCCATGGCATCGGCCGGGAGATGCACGAAGAACCCCAGGTGCTGAATTTCGGGCGCCCCGGAAGGGGATTACGGCTGCGCGAGGGAATGACCTTCACAGTCGAACCGATGGTCAATCTGGGTAGTCGCCAAACCGTCACCCTGGACGACGGCTGGACCGTGGCGACCCGGGACGGAAAGCTGTCGGCGCAGTTCGAACATACGGTCGCCGTGACGGCAAGCGGCGTCGAGGTTCTGACGTTGCGAGAGGGCGAGCGAAACCGCGCCTGATCCGCCCGAAAGTGACAAAAGGACTATGGGTCCGATCAGGACAGCTAATATTATCCAACCGGATGACTGAATGGCACGCTTTACGTTTCGGCCCCGCGCCGCAGAGCTGAAACGGGAGACTGCAGCCTAGAAGGGAATATCGTCATCCAGATCGTCATAATTGGAACCGCCGCCGGAACTGCGCGCGCCGCCACCCGACGATTCGCCGCCTTGGTTCCAGCTGCCTGAGCTTCCGCCCCCGCCCTGATCCCACGAACTGCCACCGCCACGCTGGCCACCGCCGCCACCGCTGGCGCCCTGTGCGCCATCGAGCATGGTCAGCGAGCCGTTCATGCCGCGGATGACCACTTCGGTGCTGTAACGATCGTTGCCGGATTGGTCCTGCCACTTGCGCGTCTGCAGCTGGCCTTCGATGTAGACCTTGCTGCCCTTGCGCAGAAAGCGCTCCACCACGCCCACGAGACCTTCGGAGAAGATCGCGACAGTGTGCCATTCGGTCCGTTCCTGGCGTTCTCCGGTGTTACGATCCTTCCACGTTTCGCTGGTTGCGATGCGCAGGTTCGCGACCTTGCCGCCGTTCTGGAAGCTGCGGATTTCCGGGTCTGCGCCCAGGTTTCCGATCAGCATGACTTTATTGAGGCTTCCGGCCATCGAATCGTCCCTTCGTATTCTGTTGGCGAAGGGCCTAACCGAGCCTTCGCATCGCTTCTAGGCCCGCCACCGAATTTCCACGGGTGTAGATGGGGTTCGCTATAACCCCAGCGCGGTAGCAATCCAGAAGGTCAGCCCGGCGAACACATAGGCCAGGACGAACAGATAGCCGACCATGAAGGCGGGCCATTTCCATCCGTTGGTTTCCCGCCGGGCGACCGCAATGGTCGATATGCATTGCGGCGCAAAGACGAACCACGCGAGGAAGGCAAGCGCCGTGGGCAAGCTCCACGATGCAGCGATCCGGTCGGTAACACCTTCTGCAGCAACATCTTCATCCGAGGCATCGACCGCGTAAGTCGTGGCGAGCGCGGACACCGCAACTTCGCGTGCGGCCATTGCCGGCACAAGGGCAAGGCTCATCTCGCGGTTGAAGCCGATCGGCTCCAGCACGGGATGAAGCCCACTCGCGATCATGCCAGCAACGCTGGCATCCATCTGGCTTTCGCCCGGCTCTGCCTTGGGAAAGCTGAGCATCAGCCAGAGGGCGATAGTGACCATGAAGATGATCGTCCCGGCACGGCGCAGGAAAACCCAGGCGCGCTGCCACAGACCGATCGCCAGGTCCTTGAGGCGGGGGAGCTGGTAGCGCGGCATCTCCATGATGAAGCCGCTCGCCGCGCCCTTGGCGACCGAGTGACGCAATACCAGAGCCACCACCATCGCACCGACTATCCCGGCAAGGTAGAGCGCAAAGAGCACCAGACCCTGAAGGCCAATGCCGGGGCCGATCGTGGTAGACGGAATGACCGCGGCAATGATCACGGCGTAAACCGGCAGGCGGGCCGAACATGTCATGAGCGGCGCGACGAGAATGGTCGTCAGCCGGTCTTTCGCATCGGGGATACTGCGCGTCGCCATGATGCCGGGGATGGCGCAGGCGAAGCTGGAGAGCAGCGGAATGAAGCTTTTGCCCGACAGGCCCACGCCCGCCATCAAGCGGTCCATCAGAAAGGCCGCACGGGCCATGTAGCCTGTCGCTTCCATGATCAGGATGAAGAAGAACAGGATCACGATCTGTGGCAGAAAGACGACGACGGAACCGACGCCGGCCAGTACGCCTTCGGTCAGGAAGTCCCGAACGAAGCTGGATGGCATAGTGTCGACAACGGCGCTCGAGATTACCCCGACTCCGCCTTCCAGCGCATCGGCGAAAGGCGTGGCCCAGGCAAAGACCGCCTGGAATATGACGAACAATAGACCGAACAGGATGACCGGCCCGATCCAAGGATTGAGCAGGATGCGATCAGCGCCATTTTCAACCGTGTGACGCGCCGATTTCGACAGGATCGCGCCGCGCGCGATATGCTTGGCAGCCAGGCGGCGTTCCGGCAGCGTGATGTGCCAGCGCGTATGCGCTTCCTCGTCCGCATGGGTTTCTGCCTCGGCAATGGCGGCGGCGAGATCTGTCAGACCTTTGCGCCTGACGGCTACCGTGGGGACAACGGGCACGCCCAAAGCTTCGGAAAGTGCGGCAGGATCGAGCACCAGCCCGTCACGCTCCGCCAGATCGACCATGTTAAGCGCCACGACTGTCGGACGCCCGAGCTCAAGGACTTCCTGCGCGAAGACAAGGTGCTGTTCGAGATTGGCCGCATCAATGACGAGGACGATGACGTCGGGAAGCGCTTCGCCATCGAATTCACCATGGATGACCTTGCGGGTTACCTCCTCATCCGGGCTGGCGGCATCGAAACTGTACGAACCGGGTAGGTCGATCAGTTCTACCGGCTCGCCGCTGGGAAGGGTCAGTCGCCCCGCCTTTCGCTCGACCGTGACGCCCGGATAGTTGGCGATCTTCTGACGCGCGCCCGTAAGCGCGTTGAACAAAGCCGATTTGCCCGCGTTGGGATTGCCGACGAGTGCTGCGGTACGCTTGCGGCTCATGCGGGTTCCACCTCGATCGCGAGGGCGTGCGAGCGCCGCAGGGCAATTGTCATCCGCCCGATTCGAATGGCGATCGGATCGCGCGTGCCGAAAATACCGCGGTGGATGACGGCGACCTCCGCGCCTTCGTCCACGCCGAGCGCTTTGAGACGCTTGCCTTCATCCTCAGCCAGCGCAGTCCAGTTAACCGCGACGATACGGGCGGTCTTTTCGTGATCAAATCCGTCGAGCGTCATGCTGGAGCCGCTGCCAGATGCGCAGCTTTATTGCAACCGATTATCAATAGCGCGCTAACGAGCTGGATAACGCAATCGTCCAAGAAAACGTGAAACACTGAAATGCTCGCGATCGGGGCTAAACCACTTCGCCTTCGTCCGCTCGAACTTCATGACCCCTTCTATGCGCCGATCGAGAAAGGCTTTGGTCTCGGCCTTTTCCTCGCCCTCGTCCTCGACGAACACGGCCAGCGTGGCCGCGTAGATAGAAGCGAGGATCGCGCGCTTGGTGTAGTGATTGTAGTCGGTGGCGGTATCCCCGGCGAGCCGCCACATCACATCGGCGCTGTGCCAGCCGGCCTTCAAAGCGCGCCTCGCATTCTGCGGCATAGCCATGATGGAGAGGGCGCGGCGGAGGGATTCTTCCTGCCCGTTCACCGCTTCGAGACGGAATTGCAGAAGGCTGCGGATACGCTCGCGTATCTTCATCGCAGCCAGTTTTTCCGGCGGAAGGTCCAGAATCATTTGCCGATCGATGGTTTCGATCCAGGCGCAGATCATGCCCATTGCGCCATCGTCCTTGAACGCCAGTCGCGCTACGTCGCGATCCGCGCCAAGCTGATCGGCCGCCATATCGAGCGCATCGGCACTCCAGCCATCGAACACGGCTGCTTGCGCGATGCCAGGGGCAAGTGCCAGGCGCAATTCGTCGAGCGTGAGATCGGCAATATCCATGAATCAGCTCGGTCCGTACGATTTTGTCTGTTCGCCGCGCGAGGATTCGGCGCGTTCGATTTCGTCCAGCATGGCCGAGCGCGCGCCCATGAGTGCGGCATAATCGCGCGCCGTACGGCCTGAATTATCAGCCCGGTCGGGGCTAGCGCCCTTTTCCACCAGCAGGCGAACAAGGCCTGTGTCGCGGCGATGGACAGCGGTAATCAGCGGGGTTTCCCCGGTGCTGTTCGGAACATCGAGTGCTGCCCCGCGATCAGCCAGGATTTCCACCCCCTCGGCAAAGCCGAGTTGGACTGCGAGCTGCAGCGGCGTGCCACCACTCCTGTTGGCGATGTTGGGGTTAGCGCCTTTCGCCAGCAGGAACCGCAGCCAAACCGGATCGCGCCGCTGCGTGACGATGTGAAGCGCGGTGTCGCCACTGGATATATCACGGGAATTAACGAGGATACTGCCAGGTTCTTCGAGAAAACGGGTAACCTCGTCACCATTGCGCTTTTTGACTGCCTCGAGGAATTTGTAACCGTCGCTCTGGGATTGCGCATGGAGAGGCGAAGTTGCCATCATCCCCGCAAGCCCAGCCAGAAGTATGTTTGTCGCGAAACGCTTCACAGTGCGAAAACCCCTATTATTCGCAAATGGATCGATGACTCGCCCTTGCCGAAGGACGGTTAGCAGACCATGAACCGTCAGACCATGCTACACAACCGAACCCTTGTTATAGCGGGCCTCCTTGCCTTGGCTGCCTGCAACCAAACCCCGCCCGCCGAACCGCCCCTGGCAGGTGCCGCCATCGGCGGAGATTTCACACTTACGGGCGAAGACGGCAAACAGGTCAGCTGGGAAGATTTCGACGGCAAGTATCGCACTGTGTATTTCGGCTACACCTATTGCCCCGACGTCTGCCCCGTCGACACACAACGCGCGATGGCGGGGCTGAAAGCGTTCGAAAAAGAAAATCCTGCACTGGGTGCGAAGATCCAGCCGCTTTTCATCAGCATCGATCCCGATCGGGATACGCCGCAGGCACTCACAGAATTCACCGACAATTTTCACCCACGCCTGATCGGCATGACTGGGACCAAGGAACAGCTCGATAAGGTAACGGACCAATTCGCTGCCACCTATTCGATAGGCGAGAAGCAGGAAGGCGGCGGCTATCTGGTCGGCCATACCAATATCACCTATCTGTTCGGCCCCGACGGCGAACCCTTGGCCATGCTTCCGACCGATGAAGGCGCAGAGGCGGTCACAGCGGAACTGGAAAAATGGGTGCATTAAGGGACCGCTTCTGGGAGCGACCGCTAGCCGATCTCAATACGGAAGAATGGGAAGCCCTGTGCGATGGCTGCGGGCGCTGCTGTCTGCACAAGGTAGAATATGAAGACACCGGCGAGATCGAGCACACGAATGTGGCGTGCAAGCTGCTGGATACCAAGACGGCAGCCTGCACGGACTATCGCCGGCGCAAGACTTTCGTGCCGGAGTGTCTGCGGCTCACCCTGAAAATCGTTGACAAGGTAAGCTGGCTACCGCCGACTTGCGCCTATCGCCTGCGCGCGGACGGGATGCCGCTCCCGCGCTGGCACTACCTTATCTCGGGCAGTCGCGAGGATGTGATAAGCGCGGGCATGTCGGTAGCCGGGCGCGTGATCAGCGAGGATGTGGCCGGCCCTTTGGAGCATCATGTCGTCGACTGGGGCGACGATGATGAGGAGGCAGCATGATCGACTGGCTCCGCCGTGAAGCACTGGAGCCTACGATCAAGCTTATCGGGCGCGACGTACCGATCGATCTGGTCCGCAACCGCCGCGCAAAGCGGCTGACCCTTCGACTGGCGCACGATGGCAGCGCCGTGCGCATAACCCTTCCCCAATGGTGCCGCAGTGCCGATGCGATCGCCTTTGCCCATGCCCGGCAAGAATGGTTGAGCGCGCAGCTCGCCAAGGTGCCCGAGCGGCGCGATCCCGCCCGCGATGGCACGATGCTCTTTCGCGGCGAAGACATCGCGGTCGAATGGCGTGAGGATCTGCCCCGCAAACCGGATTTCAAAGATGGCGCGTTCAGGGTTGGAGGCCCGAGGGAAACACTCGGCGCACGCCTGCAGCGCTGGCTCGAACGTGAGGCACTGGATTTATTCGGCGAGGATGCGGCGCAATATTGCACACGCGGCGACCTTGATCGCGCCGATGTGAAACTGACCCGGGCCAAGCGCCGATGGGGCAGTTGCTCTTCCGAAGGCGTGCTGCGGCTCAACTGGCGGCTCGTCCAGGCCCCGGATTTTGTCAGGCGTTCGGTCGTTGCTCACGAAGTCGCACATCTGGTCCATTTCGATCATTCGCCCGCGTTTCACGCGCTGCTAGACCGGCTGTACGAGGACGACATCGAACGAGCGAACCGTTGGCTGAGCGTACACGGCCGGACGCTTTATGCGACATTCGGATAGCCTATACTGGCGCGGTTCATCGAAAACCTCTATCTTGAACATCATGCGCCTCAAGACACGTTTCGATGCCAAGGCCGGGGCCGCCGACCTGTGGGACTATATTCGCGAACCGCGGCCGTATCGCTGGACCTTCCTGACGATTTCCATTTTGATCCCGCTTGCCGGGATCGCAATGCTGGCTCAGGAATCGCATTTCCGCCCGCCGGACGCCCCCAAGGTCAGCTTTATTTCCACCTTCGCCGAAGGCCGAAGCGACGAGGAAATTCGCCAAAGCAACCTTGAGAACCAGAAACGCAAGGACGCTCGCGAGGCGGAGTTGGCCGAACTACGCCAGCAGAAGGTCGACGCCTACAAGACCCTCGGACGCGCAACCGGGCTCGACGTGGATGAGATGGCACGTCAGGCGGCCATAGAAAACGCTCGCGAAGCGGCGGAAGCCGAGGCTCGCCGCCGCGAGCTATATCGGGCGGGTTCGACGGTTGACGACAGCGGCGAGTGATTGGCGCTGGCTGGATGCGGCCGCGCGGCTTGCCTGTCGCGCGCGCCCCGCAAGCTATCCCAACCCCGGTGTTGGGTGCATCCTTGTAAAAGATGGCATGGTCGTGGGCCGCGGATGGACAGCCGTGGGTGGGCGCCCTCACGCCGAAGCGGCTGCCCTGGACCAAGCTGGGAAGCGCGCTCATGGGGCAACCGCCTATGTAACACTGGAGCCTTGCGCACATCGCTCAGAGCGGGGTCCGGCCTGCAGCGAACGGTTGGTCGACGCCGGTGTGGCCCGCGTTGTCGCAGGAGTAGAAGATCCTGACCCGCGAACCGCAGGGGCCGGGTTCGCTCGGCTTCGCGACGCCGGCATTTCCGCCGAACTGGTCCATCATCCCGCAGCCGAGGCCAGCCTCGCGGGTTATCTCAAGCGCGCGCATACCGGTCGCCCGCATGTCACGATGAAGCTGGCCATGTCGCTTGATGGCTGTATCGCGACGGCGGGTGGCGAGAGCCAGTGGATATCGGGCGAAGTGGCGCGTGCACATGTGCATTCGCGCCGCGCGATTGCCGATGCAATACTTGTCGGCGGCGGCACGTGGCGGGCGGACAGACCGCGGCTCGACGTGCGGCTGCCTGGGCTGAAAGATCGTGGCCCACAGCGAGTGGTCCTCACCCGCGGAATAGCGCCGGACGGGGTCAAAGTCATCAACACCCCCGATCAGATTGCGCAACTCGATGCACTCTACCTCTACATCGAGGCAGGTGCGAATATCGCGGCGAGCTTTATGAAGGCCGATCTCGTCGACCGCCTGGAAATCTACCGCGCCCCTATTGTGATCGGTGGCGGCCGCGGCGCAGTGGCCGATGTCGGGCTGACAAAACTTGAAGATGCGCATGATCGCTGGTGTCAGGTCGAGCGGCGTCAGCTTGGCAGCGACACCTTCGCAGCCTACAGCCGCACGCGTTAACCAGGAGCACTCATGTTTACCGGGATCGTAACCGCCATTGGCACCATCACCAAGGTCGAGAACAAAGGCGACTTGCGCGTCGTAGTTTCGTGCCCCTGGGACCCGGCAGGTATGGACATCGGCGCCTCCATTGCCTGTTCGGGTGTCTGCCTGACTGTCGTTGAAAAAGGTGGCGAACCGGGCGATGCCTGGTTCGCGGTGGACGTGTCGGGCGAAACGATCAGCCGGACACCCCAAGACCAGTGGCGCGCCGACCGGCGCCTGAATCTCGAGGCGGCTCTGCGGCTGGGCGATGAACTGGGCGGGCATCTCGTTACCGGTCATGTGGACGCTGTGGGCCGAATTGCCCTTGCCGAGGATATCGGTGGTTCAACCCGTCTTGAAATCCTCGCCAGCGAAGAGATCGCGCCTTTCATTGCAGAGAAGGGTTCGATCACCGTCGATGGCGTGTCGTTGACAGTCAACGATGTCGAGGACGAACCCAATGGCGATGTCCGCTTCTCGCTCAATATCATCCCGCATACGGGTGAAGTGACGACGTTGGGCGACCTTTCCGAAGGCGACGCCGTCAATCTGGAGATCGATGTACTTGCGCGGTATCTAAAGCGCATGCAGAGCCTCGCTGTCTGACACTGCGGGCACACATGTGTTGAAAGCTGCCGCAAATTCCCGCCCTGTTTTGTGTTTCGTCCTGGCGCTGCCGGGATTGTGGATTGCCTGGCGCTGGATCGCGACACCCCAGCTCTACGGCTATGGTCATGCGATCGGCGACAGTGGCGATTGGGCTGCCTGGTTACTGATGGCGACGCTTGCGGTAACTCCGCTGCGCCTCATGTTCCGCAAGCAGGCCTGCACGATCTGGCTCATGCGCCGCCGCCGCGATTTGGGCGTTGCAAGCTTTGCTTACGCGCTGGCCCACACAGTAATGTATCTCATCAGGAAGAGGTCGCCCGAATTCGTGTTCGCCGAACTCTCGACACCTTACATCCTTGCCGGCTGGATAGCGCTCGCCCTCTTCCTGCCGCTTGCCATGACCTCAAACGATTTCTCGGTTCGGCGACTGAAGCGATCATGGAAGCGGCTGCACCGACTGGTCTATCCAGCGGCGATACTGGCCTTCCTTCATTGGGTCTGGTCGGCATTCGATCCGACCACGGCCTGGATACACGTAGGCATCCTGGCCGCGATCGAGATCGTCAGAGTTGCCTTGCAGCAGCGTCAGAGAGTGACGTAGTTCCGGAAGCGTGCGACTTCCGCTTCGTCGACATATTTGCCGATTTCGCGATCGAACACACCCATGTCGGCATAGGGACGATACTCTTCGAATTCGTGTACCATCTTGTCGGTCATGCCGGGGATCAGGCGAATTTCTTCCTCCGTACCGGTGTTGAGATTTACCGGTACGAAGACGCTGACCAGAACATTTGCGGCCTCGTCCTGACTTAGGGTTTCAAGCAGTTTTGCATTGAGATCGGTCACGCTGGCATAAGGCTTTCCGGCTACGATTGCTTCGGCGAGTTCGGGAGTGACACCTGCAGTGCCGGCGAGTTGTTCAGCGGTAGCGGTATTCGCATCCACAACAGTCGTGGCCTCGCTCGCCATGTCGCCGGCAGCCGCTTCGCCGGTCGCCACGGTGTCGATTGGTTCGTTCGCGTTATCCGCGCTGCCGGAACAGGCGGCCACGGTAGCAAGGCTGCCAGAAAGGGCAGCAGCAAGGATGAGTTTACGCATAAATCAGGTCCTCCTTTTGAGAAGGGCTCGCACTAACAGGTTGAGGCTCGATAGGAAGGGGTTCGGTCAATCGTCTTGATTTGAAGAGCTTCCTTTGGTTGCCGGAGCGTTATCTGTCCGCCAGTAGCTCGCGTTCAGCATCCGCGATATAATCGCGCGTTACAGGAAGCGCCCGGCGATCCCGCGCGAACTGGATCTGGTAATTTACCATTCCGCCCCACTCAAACGCCGCTGTCGCGCCAGCCAGATAGAACGTCCACATTCTGTAGAAACGTTCGTCGTGCATGGCGACGATCGCCTCGCGATTGGCTTCGCAGTTGGCATACCACGCCCGCAGGGTCTTCGCGTAATGAAGGCGCAGCGTTTCGATATCGGTATGGATCAGGCGAGATTTCTCGCTTGCCCGGAGCGTTTCCGAAAGCGCAGGAATATAGCCGCCTGGAAAGATGTATTTGCGAGTGAATGCGTCGGTCGTGCCCGGCCCGCCGATGCGCCCGATGGTGTGGACCAGCATGACGCCATCATCTTCGAGCAAATTCGCGGTGGCCCGGAAAAAGGTTTCAAACTGCGGACGTCCGACATGTTCGAACATCCCGACAGAAACGATCCGGTCGAACCTGTCCCCCCGCAGTGGCAAGTCGCGATAGTCGATCAGTTCGAAGGTAACCCGATCCGCGACACCGGCGGCCTGTGCCCGATCCCGCGCAAGAGCCAGTTGCTCTTCTGAAAGAGTGATGCCGCGAACGCGCACGTCGAAGTGCCGCGCGAGGTAGATCGCCATGCCGCCCCATCCGCAGCCGATGTCCAACACGTTTTGCCCACCGGATAGCGCCAGTTTGGCAGCGATATGGGCAAGCTTGGCTTCCTGTGCGGCGCCGAGCGTTTCGGTGCCGTCATCCCAGTAGGCACAGCTGTACTGCATGTGTTCGGGATCGAGCATCAGTCGATAGAGATCGTTGCCGATATCGTAATGGTGCGCGACATTGCGTCTCGATCCAACGCTGTTGTTGACCGATTCCATTGCAAAGGCCGCCCGATTGCGCAGTCGCTTGGCCAAACTTGGCGCGCGTAACTGACCGCCCCTTTCGAACGGAGCATTGGACCGCAGGAGCTGAACCAGTTCCATGATGCCGCCCCGGGTCAATTGCAGTCGGCCATCCATATAGGCTTCGGCCGCCCCGAGCCGCGGGTCGAGCAGAATATCGCGCGGAACCTTCCGATCTGTCAGCCGCAGGGCAACGTCGGGAAAGCCGCTTTCAGCCTGGCCCATCGTCACGACCTCGCCGTCGGCAAAGGTCATGCTCAAGGTTCCACGTTCGATGACCCGCCCCAGGAAGCGCTTCAGCAGGCGTTTGCTCATCACCTTTTCTCCAGCATGTGGCGTTCAAAACGGTCGCGGGTGATTTCGTAAACGAGGTGCACCACGCGTTTCCCTTGATACTTCTGAAGTTCGTAACGGTCGCTGCGCATGGCTCCGATTGCTTCCAGAGCATTGCGCGAGCGATAGTTGGTGTCGCCGACACGAAATTCCACAAGTTCTACGCTGGCGAAAGCATGGGCGAGCATGGCACGTTTCATCTCGGAATTGATGCCCTTGCCCCAGTGGCGCGTTGAGAGAAAGGTCCAGCCGATTTCGACCACACCGCCCTCTTCAGGGTCGAATGGGCCGAACCGGGTCGAGCCCAGAAGCGAGCCGGTCGTTCTGTCTTTTACGGCCAAGGCACCGCCGCTCGCCATCCCGTCAGCGAAGAAAGCATCGAACACCTCACGCCGCCAGCGGTCATGAATGGGATGCTGCTCCCACACTGCCGGATCTGAAGCGATCTGATAGAGTGCCTCGTAATCGGTCTGCACCAATGGACGAATGATCAGCCGATCGGTCTGTAAAATCGGCTGGCGGTTCATGGTGGCTTATCCGGCGGTCACGTCCGCCAACGCGGCGATGAATTTGTCCGTGTTGCCAGCGTGGAGACCGGCCACATTGATTCGGCCTGAGCCGGCCATGTATACGCCGTGGTCTTCGCGCATGCGCACGATCTGCTCTTTGGTGAGCGGCAGCATCGCGAATAGACCATTCTGTTCACCCAACGCGGCAAGGTTGAGACCTGGCACTTCATTGTCCGCTGCGGCCAACCGCTCGCGTACGCGGCGCATTCGCGCCCGCATTTCGTCGAGTTCATCCAGCCATTGCTGGGTCAGCTCTTCGTCGGTCAAAACCGTGCGCACCGCAGCACCGCCGTGGTCCGGCGGCATCGACCAGTTGGCCCGCGCCAGCGCATTGGCGTTGGAAACAATTGCGGGCAAGTCAGCAGCCTGCTTCGCAATCATGTAGAACGCGCCGACGCGATCACGGTAAAGGCCGAAATTCTTGTCGCAACTATATGCGACAAGCGCTTCTGGGACCTTGGCCAGGACCTTGCGTACACCCGCAACGTCTTCTTCCAGGCCCTGCCCCAGACCATGATAGGCCACATCGAGGATCGGCAGGATTCCCTTGTCGGCAAATGCATCTGCAATTCGGCCCCACTGTGCCTCGCTATAATCGACACCACTGGGGTTGTGGCAACATCCATGCAGCAGAACCGCATCCGTATCGCGCGCATCGGCAATTGTTTGCAGCAAGGTATCGATATCGGCGGCCCCATCTGCTTTCGCGTGTTGAAAGGTGACAGCTTCGAGACCAACATCCTGCAGGATTTGCGCATGGTTGGGCCAGCTCGGCACACCAAGATGGATGCGTGTGACACCGGCTGCTTTTGCAAGTGCGGCCGCAAGACGCACCGCGCCCGTGCCCCCGGGCGTCTGCATCCCTTCGACCCTTCCCCCCATCGTCGGATCGGCTCCGAACACATATGGTTTCAGAGCATCGACAAAGCCCAGGTCGCCTTCGGGGCCGAGATAGCTCTTGGAATCCTGCGTATCGACCAACCGCTGTTCGGCAGCCTTGATCGAGCGGAAGACGGGTGTTGCCCCGTCATTCGTGCGGTAGACGCCCACCCCGAGATCAATTTTGTCGTCGCGCGGATCCTGCGCGTACATCTTGATGAGCGCGAGCAGCGCGTCGGGGGCCTGGGCTTCGAGTTGGTCAAGCATGCCCGCCTAATTGCCGGATATGGAAAGGGCCGCAACAGGAAATCCTGCTGCGGCCCCGGAGCTCTTCAGGAATTATCGTTGGGCGACCCGAAGGGCTCCTTTCGCCAAACTCTTAAAAAGGCAGCCAGCGCTGCTTCTTGGAAAACTTCATGTAACCCGCATTGATGCCCAACCGCAACCCTGCACCCATCCTTATAGGTATGAGCACTACGTCGCCCTTGCGCATATAACTCGCCGTAAGACCGCCGATCACATAGGCCTGACCTTCACCCGCAGGATACCGCTCGTAAAGCTCCTCGCTATCGTAGAGGTTGTAAACCAGGACGAATGTGCTGCCCGCGTTGGCCCCCGCGTCAAATCCGATTGACGGTCCGGTCCAGTAAACGGGCCGTTCGCCTTCGACCTTGTGGAATAGTGTGCCCGATCCGTAACGCGCGCCGACGATGAATGCGCCGCCCGCTTCGCGCCCGACGATATAGGCGTTGGGTTCGCCCTGCTTCGACAGCAGATTCTTGATCATGTCCGCGACACCCTTGGCGCCTTTACCGAAGACCCCTTCGGCGGCACCGATAAGATCGTCTTCGCGATAGGTCGTGGCGGGATCATCGGTACCCGCCGTTCTCACAGCCTCGCCAGCGGCTTCTTCGGCGGCCTTTTCCGACCACTGAGGCTGATCCGGATAGGCATCGACCGGAGCAGCAGCATCGGGTTCTGGCGTATAAGTCGTGCCAACATCAGTTTGCTCAGAGTAGGAATTACCGGCATCAGGCTCGGCGTATACCGGCTGATCGCCGGGCTGCTCCATCAAGTCGCCATCGATCGCCGAGTTGGGATCGATTGTTTCGACCTGCGCGGCCAACGGGCTGGTTGCCATGCCGAAAGCGGCAATTACCAAGCCAAAGCGCGGTAGTTTCTTGTTGAATATCGTCATCGATCCCTCCGTGTCGGCGATCCGAGCGCAGACAGCTGCGCCACGAGAAGAATCCTCTTTGAGCAGAGGGGCAATGAAACGGCGATGAACCGAATCGAAAATGCGGCGAGGCGAGTCGTTCAGTGCGGTGAACCACCTTTCGCAATCGAGCGTAAAACTCCCCTTGATGGCATGCAGGGCCATGGCTATAGGGCGCCCCTCGCAGTGAACGCTTCCTCATTGCGACATGCGGAGACGTGGGTGAGTGGCTGAAACCAGCTCCCTGCTAAGGAGCCATACCTGGTAACGGGTATCGAGGGTTCGAATCCCTCCGTCTCCGCCACCACCCTTTCCCCCATTTTCCACCGATGACCTGAAAAAGCCAAGCATTTGCGCGGCTTATCAGGTGATTCGGGTCCCACACTGTCCTTGCTCATCCATCGGTGTCCGATTGGATTTGTGGGAATAAATGTGGGAGAATTTGCAGCCATGGGTAAGCTTTCGGCAACAGCGGTAAAGGCCGCCTCGAGACCCGGCAAATTAGGCGATGGCGATGGGCTTTACCTCGTGGTGAAGTCGTCGGGCACGAAGAGCTGGATGGTCCGGGTGCAGAAAAACGGCAATCGCCGCGATTTCGGTCTCGGAGGCGCATCGAAGATATCGCTGGCGGTCGCACGTGAGCGGGCCCGCGAGGTTCGAACCTGGGTCGAACTGGGACTGGACCCGCTGTTCGAGCGCCGGAAAGCGGAAGGCATTCCCACATTCCGGGAAGCTGCCGCCAAGGTACTCGCCCAGCATCGCGCGACATGGCGCAACGAGAAACACGAGAAGCAATGGATCAGGACGCTGGAGGCCTATGCCTTCCCCCATCTTGGCAACGTGCAGGTCAACGACATCACGGGGCCGATGATCCGCAATGTGCTGGCCGAGATCTGGCTGGCAAAGCCTGAGACGGCGCGCCGGGTGCGTCAGCGGATCGGGACCGTGCTCGACTGGGCCTATGCCTCGGGATACCGCGACAGCGAGGCACCCATGCGCGCGATCACCAAGGGCCTGCCGCGCCAGCCGAAGAAGGAAGGCCACTACGCGGCCATGGCCTATGCCAAGGTGCCGGACTTCATTCCGCGGCTACGCGAGCGTGAAAGCTACAGCAGGCTGGCGCTGGAGTTTGCGATCCTGACGGGGGCCCGCTCGGGCGAAGTGCGCCATGCTGTCTTCGATGAGTTCGATCTCGATGAGAAGCTATGGACCATCCCGAAGGAGCGGATGAAAGCCAATCGCGAGCATGTCGTGCCGCTGTGCGATCGGGCAGTACGGATCATCGAGCGCTGCATGGAACTGCGCGTGAGAAACTGCGAGCTCGTCTTTCCCGGCATGCGAGGGAGGAAGGCGATGTCCGATATGACGCTGACCAAGCTGCTGCGCGAGATGAAAGAGAGTTGCACGGTTCACGGCTTCCGCTCGGCGTTCCGCGACTGGGCGAGCGAGGAGACCAGTCACCAGAGCGATGTCGCAGAAGCAGCGCTGGCGCATGTGGTGAAGGACAAGACCGAGGCGGCCTACCGGCGCGGTAATCTGCTGGAGAAGCGCAAACTGTTGATGGAAGACTGGGCTGCCCACTGCTGCAAGGGAAGCTAAAGCGATGAAACGTAGCCCAATGCAGAAAATCATGCACCGTGAGGCATCCAGGTCGCCTTCGATCAGGCCGCCTTTTCCACTCTCCCGTTACCGCATAGCCACGCCGGTCCCTGTGGATAAACCTGTCACCTGTTCGGACTATCAGGAACCGCAGCGTTCGGACTATCAGGAACCGAAAGTTCGGACTATCGGGAACCGAAACAGGCGGCAAACCCGCAGGATTGCTGGGCTCCAGCGTCCTTTAACTATCCTAACGACAATCCTTACCGGATTGTTGCTAACGTGGAGCGCTCCGCGCGCGGCTCCTCAGCGCTATGGATGGCGCCGTCGCCGCGCGCTGCTGCACTCGGCACGTGCAAGCGGCCGAACAGCTTGCTAGGGTTTGACCGATGAAGACGGACCTTGATCATCTTCCCCCTCAAAAGCAGCGCGAGATCGAACGCGTCGTGCAGCTCATCTTTGAAGAGTTTGACGATGCCTTCGCGCTCGCCAAGCACGAGTGGAAGAAAGCCGGACGGATACTCAAAGTCATTCTCTACGGAAGCTATGCTCGCGGGACCTGGGTCGATGAGCCGCACACTGCCAAAGGCTATCAGTCGGATTACGACCTGCTCATCATCGTCAACGACAAACGGCTCGCCGACAGGGTCAAATACTGGTCGAAGCTCGACGACCGCTTGATGCGCGAATACGGTGTGACCAGCACACTCAAGACGCCGGTCAACTTCATCGTCCACACGCTTCAGGAAGTGAACGATGGACTGGCGCACGGCCGCTACTTCTTCATGGATGTGAAGGCCGAGGGTGTAGCGCTCTACCAGTCCGACGACACCGAGCTGCACACGCCCAAGCCCAAGACGCCGACACAGGCGCTGGGCATGGCGCAGGAGTATTTTGAGGAATGGTATCCTAGCGCCATGAAGCGCTTCGAAAGCGCGCGATTCCTGATAGGCAAGGAGTACTCGAAGCAGGCTGCCTTCGATCTACATCAAACGACTGAGACGCTTTATCACTGCGTCCTGCTAGTCTGCACATTTTACACTCCCCACGTTCACAACCTCGGCTTCTTGCGCACGCAGGCCGAGCGCATCGATCCCCGTCTGACCTACGTGTGGCCGCGCGAGCTAAAGCGGGATCGCGCGCGGTTCGAGAAACTCAAAGAGGCCTATGTGAAGGCACGCTACTCGAAGCACTACCGCATCACGAAGGAAGAGCTCGAATGGCTTGGCGAGCAGGTCGAGCAGCTTGGACGCGTCGTGCACGAAGTTTGTATGGAACGGCTGGAGAAACTCAAAGCCGAAGCGCTCGCGAGCTCCGACAAGGCATAGCGACTTCCAATGACCGCCCGGAGGACGGCTTTTCACTCCCACTGCCCTAAAAGCTGCCATTCCGCTTACGACCCGATTGCGGACTAGGCGACATTAAACCATTGTGGAGGTCATGCGGAAACTCAGCACCATCATTTTGAGCATTGTTGTGGCAGGGTGTGCCACACCATCAAGCGCGCCGACCAACAGCGACTTTTCTCCGCCAGAAATACTAGAAATTACCAGAGGCTTCGAACTTCGGGATCGCTACAACATCCCAAAATATATCGGGAACACCGCTATTTTTGTGGATAGCGTCGCCGTTCATCATTCTCGCAATGAAGCGAGTACCATCGTTTGGCGGGATGAGGCGGGCAATTGGCAACGGAGTCAGGTAGTTGAGCGCGGACCCGGGGGCCTTCTCAACGCCGAGCGGAAGTTGGTGGCTAACAAAACAAGGTCGCTAGCTGATGCTGAAGCCGTCGCCTTGGAGCGACTGATACGTGAACCGGAGCTCTATCACGGTGAGGTTCTTCGCAGCGACAAGATAGGAGTGGGCGCCCCCCACCATGTCATGGCGATCATCACTCCGTTCGGGCGCACGACAGTCAAATGGAATGGCCGACTCTTAGGCGCTAAAGGCGAAATTGCAGACATCGTTCTCGGCAGCGATTGAAGTCCGCTAACCACCCCAGTTCTCGCCGTTAAGACCAAGTGTGGATTGTGCCAGAAGCGGACCAGCAGATTGCAACGCCAAAGCGGCCATGTGAGACAGCCTCCTGCTTCCCGATATCTGCCGTCGACTCAGCTTATGCGCTTCAGCCATTTTGGGGCCGCTTCGAGACAGTCTGGTTTCGGGCGTTTTCCTAAGGAAACGGACAATCCGTTCGCAACCCAAATCGCATTCAAAGGCAACCCCGTAAAGTTAACGACATAACTCACGTCCCGGCCATTTCGAAGACAATGCCTGTCGCAATGAGGTGCAAGCGATCGCTGCCTTACTGATTTTTATCGGAATGGTTGCGCCTATCCGGTTTCGGCCTGTGCGTTACGGGCAGCAGCAATCGCCGCTGCAAGCTCTTTTGCTGGACCCACTCCCCAGTAGTGGAGGAAGTAAAACATCGGTTCACCGCCGATCATGTGGTTATGCAATGCTACGATATGGATATCCCGCTCGCGCAGTGCGCGGAGCACGGGCTGGACTTCGTCCTCGGTCATGATGAAGTCACCATCCACGGCGGCAAGGTCGTTGGTGCCCGAGAACGCCGCCCAGGTCGTAAGCCCCATCGAACCACCGATCTCAACGCCGTGCATGCGGCCTTGGCGAGCGAAGGTGTATTTCACGACACCATCGGCGATGCTTGGCTCGGTGCCCAAGATTTCGCTCAGCGCCAGGGCTTCGATCGTGCCGTTTGCATCCGGCGTCATGCCACCGAAACTGCGCTGCGGCGTCGGCGAGGCGGCGCGCACTTCCTTGATGGCATCCCAGACGGCTTTTACACCCGCTGCCATCTTGGCGGTTTCCCCATGCCCGCCGATATGCATAAAATAGACCGGCGGATCGTCGAATATGAAATGATTGTGCAGCGCGGTGACGGTCAACCCGTTGGCGAGGGCAGCGTCCATCGCGGCTGTTATCTCATCCTCGAATACGACCGTGTCGCCCATGACCATCACTCCGCCATCGACGGGTTTGAAGGCAGCCCATGAGCCGAGACCTGCCGGGGGATCGAGGCGCATGCCGTCGACCATCACCGGCACGTCGGCGCGCGTCCAACCGATGCGTGCGACCCCATCGTCGGTCATGGTGACCTCCGAGTGCGATGCCTCGAAAATCAGTGCCTCGAGATTGCCGAGATTATCCTGCGCGTGAAGAGCCGCCGACATCGCTGATAGCGATAGAGCCAAGCCGCCGACGAACAATGTTCTGGGTAATTGCTTCATCTTAGTTCTCCTTGGATGTGATTTCAGGTGCCAGCCATCATTGCGAGGTAATACAGCGACCCAATGAGTGCGCTCACGAAGAGAACGAGCAACATCCCGATCTTGAAGCGCAGCATGGCGATCAGGGCCGCAGCGGCAATGACGACGGAGGCGACGTCGATCGTGGCGAAGTCCGGCACGAGCAGACGTGCGCCGTAACCTCGAACCTCGTCAAGCCGTGCGAAGGCAACGTGCAGCGCAAACCAGATGGCAAGGTTTAGGATCACACCGACGACTGCTGCCGTCACCGCCGAAAGCGCCGCTGTCAGAAGCTTCACGCCGCGCAGTTTTTCGATAAATGGCGCACCAAGGAAAATCCATAGGAAGCACGGCACGAACGTGACCCACGTGACGATGACCGAAGCCGCGATGCCCGAAGCCACCGGGCCTAACATGTCTGCTTCGCGATATCCCCCCATGAACCCCACGAATTGGACGACCTGGATCAGTGGACCCGGCGTGGTCTCCGCCATGCCCAACCCATCGAGCATTTCACCGGGGGCAAGCCAGCCATGCGTCTGCACGGCTTCCTGCGCCATATAGGCCAGCACGGCATACGCGCCCCCGAATGTCACGACCGCGAGCTTGGAGAAGAAAACCGCCAGTTCCGTGAACACGTGATTTGGGCCAACAAGAAGGATCAGCGCAATTATGGGAGCTGCCCAGATGCTGCCCCAGATCAAGGCCGTGCGGACTGCTCCGCGCCATGTAGGCTGCGCTTTCGCCATACCGCCTGTATGAAGCACGGCTTCCGGCTCGCTCTCCCCGTCCTCGGTCGTTTCACGGGCGCGAATGACCAGAAACCGTGCAGGATCGAAATGCCCTCCAAGAAAACCAACCAGCGCGGCGGCCGCGATAATCAGCGGGAAAGGTGCATCGAATGCGAATATCGCCACGAAGGCTGCGGCGGCAATCAGATACATGGGCCAAGTTTTCAATGCCCTTTTCCCGATGCGCAGCAGGGCCTCGATGACTATGGCGAGCACCGCCGCCTTAATGCCGAAGAAAATCGCCTGGACGAAGCTGGCCTCCTGAAAACTGGCATAGAGCACGCTAAGCGCCATAATGCTGAGGAAGCCGGGAAGGACGAACAGGCATCCTGCGACGAGGCCACCGCGAACGCCGTGGAGCAACCAGCCAATATAGGTGGCGAGCTGCATGGCTTCCGGTCCGGGCAGGAGCATGCAGTAATTGAGCGCATGCAGGAACCGGTTCTCGCCGATCCAGCGCTTTTCATCGACTAGAATGCGGTGCATCACCGCGATCTGGCCGGCTGGCCCACCAAAGCTCAACGCGGCTATGCGCGCCCAGACACGCACCCCATCGGAAAACGGGATCGGAGTTTGTTCTACGGAACCTGAATTAGCGGGAGAATTCATCAACGCGTCCTTCGCACACAGCTCATCGAGCCGGACTTGGGCGCATTGCCTTACCGGGCGCCGGAATAAGTGCCCGAAGTCAAACTGCTAGATCATTGATCTGGTGTTGTCAAAAGCCTTACGCGAACAGTCTGCCTTGCCCTTGGAGAATGTCGGCTTTCGAAATCTGGATCTGTATCTTCAATTTCCGGAATGAGGGCGCGTAGCTGCCGGGGCTTGCTACTTGCCTCGACGGCGGCTTTCGCGGCTTAGCCTCCTGAAAGCGGACCGGAAGCTTTCCACCCCGTTGCGGACATTCGCCTGGGCAGAATTCCTTACCGCAAGCTGCCGTCAATTAGGCTCATCCTGATCGAATTCGCTGGCATCCGAGCTCGAGTAGACTTCCTTGGCGGCTTGCATCCCGTTCAACGCTGCTGGAAATCCGGCATACACGCTCATCTGGATGATAATTTCCTCGATCTCGCTCTTCGTAAGACCGACATTGAGTCCGGCTTGGATGTGGACCTTCAACTGGGGCTGTGCCGTGCCCATCGCCGTAAGGGCTGCGATCGTCGCGATCTCTCGTTCGCGGAGGCCAAGACCGGGCCGTGCGTAGATATCGGCGAACGGGTATTCGATGGTGTAGCGGGCAAGATCCGGCGATATGTCCTTTAAGCTTTCAACCACCTTCTCTCCGGCTTCACCGTCGATTCTGCGAAGATTCTCGAGGCCTCTTTCGAACCTGTCAGTCATGACCATTCCTTCATTAAGCGAGTTGCCAGCGAATGCATCGCTGGAGCAAGCAGCAGACTGATGAGGGGAACAAGGATTGCCGTCAGAATGAGTGTCTGAAATCCAAGCGCCATATCGCTCGCGATGAACCTCAGCAGCTTGAGCATCCCGGTCACAAGCGGCCATACGACGAGCCAGACGAGCATGGTCCGCAATATAACGATCCGGAATGTCATTTGTCGGCTGCTGGATCGGGACGGTGAAGGATGGCGAAGTATCCCGGCAGAACCTCGTCGAGCTTGGCTTTCCCCGAGAGAGTAAGGGTCACGTTCCGGGAGCGAGCATCTTCTGAGTTTTCCGAAATCGCGATCAGGCCAGCCCGTTCCAAGCCCTGCAAGGTGCGCGTGACGACGGGCCGCGATACGTCCAGCCTTTCGGCAATTTCACTTGCAGCGAGGCAGTTTCGCTCGGGTTCGCGGTCGATAAGGATCATCATCAAAAAGCGAAGCTGCGAGAGGTCATGGCGCGCGAAGTATGCTTCCAGCTCGCGGATCAGCAGGCTCGCGCGTCGCATCAACCGAAGCGCGTCGAGCACTCTGTCGACATCGACATCGGCGAATTGGTCGGCATAACCGTCGACCATTTGTCGGCTGGGAAGTTCTTTAAGAAAGAACATCAGCCTTACCGAACCGGACGGAGATGAAGGATTTGCGGCTCTTCTGCCAGCCAGTCCCGGTAGGCTTCAAAGACGGCCCGGGTGTATGGTTGATCGTGGTGCGATGCCAGTGCCGCCTCGTCTCGCCATTCCTCATAGAGATACAGTGTTCCGTCCTGTGCATTTTCGCTGAGACGAAACTCCATGCAGCCGGGTTCGGCGCGCGTCTGTTCGATGATCTCGCAGATGGCCTCGCGCGCCTTGTTGTAGTGCGTTGGATGCGGCGCGATCCGTGCGATGATGTTCAACTGATGGATCATGACATTCCTTTAGTTATCATGCTAACTATATAATTCAGGGTGATGGCTGGTCAAGTCCAGAACTTCCTGAAAGCAGACCGTCCGCTAACACCCAATTCACGACATTAAAGCGTCACGATTATTGACCCAAAAGCTGACACAAAGGCCGTCCACGAGCGTGGCTGCAACCAATCGTCGAACATCCAGTGTGCGCTCGCAATGCGAATATCTGGCTCTTGGTGTGCGATGACCGCGTCGTTTTGCTGCCATGGCGTTGCATCATTCAGCGACGCTCTTAGACACTGCCGCTCCAGAAATTTTGCCGCTTGGTTGCAGATCAGAAGCACACCCGCGACCCTATCACGGCAGGTCGCTGGCAGCGCCGGATGCAGTCGCGATGCATTCCGCTTGCAGGCGTAATCGGAGTAATTATTCGTCCGTAAGCGTCTGATTTGAAGCGAGAAAATGAGGGCGAGATAAAAGCGCCGCCGTCGGTCGGGGCGCAGGTGGTTGGTTTCGTTCAGTAATATGCGACGGCACCCGTAGTGCTCCTGCGGCGCTCCTTTCGAAAAGTTCTTTTTTATCAAACAGATTGGCGACGGCGCTTGGCGTTCTGTGCTGTTTTCGTTCGGAAACCCGCTTTCGCCCGGACGTCCTTTGCCGTCCAGATGAGCATCGGTGCATTTGACTGGAGTGCTTGCCCCAGGCCTCTGCGCTGCGGCGAAAGAACGGCAGCTGCAGCGTAGGAACGTCATGTGGCCCAGGGTGCCCTAATCGGCCGATACTCGGTGCCGATGGCGGGCCGGCCTGTCCCCTCCATGCTCCCCAAGGTCGGTCCGTCATCACCCGACAGATGAAAGGATCGACCGCTATGCCATCTGCAAGCACGACAGAGCATCTTCGCGAGCAATGCGGGCCCCAGGCCATCGAACCGATCGCCATGCGCGTACCCGAAGCCTGTCGCTATCTCGGGATCGGACGCAGCACACTCTATGTGCTCATTTCCAGAGACGAGATCGAGATCATCAAGATGGGGAGCGCAACCCTCGTGCTCACCGCCAGCCTGCGCTCGCTGGTTGAGCGGCTGCGTCGTCCTGCCGATCAGGTAACGGGGACCACTTTATGATTACGGCGCATCCTGACTTGCTGAAAGCTGTGGTGCTTGCCGCAATCGTGAGCATGCCAGATCATTCCAAACGTCAGCTGGTCTCGAAGATGAAAGAGCGGCGTGCAAACGCAGAAGAAACACTGGCCGCCAGATTGGTGATTGCGCTTTCGCAGCGGTCCTAGGCTTTCTGACTATGGCAGCTACGCGCCCCATCTCGGTCATTCAACGTTCTGTGATCGCTGCCCGATAGCTGCCTTTCGAACGCGCGGACGATGCCACTGCACCCTTCGCACTTGCAACATTTTTGCTTAGCCGCTAAGTGCCCGCAATCCACCGGACCCGGCCGCGCCGGGTGGCTCGGCCCGGCGCCTATCCCCGGGACAACCTTTCAGACCGGCATTCTGGCCGCACAAAGTGTTCGCAGCTGAGCGATGCTTCCGCGCATCGTGCCGGTCGTGTGAGTCGTGTTAGGGTTCACATGTTCGATATTCCCACGCTTAGGCGTGAATGGCTTTCCAATCCCCGGCGCGACATTCTCGCCGGCATCGTCGTCGCGCTTGCGCTCATTCCCGAGGCAATCGGCTTCTCCATCATTGCCGGGGTCGATCCGAGGGTCGGCCTTTACGCGTCGTTCTCGATCGCGGTCATCATCTCGCTCGTAGGCGGGCGACCGGGCATGATCTCGGCAGCCACCGCAGCTATCGCCGTTCTCGTTCTGCCGCTCATCCAACAATACGGCGTCGAATACCTCTTCGCAGCAACGATCCTGATGGGCGTCATTCAGGTCATCGCAGGTTTCCTACGGCTGCACCTGCTGATGCAATATGTGTCGCGCTCGGTCATCACAGGGTTTGTCAACGCATTGGCGATCCTGATCTTCATCGCACAGCTGCCGGAACTCACCGGCGTGCCGATGCTGACCTACGTGCTGGTCGCCGCGGGACTGGCGGTCATCTACATCCTTCCGCGCCTCACGAAGGCCATTCCCTCGCCGCTGGTCGCGATCATCATCCTGACGACGGTAGTCTACTACATGGGCATGGATGTGCGCACGGTGGGCGATATGGGTGAGTTGCCCTCGTCGCTGCCTTCGTGGCTCATTCCCGACGTTCCGTTCACGCTTGAGACGTTGCAGATCATCCTGCCCTACTCGGCAACGATGGCGGCGGTCGGCCTGCTCGAGTCCATGCTGACCGCGCAGATCGTCGACGACCTGACCGATACGGGGTCCGACAAGCGGCAGGAGATGAAGGGCCAGGGCATCGCAAACTTCTTCACCGGCTTCCTCGGCGGGATGGGCGGCTGCGCCATGATCGGCCAGTCGGTCATCAACGTGAAGTCGGGCGGCGAAACGAGACTTTCGACCTTCGTATCGGGCGTCTTCCTGCTGTTTCTTCTCCTGGTGCTCGGCCCGCTGGTCGCGATCATTCCGATGGCATCACTGGTTGCGGTCATGATTATGGTATCGATCGGCACCTTCTCGTGGCGCTCGATCAAGGACATCCGCACCAATCCCTGGCAGTCGTCGGTGGTCATGATCGTCACGGTAGTCGTGGTCGTGTGGACGCATGACCTGGCGCAGGGCGTGCTCGCTGGTGTGATCCTTTCGGGCCTGTTCTTCGCCAGCAAGGTGAAGCGGTTGTTCACGGTCGATACCGACCTGTCCGCCGACGGCACGACGCGGACCTATCGCATTGGGGGCCAGGTCTTCTTCGCTTCTTCCGATCGCTTCGTCGAAGCGTTCGACTACAAGGAAGTGCTCGACCGGGTGGTGATCGACGTCAGCCGCGCGCACTTCTGGGACATCTCGGCGGTGGGCACGCTCGACAAGGCGATCCTCAAGTTCCGCCGCGAGGGCACCGCGGTAGAGGTCCGCGGCCTGAACGAGGAGAGCGCCGGGATGATCGAGCGCTATGCTATCCATGACAAGCCCGGCGCCGATGCGCAGCTGGGAGGACACTGATGGGAGATACAGCAATGGAAAACGTCCTCGCGGCGATAGATGCCTCGGCCTACGCCACCAGCGTTTGCGGTTATGCCGGGTGGGCGGCAAAGCGGCTGTCGCTTCCGGTCGAACTGCTCCACGTCGTCCAGAGACAGGACGCCATCACGGCGCGCAAGGACCTGTCCGGTGCCATTGGCTTGGGCGTCAAGAGCGACCTCATGGAAGAGCTTGTCCGCCTTTCCGAAGAAGGCAGTCGGACCGAGATCGAGAAAGGCCGCGTCATGCTAAAAGCGGGCGAACAGTTGCTGCGTGAATCGGGCATTACGGACATCTCGACGCTTCATCGCCACGGCGGGGTGGTCGAGACCATTCTCGAGCGCGAAGATCACGCCCGCGTGGTTGTCATGGGCAAGCGCGGCGTCGGCCACGAATATGCCTCGGACCATATCGGCTCGATGATCGAGCGCGTGGTGAGGTCGAGTGAAAAGCCGGTGCTGGTCGCATCGCGCGAATATGCAGAACCGGAGCACGTCGTCTTCGCCTATGATGCCAGTCCCGCCGCGGAACGCGCGCTGGAGCGTCTGGCCAACTCACCGCTGTTCGACGGTCTGCCGGTCACCATCGTCATGGCAGAGGCGGATGGCGAAGCGCAGCGTGAGATGCTGACCAGGGCAGAAGCGGGATTCGCTTCCGACCACCCCGTTACCGTCGTGATGGAGCGGGACAAGGCCGAAAAGGTCATTCCCGGCGTCGTTGCCGCCACCGAGCATTCGCTGCTGCTTATGGGTGCCTATGGGCATTCGCCAATACGTCGCATGATTGTGGGCAGCACGACCACTGAAATGGTTCGCACCGTCAAGGCTCCGGTGCTGATGGTGCGCTGACGTGTCGATCGATCCTGCAACGTTCCGCAATCCTTTGCTGCAAAGGCTCGCCGAACTGGACGAGCAGGATCGCATCTCCGCGAAGGATCGCGATCCGGTGACGCTGGACCAGGAGAGCGTGGGCCGACTTTCTCGCATCGATGCGATGCAGGTGCAGGCAATGGCGCTGGCGCAGAAGCGGCGGCGGAAGGCCGAACGTGCAGGCATCGCGGCAGCTCTCCAGCGGATCGAGGAAGGGGAGTTCGGCTATTGCATCGAATGCGGCGACCAGATTGCCGAGGGTCGGCTGCGGAATAATCCGACGGTGATAAAGTGTCTGGAGTGCGCTGCCGGGAGTGCCTGAGACGAGCGGTTTACGGTAGGTTTACCCGAGCCTGTCAGGTTCTCCAACCATGACAGCCTATATCGAAAGCGACGGATTACGGCTGCGCCGCAAGGTGCGGGCCCTTGTATTGAACGAGAACGACGAGGTGCTCCTCGTGCGGCCGCATGGATATCGCGATGGGGAATGGACCCTTGCGGGCGGCGGCGTGGAAGAGGGCGAATCTCCCGTCGAGGCTATGCGCCGAGAGCTAGCGGAAGAATTAGGCGTCGGGCTGGAGGCCGAGTTATCGGAACTGCCGGTAACCAACCGGTTCATTTACTCGGCAGAGCACAAGGTGAAACGCAACCTTGACCATGACGGGCAGGACGCGGTGATGTTCGCGTGCCGTATTGATCGCAGCCACCCGCTCCACTTGCAGGCTGAAGAGATAGCCGACGCCCGCTGGTTTCCCGCAGATGATGCTCTTGCAGCGTTTCCCGTGCAAAAGCAGCGCGACATTTACATCCGCTGCCTCAGCGAGCTTTCTCGCTCTGCTTAACGGTCGGTCGGCTTAATCTTCGGACTGTGAATGTGGAGCGCATGCTCGCCGCGGATACTGGTCCTGATCTCCGAGCAACTCTTGAGCCGGAGCAATTCCTTCATCGCCGTCAGATTGGCTGCTTCCACAGGCGTGGCGCGAAGGTCTTGAAAACCAGCCCCGCGCCAATCAATCCGAGGCCCAGCACCCAGATATCGACCGGAACCCAGAAGGCGAGAAAAAGGCACGAAGCGAGGCCCAGGACGGAGATCCATCTCGGATATAGCCGCTGATCGTCGGGCAGGCGCAGCGCCGCGAGGTTGGAGATCGCGTAATAGATCAGGACCGTGAAGGCGCTGAACGCCCAGACCGTCTCGACGCTGCCAATTGCTGCCAGCCCGGTTACGAGCACACCAACCAGTATGACTGCAGAAGCTGGTTCCTTTTCCGCTTCGGTCAATCGGCCGAAGACTGGCGGAATATCGCCTCGTCGCCCCATGGCGAGCACCACGCGCGACAGTCCGAGGATCAGGTTCAGCAACACGCCAAGCATCGCAGTGATAGCGCCTATTGCCACCAACAAGGCAAGCGAACGCGACCCCATGGCGGTGGCGGCGGTCTGGAGGGTAGTTGCCTGCCGGTCCGGCGCGTCCGCAAAAACGGCAGTTCCAACGATGCCCACGACCACCGCCGCCACGCATATGTAGAGGGCCGCCGTCACCGCAACCGTGACGATGATGGCCCGGGGGATCGTCCGATGCGGCTCCCGCACCTCCTCGCCAAGAGTGGCAATGCGACCGTAGCCCGTGAAGGCAACGAACATTAGCGCTGACGCATAGAGGAACGCCGATGCTGGAGATTCTTCACGGTCCGAGAAAAAGGGCGTCCAATTTGAACTACCGGTTGCGAACGCACTCGGAGAACCGAAGAGGATGAAGCCGCCCAGCGCCGCGAGCGTCACCGAAACGATTGCGATATTCACCCAGCTTGAGCGCTTGATTCCAGCGAGCACCAAAAGCGTGAAAAACAAGACCGAACCCATCGCGACCCAAGGCATTGCCGCCGCACCTCCGCCTGCCATCGGCAGCGCATAGCCTGCGAAACCCAGCGCTGCGGTGGCGGCGGAAGCCGATTTCGCACAGAGGAACATCCAGCCTGCGGTGAGCCCGAGGCGCGGGTTGAGGTAGCGATAACCGTATTCATAAGTGCCACCACTCACGGGGTGACTGGCGGCGAGCTGCGCGCTCGACAGGGCGTTGCAGGTCGCAACCAGCGCGGCAAGCGCGATCGCCAGGAGGACCGATGGGCCAGCAACCCCAGCGGCGATACCGATGCTGACGAATACGCCGGTTCCGACCATCGAGCCGAGGCCCATCATGATCGCGCCTCCTATGCCGAGGTCACGCGATAGTCGGTGGCTCGATTCGTTCATCTATATAACCTTGGTATCGTGTGCGAACTCCCAACGGGAGCCCGCGCAGAGAGCGTTGGGTAACTGAAATGGGCGGCGGGATTTCGGTAAACCGCCGGGCCTATGTTACATGATGTCTAGCGGTATTGGCAGCGCACCACTCATCGAACTCCATCAAGATGAGGGGTTCAAGGCAATCGCCGATATGTCCTTTTGTGGATCGATGGCGCGACCTGCTTCCTTGCGTTCCGAGTAGCGGTCGACCAACTGTTCGGCGTGCGGCCGCAGCAGCACCGTGAAGCGGACGAGCTCCTCCATGACGTCCACGATGCGGTCGTAGAGCGGCGAGGGTTTCATCCTGCCCGCCCCGTCGAACTCCTCGTATGCCTTAGGCACGCTGGACTGGTTTGGAATGGTGAACATCCGCATCCAGCGGCCGAGCAGACGCAGCGTGTTGACGGTGTTGAAGGACTGTGAGCCCGCCGACACCTGCATGACTGCCAGCGTCCGCCCTTGGGTAGGGCGCATTCCCCCGATGCTGAGCGGCAGGTGATCGATCTGGGTCTTCATGATGCCGGTGATCTGGCCGTGCCGCTCCGGGCTGCACCACACCATGCCGTCGGACCAGAAGGCGTGCTCGCGCAGTTCGTGGACGGCAGGATGGTCGTCACCGCCGATCTGGTCAGGCAGCGGCAGATCGGAGGGATCGAAGATGCGCGTCTCAGCGCCAAACAGCTGGAGCAGTCGCGCGGCTTCCTCGACCGCGAGACGCGAATACGAGCGCTCCCGCAGGGAGCCGTAGAGCAGCAGGATTCGCGGCGGCGGCTGGTCGGCGCCAAGACCAACGGCAGGGCGGGCATGGATGAAGGCGGGGTCGAGCGACGGGAAGGTGTCGGGATCGGTGAGTGGGCGTAAACGGGACATGAGCGAGCTCCGTAGATCAGGCCAGCGTCAGGCGAAGAGCTAGCGCGGCCAAGGTCACCAGCAGGATCGGCGTGGTCAGCGTGATGCCGACGCGGAAGTAATAGCCCCAGCCGATTTTCACGCCCTTCTGTCCCAGCACATGCAGCCATAGCAGGGTCGCGAGCGAACCGATCGGGGTGATCTTCGGCCCGAGGTCGCAGCCGATTACGTTGGCGTAGATCATCGCGTCGCGAACGGGGCCGGTGGCGCCCGTAGCGTCGATCGACAGCGCGCCGACGAGGACGGTTGGCATGTTGTTCATCCCTGAGGAAAGCACGGCCGCCAGGATGCCCGTCCCGAAGGTAGCGCCCCACACACCGCCCTCTGCCGAGCGTTCGAGCAGTTCCGCTATAGCGGCGGCGAGCCCGGCGTTGCTCATGCCGTAAACGACCAGATACATGCCGAGTGAGAAGATCACGACCTGCCAGGGGGCCTCGCGGATCACCTGGCCGGTCGGAATGACTCGTCCGCGCGCGGCGATCGCGATCAGCGCCAGCGCGCCGACGGCGGCGACCGCGCTGATCGGAACGCCGAGCGGATCGAGGACGAAGAAGCCGACCAGCAGCAATGCCAGCACCACCCATCCGGCGCGGAAGGTCGCTCGGTCGCGGATCGCCTCTGCAGGAAGGCGAAGCTGGGCGACATGGTAGCTGGCGGGAATGTCCTTCCGGAAGAACAGCATCAAAGCCACTAGCGTGGCCGCGATGGCGGCAAGATCGACCGGCACCATGACCAGCGCATACTCGCCGAACCCAATGTCGAAGAAGTCGGCCGACACGATATTGACAAGGTTCGAGACGACCAACGGTAGGCTGGCAGTATCGGAGATGAATCCCGCTGCCATGACGAAGGCCAATGTCGCCTTGGCATTGTAGCCCAGCGCCCGGAGCATCGCGATCACGATGGGGGTTAGAATCAGCGCGGCCCCATCGTTGGCGAAGATGGACGCAACGCCTGCACCGAGCAGCACCACGAGCACGAACAGCATGCGCCCGTTTCCGCGGCCCCATCGTGCGACATGGAGCGCGGCCCACTCGAAGAATCCCGCCCGGTCGAGGATGAGGCTGATGAGGATGATCGCAACGAAGGCGCCGGTCGCATTCCAGATGATGTTCCACACCACTGGAATGTCGGCGAGTGAGATGACGCCGGTGGCAAGCGCCAGCAGTGCTCCGCCGATCGCGCTCCACCCGATGCCGAGCCCACGCGGCTGCCAGATCACCAGCGTGATGGTGGCAATGAAGATCGCGATCGCGAGCAGCATCAGGCGATACGCTTGCCCGCTACGTCCGCGACCTGCTCGCCGTCCTCCTTGGTGAAGGCGCCCTGCTGTGGGCTTGGCAAAATGTCGAGCACCGCCTCGGACGGACGGCACAGGCGGACGCCGAGCGGGGAGACGACGAGTGGTCTGTTGATGAGGATCGGGTGCTCCATCATCGCGTCCACCAGCGCTGTATCGCCCAGGCTCTCATCGCCGAGCCCCAGTTCGGCAAAAGGCGTGCCCTTTTCGCGCAGCACCTCCCTCGGACTTAGCCCGGCGCGCTCCATCAGGCTTTCCAGCATCGCTCGCGATGGCGGTGTCTTCACATAATCGACCACATGCGGCTCGATTCCGGCATTGCGGATCATCGCCAGCGTGTTGCGCGAGGTGCCGCAGTCGGGATTATGATAGACGACGATGTCGGTGGTCATTCAGGATTCCTTGGCCTTGGCGCTCGCGCCTTCTTCGCGGCCGATGGCGGCCAATTTGCTGCGCACAGACATTTCGTCGATGCTCGGGAGCGGCAGCATCAGGAACAGCTCGATCCGGCGTTTGAGATAGCTGAGCGCATCGACGAAAGCCTGCCGCTGGCCATCGCCCTCGACCGTGGCGGGATCTTCTACGCCCCAATGCGCGGTGAGCGGCTTGCCTGGCCATATCGGACAGCTCTCGCCCGCTGCGTTGTCGCAGACGGTGAAGATGAAATCGAACTCGGGTGCGCCGGGCTTGGTGAACTCGCTCCAGTTCTTCGAGTGCAGGCCATCGGTCGGATAGCCGAAGCTCTCCAGCACATCGAGCGACATCGGATGCACCTCGCCCTTGGGTTGGCTACCCGCGCTGTAGGCACGAAAACGACCTCCGCCCATTTTGTTCATCAACGCTTCGCCCAGGATCGAGCGGGCTGAGTTGCCCGTGCACAGGAACAGGACATTGTAAGGTTGGTCAGGCACTGTCGGCTCCATCAGCAGCAATGGGAGAGTTCGGCCACGAGCGGCTCGCAAAGCTCTGCGCGGCCCTCACAACAATCCTTGGCGAGGAACAGCATCAGGTCGCGCAGGACCTCGATGTTCGCGCGCTGGATCATCTGCCGCCCCCGCTTTTCCGGCAAGACGAGACCAGCGCCGACGAGGATCGCGAGGTGACTTGAGAAGGTGCTCTGGGTCAGACCCGAGGCGTCTACGAGCTGGCCTGTGGAGAGCCCGTCGGGCTCGCTGCGCACGAGACGGCGGAACGCATCAAGCCGCGTTGGGTGCGCCAGAGCAGAGAGTACATCGAGTGCCGAGGTCGACTTCATACATCGGCAATTATCGATGGATTGATCGGCCGTCAATTCCCATCGATATTTGCCGATGAATAGAGGGTGGATTCGACGGAACTGCGCAATGACACTTCGCGGTCCGGACGACCGGATGCGGCTTTCTAAATCCCATAACCGGACTGTCTGCTGCCGGCCCCGTTCCAGCCATTTCGCGTATCGACGTTGCACCGAGAAACAAACCTGTTCGAAGCTTGCTCATCCTTGCAATCGACGACGGATAGCGGTGGAAAATTCTGGACATTCAGTGCCGCAATGAGGCATTGTTTAACCGTCGAACATCAATGACGACTTGGACGTGTGGTAACGACTGTGGGTACGGGCTAGGCGGCTGAAGGATAAGAAAAAGATTTCAATTCATTAGGTTGAGACCTAAGAAATCCTCCGTCTCCGCCACCACCCTGCAAGACCCGATCGCTCTTGGCGCTGCGAAACCACCTCGCGGAAGGGTGGCCCGTCCCGAAGGACGAGCCTTCGTCTTCAATCCGCCTTCACTATCCGGTCAACTCCGGCGCGTGCTACCGCGTGATAGCTATCGCGTGTTTTGGCGTAGATGCGCCGCGCGATCGGCTGGCCCCATTCGCCTTCGTCCCACAAGACCTGAAACAGCGGGCGCACGAATTTTGCCCGGCCGACCTCAGCCAGAAACTCCTCTGCTTTCGGAACTGCGGGCTCGTATCGGTTCATCAATCCAAGTTCGAGCCAGAGGAACAGGATCTCGTTGTTTCCAGCGTCAGACAGACCGAGCGCGCTGTCGAGCGCGGCGAGTTGTTCGGCACTGCGTGTTTTTGGAATGTTGTCCAGGAACCGCATCTGCTCCGCCGCGCTCCAGCCGCTATAGGCGGCAGGGATCGACCCATCGGCTGTGTAAGCCGATACGGCCGCATCGACTTCAGCGAAAGCGGCAGGATCAGGGCGCACGACATTCGATGGCAAGCCTGGTTCGAAAATCCACTCACGAAGCTTCAGCGCTTGTGCTTCGGCTGGCGAAGAAACGAGGTTTGCAAGCATGTCTTCATAAATGAGCTCGCTCGTAGCAGGCTGGAAAGCGTGGTTGTCGAACCACTGGCGCAACCAGGCATCGAAGCGTTCGCGGCCTATGGTGCGTTCCAAGGTCCGCATGAAGAAATGGCCCTTGTCGTACGTGATCGCACTGCCGAGTTCGTCGGCACCGGGTTCGTGATGCAACGCACTACCAGGCGCGTCCATGCCGACTTCGGCCAACGTCTCTTCGATCGCAGCGAATGAAAGAGCGGCCTCCTGCTCGGCGCGCTTCCTGCCGTAGACCGCCTCGACGATCCGGTTTTCGAAGTATGAGGTTACGCCTTCGTTGAGCCAGCTATCTTCCCAGACGGCATTGGTCACGAGGTTGCCGGACCAGCTATGCGCCAATTCATGGGCGACGAGGCCGTTATTCGAACGGTCGCCCGCAATGAAAGTCGGTGTCAGAAAGGTCATGACCGGATTTTCCATTCCGCCATAAGGGAAGGAAGGCGGAAGCACGATCATGTCGTAGCGGCCCCAGCGATAATCGCCGTAAAGCTGCTCGGCAGCGACAACCATGTCTTCCGTATCGCCAACCTCTTTCCATGCGCGATCCAGCGTTGCAGGCTCTGCCCAGACGCCTGTGCGCGGTCCGATGGCTTTGAAATCGATATCACCGGCCGCGATAGCGATCAGATAAGGGGGGACCGGCTTGTCCATCACGAATTTGAACGCGCGGCGGCCATCGCCGAGATCTTCGGGCTCGCCCTGCCGCACGCCGCTCATCACAACATCGAGCGGCTTAGGTGCGGTGATGCGCGCCTCCCAAGTCTGACGGATGCCGGGGCTATCCTGAGTTGGTATCCACGTGCGATTGAGAATGGCCTGACCCTGGCTGAACAAGAACGGATGGACGCCGCCCTTGGTCTGTTCGGGGCTCAACCATTGCAGCGCGTCCGCGTCAGCAGGCGCGCGGTACTCTATGCGCAGCTTTTGCGCGCCGTCCAGCGCGATTGTCAGCGGTGCGCCCTTGCCTCCTTCGGCGATCGTCTCGCCGATCTGATATTGAAGCTCACGCCCCGCACCATCGGTTACACGGGCGATTTCCAACCCATTCGAGTCGAGCACAATCTCTTCGGCGCCGGGCTGTGCGAGCACATCGAGTTCGGCGGCGCCACTTACGCGTTTAGCGTCGAAATCGAGCGCCAGATCGAGCGCAACGTGGGTAACTCGCGCTATCTGGGGCTTTGCATACGTCGCGCTGTCGACGGCATCCGGACGGGTCAGAATTGGTGAAACCATACGATCCGATGCAGAGTTGGCCATGGGCGGTGCGGTCTCCATCGTAGTGCAGGCGGTGCTGGCAAGTAACAGGGCGAGCGGGGCAGCTAGACGACGCATGGGGAAACTCCGGCTTGTTATGGTACCGGATGCGCGATCCGGCCTCTTTTCGGTTTCGGGACTTTATTGCCGATCTGTCGAATGCGCGCCAGCCCTGCAGCCGAAATCATATCGAAGACACTGGCCAAATCCCTGATCCCATGCGATGAGAACGTTAACAAAAGACGAGGGAGAGATATTGTGATCCGAACTGCACTCATATGCGCAGCGGCAGCCTGCCTTGCTGCATCATCGCTGGCGGCGCAGGAGCCAAGCGATGATCGTACGCTCGTATGGTCGGATGAATTCAACCAGGCCGAACTCGATCGCACGAAGTGGGGCGTTATCGGCACGGACTTCTGGGTCAATAACGAACAGCAGGCTTATGTGGATGACTCTGCCGTACTGTCGATCGTCGATGGGGTGTCAGGCGCCGATGGAGGCGCACTCATTCTACGCCCCGTATTCAAGCCGGGCGTAGATCCCCATCCCGAACGCAAAGCGGATTTTCTATCCGGCCGGGTGGAAAGCCAAAACAAGTACGAATTCACATATGGCCGTGCCGAAGCCCGCATCAAAATGCCAGACGCCGATGGCGTTTGGCCAGCGTTCTGGCTACTCGGCAACGATGCTTGGCCCGGCACCGGCGAAATCGACATCATGGAATATGTGGGCGAGAAGGACTGGGTTGGTGTCGCCCTGCACGGCCCTGGTTACTCCGGCGAAACTCCGCTGGTGAACAAGTTCTACTTTCCCGAAGGTGAAGATGTAACGGGCTGGCACGTCTATGCGGTTGAATGGAAAAAGAATGAGATCCTGTTTCAGGTCGATGGCCGCACGCTGTACCGCGTGACGCGCCCTATGGTCGAAAATTACGGAAAGTGGGCATTCGACAATCCCAAATACCTGATCCTGAATTTCGCGATGGGCGGGGCCTATCCGTTCAAGACAAACGGCATAGAAAAACCCTATAACGGCGTTCCGCAATCTACGGTCGACAAGGTCAAGTCGGGCGAAGTGGCGATGCTCGTCGATTGGGTCAGGGTTTACGCGCCTGAAGAATAAGGTTGCGTTGCGCGCAACATGAGGTGCGTGCACATAGCTGGAAATGATTGGGGCGACCGGCTAGGGCGATAAACCATGTTCGATGGCTTTGACGCTTTGCTGCTCGCCCGGATCCAGTTCGCCTTCACGGTGAGCTTCCATTTCATATTTCCGGCCTTGTCGATCGGGCTGGCGAGTTACCTCATGGTGCTCGAGGGCTTGTGGCTGAAAACCGGCAAGCAACTCTATCTCGACCTGTTCAAATACTGGCTCAAGATCTTCGCAATCACTTTCGCGATGGGCGTCGTGTCCGGCATCGTGATGAGTTATCAGTTCGGGACGAACTGGGCCGTGTTTTCAGACAAGGCCGGCCCGGTAATCGGGCCATTGATGGCTTACGAGGTGCTTACGGCCTTCTTCCTCGAAGCGGGTTTTCTCGGAGTCATGCTGTTCGGTATGAACAGGGTTGGGAAAGGCCTGCACTTCGCGGCCACATTCATGGTCGCGTTCGGCACCTTCGTATCTGCATTCTGGATCCTCTCGGTCAATAGCTGGATGCAGACCCCGGTCGGGTTCGAGATGGGCGCCAATGGGCAGTTCCTGCCCGGCGAGAGCTGGTGGGATATCGTATTCAGCCCGAGCTTTCCCTATCGCCTGGTCCATACGGTGCTGGCTGCCTACCTTACCACCGCGTTCGTCGTTGGAGGTGTCGGCGCATGGCACCTGCTGAAAGATCGGACGAATGCGCACGCACGCAAGATGTTTTCGATGGCCATGTGGATGGCGGCACTCGTGGTGCCGATCCAGATATTTGCGGGCGACATGCACGGCCTCAACACTCTAGAGCATCAGCCACCAAAGGTGATGGCGATGGAAGGGCATTTCGAAAGCCATCCGGACGGTGCCCCGCTGTACCTCTTCGGCATTCCGGATCAGGATGCACAAGAACTCAGATATGCCATCGGCATCCCCAAACTCTCGTCGCTCATCCTCAAGCATGATCCGGACGCGTCGCTGGATGGGCTGGACACTGTTCCGCGCGACGAACAGCCGCCAGTGGCTGTGGTTTTCTGGACCTTCCGCATTATGGTCGGCTTAGGATTCGCCATGCTTGGAGTAGGCCTCTGGAGCCTTTTCGCCAGAATGCGGGGCAAACTATACGACTGGAAATGGTTGCACCGTGCCGCCCTGCTCATGGGGCCGAGCGGCTTTATCGCTGTCATCGCCGGCTGGGTCACCACCGAAGTCGGCCGGCAGCCGTGGGTGATTTACGGTCTTTTGCGAACAGCCGATGCGGCCAGCCCGCTTGATGCCCCGGCAGTCGGGGCATCCTTGCTCGCTTTCGTTATCGTCTACTTTACGGTTTTCGGCGTGGGCGTCTGGTATATCCTGCGACTGATGAAGGCACCGCCTCATGCCGGGGAAAAGGGCGTGAAGCGAACCGAGAAGGGGCCCGTGCGGACCGCCGGTATTACACCCGGGCCGACGCAAAATCCGGGTCACAATCCCGACACCCTCCCTTCGAACCACGAGGAGGCAGACGATGGACGTTAACGTCGATCTCACCGTCGTCTGGGCTTTTATCATCGCCTTCGCGGTTTTCGCCTATGTGGTCATGGACGGCTTCGATCTTGGAATCGGCATCCTGTTCCCAAGCTTCGAAGTCGGACGCGAGCGAGACCGCGCGATGAATTCGATAGCACCGGTGTGGGACGGGAACGAGACGTGGCTCGTACTGGGCGGCGGCGGACTGTTCGCGGCGTTCCCCCTCGCCTACGCCGTAATTCTTCCCGCCACCTATCCACTCATCATTGCGATGCTACTCGGGTTGGTCTTCCGAGGGGTGGCTTTCGAGTTCCGGTGGCGCGACCCTTCCCATCGACGCCTCTGGGACTTCGCGTTCACCGGCGGCAGCCTGGTGGCTGCGATGGCACAGGGGATGACCCTTGGCGCGCTGCTGCAAGGCATTGATGTCGTCGACCGGGCCTACGCGGGCAGCTGGTTCGACTGGTTCACCCCATACACGTTGCTGACCGGAATTGGTACGGTAGCCGGTTATGCGTTACTCGGCGCTTGCTGGCTGGTCTGGAAGCTCGATGGCGAAGCGCAGGCGCACGCCCGCACCCTCGCAAAGCGCGCAGCATGGGCCACTCTCATCCTCATGGGCGGCGTAAGCATCTACAATCTCGGGCTGCGACCCGAATATGCAGACCGCTGGCTGACCGCACCCGAAATCTATTTCGCTGCTCCCGTGCCGATCCTGACAGGACTTATAGCGCTCGCACTGCTTCGCTCGCTGTCGGTGGAGCGTCATTCAAAGCCATTTTGGCTCAGCCTTGCGCTGTTCTTTTTCGGCATGGCAGGACTGGGCGTTACCATGTGGCCGTACGTGGTCCCACCGGGGCTCACCATATGGGATGTTGCCGCGCCCGAACGCAGCCAGGTATTCATGCTGATTGGCGTCGGCATTACCATGCCGCTGATTATCGCCTATACCGCCTGGGCCTATTGGGTGTTTCGTGGCAAGGTCGGAGACGAAGGCTACCATTGACGCAGGCTCCGCTCTGGAAGCGCCTCGCCTGGATGGCAGCGATCTGGCTGGCGAGCGTAAGCGTCCTCGGCGCGGTCGCTTACGTCCTGCGCTTTTGGCTTAGCTGATCAGCTCCACACCGCTTCGGGCGGCAGGCTCATCAGAATGGCGTCGATATTGCCCCCGGTCTTCAGTCCGAACAAAGTCCCGCGGTCGTAGACCAGATTGAATTCGGCGTAACGGCCGCGCCATTCCAGCTGGGTCTGCTTGTCTTCGGGCGTGAATTCGGTTTCCATTCGGCGGCGGACAAGCGAGGGAAAAACATCCAGAAAGGCCTCACCCACGTCCTTCGTGTAAGCAAGATTCCGTTCGAATGCAGCCTCGTCTTCGCATTCCAGGTGATCGTAGAAAATGCCGCCGACCCCGCGATGCACACCACGATGCGGGATATAGAAATAATCGTCGGCCCATTTTCTGAAGCGTTCGTAATAGGTCGGGTTATGTGCTGCGCAGGCGGCACGAAAACGCGCGTGAAACTGTTCCGTATCCTCTTCATACGGGATCGGGGGATTCAAGTCCGCCCCGCCCCCGAACCATGCCTTCCCTGTGGTCAGGAAGCGCGTGTTCATATGTACCGCGGGAACATGCGGATTGGCCATATGAGCTACCAGACTGATACCCGTCGCAGTGAAGCCGGGGTTTTCGGCGCTGGCGCCATTGATCGTACCTGCAAACTCGGGCGCGAAATTTCCGCGAACAGTCGACACGTTTACGCCGACCTTTTCGAAGACCTTGCCTTTCATCAAACCGCGCGTACCGCCGCCAGGATCTGAATTGCCTTCTTCCTCACGGCTCCAGCTGTCGTATCGGAAACTCGCCTCCGAACCTGCCTCGCGCTCGATCGCTTCGAACTCGGTGCATATGCGATCGCGCAGGTTTTCGAACCATTTGCGGGCGGCGTCGGTTTGCTGTGTCCAGTCGGTCATGCCAAAGGCCTTGCCATCGCACTTTGGCTACGGCAATAGCGCGCTATGGTTCCCCTTTCGTTCGCCGGTGAGGAATGGCTCCTGACAGAGGGCCGCGCGCTGTATTGGCCGAGTGAACGCGCGCTACTAGTCGCCGACCTGCACCTCGAGAAAGGGAGCTTCTTTGCGGGCCATGGGCAGATGATCCCGCCTTACGATAGCAGAGAGACACTGGAACGTGTTGCACTCGCCATTCGCGAAACAGGCGCGCGCCGTGTTATTACGCTTGGGGACAATTTTCATGATTCCGACGGATCTACGCGGCTCGAGCCTCATGCCTGCGGGATGCTGGAAGCTTTGACGAAGGCCGTCGATTGGGTGTGGATCACGGGCAATCACGATCCGCACATGGATGCGCGATGTGGCGGTGTTCTGGTGGAAGAACTCGAATTGGGGGGCGTTGTCTTGCGCCACCGAGCGCACAAGGGTGAGACCCGACCTGAGCTGTCGGGCCATTACCATCCGCGTCTGCAACTCAAGATCCGCCATCGCAACATCCGTCGGCCATGCGCTGTCGTAAGCGCGAACGACGGGGCGGATGGGAAGCCATCCGGTCGGATGATATTGCCGGCCTTCGGTGCTTATACGGGTGGGATGAATGCGGCCGATCCAGCCATCCTTGCGGCGCTTCAACCGGCCGAGCGGATCGATGCCGTCGTACCCGCAAAAGGCCAGTTGGCCCGCTTCAATTTGTGGAAACGCGCTGCTTAAGCGCAACGCCGCAGCGATAAACTGCGCCCCATTCGTATAACACACTTCCGAATCCTCGGAACAATGCCTACATGCGCCCTTTCTAGTACGGCCACCAAAGGAGATTGCCCCATAGCCCGTCCACCCCGCCGTAGCATGCAGATGCCCGTGAAAAGCGGCCCTCGCTACGATAACATGATCAATGTGCCGAAGGTCCGCGTGATCGATCACGAAGGTGAGAACCTCGGCGTTATGTTCACCCGCGAAGCTGTCGAGCAGGCCAACGAACTCGGCCTCAACCTCGTCGAAGTGTCCCCCAACGCGGACCCGCCGGTGTGCAAATTCCTCGACGTCGGCAAATATCGCTACGAGGCGCAGAAAAAGGCGAACCTCGCGCGAAAGACGCAAAAGACGCAGGAAATCAAAGAGATCAAGATGCGTCCGAACATCGATGATCACGATTACGATGTGAAAATGCGCAACGTCGTCAAGTTCCTCGAGAACGGTGACAAGGTGAAATGTACCCTGCGTTTCCGTGGTCGTGAAATGGCCCATCAGCAACTCGGCATGGACCTGCTCAACCGCGTTCGTGACGATGTTGAAGAAATCGCCAAGGTCGAAGCCTTCCCGCGTCTGGAAGGCCGCCAAATGGTCATGGTGCTGGCTCCCAAATAGTCAGCCGACAACGCAATCAAAAGCGACGAACCGGGGAACGCGAATGGCGTCTCCCCGGTTTTTCTTTGCATGAAACAAGCGTCCATTCTCGCCATGGCCTGCAGTCTCGCGCTAACGGCATGCAACCAGTCCGAAACAGATCAAGACAGCCCGGCGTCTACTCCGGCAAGTGGATCTTCCGTGGAGGTCGCCCTTCCTGCTCCGACCCAGGCTATTGGGCAGGTGACAGGTGGAGAGAACGATGGTTCGCCAGATCTCTCCCCCGCCCCCCTGACTCCCGAAGCGGAACGCGGTGAAACAGGCGCCCGCAACGTTCTGCTGTCCTTTGCCCGCGCCATCGAGCTGCGCGAGTTTGATCAAGCGTGGGAAATGCTTGATGAGGGTGATCAGCAAAGGTGGAGCAAGGCTCAATGGCGCGCCCTATTCGCCGATCTCGGCAAGATTACGGTCGCAGTCCCGGATGGCTCCATGGAAGGCGCGGCCGGATCATCCTATTATACCAGTGAAGCGACAATAACGGCAACCGACAAGGATGGCCGTCCCGTTCGATATGAAGGACCCGTCGTCCTTCGCCGCGTCAACGACGTCCCCGGCGCCAGTGCCGCACAACTGCGCTGGCATATCGACAGCGTCCAGCTCGACTGGACACACTAGACTGTTGCAGATGCAAGCCCGATCCTGCTCGCCACGCGCAGGCCTAGTTGAACGCGATCACGAAGCAAACTAGTGGGATCGCTACAAGCAACGATTGGCGGAGAGGCGTTCCTGCGGAGGTTAGGAACGGGTGCCGCGATCCATTCGATTAGCTCCCGCCTTCCTGGGAGCGTGTTTTAGGAAGGATGCTCCCCACAATGAGCGATCACGATATCGACCCCACCTCGCCCCGCATGGCGCCCAAGCCGGAAGTGACCAAGATCGGCGGCCGCGAACTCAAGCCCAGCACACTGATGATGGGTCACGGCTTCGACCCCGTGCTGTCGGAAGGTAGCCTCAAACCGCCGATCTTCCTGACGTCGACCTTCGCTTTCCCAAGCGCGGCCGATGGGAAACGCCATTTCGAAGGCATCACCGGCAAGCGCCCAGGCGGTTCGGACGGTTTGGTCTATTCGCGCTTCAACGCACCCAATCAGGAAATTCTCGAGGATCGCCTTTCCGTTTGGGACGGCGCCGAAGACGCGCTGAGTTTCTCGAGCGGCATGACGGCGATCTGTGTCCTGATGCTGGCCTACGCCAATCAGAATGATGTCATCGTGCATTCTGGTCCGCTTTATGCAGCGTCTGAAGGCTTCGTCGCCAAGGTGCTTGCACGCTTCGGCATCACCTATGTCGATTTCCCCGCCGGTGCCACGCGCGAAGACATCGACGCAGTGCTCAGCAAAGCGAAGGCGCAAGCCAAATCGCAGGGCGGCAACGTCTGCATGGTGTATCTCGAAAGTCCCGGCAATCCGACAAATGCTCTGGTCGATGTCGAAGCCGTCCGTGCGGCCGTCGACGAGGCCGGGCTCGAATGTCCGATTGCCATCGATAACACCTTCCTTGGTCCGCTTTGGCAGCGTCCGCTCGACCAGGGCGCGGACATCGTGGTCTATTCGCTGACCAAATATGTCGGCGGCCATTCCGACCTCGTCGCGGGCAGCATCGCCGGAGCGAAGAAATGGATGGACCCGGTCCGCATGCTTCGCAACACGATGGGCGGCATCTGCGATCCCAACACCGCATGGATGCTTCTGCGCTCGCTCGAGACGGTCGAACTTCGCATGCAGCGGGCCGGAGACAATGCAGCGCGGGTTTGCGATTACCTTGCCAAGCACCCCAAGGTCGAAGGCCTAGGCTATCTTGGCATGATAAAGGATGCCCGCCAGCAGGATATCTATGATCGCCATTGCAAGGGCGCTGGCAGCACTTTTTCACTACTGCTAAAAGGTGGAGAGGCCGAGTGCTTCCGCTTTCTCGACAGCCTGAAAATTGCCAAGCTCGCCGTCAGCCTTGGCGGAACAGAAACTCTGGCAAGTCACCCGGCTTCGATGACTCACCTTTCGGTCGCGGAAGGACGCCGCGCGGAACTCGGAATTTCCGATAATCTGGTACGGATCAGTATCGGGATCGAGGATCCGGACGATCTGATCGCCGACTTCGAACAGGCGCTGGAGGCAGTCTGACACGCATCGGTTTTCTCGCCTGCGCGGAAACGCTTCCCAATGGCGGCCCCCGTCGCGGGGATGCATTCGAACACGATCTCGAAGTCGGCGCCTTGCGACCGGCCTTCGAGACCGTGGGGCTCACGCTGGTCGAGATCGACTGGCGAGCCCCGCTCGAATGCTTCGACGACATCGCCTTGGTGCTGCTCGGAACGGCATGGGACTACCAGGATCACGCTCAGGATTTTCTTGCCAAACTGGATGCTCTTGCGGATCGCGGCGTCCTAATATGCAACTCCCCCGAGATCGTTCGCTGGAACGCGAACAAGCGGTATCTGGAAGAGCTAGCGGATAGAGGCGCCACGACGGTCCCGACACTCTGGCTCGACGATGTCGATCGTGCCGGCATCATCCGCGCGATGGATGAATTCGACACCGATCGCATCGTCGTGAAGCGACAGATTGGTGCTGGGGCTCTCGGCCAGCATAGCTTCCGCCGAACTGAACTGCCCAAAGAAGATTGGGCCATGAGGCATGCCTGCATGGTGCAGCCCTTCCTCCCGAGCATTGTACAGGAAGGCGAATATACCTTCGTCTTCATCGAAGGGTGTTTCAGTCACAGCGTGCTGAAGCGCGCAGGAGAAGGGGACTACCGGATCCAGTCGCTCTACGGCGGCATCGAATGCGATTATGTGCCGGGCGAACAGGATCTCGCGACAGCAGAGGCAGTGGTAGCTGCGCTACCCTTCGACCGCCCACTCTACTGTCGCATCGATATGGTCCGGCTCGCTTCAGGCGAACTTGCGGTCATGGAAGCGGAAATGATCGAACCCTATCTCTACCCCGTGCAGGGACCGCAGTTCGGTGAGAAGATGGCCAAAGCGATTCTCACGCGCCTGACTGACTTGCCCTGAAAGAAGACGCCAGGAACCGAACCCCAAAGATGCCTAAGTAACACTAGGCACCAACTCAGCTTGCCGCCGAGCGCTAACGTATTAGCCCCGCCATTCGCGGCGCTCTTCCGCCGATTTCAGCACTTCGTAAGCCAACTGCAGCTTCTGGAACTCTGCCGCGGCCTGCTTGTCGCCCGGCTTCACGTCGGGATGCACCGTTTTGGCTTTTTCCCGCCAAGCTTTCTTTATCGCACCGAACTCGACATCGGCTTCGAGTTCGAGAACTTCGAGCGCGCGCATTTCATCCGCGCTGCGCGAACCATCGCCGCTGCCGCTCCAGCCATAATGTTGGGCTTCGGCATAGCCTGCGTTCTCACTGCGCTCGGTCTGCGCGCGAGCTTCCTTTTCGGCTTTGTCGAGTCCTTCGAAATAGTCCCACTTCTGATTGTATTCGGCGGCATGCTTTTGGCAAAACATCCATCGTTCTGGGCTGTTCGGCGCCTTCGGGGCGGGACAATTGCCAGGCTCTTCACAGCCATGCCGATCGCACAGCCGCACGGTGGTAGCTTCGCGGGCGGAGCCATATCCGCGCCAGCGCGGAAATCCCCAATCGTTGGACCTACGCGGTTTAGCCACGGCGAATATATGTCGTTTGTCGATTGGGCATCGCGGTCAATCTAGGGGCGCTGGCAAAAGGTACAAGATCGGTTAATTCAGTTTCATTATGAAATGCTGCAATGCAACCAAGACAAATTATATGATTGGCAGCAATGCATCGAACGGATGATACAATGAGCAGACAGCTGACGATTTCCGCACTGGCGGCATCGATATCGATGGCATTGTTCGCACTAAGTGCAGGTTTCGGCGCATTCGCCATCGAAAATCCGGCGCACATTGCCGGCAAAGCGCCGCTTATCGAACTTTACGCAGGTCGGTGACCCGTCATTACAATTCAACCGACTGCAAAAGGGCTCCCAACTCGGGAGCCCTTTCGTCTTAGTCAGTTGATCGTGACCGTCGCTGCGCGGCGGTTCTGTGCCCAGGCAGCCTGGTTCGACCCCAGGGCAACCGGACGTTCCTTGCCATAGCTGATCGTGCGGATGCGGTTGGCCGGGACGCCGACCGAAACGAGATAGTTCTTTGCGGCATTTGCGCGGCGTTCACCCAGCGCGAGGTTGTACTCACGCGTGCCACGTTCGTCGGCATGTCCTTCGATGGTGAAGTTCACCTGCGAATACTGGCTGAAGTACTGCGCCTGGCGCTGCAGTTTAGCCTGGTCTTCGGCATCGATATTATATTGGTCAGTGTCGAAGTAGACGACCGTGTTCTGCTGTCCCACCGCATCGATGAAATGCTGCTGCGAACCAACACCCGGACCCGAGGGTGCCGGTGCCGGAGCCGGCGCAGTTTCTGTCGGCGGCGGCGGAAGTTCTTCCGGTGCTTTCTTCTGGCAAGCGGCAAGCGCGATGGTCGATGCAAGCATCAGGCCGGTGGCAACACGAGTATTCATAGGCTGTCCCCTTTTAAACAGCTTGGTTGATCGTTATCCGCCAAGGATCCATTCCCTGTCATAACTCAATGCAGTTATGGCAGAATCGGTCCCCAAGCCGGATCGGATGCATCGACGGGCGTCGGGAGCTGGCGTAGGTTTTCACCCGTAAGATCGACTTGATACAGCGCTGCCTTGCCGCTGTTGCGTTCGGTACGGAAGAACTGGATGATGCGGCCGTTCGGCGCCCAGGTCGGGGCTTCATCCTGCCAGCCATTGGTCAACACCCGAACATTGCCGCCGGATGGTGTCATGACAGAAATGTTGAACGTGCTTGAGTTGGTGAAAGCAATCTGGTCGCCGCGCGGGCTCCACTCCGGGGTCGCGCAGCGCGAACCGCCGAAGCTGATCCGGCGCTGGTTCGTCCCGTCGGCATTCATGACATAGCATTGCTGTGCGCCGGACCGATCGCTTTCGAACACGATCTGGCGGCCATCGGGCGAATAGGAGCCGCCGATATCGATGCCTGGCGTGTCGGTCAGGCGAATGCTCTCGCCCCCACGTGCCGAAACGCGATAAATATCCGTATTGCCGCCCACTGCCATCGAATAGAGCAACCAGTTTCCATCAGGGCTCCAGCGCGGGGCGAACGTCGGGTTGTCGCTCTGCGTGATCAACGTCTGACGACCGGTTCCGATGTCATAGACGTAGATGCGCGGATTGCCGTCGACATAGCTGAGATAGGACAGCTTCTTGTAGTCTGGCGAATAGCGCGGCGTCAGCGCCGTCGAACGACCGGTCGTAATGAACCTGTGGTTGGCACCATCGCTATCCATGATGGCCAGGCGTTTGCTGCGATTATCCTTCGGTCCGGTCTCTGCGATATAAGCAATCCGGCTGTCGAAGAACGGGCTTTCGCCGGTCAGACGCGAATAGATAAGGTCGGAACACTTGTGCGCCGCGCGCCGCCAGTCTGCCGGGGGAACCACCCAGCCTTCACGAACGAGTTCGCTCCGTAGCGCCATGTCGTAGAGATAACAGCCGACCGTAAGCTTGCCGTCGGTACGTCCGCGCACATAGCCGTGAACGAGCATTTCTGCCCCGCGGTTCGACCAAGTCGGAAAATTCGGCGAAGTGATTTCGTTGAATGTGGGCTGTGGAAGGGAATCAGGGCCTGTCGGCTTGAATAGTCCGTTGTTACGCAAGTCGGCCGTGATCACCCGGGCCAGTTCCTTGCCGAGAGCTGCCGTTCCCGACGAATTGGCAGGCGTAGATACATCGCGATCGGTCGCGAAGCCCGGAATGGCTATACCAAGATCGTCGAGATTACCCTCGAAACTGACCGATCCCGAAAGGCCTTCGCCCTCATCGATGGTTTCGACCACTCCTCCTTCGGGAAGCGGCTGCCCAAGATCCTGGTTCTGAACCGCCTGATCTTGGGCGGAAAGGGAGGCGGCGAGAAGCGCCGCGGCGGCAAAGAGAACATACTTCACTGGGCCAATCTCCAGTCGAAATCCACGGTGATGACTTTCCATGCCTCATAATACTCTTGAGGCAGATCGAAGGGTGCAGCCAATTGAACGGCTCTTACAGCTTGCTCTCCATGTCGGCCGGCCTGAGCGCGGTTGGTGTCGGTGACACCTCGCTGCCCGGCGACGCTCGGGGCACCGGCCAGCGAACCGTCCGGATTGAGGCTGAAGCGTACCTTGGTGACGATCTTTTCGACATCGGGACCGCTCGGCGGCTGCCAGTGTGGCCGAAGCTGTCGGGCGACAGCCTGAAACAGCGAAGCCTTCGTGCTGGCACCGATTTGCGATGCCGGGGCTCGCGTTTCGTTTGTGCGGCTGCTGTCCCCGGCCCCTTCAAGGAAATTGTCGCCCAGACGCGAGCCACCACTGCGCTGGCTGGTCTGGCGTTGAGGCTGCGGTTGCGGCTGCGCGCGCGGCGGTTGTGCCTGGGGCTGCGTCCGTTGCGGTTCCGGCCGACGCGCCCTTGGCGCTTCCGTACGAGGTTGCGGCGATGGCGCCCGCGTTTCGCGCTGCGGCTGCGGCGCCGGAACCGGACGTTCCACCTGAGGCGGCGCAGGTTGTTGCTGCTCCGGTGCCGGAGCCGGATTGACGTCCATAGTCGGCGCCGTCGAGGCGCGACTTTCCGTTACCGGGTCGGGCGCCGTTGCTTCCATGCCGACATCTTCCGCCAGACTTACGGTCATTCGCTGCGGTGGATCGATAGCTGGCGCCGGAAACAGGCCTTGCACGATAAGAATGGCGAGAAGCGCGACATGCAGTACGACCGCGACGATCAGCCCGGTCCGCTCCTCTGCTCTGATGCCCACTCTCTCCATCGGCATGCGGCTATTCCGCGCCAGATGAACGGTTGTTGACCGATGCAGGGGTTGCGCTGTTTGTGATCAGCGAAATCCGATTGAGACCCGCACGGTTCAATTCTCCCATCACTGCCATCACCCGCCCGTAATCCAGCGCACGATCGGCACGCAGGGTAATGTCGGGGCCTTCCCCGCCCGCACGAGGCAGACTTTCGAGCGCCTGCGGCAAACCGCCGAGTTCGACCGGTGCGTCGTCGATATAGACATAGCCGGCCTCGTCGATGCTGATGGTCACCTGCTGCTGCTCATTGGAAAGCTGGGCGGCGCGGCTGTCGGGCAGGTCGATCGGCACCCCGGCCGTCAATAGCGGGGCAGTGACCATGAAAATGATCAGTAGAACCAGCATAACATCGACGAACGGGGTGACGTTGATCTCGCTCATGGGGCGACGGCGACCGCCGCGCCCGCGTCTCGCACCGCGAGATGAGGCTAGCCCCATCGCCATCAGCGCGCCTCCAGCTGGCGGCTGAATGTTGCGTTGAGTTTGTCTGCGAAGCGCTGCAGACGCGCTTCGTAACGATCAACGCGGTGGCTGAAGCGGTTGTAGGCGATGACAGCCGGTATTGCGGCGAACAGGCCGATGGCGGTCGCGAACAGGGCTTCCGAGATACCGGGGGCCACGACGGCCAGCGAGCTGCTTTCCTGCGCGCCGATCTGGAAGAAGCTGTTCATGATGCCCCAGACCGTACCGAAGAGGCCCACAAACGGCGCAACCGAACCCACGGTTGCGAGGAAATTCAGCCGCTCGGCGATCTCGTCGGTTTCATGGGCAATCTGGCTGTCCATGGCGGTCGTGATACGGCCCCGGAGCGCTTCGGGATCGCGCACCGCCGTCTTGGTTGATCGGCGATATTCGGACACGGCGGCCTGGGCCACGCGAGCAACCGGGAGATCCTTCTTTCCGCGTTCGGACGCAAAGCTGTCGAAGCTGTCTGCCTGCCAGAACTCGCTCTCGTATTCGATGGTTTTGGTGCGCAGCTTGGCGACGCGCAGGCTGAAGCTGACTATGATCATCCATACCCATATGCTGGCGAGCAGCAGGCCGGTCATGACCAGCTGGACGACGATGTCGGCATCGAGAAAGAGACGGATCGGATCGAGCCGGGTCGGTGCCGCGGCGGCCAATAGTGTAAGCGAGCTCATTGTTCCCCTTGCTCGGCAAATTGCGCGAAAGCCGCGCGCCATTCCTCTGGCTGGCGTTTGGGCCGGCCTTCGGGTGAAACGAAGCCGACGCGCAAATGTGCCTCGGCCAGAAGTTCGCGCTGTTTACCCGCCAACCTGAACGCAAGCTGGTGCATGCGGCAGGAGGCCGCCTTCAGCTCGGTACAGCGCGTTTCGATGAGTACATCGTCATCGAGCCTGGCGGGGCGCAAGTATTTGAGATTTATCGCCGAAACGGCATACGCCCCCTCCCCCGCCTCGATCGCGGCGCGCTGATCGATGTCGAGGCGGCGCAGTAGATCGCTGCGGGCCCGTTCGAACCAGCGCAGGTAATTGGCGTGGTAGGTGATCCCGGACAGGTCCGTGTCTTCGTAATAGACGCGTACGGCATAGAGGTGGGTATCACCTTCGAGCGTTCCGTCCGGGAGATTGGGCAGTGTCATGGGCAAGGGCGCCCTTTAGACGAGGCGGGAGTCCCGCGGCAATGGAGAACGACGAACCGACGTGTTGGCGCGGCCAAGCGGGAATCCATCACTTTCCGCGCAGGTCGGAGAGCTTGCGTTCCCATTGCAGCGCATGCGTGATGATATCGTCGAGATCGGCGTATTGCGGCTGCCACGGCAAGACCGAGCGGATGCGCGAAGGGTCCGAAACCAGTTCGCCCGGGTCCCCCGCACGACGCGGCACCAGATGTCGATCAAACGTATGATTGGTCACCCGAACAACGGCATCGAGCACTTCGAACACCGAAAAACCACGCCCATAACCGCAGTTCATGGTCAGCGAACGGTCGGGCTGGCTGATGAGAGCTTCGAGCGAGAGCAGATGAGCGGCGGCCAGGTCGCTGACGTGGATGTAATCGCGCACGCCAGTACCGTCGCGCGTGTCGTAATCGGTGCCGAAGACGGACACGCTGTCCCGCTTGCCCGTCGCCGCCTCGCAGGCGACCTTTATCAGATGTGTTGCCCCAGCCGTCGACTGGCCGGTGCGCCCCTGAGGATCGGCGCCCGCGACATTGAAATACCGCAGCGCGCAATAGTTGAAACGATGCGCCGCGCTGGCATCTGCGAGCATCTGTTCGGTCATCAGCTTGGACCAGCCGTATGGGTTGATCGGCTGTTTGGGGCTGTCTTCCGAAACCGGCGAGACTTCGGGCGTGCCGTAGGTCGCAGCAGTGGAACTGAAGATGAAATGCCGGATGCCGCCAGCAACCGCCGCTTCGATCAGCGCGCGGCTTTTGACGGTGTTGTTGTCGTAATATTTCAGCGGATTTTCGACCGATTCCGGGACCACGACGGACCCTGCAAAATGCATGATGGCCGCGATGCCCTGTTCTGCGAAAATGCGCGTCAACAGGGACGCATCGGCAATGTCGCCTTCGTAAAGTGGCACATCGTCAGGCACGGCAAAGGCAAAGCCGGTCGACAGATTGTCGATCACCGCCACCGGCCAACCTGCATCGCGCAAGGCAAGGACCGCGTGACTGCCGATATACCCGGCCCCGCCGGTCACCAGGACGGGCACTTTTCGAACGTCGTTCATGGCGCGCGGAGTTAGCACAAGATCAGGACGCGGCAACGCTTCACGCGAGCCTCGACGGTTCGCGGTGCAGATTTGCCTGCCCATGCGTTGCAGGGAAAGACAGAAATCTCAGACAGACGTGAGAAGGATCGCCCACATGAAACCTCTACCCATTGCTCTTGGCCTTGCCGCTGCACTGACGCTCGGCGCCTGCACCACCACGCCCACGGGTCCCGTCGAGGTAACCCGGTTCGTTGCCGCCGATCGCACGGCCGAGCTGGGCCGCGGGAGCATCTTCGTCGAGAGCGCCGCCGGGCTGGAGGGCGATAGCCTGACGCTGTCACCCTACAAGGCGGCCGTTGCCGACGAGCTGCGCCGTCTCGGCTATACCGAAAGTGCGCGCGAAGGCGCGGGTCAGGTCGCGCAGGTTTCGGTGGAACGCTACATGCTGGGAAGCGGCGGACGCCGCAGTCCGGTCAATGTCGGTGTGGGCGGTTCCACGGGCAGCTACGGGTCGGGCCTGGGACTTGGGATCGGCATCAATCTTGGCGGCGGACAGAAGGATCGGCTGGGTACGGAAATGGCCGTAACCATCCGCGACAAGGCAACCGGCGAGAGCATCTGGGAAGGCCGCGCCGATTTCCAGGCACCTGAAGATTCGCCCCTTGCACGCGGACCCGCGAACGCCCAGACGGTCGCCTCCGCGCTGTTCCGGGACTTCCCCGGCAACAATGGCGAAACAATAGAAGTAGAGGTTTCCGAGTGAGTGATATCCGGATCGATTCCGCGTTCGACAGCGGCAATATCGAAGTGCTGTCGGTAAACGGCGCCAGCGCCAGGCTGGTGATCCCGAAAGACACGAACAGCGATTTCAAACAGTGGTTTCACTTCCGCGTATCGGGCGCGGCAGGCCGCGAACTGGAACTGAACATCACCGGGCTGGAAGAAAGCGCCTATCCCGGCGGCTGGCCCGGTTACGATGCCTGCGTGTCCGAAGATCGCGATTACTGGGGGCGCGCCGCGTCCAGTTACGACAAGAATACGGACGGCGGTACGCTGACGATCCGTTATCTGCCGGCAAGCGACGTGGCGTGGTTTGCCTATTTCGCGCCCTATTCGATGGAACGCCATCACGATCTGATCTCGGAAGCGGCCGCTTCGGAAGGCGTCGACTACGTTCACCTCGGCACCACGCTCGACGGGCAACCGATCGATTGTCTCGAGATGGGCGAAGGCGAGTTCAAGGTTTGGCTCTATGCCCGCCAGCATCCCGGCGAAACGCAGGCGGAATGGTGGATGGAAGGTGCGCTGGAAGTGCTGACCGACCCCGCCGACAGCGTGGGCCGTCTGCTGCGCGAGAAGTGCCGCCTGCATCTGGTGCCCAACTGCAACCCCGATGGTTCGAAGCGCGGCAATCTGCGCGTCAATGCCGCCGGTTCGAACCTAAACCGCGAATGGGCCGAGCCCAGCGCAGAAAAATCACCGGAAGTACTCGCCATTCGCAACCGGATGGATGAAACGGGCGTCGATTTTGCCATGGATGTCCACGGCGACGAAGCGATCCCGGTCAGCTTCCTCGCTGGTTTCGAAGGCGTCCCGAGCTGGACCGACCAGCAGGGCGATGGATATTACAGCTATGAGGCGATCCTCGACCGCCGCACGCCGGATTTCCAGACCGAACAGGGCTATACCAAATCGGCCCCCGGCAAAGCCAATCTGGCGATGAGCACCAATCAGGTGGCCGAACGTTTCGGCGCCACGTCGATGACGCTGGAAATGCCGTACAAGGACAATCCGGCCAGCCCCGAACCCGAGCAGGGCTGGAGCCCCGAACGCTGCAAGATGCTGGCGCGCGACTGCCTGGCCAGCCTGCTCGAATGGCTGGAAACCCGCGAGGGCTGAGCGAAACGCTCAGCCTTCGAGGATTTTCTGGGCGACCTCTTCGATCGAGCCGGTAACGAGAAGCGGCTGGCCACCGACGATCCCGACGGTGGTCTGGCCGTTCTCGGCCGCGCGCAGCCACGCGATATTCGAGGCGACGACGAGATAGTTCCCGCCGCGCGAATTGAGGGCAACGAATTTCATAACTGGGGAGTCTCCTGATGCAGCGGGAATACCCTGCATCGCTCACGGAGCGGTTAACGGGGGTACCGTGATCAGGCCACGGCGGGATGGAGCATCCGCAGGGTTCGCGCCGTAGCATCGAATTCCACGTCGACGCCGACCGGCAGGCTCAACTGGTTACCGACGTGGCCGGTGTCGAAGCCGGCAATTGCCGGTTTGCCAAGCGCACCAAGGTATTGGTCGACGACGTCGTCGAGCGTGAAGGTATCGCTGCCCGGTGCCGAGGAACCGCAGCGGGTGCACTGGCCGAAGATCACCCCACCCACACGGTCCAGGATTCCGCCAAGCTTCAACTGCTGGAACATGCGATCGACGCGATAGGGGTCTTCGTTGATGTCTTCCACGAAGAGGATCGCACCGTCAAAGTCGGGCAACCAGCCCGTGCCCATCAGGGTCGACAATATGGTGAGATTTCCCCCGAGGAGGCGCCCGCGGGCCGTGCCGCCGGTCAGCGTGCGCGCCGGGCGACCGACGGCATCTTCCACATCCGCCCCGCCGAGGACCGGCGTGCCCGCGGCAAATGCGATCTGCCACAGGCTGTCCCAGCTTTCCTTCTGCCAGCTGCTCGCCCCATTGGGGGCGTGCAGGGTCGCAAAGCCGGCCCGGGCAGCGATGGCAAGATGCAGCGCAGTCGTATCGCTGTAGCCGATCAGCAGCTTGGGGTTGTCACGAATCCCCTTCCAGTCGAGCAAAGGCAGGATGCGCGCCCCGCCCCAGCCGCCGCGTATGGCGAAGATGGCGCGGACATCGGGATCGGCGAACATTACATCGAGATCGCTTGCCCGTGCGGCATCGGTCCCCGCCAGGTAGCCATATTGTTCGCCGACATGCTGCCCCAGCTTCGGCACCAGTCCCATGCCGGTGATCCAGTGGATGGCACGGTCCAGTTCGTCCGGCAGGGTCAAGGCGCTGGCAGGCGCGACCAGCCCGACCGTATCGCCTGCGCGCAGGCGCGGCGGTTTGCGGCCAGCTTTCGCAGACAAGGAACCCGGCATGAGCGCCGCCCCCGCCAGCCCACCCAGCAGGCCAAGCGCGGTGCGGCGCGCGATCATGCGAGGCTCGCAGGGCCGAATGCGTGCGGCAGCAGATCCGACAGGCGCAGCCTGCGCACTTCGTCCGGGCCGACACAGAGAATTTCGGGATCCGTCCCGCCAAGCTGTGCAAGTTCGTTGAGCACCTGGCGGCAACGACCGCAGGGCGTGATCGGATCTGTGCCCGGACCGGTCACAGCGACCGCTTGCAGCCCGCCGCGGGCGCCATCGGCCATGGCCTTGGACACCGCGACCGTTTCCGCACACAGGGCCAGGCCGTAGCTGGCGTTTTCGATATTCGTTCCGGTCACGATGCTGCCATCTGCAAAACGTAGCGCCGCGCCGACGGGAAATTTCGAATAGGGCGAATAGGAGTGCTGCGCAGCCTGGCGCGCGGCATCGATAAGTTCCTGGTCGGTCATCGTTCAGTCCTCAGGGCCGGACAACGACCCAGCGCAGCGGTTCCTGCGCAGCTTCGGTCTTGTACCAGCGATTGGCGGTCCACATCAGCCACGGCCTGCTTGCGTAATCTGGTTCGACCCAGCTGCGGGTAAGCCATAGCTGACGGTCGAACCGGCGCGACGGCGCATAGGCGGCTTCGAATTCTTCTACCGGCGCGAGGATGGCGGGTTTGCCGCTATGCGCCTCGATCTGGTTGACGAGCGTGGTCAGCTCGCTCTGCACCGCGGCATCCGACACGCGCGACGGGCACTGGTCGGCCGTCGTTTCCAGCAGAATGACCGGAGGCAGGAGGTCGCTGTCGCGCGGTACCATGGTGACGAAATTGGCCGACTGGCCATCGGCCACGGCGCAGGGATCGAAACGGTGCGTCGCCCCCACCGCGAGCCCTGCGGTGCGTGCGCGGGCGAGGTTCTGCCCGAATGCGATATCCTTGCGCCCGGCCCCGTCGCTTGCTTCCAGATAGACGAATTTGGCGCCAAGGCCCGCAATGGTGCCGAAATCGACCGCGCCATCGGCGGCGCCCACCAGCGCGCCCTGATCGGGCCAGACCGCCTCGTCCGGCCGCCAGCTGCGACCCTTGTGCCAGCCATAGGCACCGGCGACGAGCAGCAGGACCAGCACCAGCAGCACGATCTTTCCCACCCGCGGGAACAGCCTTTTCGCCCCGGCCCTGCGCCGTCCGCGTCCGCGCTTAGCCATACTTACCCCTCAGCCCTTGATATGCAGTACGCAGATGAGCGTGAAGAGGCGCCGCGCAGTGGCGAAATCCGTTTCGATCTTGCCCTCCAGCCGCTCAACCAGCAGCTCTGCCGCGCGATTGTGAATGCCCCGGCGCGCCATGTCGATCGTCTCGATTTCCATCGGCGTCGCTTTGCGAATGGCCTGATAATAACTGTCGCAGATGGCGAAATATTCGCGGATCGGCCGCCGGAAGCGCGCCAGACCGAGCAACAGTTCTTCCAGCAGCTGATCGTCCTGATCGGCGATCCGCATCAGCAGGCGCCCATCGCGAACCGCAAGGGTCAGGCGGTAGGGCCCGGCCGCGCCGCGCTCTGCCGCGCGCACCGGCTTGAACAGGTTTTCCTCGATCAGATCGAAGATGGCGATCCGCCGTTCCTGCTCGATATCGGCATTGCGCCAGATGATCGTCTCTTCATCGAGCTCGATATGCGCGATGCGATGGTCGCCCGGAGAAGATGCTGAATCGGTCATGCCTGCACGCTGCTTTCGCAGAGATAGGCGGGTTGCGGCAAGGGGCTCGCGAAGTGTCCCCACTATCCACAGGGCGAAATGAAAATTTAGCGGCCTAATTTCCTTGTCACCACGACCCCGCGGCAGGCATCAGACGCGCATGGCCGATACCGATCTCCTCTTCCGCACCGACGATTCGACCGATGCCAGATCGGCGAAAGGTCCCGTGCTGCCCGCCAACCTGGAAGCGGAAGCGGCCTTTCTGGGCGCCGTGCTGATCGACAACAAGGTGATCGAGGAACTGACCACGCCGCTGATGGCGGATCATTTCCACGAGCCGGTGCACCAGCGCATCTATGAACGCGTGCTCAAGCTGCTGGACCGCAATTCGGTGGCGACGCCGGTTACACTCAAGCCCTATTTTGAGAGCGACGAGGCGCTGAAGCAGCTTGGCGGCACGACCTATCTGGCGCAGCTGACAGCCGACGGCCAGGGCTTGCTGCACCCGCGCGAACTGGCCGACCAGATCTATGACCTCGCGCTGCTGCGCGAACTGGTGAGCGTGGGGCGCAATCTCGTGGAAGGGGCGCTGGACACGTCGGACGAGGTCGAACCGCTGCGCAAGATCGAGATGGCCGAGGCCGATCTCTACCGCGTGGCCGAAGGCGCGACGACGGGCAGCGAGGCGCAGACCTTCCGCAAGGCGGCGTTCGGCGCGCTGGAAGTGGTCCAGGCGGCGATGAATTCGGGGGGGCGCTTCTCGGGCAAGACCACCGGCCTCGACACGATCAACGACAAGACCAGCGGCCTGCACAATTCGGACCTCGTGATCCTTGCCGGGCGCCCGGCCATGGGCAAGACCTCGCTCGCCACCAACATCGCCTTCAATGCGGCGCGGCGGCTGATGGACGATCTCAAGACGGGAATCGAGGCCGACAAGTCGCCCGGCGCGGGCGTTGCTTTCTTCAGCCTGGAAATGAGCGCCGACCAGCTGGCCACGCGTATCCTGGCCGAACAGGCGGAAATCTCGAGCGAAAAGCTGCGTTCGGGCAAATTGAGCCGGGAGGAATTCCAGCGCCTGTCCTTCGCCAGCCAAGAGCTGACCGACCTGCCGCTCTATATCGACGACACCCCGGCGCTGACCATCGGCGCGCTGCGGACACGGGCGCGGCGCCTGAAGCGGCGCCACAATATCGGCCTGGTGATCGTCGACTATCTGCAACTGCTGCAGGGTTCCGGCCGTGCAAGCGACAACCGGGTGAACGAAATCTCGGAAATCAGCCGCGGACTGAAGACGCTGGCGAAGGAACTGCACGTTCCGGTGATCGCCCTGTCGCAGCTTTCACGCCAGGTCGAACAGCGCGAAGACAAGCGCCCGCAGCTCGCCGACCTGCGCGAATCGGGTTCGATCGAGCAGGACGCCGACATGGTGTGGTTCATCTTCCGCGCCGAATATTATCACAACGCGACCAAGCCCGACACGCCCGACGAAACCAGTTCGGAAGAAGTGCGGATGAAATACGCCGAATGGGAAGCGCGCCATCTGGAACTGGTCAACAAGGCAACCCTGATCGTGGCCAAGCAGCGGCACGGCTCGACCGGCAATGTTCCACTGCTCTTCCACAGCGAGTTCACCAAGTTTTCCAGCCCGGAAGTGCGGAACTACGAGGAATACGAGTAGGTCAGATCCCCAGGTTCAGGCGCCTGGTAACGGTGTAGTCGATCACCGATACCAGCAGCCAACTGAGGTTCCAGCGAATGCGGTTCCAGATCGTCGCGCGCTGCTTGTGAAGCGGTATCGAAATGCGTTCGGACGCCTCGATGTGCCAGCTGATGAAGTCGCGCATGCGATCAGCCAGGGCAGCATCGTCCACCTTCAGCACCAGTTCGAGATTGATGTAGAGGCTGCGCATGTCGAAATTCGCGCTGCCGAGATAAACCGAATCGTCCAGCACGATCAGCTTGGTGTGCAGCTTGCAGGGCGCGAATTCCCAGATCTGCGCCCGTTTCGAAAGCAGATAGCCATAGAGCGAGCGGCTGGCGCCGATCGTGGCGCCATTGTCCGATTTGCCGGCCATCACGAGGCGCGTCGCGCCTTTCTGCGCGATCCGGCCCATCCTGCGCAGCAGCTTTCTCGGCGGGCTGAAATAAGCCATGAACATATCCAGGCGATCGCCGGAGACGAGATCGTCCGACACGCAACGCGCCCAGCTGGACAAACCGCGTGTCGGCCCGCCGACCAGCCATGTCGTGCGGGCCTGTTTCCATTCCCAGTCGCGGACCGTGCGCGCGATTTCCCGGGCGTGCTGTTCTTCACGTTCGGTCCATTGGCGCAATTTGGAATACCAGTCGTTCAGGCCTTCGACCGCAGATCCTTCGATGACGATGCCGAGATCGTTCCACCCGTTCTCGGCCGGAGGAGCAAAGTAATCGTCGGCGATGTTAAAGCCCCCGAACATCGCTTTCCTGCCGTCTGCGATAACCATTTTCTGGTGGTTGCGGATGAGATAGCGCCGGGTCCACTTCGCCGAAAAACACAGGAATTCGCCGCCCGCCTCGACCAGAGGCTGCAGAAATGCATCGGTCGCATCGGCGCCGAAACGATCCACGATGAGGGTCACCCCGACCCCGCGCCTTGCCGCCGCAACGAGCGCATCGCGAAATTGCGTGCTGACCGTATCCTCGGCAAATATGTAGAAGCAGACGTCGAGACTTTTCCGTGCGCCGGCGACGAGATCGAACAACGCCTTACGCCGGGCCTCCCCGCCCGGATAGAAAGCGAGATGCTGGCCCGCTGCATCCATTTCGAAAGGCTCCGGATCGGTAAAGTCCGCGCCGGGGCTGGCCGTTTCGATGTCTCCCATACTTCCGGCCTTACTCGCTTGCTGACGGGTGGCAATCCTTGACTGTCGAGCCCCGAGCGCTTAAATGGCGCGCTTTCCCGGAATCACTTGATTTGCATCGGAGTGCCAATGGCGCGCGTTACTGTCGAAGACTGCGTAGACAAGGTCCCCAACCGTTTCGATCTCGTCCTGCTGGCTGCCCAGCGGGCACGTGAGATTTCTGGTGGTGCGGAAATGACCGTCGATCGCGATCGCGACAAGAACCCGGTCGTTGCCCTGCGCGAAATCGCCGAACAGACGGTCAAGCCGAAGGAACTGCACGAAGCTGCAGTGACCAACCTGCAGAAAATCCTACCGGACGACGATGACGAGATGGATGAAGTGGGTTCGCTGAGCCAGTCCGCAGAAGCACTGCGGATCACCGCTTCGGCACCGACCCGTTCGACCTCGATCGGCGCCGACTACGACGGCTGATCCGAGCAGGCTTGCTGAAAATAGTGGAAAGGCCGCCCGCTGGGCGGCCTTTTTGCGTTGCAGCAAGGATGGCGCTGGCCTTATCCTGCAACTGGACAGGAGGGCATATGAGCGAGTTCGGCGACGCATTCGGGACTGCAGTCGAAGGCGGCCTTTTCGCCAAGGCCGTGGGCCGCGGAAGCAAGGGCCTGCCAGAAGCTGCAGAGCTGCAGGCTGGCCACTTCGACGAAGGGGCATGCCTCAATTGCGGAACGGCGCTGACGGGCAACTATTGCCACGCCTGCGGCCAGAAAGCGCATCTGCACCGGACGCTGGGCGCGTTCTTGCATGATCTTCTGCATGGCGCCCTGCACTTCGAAGGCAAAACCTGGAAGACCCTGCCGAAGCTGGCGCTGAAGCCCGGCCAGCTTACCCGTCGCTACATAGAAGGCGAACGCGCATCCTTCGTTAGCCCGATGGGCCTGTTTCTGTTCTCCGTCTTCCTGATGTTCGCGGTTTTCCAGGTTGCAGGGATCGGACTTTCTACCCCGCCGCAATTCGGTTCTGCCAGCCGCGACATCACGCACGCCATCGAAAATCTTGAACGCGAGCGCGCCGACTTGCGCGCCGAGCTTTCGGCAATGGAGCCCAACGACCCCGGGCGTTCCGAAACACAGGCGGATCTGGCCCGAGTGGAAGAACAGGTGACAACGCTGAACTCGCTGCCGGTTATGGGCCCCGGCGCGAAAGGACAGACGCAATGGAAATCCGGCATCGGGTGGTTCGATAAGACGATCAAGAAGTGGAACGATAACCCGAACCTGATGCTCTACAAACTGCAGAGCAACAGCTACAAATTCAGCTGGCTGTTGATTCCGTTGTCATTGCCGTTCGTCTGGCTTCTGTTCTTCTGGAAGCGCCGCTTCCGCGCCTATGACCACGCGATTTTCGTGACATATTCGATCGCGTTCATGTCGCTCCTGTTCATCGTGATTTCGATCCTGGTGAAGGTCGGGGCGCCCGAGTGGTTATCGGCAGGCCTGGCGTTTATCGTGCCACCGATCCACATCTACAAGCAATTGCGCCATGCATATGATCTGAACCGCTTTTCGGCTTACTGGCGGCTGGCGTTGCTACTGATCTTCATCACCATCATTGCCAGCCTCTTCATCCAGCTGGTGTTCTTCCTCGGCGCGTTCTGACGACGCGAAAGAAAAAAGGGGCGCTCCCGCGAGGAGCGCCCCTTATGATTGGGTTGGCCATGGCCTTCAGGCACCTTGCGGCGCAGTGCCCCCGCCGAATTTCCTGCCGGCCTTCGGGACAGCGGCCCCTGCAAGCGGCTTGATCGTGACGGAGCTCTTGGGTTCGTCCGGCCGGTCGATCTTGCCATCTTTCATCAGCTGATCGATTTCTTCCCCGGTCAGTGTCTCGTATTCGAGCATAGCCTGAGCAAGCAGGTGCAACTTGTCCTCCTGATCTGTCAGAATTTCCGTTGCCCGCTTCAGACCGTTTTCGACCAGATCCTTGATTTCGGCATCGATCAGCTTGTTCGTTTCAGCACCGCCCATGGTACGCGCGGTCTGTCCCATGCCGAGATAACCTTCCTGGCTCTGTTCGTATTGCAGGGGACCGAGCTTGTCGGACATGCCCCACTTGGTGACCATATTCCGGGCGAGATCGGTGGCGTACTGAATGTCGCCGCTGGCACCGCTCGATACCTTGTCGTGACCGAAGATGATCTCTTCTGCGACGCGGCCGCCCATAGCGACCGCCAGGTTCGCGTGCATCTTGTCACGGTGGTAGGAATAGCTGTCCCGTTCAGGCAGACGCATGACCATGCCCAGCGCGCGACCGCGCGGAATGATCGTTGCCTTATGGATGGGATCGGATGCCGGCTCGTTCAGCGACACCAGCGCGTGGCCGGCCTCGTGATAGGCGGTCATCTTCTTCTCATCCTCGGTCATGACCATGCTGCGGCGCTCCGCACCCATCATGACCTTGTCCTTGGCGTCTTCGAACTCCTGCATGGCGACCAGGCGCTTGTTGCGGCGCGCGGCAAGCAAGGCCGCTTCGTTACACAGGTTGGCGAGATCCGCCCCCGAGAAACCGGGTGTTCCGCGCGCGATCGTGCGAGGATTGACGTCGGGCGCCAGCGGCAGCTTCTTCATATGAACGGCGAGAATTTTCTCACGGCCGTCGATATCCGGCACCGGCACCACGACCTGACGGTCGAAACGACCCGGACGCAGCAGTGCAGGATCGAGCACGTCGGGGCGGTTGGTGGCGGCGATGATGATGATGCCTTCGTTCGCCTCGAACCCGTCCATTTCGACCAGCAGCTGGTTCAGCGTCTGCTCGCGCTCGTCGTTCGAATTGCCCAACCCATGGCCGCGTGAACGGCCAACGGCATCGATTTCGTCGATAAAGAGGATGCACGGGGCATTCTTCTTCGCCTGTTCGAACATGTCGCGCACGCGGCTTGCACCGACGCCGACGAACATTTCGACGAAGTCAGACCCTGAAATGGTAAAGAACGGCACGCCCGCCTCGCCCGCAATGGCGCGAGCCAGCAGTGTCTTACCGGTACCGGGCGAGCCGACGAGCAGCGCACCCTTGGGAATCTGGCCGCCGAGTTTGGAGAAGCGCTGCGGATCCTTGAGGAATTCGACGATCTCTTCCAGCTCTTCGCGGGCTTCATCGATGCCGGCGACATCGTCGAACGTAACCTTGCCCTGCCGTTCCGTCAGCAGCTTGGCTTTCGATTTTCCGAAACCCATCGCGCCACCCGCGCCGCCGCCCTTCTGGACCTGGCGCAAGGCGAAGAATGCGATACCGAGGATCAGCACGAATGGCAGGATCTGGATCAGTGCGTAGAGCAGGATATTGCCATTATCGGCTTCCGCACCCGAATAGCGCACGCCATTGTCTTCGAGCAGCTGGGGCAACGATGTATCGTTGGCCACGGGAATGGTCGAAAACTGTTCGCCATTCTTCATTTCACCCACGATCTGGGTTTCGGAAATCTGCACATTGGCAACCGAGCCTTCGGCAACCTTGTCGCGGAAGTCGGAATAAAGCAGCTGCGTACCATTGCCGCTGCTGCTGCCACCAAAGAACGAGACGACCATCAGCAGGGCGAGAAAAATGCCGCCCCAGATCATCAGGCTCTTCACCCAGGGGTTGGGTCCGTTGCCTTCGGGCTCGGGGGGAGAATTCTGCTCGCTCATTCGCGGGTTCCTTTCATTCCCGAGTATGTAGGATACCACAGGTGAATGGCAAGTTGACCCGTGCCCGCAATTTTACGTGTGCCGCAGCGCGGTTCACAGGAACGGCAGACCGCCGCCATCGCCCGAAGAATTTAGGAACATGTAAAGGCCCGCCCCGGCCGCAATGCCGGTGAAGACAAGCGCAGCAAGGACGAGTGCACCGTCCCGCACGGTAAGAGCCAGTCCCAACACTGCGATGGCGAGCATCGGGAAGGAACTGGCGAAGGGCAGAAATTCGAGGGGCGGCACCGTACAGCACAATGCGATGATGAGGATCGCGACCAATTTGATAGCGATGCCTTCGGTCAGTATTTCAAGGCGACCTTCGCTGTGCCGGTCGAGAAATTTGCCGACACCGCGAAGCTTGCCGACCGCCTTGTGAAGTTTCCTAGAGCCGACCGCCCGCTTCTGCACGAACTGCGGCATCCAGACATGGTCGCGCCCAATGAGGAGCTGAACCGCTATCAGCGCGATGAACAGCGCGAGAGCGGTTGGCAGTCCCGGTATGCCGCCGATCGGCGAAAGTTCGAGCAAGGCGGGAAGCATTATGAAGGGGCCGAAGCTTCGTTCGCCGAAATCGTCCAGAACATCCGCGACGCAGACCTTGTCGCCGTGCGAAGCAAGCTCGTCGAGCTCGCTGAGCACTTCGGTTACGCTGGATGGTTCGTGATGCGCCAACTGCAACTCCCTCGCGCACGAAACGCCCATACGGCGAAAAGGTTACGCGCGGATCATCCCGCCTTCTTCAGCAAAGCCGAACGTTCGCAGCGGCATACCACTTCGCCGCGCTGGTTCACGGCTTCATGCATGAAGGTGACGATCCCCGTGTCCGGCCGCGATTTGCTTTCGCGCAGAGCGATGACTTCGCTGGTTGCATGAAGCGTGTCGCCGATGAAAACCGGCTTGGGCATGACCAGCTTGTCATAGCCGAGATTGGCGACCAGCGTGCCGAGCGTGGTATCCCCCACGCTCAACCCCACCATCAGCGAAAAAGTATAGGTCCCGTTGACGAGGATCTGTCCAAATTCACTCTCCTTGGCCGCTTCCACATCGAGATGAAGTGGCTGGGGATTGTGGGTCATCACGGTGAAGAAGAGGTTGTCCGCTTCCGTCACCGTGCGCCGTATTTCATGCGTCAACTTGTCGCCGACCGTCCATTCATCGAAGTGCCTGCCTGCCATCAGCTGTGACCCATGACGGCTTTCACCTCGAGGAAGTCGTGGAAGCCCCATTCACCCCATTCGCGGCCATTGCCCGATTTCTTGTAACCGCCGAAAGCCGCGTTCATGTCGTAACCGCCATTGATCGCGACCCGCCCGGCACGGATGCGCTTGGCGAGGCTGCGGGCGAGTTCGATATCTTCGCCGGTGATCGCGCTGGCGAGGCCGTATTCGGTATCGTTGGCGATGCGAATGGCATCATCGTAATCGTCGTAGCCCAGAATGCAGAGCACGGGACCGAAGATTTCTTCGCGCGCGATGGTCATGTCGTTGTCGACATCGGCGAAGACGGTCGGCTTGACGAAGTGACCTGTTTCGAGGCCCTCCGGCTTGCCGGGACCGCCAGCGACCAATGTCGCGCCTTCCTCGATGCCTTTTTCGATCAGGCCCTGGATCTTGTCCCATTGGGTACGGCTGACTACCGGTCCGATTGCGGCATTGCCCTTGGGATCGCCGGGAATGACACCCTCTGCCGCTTCCCTGGCGGCAGCCTTGGCTTCCTCCATGCGCTTGCGCGGCACGAGCATGCGCGAAGGGGCGGTACAGGTCTGGCCCGAATTGCCCATCATCGCGACTGTGCCCTTGGCGACCGACTTTGCAAACGACCCGTCATCGAGGACGATGTTGGGGCTCTTGCCACCCAGTTCCTGCGCCACGCGCTTGACCGTATCGGCCGCGTTCTTGGCAATCAGCACGCCGGCACGGGTCGAGCCGGTAAAGCTGACCATGTCGATGTCGGGATGACCCGAGATCGCCTCGCCGACACCTGGACCGTCGCCGTTGATCAGATTGAAGACACCGGCAGGCACACCAGCCGCGTCGAGGATTTCAGCGAATATGTAAGCGTTGAAGGGTGCAATCTCGCTGGGCTTGAGGATCATGGTGTTGCCCGTCGCAAGCGCCGGGAAGACCTTGCAGGCGATCTGGTTGAGCGGCCAGTTCCACGGAGTGATCATGCCGACAACGCCGATCGGTTCCCACACATGAAGCGTCGGGCCGTCCTGGCGTTCGAACTCGAAGCCTTCGAGAATTTCGATGGCCTTTTGGCAGTGGCCGGCCAGCAAGCCGACATGCGGGCCGTTGGCAAGGCTCATCGGGGCGCCCATTTCATCGCTGACGGCAGTGGCGAGTTCTTCCTTGCGGCTTTCGATCTCGGCCTGGATCGCGCGCAGCAGCGTCAGCCGATCTTCCCTGCTCGTCTGGCTGAAGCTTTCGAAAGCACGGCGCGCTGCCGCCACGGCCTTGTCGACATCGGCCTTCGTGCCGAAGCTGATCTGGCCGATCGTTTCCTCGGTCGCCGGGTTTTCGACGTCGACGGTGTTTGCAGCCTCGGGGGCGACCCATTGGCCATCGATGTAGAATTTGGTGCAATCGCGCATGGGAATCTCTCCTTTGCGCGGTTCACTAGCCTCCTTCGGACCAGCGCGCCACCACTGCATCGCCATCCTGAACGCTGTCGCGGATGGTCGCGGGCGTCCGGTCGAAACGCGGTGCAGGTGCCGTATGCCAGCGCCCGCCATGTTCGACGAACGCACCGCGCGCCTTCATATGCGGATGGTCTTTCGCGTGATCGAGCGGGACGACCGGCGCGAAACAGGCATCGGTGCCTTCGAGCAGTTCACACCATTCGTCCTGCGTTTTCGTCGCGAACAGATTCGCAAGATCGTGGGCATAGCTGTCCCATTTCGACGGATCCATCTGCGCTTCCCGCAGGTGATCGGGCGCATCGGCACGCTGAAGCAATTCGGCATAGAATTGCGGCTCGATGGCCCCCACGCTGATTTCCTTCCCGTCCTTGCAGGTATAGCAGCGGTAGAAATGCGCGGCCCCGCCCAGCAGGCCCGCGCCGCGATCGACCGTGCGCAAGGCGCTGTGCGGTTGGCCGTAGAAGAAACTCATCAAGCTGGTGACGCCATCGACGATCGCCGCATCGACAACCTGACCTTTGCCGCTGCTGGTCCGTTCGAACAACGCCGCAAGGATGCCCATGGCGCAATACATCGAACCGCCGCCGAAATCGCCGACGAGATTCTGTGGCGGCACGGGCAGTTCTCCCCGCTTGCCGATCGCATCCAGCGCGCCGGTGATAGCGATGTAGTTGAGATCATGCCCGGCCGCTTGCGCTAAGGGGCCGTCCTGTCCCCAGCCGGTCATACGGGCGTAGATGAGAGCCGGATTGGCCGAGAGCAGATCATCGGGTCCGAGACCGAGCCGCTCCATAACTCCGGGACGAAAACCTTCAATCAGCACATCGGCGTGCTTCAGCGCTGTCTTGACGAAGGCCTGACCATCCTCGCTCTTCAGATCGACCGCGACACGGTGGCGCGCGCGTTCGACGACGGGATTCATCGGCTGATGGCCGGACCGTTCGATCCGCACGACTTCCGCCCCCATGTCGGCCAGCATCATCGCGACGTGGGGCCCCGGGCCGATGCCCTGGAATTCGACGACCTTGAGGCCGGTCAGCGGACCGTTGCTCGGCATATTGTTCTCTCCCTAAAAGCTTTTCGGCAGATCCAGCACATGCGTTGCCACATGGCTCAGGATCAGATTGGTGCTGATCGGCGCGACTTGGTACAAACGCGTCTCGCGAAACTTGCGCTCGACATCGTATTCCTCGGCGAAGCCGAAGCCGCCATGCGTCTGGATGCACGTGTCGGCCGCAAACCAACTCGCCTCGCTCGCCAGCATCTTGGCCATGTTCGCCTCCGTCCCGGCGCCTTCCCCGGCGTCGAACATTCGCGCGGCCTTGGTCACCATTTCGGCAGCTGCGGAGAGCTGGACGTACGCGCGCGCGATAGGAAACTGGATACCCTGATTTTCGCCGATCGCGCGACCGAAGACAGTACGATCCTTCGCGTAAGCCGAAGCGCGGTCGATAAAAAAGCGCCCATCGCCAATGCATTCGCTGGCAATAAGGATCCGCTCGGCATTCATGCCGGAAAGGATGTAGCGAAAGCCCTTCCCCTCCTCCCCGATCAGTGCGCTGGCTGGCACGCGCAGATCATCGAAGAACAGCTCCGTCGTCGCATGATTGAGCATGGTACGCACGGGCCTTACGGTCAGCCCGTTGCCGACCGCCTCGCGCATATCGACCAGAAGAACGCTCATGCCATCGGATGGCTTGGCGCATTCGTCGCGCGGGGTGGTGCGGCACAGCAGGACCATCAGGTCGGAATGCTCGGCGCGGCTGATCCAGATTTTCTGACCATTGACGATGTAGTCGTCGCCCTCCCGCCGAGCGAAGGTCGAGATACGCGTGGTATCGGTACCGGCACCCGGCTCGGTCACACCGAAGGCTTGCAGGCGCAATTCCCCGCTTGCGATCTTGGGAAGATAGGTGCGCTTCTGTTCTTCCGATCCATGCTTGAGAAGCGTACCCATCGTGTACATCTGCGCATGGCAGGCCCCGCCGTTCGAGCCTGAACGATGGATTTCTTCCAAGACGGCGCATGCCGCCTCCAGGCCCAGGCCGGATCCGTCATATTCTTCCGGTATCAGGACCGACAGAAACCCTGCCTCGGTCAGCGCAGTGACGAATTCGGTCGGATAGGCGCGCTCACGGTCGAGCTGTTGCCAGTACTCGCCTGAAAACTTCGCACATAGTCGCCGGACCGCATCGCGGATTTCCGGAAAGGTCTCGCTCAAAACTCCGTCTCCCATTGCAACCTGTCTGGCGCGGGAATTCGGCTTTGGCAACGGTGATGGGAAGAATGGATGCCCCGTGAGGATTCGAACCTCAATTGACGGAGGCAGAGTCCCATTGCAACGGACAACGACTCGGTCAAAAATCGGGGGAAACAGGGGCGTTCCCGCATCCATGTCGCAAATTTGCTGCATTGAGAATTAGTCGCGATCGGGAACACCGTCCTCGTCGGGCGGACAGATATCGTCAGGGACGATTTTTGAGAACCCAATCATCCACCGCCCGCATCATGTCGGCGGCACATTCCTTGAGGTCAATTAGGTGCCCGTAGAGGTCAAACGTAACCTGTATAGAAGAATGACCCATAAGTTTCTGGACGCGCTTTGCAGAGAACCCCATTTCAATCCATATCGAAGCTGTAGTGTGCCTCGTCGCGTGCAAGCTTCGAAGATGCTTGGTCGCGCCTTCGACCACCTTTGTAAGACCGGCCTCAAACATTATCGGATCATAAAGCTGACTAATTTGCTGAAAATAGGTCATCGGCCGTCCTTGCCTATCTGGGAAAACGAAGTCATCGGAACTGGGGTTAGCCTTCGCCTTCAACACAGCTACGGCCTTGTGGCAGCTGGGTGTCAGCGGTATCGTACGAAAGCTGGAAACCGATTTTGGCGGTCCGATATTAAGCCATCGATCTGCCCGTTGTGAAATTGTGACCGTCCCCTTCTCCAGATTTACCCCTTCCCAAGTAAGGCCACGTCCTTCGGACGATCGCAAACCGTGAAGCCAGAAGAGGTGCGCGAAAGCTCTGTGCTTAGGACCAAGTATGGTTGATGCGGTTAGCGCTGAGTTGACTTCATCCATCTTAAAAAACTCTTGCCGATGACGGTGCCTTTTCGACGTTTCTAGTTTCACTTTCTCAGCTACATTTATGGAAATCAGGTCCTTATCGTCACCCAGATTCATAATGATCTTGAAATACGAGAAGGCCCGCGCAGCGCTATAAGGGCTGAGGTCCCGAAGTAGTTGATCTCGAAATTCTTCAACAAGTGCCCGGGTGAGCTTAGCAAGCTTAAGGCTGCCAATGCGCGGAACGATATGTTGTCTCAGAACGCGGCGGTATTCCTCGTAAGTCGATCTCTCCAGACCTTCAGATATTGCCCTGTCGATCCAAAGTTCTCCAGCTTGGGAAACGGTTATACTGCCCGCAAGACTGACGTGCGATCCGCGGTGAAGTTCGCCTGAAACCTCAATCCAACGACGCTCCGCCTCGCGTTTCGTGGAGAAGGTTTCCTGTTTCCGTTTCCCATTGCCGTCAGAATAGACCAGCACCCAAGCAGTCTTCGTATGGTCTCCGGAAACCCAAGTACGTTTTCGGATGCTCATGCTACCCTCCCTTCCACGGAGAATTGCGATCCCGATGAGCTAGCATCGCGCCTCTGGGACGCCCCCGCGAACGTTGCATCGAGTTCGCTCTTCCTGAAGAAAAGTCGATGCCCGAGACGGACGTACGGTAGATAGTCTTTTGCACACAATCCATAGATCGTTCGTACTTCTAGGCCCGTATATTTTGCGGCGGCGGCAGCCCCACAGATAATATCTCCTCTCAACATTTTATCCTCCAAGTGCGCCTTCGAATGATAATCAGTTATAGCATAACTGTTAAAGTCTTGGAGTCAGTAAATTTGATCTTTAGTTACATTAACTATCTCAGGGTATTTCAGGATATTTTATGGCAAATCACTCTTTACGTACCTGCGCAGGATTTTCTGATTTATTTATTCTACGCTTGTCCTGAAATATCCTCCAATATGCTGGAATGCACTCAGGCGCGAACCTGAAAAGTTCCAGCAGGTCCGCCGGAAATCAACAACACGGAAGGGCAGAAAATAAGCGCTATGCGGGTAACAGTTTCATGCTCTGCCCCCCCGGCCAGCAAGGTTCGAGAAACCTACGACTCGAGTGCTTCAAGGACCGCAAGCCATTTAGGAGCGAGAATCCAAACCCTCTAGTGAGAGCGTCTGCGAGTTGGTGCGCATGCCCACGGTCGCTACCGTGACAATCATCGAATGGCGATCCTCAACGCGGCTCGACGAATGACTGCTTTGCGCCCTAATAACGGTCATTCGAGAGATTGATGTAGCAACCCAAAAGCGGACGTTCGCTTAACAATGAAAGGTTGCCTAGCTTGCCGAGTGCTATCAGTCGATAAGCAGAAAATTGTTAGTCGCGTTCAGGCCGCAAGTGAAGTGTGCGACGTAAGCATTTCCCTTATGTCTTCTGGGCTTGTCGGTCTTCCAATGAAATAGCCCTGAGCAAGATCGCAGCCCGCTTCCCGGAGGAAGGTGAGACAGCTTCGATCCTCCACTCCTTCTGCAACAACGCGCAGACCAAACCGATGCGCAAGGTCGATGGTCGACTGGACAAGAAGCGCATCGTTTGGGTCCTCATGGGCGTGTTGAACAAAGCTCCGGTCGATCTTCAGTTCGGACAAGGGCAGCTGCTTGAGATAAGTCAATGTCGACTGGCCTGTGCCATAATCATCCATCGAGATTGCGATGCCAAGATCGCGAAAGTGCTGAAGTGCGGCGACAGCGGCGCTGGGATCATCGATTGTTGCTGATTCAGTCACCTCGAAAATCAAACGATCCCGCGGAATTCCTGTCTCCGTGAGGACCCGCTTTGCCTTGTCGATGAATTCGTTTGAATAGACCAGCTTTGCAGAAATATTGACTGCAGCGCTGACGACTAGACCATGTTGGCACCAAGCGGCCAAATCATCGATGGTTCTTTGCAGAACATACAAGGTCAGGTCGCATATGCGGTTCGCATCTTCGGCCATCGGAATGAATAGGTCGGGTCGTAACGGACCGCGTTGCGGATGATTCCAACGGACGAGTGCTTCGACGCTGGTGATACGATCAGTCTTCAAATCAAGCTTCGGCTGATAGACGACCTCAAGCTCACCCAAATCGATTGCCACATCGAGCTCTCCCATGAGGGAGATCTGCCGCTCCACTTCGGTTTGCTCATCAGCCAGATGAATGTGCCAAGGTTCGGCATTTCTCAGAGCCGTTGCAGCGGACAACGCCGCCTCTGCTAGGGCTTGAGGTGCGGCAACGCCAAATGCGATCTGGACATCAACGCGTCGCCCTCCGACCTCGATGGGACGTCGCATCAGTGCATGCAATGCCTTTAGCATTGCCTCCATCTCTCCGGCTTCAAGAGAAGAATGCCAGGCGAGCGTGCGGTCCTCTATTCGATAAACTGTGCTGCCGAAGTTCCCTACGAGGAGCCGCTCGGCAACGCGTTTGAGGAGTTCTTTCGCATTGTGATCGCCCAGAACGCTCGAGAGCGCCGCGAAATTACCAATGATTGCCGTAATGCATGCGGCCGACGCCGGATCAATCTCTCGTTCCATCGACAGTCGGTTCGGAAGCCCTGTGTCGGAGTCATGGACGCGCCTATGGTCCAAATCCTTTTTAAGAATTGCCAGCAACTGCGCAGCGCCTGCAAACAATACCGCGACTGCGGCGGGTGCGGCTTCGAGCATCGTGTAAAATGCGAACCAAGAAGCGCCGTAGGCACTCACAACTGTGCCCAGCGCTACGGCGCTGCGTGTTGCGGCCTGGCGCATTGTTGTCGCCCGTAGCAACCAGGCGAAGCCTGAGCAGGCTATTGCCATAAGAACAAACGGGCCTGCGCTGGCAGGCAAAGCCGCAAAGAGAGTCTCAGCTGCGATCGCTTGAACAATGACGCCGGGAATTACGCCATGTTGAGGAACAGCGTACCTGTCGCCCATTTCTATTGCCGTGGCACCGACCAACACATCTTTTCCACGAAGATCGGCTTCGGCAAACCGACCATGCTCGATATCAGAGAAGCTGTGGCGGGGTATAGTCAGAGGGTCGATCGACAGATCTAATGGAAAAGGCTGATCGACCGTCCCGGGTCGGCCCGCAATCTGCGCGGACAATGATGGCCGGGGAATGCCCCCCGTAAGAGTGCCTAATGGCATTCGCCGCACGAATCCGTCGCCGTCTGCTGCGATGGAAACCGAACCCAGGATTGCATAATCCCTCAAGGCCGGGATCGGCAGGGCGTCTAGCATCCTTGTGTCGTGCCGAGATGCTCTTTGCGCAAATGTCGGCAGGACGATCGTTGGCTTGGCCTCGGCCAGCGCCGCGGCGAAAGCGAGATCCTGCTCTGTTTCAGATGGAGTGGAAAAATCGACGTCGAAGGTAATGCTCCGCACGCCCGCATCCGACAGCCGACTGACAAGTGAACCATAGTGGCGCCGGTCCCAGGGCCACCGGTCTATCTCTGCCAGGCTTGCCGCATCCATCTCGACGACGTGAAGCTGGCCGCTGGCTTCGCGGGAATGGATGCCGAATAGGGAATTGCGCAAAGCATCTTCAGCGCCCTGCAAAAACCCCGAGCCCCACAGTAACATCGCAGCTGCCAGCGATAGTACGCAGATCAGCACTCGGCCGATAGTGGCGCTCATACCCATCGACCGCACATTGCGAGATGTCGAAAGGCATCGAAGGCGTTAACGATTAGCACGACTAGTCACCCTTGCCGGGACCGCCGTCCTTGCCCGGACCGCCAGGCTTGTCATCCTTGCCAGGCTTGTCATCCTTGCCAAGCTTGTCGTCCTTGCCGGGCTTGTCGTCCTTGCCGGGCTTGTCGTCCTTGCCGGGCTTGTCGTCCTTACCGGGCTTGTCGTCCTTACCGGGCTTGTCGTCCTTGCCGGGGTTGTCGTCCG
>Ga0206123_10000003_pt1 | contig 471011 bp, 437 predicted proteins | sample Helgoland_Spring_2_FD_160086 | JGI IMG/M metagenome (GOLD analysis project Ga0206123, IMG submission 160086) | Pelagic subsurface seawater microbial communities from Kabeltonne, Helgoland, North Sea - Helgoland_Spring_Bloom_20160316_1 | ecosystem: Environmental > Aquatic > Marine > Epipelagic...
TGGCTCAGCGATGTCCTGACCCGCATGGCCGACGGTCATCCTGCCAGCCGACTCGACGAACTCCTGCCGTGGAACTGGACGCTCACTCATCAGCCCAGAACCTGACGTGCAAGAACCGGACGCTAACTTACGTTCTAAATCATACGCGTACGGACAGCTATGTCATTCACAAATTCGGTGCAAGCTGACTGTCCTAGGGGTGCAAAAAGACTGCACTCAGCGTGCAGCTACGGCGTCGCGAACGTACAACAAGTTAGCAACAGCCAGAGGCGTAGGCTTGCAGCTGCAACGCATTGATTCCGCCAAAACTGCGATGATTGAAGACCCAAAAGCGCGCGTCTTGAGTGTCACCAAACGCACTCCAAATGGGATCATGGAACGACGCATCTTTAATGAGCCCGGCGTCAGCAAAAACGCAGCAAAGACGTTCGCAAGATAGGTTGCGAGTACACAAGATCCCTACTCAGCTTCTTTCTAGAGTTTCTGACTAAAGCAGGTAATCCTTCTTGAGTTTCTTGAGGTCGCCGCAGGCCACTGAAAGCTGGGACGAAGATGGAGGTACATCATCATGCGGACCCGGAGTAACATAGGAATAGGCGGCAGTGAGTTTACCGGGATCGGCGGGATCCTTGTTGAGCAAGGCTTGAACCTGGGTCCCGTATGTACCGTAGTTTTGGCCATCATAATCCGTGATGGAAGCACCACCGTCGCCGGTACCGACTCGGTTACGAACCAACAGCTCCTTTCCAAAGCGCTCTATTACCTGCCGAAGGATAGATGCGCCTTGCTTGCGTTGATCAGGCTCTTGAGACTTAATTAGAGGCTGCGCCTTTGCTAACATCGTCGCGATTGTATCACTCTCACTTCGAAGCTCTGTCCCAACTCGCGGATCGCTTTTCACGATCTGAAGCTGAGTACCTCCCTTGAAGGTCCAGCGATGGCCAATGTCCTTCCAACTCTTATAATCCTGCGTTAAGACGATCACTTGGATGCCAAGGTCGAGCAGGGCCTCTATTACACTACTATTGAAATTTGGCCTGAAATCATCGTCGCTTGTGAGAACTGGGTCGTCCAGAACCACGAACGGCGCCCCTTCCTTGACAGCTCTTGCAAGAAATAGAGCGAGACCCAAGCAGTGCAGCTGAGACTGGCTCAAAACTGCTACGGCGTTTCTCGCCTTTGCGTCGCTTCGATCATCGTTAGGTGATAGAGCGACTCGTAAATCGATTGTGCGACGGGCTGTCGGGCTTCGCCGCTGCACACCTTCAAAAAACGTGTTTTCCTCGGGGCGAAGTCTCTCCCACCACTCAACCACCTGAGCACTAAGGTCAGAAAGCTTTTCGTCCTGTACCTTGCCATTGCCGGTATCGATTTCTTTTAGCGCCTTCTCCAAATCCTTGCGCCTAGTTTCAAAAGTTTTCGCCGTTTCAAGGTCAGCAAAAAGCGAGCTTGGATCGTTGCAAACGTCGATAAGTTCTGACCACCCCGAAGTGCTGGTGCTTTGATCGACCATGCTTTTTAGAGGCTCATAAAGCGCTTGGGTTGGCTTTATGTAATCAGCGGATACTTCATGGAAAGTGTTCAACGAGCTCCTTACTTCGTGCAATAATTCAGACAATTGTTCCGAGCCTTCCCACGTCTCAATGTCTTCTAGAAGCGTCAACACCAATTCCCTTGCCCGCCGAACAACTCGCCGAAGTGCTAAGGCTGCACGAGACAGCTTCAAGAGCGCGCGGGTCCACGTTTCGACTAGCAGCCGATCGCCTACCAAGTCTGCAAGTTTCGCAGTCGTAAACCCTGCTGCTCTTCGTTCTATCGGGCCAACGGAGATTAGTTTCGGAAGCGCTCCAGCGACATTCGATCGGAGCCCCTCCAACCCGTGGTCAATCGAACCCAGCAGCGACCGCAAATTGGCCTCTGCTAGCTGGTAAGTTTCGGCCTTTTGCAACTCGTTTTGGAGCGCATCACGCCGCGCTTCGGTAAACGCATGGGAGGTGAGGCAAAGGGGGCAATCGATGTCTCCCTCCAATGATGCGATCTCCGGCAAGGACAGCGCAGCATTGTAGAGTTCTACGAGCCTCCTGGCTTCTAACTCTATCGCAGTCTTTTCGGTTTCGAATTGTCGAATAACGGCTTTCGCGTTTGCCGGTATTTCAGGCCACGAAACATCAGCCTTTCGGCCAAACAGCGCCAATGGAAAAGTCTTGGATTGGATTGCCTCCAGCGCCTCTCCGAGTTGCCTTGCACGATCAGTAAGAGACCCATCTGGCGCTACAGAAATCGACGCTAAAAGTTCATCAATGGTTGCGCCAAGGGCCCCAGACATGCTTTCCAAAGTATCTGAGCCACGGATTAGCAAAACCGATGGCAGGTTTCCTTTGATGCCCTCGATTGCTGATAAGTTTCTGAGCCCGACCAACGCGGGCGTCGACAACAGCGGAGCAAGCTGCGAGACAGCGAGGCGGAAATCTTCAATGTCCTGCGTGTCGAGCACGGCCCGGAAATAGGCCGCACGATCTGTTGGTGAAGCTGAGAAAATGTAGCCTAGTGTATGCTGGGCAAGGACCGGTGCTTTTAGCGGCGGCTGTGAAAGCAGGATGCCCAACACCGACCGAATGTCTGCTTCCGTTGCTAGTTGTCCGTCAATTTCAAGCTTACTCGTGCAGCCGGTCTTGGACTTGCTGTAGTCCTCGACTAACGTGCGAGCGAGTTTCCTCGTGTTGCCGTCTGCGCAAGCGATGTCTGCTGCGACTTGTACGGGTGTCGAGTTTGCGAGATGTGCGTTGCGAAGAGAGTCGCTGAATTCGTCCTTGCTGCTTCCCAGCATGTCCCGACGGATGATCTGGCCAGTAAGCAGGAACTCAAATGCCTCGGCCAGACTGGTTTTGCCTTGACTGTTGCCTCCCCAAAATGCCGACACAGTGTCCGACAATTCAACCGACTGTCGGCTGCTCCCGAAACTGCGGAAGCCTTGGACTTCGATTCTCTTCAGCCGGGGAAGCAAGCTAGTTTCCCTTGCTTTCGTAATAGGCTTCGAGGTCGGAAAGTAGTTCGTCGGTGTCCTTCGTGCGGTCGGCGAGCCAGCCATTTAAGAGGTGGCTAGCGAGATGTTCCACAGTCAGATGCGCACGTAACCGATCGAAGTTGCTTAGGTTCTCCTCTTCAAGGCTCTTTTGCGTCATGGTTTCACCCTTCCCACCAATCAAAAAGCAATCGATCGACGGTAGACTAAGTACATCTCTCTGCGAGTGACAAGTCATTCAACTACTAGCGCACCAAGTTGCCGTCCTGCGTGCAAAGAGTCTACTTATTGTCAGGGCGCGCCTTCGCATCCGCTTTGAGCTTCTCGAGGCGCTCCGAACAAACCTCGTGAACAACCTGACCCAACTGATCGACCTGTTCGCCGAGCCATTCGATCTCTTCCTTAGAAATGCGATAGTGTTTGGAGTAGCGAGCCTTGACGTAGGCTTCCTTGAGCTTCTCGAAGCGGGCGCGGTCGCGCCGAGTGTCGCGCGGCCAGACATATGTAAGGCGAGCATCGATGCGCTCAGCCTGAGTGCGGAGGAAACCAAGATTATGCACGTGCGGGGTGTAGAAGGTGCAGACCAGTAGGACACAGTGATACAGACTCTCTGCAGCTTGATGCATCAAGAACGCAGCTCGCTTGTACCTACCTTTGCTCATTAGGTGAGTGGCACCGTCCACAAAATCGTTCGCGCCGGGCATCCACTCGTCGAAATACTCTTGCGCCATGGCGAGCGCCTGCGTCGGCGTTTTGGGCTTCGGTGTGTGAAGTTCGGTGTCATCCGACTGGTACACAGCGATCCCGTCATCCTTCACTTCCATGAAGAAGTAGCGCCCGTGTGCGAGCCCGTCGTTCACTTCCTGCAGCGTATGGACGATGAAGTTGACCGGGGCCTTAAGCGTCTTCGTGACCCCGTATTCGCGCATAAGACGATCATCGAGCTTGGACCAGTACTTCACTCGGTCGACCAGGCGCTTGTCGCTCACAATGATAAGCAGGTCATAGTCCGACTGGTAGCCTTTGGCAGTGTGCGGCTCATCGACCCAGGTGCCGCGCGCATAGCTTCCGTAAAGGATGACCTTAAGGATGCGTCCCGCTTTCTTCCACTCGTGCTTGGCGAGTGCGAAAGCGTCTTCGAACTCTTCAAAGATCAGCTGTACCACGCGTTCAATCTCGCGCTGCTTTTGCGGTGGCAGATGATCGAGGTCGGTTCTCATCATCCGACACCTAGCAAGGTGCTGGAATGGTTGCACCTGTCGATCAAATTTCGTCCGCAATGTCTTCTCATTGGGTTCGTTGAGTCAGAGTGAACCTCGCACGTCAATACCAAGAACTGGGGAGGGGGCTGAATTGAGTACTCGGGCGGAACTTGCAGCGCGGTGCTCGACGGCTGAGAGCTGTACCTGTAGGTAGAGCTCGGCAGGTCTCGACCGACCCCGAAAATCGCATGTGAGTGCATTGCGAAAGCCCGAAATATTCAGCTTAATTGCTGAAAAGCTGAATCGAACTAGGCTTATATGAACAAAAATGTGGGGGAGAGTGTGGGGGAGCGTTTGCGCCGCCTCTGAGTACGGAATTGATTTCAAAATGTTATTTGCGAAGTTCGATTCAAGCCCTGCCACCACCGCCATTTTCATTCTCGTTTAGAAGTCCAGGGGGCGGTGGGCCCTTTTCTTTGGGCCGGCCTATCCGGCTATTGTTTGCAGTTCTTCGATCATATCGATTCTGATCTCGCGCCGAGATGAAAGCGTAATGATGCCTTTCGCCCGCAACTGGGTCAGCTGCCGGCTGACGGTTTCCACTGTCAAACCGAGAATATCTGCAATCTGCTGCCGCGAAAGTGGCAGGAGAACGGTCGTCGATCCATCTGCTTCACTCGTTCCAAGGCGATCTGCCATCTCGAGCAGAAAGCTGGCGAGTTTCTGTTCTGCGGTCATGCGGCCGAGTAACAGCATCCACCGGCGAGTCCGGTCCAGTTCGCCCAACGTGCGTTCCAGAAGCTTATGTTCCAGGCGCGGATGTTCGCGGGCGAAGCGTTCGAAATCCCTTCGTTCGAACACGCAGATGTGGGAATCGGTCAGCGCCTCCACGCCATAGGGCGACGTTTCGCCGAATGGCCTGCCGAGGAAATCGGATGGATAGACGAGGCCGAGTATCTGTTCCTTCCCGTCTGCCGAATGGGAAGAAAGCTTCAAAATTCCCTCGATCACATTTGCGACGAGGACCGCTTCATGGCCCTCCCACATCAATTGCTCGCCCGCGGCAAGCCTGCGCCGACGGCCAATGCCGTTGAGAATGGCGATTTCCCGCGTATCGAGATCGGAGCAGATCGCCTTGTTGCGAATGGCGCAGGCCTGGCAAAGGTCATGTCGCGACGATGCGGGCGCTTCCTCCATAAATGCGGGGACTATCCGTTGTCGCATGAGATGCCAAGACATGGTGCAAGGCATCGGCGGGGGAGCTTGTCGGGATTGGCCAGTCGGCCTAGTCAGCTGCAATGACTCAGAGCGAAAAGCTGACCGGGCGTCCTGTCATCTCTGCCACAGGGCTGTTTACGCCATCCGACACCATCACGAACGAAGAGCTTGTTGAAAGCTTCAACCGCTATGTCGAGCGTCACAATGCCGACAACGCTGCTGCAATCGAGGCAGGGGATGTGGAAGCGCTACAAACCAGTTCGGTGGAATTCATCGAAAAGGCGAGCGGGATAAAGGCGCGCCATGTCATGGCGAAAGGTCCGATACTGGATCCGGAGATAATGGCGCCCCGCTGGCCGGAACGGTCCAATGAAGAGCTCTCGATGCTGGCAGAGATCGGGGTAAAGGCTGCCCGGCAGGCGCTAGAGCGGGCAGGGCGTGATGCTGCGGAGGTCGATGCCGTCCTTTGCGCTGCCTCCAATATGGAGCGGCCCTACCCGGCGATGGCGATCGAAATCCAGCAGGAGCTGGGCATCGATGGTTTCGGTTTCGACATGAATGTCGCTTGTTCATCGGCGACGTTCGGCATCCAGACGGCTGCGGACTACATCCGCTCGGGCAACGCGCGAAGCGTGCTGGTGATCAGCCCCGAGATAACCAGCGGCCACCTCAACTGGCGCGATCGGGACAGTCATTTTATTTTTGGCGATGTGGCAACGGCGGTGCTTGTCGAAGATGCTGGGATCGCACCGGCCACGCACTGGGACATTCTCGGCACAAAGCTGAAGACCGTCTTTTCGAACAACATCCGCAACAATTTCGGCTTTCTCAATCGTGCATCCCCTGACGGCGAGGGCAAGGCGGACAAGCTCTTCGTTCAGGAAGGGCGCAAGGTGTTCAAGGAAGTCGTTCCGATGGTTGCCGAGATGATCGTGACCGAGGCAGAGAATTTCGGACTCGATCGGCAAGGACTGCGGCGCCTGTGGCTTCACCAGGCCAATGCCGGGATGAACCGTCTTATCGCCCAACGCGTGCTGGGACACGAGGCGACCGCCGACGAAAGCCCGACGGTACTCGATACCTACGCCAATACGTCCAGTGCTGGTTCGATCATAGCTTTCCACAAGCATAGCGACGATCTGAAGGCAGGCGATACCGGACTGATCTGCAGCTTTGGTGCCGGATATTCGGCAGGCGCGGTCTTCGTGCGCAAGGTGGCATAACACCTTGTGACTATTGGCCGCAGTCCCTAGGTGTTGAACATGCCTGGTGATCTTCTTGACAATCGTGGCCGCGGCGATGCTCGCTGGTCATGGCCCCCCATCCATCCCGAAGGACGCAAGTTCGGGATTATCGCAGTAATCATTAGCCTCGTTTTCCTGCTCGGTCTCGACTGGGAAATCATTGGCTGGCCTCTGCTGCTGCTTTCTCTGGGCGTGTTCGCGTTTTTTCGCGACCCGCAGCGCGTGGTGCCGCAGGACGACAGGTTCATCGTCGCGCCGGCCGATGGCCTTGTCTCGCTTATTGCCGAAGTCGAACCCCCGGCAGAATTGATCATCGATGATGGTAGCGAACATGCCGGGCTGGAAGCGGCCAAGGTCACGCGGATCTCGATCTTCATGTCGGTCTTCGACGTCCATATCAACCGCACGCCGATCGCGGGGACCATCCGCCGTGTCGTCTACATTCCCGGCAGCTTCGTGGACGCCGGCCTTGATAAGGCGAGTGAGGAAAACGAGCGTCAGCATATTCTGGTCGAGCGGACGGACGGATTGAAGCTGGGTTTCACTCAGATAGCTGGCCTGGTTGCGCGGCGGATCGTTCCTTTCGTCAAACCGGGCGACACCGTGGGCGTAGGGCAGCGGATTGGCTTGATCCGGTTCGGTAGTCGGGTCGATGTCTACTTGCCGGCAGGCACCGATTCGAAGGTTCTGCTGGGTCAGAAGGTGATCGCAGGCGAGACCGTTCTGGCAGAAATTGGAACGCAGGCGCTGATCGAGGGCGTTTCCCAGTGAGCTTACTCCCGCCGCAGGCCCCCGCAGAGCCGGAAGAGCGCGCACGTTTGGGCCCGAAGGCGGCGGAAGATGAACGTCCGGTAATGGGCCGCTCGCGTGCATTGACGCTCAAGGCGATGGTGCCCAATGCGATCACGGCTGCTGCTCTGTGTTCCGGCCTTACCGGCATCCGATTTGCCATCGGCGAAAATTGGGGTGCGGCGGTTGTCGCGATCATTCTGGCGGGCCTGCTTGACGGGATCGACGGACGAATAGCCCGTGCCCTCAAGGCGCAATCGCGGTTCGGAGCAGAACTGGACAGCCTGGCTGATTCGTTGAGCTTCGGCACTGCGCCCGCGATCATCATTTACCTGTGGTCGCTGTCAGCCGAACCGAGACTCGGCTGGTTCGCAGCGCTGGCTTTTGCGATATGTTGTGCTCTCAGGCTTGCACGATTCAATGCTCAGATCGATGTGAAGGAGCAGCCGCATAAATCCCTCGGTTTCCTGACTGGCGTTCCTGCGCCTCTGGGGGCGGGGCTGGCCTTTGCGCCATTCTATCTCTGGATGGCTACGGGGCTTGAAGAGCTTCGTCATCCGCTTCTGGTCGGCGTTTGGCTGGTCGCGGTAGCATTGCTCATGATCTCGAGCATGGCCACACCCGGTTGGACGTCACTGCGGCCACGGCGCGGGATCAGACTCGAGATAATCGCCTTGGCGGGACTTCTGTTTGCCGCTCTGCTGGTCGAACCATGGTGGACCTTGAGTGCGATTTGCGTCGGCTATCTCTTGCTGCTGCCTTATACTCTGCTCCGCTATTCCCGGATCAAGCGGCGCAGTTGATCGTGCCCTTCGCGGCGCGGCCCGCGGCCGATCTATCGAACGCCGTATGACCTCCACCCGCGATGACCGGACGAAGTGACGGCAGAGCGGGGACGTTTCCGTTCTTCAAATCGCGGCGTAGTCTGCCGAAAGCGGACCACCACCGTAGACCGCTATCGGCGAGAACTCCCACTGCCGCCAGAGCGGTAGCGGCGAGAAGGATGACAAGAAACAGTGCGAACATTGCGATATCTCCAACCCCGGCTGCCGCCAACTATGTTGACAGACTGGGGAAATCAGGTGGAAAACCCGTACTGACCACCGTCGGTTCCGGTGATGTGGGCCATGTTCTCTTTTTGTTCTTCCCTGTCAACTGCTTTTCGCGTCCGGATTCCCTTTTTTAGCGGTGAATCGAAGCTGGATTTCCTGCCAGAACGGCGCTAAGGGCGCCCGGTTCGCATCGGAATCGGTCGTTTCAATGACTGTTCCGGTCGGGCAAATCCACATGGAAGGCACACCATACCGGTGCCCTGCGCGGGACATGACCGCATTCGGGTTCCAGCTTTCCAGAGGCATAACCGGAAAGGAATATGATTATGGCGGCTCCTACCGTCACGATGCAGCAATTGATCGAAGCCGGAACGCACTTCGGCCACCAGACCCACCGTTGGAACCCGCGCATGAAGCCGTATATCTTCGGCGCGCGCAACGGCATCCATATCATCGATCTGTCGCAGACCGTACCGCTGTTTGCGCGCGCGCTCGACTTCATCCAGCAGACCGCGCGTTCGGGTGGCAAGGTGCTGTTCGTCGGTACCAAGCGCCAGGCGCAGGACGCGATCCGCGATGCCGCGCTTGCTTCGGGTCAGCACTTCGTCAACCACCGCTGGCTCGGCGGCATGCTGACCAACTGGAAGACCATCAGCGAACGCATCAAGTACCTCAAGACGCTCGATGAGCGCCTTTCGGGTGACACGGCCGGTCTGACCAAGAAGGAAGTGCTCGACCTTACCCGCAAGCGGGACAAGCTCGAAATGTCGCTTGGCGGCATTCGTAACATGGGCGGCATTCCGGACGTTATGTTCGTGATCGACGCGAACATGGAAGATCTGGCGATCAAGGAAGCCAATGTTCTCGGCATCCCCGTCGTCGCCGTGCTCGACACTAATGTCGATCCTGAAGGCATCGCTTTCCCGATCCCGGGCAACGACGATGCTGCACGCGCCATCCGTCTGTACTGCGATGCAGTCGCCAATGCAGCCAAGAGCGGCAAGGGCGAAGGCATCCAGGATTCGGGTGCCGACGTTGGTGCGATGGAAAATCCGCCGGAAGAAACTGCGGCGGCCTAAGCTCTTCAACGACCGGGCGCCATCACGCGCTCGTCACAAAGCGGAGTTACGCGCCGGGCCGCTATCCAGCTGGCCCGGTGCCCGCACATCATCTCTAGAAGGAAAATACCATGGCTGCATTCACTGCCGCTGACGTAAAAGCCCTCCGCGAAAAGACCGGCGCGGGCATGATGGACGCCAAGAAGGCACTCGAAGCCGCAAACGGCGATATCGAAGCTGCGGTCGACGCACTGCGCGCCAAGGGCCTCGCCACTGCTCAGAAGAAGTCGAGCCGGACTGCCGCCGAAGGTCTCGTCGGCATCGCCGTCGAAGGCACCAAGGGTGTTGCCGTCGAAGTGAACTCGGAAACCGACTTCGTTGCCAAGAACGACCAGTTCCAGGATTTCGTCCGCAAGACCACCCAGGTCGCGCTCGGCACGGCTGGTGACGACGTGGAAGCGCTGAAGGCTGCCGACTATCCGACCGGTGGCACCGTCGGCGACAAGCTGACCGACAATGTTGCGACCATCGGCGAGAACCAGCAGGTCCGCCGCATGAAGACCGTTTCGGTCACCGACGGCGTCGTCGTGCCCTACATGCACAATGCAGTCGCTCCGGACCTCGGCAAGATCGGCGTGCTCGTCGCGCTTGAGAGTGAAGGCGACAAGGACAAGCTGGCCGAGCTCGGCAAGAAGCTCGGCATGCACATCGCCGCCGCCTTCCCGCAGGCTCTGACCGCTGACGGTCTCGACGCCGAAGTGATCGAGCGCGAGCGCGCGATCGCCAAGGAAAAGGCTGCCGAAAGCGGCAAGCCCGAGAACGTCCAGGACAAGATGGTCGAAGGCGCTGTATCGAAGTATGCCAAGGAGAACGCCCTGCTGAGCCAGGTCTTCGTCATGGATAACAAGACCCCCATCGCGCAGGTCGTCGAGCAGGCTGCCAAGGATGTCGGCGCCAAGGTCGAGCTGGTGGACTATGTCCGCTTCCAGCTGGGCGAGGGCATCGAGAAGGAAGAGAGCGACTTCGCCGCCGAGGTCGCCGCTGCCGTAGCCGGCTAAGCGTAACCGCTTCCTACAGGATTGGGCCGCCGGACCGTGTGTTCGGCGGCCTTTTTCGTGGGCGGGGTGCCGGGGTGGGCGGCATCTTGGCCAAGTTCATGCATGGGCATGCGGGTGTGGCCGAATCGGGGTTGGAGTGGCCCGCCGCGAAGCTAGCGGGACGGCGACGTGTAGGAAATCGGGTGATCGAGTGGGCCTGCGCTAGAATTGCAGGCCCATCGTCGCGCCGCCCAGGAAGTAGCAGAACAGCGTTATCAGCACGACTCCGACGAGGTTGAGCACCAGGCCGCCGCGCGCCATTTCGGCGATGGTGACGGCACCGGTACTGAACACGATCGCATTGGGCGGAGTCCCCACCGGCAGCATGAACGCACAGGTGGCGGCGAAAGCGGCAGGGACCAGAAGGCCCATCGGATCGACCCCGATACCCAATGCGACCCCGCCGAGGATCGGAATGAAGGTGGCGGCAGTCGCCGTGTTACTAGTGACTTCGGTAAGGAAGAGCACGATCGCGACCACTGCCGCGATCAGCAGGATGAGCGGCAATGCGCCGAGGCCACTGGCCTGCACGCCGAACCATGCGTCGAGACCGGTGGCGGCGACCGCGCTGGCGAGACTGAGGCCGCCGCCGAACAGCAGCAGCACGCCCCAGGGCAGACCGTCTTCCGCGTCTTTCCAGGTCAGCACCATTTCGCGCCGGCCCCGTCCGGGCAGGATGAACATGGCGATGCCGGCGGCAATGGCGACGGCGGTATCGTTCATCTGTCCGAACCAGCCGAGATTATCGCCAAGACCCGGAACGCTGGAAAGGAGGCCCGGTACGACCCACAGAAACGCGGCGCCGACGAAGACGGCCGCAACCATCTTTTCGCCCTGCGAGACGGGTCCGAGCTTGTGGATTTCCTTTTCGATCATGTCGCGGCCGCCCGGAATGTCGCTGAGATCGAAGCGATAGAGCAGCCGGGTCATCAGGAGCCAGCCGACCAGGATGAAGGCGAGTGCAGTCGGCACGCCGAGCATCATCCAGTCGAGAAAGCCGATTTCGATACCCAGTTCCGTGCTGGCATAGCCGGCGATGATCGCATTGGGCGGGCTGCCGAGCAGCGTGCCCAGGCCGCCCATGCTGGCTGACCATGCGATGGCCAGCATCAGACAGATCGCGAAACGACGAATGTCGGAATCTTCCCCCAGATCCACGTGCCCGGGCCGGGGCAGGGCGGCGGTATTGTCCGCCGCGTCCGACGCCGTATTCGCGCGGTCGCCCATGAGCGCGATGACCGACAGGCCGATCGGCAGCATCATGAGCGTTGTGGCGGTGTTGGAAACCCACATGGAAAGAAAGCCAGTGGCGAGCATGAGGCCAAGCACGATCTGCTTGGGCGACGTGCCGACCCGGCGCAGTGTCCACAGCGCAATCCGCCGATGCAAATTCCATTTTTCCATCGCGATGGCGATGAGGAAGCCACCCAGAAACAGAAAGACGATCGGGCTGGCATAGGGGGCAGTGCTGCCTGCTACATCCAGATCGGTAACCATCGGCATCAGCACGATCGGAAGAAGCGAGGTGGCGGCGAGCGGGATCGCTTCGGTAGTCCACCATACAGCCATCAATGTCCCAATTGCGGCAACGGCACGGGCATCCTGGCTCAAATTCTCAGCGCCGCCGAGCGCCAGCCAGACCGCCAGCGCGGCAATCGGCCCCAAGGCGCGAAGCATCCAGGTCAGCCGTGCGGGGCGCAAGCCCGGCGTAGCCGGTGCGTCATAATCTTCGTACCGGCCCTGGTGGCGAATTTCATCCGACATGCATTCTCCCAATCCCATGCCCGCCATATCGACCCGATCCCCCAAGATCGACGTTGTCGGGCTGTCGGCCTTATCCGACACATTGCACCGCGTCACTAGGGTGGGTGGCTTTCTTGCCTGAGATTGCCGGGTCGGCAGGCGCACGGCTTTCCCTTTGCGCCTGTGCCCCTTCGCGGCTAAGGAGCCGCAACCTCTTGCGCAACACGGATTCTCCGCCTCCATGCCTCTTAAGACGATGAAGCGTGTCCTCCTGAAACTATCGGGCGAAGTCCTGATGGGCGATCAACAGTTCGGGATCGATCCTGCTTTCGTCCTTGAACTGGCCAAGGAAGTGAAGACCGCGCGGGAGACGGGCTTGGAGATCTGCCTGGTCATCGGCGGCGGCAATATTTTCCGCGGTATGGCCGGGGCGGCACAGGGCATGGACCGGGCGCAGGCCGATTACATGGGCATGCTGGCGACGGTGATGAACGCGCTGGCGATGCAGAGCGCTCTGGAGCAGCTTGGCGTGCAGACCCGTGTGCAGAGCGCGGTGCAGATGGATCAGGTGTGCGAGCCGGTGATCCGCCGCCGTGCGGAACGGCACCTCGAAAAAGGGCGCATCGTGATTTTCGCCGCAGGCGTCGGCGCACCCTATTTCACCACCGACAGCGGCGCCGCCCTGCGCGCAGCCGAAATGAACTGTGACGCGCTGCTGAAAGGCACGAGCGTCGACGGGGTATATGACAGCGATCCCAAGAAGAACGCCGAAGCGAAGCGGTTCGACACCGTTACCTACGGCAAGGTTCTGGCCGACGACCTGAAGGTCATGGATGCCAGCGCGGTCGCGCTGTGCCGCGACAACAATATTCCGATCGTCGTTTTCTCGATCCGCGAGAAAGGCAATCTGGCCCGCGTGCTGAGCGGGCAGGGTGTGCAGACGATCGTCACGAACGAAAAGAAGTAAGAGGAAGCCGCCATGGCAAAGTACGACAAAGCCGACATCGAGCGCCGCATGAATGGCGCAGTGGAAAGCCTGAAGAGCGACCTTTCGGGTCTGCGCACGGGCCGCGCCAACACCAGTCTGCTCGATCCGGTCGTGGTCGAGGTTTACGGGGCGATGATGCCCCTGAACCAGGTGGCCACCGTCAGCGCACCCGAACCGCGCATGCTGAGCGTGCAGGTGTGGGACAAGGCCAATGTGACGGCGGTCGAGAAGGGTATCGCGAAGTCCAACCTGGGCCTCAACCCGATGATCGACGGTCAGAACGTGCGTCTGCCGATGCCCGACCTGACCCAGGAACGCCGCAAGGAGCTGGCCAAGCTGGCGGGCGAGTATGGCGAGAAGGCGAAGATCGCCATTCGCAACGTGCGCCGCGACGGTATGGAAGCGCTGAAGGACGACGAGAAGAAGAAGGAAATCTCCGAGGACGACCGCAAGCGGTCCGAGGACGAGGTCCAGAAGCTGACCGACAAATACGTCGCCGATACCGATGCGGCCGTCGAAAAGAAGGTTCAGGAAATCCTGTCACAGTAAGCTGGCAGGACGGGGAGCGGAAAGATGAACGGGGAAGGGCAGCACGCCCGGCATGTAGCCATCATCATGGATGGCAATGGCCGCTGGGCGAAGCGCAAGCACCTGCCCCGGGTCATGGGGCATCGCAAGGGCGTGGAAGCCGTACGCGAGTTGGTGCGCAGCCTGAAGGACACGAGCATCGAGTGCCTGACGCTCTATGCGTTCAGCAGCGAAAACTGGAAGCGGCCCGAGGAAGAAGTCGACGATTTGATGAACTTGATGCGCAAGTTCATCAAATCGGATCTGCCTGAATTCATTGCCAACGACGTGAAGCTGCATATTCTGGGCGACTGGAAGGGGCTGGCTCCCGACATCGTCGGCATGCTGGAAGACGCGCTGGCGCAAACGGCCAGCGGATCGCGCACTCTGGCCGTGGCGCTCAATTACGGATCGCAGGCCGAGATCGCCCATGCGGCGCAGGCCGCCGCGGCAGAGGGCGAGATCACAGAAGAGAGCATTGCGCGCCACCTTTACAGTGCCGGATTGCCACCGCTCGACCTGCTTATTCGCACAAGCGGCGAGGTACGGTTGTCCAATTTTCTCTTGTGGCAGGCGGCTTACGCGGAGATGCTGTTCCTCGACGTGCTATGGCCGGACTTCACGCCTGACCATCTGAAGAGCGCGCTGATCGAATATGGGGAACGGGAGAGACGTTTTGGCGGGCGGTGAACCGCAGGTTGAATTGCGCAAACGCGACCGGATGAAAGCGACCGCAAGGCGTTATGTCCGCGTGCCTCTGGCGGTGCGCACATCCGACTTGCCGAAACGCGCCGCGTCAGCGGCAGTCATGCTGGCCGTGGCAGGCGGCGCGCTGTGGGCCGGCGGCATTGCGCTGACGCTGTTTATCGTCATCGTGGCGGCGGCGACCTATGCCGAACTGGTCAGGCTGGTCGTCAGGGCGACCGTACGGCCGGGCTGGCGGATCGCGGGGTTGATACTGGGCGCCATTTATATCGGGTTTGCCGCCTATTCCCTCGTCATCATGCCGCGTTTCTATCTCTATCTGGTGATCGGATCGGTCATCTTCACGGATACATTCGCCTATTTCACCGGACGTACGATCGGCGGGCCGACCATCGCCCCGCGGATCAGCCCATCCAAGACGTGGGCAGGGCTGGGCGGCGGCATGGCCGGCGCGGCCCTGTTCGGCGTCATCCTGCTGCAGGCGATCGTACCGATGTCGGATAGCTGGCATCTGGGGATCGATGCCTATCCCTGGTCGTCGCTCGCCGCGATCGCGATCGGTGCGATAGCGGCTATCGCTGCACAATCGGGCGATTTCCTGGAGAGCTGGCTGAAGCGCAAGGCGCATATGAAGGATTCGTCCAATCTGATCCCCGGACATGGCGGGGTATTCGATCGGACCGACGGGATGCTGCCGGTGGCCGTGGTGGTCGGTCTGCTGGTAACAGGCATCGCATGACCCGCACGATTTCCATCCTCGGTGCGACGGGTTCGGTCGGCGAACAGACGCTAGATCTTGTCCGCCGCAACCGCGACGACTGGCGTGTGGTCGCGCTGACGGCGAATTGCCAGGTCGCCACGCTTGCTGCGGCAGCGCGCGAGTTCGGGGCCGAGATTGCCGTAGTGGCCGACGAGAGCTGCCTTGCCGACCTGCGCGACGCGCTGGCGGGTAGCGGCATCGAGGCTGCGGCGGGCAGGACCGCGCTGTGCGAAGCGGCGGCACGCCCAGTCGATCTGACAGTGGCCGCGATCGTCGGCTGTGCCGGACTTGGCCCGACCATGGCTGCGATCGAGCAGGGCGGCACCATCGCCCTGGCCAACAAGGAAGCGCTGGTTTCCGCAGGCGAGGTCATGACTGCTGCAGTGAGCCGCCACGGCGCCACGCTGCTGCCGGTGGACAGCGAACACAATGCGATCTTCCAGTGCCTGCAAGGCGGCCGGATCGAAGATGTCCGCTCGATCACGCTGACGGCCAGCGGCGGACCCTTGCGGCTGGTAGAGGATCTGTCCGAGGTCACGCCCGAACAGGCGATCGCCCATCCGAACTGGGACATGGGCGCCAAGATCAGCGTCGACAGTGCCACCATGTTCAACAAGGGGCTGGAGCTGATCGAGGCGCATCATCTGTTTCCCGTCGGACTGGAGCGGATCCGGATCGTCGTGCATCCGCAAAGCGTGATCCATTCCATGGTCGAATATCGCGACGGGTCAACGCTGGCGCAGCTTGGCCCATCCGACATGCGCGTACCGATCGCATCGTGCCTTGCCTGGCCCGCGCGGATGGATACGCCGATGGCGCCGCTGGATCTGGCCGCGATCGGCGAACTGTCCTTTTTTGCGCCGGACGAGGAGCGTTTTCCCGCTACCCGACTGGCGCGCGAGGCGGCCGAAGCGGGGGGAGCGGCCCCGGCGGTGCTCAACGCGGCGAACGAAATCGCAGTAGAAGCTTTCCTGAAGCGTAAGATTGCGTTCAGCAGGATCGCGGTATTGGTCGAGCGTGTTCTTGCGGGCGGGAATCACCCCGATGCGCCGCGTTCCCTCAGCGACGTGCTGATGGTGGACGAGGCTTCGCGCAGACGCGCCACCGAAATGCTGGAGCTTGCCTGACCCGTGGAATTGAACCTGCCTCTCTGGCTTTACTATGTCATCGGTTTCCCGCTGCTGCTGGGCCCGCTGGTGACGATCCACGAGCTCGGCCACTATCTGGTGGGGCGCTGGTTCGGCGTTCACGCGGAAGCCTTCTCGATCGGCTTCGGCAAGGAAATCTGGGGCTTTACCGACCGGCGCGGCACGCGCTGGAAGCTGAGCGTGCTGCCGCTGGGCGGTTATGTCCAGTTCAAGGGCGACATGAATCCTGCGAGCATTCCCGATCCGCAGGCGGCCAGGCATGCCAGCGCCGAGGAACGGCAGGGCAGTTTCCACCATGCCGCGCTGTGGAAGCGCGCGCTAATCGTTTTTGCCGGGCCGGCGACCAATATCCTGCTGACGCTGGCGATTTTCGCCGGCTTTTTCGCCTTTTACGGCAAACCCGTCCCGGCCGATGCCGAGCAGCAGCTGGCCGTGGCGGAATTTGCCGAGGTGTCCCCTGCACGCGAGGCGGGTATCGAGGTCGGCGACCGGATCGTTGCGGTCGAGGGCGAGCGGATGGAGGATTTCCGCGATGTGCAGGATTCGATCATGCTCTATCCCGGCCGCACGCTCGACATAACGGTCGACCGCGACGGGACGGAGCGGACCTTTGCCGTCCCGGTCCGCAGCGTGGAAATGGAGGATCGCTTCGGCAATGTGTCGAAGGTGGGTCTGATTGGCATCGCCTCGGGCGCATCGGCCTTCGAGTTCGAACCGCAGGGCGTGATCGCCTCGCTCGGGCTGGCCGTCGATCATTCGATCGGGATCGTCGACATGATGGTCACGGGAATCGGGCAGATATTCACGGGCGAACGGTCGGTTCAGGAACTTGGCGGGCCAGTGAAGATCGCGAAATTTTCCGGCGAACAGCTCAGTCTGGGCGGGATGGCCTTCATCAACTTCGTGGCCCTGATCTCGCTTAACTTGGCATTCATCAACCTGCTGCCAATTCCGGCCCTCGACGGCGGGCACCTGGCTTTCTATGCGGCTGAAGCGATCCGCCGGAAGCCGGTGGGCCCACGTGGAACCGAAGTGGCGTATCGCGCCGGTGTGGCCCTCGTGCTCATGCTGATGGTATTCGTCACGATCAACGATCTGGTGCACCTCCCGGTATTCGGGAATTAGCCGGGGAAACGGAGCGGGATACCGGCAAATCGCAGCAGCAAAGCTTGATTGGCGAGGGCGCTTGAGGCAGGGGGACGATTGGTCGCTCCGCACACGCGGCCCGATGCCGGATCGGGGACTGCGCCTGCCGGGTCTTCTGTAAGTGTAACGAGGACGGGAATCTCCTTGTCGATGACTGAATTTGCTTCTGCCGCTACGCGTCGCAAGAACTCTGCTGCGCGGCTGGCGATCGGCCTGCTGGCCGGGACCATGCTTGCCGGGATGCCCGCTGCGGCATTCGCGCAGGACGAAGATGCGGCAACGCCTTCTCCCGCGCCCGCTCCGGCGACGCCGCAGGACGGCGAGGCCTTCGTGCCGACGCTGGCGCCTGCAGCAACCGCGCAGCAGGACGTCGTCCAGACGATCGCGATCAGCGGTGCAGAGCGTCTCGAGCCGAACACGATCCTGTCGTATATCAAGCTGCGCCCGGGCGATGTGTGGACGCAGGCGGCCGGCGACCAGGTCCTCAAGGACCTGTCCGCCACCGAGCTGTTCTCCAATTACAGCGTGACGAACGATAACGGGAACGTGGTTATCACCGTGGTCGAGAACCCGGTCATCAACCGCATCATTCTCGAAGGCAACAAGCGGATCAAGAACGACAAGATCCTGCCCGAGATCAAGCTGTCGCCGCGCCAGATATTCACCCGTTCCAAGGTGCGCGCCGACGTTGCCCGCATCATCGAGCTCTACAAGCGGCAGGGCCGCTTCGCCGCGACGGTCGAACCGAAGATGGTCGAACTGTCGCAGAACCGCGTCGATGTCGTGTTCGAGATCAACGAGGGGCCCAAGTCCAAGGTCCGCCAGATCAACATCATCGGCAATGAAGCGTTTTCGGACGGTGACCTGCGCGGCGAGATGATCACCAAGCAGGCGCGCCTGACCAGCTTCCTGAGTTCCAACACGAGCTACGATCCCGATCGCCTCGCCTTCGACCAGCAGAAGCTGCGCCAGTTCTACCTGACCGAAGGCTATGCCGATTTCCGCGTGGTTTCGGCGGTTGCCGAGCTGACCCCGGACAAGCGCGACTTCATCATCACCTACGTCGTTGAAGAAGGCGAACGCTACAAATTCGGCGACGTCGGGGTCGAGTCGCGACTGCGCGATTTCGACGATAGCGCGATGACAACTCGCCTGCCGATGAAGACGGGCGATTGGTACGATGCCAAGCTGGTCGAAGACACTGTCGAGCAGATGACCGAACTGGCTGGTACCTTCGGTTACGCCTTCGCCGATGTTTCTCCCGAGTTCCGCCGGAACCCGGAAGATCATACGATGAGCGTCACATTCGTGATCCGCGAAGCGCCGCGCGTTTATGTCGAACGTATCGACGTCAACGGCAACACGCTGACACAGGACAAGGTCATCCGCCGCGAGTTCCGTATTGCGGAAGGCGATGCGTTCAACTCGCTTTCGGTTGCGCGTTCGACGGCGCGCATCAATTCGCTGGGCTATTTCCAGGAAAACTTCGAGATCAACCAGGTCGAGGGCAGTGCACCCGACCGCATCATTCTCGAAGCCAACGTGGAAGAGCAGCCGACCGGCGAACTACAGCTTTCGGCTGGTTTCTCGAGCATCGAGAACTTCATCCTTGCCGGCTCGATCCGCCAGCGCAACTTCCGCGGCCGCGGCCAGACCGTCGGGCTGAGCCTGAACTATTCGCGCTTCTCGAAGTCGGCGCAGGTCAGCTTTACCGAGCCTTACGTGTTCGATCGCAATATTTCGGCCGGCGTCGATATCTATCGCCGCGACATCAACAGCTTCAATTTCCGTAACAATCAGCGCAACACCACTTTCCAGCAATCCACCACCGGTGCTTCGCTGCGGGCCGGTGTGCCGTTGACGGAATATATCTCTGCGATCGGCAGCTACACCTTCAACTACGACGACGTGTCGCTCGACGAGTCGCTGTATTTCTCGGATCGCGATGGCGACGGGGTCGCGAGCTGTGACCCGCTGCTCGCCAGCCGTTATCTGTGCGAAGCGATCGGCAAGCGCGCCAGCTCGATCCTCGGCCTGACGATCAATTACAACACGCTCAACAGTCGGCTGCGTCCAACGCGCGGGGAAACGCTCAGTGTCACGGGCGAATTCGCCGGTCTGGGCGGTGACGCGAAATACGTGCGCGCGCGCGCCAAGGGCAGCAAGTTCTGGCCAGTGGGCGCCGGCTTCATCTTCTCGGTTACCGGTGAAGGTGGCTGGATCCACAGCTTCGAAAACAACGCCGTTCCCGGACAGGACAATGTGCGCCTGACCGACCGGTTCTTCCTCGGTGAGCCACAAATGCGTGGTTTCGACATTCGAGGCGTAGGCCCGCGTATTGTACGTCTGCAATATCTGGATGACGATGGCGACGACAGCACGCCCCGCGTACTCCAGACGATCGACGAAGCGCTCTCGGGCGACCGGCGGGTCGACGATTCACTTGGCGGGCGGGCCTATTATCTGGGCCGCGCAGAACTGGAAATCCCGCTGGGTAGCGGTGCCCGCGAGATGGGCCTGCGTCCGTCGATCTTCCTCGACGTCGGTTCGCTGTTCGACATTACGCAGCCGGTTCTCCAAGATTATCCAAACGGCCTCCAGGCGACCGACGGCAGCGGAAATCTGCTGTTCGTCCAGTCGGGCGTCGGGGCCGACGGGAACCCTACCGTCGAACTCGTGACCAGTCCGGTTGCGCCCGATGGCACCGTCAATCCTCCAAGCATTATTGGCGGGACCTACTTCAGGGAGGTCTTCGTTGGCGACAGCCCGTCGCCGCGTATTTCAGTGGGTGTGGGCGTGAACTGGAATTCGCCCTTCGGTCCGTTCAGGATCGATGTAGCTCACGTGCTTAAAAAGCAGGTTGGAGACGATACCAAAGTCTTCACCTTCAACGTAGGAACGCAATTCTGATGAAAATTTTCGCAAAAACCATCGTTGCTGCCTCGCTTGCCAGCGTGGCCGCCATCGCGACTCCTGCTGCGGCGCAGGTTGCAGGCATTGCCACCAGCAGCCCGGAAGCCGTGATCGTTCGCAGCCAGGCGCGCATCAACGCGTATCAGCAGATCGACCAGCAATTCGCGAGCCAGATCACTCAGCTCCGCACGATGCGTCAGGAAATGCAGACGCTTCAGCAGAGCCTCGATACGGACAGCAACGGTCAGATCAGCCAGGCCGAAGCACAGGCCAACCAGTCCGTGGTGCAGCAGCTGCAGCAGAAGGAACAGCAGCTCCAGCAGGCATCGCAGCCGATCGTCCTCGCGCAGACCTATGCCATCGAGCAGCTGATCAACGATTATCAGAACGTTCAGCAGCAGGTCGTCCAGCAGAAGAAGATCCAGCTCCTGCTCAACCCCGATGCGATCCAGTGGGCGCCTGACGCAGTGAACGTGACCGACGATCTCGTCGCCGCGCTGAACCAGCGCGTTCCCAGCGTGCAGACGACACCGCCTGCCGGCTGGCGCCCGCGCCAGGAATCGCTGGCAACGCAGCAGACGGTTTCGCAGGTCCTGCTCAATGTCGCCCAGCAGCAGGCAGCGCAGCAGCAGCAACAGGCCGGCCAGCAGCCTGCACAGCAGCAGCCCGCACAGCCTTCGGGCCGCTGATTTCGGATAATAGGGGCAGGGTGATGAGCGATTCCGGTTTCGACGTGGTCGAGGTGCTCAAGCGCCTTCCGCATCGCTATCCCCTGCTTCTCGTCGACCGGGTGAAGGAGCTCGTCCCTGACGAGCGCATTCACGCGGTCAAGGCCGTCAGCTTCAACGAAGATTTTTTCCAGGGCCATTTCCCCGGTGCGCCGATCATGCCCGGGGTTCTGCAGATCGAAGCCTTGGCGCAGGCCGCCGGTGTTCTTGCGGTGGAAAGCCTCGGGCTCGCCGGATCGGGCAAGCTCGTGTATTTCATGGCCATCGAGAACGCCAAGTTTCGCGCTCCGGTGACGCCGGGCGTCCTGCTCGATCTGAAGGCCGAGTTCGTGCAGAAGCGCGCCCGGGTCTGTAAATTCGCTGGCGCGGCATCGGTCGAAGGCAAAGTAACTTGCGAAGTGAGCTTCACAGCGATGATTGCCGACGCACCCGAATAAGGTTGCCAATATCGGTGCTCGCCGCTATGCGCGCGCCTTTCCCATTCACAGCTGGACCGGTCGGAACCGTTCCGAAGCTAGAAGGACGATTACCATGAAGGCCGAAGGTCACCCCGATTACCACATGATCACGGTCAAGATGACCGATGGTACCGAATTCCAGACGCGCTCCACCTGGGGCAAGGAAGGCGACACGCTTTCGCTGGATATCGATCCGACCAGCCACCCGGCATGGACGGGCGGCACCAAGCAGATTCAGGAAGGCGGCCGCGTCGCAGCCTTCAACAAGCGTTTCGGCGGCCTGTCGCTCAAGAAGAACTGAGCGAGGCGAGCCTCGAGGCTTTACGAAAGGGCGGTCCGGCAGGGCCGCCCTTTTTCATGCGCGATCTCGGCCGCCGGTTCGTTCGAACCGCATCATGCCTGCGTAAGTGTACTCTCCACCATCGGCCGGGTGGTCCTGTCCATCGAATACGGGGACTTCGGCCAGATCGTAGATTGTCATTCCATCGATGCAGGCAAGATTGAGTCCGTAGTGATCGGGTTCGGATCGTAACTGGTGAAAGGGATGGATGCCGCATCGAGCGCAGAACCTGTGCCGGGCCTGTCCGCTGCCGAATGTGTAAAGCGTCAACGCATCCTCACCAGCCGTGATTTCGCAATCTGCGATCGGCACGTCGAGCATGACGACGCCCTTCATCGCGCAGATAGTGCAATTGCAGCGCCGGATCACCGGATCGGCAGGCATGGTGAAACGGAACCGTACCGTGCCGCAATGGCAACCACCGTGATGGATCTTGCCAGCTTCGATCATCTCACCACCCCCAAGGCTTTTCCCGGTACCATTTGGTAATCACGTATTTCAGCCCCTTCCTGACCTTCATGCCATGGTGGATCGTGTTGGGGTTTTCGCGCAGGTCGGGGCGGCGGTTGTTCCAGCATACCAACTTGCCGGCTTCGGGCTGGAACATCTTCTTGGCAGCCTTGAAGCGCGTCGCACCGCCGGCATCGACATCGTTGAGATAGATCATGAAGGTCCAGGTGCGCTGCCCCGCTACGGAGCAGTATCGCGTCCAGTCCTTGCCGCCCGGATTGAAATAGTCGCAGTGCGGCTTGAATTCCTGCCCCACATCGTAGCGCTGACCCTGCAACGGTTCGCCATGAGCCGGATCGATACCGTTCAGCGCGTGGAGCAGAGCTTCCATTCGCATCACTGCCGGTAATCCGGCATCGAGATCGCAGGTCTCGCTGGTGCGGAAATAATTATCGTCGCCCGCATCGGCCAAGGTCGAGGGACGGCGATCCAGTTCGATCAAGGAAATCAGTTCCTGGCACAGATCTGGCGCCACGAAATCGCGTAACTGGAACAGTTCCAGCTTCTCGCTCGGAATGCGCTGCACGCCGTCCCGCGCAAGAAGCTTATCGGCTGAAGATTCGCCCGGATTCATCATCGGCGGAACATTAGCGTCCGAAAGTGCAGCATCAACCGCGAAAGATAATTGCGTGCAATGTGCGCAGGCGCGTTTTTCGCTTCCCAATTCCCGTTCATTGTGCAACAGGCACGCGCCGTTGTGCAGGGCCGCTTGACGCTGGCCCTTGCATGCGTAACAGGCCCCCTTCCCGGGCGGTTCCGGGGGCATGTGGCGATCGTAGCTCAGTTGGTTAGAGCGCCGGTTTGTGGTACCGGAGGTCGCGGGTTCGAACCCCGTCGATCGCCCCATTTTCTCCCGCTATCAGCCGTCCATAACACCTCTCTGGGGGCATACGGCGCATGACGGCATTCTGGACCGAAGCGGATTTCGACGACCACGAACTCGTACAGGTTGTACGTGACGCGAAAAGCGGTCTGACAGCGATCATCGCGCTCCATTCCACTCACCTCGGGCCGGGTGCCGGCGGCACGCGTTTCTGGCACTATGCCGATGCGTCCGACGCCATGCGCGATGCGCTGCGCCTGTCGCGCGGTATGAGTTACAAGAACGCGATGGCCGGTTTGCCCATGGGCGGTGGCAAGGCGGTGATCCTGGCCAACCAGGACAAGGCCAAGACGCCCGAAATGCTCGCCGCTTTCGCCGATGCGGTGGATGCACTGGGCGGTAAATACGTTACGGCCGAGGACGTTGGCATTTCGGAAGCCGATATGGCAGCCGTGGCCGAGCGCACCCAGTTTGTCTCCGGCCTTCCGGTCGAAGGTGATGACGCTGCTGGCGGCGATCCCGGTCCGTTCACCGCGCTGGGCATTTTTCTAGGCATCAAGGCCGCGGTGAAGCACAAGCTTGGCAAGGACAGTGTCGAAGGCGTGCATGTCGCCATCCAGGGCACGGGAAGTGTGGGTGGAGGCGTTGCCCGCCTGCTCGCCAAGGACGGCGCGAAATTGACGCTATCCGATATCCACATGGACCGCGCCGAAGCGCTGGCCACGGAAATCGGTGCCGAAACCGCTGCGCCCGATGCGATCATGTCCATTGCCTGTGACGTATTCAGCCCGAACGCGCTGGGCGCGGTACTGGATGACGAAGGTATCGCCCGGCTCGACTGCCAGATCGTCGCCGGCGGTGCGAACAACCAGCTACGCCGGGCCGAGCACGGACCGATGCTGGCCAAGCGCGGTATTCTCTACGCGCCGGATTATGTCATCAATGCAGGCGGGATCATTTCGGTAACGCTGGAATATCTGTGCCGCAACGACAAGGCGCCGTGCGACATCAACGAGGTGCGCAAGCGCATCGCGCTGATCCCGGGCCGGCTCGAGCAGATCTGGCAGGAGAGCGACAGTTCCGGGGCCTCGCCCGATCAGGTCGCGGACCGCATGGCACAGGAACTTATCGGCCGCTGACACTGCGCCCTTGCGGGGGAGGGGCCGCGCTGTCAAAGCGGTGCCGGACGGTAAAATTCGATGCACGGCTTCGCCAATCCCAAACGCTTTCTGTCGCTTGCCAGCTTGCTGACGCCGATCTTCCTGATCGGTGGACTGCTGGTGAGTGCGGGAGCTTTGTGGTGGGGACTTACCCAGGTATCGCCCGATCGGCTGATGGGCGAAACTGTTCGCATTCTCTTCCTTCACGTACCGGCGGCATGGCTGGGTATGGGCGGATGGACGGCAATCGCCCTGTCCAGTCTGGTTTTCCTCGTCTGGCGGCATCCTCTGGCGGCGCTCGCCGCGCGTGCCGCGGCAGTGCCGGGGCTCGTCTTTACCCTCATTTGCCTCATCACCGGTTCGATCTGGGGGCGGCCCACGTGGGGAACATGGTGGGTGTGGGACGGCAGGCTCACCAGCATGCTGGTGCTGGCCTTCCTCTATGTCGCTTATATCGCGCTGGCACAGGCGGCCGAGCGCGAAGGCGTTTCCGCGCGAATTCCGGCGATCTTCGGTTTGCTCGGTGCAATCAACATTCCGATCATCAACCGCAGCGTGGTGTGGTGGAATTCGCTCCACCAGCCGCCCAGCATCACCATGGGCCAAAGCGCGATCGATGCTGAATTCCTGGTGCCGCTGCTCATTGCGGTATTCGGTTTCTCGCTGCTCTTCGCGGGCGTCGTGCTGGCCCGGATGCGGGCGCTGCTGGCCGATGTTCAGGCCGAAGCCCGCCTGCGTCGCAGGGCGATGGAGGCAGTTTGATGCGCGAAGCGTTGGATCAGTGGGATTTCGTCGTGGCTGCCTATGCAGTCGGCATTCTGGGCACACTCGCCATGGTGGTGTGGGCCTGGATCGACATGAAACGTGCTGAAAAACGCCGCGAGGAAAGCAGACGCAAATGAGTGCATTCAAGCCAAAGCATCAGCGGCTCGTGCTGGTGGTGCTCGCGCTGGTGGCGCTTGTGGGGGCGGGCCTGCTGGCTGCCTATGCGCTGCGCAATCAGGCCAGCTATTTCTACCTGCCGGAACAGATGCTGGAGAATCCGCCCGCACCGGGACAGGCAGTCCGCCTCGGGGGCATGGTAGAACAGGGTTCTCTGCAAACCGCGGCGGACGGCGTGACGCTGACCTTCGCAGTGACCGGCAAGGACGATGCGCGTGTGCCCGTACGCTTCAGCGGAATCGCACCGGACCTGTTCGTGGAAGGATCCGGCGTAGTGGCGGAAGGCCGGCTTGGCCCGGATGGCACCTTCATTGCGGACAATCTTCTCGCTAAGCATGACGAAAACTACGTGCCCCGCGAATTGCAGGAAATGACCGAGCATCAGGCCGCCAAGATGGCCGAGGAAACGACGGTCGGCCTGGAATGATTGCCGAACTGGGTCTTGCCGCGCTGTGGCTCGCCGCCGCGCTTGCCGCGACGCAGATGGTGGCAGGCTTTCTGGCGGTGCGCGACAATGGCACCAGCGAACTCGCCAAGCTGATCCGGCCCGCGGCTATCACTCAGGGCGTGCTGGTCGCATTCTCCTTTGCCATGCTGGTGTGGCTCTTCGCGATTACCGACCTGTCGGTCAAACTGGTGGTGTCGAATTCGCATTCGATGAAGCCGCTTATCTTCAAGCTGTCGGGCACGTGGGGTAATCACGAGGGCTCGATGCTCTTGTGGGTCATGGTGATGGGTTTTGCCGGCGCCCTTATCGCGCTGGTGGAACGCCGCCTGCCCGAGCGCACGATGAATGCAACGCTCGCCGCCCAAGGTGTCGTATCCCTGGGCTTCTACGCCTTCCTGCTCCTGAGCTCGAACCCTTTCGAACGCCTGCCGACGCCGGCTGCGGAGGGGATGGGCCTCAATCCGTTGCTGCAGGACATCGGCCTCGCGTTCCATCCGCCTACGCTCTACCTCGGTTACGTCGGCCTGTCCGTTGCCTTCAGTTTCGCCGTGGGCGCATTACTGACACGGCAGGTCACGCCGGAGTTTGCCCGCGCCATGCGGCCCTGGGTGCTGGGTGCGTGGGTATGGCTGACTGTCGGGATCACGGCAGGGAGTTACTGGGCCTATTACGAACTGGGCTGGGGCGGCTGGTGGTTCTGGGACCCGGTCGAAAATGCCTCCCTCATGCCCTGGCTTGCAGCGACAGCGCTTCTCCATTCCGCCAGCGTCTTGGCCAGCCGCGATGCGCTGCGGACGTGGACAATCATGCTCGGCGTCGTCGCCTTTTCAATGAGCATGGTCGGCACATTTCTTGTGCGTTCGGGTATTCTGACCAGCGTGCACGCCTTTGCCGTCGACCCGGAACGCGGGACCTTTATCCTTGTCCTGCTCGGCATATTCATCGGCGGCGCGCTGCTGTTGTTCGCCCTGCGCGCCAATACCATCAGCGAGGGCGAGCGCTTCCGGATTGCCAGCCGCGAAGGGGCGCTGGTCTTCAATAACGTGATGCTGAGCGCCATTCTGGCGATCGTACTGCTTGGTACCCTCTATCCGCTGTTGACCGAAGCTTTCGACGTGCGCGTGTCCGTGGGGCCGCCTTACTTCAACCCCGTGGGGGCGATCTTCGCCATTCCCATGCTGATTGTCATGGGTGTGGGGCCATTGCTGCGCTGGCGGCAGGACCGTCTGGACCGGATCGGCAAGGAAGTCGCGCTGTTCGGTGCTCTGGTGCTGGCCGCACTGATCCTCGCTAGCGTTCTCGCCGACATTGGCATTCTTCCGTTGCTGGGCTTGGCATTGGGTCTCGGTCTCGCTGTGGCGAGCCTGTTGCCACTGCGCCGCCGCAAGCTGTCGCGTACTCCGCTCGCGACGTGGGGCATGGTGGTCGCGCATTTCGGGATCGCCGTTGCACTGCTCGGCATGTCGAGCGAAAGCGCGTTCACACAGGAACGCCTGGCCGCGCTCGAGGAAGGTGGTCGCACAAGCGTGGGACCGTGGAGCATCGAGTTACAAGGGGTCGAGCCCATAGCCGGGCCGAACTGGACGGCCATGCAGGCCCGGATTGCGGCGCGTTACGATGGTGGCAAAGCCAGCGTACTGACACCGCAAGCGCGCAATTTCTGGGCGCCGCCGCAGCAGACCACCGAAAGCGCGTTGCTGACGCGCTGGAATGGCCAGCTTTATGCAGTGGTCGGCGATCGTACCCCTGATGGCCGTTGGCAGTTGCGCCTGTGGTGGAAGCCTTTCGTGCCGCTGATCTGGTATGGCGGACTGCTGGTGGGACTGGGCGGTGTGCTCGCGCTGATCGGGCGTGTCATAACCGATATCCGCAACCGCCGCCTTGCCGTCCGCATCGCCGAGCGCCGGGCCGACCGGGAGGCACTGGCATGAACTGGCGGCTGTGGGTTCCCCTGTTCGCCTTTGCGCTGTTTATCGGTTTGGCGGCGTATCAGTTGACGCAGCCGCGGGACGATTTCGTCGAAAGCCGGATGGTCGGACAGGAGCTTCCCTATTTCGACCTGCCGCCCGCGATGGAGGGGGCAGAGGGCGTCGCCAATGTCGATTTCGCTGACGGCCAGCCGCGCCTGCTCAATATCTGGGCGAGCTGGTGCCTGCCCTGCATCGCCGAAGCGCCGCATCTCGAAGCGCTGAAGGAGCAAGGTGCTGAAATCGTGGGTGTTGCCATTCGCGACCGGCCTGAGGACGTGGCGCGTTTCCTGGCGCAGCATGGCAATCCGTACGTGCGTATCGGGCGGGACGACCTGTCCGAGGTGCAGCTGGCGATCGGATCTTCGGGGGTTCCCGAGACCTTCGTGATCGATGGCAAGGGCGTGATCCGCTATCAGCATATCGGCGATATCCGCGAGAGCGATGTGCCGGTTCTGCTCCAAAGGTTGGCGGAGGCACGTCAATGAGACGTATGATTTTGCTGCTGAACACCGTTTTACTGTTCGGCATGTTCGGTCCCGCGGCAGCGCAGGATTCCCTACCGCCGGCGCCCTATGCCTATCGCCAGCTCGACGATCCGCAGCAGGAGGCCGCAGCGCAGGACCTGATGGAAACTCTGCGCTGCCTCAAGTGCCAGTCCCAGTCCATCGCCGATAGCGATGCGCCGATGGCGGGCGACATGCGTCACCAGGTCCGCATCCGCATTGCAGCCGGCGAAAGCCCGGAAGAGGTGCGCGGCTGGCTCATGCAGCGCTATGGCGACTACGTCAGCTACAAACCGGCGGTCAGCGCCACGACATGGCCGTTGTTTGCCATTCCCGTACTGTTGATACTGCTGGCAGGGGGCATCCTGATCCGCCGCATGCGGGGCCGTGCATGAGTTGGTTGCCGATCCTGATCCTGACGGCGCTGGTCTTTGCGCTGGCCGTGTTCGTACTCAAGCTGCCACGCACGCTATGGACGCTCTTCGGCTCGGCGCTGCTGTTCGGGCTGGCGGGCTATGCGGCACAGGGAAATCCTGGCCAGCCGTCAGCCCCGGCATCGCCGGTGCGCGACGATGCGGCGCAATCCGGCGAACTGATGGTCGAGGCGCGCCGCGAATTCTATCCCGAGGGACGGCTTCCGTCGCGCTTCGTGGTCACGGCCGATGCCTTTACCCGCCGCGGCCAGCACGATCAGGCCGCGAATTTCCTGCGCAATGCGGTTGCCGAGAACCCGAAGGATGGCGAAGCATGGCTGGCTCTTGGCAATGCACTGGTGGAGCATGCCGGGGGCAGGCTGACCGCCGCGGCCCTTTACGCCTATTCGCAAGCAGAGACAGTCAGCCCGGAAAATCCGGCGCCGACCTATTTCCTGGGCCTCGCCTTCCTGCGCGCCGGCGAACCCGCCAATACGCTGACCCTATGGCGCGAATTGCTGGAAAGCGCACCCGCAGATGCCGAGTGGCGGGGGCCACTGGCGGCGCGACTCGAGCGGCTTGAGGCGATTCTCGGCGTGACCGAGCGGGACGGCTCTGTAGAAACCGAAGAATAAACAGCGTGTTGCGTCCCTTGTTGCGGGTGCGAATACATGCTGCTAATCGCGGCGACTTCGCCATACAGGCCGAGTGACACGAAGTTGTCGGAAACCCAATCCAGCATGAATGATCCCGTTCCCGCGCCGCCACCGCTGAACGAAGGCGTGCCGCCTGCGGATTCGCATGGCGGCCATGGCCATAGCGGATCGCGCACGGCGCTGGCCGTGGGCGCCATCGGCGTCGTCTTCGGCGACATCGGTACCAGCCCGCTTTACGCCTTTCGTGAAACCTTCGCGGGCGCTGCCAGCATCGCGATCGATCGCCTGCACGTGCTGGGCGTGGTCAGCCTGATCTTCTGGTCGATGCTGATCGTGGTCGCATTGCAATATGTCACCATCCTGATGCGCGCGGACAACAAGGGGCAGGGCGGTAGCCTGGCGCTCGTCGCACTGCTGAGCCGCCACATGGGCCGATCGAGCTATGGCTGGCTGGTCGTGCTGCTGGGCGTGTTTGCGACATCGCTGTTCTATGGCGACAGCATGATCACCCCGGCCATCTCGGTGCTTTCGGCGGTCGAAGGCCTGACGGTGGTCAATCCCGGACTGGATCCGCTGGTCATTCCCATAGCACTGGTGCTGCTGATCTTCCTGTTCTTCCTGCAGAGCAGGGGCACGGCCAAAGTCGGCGCGCTCTTCGCGCCGGTGATGATCGTCTATTTCGTAACGATCGCCGGCCTCGGCCTCAACCAGATCATCCAGCATCCCGGCATCCTGTGGGCGCTCAACCCGTGGTACGCGGTGCAGTTCTTCCTGACCGACGGTGCGGTCGCATTCTTTGCGCTGGGCGCCGTGGTGCTCGCCGTGACCGGTTCGGAAGCGCTTTATTCCGACATGGGCCACTTCGGACGCGGGCCGATGCGCCTGTCCTGGTTCGGCTTCGTCATGCCGTGCCTGCTGCTCAACTATTTCGGGCAGGGCGCCATGATCGTGAGCCTGCCGGCCGAACAGGCCGCCGAAGTCGTGCGCAACCCGTTCTTCCTGCTGGCTGCCGAGGAATTCCGCCTGCCGCTGGTGATCCTTGCCACCCTGGCGACCTTCATCGCCAGCCAGGCCGTGATTTCCGGTGCGTTCAGTATCACGCATCAGGCAATGCAACTGGGCTTCATGCCCCGCCTGTCCATTCGCCACACCAGCGAAACCGAAGCGGGCCAGATCTACATCCCGGTCGTTAACTGGGCGCTGATGGTGGCTGTGATCATCCTCGTCCTGACGTTCCAGAATTCGTCCAGCCTCGCCAGCGCCTATGGCATCGCGGTGACCGGTGCAGTCACCATCGATACGCTGCTGATGGGCGTGCTGTTCGTGGGCGTCTGGAAGTGGAAATGGTTCCTTGCGCTGCCAGTGGTGCTGTTCTTCCTGATCGTTGATGGCGCCTATTTTGCCGCCAACCTCGCCAAGGTGCCCGACGGTGGCTGGTTCCCGCTGGTAGTGGGGCTCGTCGCCTTCACCCTGCTGACCACCTGGTCACGCGGCCGCAAGCTGATGCGGGACCGGATGAGCGAGACCGCACTGCCGATCGAGATTTTCGCCAAGAGCGCGAAGAATTCCGCCACCCGCGTGCCCGGCACAGCCATTTTCATGGCCAGCCAGACCGCCGGTGTTCCCAGCGCGCTGCTGCACAACATCAAGCATAACAAGGTGCTGCACGAGCGGGTCGTCATCCTGACCGTGCTGATCGCCGATGCGCCTTATGTCGATGCGAACAAGCGCTGCGAAATCCACGATCTGGGCGACGGGTTCTACCGCGCGATCCTGCATTACGGTTTCATGGAAGAAACCAATGTGCCGTTGGGACTGAAAGAAATGTCCCGCTGCGGCGGCGCATTCGACATGATGCACACCAGCTTCTTCCTCAGCCGGCAGACGCTGCTGGCGAGCGACAAGCCGGGCATGCCCATATGGCGCGAGAAGATCTTCTCCTGGATGCTGCGCAACGCCGCGACCGCCATGGATTTCTTCCGCTTGCCCACCAACCGCGTGGTGGAGCTTGGCAGCCAGGTCGAGATTTAGGCCTGGGCAGGCGGCCCGGACATGTCGGGTTGTGCGCTCCGGGTGTGGCGGCGTAGTTAGCAATGATGGCCGCGTCGCAATTTCGTCTGAAGAGGGCCTGCGTCACCGGAGAGTGACACGGACTACAGCGTTCTCTATCACAGTGTGATGAATTCGGATTTTTCCCGCGATGTCGAAGTGGTCGGCGCTATCAGCGTCGTACCTTCCATCCTCGAGGTGGTCTGCCAGTCGACCGGGATGGGTTTTGCCGCGGTCGCGCGGGTGACCGAAGATCGCTGGATCGCCTGCGGGGTTCGGGACGAGATTGCCTTCGGACTGGAGCCTGGCGGAGAGCTTCAGGTGGAAACGACGATCTGCAACGAAATCCGGGACCATCGGGACCCTGTGGCCATCGATGACGTCGACAACGATCCCACATATCATAACCACAAGACGCCACAGATTTATGGGTTGAAGAGCTATATTTCCGTCCCGATCCTACTTTCGGACGGCAGCTTCTTCGGCACGCTTTGCGCAATCTCGCCAAAACCTGCGAAGGTCAGCGAACCCAAAACGCTGGGCATGTTCAACCTGTTTGCCGAGATGATCGCCTATCATATCGAGGCCGGTCACGCCGTAGAGCAGACCAACAAGGCGCTGCTGGACGAACAGGAAACGTCGGCATTGCGGGAACAGTTCATCGCGGTTCTCGGTCACGATCTGCGCAATCCATTGGCCAGCATCGCCAGCGGGATGCGGCTGATTGGCAAGGAGCCATTGAGCGAGAACGGGAAATCCCTTGTCGGCCTGATCGAGGGAAGCGTGGCGCGCATGGCGGGGCTGATCGATAATGTCATGGATTTTGCGCGCGGCAGGCTGGGTGGCGGCTTGACGCTGACGCGGTCGCGAAAAAATATCGCGGAAACGCTCGATCAGGTGATTTCCGAGTTGGCAGCCAGTCATCCGGATCGCATTATCCATAAGTCCGAATGGACCGACCTGGAGGTGGATGGCGACCATGATCGCCTTGGTCAGGTTTTCTCCAACCTGATCGGGAATGCCCTGATGCACGGCGATCCGAACGAACCCGTCAGGATCGCCCTTGTCAGAGATGGCGAGAACCTCGTATTTCGAACTGTGAATATGGGAGACACCATTCCCCCCGACGCGATGGAGCAGCTATTTCAGCCATTCTCACGTGGCGAGGTGCGCTCGAGCCTCCAGGGTCTCGGGCTTGGTCTTTATATCTCTGCCCAGATTGCTGCCGCGCATGACGGCACGCTGAGTGCCGTATCAGCGAATGGCAAAACCACGTTTACCTTCGAACTTCCGCCTGTGTGAGATGGCTTGGCGCAAACGTCAGCAAGCCAGTTCCGTCAGTTTGTAAAATCGTTGGCCACGGATCGCTCCTGAGCCGTGCGGCTGACTGGGGCCCCGTTTTACGGAAGTACGCTCGCCGGACACTTCCCATCCGCTACCAGCTTCGCCCGGTAGCTGTGACCATGTTCGGCGCGCCAGGCATCTGCGGCAGCCCTGCCATTTGTCCGTAAGCGGTTTTTGTATTCCGTTTCCATGGCGCGCCGCTCGGGCCCTGGCCCGGAATCGGCGAAACAGCGGGGGGAAATGGAAGCGGCTGACGAGTTACCATCTGCGATGTCGCCCGAGATCTTGTTGGCCATGACGCTGGTTACAGCATTGCCCATAGGTATCGGATCAGTCGGCGCATATTGGCCAAACGCCGGCACGGCGCTGGAGAAAAGAACCGTTACACTGAGTATGCCAAGACCGGTGCGTCTCACTGCCATGAAAATCCTGTTCTGCAGCAGGCACGATAGACCCGGCCATGATGAACGTCCAATTTATCCCGAGACGAGTTGACCACCATCCGGGGTCGACGGGATGTCCATCGAATGATCCAAGACGAAGAGGAAGGTCCCATGAACTCTTGCCACGTCGTGCTGTCCGGTTGCTCAAGCGGCGGGAAATCGACGCTTCTGGCAGAACTAGGGCGCAGGGGCTTTGCGATCGTGCCCGAACCGGGTCGCCGCATCGTCGAGGAAGAGCTGCGAGGCGACGGGAGCGCGCTCCCCTGGGTCGATCTGAAGGCCTTCGCCAATCGGGCGTTGAGCCTAGCAGGTAACGACAGGCACGATGTGCCAGAGGAGGCCGGCTGGGTCTTTTTCGACCGCGGTCTCGTGGACGCAGCGGTCGCGCTGCAACATGCGACGGGACGAGCTGCCGCCGGGTTGCTGACAGCGTATCGGCGCTATCATAAACGCGTATTTCTGGCGCCTCCTTGGCCCGAAATCTTCGAGACAGATGGCGAGCGTCGCCACAGTCTAGCGGAGGCGAGCGCCGAGTACGATCGCCTGCTGAAGACCTACCGCGAATTGGATTATGAAACAGTCATCCTGCCAAAGGTGAGCGTCGAAGAACGAGCCGATTTCGTTCTTCGAACGCTTCGCTGATCGCGCCGAGAATGCGCTGACGTTGGTTCTCTGGATGGACACCAGACGGGAAGGTGGCCGGTTACACCATGTCGTCATCATCGCGACTGTATCCAAACAGCTCGCCGGGCACACAAACACCTCGACCTTTACGCGTCATTCCCGCTACGCAGGCGGCTATTGGTTCAGGACGGTGATGGGGTTAGGCTTCCGGATGCTCTTTACAGATTGCGATGCCCTGATTTTTGATAGCGACGGTGTGCTGGTCAATTCGGAGGTGATCAACATCGCTGTCGAGCAGGAGTATCTTGCCGAACTCGGGCTCACGTATGATTACGCTACTTATGTTTCCCGGTTCGTTGGCCTGGCGAATTCGGATTTCCATGCGCAACTTGCGGCGGATTTCAACGAGCACGTCGGGGGTGAATTTCCGCAGGACTTTGGTTCGCAGTTGGATGAACGCATCTGGCCTAGGATCGAGGCCGAACTGAAGCCGCTCGACGGCGTGGAAAAACTGGTGGCTGCATTTGGCGGGCGCGTGGCCGTCGGTTCTTCGGCTTCAATCGATAAGCTCGTTCAAAAACTGGAACTTACCAAGCTCGAGCGTTTGTTCGCCCCACACATCTATTCAGCCGATCACGTTCAGCGAGGAAAGCCAGCACCCGACCTTTTTCTTTACGCCGCGAGCCAGATCGATGTGCAGCCTGAGCGGTGCATTGTCATAGAGGACAGCGTGAATGGGGTGCTGGCAGCGCGAGCAGCGAACATGACGGCTATCGGGTTTGTCGGCGGGGGGCATGCGGATTCCGGACTGGCCGAGCGTTTGAAAGCCAGCGGAGCTGCAACGGTGGTTTCCAGCCACGCCGAGATTCTGGGAATGCTCTGACCGCCGCGTCAAAGACGGATCGTCCTTCCGTCCTCAGGCGGTTGGCGGTTCGTCCTTTACCACTTCGTCCCTGTCTTCCAGCGCCAGCCCGTGTTTCAGCAGCATCGGGATCTGGGTAAAGGTGAAGATGAAGCTGAGCGGCATGAACACCCACAGCTTCGCCCAGAGCCAGCTTTCGAAGGTGAGCTGCATGCGCAGCACCTCGTTCAGGACGGCCATGAAAACGAAGAAGAAGCCCCAGTTGCGCGACAGCTTGAGCCAGCCCTGGTGGTCGACACCTTCGAAGGCCGCTTCCAGCAGGATCTGCAACAGTGCCTTGCCGCGGAGCCACCCGCCGATCAGCAGGGCGCCAAACAGGAGATAGATGGCGGTTGGCTTGATCTGGATGAACTTTTCATCCTGCAGCCAGATGGTCAGCCCACCGAAGCCCACTATCAGTGTCGTAGAGAGGATCAGCATCGGGCTGACATGGCCGAATTTCAGCTTGCTGAAGACCAGCGCCACGACGGCTGCGACCATGAAGGCGATCGTGCCGTAGATCACTGCCGCGATCTCGCCGAAGGTCGATGTCTCGGGGGGCTGGTAAAACTTGTAGACGCCGAGGAACACCAGCAGCGGGCCGTAATCGACGAGGATGTTGAGCCAGCCGGATTTGGGCTTGGGTTTAGCTTGTTCGTTCATCAGGCCACTCCTGCGATCACGCGCGCCACAAGATCGGGATCGAAGGGGCGCAGATCGTCGATCTTTTCGCCGACACCGATCGCGTGGATGGGCAAGCCGTATTGTTCGGCCGCCTGCACCAGCACGCCGCCGCGCGCCGTGCCGTCGAGCTTGGTCATGACGAGGCCGGTGACGCCTGCAACCTCCTTGAACACGTCGATCTGGGACAGGGCGTTCTGGCCGTTGGTGGCATCGAGCACCAGTACGACGTCATGCGGCGCTTCGGGATTGAGGCGGCCGAGGACTTTCCTGATCTTGGCGAGTTCGTCCATCAGTTCGCGCTTGTTCTGGAGGCGGCCCGCCGTATCGACGATCAGCACGTCGGTGCCGATCTCGGTCGCCTTCTTTACCGCATCGAACACGATCGAGGCCGGGTCGCCGCCCTCCGGTCCGCGCACGAGCGGCACGCCGACCCGCTCCGCCCAGGTCTGCAGCTGACCGATGGCCGCCGCGCGGAAGGTGTCGCCCGCCGCCAGCATCACGGCGTAATCGTCTTCCTGGAAGAGGTGTGCGAGCTTGGCGATGGTCGTCGTCTTGCCGCTGCCGTTCACGCCGATTATCAGCAGTACCTGCGGGCGGGGAAAGGCGGTGATTTCGAGCGGTATGGCGACGGGGCGCAGGATAGCGGCGATTTCCTCTGCCACCGCTTCCTTCAGCTCCCGCTCCGTAATTTCGAGGCCGAAGCGCTTTTCGCGCAGCTTTTCGCGAATACGCGCGGCTGCCGACGGGCCGAGGTCGGAGAGGATCAGTGCATCCTCGACATCGTCCAGCGTGGCATCGTCCAGCCGCGCAGTGCCCACCACCTCGGTCAGGTTGCTCGTCAGTTTTTCGGAGGTCTTGCGGAAGCCCCCGAACAGCCGGTCGGTCCAGCTTTGCTTGTCACTCATTGCAGAAGGCCATTCTCGAAACGTGTCGGCGATACGGTGATCACGCTGCCGGCGGGTGTGCCTTCGGGTACGGATACCCGGGCGAAATGCGGCGTGTAGCCGGTCCCGTCGCGTTCGGCGAGGACGGCGTGCGGATTTTCGACGAGCGATGCAAGCCATACGTCGCGCGTAGAGCTGGCCAAGGCACGCAATTCGGCGGCACGGCGCTTGACCGTTTGACGCTCGACCTGCGGCATGCGGGCGGCAGGCGTGCCGGGGCGGGGCGAATAGGGAAAGATGTGGCCATGCACGATGCCGAGTTCCCGGATGATCGACAGGTTGGCCGCGTGATGGTCTTCGGTTTCGGTGGGGAAACCGGCAATCAGATCCGCGCCGATGGCGCAATCTGGGCGGAGGCCCTTGAGCCGCGTGACGAGGTCCATCGCATCGCGGCGCAAGTGCCGGCGCTTCATGCGCTTTAGGATCAGATCGTGACCGTGCTGCAGCGAGAGGTGAAGATGCGGCATGAGACGCTGTTCATGGGCGAACAGTTCGAACAGCTGCGGATCGATTTCCACCCCGTCGAGCGACGACATCCGCAGCCGCTGAAGGGTCGGAAAGCGATCCAGCACTGCGCCCACCAGTTGGCCGAGAGGCGGCGTATCGGGCAGGTCGTGGCCCCATGACGTGACGTCCACGCCGGTCAGCACGACTTCGGGCGCGCCGTGGTCGAGATGCCGTTCCACCTCGGCCAGAACCTCGGTGATCGTCAGCGAGCGGCTGGGCCCGCGTCCCTGCGGAATGACGCAGAAGGTGCAGGCGTGGTCGCAGCCGTTCTGTACTGCGATAAAGGCGCGGGTGCGATCCTGCGGGGCCGGGGCTGCATCGGCCGGGACGTTCCAGGCGCGTGCATCAAGCTTGGCCGTATTGGCAACAAGCCCGTCGACCTCGGGCATGGCGGAAAGCTGAACACGCTCGATATCGGCAGCGCAACCGGTAACCAGCAGGCGGGCATCGGGATTGGCGCGACGCGCGCGGCGGATCGCCTGCCGTGTCTGGCGTACCGCCTCGCTGGTCACTGCGCAGCTGTTGACGACCACCAGGTCCTGCTCCCCGGCCAGCATGGCGCGGATCTGCTCGCTTTCGGAAATGTTGAGACGGCATCCGAGTGAAATGACCTGCGCTTCGCTCACGTGAAATCATCCCATTCGAAGCTTCCGCGATAAGCTTCCGTGGCGGGACCGGTCATGCGGATGCGGTTGTCTTCGCCCCAGGCAATGGTGAGATCGCCGCCGGGCAGGGTCACGGTGACCTCGCGTTCGACCAGCCCGCGACGCATGGCGTGGACGGCGGTTGCGCAGGCACCAGTACCGCAAGCCTGTGTAAGTCCGGCGCCGCGTTCCCAGACGCGCAGGCGGATGTGGCCGCGGTTTTCAATGGTCGCGACATTGACGTTTACACGCTCGGGAAAGAGCGGATCATTCTCGATTTCCGGACCCAGCACATCGAGCGGCACGGCACCGCAGTCCTCGACGAAAAATACTACGTGCGGGTTGCCGACATTGACCGCGCCGGGCTGGTCGAGGCCATCCCAGCCGACCGGCATCGCAGCCGTGTCCATGCCATAGGCAAGCGGGATCGCGTCCCATTCGAAACGGGGTTCACCCATATCGACACTGGCGCCGCCTGCCGCCGGTTCGATGCGGATTGTGCCACCTGCCGTTTCAACATCTGCTGGCGCGCCATGGAGGAGGGCAACGGCGCGGCTGGCGTTGCCACAGGCTCCGACCTCGCTGCCATCCTGATTGAAGATCCGCATGCGGAAATCGGCAGCACTGCTTGGCTGCAGAAGGATCAGTTGATCGCACCCGATCCCGGTGCGACGGTCGGCGAGTGCGCGCGCGATGCTGCCATCGATTTGCGGCAAGTCCTTTGCGCGAGCATCAAGCACGACAAAGTCATTGCCCAGTCCATGCATTTTGGTGAAATCGACGCGCATCGTGCGGCGCATCTATGCATTTGGCGCCGCAGCGTCCAGTGCATGCGTCAGACGGCGCGAGTGCCGCCTTCGCGCCCGGGCTGACGCTTGCCGAAATCAACCTCCGTCACATTGGCTGGCAGATCCTTGGCGAGGAGATCCTGCTCCTCCAGCCGGCGGAGAACGTCGGCAGCCGGTTCAGGTCGCCCATAGTGGTACCCCTGGCCCTTCATTTTCCCCATCCGCTTCAGCGTTTCGAGAATGATCTCGTTCTCGATGCCTTCGGCCGTCACCGGGAGTTTGAGCCCATCGCTCATGGCTAGAATGGCATCGACCAGCTTGGCGCCATTTTCCTCGTTCTTGAGTTCGGCAATGAATGCACGGTCGATCTTGAGATTGTCGAACGGGAGGCTGCGTAGCTGGGCCAGACTGGAATAGCCGGTTCCGAAATCATCGAGACTGATATGGACGCCCTGATTGCGCAGAGAGGTGATCATCGAACGCACCATGCCGACATTTTCCAGTAGGCAACTTTCGGTGATTTCGATGACTAGGCGATTGGCGGGGAAATTATGCTGCACAAGTAGCTTGAGCAGTTTCTGCGCAAACCAGGGATCCCGCATCTGGACGGGCGATATGTTCACCGACAGGGTCAGGCTTGCGTCCCATGCGAGCGCGTCCTGGAAAGCCTGCGCAATAAGTTTCTCGCTCATCTCGCCGATGACCGCGATGTCTTCGGCAATCGGAATGAAAATGTCTGGCCCAACCAGGCCCATCTCGGGCGATTCCCAACGTGCAAGCATTTCGAAGCCGACAATTCTTCCGGTTTCGAGATCGATCTGCTGTTCGTAATAGGGACGAAATTCGCCGTTCACGATGCCGCGGCGGATGCCGGCCTCCAGTTCGTTGCGGAAACGGAGTTCATTTTCCATTGACGGTTCGAACCAGTAGAAGCGGTTCTTTCCCTGCTTCTTGGCGTGGTACATGGCGATATCCGCCTTGTGCATCAGGCTTTGAGCAGAGGTGGTGCCATTGCGCATATCGTCCAGTTGCCGGCTGGATGCGATACCGATCGAAATGGTGATATCGATCGTTGCTGTTCCGCACTTCACCGGGCGCGCAACCTGTTCGGCCATCCGGGCGGTTAGCTGATCGACCCGATCGGGGACCTCAGGGTGATAGGGCACGACGCATACGAACTCATCCCCACCGAGCCGCGCGAGGATCGCCCCGTCCGGTAGCAGGCGATCGATCCGATCGGCCGTATTGCGCAGAACCTCGTCGCCCGCCTGGTGTCCATACAGGTCGTTGACCTGCTTGAAGTTGTCGAGGTCGAGGGCGATTGCGGCAAGTGCATGTTCGCGCCTTTCCAGATGCGTCAGCCGATCGCCGAGCAGTGTCGTAAAGCTGCGGCGATTGAAGCAGCCGGTGAGATGATCGATGTCGGCGAGCCTTCGTGCCTCTTCTTCGGATTTCCGGCGTGCCTTGAGTTCGGCAGAAAGCGATTTGTAGCGCTGCCATCCCAGAAGGATGAGCGCCACATTGAGCAACAAGGCGTTGGTGAGGGCCACATCCGGAGATGCTGCTTCGCCATTCCACGCCTTGAACAGCGCGGGCAGAACGACGCCTGCCGTGCCCACGAAGAGGATAACGGCGGCAAGAGCGATGCCAAGAGAGACGAAATCGCGTTCACCGACGCCAGTCTTCTGCCGGGCAGAGCCAGGTCGACGATCGATTTCAGATGAGGTCTCGACGACCAATGCCACCCCCTGGCGTCCGGTTACGTTTCCCCAAATATACTCATTGCACCTAAGAACCGGTTAATTGCCGGGCACGACGGGAAGGCGGGTGGCAATACTGTGCATGGATCGCTAACCGCGGCGCCAAGGCGAAAAAATGGAGAATACCCGCGATGCGCTACTGGCTGATGAAATCCGAACCCTTCAAATATAGCTGGGACGATCTTGTTAGCGAGGGCGAAGGTACATGGGACGGGGTGCGCAACCACCGGGCCAAGAACAATCTCGCCGCGATGGAGGTGGGGGATCAAGCGTTCTTCTACCACTCGCGCGAAGGGCTGGAGATTGTCGGCATATGTGAAGTCAGCGTGGCCGGAATCACCGACCCGACCGATCCAGAAGGAAAGTGGGCTGCGGTAAAGGTGAAGCCCAAGAGCAAATTGCCATGCCCGGTGACCCTGAAGCAGGTGAAGGCCGAGCCGAAACTGGCCGATTGCGAGCTCGTGAAATATTCGCGGCTATCGGTGGCGGAAATCAAGGCCGACGAGTGGTCGATAATCTGTTCGATGGCTGGCATCTGATCTTCGTCGCAACCCCGGTTCGCTTGGTCGCGAGGGCGAGGAACGTAATTCGCTAGCAGATCGTTATGTCCCTGTAGCCGCGCGATTATCCGCGCGATCGAAAAGGAGACGTATCATGGGTGAACTTACAGACAAAATCAAAGGTAGCGCAAACGAAGCAGCCGGCAATGTAAAGCAGGCCGTTGGCAAAGCGACCGACAACGAGAGTATGGTTGTCGATGGCAAGACCCAGGAACGCAAGGGCGAAGCCCAGCAGGTCAAGGGCAAGGTCAAGGGCGCTTTGGGCGACGATGTCTGACGATAGCGTTACGCTGAGATAACAGCGAGGAAGGCCACCTCCCCAACCGGGGCGGTGGCCTTTTCTTTTTGGTCAGCGATTGCGAAGAGCGCTGACGCTTGCTCCGCTGGCGGCAAGCTGCTCGATGTCGATGGTGCAGTGAATAAGGCGGAGACCATTCCGTCCATGTGCCGCAGCAAGTGCATCCTTGAATTCATCCGTCGTCGCTGCCTTGGCCGACCAGCTGCCATAGGCAGCCGCCAAGGCGGCAAAATCCGGATTGACCAAGCGCGTGGCGCTGATCCGGTCTTCGCCAGGGAATTCGCGTTCCTGATGCATCCGGATGGTGCCGTACGCGGAATTGTCCACCACGATCACGATCATGTTCGCATCATGCTGTACTGCGGTCGCAAGCTCCTGCCCGTTCATCAGAAAATCGCCGTCACCAGCCACCGCGACAACCGTTCGCTGAGGAAACCGCAAGGCAGCAGCGACTGCGGCCGGAACGCCGTAACCCATGGCGCCGCAGGTGGGAGCGAGCTGTGTAGGGAACCCCCCGTAGCGCCAGTAACGGTGCCACCAGCCCGAGAAATTGCCGGCACCGTTACAAATGATCGTATCTGCGGGGAGGGTGTCGCGCATGAATTGCACGGCCTGACCCATATCCAACGTATGGCCGTTGGGATGCGCCGTAGCCCATTCCTCCCATTCGGCGTGGGCCTGCATTCCGGCATCGAAATCGATAGCCTCACCATCATCCCAGAGTGCCGCGCTCTCGGCAAACTCGTCCATCGAGGCGCAGATTGCCAGATCGGCTGGATAAACGCTGTTAAGCTCGTTCGCATCCGGGTGGACATGAACCAGCTTGCGATCGCCATCGATCAGCGGGGGTACGGTATAGCCATCCGTCGTCGCTTCCCCGAGCCGCGCACCGATCGCGAGTATCAGATCGGCGTTCCTGACGCGTTCGACAAGCTTCGGACTGGGGCCGTAGCCGAGGTTTCCGGCATAAACCTTACTTGAACTTGAGATTGCATCCTGCCGACGGAAAGCCGTTGCAACGGGAATGCCCAAACGCTCTGCGAAGATCTGGAAATGTTCGCGAGCCTTGGTGTTCCAGCCGGCTCCACCAATGATCGCAATGGGCGAGGCGGCATCCGCGATCATTGCGATCATCGCCTGCATGGCATCGGGGCAGGGGGCCTGCGCCGAGCGTTCCACCCGCGGGCGCGGCTTTGCGGACGTATCCCGGCCCAGCATGTCTTCGGGAAGAGCAAGGACGACGGGGCCAGGCCGACCCGAAACCGCCATGGCATAGGCGCGCGCGACATATTCCGGAATGCGATCCGCCGAATCGATCCGCGCAGCCCATTTGGCGATCGGGCCGAAGAAGGCCGCGAAATCGACTTCCTGAAACCCTTCGCGGTCGCGCATCTCGCTATCCACATCGCCGACGAACAGGATCATCGGCTGGGAATCCTGCATGGCCACGTGAACGCCGATGCTGGCATTGGTCGCGCCGGGACCGCGGGTCACAAAGGCGACACCCGGGCGGCCCGTCATCGCCCCGTCGGCGCAGGCCATGAAAGAAACCCCGCCTTCCTGCCGACACGTTACGACGTCGATGGTGCTTTGTTGGCCCAGCCCGTCGAGAACCTGCAGGAAGCTTTCGCCGGGAACCGTGAAGACCCGGTCGCAGCCCTGTTCGATCAGGCAATCGACAAGAAGCTGGGCGGCTTGCGGAGTGTTAGGTGCTTTCATGTCACTGCGGTTAGCCCGCGTAGGTTGCGCGCGCAATCGCGCCAAACATGGTTAATTTCCGGCAAACCGTTTCAACGGGGGACGGCGCTTATCTGACCGGAGACCAAATGGTTAAAAAAGCATTAATCCCGCATGATGAGACGCGCACTTGTATTGACGAGCGAAGGATCGCGGCACTGGTTCAGAGCCAGCCTCCCGCAGCGCCGTGCCGCATTTGCCGATATTCCGGCGAACACGCCAATCGATTGGCGGCTGACAGCAGACGATGTGCGCGGGGTGGCAACGACCTATTTCGCGACGGTCGCAGCCGTGCTCGCGTTTATCGTCTAAATTGCGCCGGCGGCGATTTCCGCCGCTTCGTTCTCGGCCGCGATCAGTCTCTTGGCGAGCCACGCGGAGAACAGGCACATGGCGGCGCACAGAAGAATCTGTTCTGTGATCGGGACACCGACAGCGCTCAGTGCCATGGCCAGAAGCGATCCGCCCACCATAGCACCCGAATTCACGATATTGTTCGCCGCAATGGTCCGCGATGCCTTGTCCGGTGATACACGCGTGGTCAGAAAGGCGTATAGCGGGACTACGAACATGCCGCCTGCCACTGAAATGCCGAGCAGGCACAGCATAAGCAAAGACGCCATGGGCCACGCGATGAACTCGCCCACGTCCAGCAAGTCCGCCGGCTGGTCCGCTTCCCACAGTTTGGCGACAACGTAAAAGGCGACCACGAAGATGCCCATCACTATGACCGACGCTGGAGAATAGCGCGCCGATACTTTGCCTTTGAGCAGCGCGTTCACCGCCACTGACCCTATTGCGACGCCAATCGAAAATACCACAAGGAAGAGACTGGCTACTTCCGGACTGGCCATGATCGTGTTCTTTGCCAGTGGCGGAAACTGGATGAACAGCACGGCGCCGATCGTCCAGAAGAAGCTTATGGCAAGGATCGCGTAATAGACTTCCGCATTGTGCATCGTGTCCCGCACCAGCTTCACCGATGCGCGAAGGACATGCCAGTCGAGCTTTTCGATTTCGCCAAGAGGCGGTGCGGGGGGGATCTGGCGGCTGATCATGTAACCGATACACGAGACTACGATGATCCCCATCGCGGCCCACCCGGTATAGTCGACCGCCAGGGGACCTGCCAGGATCGTACCCATCAGGATGGCGATGTAAGTACCAGCCTCGACCAGTCCGGTCCCGGCTAGTACTTCGTCCTTCTTCAGATGCTGCGGCAGGATTGCATATTTGATGGGGCCAAGGAAAGTGGACTGCACGCCGGTCAGGAATAGCGCGAGCAGGAGCAGCGGGATCGCCACCGTGTGAACCATTATCCCGCGCCATGCCATGTACAGGCCTGCGGCCCCGATCATCATGAGCCCGATCTCGCACATCTTTACCGTGCGGATGATCTTTGCCTTGTCGCGCATGTCGGCCAGTTGTCCGGCGAGCGCGGAGAGAATGAAAAACGGGAGGATGAACAAGGCGGAAGCCAGACTGCTGAAGCTGGATTCGGTCGTTTCGTCGTTATAAACCGCATAGACGACGAACAGGACCATAGTGGTCTTGTAGAGATTGTCGTTGAATGCGTTGAACAACTGCGTGACGAAGAGCGGCAGAAACCGTCGGCGGCGCAGCAAATGCGTGGCTGTAAACATGACCCCCCGGGTAGAAACCCATTCTTGCACTGCTGTGTAGTCCTATCGCGCCAGCGGACAAGGCCATTCGGCGGCTTTTGCGATGCACCGATTGCCGCTAGAGCGGAGTGGTAATGCTCAATCTGCCGAACATCCTCACCCTGTCACGAATCATGGCCATTCCGCTGCTTGCTTGGTTCCTGTGGTGGCCGGGATGGGAGATGGGCTATCTGATCGCCTTCGCGCTGTACTGCCTCATGGGGATTACCGACTATTTCGACGGCTATCTCGCGCGGACCAGCGGGACGGTATCGAAGCTGGGTATCTTTCTCGACCCGATTGCCGACAAGATCATGGTCGCTGCCGTCATATTGGTCCTGGCGGCGCAGGGTGTTCTGAACGGGCCCTATGTTGGCGACATGCATGTCGTCGCGGGACTTATCATCCTCATGCGCGAGATTGCGGTATCGGGCCTGCGCGAGTTTCTGGGACCTCTGCAGGTATCCGTTCCGGTGAGTAAACTGGCGAAATGGAAGACGACGTTCCAAATGGTCTCGCTCGGAGCTCTGATACTCGGGGAAGGGTTGCCCCGCTGGACGATGATGATCGGCGCAGTCGATGCGAACATTCCGCACACCGTTGGGCTGGTGACGCTATGGGGGGCAGCGGTGCTGACGGTCATAACGGGCTGGGACTATCTGCGGGTTGGCCTGAAGCACATGGACTGAAGCTCCCGGAGCGGGGGACGGAACTGACGGACGCAGTCACCTCTGCGGGCAAATTTCTTTGCCATCGCGCCGCAAGAATGCTGGCGTAACTCCGCAGGCTCTCTAGGTAACAGACGAACTGCAAATTTCGGAGACGGCGCCAAGACGCCTGCTTTCATGGCCCTACTGATTTTCTACGTTTCGCTCGCGCTGATCGTATCGTTCTTCTGTTCATTACTGGAGTCATCGCTGCTGACGATAACTCCGTCCAGCGTTCGCTCCGCGGAAGAACGCGGCGCGAAGTGGGCCGCGAAAATGAAAGGGCTGAAAGACGACGTCGAGCGCCCGCTTGCTGCGATCCTGACGTTAAACACCGTGGCGCACACTATGGGGGCAGCGGGGGCGGGCGCGCAGTATGCCGCGCTCTACGGAGCGGGACGGGAAGCTGTTTTCGCCGGTGTCCTGACCGTGGCGGTTCTGGTGGTGACAGAGATCATCCCCAAAACCATTGGTGCGCGTTATGCGACCAGCCTGGCACCGTTCACAGCTTCCCTGCTGCCCGTGCTGATCACTGCGCTCGCGCCACTGGTGTGGGCGTCACGGCAGATCACGCGACTGATAACATCCGGCAAGCCCGCGGATCCGCCTCAGCACCGTGACGAACTGCTGGCTATCGCCAGTCTGGGGCAAGCTTCCGGCCAGATCGATAAGGTCGAAGTGCGGTTTATGAAAAATCTTATCCAGCTCAACGCGGTCAAGACTTCGGATATCATGACGCCGCGCACGGTCGTTTTCAGTCTGAGCAAGTCGGATGATCTTGGCAAATGGGCGGAAAAGGTCAGCGCCTCGCCCTACAGCCGCATTCCGGTTCTCGATGGGGAGAGCGACAAGCCGAGCGGCTTCGTGTTGAAAAGCGATCTGCTTGTGTGCCTCGCGAAAGGCGAAGCGCAGTGCGATATCGACGGTATCATCAGGTCGCTGCCAGGTGTCCTCGACGAAGTGCCGGTGAACAAGCTGTTTCATCGCATGGTCACCGATCACAACCATATTCTGGCCGTGCTCGACGAATATGGCACTTTCGTAGGCTTGGTAACACTGGAGGATGTGCTCGAAACCATTTTCGGCTTCGAGATTGTCGACGAGCTCGACGAAAAACCGGATCTGCAGGAGTACGCCCGCGAGTTGGCGCGCCGCCGCAACACGGAACGCGCAATGCCCGATGGGTTGACGCCAGACTAACGCTCGAGGTCTGGCTCGCCGCTACAAGGCCGTCGGATGTCTAGTTGCGGCGTCCCAAAAGGCGCTTCGCCCTCGAGCGGAGGGAAGCGGGTTCATTGGATTTGGCGCTAACTAACACCTCGCCGAGATATGTATTTGGCTTTGGTGTCTGGTCGGAGACCGAGACGAGATTTCGGAGGGCCAGCTGGCCCAGCGCCTCATCGGAGAAGGCCGGGGTGTAATAGATACAATCGTCGAAGAAATAATGGGTGACCTGCGACCATCGCGTGAGCGTGGGATCGGTTTGACGGCTACCACCATGCAACAGGTTTGCGGTCCAAATTAACGCTTGCCCTTTGCGGGCCAGAAACGGTTCTTGCTTTTTGTCGTGTGTCTCGCACAGGGCTTGCCATGCGTCGGCGTAGGGTGCCTGCGCAGAGTGCAGGTCACTGCCATAACCGCGTCGACCGATCATGGCGTTCGAGATAATCGGCCATCGATGTGATCCGCGCACATAGAAAAGTGGCCCCGCTTCGGCAGCAATGTCTTCCATTGCCAGCCATACGCCGCACATGAATCGCTCGGGAAGGCTGGAAAAGTGCACTGAATCCGCATGGGGCGCCTGTTGAGTTCCGACCGGAAAATTCAAAGTCTGAAAGGGAAAGGCACGACGGCCATAGAGTTTGGACAACAAATCGAGAATAGCGGGATTTGATGCGATGGCATGCACATCTTCGTCAGTTGTCCACGCATCCTGAACCCGTCGCTCGCCCTTGGTCTTGTCGGCTCCAGGATCGTCAAGTGGGATGCCGAAACCGGGACCCAGATTGCTTTTGATACGGTCGATCCGCGCGTCGATATCAGGGTCGGGAAAATCGATGACTCCGAAACCATCGGTATTCAACTGCCGAGCCAATGTCTTTTCCTGGTCGGAAAAGCCCGCAAGGTCCTCGCTGTCAAAGATCGGCGATTCGATCAAAGGCACACCGGGGAATAGCGCTGCCGTTTTCGTATCGGGAAGGGTAGTCAGATCTGCCACTCGAAGCTGCCTTTTTGTATCGCTGCCGACCTGCCAACAGGCAGATCAAATCACCGCTATTTGAATATCTCTTTTTTGAGAATTTCCAGTAATCTCGTCAGCGTCTCATGATAAAGGGCGGGAATTCCTTCCGTGCGTGGCCAGAATGCTCCGGTATGGCCGTGAATATGGTGCCCGGTAAGGGGGCGCCCCAACTCCTCGAACCGGTCGAGTACCGGCGGGATGGGGTTATCGGGGCGGGGCGCCGTCACGATCTCTCCGTCGGCAAACATGTCCGCCACGCACTCGTGGCTGAAGAGGCTGGCCTTAGGATCAAGACGATCAGCCACAACCATCAAGTCTTTGGCCGATACTTCGAGATCCACGTCCATCCAAAGACACATGAGCTGAGGCGGGCGGTATTCGCGGAAAGTATCGGCGTAGAAACCCTTGTGAAAAGTCACCTGATCGACCGATCCCAGCCGGCGAATATTTTCACTAACCTCTTCGAGGCTGCCGGCATAATCGCCCGCGGTATAGCCGCTGTGCTTCGCCTCTGGCAGGCCTTCGAACGAATCGAAGATGTGCATTTTCAAATCCAGCTGTTTGCAAGCAAAACTCAGCATCGACGAGCTGAACCCCTTGAAACAGCCAAATTCGGCAAAATCGCCTTCAACTCCGTAGGATTTAAGCACGTAAAGTTGGTGCGCGATTGAAATGATTTCGCCCACCGAATTGGGCTTGCCATGGAAATCGGCGGAGCCTTCACGTGCTCGGGGGTTGGCGGTGGGGAAAAACCGATCGACGAAGGCGAAATGCGCAGAGATGGTCTGGAGATAGCGGATGTAATCCGCGATCGCCGGCGTTTCACGCAAGGATGGCACGACAAGGATTTCGCGAAGGGCGACGATGAACTGATGTTGACCATCCATGGAACGCAAGTCGGTGACCGCCTCTGGTCGATAGGCGGCGACAGCATCGATGATAGCTGCAGGGAAAGGGCCGACGATATCCGTTCGCGGGGCGGACGCGAGCTTCTCTAGAAGGCCATCTCCTGCCAGATTTGCCGTTGCCAACCAGACTCTGGGGGCCAATCGCCCTTCGGGATGGGCAGTTATCTTGACGTCGACTACACGATCATGCGGTATCGCATCTTTCGGCACCTCCAGCGTGAAGCCGCTGAATCTGCCGCGCTTGTAACCTGGTAGATGACGTTCGACATCGGGACGCTCCACACCCGTCTTGGTTGAAGCGACGGGCCTGCCATCGATCCACGCCTCGATCAGCACATCCTTGTCGCCGCGCGCAGCGGCCCAACCGGAAAAGCGGTTGAGCGCATTGGTATCGAGTGTGCCCCGCGTACCAGCCAATCGATTAAGCTGTCGAACCAGACGTTTAGGTCGCTTCACTTCTAATTCCCACGGAAAATATCCGCCTAGACGTTTAGACAGCCATGTTTATTCCGCAAGTGGCAGTGCTCGGTTCCATTTCGGACTAAGTTCCCGAATTGCCGGTGATATTGGAAGATCACACGAGTAGTTCAGCGGCGCGCATACGCCCGCGTCAGCCCTCGCGTAATTCCTGTGCCAGAAGTTCGAAATCGTCCCGTCTTGGCGAGTTGCGGCGCCAGATCAAGGCGATCTCGCGCGTGGCGTTCTTCGACTTGAGGGGACGCGCGACGACTTCGGTGCCATTTAGAATGCCCGCATCGATGGCCATCTTGGGCAGCATCGTCAGCCCCAGATCGTTATCCACCATCTGGACAAGCGTATGCAGGCTCGTGCCGATCATGGTAGCCGAGGCCCGCAGTTCTGGCCGGTTGCAGGCGGCCAAGGCGTGGTCTTTGAGGCAGTGTCCGTCTTCCAGCAGCAGCAGGCGTCCCTCATCGATCATGCTTGGAGGAATGACATCGGGTGGGTCACGGGGGTCGCCTTTTGGAAAGGCGACATAAAGCTCGTCATCCGCAATGTGGGCCTGTTCGATCTCGCCCGTCGTGAAGGGAAGGGCGAGTAGCACACAGTCGACGCGCCCGTGCTGAAGCGATTCAACGGCGTCTTGGCTGGTTTCCTCACGCAGTAGTAATTGCAGATCAGGACGCTCGCGACGCAGGCGCGGAAGAAAGCGTGGCAGCAGAAACGGGGCAATAGTGGGAATTACGCTCATACGCAGTTGGCCGGCGAGGGGCTTTCCCGCAGCCTGTACCAAATCCGCCAGTTCCTCCGCTTCGCGCAGAATCCGGTGAGCTTTTTCGACCACCTGATTGCCGAGCGCTGTAAAGCGCACGACCCGGCGACTTCGTTCTACCAGCGTTACACCAAGGAGCGATTCCAGCTCGCGTATCCCGGCACTGAGCGTCGACTGAGAAACGAAGCTCGCCTCCGCAGCGCGGCCGAAATGGCCGTGCTCGTGCAACGCGACAAGATACTGCAGTTGCTTCAGCGTCGGCAGATAGGTGGACACTCGGCCGGCCTATTCTGCAGCTTGCGTTTCGACCATACCGGCATGGAGGTCATCAATGTGCGTCATGAGCAAGCGGCCATCCTTGACCGCGAAGGCAAGCCGGCCCTCGACGAGTTCGAGCGCGTCTTTGCCGAATACCTCGTAACGCCAGCCATCGAGGATTTTAAGATCGCGAACACCCGCGGCAAGGGCTTCCATTTCATCCGCCTTGGTCAGCAACCGGGATGCAACATCGATTTCGCGGGCGCGGATCTTCAACAGCAGCTTCAGAAGGTCGGCAACGAGGGCGCCTTCTTTGCCTAACGGCGCGCCGCGCTTGGGCTTTTCGGGCATTTCCTCTTTCGAAAGCGGTTCCGCCTTGTCGAGCACTTTCATCAGGCGTTTGCCGATGTCGTTGTCTTTCCAGGCGTTCGACAGGCCGCGAACCTTCGTGAGGTCGGGCTGTTTGTTGGGGGGGTGGCTGGCGATATCGGCCAGTGTTTCATCACGCATGATGCGGCCGCGCGGAATGTTCTTGTGCTGAGCTTCGCTCTCACGCCAGGCGGCGAGCGCCTTCAGGCGCCCAAGTACCTGTGCATTGCGGCCGGGCGATCGAATGCGGTGCCACGCGATATCGGCATCATTGGCATAATTCGCAGGATCTGCGAGCCGATCCATTTCGGCATCGAGCCAAGCACCACGCCCGGTCTTGATGAGCTTCTTCAGGATACGGGGGAAGATCGTGGCGAGGTGGGTCACATCGCCGATCGCATATTCGATCTGCCGATCGGTCAGCGGGCGACGGCTCCAGTCGGTAAAGCGGGCGCCCTTGTCTATGGTCAGCCCGAGCCAGCTCTCGACGAGATTGGCGTAGCCGATCTGTTCGGACTGGCTGATCGCCATCATCGCGATTTGCGTATCGAAGATCGGTTGCGGCGTCTTGCCGGTAAAATTGTAGACGATTTCCACATCCTGCCCCCCTGCGTGGAAGACCTTCAGAATGTCTTCATTTTCACAGAGCAGGTCCCACAGCGGTGTCAGATCGATACCGTCGGCAAGCGGGTCGATGGCGGCAGCTTCTTCCTCATTGCCGATCTGCACCAGGCAGAGTTCAGGCCAATAGGTATTCTCGCGCATGAATTCGGTGTCGACGCAGACGAATTCGTGTTTTGCCAGGCGCTCGCACAGTTCGGCCAGCGGTTCTGTCGTCGTAATCAGTTCGTGTATTTTCATCGTACTCGTTTCTGGTTCGGGCGGAGTGCCGCCCACGGGCCGGACCGGCCCAAGACAACAGGGCGTGCGCAACCTTGACAAAAAGCCGTGCTTGCCCTGTTAGCGCGCGCGATTCCTGCTAGAGGAGCGCAGCCCTTCGCGCCCCTAGCGCTATAGCTCCGAAAATGGAAAGATTTTAGATGCACGCCTATCGTACCCACAACTGTGCCGCGCTGAACAAAGACGATGTCGGCGAAACCGTTCGTTTGTCGGGCTGGGTGCATAACAAGCGCGACCATGGCGGCGTTCTCTTCATCGATCTCCGCGATCATTACGGCATCACGCAGATCGTTGCCGATGAGGATAGCGAAGCCTTGCCAGTTCTTGACAAGATCAAGCTGGAATCGGTCGTCACGATCGACGGTGTCGTGAAAGCGCGCGCCGATGTGGCGGTCAACAAGAACCTGCCGACGGGGGAGATCGAAGTCTTCGCGCGCTCGGTCAATGTCCAGAGCCGCGCAGACGATCTTCCGCTGATCGTCAATTCGGCGGAGGATTACCCGGAAGAAACGCGCCTCAAATATCGGTTCGTGGATCTGCGCCGCGAACGGGTGCACGCCAATATCATGCTGCGTAACCGCGTAATCACTTCGCTGCGTCGCCGGATGATCGACCAGGGGTTCAGCGAATTCCAGACCCCTATCCTTGGGGCATCGAGTCCGGAAGGCGCACGCGATTATCTCGTGCCGAGCCGTCTGCACCCGGGTCGCTTCTATGCGCTTCCGCAGGCCCCGCAGATGTTCAAACAGTTGCTCATGGTTGCCGGTTTCGACCGTTACTTCCAGATCGCTCCTTGCTTCCGCGATGAAGATCTGCGCGCCGATCGCAGCCCCGAATTCTATCAGCTCGATTTCGAAATGAGCTTCGTGACGCAGGAAGATGTCTTCCAGACGATCGAACCGGTTCTGGCGGGCGTTTTCGAAGAATTCGCGAACGGAAAAACTGTGACCCCTGCAGGTGAATTTCCGCGCATCCCATATGCCGACGCCATGCTGAAGTATGGCAGCGACAAGCCCGATCTGCGTAACCCACTGCTCATCAGCGACGTGACCGAACACTTCACGACCAGCGGTTTCGGCCTGTTCGAAAAAATCGTCGGGACCGGCGGCAAGGTCCGTGTGATCCCAGCGCCGGGAACGCATGAAAAGAGCCGCAAGTTCTTCGACGAGATGAACGACTGGGCCCGCCGCGAAGGCTTTGCCGGTCTCGGCTACGTCACCCGCAAGGGCGGCGAATTCGGCGGTCCGATCGCCAAGAACCACGGTACCGAGGGCATGGAGAAACTCTATGCAGAATTGGGCCTGGGCGAAAACGACGGTCTGTTCTTTGCTGCAGGCAAGGAAAAGGACGCGGCCAAGCTCGCGGGTGCTGCCCGCACCCGCGTGGCCGAGGAACTGGGCCTGATCGAGGAAGGCTGCTTCAAGTTCTGCTGGATCGTCGACTTCCCGATGTTCGAATATGACGAGGATCTCAAGAAGGTCGATTTCAGCCACAACCCGTTCTCGATGCCGCAAGGTGAGATGGAGGCGCTCGAAACCCAGGACCCGCTGGACATCAAGGCGTGGCAGTACGACATCGTCTGCAACGGATACGAACTGTCCAGCGGTGCGATCCGTAACCACCGGCCCGACATCATGTACAAGGCCTTTGAGATTGCCGGTTACACGCAGGCCGATGTCGATGAAAACTTCTCGGGCATGATCGAGGCGTTCAAGCTTGGCGCACCGCCGCACGGCGGTTCGGCCCCGGGTATCGACCGTATTGTCATGCTGCTTGCGGATGAACCCAACATCCGCGAAGTCATTGCCTTCCCGTTGAACCAGAAGGCACAGGACCTTATGATGGGCGCACCGAGCCTTGTTTCGCCGCGCCAATTGCGTGATGTTCATATTCGCACCGTTGATGCACCCAAACCGCAGGGCGCGGAAGCGACGCGGGTCGACCAAGCCGGGGAGTGAACGGGTCCCGGGCTACCGTCCGCGTTCTGTCAGAACGATTCCTAGACCCTTGCCTAAGCCTTCAGCGTTCATTAGGGCGACAGGCAATTCAATAACCCCCAGATCTGAGAGGGATTACAATGAGCGATACTGCCGACCGCGTGCAGAAGATTGTCGTCGAGCATCTCGGCGTCGAGGCCGACAAGGTCACCCAGGAAGCCAGCTTCATCGATGATCTCGGTGCGGACAGCCTCGATATCGTCGAGCTGGTTATGGCGTTCGAAGAAGAATTCGGTGTCGAAATCCCCGATGACGCTGCCGAAAAAATCACCACCGTTGGTGATGCGACCAAGTACATCGAAGAGCACAAGGGCTAAGCCTTCAGCTGCCTTCATGCCCGCCCAGTGCGGGTTCGGACAGGCCCGACCCGGTAACTGGGCCGGGCCTGTTGTCTTTTTGCGGAGAATAGCATGCGTCGTGTGGTCGTAACCGGACTTGGCCTCGTCACCCCCCTGGGTGGTGATGTGGAGACTTCATGGAAAAACCTTATCGCTGGTAAAAGCGGGGCGGGGCAGATCACCCGGTTCGATACGACCGGGCAGAAATGCACTATTGCCTGCGAAGTGAAACCCAAGGACCACGGAGACGGTTTCGATCCCGACAAGCGGGTGGATCACAAGGTTCAGCGCCAGGTTGATCCATTTATCATATATGGGATCGATGCAGCTGGCCAGGCGCTGGAAGATGCCGGTCTTGTCGACATGGATGACGATCTCAAACTGCGCGCGGGCGTATCGATCGGTTCGGGCATCGGCGGTTTGCCGGGCATTGAGAGCGAATCTATCGTTCTTCACGAGCGCGGCCCTGGGCGGGTGAGCCCGCATTTCGTTCATGGGCGGTTGATCAACCTCATCTCCGGGCAGGTTTCCATCAAATACGGCCTCATGGGCCCCAATCATGCCGTCGTCACGGCCTGCTCCACCGGCGCGCACTCCATCGGCGATGCCGCGCGGATGATTGCGCTCGACGATGCTGATGTGATGCTGGCAGGTGGTGCAGAATCGACCATCAATCCGCTCGGCGTAGCCGGCTTCGCGCAAGCGCGGGCCCTGAACACGAGCATGAACGATCGCCCGACCGAAGCCAGCCGCCCGTACGACAAGGACCGCGATGGTTTCGTCATGGGCGAGGGGGCTGGCGTCGTCGTGCTCGAAGAGTATGAACATGCCAAGGCTCGCGGTGCGAAAATCTACGCGGAAATCGTCGGCTACGGCCTTTCTGGCGACGCCTATCATGTGACCGCGCCTCATCCTGAAGGTAAAGGCGCTGAGCTCGCCATGCGTATGGCCTTGAAGAAAGCCGGCATGGAGCCGAGCGATATCGATTACGTAAATGCGCACGGTACATCGACCATGGCCGATACGATCGAACTTGGCGCCGTGAAGCGTGTGATGGGCGATGATCTTGGTGGCGCATCCATGAGTTCGACCAAGTCTGCCATCGGCCATCTCTTGGGCGGTGCGGGTGCAGTCGAGGCGATTTTCTGCATTCTCGCCATTCGCGACCAGATCGTCCCGCCGACGCTCAACTTACATAACCCCGACGAGGGCACGGAAGGTGTGGATCTTGTGCCCTTGAAGGCGAAACAACGCGAAGTGAATGCCGCACTCAACAACAGTTTCGGCTTCGGCGGCACCAATGCGTCGGTAATCATCAAGAAGGTAGACTGACGTGAAGAAGGCCGGGTGCCTTCTAACCAGCGTATTGGCGCTCGTCCTGGCGATTGGCGCTATCTGGTTCCTGTCGGGCTGGTGGGGCAGTGCCCAGGTCGAGGATGATACGAATTTCATCGTCCCGTCTGGGGCCAGCCTGACGTCCGTGGCTGACAAGTTGGCGGATGAAGGGCTGATCTCCGACCCTCGCGGCTTCCTGCTACGCGCCAAGATCTTCGGATCGTCCGATCCGATCATGGCCGGCGAATTTCTTTTGCCCGCAGGCGCCAGCAATTCGAAGATCCTCGATACATTTCAGCATGGCGAGGTGATAAGGCGTTTTGTTACGATTCCCGAAGGATTGCCTTCCGTCATGGTTCACGACCGGCTGATGGCAGAAGAAAATTTAACCGGTGAGATCCCCGTTCCGGTCGAAGGCTCGGTGCTTCCCGATACGTACGACTATGAACGCGGCGAATCCCGCGGCGCCGTGCTGGCACGTATGCAAGCGGCAATGCAGAACTATCTCGCCGAAGCCTGGCCCAAGCGCGCCGACGATATCGCTGTCGATACCATTCAGGAAGCCGTGACACTTGCCTCCATCGTCGAGAAAGAAACCGGCGTCGCCAGAGAACGGCGCATGGTCGCCGGCCTCTACTCCAATCGCGTGAAGGATGGGATGCTGCTGCAGGCCGACCCCACGATCATCTACCCGATTACGAAGGGCCGGCCGTTGGGCCGACGGATCAAGCAATCCGAAATTGCCGCCATCAACGACTATAACACGTATTCGATGGTGGGATTGCCGAAGGGGCCGATTACAAATCCGGGCCGCGAGTCCATTGCTGCCGTGCTCAATCCGGCAAAGACGTCTGCGCGTTATATGGTGGCCGACGGCACTGGTGGGCACGCATTCGCCCAGACGCTGGACGAGCACAATCGCAATGTCGCCAAGTGGTTCGAGATCCGCCGCCAGCGTGGGGAAATGTGAACACCGAAGGTGAAGCGCCTCTGATTGTCACGGCCCGGCTGCCGCGTGATCTGCACGCCCGATATACGGCCCTTCGCAAGGCCCATTTTCCTGCAGAACGCAATTATCTCGAAGCTCATGTCACGCTGTTTCACGCCTTGCCGGCCATGTGCGAAGAGGAAGCGTGCACGTATCTCAGGCGCTTGGCAGCAGAGTTTGCGCCCATCGATGGCCATGTCGAAGGCATAATGTCATTGGGCCGGGGAACGGCCGTCAAACTGATCAGTGCGGACATGCTTTTACTACGCGAACTGATTGCCGACCATTTTCATGGCCTGTTGACGCAACAGGATCAGCATCGCCCACGCCTGCATGTGACGATCCAGAACAAAGTCAGCGGCAAGGAAGCAAAGGCACTGCAAACAGCCTTGGCGGGCACGATCGAGCCCCGAGCATTCCAGTTCACGGGGGTTGACCTCTTCCGGTATCGAGGGGGGCCCTGGGAGAAGGTGAAAGGGTTCGACTTCCGCGGACATGGCCGTCTCTAGCTGGTAAACAGATGGCTTGCCGGCCCGTTGTGACCGAAGATAAATTGTTTGCGTGAGGCCCATTCCGGAAATCGCACATGTAGCACATTTGCGCGGTTGACCCGGTGGCCGGACCGCCCTAAACGCGCCGCCTGCCGAGCGAGCAAATGCCCCGGCATGCCTTTCGGGGCGGAGTAGCTCAGGTGGTTAGAGCAGCGGAATCATAATCCGCGTGTCGGGGGTTCGAGTCCCTCCTCCGCTACCATTTATCCAAATCGAATGTTCTTGGGACGCTTGGCGAAGGCTAGGAAAGCGGATACGCAGTTGTATGCGTAGAATTGCAATTGGTTCGCTATTGGGTTTGTTGTTAGTGGCTTGCTCACCTGAGGCTGATGATGCGACCGAGGCAAGGAAATTTCCAGCGCCTCGCGCAGACAGCCAGACTGATCGATTTGCCTTGCTTGCACTTGATTGCGTCCATCGCGAATACCCCAACAAGATCTCGCACGTTCTGGAAAGCGACGCCGACGCGCTTCCACCTAGCCAACTCACGCCGGCATTCTACGGATGTTTCGATTGGCATAGTTCGGTGCATGGGCATTGGCTGCTCGCCAGATTAGCGCGCACTGACCCGGACACGCCCATGCGCGAAGCGATCCTTGCCGCACTCGATCGCAGCTTGACCGAAGAGAACATCGCCGGTGAGCTAACGTATTATACCAATGGCGATCGCGCGTCGTTCGAGCGGCCATATGGCGTGGCGTGGTTTCTGCAATTGGTGGCCGAGCTGGACGAGAGCGACGATCCTCAGATGAAGAGGTGGCGGGAGAATCTTCGGCCACTCGAAAATTCGATCGTAGCCAACATGATGAATTGGCTTCCCAATCTCGCTTATCCCATTCGTGTCGGGACTCACAATCAAAGTGCGTTCGCGTTCGGCCTGATGCTCGATTACGCCCGTCAGGTCGGCAGTATTGAACTGGAGCCGTTGCTGGTCGCGAAATCGCTGGAATTCCACGAAGGGGATCGCGATTGCCCGATCGGATATGAACCTTCTGGCGAGGATTTTCTTTCTCCCTGTTTGATGGAAGCAGATCTGATGCGCAGGGTCATGCCATCCGACCGCTTCGCCGAGTGGCTCAGCGGATTTTTGCCAGACATACCCACGGATGGTTCGGCGGATTGGCTGGAACCCGGCATTGTGCGTGATCCTACCGACGGCAAACTCGTCCATCTTGATGGTGTCAACCTGTCGCGCGCTTGGGCGATGGAAGGGATCCTGTCGGCTCTGCCTCCAGAAGACCCGCGGCGCGCCGCACTCCAGGCTTCTGCCGATCGGCATCGTGAGGTTGGCATCGCCGCAATTAGTGCGGAGAATTACGAAGGCAGCCACTGGCTGGGAAGCTTTGCAACCTATCTGACCACGAAACGTGGCATTTCCGAGCACACGGCGAGCGGATCAGGAAACCAGAGCTAAGGGTCATCATAGCTGTAGGTTTTTGAACGCAATTCGGAGGCACTAAGCGTTTCCGTGCATACGAAGCAAAGCGTCCCCCTTCGCAGGTCAGTCGGCGATGCTCACGTCGATGAATGTCGTATGCGGCGCATACTGGTCGACCTCTTGAGAATAGGTGATCGAACCGTCATCGCAGCGTTCGACAATATCGAAACCGAAGGCGGGGAAGAACTGCGAAACCATTCCGTTTCGATCTGTGGGAACATATCGCGCATGTACTGTTGATGCGCCGGCCCGCCTTGCCGTGTCGAAGAGCGCATCCATGACGGTTTGCTCGACACCGCGTTCAAGGACCCGGCACGATTGCAGCCAAGTGTCGATCGTCCAAGCCGCACCATCTTTGCGCACGATGATCACACCGATCATGCCATGCTGCGCGAACTTGTCCTCCAGGCGAACCTGCCATGCAAGCTGATCCGGATCCTCTTCTATTCTTTGAACATCCTGTTCGCCATATCGTTTGGTCGTCAGGTTGAACTGGTTGGATTTATTGATCAACTGGGTGACGCGACTGCGCCCGGCACCGTCGAAGGGCTTGATCGTCATGCGCATTTCAAGCGACGACAGATAGTCGCTGTAGTTTCCGATTTTTGCGCGCACTTCGGCTGCTGCCGCTCGGCCCCCATAACTTTCGGCCCGCGAAATATCTTCCGTGTTCAGCGGCAGGTGGTCGAACAGTCCCGACTGCGAAATCCTCTCGATAAAGAAGGAAGGATCTTCGCCGACCTCAATGGTCGATACCATCGGCAATTCCTGTCTCACTCGCTCGCGTTCGGCAGGATTGTCGTCAACGAAGACCAGCGACTCAAGGCCCAGACCGAGGGTCTCGGCAATCGACCGGATATTGGTAGCTTTGTCGTTCCAGTTGGCTTGGAAGACCGCAATGTGACTCTCTTTGAGGACCATTTCCGAATGATTTCGAAAAGGCTCGCGCGCAATTTCGTCAGTATTTTTCGAACAAACAGCCAAAACCACACCACGATCGCGTAAGGACAAAATGAAGTTCTGAAAGGCGACGAATGCCTCTCCCTCAGGCGAATTCTGGCCAAGCCTAATGCCTGCCAGCCCATCATCGCCGATCACTCCGCCCCACAGGGTGTTATCAAGATCAAGGACAAGCGCTCGCGCGGACTTGCCTTTCATTGCAGCTAATACCGCGGCGATGCTGTCCGATGCTAAAGGACACATTTCGATACGAAACGGTATCTTGGCTGCATGGTAACGGATCGGATCGAGCCAGTTTTCAATTCCTACGCGGCTGGCCAGTGCGGCCTGATCCCATATCAGCCATTTGCCGAGCATCGCCCCTTCGGCAAGCTTGAGGTTGACCAGATGTCTGAAGCGCGCGCTGGTACCAGGCGTGGCCAGTTCAGCCGATGAAACCTGTTGTGCGGCTGGAAGGGTTGCAAAGATTGGCCGGCATTGTGACTTTTCCAAGGTGGCGGCGGCAAGCGCAGAAAAGAGGTCTTCAGCGGCTGCGACAGCTTCCTCCTCTGCGGCGCGGTCGAGAATTGGACGCTTGTTCGCGAAGGCGGTTTCATCGAGTACAACGAGCACAGCATCCAGAGGCTTACCGAAGCAGTCCGAAGGCGAATAAGCGTAACTTGCAACGCTGTCGTAGGGCGCCTCGACTGACGATATGGCAAGGCCCCGCGCCAGACCCGCAGCGGCCAAAGGGGCAGGTAGATAGCTAAGTGTCCTATTTCCAAGCAGACCTATCGAAACAGGGGCAAAAGTCGGGCTAGGTATGTCCGACTTGAGCAGTTTGTTCGCAAACCGTTCAAGCCGCAGTTGCTCACGGGTGGTAAGTCGCTGACCCGCTAGCGATCTGACCGCGTGAAAGTCGAGATCGCGGCCCTCGATGAGCGCAGCCTCGAAAATTTTGAGCCGTTCCCCCCAGTTAGAAGAAAGAGGAGGTCGCCAAGGGAAATTTTCGGAGGTCATCCGACCTGCTTCGCGGCTGCGTTGACCAGATCCCCCAGATTCTTGAAGCTTTGCATCTCCGATGTGCTGAAATGTACTCCTAGCTCCATTTCGATCATCACCATCAGGCGGACATGCGACAGGCTATCCCACTGCGCCACATCGTTTGCAGTTGTCTCCATCGTTACCGGCCCGTCATACTCGTCGAACAGGTCGCGAATAATGGCTGTAATTTTTTCGAGAATGACATTCTGCTCGGACATCTGTGAAACCTTTTCGTGACGATCTGGGCCTAATTTTCGTGGATCGGAAAGCTGTTCGCGATGCGATATTCTTTTACCGCATTGCGGATGTCGCGCTCGTAGGTTGCAAAATTTGCCCTAGTTATCCGGTCTTTTCCGGTTTTCATCGCAGAAACAAATCGCTGCAAAATCGCTGGGTCATACGCGTGGCCAACTTCGCGAAAGTTCGCGAGGTCCCCCGCCACCGTGGGGTCGCCATCTAATGCAAAGACCCTGACGCCAGATAAATCGCTGACGGCATCTACCAGACAGCGCCGCGCAATCATTTGCTCATCGAGAAGTGTCGGACTGATGTCGTTCTGCCTTACATAATAAAAAGCGTAAGACTCAATCGGGAACAAGATATCGACCCTGACTCCTCTCCCAGAAAGAGACCGCACATCGGGGACGAGTTGTTCGTTCACAGACCGAAAGCTGTGGCAGTCTTTTCCGCTTTTCGCGTCGATGTCTTTGCGGTTGCGCTCAATCATGCGACCTAGCTTGGCAATCTCGCTCGGCCGCTGGAATTTGACATACATGTTCTTCACGTAAGTCTGATATTCCGCATCGTCCGGATTATCGTAGGTCAGCTTCCCGCTCATGATTTCGAACGTTTTCCGAATTGTCGGAAGGTTCACCATCCGTAGATCGTTGGTGATGTCCCCGTCGTACAGGAATGTCGGGAAACCCGAGTTCGCAACGTCGGGCCCCACCATGTAAGTCCAGTCAAACGTAAGGATGACGTGTTGTACGCCTGGGTTGTCGATTAACCGATCCAGGACCAGGTCGCGATCTTTGGGGCGGGGGCCGCCATAGCTCAGGTTTACGGCGCGCGTCTCAGGCCCGAGAATTGCCTTCAGGTATTCCGGCGAATACATCGCCGTGATTGAGCTCCCTACGAGGAACGTGTTGAACGACGGGTCCTTCGTAGCAACGTCGATCCAGTCGATGACCATGTCTCTGGGTGTGTCGTCAGGCTCAATTCGAGGATTTGCGCCCCACCGATAAACATTATGTGGATCGACTGCGATGACGACGCTCGCAAGCAGTAGATATAGAAAAGTAATGAGAGCGGCGGCCAGGATCATCGGTCGCGCTGCCCGCCAGCGAGTATCGGTCAGCCTGAACCCGGTCGAGTGCGGAGGCGGCGATTCAGCGACGCTTGCGAAGTGTTCTGGCCGGGCCATGGCTCAGAACCCCTGATACAGAAATGGTGGCTGCCGCGACACGTAGTAGAGCGATGCGAGGACAAGACCGGAAATCGCCGCCGCCTGTATCCATCCGGGACGCCACAGTTCGCGAAGAAAGGCCGGCCCATAGCTCTTGTTGTCGTAGGTCATGATCGCAGGGCGATATCGGCGCATCAGTTCTACGCTGTTTGGGCAAAGATAGATGATGGAAAACGCCACGGCGAGTGTGACGACGGGTTCGCGCATGTTGAAAGCGGAAGGGGCATCGAACGATGTGCCAAACATTTGCCCGAACAGATGAAAGCCACCCGCGACGCTTTCCGAACGAAACATTGCAAGGCTAAGGCAAAGTGGCAGGAAGAAGACCGCCCTTTCGATAAACCCGATGACCAGCGGCGAAGTGGTTTTGCGAACGCTCTTGTACCATTTCGACGCCCGAACTTCGGTTTCGAGCGCGTACCAGAATCCGTGCATGAGTCCGAAAACGGAAAAGGTCCACAATGCACCGTGCCACAGGCCAATGATCTGGAAGTTGACGAGCATTGGAAGCCACAGGCTGAGCAAGTGAGCCGGAATGGGCGCAAGCCGGTTGAACATGCTGTAGCGCGTTCCCGCGACCGATAGGGGCGTGTAGAGAAACCGAGCGATCACGCGCGTAAGGGTCATGTGCCATCGCCGGTAGTAATCGATGATCCCGTTGGCTTTGAACGGCGAGAAGAAGTTTATCGGGTATCGCAATCCGAACATGCGGGCGAGGCCGAGCGCCATGTCCGAATAGCCGGAGAAATCGAAGTAGAGCTGGGCCATGTAGGCAAGTGCACCGATCCAGGCCTGAACCGGGTGAATTTCCGCACCTACATTCGCTGCGCTGAAGACGACGTCGACCGTCGGTGCAAGATTGTCAGCCAGAACTACCTTCTTGAACATTCCGATCGAGATGAAGGTCAATCCAACGGCGAGATCGATCGGGTTGAGCCTCAAGAACCGCTTCGACTGAATTTGCGGATTGAACTCGCTGAGATAGGTGATCGGCCCGATGATCAGCTGGGGGAAGAAGCTCACAAAAGCGCCGTAGCGACAAAATGCCGAAAATACTGACTTGATCGATCCAAGTCTTCCCAAGAACTGTGTAACGTTCTTCTCGCGGGCATATGCATCGGCCAGGAATGCTGCCTGATGGAATGTGTAAAAGGATATTCCGGCAGGAATTGCTATGCCTGCAATGTCTACGATGAGACCGGATTTCGGCCCCAACAAAAGGGTGACAATCTTGTATTTGAAGTAGCAGAGGGAGGCTATGTTATAAAATTGGCCGAACAAGTATATTGAACGCCTATTCTTATCCTGATCATCCATCTTCGTTATGATCATTGCTACCGAGAAGTTTACGGCAAGTGCGATCAGCAAGAGGATGACCGACATCATCGAGTGAGGGATGTAAAATATTATCGACGCTACGAAGAGTAAGGCGAGCGCGTAATTCCGTCCGAAGTGCGACGCTGTCGCATAGAAGGCGACCAACACGATCGGCAGGAATACAAATAAAAATATCGGATCGGTAAATATCAAAGCAAATCCGCCCTATTTTTATATTCCCAAAGCGATAGCGATTGGCCGGTCGTCCGCCAGACGGTGTGCCGACACTGATGCCGATGCGATGCCCAACTTCATTTCGTTGAGAAAGAGGTGCATCGGTATATCGCGTTGGTCACGATGAATGGCATGGGTTCATCAGAGGTACTGCAAACGGGTCAGATGACGATCTCGAAGCCTCAAGCGGCCAAACTACAAACCAAGATCGAAGGCTTTGGCCCACTGAGAAGAGGTATAAAAATGCTACTTCTCAACTGCTTAGGAAAGTGATGGGCTGATCGGCGCGGATGCTCCTGAGCATATCTTTTGCGCCCGGCGCGGGTAGGCGGGTCAGTCGATGCGCCAGGATCGCCATTGCCCTGCCTTGATCGGGTTTCTGCCCATGACTAGCGTTAATGGCGCATCTTCCTGGGAAGGTGCGGCGCCAGTGGGATATGAAGGGTGCAGTCCGTCTTTCCGTTGGAAAGCTCAAGTTGCACATCCATCGTCTCGTCGAATGCGTTGGCCTCCAGCGGCCAGCGCGATGGGCAAAGGTTAGGGAAGGCAATGCAGTTAAAGGACATCGATTTCGTCATTATCGGCGCCGCAAAGTCGGCGACGACATGGCTGCAAACACAGCTGCAGTCCGATCCCTCGGTCTACATGCCAGACCCGGAACTTCATTATTTCTCGAGGGAATATGCTCGCGGAACAGACTGGTACCTGTCGCAATTCGCTGAAGGACGGCGGGACAAGCTTGTTGGCGAGAAATCGAACTCGTATCTCTATGTCCCGGAGGCCGCTGCCCGACTTCATCGTGACGTCCCGCAAGCGAAACTGATCGCGCAGCTTCGGCATCCGGTAGAACGGGCTTACTCCAGCTATTGCATGCTGTATCGTCGGGGACAGGTCGGGGGCGATATAGAGAAATATCTGAACCCTGCTCTGGGGGAGAGCGAGCAGATCCTGAAGTCCGGAAGATACGCTTCGCACCTCGAGCGGTTCATCGATTTATTCGGGCGTGAGAGGATGCTCATCCTGTTTTTCGAAGGCGTCTCGAAAAGCCCGAAGGCACAGCTGACACAGGTGCGCGCCCATCTTGGGCTTTCGCCACGTCCGCTCGCTGTAAAGTCGCAATCAAAGGTGAAGGACAAGACGACCCCGCTCGTACCGGGGCGCCTGCGCAAGCGGCTGGATTGGCTCAAGCCGATCGTTCGTCCATTGCGGGGCGCCCCCGCGTTCGAGGCGGCGAGAGGCCTCATCGCAACCGAGATCGAGTACCCACCGCTCACCGACGAACTCAGACAGCGCCTGAGCGATTATTACGCTCCCTCCATTGAAGCTCTGGAACGGATGAGTGGCCAGCCGCTCAGCCATTGGTACAGCTCTCCGGATCAGGCGAAAGTGGCGTGAGAGTTCGGGCGGCCGCCAACGTATGCCGGCGGTTATAAAGGACTAATCGCTTTTCCCAAATGTGATCGGTCAAAGCGATTGGTAGCTCTGGCTGTGCCAGCTTCACGCCCGCCGGAATACCACAGTTCTGCAATTCTATGACGGAGCGGGATGGTGTCGAGGCCAGCTGGCTCAAATCGAGCAGAAGTTGCTCGGCACGAGACCACTTCGGTCGGTGGAAGCACGCCCGAACCCTCATCTCTCGGGATGATCGGAATTTTGAGAAGGCCTTCAATCAATATGAAAAAGTTCATCGTGACCGGCGTTCAGATGCGAAACAAGGGCTCTCAAGCCATGTTCCTGTCGCTCTGTTACGGGCTCAAGTCCATCTATCCGGGCTGTGAGGTCGTCGGGTTTGCCAATAAGTACGACGACCCTGCTCAGTATCAGTTCGAACTACTTCCATATGACGATTTCACGCGCCTGGTTTTCAAATACCGGCTCAACCGTGTGCCTTGGCTAGGGGATGTCCTGGCGATGGTCGCGGGCATGTGGCGGAAGACTGGAAAGTGGTCCGGTAAGATTACCGAGATGGACAGCGCTCTGCGAGACGCTGACGCTATCTTCGATGCGAGCGGGTACACGTTGGGATCCGGCTGGGGGAAGGGTGGGGGCCGGCTGCTCCTTCAGACGATCCGTATCGCCAGGGAATATAAGAAACAGATTATCCTGATGCCCCAGAGCTTCGGCCCTTTCGACTGGGGTGAGGACGATGATGCGGCATTCCTCGAGGAGGTTCGGGAGGAACTGGACTACTGCACGCGCATCTACGCGCGCGAGCGTGAGGGGTACGGGTGTCTACGGTCTCTCGGGCTTGGCAATGTCGAGTTGTCGGCAGATATGGTGATCCGCGAGAAGGTATTTCCGCAAGCGCGCGACATCCTCAGTTCTTACGACGCCGCGACAGTAAGCTATCCGCCCCCGGGATCCGTGGGCTTCATCATCAACGAAAATGTATTCAGGATTGGAAAGCCCGAAGCGGTGCTGGACCTCTATTCGCGCATGCTGGACCGTCTGATCACTGCAGGCGAGCGGGTGTTCATTCTCAACACCTCCACTGCCGACTTCAGACTGGTCGAAAGCGTCCTCGGCAAAACGGAAAACAGAGACAAGGTAGGTCTGATAAGTGGGGAATACTCCAGCCCGGAATTGATCGATATAATCGGTCGTTTCAAATACGTCGTTGCCTCCCGCTATCATTCGGTGGTGTTCGCCTACCGCAGCGGTGTACCGGCCATCATCCTCGGCTGGGCAAGCAAATATATCGACTTGGCGGCTCACTTCCAGCAGGACGAATATGTGTTCGACATCAGGGATTCGGATGCAGGACGGATCATCGAGCAGGTCGACAGGATGAGCGTGAACTACGCCGCAGAATCCCGGCAAATCTTGGCTTGCCTGGAAGAGATTCAAAGGACGTCGGTTATCGGCGAAGCTGCAAGCCTCTTGCGATCGGCGCCCTCGCTTTAGCCGCGGAAGCACACCTCACCGCTTGTTCCAATTTCTCCCCTATCAATACCCATTTTTGCACTCGCAACGTAGATACGCGCACCTAAGCTAGCGGTATGTGCGGAATTGCTGGCTTTCTGGATTTTGATCGTCAGCGATGTGCTGATCCTCTCCGCCTGCTCGACAGCATGAGGGATACCCTGACGCACCGTGGACCGGACGCCGGTGGCTCCGCACTGGAAGCGGAAGGTCGGATTGGACTGGGGCATCGCCGCCTTGCGATCATAGATCTATCGCAAACCGGTGCGCAGCCGATGGAATCGGCGTCCGGTCGCCATGTCATCGTTTTCAATGGCGAAATTTACAATTTTCAGTCCGTACGAAACGAACTGACCGCGCTCGGTGTGGATTTCCGAGGAACATCCGACACGGAGGTTCTACTCGAGGCGATCGAGCATTTCGGTCTTGCGGGGGCGCTCGGGCGGGCCAACGGTATGTTCGCGTTGGCTGTCTACGACCGAAAGAAGCGGCAACTGGCCTTTGCGCGCGATCGCTTGGGAAAGAAGCCGCTTTATATCGGCATCAGTGGCAGCACACTTGCTTTCGGATCGGAATTGAAGGCACTCCGCTGCCATCCGAAATTCAGCCATTTGCAAATCGATCCACGCGCCGCAGCGCAATATATGCGGCTGGGTTATGTGCCAGCGCCATTGTCGATTTACCGCCATGTCGGAAAGTTACCGGCTGCGAGCTATCTCGTTTTCTCGATCGATGGGAAGGCGCCTGATCCGGAGGCGATTCACGAGGAAGCAGTCCAGTACTGGAGCATGTACGACGCTTCGCAAGAAGGGGCGGAAGCTCGGTTCGGAGATGAGGCCGAGGCTTTGACTGCGCTCGAAGATCAACTGGGCGCGGCGGTTGAAAGGCGCTTGGTCTCAGACGTCCCCGTCGGCGCCTTCCTCTCTGGCGGGGTGGATTCCAGTCTTGTATGCGCCGTCATGCAGGAACAGCTCGGTGGTCGCGCAAAGACCTTTACGGTCGGCTTTGCGGAAAGCGAATTCGACGAGACAGCCGATGCGGCAGAACTTGCCGCGTATATCGGATCGCATCACACCGAACTGCCTGTTGACCCTGATGCGGCGCTCGGCGCTGTTGGTGAGCTGCAGGAAATTTTCGACGAACCATTTGCCGATCCTTCCCAGATCCCGTCCTTGCTGATCTCGCGCCTGATCCGGTCCGAGGTCACGGTCGCAATTTCCGGTGATGGTGGTGATGAATTCTTCGGCGGCTATAAACGTTACTCGCGAATGCTTGCGATGGAGCGGCTGGCAAAGCGGTTGCCAAACGCAGCGTGGCAGGCGTTTGACAAAGCTCCGTTGTGGCTCGTCGATGCCGGTTCCAAAGCGGCCCGGCGGCTCACCTCCGCAGGTCACGCGGAAGAACTGAGCGGTGACCGGATGAAGAAAATACTCGCGGTTGTCGGTCAGCACGACTTCCGCCATCGCTACGAACAATTCAACTCGCAATGGACGGGGGAGGGAGCGGCAAGTTCCAGCCCTTTGACGACAAGCCCTCTGCCTCCAGGGCTCGGCCAGTTGGAACAGATGATGTATCTGGACGCGATCTGTTACCTGCCGGATGATGTTCTGGTGAAGGTGGATCGCGCGTCGATGGCGGCAAGCCTGGAGGTTCGCGCGCCGCTATTGGATTATGAGCTCATTTCGACCGCATGGAGAATGCCTGCAAGCCTGCGGATGCAAAATGGCGAGATCGGGAAAATGGCATTGCGAAAGCTGCTTGCGCGGCGCGTGCCGGAACACATGATCAACCGGCCGAAACGCGGCTTCGGGGTGCCTCTCAACGAATGGCTACGAGGTCCACTTCGCAACTTGGCCGACGAACATCTGGCCGCTGCCAAGGTGGATCAGGTAGGTTATTTCGACAGCGATGAGGTAAGCAAGCTGTGGACTGAACATCGTTCGGGCCGGCGCAACTGGGGCTTCCATCTTTGGAACTGCATCTGTTTCAGCATGTGGCATGGCCGTTGGATGAAGCACTAGGCATATTCGATAGCTCAGGAGGCTTCCGGCGCAACCTGTGAAGCGGAAGCCCGCCTCAGGCTTCTCCACATTGCGACATCCAGCATGATCGCATTGACTGCACCGAACCCGATATGCGCAAAGCTTGCGCCAATCGCACCGTAAGCCGGAATTGTATTGATGGCGATGGCAAGGAACACAGCCGTCGAACATGCCGACGCGCCAAGTGCATATTGCGGGCGGTTCATGGCCAGTAAGGCCGACCGGGATGGGGCCGAATGCATGATGAGAAACACCGCGAACAACTGGGCGACCAGGATTGCATAGGCGGGCGTAAACGCAGACCCGAATGCCAGTCCGATAATCGGTTTGCCGACCACTATTGTAACTAGGATCACGCCGCCCAGGATCACAGCAAGCAGTCCTTGAACGCCGACAACCGTCCGGCGGAAGCTTTCGGTGATTTTTCCGGCCCACATTCGTGCAAGATCCGGATAGACAACCATCTGTATCATCTCGCCAGAGCTCATGGCGACTTTCGCCATTCGCTTTGCGATGTGGTAGAAACCGGCCGCTTCCGTGCTGTCAGTCAGCGCACCGACGATCAGCGTATCTGCTTCATGGGTAATCGTGCGCAAAGCGCTCGATGCGTTCGTGGTAAAGGCAAAGCCCAGAAAACCGGGGAAGTCCTTGTGCAGATTACCCATGCGCGCACGAAACGGGGATGGAGTGCCTTGCTGGGCGAGCTGGCGAAACCCGATGAAGTTGTAAATCAGGGCATCGACCACTTGGCAAATGGTCCAAACCCAGACGAACGTCATCAGTCCGCTTCCCATCCAATAGAAAATTGCCGCTAGAAGCAGGCGCAGCAAGCCAGCCAGAAAGACGATATACGCCATTGTCCGGAACATGCCTGCCATGCGCAGGACGGCCGATGACATGCCGCGCAGGTTCAAGGCGATCGCGATCGCATAAATCGCCACCAACGGAACCATTTCCGGAGGAAAGTCGAAAAACGATGTCAGAATGAAGCCTGCAAGGACGGTTAGCAATGCGGCCACCGCCGCTCCGACCGCGTCGAGAAGCAGGCCGAAGAGATACAGGCGCGACATTCTTTCCGGGTCGGACGCGCCTTCTTCTGTAGCGGCGTACCGAACGAGCGGTTGCCAGGATTCAAAACGCACAACCCTTTCGCACACGCGCCCGACGGCCAATGTCAGTGCGAGTACGCCGAAGGCCTCCGGTCCCAGCGCGCGTGTGGCAAATGCGATGCTTCCGATCATGACCAGAGCATTGCCGAGATTTCCGGTCAGCAGATGGAGCACGCTTTTCACACGTGATCGCAAGACCGACTTTTCCGAAGTGCCGGGCATAGCAACACGCTTGTTCATGAAGGCGATCCCCAGGTCGCGCTGTCATCGGATTTCTGGACTGGCGCCGGGCTTGCCTGAAGCTCGTCGCGATGCCGTGGCCGAGCGCGCGGAATTTCAACGCGCGTGCAAGTCAGTATGGCGAGGAATACCGGAGCGACCCACAGCCGCGCGTACATGTGCGGAACGGTCAGCGTGAATAGCGTGAAGATCAGCAGGACTCCCACGCAGATGATCCCGCGGCGCGGATCGACCGACATGTTGGTCAAGGCACGGAACCACAGTATCGCAAGCAGTCCCAGGAAGCCGATCAGTCCCGATAACCCGCCCTCGGTCAACAGCAGCAGAGGAAAGACGTGGACTGGCGCCTGATGGATGCTGACGACCCTGAAGCTGTCTACGCCGAGCCCCAAGAACAGCGTATCGCCGGACATGCGCCAAGCCTCCTTTGCCAGTTCCATGCGTCCGGCAAAGGTGCCCGCCTCCTGGAGCCCGCCTCCCGCAAGTGCTCCATAGACGCGCTGTTCGAACGGCGCAGGTAAGGGGAAACCGCTGGCGAAATACGCCGCACCGAGCCCCACCAACGTCATCAATGCGAGGATCGCCCATTGCGGCGATCGAATGATCATTACCAGCGATACCGCGCTCAGGCATATGACAAAGCCGCCGAAACTTGCCGAGGCGATGATACCCCACAACAGGAACACGCCGCACACTAGCGCGAGCAGCCGGTTCATGAGGCCCCGATCGATCGCATAAAGCAGCAGTACCAACGCGAAGCCGGCCATGGCGCAATTGTTGTTGGCGTTCCCCGAAAACGCCCCCAGCCGCCCCATGCCGGTGATGAAATTGTTTCCGAATATTGGCGCGGTATCGGCGTAGTCGAAGAAGATATTGGCGATGTTGCCGAACGCTTGCGAAAACGTGACGCCGAGGATGTAGAACACCACACAGTGCTGCAGCGTCTTTTGATCGAAACTGGCGAACATCATCGGCAGCAGCAGGTACGCGAAACTGTATTGCAGTGCGACGACGAGCCATCGCATCACCTCACCGTTGACGACGGTGCTGACGAACAGGCTCCCCAACATCAGGATCAATGCAAAGATCCAGGCCGGCGAAAACCCCTCCATGGGCGTCAGGTTGAAGCGCGATGTGGCCACCAGACCCAGGATGACGACCAGAAACGCGCCGTCGGAGATCGTGAAGTTCAGGTCTCCCGGCCGCGCGATCTGCCAGGATACGGAGAAGATGCCGACAAGCAGGAACCCGTACAGAACGCCTGAAATCGAGAGCGGGGCCCCCTGCCGGGACCTCCTTTCGGCCGCGCGTCTGGTCGCGGCCGGCGCGTCGAGGCGCGCATCTTCGAAGACAGTGCTCATCACACCGAAATGTACTGTATCGCTTTTCCGCAGCCAAAGACGGGTTTGGCTATCGCCGCGGCTCTCTAGCGCCTCGGACCGGCAATTTTGGGTCGATGCCTACGCCCTATGGGGGAGTGCCCCTCGGCGGCAGCGAAACTTCGCCGACGCGCTATCCGGGTGAGCGATGGACACTCGCCCCGGCGGACTGCAGCGTCTGCCCTCGGCTAACCACTTTTGCGGGCGAGGTCTCAGGCTCAGTAATCATCATGCGACCGGGATGGACACTCTGTGCGAAACTGTCGGGGCTGGCCTTCGCGGCGAGCCTGGCCTCCTGCGCGGATTCCGCCGAAAGCGGCACTCAGCCGGACGCGGAACAGGAGGTCTGGCAAAAGCCCGACGTCCCCGCCTTCCCGGGCGCCGAAGGCTATGGCGCACGGAGCAAGGGCGGCCGCGGCGGGCGGATCATTCGGGTGACGACACTGGCCGATTCCGGGCCGGGCAGCCTGCGCGATTGCATCGAAACTCTGGGGCCGAGGGTCTGCGTCTTTCGCGTCTCGGGCCTGATCCGTTTCACCGGCGCTCCGCCTCGCATCCGCCATCCCTTCATAACCATCGCTGGCGAGAGCGCGCCGGGCGAAGGCATTACCCTGGCGCATGGCGGCGGCAGCGTTGGGCGCACGCCCCTTGTGATCAAGAACACGAATGATGTGATCGTGCGCCATCTGCGCATTCGCAACGACCGGGTCGGCGATGAGCGCGGAAGCGAAGATGGCATAACCATTGAGAATAGCTCCCACGTGATCATCGATCATGTCAGCGCATCATGGGCGCGTGATGAACTGGTGAACGGATTTGGTAACAACAACTTCATTACCATAAGCAATTCGCTGTTTTCCTGGGGCATTCCCAAGCACGACAAATGCGCCTTGCTCGCTTCCGATCCGGAAAGGCCACAGCATTTCAGCTTCCTGGGCAATTTGTGCGCCCATAATGGCGATCGCAATCCCGACATCAACTTCCCGCCGCTCTCCTGCGTCGAGGTCGTCAACAACGTGTTCTACAACGCCCAGTCTGAATTCGCCGAGGTCTGGGAATCCTATGGCGGCACGCCCGTGGCGATTGTCGGAAACACCTTCATCGCCGGCCCCGACACGAAATCCAACGCGATCGGCATCGTGCGACAAAGGATCGCCAGCACCGGGCCCGCGCGCGTGTTCGTTGCCGACAACGACTTCATCGGGAAATTCCTGCTGAAGGATCACGATCTGGCGGAGATCACGCTGGACCGGCCGGACTGTCCATTGACCGTCGCCCCTGCTTCGCCGCAAGCCGCCTATGCCCGCGTTCTGGCTATGGCCGGCGCATTCCCGCGCGACGCGCTCGACCGGCAGGTCGTCGGCGAGGTGGAGCGGCGCGAGGGGGCGATCGTCCATTCACCGGGAACGATACCGGCAATCCCGGCGTCTCGCGCGCCTGCCGATACGGACAGGGATGGTATGCCGGATGACTGGGAAGACGCTCACGGTTCAAATCCGGACCTGCCCGATGCCTGGAAAGATGCGAACGGGAATGGCCTGGCGAATATCGAGGAATGGCTCGAGGAACGCCATCAGCAGCTGACGGGCGGCGTCCGGTCATCGAGCACCTCCTGATGCTCGTCCGAATGCGAAATTGGCAACCATGAAAGTTCTGCACGTCATCACCGGGCTCAATGTCGGCGGGGCGGAGAACATGCTTGCCAAGTTGATAGAACAGGGCGGGGCGGACCAGGCTGAAGTCCTCTCCCTCCTTCCGCCCGGGCCGATTGCCGAACGTATTACCGCGCGGGGTGTCCCGGTGCATTCGCTCGGAATGCGGCGCGGCATGGCGGGTCCAAAAGCAATGCTCCGCGTGCGGCGACTGGTCGATCGAATTCGCCCCGACCTGATCCATGGCTGGATGTATCACGGAAATCTCGTCGCGAGTTATGCGCGTTTCGGGCTCGGGCGTAGAGTGCCTCTGGTCTGGAACGTCAGGCATTCCATTCCGGATCTTGCGAAGGAATCCTTCAAGACGAGGGCAATCTTAAGGCTGGGCGCAATTATCTCGGCAGGGCCCGAAGCGATCGTGTACAACGCACATGTGTCCCGCTCTCAGCATCAGGCTGTCGGCTATTCTTCCGGTCGATCCGTCGTGATTGGCAACGGCTTCGATACGGCCCGCTTCGCGCCAAATCTGTCTGCGCGCGATGCGGCCCGGGCAGCATTCGGGTTCGCTCCGGGTGTTTTGCGGGTCGCATGTGTTGCAAGGCTGCATCCGATGAAAGATCACGCGCGTCTGGTGCGCGCGATCGGCCGGGTGCGAAGCACGGGATGCGATGTGCATCTCGTCATGGTCGGTCACGGACTGGCCGATCCGCCTCGCGATCTTCAACAGGCGATCGAGGCCAATATTCCGTCCGATCGGATAACCGTTTGCGGCGCGCGCCTCGACGTGGCCGATTGGCTTCCGGGGATGGACCTTCTCGCCGTACCGTCTGCTTGGGGCGAGGCATTTCCGAATGTCATCGGCGAAGCACTCGCCTGCGGCGTGCCGGTGGTTGCCACCGATGTCGGGGACAGCGCGCGGATCGTGGGGGGGCAGGGCATCGTCGTGCCGCCCAATGACACGGCGGCGCTGGCCCAGGCCATACTGGCGTTTGCCGCACGCCCCGCTGCGGAACGTGCGGCCATGGGTCGGGCAGGGCGAGAGCGCGTGGTGAGAGATTACGCGCTCGAAAAGATCGGCGCTGCTTATGAGGAACTACATGCATCGTGCCTGGATATGGCGCTGTACGATGATCACTCGGGTGAGGCCGCTATTGCGCACCACCATAATGCGCGATGATCGCATCCGGACCGACAGCCTCGTCCGATTTCGTGCCCAGGAAATAAACTCCGCTGGCACCGTCGATGGCATAGTCGGCAGGGATGATCGCGTCGAAATAGACTGCCCAGAAAAACGCCAGCTTGGCGATCTTGCCGGCAGAGCGTGAGCGAAAGACGCTGCGCACGAAATAATCGACTGCCCACATCAACTGTCTTCCCGGCCCACCGGAAGATCCTGAATCGATCAGGGCAAATCGGCGGAACAGATAGCGGTGGCCGCTCTCGGTAAATCTCGTGAAGTCGTAAGCCCCTTCGTGGACCTGCTGCATGAAGGGGGTCTCGGCATAAACCAGCCCTCCGGGCTTCAGTACGCGCCGGATTTCGTCGGCCACTCGCTGCGGCTCCAGGACGTGTTCGAGCACAGCCTGCACCACGACCCCATCGAAGTAGCCATCGATGATCGGAATATCGTGCGCATCGGCGACGAACTGCACCTGCGGCGTCGAATAAATGTCGAACGCAAAAATTTTCACATCGGGATCGGCATATAGCGCCTTCATTCCCTGTCCCTCGCTTCCGCCACCGATCACGAGAACCCTGGGACAATCGGACCGGCGCTTGAGTTCGGAAATCAGGCGACAGACATTTCTGCGCGTCGATTTCTTTTCGGGCGACAGCAGGGATTTGATCAGTTTCGTGGCGAAGGAATATCGTGGCCGCGCGATCGCGCTTTCTGCATTCGTTGTTTCAAGATCTTCGCGGCGGATTACCGAATTCGCAAAATCGATGAGCACGGGTTTTTCACGGGCTACTGGAAAGTCGCAAGGCTCGCTTGCGTCGGCCGCGGTCCGCATGCTCACACGCCCGTTTTCGAATTTAAGGGCTTTTCCAGTCAGGGGACATCGGAGTGCACCGTCGAGATCTTCGATTGAAGCAAGCATGATGAGAATGCGCTCTAAAGCGGGGTAGTGCGCGAAGCGCGCCCGCTATTGAGACGAGAGGCTACTCCTGTCTGTTATGTTCACGGCAGGCTGCGCTTCCTTAGCCAGTTCTCGGTAGATCAGCGTCATCTGCTCGACGTGCCTTTCTCGCGAGAACCGCTTCTTCGCCATCGCTTGGGCACGGCGAACAAGGTCGGTGCAGAGCTCCGGAGAGCCAAGCAAATCCAGGACGGCCGTTGCCATCGCATGGGGATCGTCAGGTCGAACGATAATGCCGCAATCAGGGGTCAGGGCTTCCGCATTGCCCCCCGATTGCGTGGCCACAACGGGTGTGCCGACCAGCATGGCTTCTACCAGGGTGCGTCCAAGAGGTTCGTTCAACGCTGTCACAAGCAGCGCGTCGCAAGCCGCAATCCAGTCATGCCCCGGTTCTCGATAGCCCATCAGTCTGACCAATGACCCAGCGTGGCTCGACGCCAGCCGATCCTGCATCTCCGCGAAAAGTTCTGCGTCCTCCGGCTCGCCGAACATGACCCCCATGACCGGCCGATCGGCAATCTTTGCCAGCTCCTCTATGGCGTCGATGAACTTTATGGGGCGCTTGCGGATGATATATTGGCCGCAGTAGCAGCAGATGATCGTATCATCCGGGCAGCCCAGTTCGGCGACCAGACGCTTGCGCATGGCCGCGCGGTCGATGTTCAGATTGACGTCGAACGGGCTGTGGATCACGCGTGCCGTTTTCAACTTGCCCCAGCGCCGCGGAGGAAGCGAATATTCCGAAACCGCGACGATCTGGTCGGCAAGAACAGGGGCGACGAAACCCGTTCCGCGGGCATCCGGGTCGCCCCGGTGGTGCCACAGGACTTTCGCTCCCGCCAACTTTGCTGCCAGCGCCCAGCTCGCATGACTTCGACCATCGTTCGTATGGACTATATCGGCCTGCAATTCTTTCAGCAGGCGAGCGCGGCCCGCGATGCGAGGTACGGTGCGGAGAGTACTTCCTAGGCCGAACCTGCTGCCGACCGTAAATGGCTCCTCCAGAGCGCAGGGATCGATGACCTGCTCGAAATGGCTGAAATACTGCGCAATCCGGCCATCGGGAACTTCGACGATGACGATGATACGATAGAGGTGCTCGGAGAGCGCATCGAGGAGGCCGCGGAGGGAAATATGACTGCCTCCCAACCGATCACCGGCAAATGCGAGGCAGATGGTCGTTCTTCGCCGGGTAGCCATATCGCTAAGCTCGCTCCTCACCGGTTGCGCATTGGCCGACAGGGAAAAGGCAGGGTCACGAAACACGGCGTGACAGGGCCGATCGGCATCGAAAGGGCGCAGCATCTGAAAGCGGGACAGTCGGCGCTGGCGGCCGGAAACTCAAATTCTCTTAGGTATACCCTCCACCTGATTTGCCGCGGCTTGCCAATGTGGATCGCGCCTTGTGCCCACGACGGACATAGCTTTCCGCCCAATCACCGACCGCAGTTCGGTGCTGGCAGTTGCCGGGAACTGTTGAACAGGTTTTCGTAACGGACGTCGTCCTTTGCCAGCATGTTCAGATATTCCTCGATGTTGGGATAGCCGTCGCCGTCCGCATCCTCGTTTGCATCTGGACGGTTCGCATCTGTGTTTGCGTAACGGGCTTCCCATTCATCGGGCATGCCGTCATTGTCCCCGTCCGGCAGTGGATCGTATCCGGCCGTGATGCGAGCGAAGCCGCCGTAATCTGCAGGGTCTCCGCTCGTGAAGCCACCCTGAAAAAGGTAGGGTGCACGATCGCACGTCTGAAGATCTTCGATGTACAGCGCATCGACATTGTCCCGGCAACCGCCCCCTCGGCAGAGTATCGCCCCCGCCTGATCCAACACCGTACGCTGCGACGTTCGGGCATCGGTCAGCATCCAGGGGCGAAGGTAATTCTGGCTGATGCCGGGCGCGTAGGTCATGGCATCGACAAACATGCCCGAATTGATCGTCGTTCCGGGATAGGCGCCGAACCCGCGTCGTGCCTCGTTACCCGATCGATAGATCGAGAAGCCGAACGATGCGATCGTCGCTCGGTTGAAGATGGCTGGAAAGAACGATTCCGGGCGGTCCTGTGAAAGGACACCCTCCATGTGGGTGTTGTTGATCCAGTTGAGGTAGACGCTCCCGAACTGGTTTGAAATCAGGCCGGGCTCGCTGATGAAATTGTAGACCGTGTTGCCAATGTAATCGACCTGCCCGGTGTTGCCTGTGGCTTCAGGCGTCGTACCCGCCGCGATATTGGCGCCGCGCTCGTCGCCGTGCTGCGAAAGGTTGTAAGCGATCGTGGCTCGGTTGACGGGCTTCATAAAGAAGGTCTTGCAGTGATAATTGCCTGGATCATGGCCAGCGTCGCGGCAAAGGTTCGGGCCGACCATGGAAAACTGCACCGTGCAATCGGTGCAAACCGCATCCAGACTTTCATCCGTGCCGAACATGGCGGTCACATGGTCGAGTATCTGCCGGCTGCTGCTGCCGATGCGGACGGAATCTCCATTGCTGCTCGGCGCATCGGTGTGATTGCCATAGCGGAACCTGATATGGCGAACGATCGCGTTGGTCTGGCTTCGCGTATAGAATAGTGGTGCGTCGACCAGTCCCTTGCCGCGAACGACCTCGATACCGTTCGGCGATGTCTGACCGGCGATGTAAATGCCATCCACGGTGATCCGCATTTCCGAATTCACCACGATTTGCCCGCTTACATCGAACACGCAGTAACGCGGGCGCCCTGCAGGAATTGCGTATGGGGAGGACACCGCCAGAGCGAGTGCGCATTCGCGCAATGTGATAAGGCCATCGTCGGGGTCTGCTGTGTCGGCGAGGCTATTGATCCGGTAAACGACCGCATTGGAGCCACGGGCACTAGCCTGTGCTCCAAATCCAATCGCGGTCGGGAAGGCGAGGGGGTGGCGACTTGCCTCGGGAATGGCCCCGTCGTCCGGGTTTGCGAAGGCGGAACCGGCACCGGTGCCCGGAGTGGGCGTAGGCGTTGGGCTCGGCGTCGGCGTCGGTGAGGGCGCTGGTGACGCAGTCGGTGTCGGGGTCGGCGGAGCGCTGTCGCCGGAACCACAGGCCGTCAGCAGCAACAAAGCCGCAGGGCTCAAGAACTTCCTGGCAATTATGCTTCTGGTTCTGCTGAACGAGTAAATTTTGGATATGCGGGCCATCGTCTCGTCACCTGAAATGGACTTCGAGTCTGCGGCCCTCTTGGCATGTCTCCATACACGCGTTCTCGCGGCGGGTATCTATCCGAGGCTGCGGTCATGCGGATGAATTGGACGGGATGTGCAGGGAAAGCGCCGGGATGTGACACATTCTCCCATCAGTGCATCATGCTCGAAGGATTGACCGCACATGCATGAAAGCCTCCGCCGCCGGCAAGTAGACGGTAGAGCCGCGCACCTTTGCCAGGGCACGCAATGTCTCCGGGCTGCGCTCATCAGGAAAAGCGCGGCACTGGCTTTTGAACGCAGCAAAGGCATCCAGCTTTCGGTCGAGCGTTGCCGAGATGTCGATAAATACGTTCGGAACGAACGCCGGTGTAATGGGCGCGGCGTACCAGTTGGTTTCACTCACCGTTTCGTAACAGAGTATCTGGCTGGGTGCCTTCGCATGCCGCGGCCGCGCGGCCACCATCGCCGCCAAGAAGGTCAATTGATGGTCCAGGTGAATGTCTCCGACGAATGGCAACAACAGGGTATCGGGCTGTAGGGTTTCGACCAACTCGGCAAACGGGGCGTTGCAGTCCCGCGCCGAGAGAGTGTCCATCTCGGCAGCCGGAAGATCGAGCAGCCGCGTGTCGATCACCCCCAGAATGGCGTGCGCTCGCCGCATCTCCGCATGTACTTGCTGAACTTGCTGTGCGGGAAAAGCCGGTGACCGGCCCGTTGTGGCCACTGCGATAGTAACGTCGCCACCTTCATCTGCCAGCCGCGCGAGGGTACCTCCACACCCCAGAATCTCGTCATCGGGATGGGGGGCGATTACCAGCACCCGGCCAAATCGCTCGGCAAGCGTCATTGTCACAAATTTCCCAGGATTGAATGCAGCCTCGGCCTTTTGTTCGCCCCCGATTCCCAATCCTCAACCCGGAGCAGTCCGTCGCCTGTCATGACCGTAAAGTGCTCTTCAGTTTGATCGACAATCTGGCCCACGGTTGCGTGAAAACGGCCAGCATCATGTAAAACCGTACTGCGCCACACGGTCAGTCGCTCTCCCCGATCATATGTAAATGCGCCAGGATAGGGCTTCCCGACGGCACGTATCAATCGCTCGATGTCAGCTGCAGCAGCGCGCCAGTCTATCAAGCCATCGGCCGGTGTCCGTTTTGCTGCATAGGTCGCGTATTGCTCATCCTGCTGCAAACGAGGCGCAGTGCCTGCGGCAAGGAGTTTCAACGACCTTTCTAGCATTACCGCGAGCGCTGCTTGGTGCCTGGCATAGAGCGATTCCGCAGTCTCATTCGGCGCCACGTGGAAGAACTGCTGGTCAATCAAATCGCCATTATCGACATCGTCACCGAGCCACATGAGAGAACCCGCGGTAATCGGTTCGTTCAGGAGAATCGTCCACGGCAGTGCAGCGCGGCCGCGCAGACGTGGCAGAGGAGAGGGGTGATATCCGATTATCTTGCCGGGCTTGAGGTTCATAAATTCCTCACGGCAAATTTGAGACCAACCAATTACAAAGATGAAGTCCGCACCGGATTGCGCAATTGCATCGAGGCAATCGACACCGTTCGAATTGATCGTTCGGAAAATTCTTGCGCCTGCCGTACTGGCGATGTCGTTGAGATCAACGAAATCCGAATGTCTGCCAGCCGCCTCAAGTTCGAGAGTGACAATCAACTCGAGCGACCAGTCTGCCGAGCGAGCGATCATTTCGGCCGCCAACGCAGTACTGCCAACGCATCCCACAAGAGCCGCCTTTAACATCGCTCATCAGGCCCCACTGCTCGCAGCTATCTGATGGGGAGGAATCTTGCTGGTACTGGGGCGCCTCTCCTGCGGATGTACACCGCTGCTGTTTATCAGGCCCATTTCACCGAGCAGCTGCAAATTGACTTTGTCCACGTCGTAAACGTCCCGCGCCAACGCAAGGGATGCCTTGCCCATCAAATTAGCGCGTTCGGGCTCCGCAGTGAAACGCATCATGGCCATCGCCAGGTCGTTTTCGTCCCGCGGGCGGACAAGATAGCCGTTGATGCCGTCCACGACCGCATCGCGACATCCGGGCAAATCGGTGGTTATCACCGCACGCGCGCTGGCGAGGGCTTCCAAGATAGTGCGGGGCAGGCCTTCGCGATAATAAGATGGCAATACGAATACAGAACATGCTGCGAGATATGGTCGCACATCGTCGGTACCGGGTACAAAATCGACCTCGTACTCTGCCGCCAGTCTCTCGCTTTCGGCGCGCGATATGCCCGACGGATTTTCATCTTCGCAGCGGCCTACAATCTGAAATTCGCAATGTGGAAAGTTCCTGCGAACAAGCCGCGAAGCTTCAAGAAATTCGACGATACCCTTGTTCCGCATCAGCCGTCCGATCATCAGAAAACGTGTCGGCAGGACGACAGGAGCGCAGGGTGGAAACCGCGCCAGCGAAACACCTGATCCGGGAACCTGGATCACCTTCTGATGATGGCTAATAATTCCAAGCGCGATCATATCCTTCCGATCGTCGGCATTAAAGACGAAGGTAGCCTGAGATTTCGCGATCGCTGCGCGATATAGCCGTATCACAGCAATCCGCAGCCAACTGGCGTAGCCGGCACCTTCGGTGAAAACCTGGCCCAGCCCGGACATCAGGGCGAAGAATTTCGCACGCGAACCAACAAGGTGGGCGAGGCGAGTGGCAAGGCCGCCGTAGATTATCGGCTTCTGGGTGTAGGCCAAGACGATGTCAGGCTGTTCGCGTCGTATCAGGCGAAAGTAGTCTAATGCCAAGACGAGGTCTGACACGGGGTTGGTTCCTGTACGCTGCATCGGGGTCACCACGAACTCGACGCCCATATCGGTCAATTTGTTCTGAGTGACGAGGTCGCGATCCGGGGCGCAGGCTATAACCGTGTGGCCATTGTCGATCATGGCTTTGAGCAGGTCGCCACGAAAATTCACGAGCGAGTACGCGAGGCTCGAGAGAACGATAATCTTCATCGGAACGCGACTGCAGTGGATCGCAGCCATACTTTACTGCAATATCCACCTTGGTGCCGATAGACCGACAAACGGTATTTGTTTCGACAAAACACGATCGCGGTATGCGGTCGATTGCAAAGACCGACAACCGGACAAACGGCGATTACCCTTTCGATATGTTCCGTTGGCGCATTTGGAAAAGCCCGCTGCGCTGTGGACAGTGCCGGTTAGCCAAATTGTCGCTCGGCTATCTGGTCGGGCGTTTCTGATCGGCCTGCGACTACTCCGGCTATTGCCTGCTTGCACATGCCGCACCTTCTGTCGGGGCGGGTATCGTGTGGCACGCCATCATGATGTGCTGTTCGCCACAGGGCCGCAACATCTGGGCAAAGAAGCGAGCCGAAGTCGATGAACAAGCCTGAGAGGATCATGCAAAGCGACGGTGAGCTGGCAGCCGGAAAGGGCGTCAGCGCCCTGTTTGGCGGAAAGGTGAAACTGCGCCGCGTGCTGCGTGACATAGCGGTGATCGGCATCGATTTTGCGATCGTTGCAACAACGCTCAACGCGGCGCTTCACGTGGCGCACGTTCGTCCGTTTCCTCCATTTTCCAACAACGCCTCTTTCGCTCTGAGCTTCGCATTCGTCGCAACAGCGGTCTTCGCGCTTGCGGGCCTGTACAAACGTAGCTGGCGATACGTGAATTTCACGCAATCAGGCTTTCTCGTCGCGGTAATACTAGGCGGGACATCCCTGGCGTGGCTCATCGCATCGGTTTTTCCGCAAGCTCGAGCAGAGGCTTCCTCGCTAATTGAGGTTGCAGTGGTCCATTGGGCTTTCGCGATACTCGGGCTGCTTAGTGTGAGGATGCTGCGGCGAGGCGAGCGCCAATTTTCAGAGCGGCGAAAGTCGGCAAGCCGCGTGGGCCCAAAAGCTGCAGTCCGGAAGAAAGCAATCCTCGTCGGGTCTTGGCAGTGGGCACGCGTATCGATCGATCTGGCAAAAACCGATCATGGTTCGTCTGTTGAAATCCAAGGTGTCCTGCTGCCGCGCCAGGAAGATTCGCTTGTCCGTGGATGTGGAGTTCCGATCCTGGGCAGCCAGCATGACATTGCCAGCGTGCTGCGACGGCTCGAGTTCGAAGAAAAGCTGCCCGACCATGTCATCGTCTGCGATGACGGGACCTTCCTCAGCAATCGCGATGTCACCCGCATCATACACGCTTGCCGGGAGCGTGGCGTAGAAGTCTGCCGTATAAGGGATCCCTGGGCGCAGCTGTTGCAGCACTCGTCAGACCCCAATGGTCAGCGCCTCCCGGTTGAGGAACTGCTCGGCAGGAGCGAATACAAACTGGATAGCCAGACGGTGCTGCGCCAGATCGCGGGTCGAAGCATTCTCGTCACTGGGGCAGGTGGCACCATAGGGTCAGAGCTGTGTCGGCAGATCGCACAGATCAGGCCAGGGACGTTGGTTCTGGTCGATTCGAGCGAATACAATCTCTATCAAATCGAGATGAGCCTGCGAGAGCTCTACCCCGATCTCAATATAGTGTCCGAGATCGCCTCGATCTGCGATGCACCCGCAATCAACCGGGTTTTTGCAACCTACCGACCTTCCATCGTATATCACGCTGCCGCGCTCAAGCATGTGCCGATCGTGGAAGTGAACCCCTGCGCCGGCGCGATGACCAACATCATCGGTACTCGCATCGTGTCCAACGCCGTCTGTGAATACGGTGCGCGGGCGATGGTTCAGGTTTCGACCGACAAGGCTGTCAACCCGATCGGGTTGATGGGCGCAACGAAGCGTGTTGGTGAACTTTATTGTCAGGCTCTCGACATGTGTGGTGTCGACGACACCAAGGCACCCCGCTTCATGACGGTCCGCTTCGGCAATGTGCTCGGTTCCAGTGGCTCTATCGTGCCGCTGTTCGAGCGACAATTACGCGAGGGGAGGCCCCTGACGGTCACTCACCCGGACATCGAGCGATTTTTCATGACCGTGCGCGAAGCGGTGCAATTGATTCTGCAGAGTAGTTCGAGTGCCCTGGAAACCGAGACACAGCGAGGATCGATCTTCGTCCTCGATATGGGCAATCCGGTCCGGATCGTCGATCTCGCTCGACGCATGATCACGCTCTACGGTCTCGAGCCGGACGAGGACGTTCCCATTGAGTTCGTTGGATTGCGACCCGGCGAGAAGCTTTATGAAGAGCTGTTCGACATCTGCGAGGAGCAAATCGAATCCGGCATCGAAGGGATCTTCGAGGCACGCTCTCGCCCGATCCCCCTGCCGTTCATTACCATGGCCATCAATCGCATTGCCGAGCTTGCGGTAGGCGGGGAAGATGAGGGGATCGTGCGGCTGGTCCATGGTCTTGCGCGCTATCCCGCCAAGGGCAATCACAAGGATCTTCTGGACTATTCATCTGCGGCAGAACTGGTGACCAAGTTCGAGAGCGCGAGCTTAACGGAGACAGCGAATGACCGCTGAGGCCGTGTCCATGAACGCTCGACCGCAAATCGGTGTCCAGTCGGCCTGGCCCAGGTTTGAAGCAGACGAACGCGAAGCTGCGCTGAAGGTTCTTACCTCGGGAAAGGTCAACGCGCTCGTTCACGGGGGCGAGTGCGATGCCTTCGCTGCTGAATTTGCGGAATTTCTCGGTGTTCAGCACGCGATCTGCATGGCGAACGGCACGGTTACCTTGGAAATCGCTCTGCGTGCGCTCGGAATTGGTGCCGGTGACGAGGTGATAGTGCCGGCACGCAGTTTCTTTGCGACAGCGAGTTGCGTTGCGGCGGTCGGGGCGATGCCGGTATTCGCTGACGTCCTAACACCGTCTCAGAATATCGATCCAGCCTCGGTTGAACGAATGATCACCTCGCGGACAAAGGCCGTGATCTGCGTGCATCTGGCAGGATGGCCATGCGATATGTACGCGCTTGCCGATCTCTGCGACCGGCATGAGCTGTTCCTGATTGAGGACTGTGCCCAGGCGCATGGGGCAGAAATCGACGGACGCAAGGTAGGCACATTCGGCGATGCGGCGTCCTTCTCCTTCTGCACCGACAAAATCATGTCGACCGGAGGGGAGGGCGGACTTCTGGTGATGGGCGATCACACTGCGCACGAGCGCGCCTGGTCATTGAAGGATCATGGCAAGAATCCGCACAAACTATCCGACGGGCAAGGGGCTCCCGGTCAATTCCGTTATGTCCACGACAGTTTGGGGACCAATGCCCGGATGACAGAAATGCAGGCTGCGATCGGCCGTGTGCAATTACGCAAGCTCCCCGATTGGTTGGCAGTTCGCAGCGCCAACGCAGGCTATCTGTCAAATGCACTGGCGAACCACCCATTGGTCGAGACCCCCGAACCGCCCGCCGGCGTGACACATGCCTGGTACAAATATTATTTGATGATCCGGCCGGAAGTGTCCGATCCAGCCGCACGGCGGGGCCAAATCATTGCGGATCTTATGGCAAGCGGGATTCCTTGTGGTTCGGGATCCTGCCCTGACATGAGCCAGGAACTGGCCCTGAAGCCATTTGGATGTTCCCGCGATGGCGAACTGGCTTCCGCCCACGCGCTTGGAGAGCGTACGCTTGCACTTCAGGTGGATCACACACTTGATCAGAACGACATGAAGAGCATCGCGGATGCGGTTTTGCGGATTTCCCTATGAGGCAGGTGACACTCTTCGGACCCCCGCTGCGAAATCAGAAGAGCGAGGCCAATCTGCTCCTGAGGCGATCAGGCAGCAGCGCCAGGTCCGACCGGCGATACTCTTCCATTCGTCCGAATTTATCATCGAACACCGTAATGATCGGGGAGCCGTGACATGATGCAACGATCGAAAGAACTCGTACTGACAATGACCTTCTTGGCAGCATTTGCGCTGCTCGGTGCGTGTTCGTCCCCTTTGGGGAGCCTGCCGCCGGTATCCGCCGCTTCGGCGTCCGAGTATAGGCTCCAGCCTGGCGACGAACTCCTTGTGACGATCCAGGATGTTGCGCAAGCAGACCGGTCCTACATCATCGACAGCAGCGGCACGATTTCTCTTCCACTGCTGCAAGAGGTGAAAGTTGCTGGGCTCAGCGTGCGGGAGGTCGAAAACCGCATCGCTGAGGGGTTCCGGGCGCGGGAACTCCTGAAGAACCCGATCATCTCGGTGCAACCGGGGGCGCTGCGTCCCTTCTACGTGATCGGCGAGGTGAACTCGCCCGGCGAAATCAATTATCGGCAGGGTATGACCGTACTCTCGGCAATTTCGGCGGCCGGTGGCTACACCTATCGCGCGCAAGAGGGCCAGGTCGAAGTCGTCCGCACCGTAAATGGTCAGGAGGTTCGCTCCAAAGCGAGTGAGGATACTTTAATTCAGCCTGGCGATCGTATCAGGGTCTATGAACGGTGGTTCTGATGCGAAATGGCAGGTTCTGGGTTACCCTGACGGCAGCGTGCGCAGTCTCGGGCATCGCTAGCCCTGTCAGCGCCCAGGAGATCGGTTCGACGGCCCCGGCGATCCTTGCGAAGGATCCCGAATATCGCCAGTCGCCAATCCGCGTCGGCCCTTTCACCCTTAAGGCCGGTACCGAGGCTGATGGTGAATACAATAGCAACGTGTTTGCGGAACCGGTCGCTGCTCGGAGTGACTTTATCGCGCGAATTCGGCCTTACGCTGAGATCGAACATGCTGCTGGCTCCTTCACCACGTCTCTTTCGGGGAAGTTGGACGCTCGTCGTTATGCCGATTTCACCAGCGAGAATGCCGAGGCATATAATGCGACACTGACAACCCGGTTTAGCCCGAGAGAAGGTGAAGCACTTTTCCTGACCGGATCGATCGACCGCGCAATCGAAGATCGCGGCGACCCCGAAGCGAGAAGGGTACAGGGTATCGGCCCGCGTATCTATCGCATTGCAGGCGGTAGTGCGGGATACACGCGGCAAGGCTCGCGCTTTCTGATCGAGGCGGTAGGAGACGCACGAAATGTCAACGCACTCGATCCCATCGACGATGATCGCGACTACTCAAGCTACTCTGCCAGACTGACGGTGGGGTATCGCCCTGGCGGGCCGTTCTACTTCACCGGCACGGGATATTATAACCGGCTGAATTTCCGCCTGCCCGAGGCTGTTACGAACGTCGACCGTGACGTATCGACCATTGGCGGTATGGTTGGGATCCGATTTGCTGATGGTGGCCTGATCAGCGGCGGTGTCAGTGCAGGTGTTTTTCGCCTTAAAGCCGACGATGACTTACGCCCCGACCGGACCGGCTTTTCGATGCAGGGCCTTTTGACCTATCGGCCGCGAGAGCGAACTGCACTTAATCTCAATCTGTTCAGCGGCGACGTCGCATCATTTCGAGCAGGTGGCTCGACGCGCAACGAAACGAGAATCGGTTTGTCGGTCGATCAGGAGATTCGCCATAACCTTCTTGGATCAGCCGAGATTGGTTGGGAGCGAACGAAGTTCGTTGGTTCAAATGTCAGGCAGGATCGCGTTCGCGTTGGCGGCGGCCTGGAATATCTCGTTAACCGTCGGCTGTCGGTGTTTGGAAGGGCAAGCTACGGGACCCGCAGCGGTGACGATCCGCTCGATGAGTACAATCGGTTTCAAGCGGGGGTGGGCGTGAGAGTTCGTTTGTAAGATCGAACGAAGGTCTTGGCGTTATTTCGTACGCGCAAAGCTCCGATGATGCTTTGCGGTCTACATATCAAAATGGGCTAACCTGAATAACTCTGCTTCAATACCGATGGTCAGATGACAACCGGTCGCCTTCCAGCACAATGTTGACCGTCGAATTTCCTCGGAAAGCCGCCTCTGCAAGAGGCGTAACAGGCTGTTGATCATGGCAAATCTAGTAGAAGTCAGCGAGTTCGAAAACCATCCGCCTGCGGAACGAAGGCTCCCATGGACCTACCGGCCGGAGGCCGCGACGCATCACGCGTTATCCCTGCGCGATTTTGTCCGTCTGCTGGAGCGTCACAAGAAACTGATTGTGGTGACGATCGCCGCGGTCACAATTTCGGTTCTTGTGTATCAGCTCTTGTCACCGAATCTCTACAGCTCCTCCGCACAGGTACAGGTGCAGCTGCTCGACGAAGTCGGGATCAATCAGGCCGACATCAGCAATCGCAACGAAGTGCGCGTGGTCAATGCGGTTCGCCTTTATCGCTCGCGGTCGTCGGCTGAATCGGTAGTGGAAGATCTAGATCTTCTCAGCGATCCGGATTTCCGTGCGGAGGTCGGAGAATTTCCGGAAGAAAAAGCGGCGCAAATGCATCAGGCCATCAATACGCTTCTGAGCGCCTTGACCGTCACGAGCGAGCCGAGTTCCGATCTTATCGAAGTCACCGTTACGACAAAATCTCCTGAGCTTTCCGCGAGGATTGCCAATCAATATCCCGAATCTGTCGCTAAGGTGCGAACGCGCCGTGGAACCGAGCAGAGGGAAGAGTTGCTGCAATCGCTGCTTGCCGAGCGCGCGGATCGTGAAGAGGCAGCACGAAATGCCAAGACCGAACTCGCGGAGTTCCGCCGGGATGCGCGAATGCCGTTCGGTTTGGGGACGAATGAAAATCTGTCGTATATGAACCAAATTGCCGCAGAGGCAGCATCGGCGAGCGCCAATAGCGCAGGCTCTTCTTCCCGAAGCGCCGTCATCGCGAATGCAGCCGGCCTGCGCAGTACGGCACAGGCGACATCGGCCGCGGTGGAGCAACTTCAGCGTCAACAGGCGACGCTGGTTGCCGAACGTGCCCGGCTGGGCGCGACCTTCGGATCCAACCATCCTGACGTCGTGCGCGTGACTTCCGAACTGTCGTCAGTCGAGTCCGCGCTGGCGCAGCAGCGAGCCCAGGCCCAGGCAGCTGCGCAGGCGGTTGCCAATGCCGATGCGGCACAAATGCGCGAGGTTGCTCGCAGCCAGGCTGCGCAGGATGCGGCGCGGGCCGGGCGATTGCGGGGCACGCTTGCTGCGGTTCAATCGCAGGCTTTTCAAAACAACGAAAATTCGGTCCGTCTGTCCGAGCTTGAGCGCAACGATGCGCTTGCGAACGCGGCATTTTCCGCGATAGTCGAACGCATCGAGCAGGTTCGCGCGCAGATGCAACTCGAAGGAGTGAACACAACCGTCGTTTCACCTGCCGTGGCTAACTTTGACCGCATATCGCCAGAACCACTGAAGCTTACGCTGCTCGCAATGCTGGGGTCGGGTGCATTGGCGGTGATGATGGCGCTTGGACTGGAACTGGCCGACGGCCGCGTGAGGACTTCGGCCCAGGTCGCGCGCCACTTCGGGCTGCCGACTCTCGGCATGTTACCGCGCATCGATTCGGGGCTATCCGACCAAATCGGCGAGAGCCCGGTTATCCAGAGCCCGCAATCGCTCTTTGCGGAAGCTGCGCGGGCTACCTATTCGGAGATGCGGGCATTGCGCACGAAGAGCGGTTCTCAATCCGTGCTCATCACGAGCCCGCTTCCAAACGACGGCAAATCGACCGTCTCCCTAACCTTGGCCGCTGCAGCCAAGGTCATGGGGCAAAGCGTGGTGCTGGTCGATCTCGACCTTCGCGCTATGGGTTTGCTGAAGAACGTTCAGAGCAATCTCGATACACCCGATATTGTCGACGTACTTTCGGGCCATGCAAGCCTCCAAAGCCTGCTGGATGATCACTCGGCGCTGCTCAAGGCACCAGACGGTATCGATCAGTCCGTGGGTCAGAGTGAAGGGCCGGAGGATGAGGGGCGGATCGTATTGCTTAGCGCCAAGCAGCCGGTGGATAACCCGGCCGCCCTTCTGAACGCACAGAGCTTGCGGCACCTGCTAGCGGAGCTGAAGAACCACTTCGACCTCCTGATCATCAATGCTCCTGCCGCCCTTGCTGTGCGGGATGCCCGGGCAATGTGCGACTTTACCGATCACACCCTGGTCGTTTCGCGCTGGGGACGGACGACGATCGAGCAGATGAACGCAACCCTGGAAACCCTTTCCGGGCGCGCCGATGGCGTCGTCTTCGATCATGTCGATTACAAAGAACATGCGCGCCGGCAATATGGCGATGCGATCCAGTTTTACGTCGATGCGTCTGATTACTATTCGGATACCCTGTACGCGCCGCCTTCGATCAAGGACCGGATCATGCGGATCTTCCGCAAAAGGCGGGGCCTGGAAAGTGAAATGGCTTGATACGGTAGTTGTTCGATCATGATCTCGCGTATCACGGCTCTGGCACTGCTCGTCCTGCTGTTGCCGCTGCTTTTGTGTCTCGGGGTGCTGGTGGCTCTGACCATGGGGCGTCCGGTTATTTTCCGGCAGGCCCGCGCCGGCGCAGGGGGTGAGCCGTTCACACTCCTGAAGCTCCGCTCAATGAGCGAACAAAGAGATAGTGCAGGGGAGCTTCTGTCCGATAGCGAGCGGACTACGCCTGTCGGACGGTTTCTGCGGCGATCCCGTCTAGATGAGCTGCCGGGGCTGCTCAATGTGGTATGCGGCGATATGAATTTCGTCGGGCCGCGACCGCTCCTTCCTGAAACGATCAAAATGAAGGGCGAAGCCGGACGGGTGCGTGGCGAGGTTCGACCGGGGATTACCGGTTGGGCGCAAGTAAACGGCAACACCTTGCTCTCGCTCGACGAGAAGATAGACCTTGATCTCTGGTACGTTAAAAACCGCAGTGCCTTGCTCGACGCCAGGATACTCATTCGAACAATCCTAGTAATGATCGCTGGCGAGCGGCTTACGGCTTCTCCAGTTCGGGAAACTCCGACTTAGTGCGTTAGTTCAATCGCCTTCGACAGGTCGTCGAAGGTGTTTATTCGAAGTTCCGCACCGTGTTCGGACGACGTGGCGTCGGGAGAGTGTATTCTTCCAACCCGATCTATCTGCACTGTGCGCCAGCCGAGCGCGCGCGGCGCAATGAAGTCCTTTGCCGGGTTGTCGGCGATGTAGACGTGCATTTCTCCCAGTTCACCAGACCATTGCATTATTTGCTCGAACGCCATCGGATGCGGCTTTCCCATACCTTTCGCCAGTTCGCCGGTCGGTATGATGCAATCGAAACTCTCCTCGATCCCGAGCGCCGCGATCTTGGATCGCTGCATGTCTGCTGGCCCGTCGGTGATGATAGCACGCCGTCTCCGATCGGTCGCAAGGAACCGGTAGGCATCCGGGCAGAGCCGTATTTGAGGGGGGTGGCTGCGGTAAACCTGAACCAGTTCGTCAAGAAGTGAAGGGGTGGCTTCAATGCCGAAGCTTTCCAGCGCGAGGTCGAAGATTTTGCCTCGCGCGCCTTCGACAAAAAGCCGCCAACAGGTCCCGTGGCTAACCCTATTGCCATATTTGTCGGTTAAGTGCGTCTCTACTGCCGTAAATCCACCTGAAGCGAAATCGCGCTCGAGATACAGCGTGTCATCTAGATCGAAGACCAGCACATGGGCAGGTGGCGATTCACAGGAAGACAGCACTGTCGTATCGCAACATGGTGAGGCCGTCTTGCCAGTCGTGGCAGGCAACCAGCGGCATGCCGATGGCAGTACGCAGGACATTCTCGGCAAAATGGCCGCCCGCGTGATCAGCAAGCGGATAGCCGCCGCCGAACCGGGCGTTGATCTCGAATACGCGCGGACCGAGTTTAGGGTCGTCGAATAGCTGGAAACACAGAACGCCGCGTGCCCCAAGCAGGGAGACGGCGAGATTGCGAGCAATCGCATCGAAGTCAGCGCGGCGAACGGTACGTCCCTTTTCGACTTCCCCTGCGCGGACCGATATTCGAAGGTGCGGGATTGCACCGCGCATCACACCGCCCTCATCGACGAAGATGTTGATCGTATATTCATCGCCTTGGAGCGCTTCTTGAACGAGCATGGGCTCGTCATATTCGTGCTTCAAATCCGCAGGACTGCAGATCAGCGCGACGCCGCGGCTCGCACTGCCCGCCACGGGCTTGACGAATAGTGGCCATTTCCAGCCCTCCTGGCATTGTCGAAAATCTTCGAGCGTAGCGGTGTGAGGGACGGGAACGCCGGCGTTCGCGAGAACGTCCATTGTGCGCTTCTTGTCTCGCACGATGTCGATCACATCCGAAGACGACACGTGGACATAGATACCAAGAGCAGCAAAGTCGGCTCGCCGTGTCGCGAGCGGCTGCAATTCGGTGTCGATGGTGGGCACGACAAGGACGATGTCGTTCTGACGCGCGTAGTCCAGCAGGGCCGGAATATACTCCGAATGGGTACAGGGAGGTGCTGTGAAGTGCTGATCGGCCAGAGCACAAGCAGCGCTCAGTTCGGGATGCAGATCACAGGCGTGAAGCTCAAGCTTCACTCCCATACGTTCTGCAGAACGGCGGAAGCTTTCGACAAGTCCAGCGCGCCTACCGGCCGAGGTGAGCAGCATCTTGATGGGCAACCCGGTCACGCGGTCGGCTCTTTCGCTTCGGTGATATTGTGATGCAGCACCGGTGCTGCCGATAGAACTTCACTCAAGACTTCGTCCCACATTCGCATCACGCGCTGTGGTGAGAAGGCACGGACCGCCCGGCTCGCTTCACGTCCGAGCCGGTCCCGCAGCGCGCTGTCGTCAATACACTCTTGAATGGCAGCGCTCATTGCATCGGCATCTTCGGGCACCACGAGCAGACCCGAGTGACCATGATCGATCATCTCGGCGGGTCCGAAGTCGCATCGGGTGGCGATGACTGGCAATCCGGCTGCCATTGCTTCGCCGAGCACATTGGGGAAGCCTTCGTAACGCGATGAAAGAACAAATAAGTCCGCTTTACGGGTCCAGTCGCCAGGCACGACACTGTTTCCCACCAGCCTTACTTTTCTCCCAAGCCCGAGCTGGGCAATTTTATCTTCAAGAGAACTTCGCTGGGGACCTTCGCCGAAGATATAGAGTTGCCAATCTTTCGTTTCGGCCCTCGCATATGCATCGAGAAGCAGATCGAAGCCTTTCTGCTCGGTCAGTCGGCCAACCGCGACGATACGCGGTGGCTTCGCCGGAATTCGCCGCATTGGCCAAGCGCTAACGGGGTTCGGGATGATGCGCACCCGATCCGCAACGGCCTTGGGAAAGCACCTCTCGACCGCAGCCGTTTGGCAGACGATCAATTTTGCCCGCCGGTAAGCAATCGCGAGCAGGCGGTTCCAGATCGGGTTCTTTTCCTGCCGCTCTGGATTGTTCCGCTCGCTACAGACGACGGGGATCGAAAGGCCCATGGTTGCGCTGAGAGCGAGCAGATTATTTTTGGTAAGGAAAGAAACGACCACGTCCGGTCGCCTGTGGCGTAACAACCGCCTGAGGCGGCGCAGGTCGCCGAGTTTTGTCAGCTTGCGTCTCTTTGTTGCCGTATCTCCTGTGCCGATACGATGAAGTCCGATCCCGGGGTCGAAGTGATGAAAAACCGGATCGAAAGGCGTGTCGAAGCTGGCAATCTCTACGGCGAAGCCACGGCCATTCCAATGCGAGGCGATCTGCGAAATAACGCGCTCCGCGCCGCCAGCGCCGAGGCCAGAGATGACGAACATTACTTTCGGCATCGGCGAGGCTCCAGCGATCCTATTTGCGGAAAGCGCCTGCCGGTATGCACGGTGACGCTGTCGGAACGTCTCATAGCAAACCGCTTACGCGTGAAGACCGCCTCGAAACCCGCGTCATCGAGGTTCAGGTTCCTAACGACCGACAGCGACATACTTGATTCCAAGCATTTCCAGCTCGCCGCGATCATAGATATTCCTGAGATCGACCAAGACCAGACCTTTGAGCAGCGATTGAACCTTGGTGAGGTTCAGCGCCCTGAACTCATCCCATTCAGTCACGATCGCGAGCCCTTCGGCATCCTGCATGGCCGCATAAGGGTCATCGAAGTACACCACATCTTCGAACATCTGGCCGGCGTTGGGCATACCTTCCGGATCATACGCGTGAACCACAGCGCCTGCATCTTGTAGTGTTTGCACGATCGCAATTGCGGGGCTGTCACGCATATCATCGGTGTTTGGCTTGAAGGTGAGCCCGAGCACGGCCACTACTTTGCCGCGTACGTCCCCGCCGATCGCTTGAATGACTTTCCGACCCATTGCGCGTTTGCGCTTCTCATTCGTCTGGACGACCGCTTCGACAATGGTTTGCGGGGCTTCGAAGTCTTGAGCGGTCTTGAGCAGTGCGAGCGTGTCCTTGGGAAAGCAGCTACCGCCATAACCGGGGCCGGCATTGAGGAATTTGCTGCCGATCCGCTTGTCGAGGCCCATGCCGCGAGCCACCTGCTGCACATCAGCGCCCGTCCTTTCGCAGAGATCGGCGATTTCGTTGATGAATGTGATCTTGGTCGCCAGAAAAGCATTGCCGGCATATTTGGTGAGTTCGGCCGAACGACGGTTCATTTCGAGGATCGGCGATTTGTTCAGGCTTAACGGGCGATAGGCTTCGCGCATTACGCCGAGCGCTCGCGTGTCTTCGCTGCCGATTACGATGCGGTCGGGTCGCTTGAAATCCTCGATCGCGGCGCCTTCGCGGAGGAATTCGGGGTTCGAGACAACCGCAAATTCGCCATCCGGCCGGGTTGTGGCAATGATCCGCTCCACCTCGTCGCCGGTACCGACCGGAACCGTCGACTTTGTGACGACAACGGTAAAACCGTCCATCGCGCGCGCAATATCGGCGGCGGCGGCTTCGACGAAACTCAAGTCGGCATGACCGTCCCCGCGGCGCGACGGAGTGCCGACAGCGATGAATACGACCTCTGCACGAGCAACGGCAGGGGCCAGCTCAGTCGTAAACGAAATTCGTCCGGCCCGCGCATTGCGCTCTATCAGATCGGTAAGTCCGGGCTCGAAAATCGGAACCTTACCGCCTCGCAACGCCTCGATCTTAGCTTCATCGAGATCGACGCAGACAACGTCGTGCCCGAAATCGGCGAAGCATGCGCCGGAAACGAGGCCGACATACCCGGATCCGATCATTGTGATCTTCATCGCATTTCCACTTCGCTATTCGCGTACGAGAGGCAGGGCACGTTAGACGTACTCGCCCAGGGCCTCAGTCGGGTGGCTAAAACCAGCAACTGACGCTTGGAGGTGAAGCCGGAATCTCCGGATTTCCTCGACACCAGGGCGGCCAGGCGAATGGTGATTATATCTCCACCAGGCCTCTCACGAGCAAACGTCCGGTGAGGTTCAGGCCTTTACCGCATGCTCCACGGGACGCGTCTCGGCCAGCATAAACGGGCGTGGCGCGCCGGTGTCACACGTGTCGGCAGGCTTGCTCGCCGCCTCTATCGCCGCGACGGGAGCGCGTACCTTAATTTCGGGCATGGCAGCCTGCACCCCATGATTGACGGCGCAGATCGCGGCTTGCGTACGGTTCTGCACATTAAGCTTGCGCAGAATTGCCTTCACATGAACTTTCACAGTCGCTTCGCCAATATCGAGACGGCGAGCGATCACCTTGTTGGGGTAACCCATAACGAGGCATCGCAGAGTAGCGATCTCCCGCTCGGAAAGAAGGTTCGAAAGGTCACCTTCGGCCTTTGTCCGGTCGGCTGTTGCCAAGGTGAAGTGCGGCAACTGTTTCACCAGTTCTCCCGGAACAACTTTCTCACCACGCGCTGCCAATTGAAGGCAGTTAACGAGGGACTCGCACGAGATTTCCTTGAGGATATAACCGTCCGCGCCGGCTTCGAACACATCCACGAGGCAATCGACTTCGAGACCTTCGTGCAAGACGACTAAGCGTGTATCCGGAAACGCCTGGCGCACAGCATGGACATCTTCGGCAATATTACGGGACGCATCGGCGTCGAAGACTATCATTCCGACAGGGACTGCAGCGTGATCCTTGGCTGAAATCATGGCGGAACAGGTTTTGTGTAAACCTACAACCGAAAATTCTTCATCATACAGGATGGACTTCAGTCCTTCACTGACGATCGGGTTTGAGCAGATAAGTGAAACACTCGTTGATACCGTACGCATGATACGTACCCCCCAAGTTGTTTAAACTATGCTTCCCTTTTCTTATTCTTCATCTATGGTTCTACACAGAAATCGCACACCACCTGACCCCCGCTTAAAGCGAGAAGAGGCCTTTTGATTGTGGGTGCGACTGGCCGGTTAATCGATTCGTTAACCTATTCTCTTTGGTAAAACACAATCATACTGATTACCAGTGGATTCACCTGCACTCTTTCCGCCTGTCCTAAATCTGGACATCCTGGACGATTAGACACAATCGTGAGCGTGTGAGCGCAAACAATCTCTGATTTTCGGATCCACCATGCTTGTATCGAATTCGCCCGCATGCGTATTCTGACGGGATGTTTCAGCACGAACCAGCGTCGGTTCGACGGATCACCGGCGGGCGGGGGACATGGTGGCGTTTAATTGACTAAACTGAATGTAGCCATCTGGGTAATCATCGCGGCGCTCCACCTCGCTGTCATCGCCAGGGCAGTCCTGTTGGCGGGGCGCGATCCCTATGCACGTGCGGCGTGGTTGCTGCTGCTGATCGCTTTGCCCTTCGTCGGGCTGACATTGTATGTTCTGTTCGGAGAGCCGTGGACGTCGAAGAGGTTCAGGCAGCGCGGACGCCTTGTATATGAAGAGCTGCTCCCTTTCGCACCTTCGCCAGCGATCCATTCAGGCGCGAAGGGACCGAATGCAAATGCCTTCCGCACTTTCGAGGGGGCATCGCGCTGGCCCACTTCCACTGGCAACCTTGCGCGCCTCGCGCCTGATTCAGATACTGCCATCGCGATGCTCGTGGAGGACATCGACGCGGCAGCGCAATCGGTTCACTTGTCATTCTATATATGGCTCGACGATAACAATGGCAGGGAAGTCGTTGAAGCGGTCTGTCGCGCTGCCCGGCGGGGGGTGACCTGCCGGATTGCAGCGGACGCAATAGGGTCGCGCGCCCTTATTAACTCCGATTTGTGGACGATGATGCGCCAGGCGGGCGCCAGACTTTGCAAATCGTTGGAAGTGCCGTTCGGAATGGCTTTCCTTGCCGGGCATCGCACGGACCTGCGCAACCATCGCAAGGTTGCCGTGATAGATGGAAGCATAACCTATTGCGGAAGCCAGAACTGCGCCGACCCGGCATTTCTCATCAAACGGAAGTTTGCGCCCTGGGTCGATATCCTCGTTCGTTTCGAAGGGCCGGTGGCGCGCCAGGCGGATATCATTTTCGCATCTGCATGGACTGTCGAAACTGGGGAGGATCTTGGCGCGGTAATGTCTGCGCAGCCGCCTCGGGCGTCGCCGACAGGTATTCCTGCAATTGCGACGGGGACGGGCCCGCTCTCACCTCGCGGAACTATGAGCGAGATGTTTGCTGCCGTGCTCGCCGCAGCACAGAGCAGCGCGACTATCACCACACCCTATTTCGCGCCCGATCCCCCGCTACTGGCTGCAATAGTTGCCGCGGCCCGACGCGGAGTCGCGGTTCGTATCGTATTTCCCCATCGTAACGACAGCCGGATCGTCGGCGCCATTGGCCGAGCTTATTATCCGTTACTTGTAGAGGCTGGTGTCAAAATCTTCGAATTTCGAGGTGGGCTGCTGCACGCGAAGACGATGGTGGTCGACGATACGCTGGCCTTGATCGGATCGTCGAATATGGACCGGCGCAGCCTGGACCTTAATTTTGAAAACAACATTTTGCTCGAGTCCCCGGAGTTCGCAACTCAACTGAGCGACCGGCAGAATCTCTGGTTGGACGATGCTATCGAGATCGATTCCGATAACGTTACCCGGCGCCCCCTGGCACGCCGCCTTGCGGACAATCTCCTGACGATGATTGCGCCCCTGTTTTAAGTCGAGGGTGCAATGACTGCGTCAGCGCGGCGAGCGCCTCGAGCGGGTCAAGAATGCGATGAAATGGCTTGGGGCCAAGGGGCCGCCCATATGGGCCGGGCCGACTTTCAGGCTTCGATGGTGGGCGTAGCAAGGATTGAACTTGCGACCCCTACGATGTCAACATAGTGCTCTACCACTGAGCTATACGCCCGCACCATCGAGCGCCCCTTTCCGGGGCAGGCGGGCCCTTTAGCGAGGCTGATCTGGCCGCGCAAGGGCAATTCGCCAGTTATTGCAGACGAGCGCTCACGCGGTCGTCCAAGACCCGTTCGACTTCCAGTACGAGGTCACGCAAATGAAAGGGTTTTGACAGAACCTTGGCATGCGGCTGCTCACGGCTCGCCTTCAAGGTAACCGCGGCAAATCCGGTGATGAACATCACCTTTGTATGCGGGCTTACCTCATTGCATTTCTGGGCAAGTTCGATGCCGTCCATTTCTGGCATGACGATATCGGACAGCAACAGGTCGTAATCGCTTTCCACCAGGAGGGGAACGGCAGCGGTGCCGCGATCAACCGAATCCACCTTGTATCCAGCATTGACGAGGGCGCGTTCGAGATAAACGCGCATTGCATCGTCATCCTCTGCAAGCAGGATCCGTTGAGTCGCTGTGTTCGTCATGGGGGCCTTGTAGCCCCACCGCTTTAAAAAAGCATGTATCGCAAACGGGTAATGTAAATATGGGACAGTTTTTGCGCACCGTAGCCGGGGCTTGGCAATTCCGGTCTTGATTAATGATCTTTCGCGGACAACGCTCGTTCGATGCGGGAGATTCAGTCAGAATCGGCGACGGATATCGAGCTTTCGAGTGGCGGGCAGATTGCCGGATGTGCCGGACCGGCCTATCGGCTTTGGCGCTCGGCGCAATGCAGCGTTCCGGTTCTTGTATCAGTTCCACATAGCGGAAGGTGTTATCCCGAGGCGGTCGTTTCGGCACTTCGAGATTCCGCGCAGGCAATGCTTCGGCTTGAGGATCGATATATCGACGTCGTCGCCCGCCCAGTTGCGGCGGCGGCGGGGGCTAGCCTGATGATGGCAGAAGCGCCTCGCGCAATGATCGATCTGAACCGGTCGGCAGACGATATCGATTGGTCCATGGTCCGCGGCGAAAAGCCCCGTGCAATTCGGCACTCGCTTGCCAATCGTCGCTCACGCAATGGATTGGGCCTCGTACCGCGCCGCATTCCCGGCATGGGGGAAATCTGGCGGCAACCACTTGAGAAGGCCGAGCTCGATAGCTGGATCGCAGGGATTTACAGGCCCTATCACATGGCTCTAGCCAGTGAATTGGAAAGGCTGCGCGATCGGTGGGGCGCTGTGCTTTTGATTGACCTGCATTCAATGCCGCCGCTGCGGAAAACCCATCCGGAGGACCGACCGGCCGAATTCGTGATCGGCGATCGGTTCGGCGCTTCCTGTGATCCCGGATTGGTCGATCTGGCCATTCGCTATCTTTCGGCGCACGGTCGGCGTGTTGCGCACAACCGTCCTTATTCGGGAGGATACGTCCTTGATCGATATGGGCAAACCGCGCGAGGCATACATGCCATGCAGATAGAGGTGTGCCGCACGTCGTATCTCGATGCCAATCTCGATCAGCCGAGTTTTCGGGCGGGGGCGATCACTAAATTGCTGGCAGGGCTTGTCGAGACGATGGCTGCCGAGGTCGAGGCCATCAGTGGCAACCGGCAGATGCCACAGGCAGCGGAGTAGGTAGACGATAAAAAACCACCTCGCGCAGTTGCGCGAGGTGGCCAAGGTTCAGGGAGGAAATGCACTCACGTGCATCTGCCGGAAGAGCCATGAGGGGAAGCCCTGCCAGCATCACCAAAATAGGGGGGTATGAAGCCGTTTCAAGCGGTTCGGAGAGATTCGGCGCTGACTTAAAACAGTTCGCCGCAATGCGCCTCGTCAGAGGCGAGATGCCGAGGAGTGTCGGCAAGAGCGCGGCTCTCCAAAGTGGAGCGGTCGGTAAATGGAAAGAGGGCGCAACCCGCATGCGGGCGCGCCCTCGATTTGCTGGGTTTTGAGGCCTTACGCAGTAGGCACTGCCGCGGTGGCGGCGTCGGGCTGCGGGACTTTGCCTTGCTGGATCTGACGACCGAAGATCGTGCGCATCATGTCCATCGAAAAGATCTGTGCCCAGATGAGCGGCAGCAAGCCATTCTCGGTCCACTTGCGCAACTGGTCGCCGCGAAGTTCGCGCAGCTTTTCCTGATTGATCATCTGGAAACCGCGATAAACGAAAGGCTTGTCATTACCCTGTTCCGTGATGGCGACTTCGCCTTCCATCAGCAGGTCGTGGTCCTTCAATTCCTTCATGAAATTCTGCGTGCGTTGACCGGCATGCTCGAACTGTTCGCAGAAGTTGAGGATTTCCTTGGTGCCTTCGCTGGGCTGGCCATCTTCGAAAAGAGGCTGGCCATCTTCGAACTCGCCGATGTTTTCAGCAGTCGGATCGAAGCACAGCGAAAGATCGTCGCTGTTCTGGTTCAGCCGAGCAAGCATGAACGGGTAACGACGGACATAGGCAGGAATGTAAACCTGCTCGGTGACAGTGCCTTCATCGTCGCAGAAGGTGTTTACGCCATCGTTGAGGCCCATCAGTGCCAGCGGCACGGCATCGGGGCCGGTGGAAAACACGATCGGCATGTCACGCTGTGCCTGCACGAATTCATCGACTGTCAGGGGGATGGCATGCTGTTTGGCAAGCCATGGCGCCTTGGTCATCGGACGCGAGCGATAGTTCGCATGGTCCTTGCTGTTGAGCGGCATGAGGTCTTTGAAAAACAGGGGCAGGTTGGGCTGCGGCGCGCTGGCCATGGATCTCTCCGAAATTCAGTTGGATTGTCGACAAGCCGGCAGGCAAGCGTTCGAAGCGGGCGCTTTACGGTGTTGGCGCGTCGGGTGCAAGCGGCACGAGTTTGCCAGGATTGAGTATTCCCTGTGGGTCGAGCGCCTGTTTTATAGTCCGCATTAGTCCCAGCGCCACGGGATCGCCAAGCCTGCTTAATTCGTCACGCTTCATCTGACCGATCCCGTGTTCCGCGCTGATCGATCCCCCAAACTCGGTGACAAGATCATGCACAAAGGCGCTGATGATTTTGCCGTCAGTCATTTCCCACTCGCCTTGGACGGCACTTGGGGGGGCAAGTACGTGATAATGGATATTGCCGTCGCCAAGGTGCCCGAATCCAATTGCTGTCGTGCCGGGAAATCGTTTTTCGATTTCGGGAGAGGCGGTTTCGACGAACTCGGCCATGCGCGCCACCGGGACGGAAATGTCATGCTGCATCGCTGGGCCGATGGCTCTTTCTGCAGGAGAGATGCTCTCGCGCAACAACCAAAAAGCTTCCGCCTGCGCCTCGCTCGCAGAAATGACGGCGTCTTCGATGAGGTCACGTTCCATAGCGCTGTGCAGCACGTCTTCGGCGAGCCCGTCGATCGCGTCTGCGTCAGCAGCTTCGGCGACCAGTTCGACCAATGCGTACCATGCGTGGTCACTGGACAATGGACTTCGCGAATCGGGCAGATGTGCGAGCACCGACTGGAGGCAATGGTGAGGCAGCACTTCGAAGCCTTCTAGCGCATCGCCTACACGTTTCTCGCAGTGAAGCAGCAATTCGCGCGCCCTCGAAATGCTCGACAAGCCGATCCAAGCCACACGCCGCTGCGCCGTTTGCGGCACGAGACGCAATGTGGCGGCCGTAACAATTCCAAGAGTCCCTTCAGAACCGATCAGCAATTGTTTGAGATCGAAACCGCGATTGTCTTTCTTGAGCGGGACGAGGTTCGAGAAAACGGAACCATCCGCCAGCACACCCTCCAAGCCGAGAACCTGCGCACGCATGGTACCGTGGCGCAGGACCTGCGTGCCCCCGGCATTCGTTGAAACAAGGCCGCCAATCGTGGCCGACCCCTTCCCGCCGAGGGTCAAGGGAAACCGAAGGCCTTCCGCTTCTGCGGCCTCGTGCAGCGTTTGCAAGACCACACCAGCGTCGCAGGTAACCTGCTGGGCAGCGGCGTCCAGCTCGCGGATTGTGTTCATCCGGCGAAGTGAAAGAATCACGCTGTCGCCCCCGTCGTCTGGCGTGGCACCGCCCGACATTCCGCTGTTACCGCCCTGTGGTACGATCGGTACGCCATGCGCGCTGCACAGCTTCACGAAGCGCGACACTTCATCGGTCGACGCGGGAGATGCCAGCCCGACAGCCTTGCCGGTGTAACGGCCACGCCAGTCGGTCAGCCACGGTTCCACAAGATCCTTGTCGTATGTGAACCCTCGCGGCCCCAGCAATTTTGTCGCAGCGCTTCGGAACGTGTCTCTGTCTCTCATAATGCAGCGTCTTTGCCACATCCTGACAAGTGATTACCAGCACTTGCCAATCTATGCCGAACAATTAAGCCCGCATTCAAGCGTGGGGGCGCATCGGCATTCTCTGGATTTCCGCACGTCACCAAAACCTGCGGGCAGAGGAGCTTTCGTACCAACCCCATGTCCTTGCTTTCCCCCCTGGCTGCCATGCTGATTGCATTGGGCACTCCGCAGGGGACGGGATCTGACATGGCCGCACGTCATACCCAGGATAGCGAGGCTGGGTCGGTCGATCTGAAGTCGCTGTCTGCGCGTAGGCCGGCATGGCGCGGATTCGTCGACACGACGATAATACCGATCGTCAATCAGGTCAGGATCGAGCGGCGGGTTATCATGCGCGTCAGCCCGCGGCCGAGCAGCATCAGCCGAAGCATGTTGAGCGAGTTGCCGCAGCAGGCGGTTCCCCCACGGTTGGTCGAGCGTCCGCACGGAAAATGTGTCGATGCCGGGGACATCGTGGGTGTTTCCGATCGCGGTAGCAGGTTGATGATGTACATGCGGGGCCGGCACATCATTTCGGCCGAGTTGGAAAAGTCCTGCAGCCCCCGCGACTTCTACCTCGGGTTTTATGTCGAGCGTAGCGAGGACGGGAAACTTTGCGTGGATCGCGACCGGCTGATGTCGAGGGCCGGAGCGAAATGCAGGATTTCCCATTTCAGCCGCCTTGTAGCGGTGGGCGGGGATCGCTGAACGGCGACTAACGCCGTTTTCTTGACTTTTACCGCATTTCCGGCGAAGGGCGGCGCCAGCCGATGCTGCGCATGCGCAATTTCGCGTCGGCCCATGTTCCAGGGACAATTTCGAACCACATGACTTTTGCCGATCTCGGCCTTTCCGAAGACTTGCTCAGGGCAGTAAGCGAAGCCGGCTATACCGAGCCGACCGACATCCAGCGCGAGGCCATCCCGCCGGTGCTGATGATGAAGGACATCATCGGTATCGCCCAGACGGGTACGGGCAAGACGGCGAGTTTCGTGCTGCCCATGATCGACATCATGGCCAGTGGCCGCCGCCGGGCGCTGATGCCGCGTTCGCTGATCCTGGCGCCGACCCGCGAGCTGGCAGCCCAGGTCGCCGAAAACTTCGAGAAATACGGTAAGAACCACGATCTCAAGCTCGCCTTGCTGATCGGCGGCGTGCAGATGGGCGATCAGGTCAAGGCGCTGAACGAAGGCGTCGATGTGCTGATTGCGACGCCGGGTCGCCTGATGGATCTGTTCGAGCGGGGCAAGATCCTGCTGAATGGCTGCGAACTGCTGGTTATCGACGAAGCGGACCGCATGCTCGACATGGGTTTCATCCCCGACATCGAGTTCATTTGTTCGAAGCTGCCCGAAACGCGGCAGACGATGCTTTTCTCGGCGACGATGCCGCCCCCGATCGAGAAGCTGACAAAGAAATTCCTCAATAATCCCAAGCGGATCGAGGTCAGCCGCGCCGCGACCACGAATAAGGACATTACCGCTTTCAAGATTCCGGTGAAGAGCCGCCAGAAGCGCGAGACGCTGCGCTGGCTGCTCAATCACGACCAGGTCGAAACCGCGATCGTCTTTGCCAACCGCAAGACGACGGTGCGCGAGCTCAACAAGAGCCTGCAGCGCCACGGATTCCGCAGCGGCGAAATCCACGGGGACATGGATCAGTCGAATCGCCTGAAGGAACTCGACCGGTTCAAGAAGGGCGAGATCAACATTCTCGTCGCATCGGACGTTGCAGCGCGCGGCCTCGACGTAAAAGGCGTGAGCCACGTGTTCAATTTCGACACTCCCTGGCACCCGGACGATTACGTTCACCGCATTGGTCGTACGGGCAGGGCGGGCGCCAAGGGCCGCGCGTTCACCTTCGTGGCAGAGGAAGACGCCGAGGCGATCGCCAACGTCGAGAAGCTGACCGGTGCGAAAGTACCTGTGTTCGGGAAGAAGGACGTGCGCGTCGATCTGGTCGAGAACACGCCGAAGCCCGAAGAGACGGCGCAACCGGAAGAGCATCCCCAGCGCAGCCGGAAGAAGCGCGAGGACGACGATGTCGCGCCGCGGACCAAGCCGGAGCGAGCGCCGAAGGCCAAGCGCGAACCGCGCAGAAGCCGTAACGAAGACGAAGCGCCGGTTGCAGCGGGCGAATGGAACGGGCCGCGCCCGGGCTTTCTCGACATCTCCGCCACCTGATTTAACGGGTTCCTAACTACAGCCGCGGCATATCGGCGGTTTATGGAAACGATAGCCCACCACGCGCTGATGGCGCTGACTATCTTGGCGATGGCCGGTTCATTGTTTGGTGCGCTGGCTCTGGTGATCAAGCGCCGTGCGATTGGAAAAGCGCTGATGCGCGTGCATGTTGAGTTCACTACAAACCTTGCGTTGATGCTGTTTAATATCGTCCTTCTCGCTCCGCTATTCGCCATGCCTGAAGGGTTCATTCGCAATCACATCGCTGTGATGCCCGCGCTGATGGCATTCTGGAGCAATAGTTACGATGTGATCGTCGTCGCAGTTACCGTGCTTGTGTCCGATTTTGTCGTTTACTGGCGGCATCGAGCGGAACACCATCCCATACTCTGGCCGATCCACGCAACCCATCATGCAGACACGGCGCTGCATTGGCTTTCGGTGCAGCGCAAACACCCACTGAGCAAGCTGTTTAGTGTACTGATCGACGTCTGGATCCTTTTTTTGATCGGCTTCCCTGAATGGGCGATCGCAACGGCCGGCGTTCTTCGCAGTTGGTGGGCATTTTTTATTCACGCCGATGTCCCATGGACTCTGGGTCTCTTGGGCAAGGTAATGATTTCACCAGCCGCGCATCGGCTCCACCATATTCGCGACGAAGCGCTGATGGGGGCCAATTATGGCAATACGGTCACGCTGTGGGATCGGCTTTTCGGAACCTATCGGGACCCGGCACCCCATCTGAATTGCGAGACGGGCATCGCGGAAGGAACGCGGGGCTTTCTCGGTGAGCTAGGTCGTCCATTCGAGGGGCGATACTGGAAGCGTGAAAGTGCGCCGCTTGCGCAGGGATGCGATGAGGCGGTCTAGTCGGCCAGGGTGACGAAGCTGTCGAGCACGCGTTTTTCGCCGGCTTTTTCGAAATCGATCGTCAGCTTGTTGCCTTCCTGGCCGGTTACGGTGCCGTAGCCGAACTTGTCATGGAAGACGCGGGCGCCATCGGCGATGTCGCTGCGGGGCTTGGCGGCGAAGCTGGCGGCGCTGCGGCCCGGTTCGGCTATACGCTTGGGCGTCGCATCATATTTCGTCGACAGGGCCCGCTGCCATCCGGGTCCACGCGTGCCCGAGCGATCCGGGCGGTTGGAGGAAACGTGGGCGAAGGGGTCGTCGGTCTCGCTCCAGTTCGCGCGCCAGAGCGAGGCACCACCGGTCATGGTGGTTTCGCTCTTCACGTGTTCTTCGGGCAGTTCCTCGATAAAGCGGCTGGGTATCGAACTCGTCCACTGCCCATAGATGCGGCGGTTTGCGGCGTGAAAGATCGAGCAGCGGCGCTTGGCGCGCGTGATCGCGACATAGGCGAGGCGGCGCTCTTCCTCGAGGCTGGCCAATCCGCCTTCGTCGATAGCGCGTTGGCTGGGGAAGACGCCTTCTTCCCAACCGGGGAGGAAGACATGATCGAACTCCAGCCCCTTGGCCGCATGCATGGTCATGATGGTTACTTTCTCACCGTCATTGGCCCGTTCATTGTCCATTACCAGGCTGACATGTTCGAGGAAATCGCCGAGCGTGTCGTATTCTTCCATGGCGCGGGCAAGTTCGGTCAGGTTTTCGAGGCGACCCGCGCTCTCGGCGCTGCGATCCTTCTGCAGCATGTCCTCGTAGCCGCTTTCGGCAATCACCGTGCGCAACAGTTCGGACGGCGTGATCTGTTCCGATAGCTCCCGCCAGTGGACAAACTGACCGAGCAGGCCGATCAAAGTGTTGCGCGCGCGCGCCGGCAATTCGTCCGTATCGCACAGATCGAGACTGGCGGCGGCCAGCGGCGTCTGCGTGCGGCGCGCATGGCGGCGCATGGCTTCCAGCGTCTTTGCGCCAAGGCCGCGCTTGGGCTGATTGTAGATGCGTTCGAATGCCAGATCGTCAGCCGGCTGGGCAATGGTGCGCAGATAGGCGAGCGCGTCTCGGATCTCGGCACGTTCGTAGAAGCGGAAGCCGCCCACAATGCGATAGTTGAGGCCGATCTGGATGAAGCGGTCTTCGAATTCGCGCGTCTGATATTGTGCGCGAACGAGAATGGCGACTTCGTCCAGCGGAGCGCCTTCGGCTTCCAGCCGCTCTATCTCTTCGCCCACGCGGCGCGCTTCTTCGGGCGCATCCCAGACGCCGATAACCCGGACCTTTTCGCCGGCGGGCAGTTCGGTCCACAGCGTCTTGCCGAGCCGTTCGCTATTGGCATCGATAAGCCCCGATGCCGCGGCAAGGATCTGCGGCGTGGAGCGGTAGTTCTGTTCAAGCTTGATCACAGCTGCGCCAGGAAAATCCTTTTCAAACTTGAGGATATTGGCGACTTCTGCGCCGCGCCATGAATATATGGACTGATCATCATCGCCCACCACGCAGATGTTCTTGCGCGCTTGGGCAAGCAGACGTAGCCAGAGGTACTGGACCTGATTGGTATCCTGATACTCGTCGACGAGGATGTATTTGAAACGCTGCTGATACTGTTCCAGCACATCGCGGTGATCGCGAAAGATGTTGAGGATATGCAGTAGCAAATCGCCGAAGTCGCAGGCGTTAAGGGTCTTGAGGCGGTCCTGATACAGTTTGTAGAACTGCGTTCCGCGGCCATTGGCATAAGCTTCATTTTCGACCGCATCGAGATCGCCGGGATTGAGCCCACGGTTCTTCCACCGGTCGATCAAACCGGCCAGTTGGCGGGCGGGCCAGCGCTTTTCGTCGAGATCGTTTTCCTGGATCAACTGCTTGAGCAGACGAAGCTGATCGTCGATATCGATGATCGTATAATTGCTTTCCAGTCCCACCAGTTCAGCATGACGGCGCAGCATGCGTGCGCCGATGGAGTGGAACGTCCCCAACCACGGCATGCCTTCGACCGCATCCCCGATATGACGGCCCACACGCTCGCGCATTTCGCGCGCTGCCTTGTTGGTGAAGGTGACGCACAAGATTTCGCTGGGCCATGCGCGCCGAGTTGCGATGAGATGTGCCAAACGTGCGGTGAGTGCCGCGGTCTTGCCGGTGCCCGCCCCAGCAAGCATCAACACCGGTCCTTCCGTGGTCAATACGGCATCGCGCTGGGGTGCGTTCAACTGGGCCGCATAGGCGGGAATCTGCGCCTTTTCGAGCGCGCCGGACGAGGGTGATGGGTCGGACATGAAGTCCGGAACAGCTAGGGAACGCCAAGGCAGAACACAAGCCCTGCGCATGGCCCCCCTCTGGAACCGACGACCCGTTTCCTGCGTAAGACGGGCAATGACAACGATAATGGAGACTTCTCCTATGCGTAATCTTATCTTCGCCGGCGCCGCAGCAATCGCCTTTACGGCCGTTCCTGCCATCGCGCAGGACGTGGCAGTAGATGCCGACGGTACGGTCTATGTGCTGACAGACGAGCAGCAGACCATGTATGACGGCTGGCCTGCCGACCGGCAGACGACCTATGACGCCTGGCCTGACGAGGTGCAGGAATATTACTGGACGCTAACCCCGGCGCAGGTCGAAGGCTGGTGGGTGCTGACGGACGATCAGCGCGTGCGCATTTATGAAATGACGCCTGAAGCTCGCACGCAGGCATGGACGCAGAGCTCTTCGCAGATGAGCGCTGCCCCGGCTGCGACCACTTCTGCTCCGTCCAGCACGGCAACAGCGCGTACTGCGACGCCTGCCGGTGCGTCCACAAGTTCGGCCACGCCGCGGTTCGTGAGCAAGGAAGTCACGCAGGCAACGCCGTCGGGTTACGCGGCTGCATCGGGTGAAGACGTGCCCGTCTGCCGCGGCGATCAGCAGGACGGTTGCATCAACAGCTGGGAAAAGAACAAGACCGGCACCCGTCCGCTCGAATACTGGCCGGGCAAGCCCGCGAGTGAAATCGACGAGCCACTGCCTGCGACCAAGCCAGGTTCATAACAACAGGCTTTCCGCTCGCGCGCCCGAAGCTGGCAGCGCGACGCTTGGAGGGGGCGGAGACACCATGGTGTCCCCGCCCCTTTTCGTATTCTCCTCATGGCGTTAGCGGGTTTTCCTCGAAATGATCTTACGGGGCGAGGCGCAGTTTGCCGCATTTTGAGCACATTTTACGACAAACCGGTCCGCGGCTGCGTTCGAGCCGCAGCCAAATCCCCGCACCGTCCGTTGATCCCCCATAATCGAGCACATGCGAATTGTGCCTCAGGAAGGCCGAGTGGCCAAACGAAAGGACCAATGATGCGTAAGACATTCTATTACATAGCTGGCGGCGCACTTGCTGCCGTATCTATCCCGGCTGTTGCACAGGACATGACTGCAGCGGAAACCGACACTCCCGATGCTGCGACGACCCCGTCCACGGCTATGACGGCCGAACAACAGGTTTCCTATGACGGATGGCCGACCGAGCAGCAGACCCAGTTCGACGCCTGGCCGGAAGACGTAAAGGCTTATTACTGGGGCCTTACACCGGAGCGTCAGGAACTGTTCTGGCGGATTTCGGATGAAAACAAGGTGACGATCACTGCCTTAAGCGCCGAGCAGCAGGCGCAGGCCTGGACTCAGATCGAAGCTCAGGCCGCAGCCCAGACTGCACCGGCAACCACTGCGCCCACAACAACCGCACCGGCGGCCCCTACCGAGCCGATGACTGATACTACGGCACCGGCCGATCCGATGGGCGACACTACCGCACCGGTCGAACCCGAAACGGATGCAGCCACCGATCCGATGTGATCCGTCTGGATCAAATCATTGGGCAAGGCGGAGAAGAGATACCTTCGCCTTGCCCATTTTTCTGTCCGCCACAACTTCGAGGCCGCGCAGTTCGCGCTCTTCCCTTGCCCCGGTTTCCAGCGCGACCCAAGTCGCCGGGCCGATCCATCCCAGACGCGTAAGCCGGTCGATGGCGACATGGCCTGCTCCGGTATCGTAAGGCGGATCGAGCAGGATCAGGTCGTGCGCGGCCTTTGCCGGACCGAGGCTCATCACGGAGGCCTGCTGGACGGTTGTGCGTGTCCTCGCGTCGAGGGCCTCGATATTCTTCCGGATGGATTTTACCGCATCGGCATCCTGCTCGACGAAGAGACAGGACGCAGCGCCACGCGATAGCGCTTCGAGCCCGAGCGCACCCGACCCAGCGAACAGGTCGACAACGTTAACTCCTTCGAACGATCCGAGCCTGCTTGCGAGCATATTGAAGAGCGTTTCGCGCGTGCGATCCGCCGTCGGGCGCGTAACCTCTCCGGGCGGAGCAGTCAGCCTGCGGCCGCGCCATTCGCCTGCGATGATTCTCATTTGCGGGCCCGGGTCAATTGCTTGCGGAAGCGTTCGACGTCCGCCTGACGGATCTCCACCGCCTGTCCGCGGGCAAGTTCGCCCAGTTCGAATGGACCGTAGCCGACACGCAGCAGGCGATTGACCTGCAGGCCGAGATGTTCGAGCACGAGGCGAACTTCGCGGTTCTTGCCTTCGGTCAGTGTCATCTGAACCCAGCGGTTCTTGCCCGATCCGCGTTCCAGATCGGCTTCGATCCGGCCGTAGCGAATGCCGTCGATTTCGATACCTTCGATCAATTCGTCGAGCTGCGCCTGTGTGATGTCGCCGAAGGCGCGCGCGCGATAGGTGCGCGGAATGCCGGAGGACGGCAGTTCCATCGCGCGCTTCATCTCGCCGTCATTGGTCAGCAGCAGCAGGCCCTCGGTGTTGAAGTCGAGGCGCCCCACGGGCATGACCCGGCCGGCATTCTTGGGCAGGGCATTGCGCAGCGCCGTGTAGATGGTCGGGCGGCCCTTGGGGTCGCGTTCTGCCGTGATGAGGCCCGAGGGTTTGTGAAACGCGAAGAGGCGCGGCGCTTCGGCCTGGGCGACGGCCTTTCCGTCCACGGTCACACCGTTGAGGTTGTTCAGCTTCACGGCGGGTGTGGTCAGAACCTTGCCGTCGATCGACACGCGACCGTCGGCGATCATGCGTTCGATTTCTCGACGGCTCGCTATGCCTGCACGGGCGAGTAACTTGGCGATCCGGTCGCCTTCTTCTGGTAATCGATTGTCGGCCATGGGCGCGCCATTACACACAACCCCGCCCAAGCGGAAGCGCAAGCTGAGCAGAGACCAGCGCGGGGAGCGCGTCAGTTGGCGGCGCGCAGGGCCTCTTCGACGGTTTCGTGATAGCGCCGGATGCCGCCTTCGAGTGTACCGAGGGTGAGGTGCGGAACCGCCCCCGTGGCGAGCCCCTGCTGCCCGAGCTCGGCCGCGCGGAAATCTTCACCGGCGAACACGCCGCCATCGAGCAGGGCCCAGCTGCGTTCCCAATGGTCGCGCGCCTTGTCGGTCGCAGGGTGTTCCGGAATGAGCATGAAATCTTCGACCAGCGTGCGGTCGTGCGCCTGCGGCATCATCACCATCACGTTGATGTAGTCCGGGCTGGGGATGATGAGGGCACCCGGCAGAAGTTGGTAGGCGAAGGTCACCACACGGCGCAGCTGCGCCATATCCTCCAGATCGATGCCTTCCATTTCCTCGAGCCGCCCCACAGCGCTGCGCGAATGGGGGCCGATCATATCGCCGCTGGTGGCGCCGTCCTTGAAGAAGGGGCCGATGGTCTTCGCATGCAGGCGGGTGACGTGATAGCTTTCCAGGAAAGCGTCCATGATGAGCTTCCAGTTACCGGCGACCTCGTGCGTCTTGCGGCGAAACAGGACCTGATCGCCCATGCCGAGCGCGTCGAAATCCTGTCCGATCTCTTCCGCCAGCGAGAAATCGGCTGGGCCATCCTGCGGGCAGAACCAGATCAGGCCACCGGTCTCCCTGCTGGGCAGTTCGACAAGGCCGTGGTTGCTCTTGTCGAGGCCCGGGAAGGTGTCGGGCCGGGGCAGGGCGAGCAATCGCCCGTCCACCGAATAGGTCCATGCGTGGTATGGGCAGACAAGCTTCTTGGTACACTGCACCTCGCCGCCTTCCACCAGCCGGGTGCCACGGTGTCGGCAGACGTTGAGGAATACGCGTGCCGTGCCGTCGCCATCGCGCGTGATCAGGAGCGGGCGCCCGGTTGCATCGTGAGGGACTGCCATGCCGGGGTCCGGAAGCAGCGCCGACGGGGCGAGGATCTGCGGCAGCCGATCGTAGATCGCGGCCTTCTCGCGTGCCCAGTATTCGGGATCGGTGTAGACGCTGGCGGGGACGGTGGTAACCTGCAAGGAATCGCGCATCCGCCCGTCTGCGATGTCCTTCGCCAAAGCCAGCATGCCGTCGGTTGGTCGCCGCGCCGAATGTTTGGTGTCGACATCGCTCATGACGCCTGTTCCTCTCTCTCACACTCCGTTAGTGTTGCAAATTACACGCCCGATAGGAAGGACGCTAGGGAATGGCCGCGGTCGCAGAACATAAGAAAAAGATTTCAGCCTGGCGAGCGCTTGGTCTGGCGCTCGGCAACCGCAAGACCGGCTTCATGCTGCTGTTCGGCTTTGCCAGCGGACTGCCGTTCGCACTTTTCCTGGGCACGCTGTTTGCCTGGCTGACCGAGGCGGATGTGGACCTCGAGACCATGGGCATCTTCTCGCTCATCGGGCTGGCTTACGCATTCCAGTTCCTGTGGTCGCCGCTGATCGACAAAGTCGATATTCCGCTGCTGCGAAAGCTGGGCAGGCGCAAGCAATGGATCATTCCGATGCAGCTTCTGCTGGGGGCGATCCTGGTGACGATGAGCGTGCTTGAACCGCGAACGCAGCTCGGCATGTTCTCGCTGCTGGCAGGGATCGGCGCCTTTGCCAGTGCGACACAGGATATCGCAATCAATGCATGGCGCATCGATGTCGCGGACGAAGTGGCGACGATCGATATTCTCTCCACCATCTACCAGATGGGTTATCGCCTCTCCTCGCTGGTGGGCGGCGCGCTCGGCCTGATCATCGCCGCGCGGATCGGCTGGCCGGAAACCTATATGATGATGGGCGGCATCTTGCTGTTCGTCGGCGCGGTCGGCCTGTTCGCTCCGAATGCGGAAGGCGCGGCCGAACTGACGGAGGGCGACGAACAGGTTCGCGCACTGCGCAAGGCAGGTGAACTGGTGCCTTCCGTACGGAACCGCGCACTGGCGGCCGTCGCGCTTCTATGGGCACTGGCTATCGGTGCCGTGCTGGCGTTCATGATCATGTCGATGACGTATGCGCCGGAAGATCGACCCAATCCGACCGATTTTACGCTCACATGGGGGCCGTGGATCATCGTGGCGACGATCATTCTGCCCGCACTGATCGCAGGCTGGCTGTCGAGCCAGCAGAAGCAGGGGCGAAACCTGCTTGCCGAAGATGCACCGGCCGTGGGCGGAACTGCGTATGCGCTCGACCATCTCTACCGTGCACTGGTGCTGCCCTTGGTGGAATTCGTTGGCCGCCTGGGCTGGTCGCTGGTGCTGATCCTGGCCGTCGTGCTGACCTATCGGATCTGCGATGCGATCTGGGGTACTTTCGCGTATCCGTTCTATCTGGGCGAGCTGCAGTATACCAATGACGACGTGGCCTTCGCGTCCAAGTTCTTCGGTGTGGGTGCAATCATCGCGGGGCTGGCGCTGGGGGGGCTGATGCTGACCACCATCGGGCGGATGGCAACTCTGCTGATCGGCGGTATCCTCGCAGCGCTAACGAACTTGCTGTATGCCGACATGGCCATTGGCGGTGCGAATATGCAGGCGTTCAGCGATGCAATAGGCTTTACCTATCTGATCGAACAGGTGCCGGGCATCGGCGATGCCGATCTGGCCAGACTGACTATTACCATCGCTTTCGAAAACCTGGCGATCGGCATAGCGGGGGCGGCCTATATCGCCTGGCTGTCATCGATCGTGTCGAAGAAATTCAGCGCAGTCCAGTATGCGCTTCTGTCGTCGCTGACACTGTTGGTCGGGACGCTGGGCCGCGGGGCGCTGGGCGAGATGATCGAAAACCAGGGTTATTACGACGTATTCATACTGACAACCTGGATCGGGTTGGGGGCAGCGGTGCTGGTATGCATCGAATGGTGGCGGGTCAGCCGTGCGAAGGATGATGCCGGCATTATCGCGCCAGAGGCCGGAGCCGCTCAGCCAGCCGAATGAGCTTGGTGGGAGCGCCGGGCGTTCTAGTCGGGTAGCTCGCCGTTCTGCCGGAGAACGTCCCCGGCGAGATAGAGCGATCCGGCGATCAGCACCGGCAGACCGTCTTCGGGCAGGCTGGCGAGAGCCGCCGCGACATCGCTTTGCGCCGCTGCATGGTCGCCAAAGGCTTCAGGCGGATGCCAGTCATGCCCCGGCACGGCGACGGCGGAAATGCTGGCCAGGCTATCCGCCAGCGGCGTGATGATGGCCGCGGGATCCTTGCTTTCCAACATGCCGATGATGAGATGAAGGCTTCGGCCCGAAAAGTGCCTGCCCAACATCCGCCCTGCATCGGCATTGTGCCCGCCATCCAGCCAGACTTCGCGCTGCCCGGCCAGCGGACCCGGCAGAAGGCGCTGAAGGCGCGCGGGCCAGCGCGCCTGGCCCATCCCGCGAGCGATGGCCCCGGGCGTGATCCGGAGCTTGTCCTGATGGCGAAGCATGGCCACAGCCAATGAGGCATTCAGCGCCTGATGATCGCCGGGCAAAGCGGGGCGGGGCAGGTTCAGGCTGCCGCGCCGGTCGCGATAGCTGAGGCCAAGGCCGATTTCGACGTCCCAGTCGTAATCGAGCAGCGCCAGCTGCGCTTTTGCCCGCTCCGCAGCGGTCTGGATCTGGGCGCGTGCATCGGCTGGATAGGACAGGCAGACGAGTGGAACCCCCGGTTTTGCGATGCCTGCTTTTTCGAAGGCAATGCGCGCGATAGGCTCCGTCGGAGCGCCTTCTTCCGGGGTGAGCAGGAAGCGTTCGTGATCGATGCCCAGCGATGCGATGCCGCAGGCAGCGACGCTTTCGGGTTCCAGAACATTGGTCGCATCGAAGCGTCCGCCCAGGCCGACTTCCACGACGCAGGCATCGGCGGGGACGCGGGCGAATTCGGAGAATGCTGCGGCGATCGTGACTTCGAAAAAGCTGGGGCCGAGATCTTCGCCTGCATCGAGCACTTCGGCGAGCAGTTCGGCCAGCCGGTCGTCATCGATCAGCGTTCCTGCGAGACGGATGCGTTCGTTGTACCGCACAAGATGCGGGCTCGTAGTAACATGGACCGTGTATCCCTGTTCCTCGAGCATTGCGCGCAGGAAGGCGCAGGTCGACCCCTTGCCGTTGGTTCCGGCGACATGGAAGACGGGCGGCAGGCGGTGGTGCGGATTGCCGAGCCTGTCCAGGAGCGCGCGTATCGTATCGAGGCCAAGCCTGCCTTCGGGAATGGACAGCGCGGCCAGCCGGTCGAGCTGTCGCTGCACTGCCTGACTGTCGGAGCGGGCGAAGTCCCGCATGCCGTGCCTCAGGCAGCCTTGGCCGGGGTGAGGTAATCGAGCAGGGTCGCCAGCGTTGCTTTGAGGTCGCGGCGATGGACCACCATGTCCACCATGCCATGCTTGTGCAGATATTCGGCGCGCTGGAAGCCATCGGGTAGCTGTTCGCGGATCGTGTCCTGAATGACGCGCTGCCCGGCAAAGCCGATCAGTGCGCCCGGTTCGGCAATATGGATATCGCCGAGCATGGCGTAGCTAGCCGTCACGCCGCCGGTTGTCGGATCGGTCAGCACCACGATATAGGGCAAGCCGGCTTCCTTCAGGCGGCGCGTCATCACGGTCGCCTTGGGCATTTGCATGAGCGAGAGAATGCCTTCCTGCATGCGAGCGCCACCAGCAGCGGTAACGACGATATAGGGGCAGCGCCGGGTAAGCGCGCGTTCCGCACCCTGGCAGAAGGCGGTGCCTACGGCCATGCCCATGGATCCGCCCATGAAGCCAAAATCCTGCACCCCGACCACCGCGGGTTTGCCATCGATCGCGCCGGAGCCAACGAGGAAGGCGTCCTTGTGCGGGCTCTTGGCGCGCGCCTTTTTCAGGCGGTCGGTGTATTTTGCCGTGTCGCGGAACTTGAGAGGATCTTCCTTCACATCGGGGATCGGAAGAACTTCGAAGCCATCATCCATCAACTGGCGCAGGCGTTCGTCCGCGCCGATGCGACCATGGTGATCGCAGCGCGGGCAAACATAGGCATTGTCTTCGTATTCCTGCGCGAACACCATCTGCTGACAGCTGGGGCATTTGACCCACAGATCCTTGTCGGTGCTGCGCTTGGACAGCGAGGTGATCGAATTGCGGACGCGGGTGAACCAGTTCATAGTTGAAGCCTATAGTCCTGTTGCAGCAAAGCTCAAATAGTCGGCAGAATACCTAGGAAAATCAAATTGCTCTTTGCCGGGCGGGCTGATCGTCTCCGGACGAAAGAGCGGTCGGACCCGCTCAGCGCGCCGAACGAACAGCGCCGGCGAGCTTCGATGTCAGTTCGCGCAGGTGGGCCGGAGCATCGGCGCCATGTTCGGCCACGAGTTCGACCAGGGCCGAGCCCACCACGACGCCATCTGCTACGCGCGCGATTTCGCCGGCCTGTTCGGGCGTGCGGACGCCGAAGCCGACAGCGACCGGAATGTCGGTGGCCTGCTTGATGCGGGCGACATTGGCTTCGATCGATTCGATCGCTGCCTGCTGCATGCCGGTGATGCCTGCGACCGCGACGTAATAGAGAAAGCCTTCGGAACCTTCGACCACGGCGGGAAGGCGGCGGTCGTCGGTTGTCGGTGTGGCGAGGCGAATGGGGGCAATCCCGGCATCGCGCAGGGACGGACCTAGCGCGTCGTCTTCTTCGGGCGGGATATCGACGCAGATCACGCCGTCGACGCCCGCGTTCATGGCGGCAGAGGCGAACCATTCCGGCCCGCGCCGGACCATCGGATTGGCATAACCCATCAGTACCAGCGGAACGTCGGGATGGCGCTGGCGAAAGCCGCTGGCGATCGAGAGGACATCGGCCGTGGTGGTGCCTTTGCCAAGCGAGCGGATATTCGCCGCCTGGATGGCCGGGCCATCGGCCATGGGATCGGTAAAGGGCATGCCGAGTTCGATCACGTCCGCGCCGCCATCGACCAGCGCATCGAGATTGGCGCCGGTGTCGCCGTCACCGGCGGTCAGAAAGCAGACCAGCGCAGGGTTAGGCTTGGCGAAGGCAGCGGAGAGGCGATTCGAGGCGTTCATGGTGTCAGGTTCGTTCATCTAGCTTGGCAGAAGTCTGAGACATGGACCGGGTGTTACACAGTCCAAGGGAGAAAAAACTGGCTCGCGCCATCAGGGCGTATCCGGGTTTGCACTGCAAGGAACGATTAGGCGTCATCAAAGCCCCATCGCATGAATGCAGTCGTGTAGGACAGCCTGCATGAGTGGGTATGCGTAAACCAGCACGAGGCACCTCCATCGTTCGGAGCGAGGGCTAGATCTCAACTCCGAGCTTTTCCGCCACGGTGAAGATGTCCTTATCGCCGCGCCCGCACAGGTTGGCGAGGATCACGCTGTCCTTGGGCATGGTCTTGGCACGCTTGGCCACGGCAGCGATGGCATGGCTGGGCTCGAGCGCGGGAATGATGCCCTCGGTCCGGCAGAGAAGCTGGAACGCATCAAGCTCCTCGTCATCTGTGATGGCGGTGTATTCGACGCGTTCCATGTCTTTCAGCCAGGCATGTTCGGGGCCGATGCCGGGGTAATCGAGACCCGCGCTGATCGAGTGGCCTTCGGTGATCTGGCCGTCATCGTCCTGCAGCAGGTAGGTCTTGTTGCCGTGGAGCACGCCGGGGAACCCGCCAAGCAGCGATGCTGCATGCTGATCCCCATCGAGGCCATAACCCGCCGCTTCGACGCCGAGCATCTTTACATCCGGATCGTCGAGGAAGGGGTGGAACAGCCCGAGCGCATTGGAGCCGCCGCCGATGGCTGCCACGAGCAGATCGGGCAGGCGATCGATGCGCGACAGCATCTGCGCGCGCGCTTCCTTGCCGATCACGCTCTGAAAATCGCGGACCATTTCCGGATAGGGATGCGGTCCGGCAGCCGTGCCGATGATGTAGAAGGTGTCGTGGACATTCGCGACCCAATCGCGCAGCCCTTCGTTCATGGCGTCCTTGAGCGTTGCCGCGCCGCTGGTGACGGGCACGACTTCGGCGCCGAGCAGCTTCATGCGGAACACATTGGGCTGCTGCCGGGCCACGTCGGTCGCGCCCATATAGATGACGCAAGGCAGTCCGAAACGTGCGCAAACGGTGGCCGTGGCGACGCCGTGCTGACCTGCGCCGGTTTCGGCGATAATGCGGGTCTTGCCCATGCGCATCGCGAGCAGGATCTGCCCGATGCAATTGTTGATCTTGTGCGCGCCGGTGTGATTGAGTTCGTCACGCTTGAACCAGACCTGCGCGCCGCCGAGCGCCTCTGTCAGCCGTTCCGCGAAATAGAGCGGGGAAGGACGGCCGACATAGTGTTCGAGCAGATCGTCGAACTGGGACTTAAAGCTCGAGTCAGCTTGAGCTTTGCGATATTCGCGTTCGAGATCGAGGATCAGCGGCATCAGCGTTTCGGCGACATAACGGCCGCCGTAATCGCCAAAGTGGCCACGTTCATCGGGCTGATTGCGGAAGGAGTTTGCGTGTTCGGTCATACAGACCGCGCCGCTTTGCAGAAGGCGGCAATCTTGTCCATGTCCTTCACACCTGGAGCGCTTTCCACGCCGCTGGACGTATCGACCAGCGGGGCACCGGTTGCAGCGATCGCACCCGCGACATTCGTGGGCGACAAACCGCCGGCAAGACCCCAGGGCAGCGACATGCTGATGCCGGAAAGAAGGCCCCAGTCGAAGCGTAGCCCCATCCCACCGGGGAGCTGAGCGTCCTTCGGCGTCTTGGCGTCGAACAGGATGAAGTCGGCCGCGTCGGTATAAGCCTGAGCCCTGACGACATCGCTGGCGGTGGCCACCGGGATCACTTTCCAGACAGGGAGACCGAACTGCGCCCTGACCGCGGCGCTGCGCGCGGGAGACTCGTCGCCATGCAGCTGCACCGCGTCGAGTTTCGCGGCTGATATGGCATCGCGCAGGGCGGCGTCGTCCGGATCGACGAACACGCCGACCTTGGAAATGCGCGACCCTGCGCGCGCGGCGAGCGCCGATGCTTCGGCGAGGCCGAGGTGGCGAGGGCTGGGCGGAAAGAAATTGAAGCCGACGTGGTCAGCCTGCGCATCGAGGACAGCGTCGAGCGTTTCGGGCATGGAAATCCCGCAGATCTTGATTGCGGCTGCCATGAAGCGCGCCGTTACAGCGTGGCTTCGATATCGCGCGCGGCCCGCGCAGGATCGTCCGCACGGCTGATCGGTCGCCCGATCACCAGCACGCTGGCACCGTGATCACGCGCCTGGCGCGGTGTGACGACGCGTTTCTGATCGCCGACCGCGCTCCCGGCAGGGCGCAGGCCGGGTACGACGAAGAAGCCGTCCCGCCACTGGTCATGGACCGCTTTCACTTCCTGTCCCGAACACACGATCCCGTCGAGGCCTGCATCGTTGGCAAGCTGTGCGAGGCGCATGACCTGGTCATGCGCGCTGCCTTCGATGCCGGTGCGTGCGAGATCGCGTTCGTCCATACTGGTCAGCATGGTCACGGCGACGACCCTGGTATTTTCGCCAGCTGCAGCCTTGGCATCTTCCATCATGGCGCGACCGCCGCCTGCATGAACGGTGACGATCGCCGGTTCGAGCACGTGGATCGCCTGCATGGCGCCTGCGACGGTATTGGGAATATCGTGCAGCTTGAGATCGAGGAAGATGGGCAGGCCGAGCTGCCCGATCATGTGCACGCCATGCGCGCCATGCGCACAGAAGAATTCCAGCCCGAGCTTGATCCCGCCAACGTGTCCCTTGACCTTGTTAACGAGGTCGATCCCGTCGTTCAGTTGCGGGACGTCGAGTGCGAGATAGATCGGATTGGACATCAGGGCTTCGTTGGTTCGGGATCGACCGGATGGGCGGGCGGGGGTGCAAAATCGTCGCGCGGCGGCGATACCGGCGGGGTGGCCGTCGGCGTGGGAGTGGCGGCTGGCGCGGACATCTTGTGCGTGGCCGTTTCAAGCGCAGCTATCCGCCGCCTGGCGCGCCATGCGCTGGCGCGGTGGAGCAACCACATGGGCAAAAGGCCCAGCAGGAAGGACACGATGACAAGCGCCGGCAGCTTGGTTTCCAGCACCAAGTTCGACCAGATTTGAACTTCGACCGATTTCCAGTTGAAGAAACTGAATGCCAGCAGCGAAAACAGCAGCAGGACCCAAACGATAGTACGCACGATCTGCATCGGGAGCTCCCCTAATTGGCTATGCAAGCCTTGCTAGGCTGCAAGCGCGCGCTCGTCTAGCCGAACACGCGTTCGAAGATCGTGTCGACGTGCTTGAAGTGGTATTCGAGGTCGAACCGTTCTTCCAGCTGTTCGGCGCTGAGCGCTGCGGTGACTTCCTCATCCTGCTTGAGCAGATCGAGCAGCATCAGCCGGCCGTCCGATTCCCAGACCTTCATCGCGTTACGCTGGACGAGGCGATAGGCATCTTCGCGGCTGACGCCGTTCTGGGTGAGGGCGAGCAGAACACGCTGCGAGTGGATGAGGCCGCCCATGCGGTCCATGTTGGCCTGCATGCGTTCGGGGTAGATCAGCAGCTTGTCGATCACGCCGGTGAGGCGGGCGAGGGCGAAATCGAGCGTGATGCAGGCATCCGGGCCAATGAAGCGTTCGACCGACGAATGCGAAATATCGCGCTCGTGCCACAGGGCCACATTCTCGAGCGCGGGCAGGGCATAGGCGCGGATCATCCGGGCCTGACCTGTGAGGTTTTCGGTCAGGATCGGGTTGCGCTTGTGCGGCATGGCGCTCGACCCCTTCTGGCCGGGCGAGAAATATTCTTCCGCCTCGAGCACTTCGGTGCGCTGAAGATGCCGAATTTCGACCGCCAGCCGTTCGATAGACCCGGCGATGACGGCGAGGGTGGAAAAGAACATGGCATGGCGATCGCGCGGGATGACCTGGGTCGACACGGGCTCGACCGCCAGGCCGAGCTTTTCGGCGACATGTTCTTCGACCTGGGGATCGATATTGGCAAAGGTGCCTACCGCACCCGAGATGGCGCAGGTGGCGATTTCTTCGCGCGCGGAGAGAAGGCGCCGGCGGCAACGGTCGAATTCGGCATAGGCCTGCGCCAGTTTTAAACCGAAGGTCACAGGCTCGGCATGGATGCCGTGGCTGCGCCCGATGGTCGGTGTGTATTTGTGTTCTTCCGCACGGCGCTGGATTGCAGAAAGCAGTGCGTCGAGATCGGCCAGCAGAATATCGGCGGAGCGGGCAAGCTGCACAGCCAGCGTGGTGTCGAGAACGTCGCTACTGGTCATGCCCTGGTGCATGAACCGCGCCTCGTCGCCCACGTTTTCCGCCACCCAGGTGAGGAAGGCGATCACGTCATGCTTGGTTACGGCTTCGATCGCGTCGATCGCTTCGACGTCGATCTTGGGGTTGGTGGCCCACCAGTCCCACAGGGCCTTGGCCGCGCTTGCCGGAACAACGCCGAGTTCGCCGAGCTTTTCGGTCGCATGCGCTTCGATTTCGAACCAGATGCGATATCTGGCTTCCGGCTCCCACAGGGCGGTCATTTCGGGGCGGGCGTAGCGGGGGACCATGGTGAACTCCGGAGTTGGCGGCTGTTTGCGCAGCGCGCTAGGCAAGGCGGCGGCCCGTGGCAAGGCGCAGGCGCACGCTTATTACGCTTCTTATAAGCGGATCGGTCAGATCAGACCCTTGGCACGCAGCGAGACGTGGCCACTGCGACCAACGATGACATGGTCGTGTACGGTAACGCCGAGCAGGCGACCGGCTTCTGCGATCCGGGCGGTGATGGCGATGTCCGCGCGGCTCGGTTCGGGATTTCCGCTGGGATGATTATGCACGAGGATCAGCGCGGTTGCGCCAATGTCGAAGGCTTTGCGGATGACTTCGCGCGGGTGGATGGCCGCTTCATCGATCGACCCTTCGGAGAAGTGGTGGTCAAGGATGAGGCGGTTTTGCGCGTTTAGATAAAGGACGCGCACGCGCTCGTGGTTCAGATGGGCCATGTCGACAGCGAGATAGTCCAACAGAGCCTGCCAGCTGCCCAGTACCGGCTTGTCCTGCACCGCCCCGCGCGCCATCCTCCTGGTCGCGAGGCTGACGGCATGAAGCGCGGCCACGCTCGCTTCGCCCATGCCTTTGACCTGCTTCAAAGCCTGCGGATCTGCAGCCAGAACAGCGGCGAACGACCCGAATTGGGCGATCAGGTTCTTGGCTAGCGGCTTGGTGTCGCCCTGCCTTATCGCTGCGAACAAGAGGAATTCGAGCAGCTCGTAATCGGCGAGGGCTTCGGGTCCGCCGGTAAGCAGTCGATCGCGCAGTCGAGCGCGATGACCGGCCCCCGCATGGCCCGCCGAATTATTCGATTCCTCCGGCAACCATTCCCCCATGCACGGCGTTTCGACCACTTGCATTGCCTTTCACGGGCTGCTGGCGCAAGTGGGGTTCGATGGAGCGGGACGCTGACGACAATGCCATGGCGGAGGGCGCCGATTCCATCCGGCGCGCGAGATGGCGCCAGAAACGCTGGGCTATTCCGAGTGTTCTGCTTGCCCTGCTGATCGCTGCAGGGATCGCCGCATGGTTTTCGCGCGAGAGCATTGTCGACGATATTATTCGCGACCAGCTCGAAGCCAACAATATCCCCGCGACGTACACTATCGATTATGTGGGCGGCCAGACGCAGGAACTGTCAAACGTGGTCCTTGGCGATCCGGATGCGCCGGACTTTACCGCCAAACGAATCATCGTGCAATTGCGCCACCGGCTGGGCGTGCCGGAGATCGGCAGCGTCACCCTGGTCGAGCCGCGTCTTTTCGGAACGTACCGTAATAACGAACTGAGCTTCGGCTCGCTCGACACGCTGATATTTGCGCCGAGCGAGGGTCCGGGCGGGCTTCCCAACCTGAATGTCGCAATACGCGATGGACGTGGGCTGATCGAAACGGATTATGGCCCCGTCGGGCTAAAAATGGTCGGTTCGGGACTGGCCAGCCATGGCTGGGACGGGACGCTTGCTGCGATTGCGCCAAACCTTCGGCTGCCGGGCTGTGAGGCCGGTCAGACCAGCGCGTATGGAAAAATAACCAGCACGTCCGGCGAACCGAAATTCGTCGGCCCGGTGCGGCTCGCTTCTCTGAAATGCGAAGCGCAGGACCTCGATCTGGCCGAATACGAGATGAATCTGACCGTCGAGGCGGACAATCGCCTGCGCAATCCGTCGATCGAGGCACGGATCGAAGGCGGTGACACGCGGTTCGCGGAGAATTCTGCTGCGGCCATCATCGGCACGATTCGCGCGCAGATCCGCGACCAGTCGACAACCGCCCGCTTTTCACTGGCGGCCCGCGGTGTCGAAACGCCGCAGGCACTGGCGGCTGTGCTGACGGCAGATGGACAGCTACGCGCGAACGAAGGTTTCAAGCGCGTGCAGGTCGAGAGCAATCTTGAAGGAAATGGTCTGCGGCTCGGTAGCGACCTGGTCGCGGCAGTCGAGGCGCTGGCGCAAACCGGCGATGGCACGCTGATCGCGCCGCTGACCCGCAAAATGGCGAATGCGTTGCAGGCCGAGACCCGCGGAAGCGCGCTATCCGCCGACCTGCGTATCAGGACAGAACCCGGCACCTACTCCCTGTTCGCGCCAAGGGCAGAGCTGCGCGGCGGAAGCGGTGCGCGGCTGGTTTCTCTATCGCGCGTCGAAATCGCGTCCCGGGGCGGCGAGACGCCGAGGATCGCAGGCAATATCGCGACCGGCGGCGCCAATATGCCGCGCCTATCTGGCCGGATGGAGCGAGGCGAGGGCGGCAGTTCGATTTTTCGCCTCGCGATGGAGCGGTACGAAGCAGACGATTCCGCCCTTGCCGTGCCGCAAATGACCATCGCCCAGCAAAGCGGCGACGCCCTTGGATTTTCGGGCCGGGTGCTGGCAAGTGGCAAGCTGCCGGGCGGGGCGGCGACCAACTTGTTGTTACCCGTCGATGGACGCTATGAGGGTGGGAATATTGCCTTGTGGCGCTCGTGCACGGATATCCGGTTCGACCGTCTCGAACTGGCCAATCTTTCTTTCGAAAAGCGTGGGCTGACGCTGTGTCCTGCACGGGGCCGGGCAATCGTGAACGCGGGCGCTGACGGAATTCGCATAGCCGCGGGTGCGCCATCGCTCGATCTGCAGGGCCATCTCGGTGAAACCCCGATCCGGCTTGCGTCGGGACCGGTCGGCTTTGCCTATCCCGGCGTCATGACGGCTCGTGAAATCGAAGTATCGCTGGGCCCTGTCGAGACGGCCAGCCACTTCAACGTGTCTGGCCTGGAGGCGAGGTTCGGCGACGATATCGCAGGAACGTTCACCGATGCGGACGTGATGCTGGCGGCCGTGCCAATGGATCTGAACAAGGCCGAGGGGAACTGGCGTTTCGCCGACGGTCGGCTGATGATCAATGGTACCGACTTCACATTGGTGGACCGCAATGCTTCGCCCCGGTTCGAGCCGCTGATCGCGCGCGATGCGAGGTTGACACTGATCGACAATGTCATCGCCGCGCAGGCACAATTGCGAAATCCCGCAAGCGACCGGCTGGTGACAACCGTGGACATTCGGCACGATTTGCAGAGCGGTGCCGGACATGCCGATCTCGATGTTCCTGGGCTGCAGCTGGACGACGAGCTTCAGCCGGGCGAGATTTCCCGTCTTGCGCTGGGCGTCATCGCCAACACCAAGGGTATCGTGACCGGCACGGGCCGGATCGACTGGGCACCGAACGGCATCATCAAGAGCACGGGTAGCTTTTCGAGCGATGATCTGGATTTCGCCGCAGCGTTCGGGCCTGTCGAGGGCGCCAGAGGCACGATCGATTTCGTCGATCTGCTGAATCTGACGACTGCACCGGGCCAGAAGATCCGTGTCGCATCGGTAAATCCCGGCGTGGAGGTCTTCGATGGCGAGGTCGAGTTCCAATTGCGCAATGGCGAGTTGCTGGCGGTTTCCGGGGGCAGTTGGCCCTTCATGGGCGGACAGCTGATCTTGCGCGATGTCGACCTCAATCTGGGGGTCAGCGAAGAGCGCCGTTACCTGTTCGAGATCGTCGGCCTGGATGCGGCCGTGTTCATGACGCAGATGGATCTCGAGAACATATCCGCCACCGGACTTTTCGACGGAACGGTGCCGATCGTGTTCGATGCCGCGGGCAACGGACGAATCGATACCGGCGTGCTGATATCCCGGCCGCCAGGGGGGAACATTTCCTATGTGGGCGATCTGACCTACGAGGATCTTTCGCCCATCGCGAACTTCGCCTTCGATGCACTGAAGAGCCTCGACTACACGCAGATGCGAGTGGTCATGGAAGGCCCCCTGACGGGCGAGATCGTTACGCGAGTGCGGTTCGACGGCGTGAGCCAGGGCAAGGGCGCCAAATCGAATTTCATTACGCGGCGACTAGCGGCACTGCCGCTGCAATTCCGTATCAACATCAAGGCGCAGTTCTACCAGCTGATGACCAGCCTGAAATCGCTGTACGATCCGGCCGCAGTACGCGATCCACGCGAACTGGGTCTGCTGTCCGACGACGGAACACGTTTCCTGAGGCGCTCGATCACTGGCGAGGAAGCGCCACCCGAAATCAGTCCGGACGACATCATTCCGGATGAACCCACCATTCAGGAGCAGGAAAGCGAGTGAGGGCTATGAACCATGCCAAATTGACCGGGAGGATGGCTGCCGCCATGCTTGTCACAGTCGCGCTCGGGGGATGCATAACGGTGAATGCGCCCGAAAAGCCGATCGTGATCGAGCTGAACGTCAACATCCGCCAGGAAGTGATCTATCGGCTCGCGGAAGATGCGGGCAATACGATAGAGGACAATGCGGATATCTTCTGATGGGTGACATGATGAACAAGGTAACGAAATCGGTTCTCGCGGCAGCAGCCGTGGCTACGGCATTCGGTGGGTTCGCAGCGCCAGCTTTCGCGCAGCGCGACCCTGCCTATGCCGCTGCCCGCGCGGATGGCGAGATCGGCGAGAAGATGGATGGCTATCTCGGCATCGTGGGTGCGGAAACGCCCGCGCTGCGCAAGATCGTCAACGATATCAATATCAAGCGCCGAGCCGTTTATTCGGATCGGGCCAAGGCGAACAATGCGACGCTCGAGGAATATGCGCTGACGGCTGGTTGCCAGGCGATCCTGGCCACCAAGCCGGGCGAGAAATACCAGGCGCCGAACGGCAGCTGGGAAACGCGCGGTGCGGGCGCTCCGCAACGCGATCCGCGCTGCCCGTAGGATTCGGACCTCGCACTCTTTCACGGCCTCTTGCTCCCGATACGGGAGCGAGAGGCTTTTTTGCGACACGACGGCTCTTTCCGGACCTTCCTCGTGTTGACTCGCCACACCCCCCCTTCTAAGGGGGCGGCGCCCTTGGCGGGCAAGTCCCTGCGCGTGCCGCGCAACCCCCTTCAAAGGAGCAAGGCATGAGCGACGACAAACCCGCACGGGAACCAATCGAGGAGGACGCGCGGATCGATGCGCTGGAAAAGCGGCTTGCAGCCGCCCAGCAGCGCGAAGAACAGCGTAACCTTCCCAAGGCTTCCGGGGCCGATGCGAACTATCGCAGCGGTAACCGGGTTCTTGCGGATCTTCTCGGGGGGCTTCTTGGTGGTGCGGTCATCGGTTATGCCGTCGGGTATTTCACGGGGACCAATCCATGGGGTCTGTTGGTCGGCCTGTTCCTCGGAATAGTGGTCGCCTTCAGGAACATTATCCGTGCGGCAAACCAGCGCCCCGAAGAATGATCCCGTCGTGGGGCTTCCGGGGCGTTAGTTACAGGATCTAGGGACTAGTAGAGACGTGGTAGCCGAGCAGGCCAAAGTCGATCCGATGCATCAGTTCACCATCGAACCGCTAGCCGGTTCGGGTGGCTGGGAAATCGCCGGCTACAACATCGCCTTCACCAATTCCGCGCTGTGGATGCTGATCACCACCGTGGTGCTCTTCATCTTCGTGCTGGGTGGCATGAAGCGCGAGCTGGTGCCCGGGCGCTGGCAGATGACGGTGGAGACCTTCACCGGTTTCATCGACAATATGCTGGAAGCCAATATCGGCAAGGCGGGCCGCAAATATGTGCCCTATGTCTTCAGCCTCTTCATGTTCATCCTCTTCGCCAACATCCTCGGTCTGATGCCGCTGGGCGTGATCGGGCTGCACCCGTTCACCTTTACCAGCCACTTCACCGTGACCGGCGTGCTCGCTATCATCAGCTTTGCGATCGTCCTGCTGGTTGGTTTCTGGAAGCACGGCCTCCATTTCTTCAGCCTGTTCGTGCCGCATGGCACGCCGCTGCCGATGATCCCGATCATTGCGCCGATCGAGTTCATCTCGTTCATGGTGCGCCCGTTCAGCCTGGGCCTGCGTCTGTTCGTGGCCATGATGGCCGGACACGTATTGCTCGAAGTCTTGTCGAGCTTCGTGATCGACGGTACCAACGCAGGTATCCTGTGGAGCGGCGTTGTCGGCTTGCCGAGCTTCCTTCTCATGATCGGCATCTGCGCGCTGGAACTGCTGGTTGCAGGCATCCAGGCCTATGTCTTCGCTCTTCTGACGTCGCTGTACATCAACGACGCCGAGAACCTTCACTAGTCTTCAATTAATCAATCTGATTTCCCAAAGGAGTTTGTCATGGAAATGGAAGCTGCAAAGCTCATCGGTGCTGGCCTCGCTGCAATCGGTGCCGGTATGGCTGCGATCGGCGTTGGTAACGTCTTCGGTTCGTTCCTCGAAAGCGCTCTGCGCAATCCGGGTGCTGCCGACGGCCAGCAGGGCCGCCTGTTCATCGGCTTCGCCGCTGCCGAACTTCTCGGCCTGCTGGCGTTCGTCGTTGCCATGATCCTGATCTTCGTCGCTTAATCGACGCAATCGGATTTGAGCCGGTCGGGATAACCCCGGCCGGCCCACGAATTTTCGTACCCGCCTTTCGAGAGCTGCAATGCCCCAGATAGCACAGCTTGCCGAAACATGGTCCAGCCAGGTCTTCTGGTTATTGGTCTTCTTCGGCATAACCTTCTTCGTCATCGGCCGCGGCATGGTGCCCAAGGTGATGGAAACCGTCGCCCAGCGCGATGGCCAGATCGCTGCAGACCTTGCCGCCGCAAAGGCTGCTCGTGATGCAGCCGACGCAGAGGAAGAAGCGTGGCGGGTTCGTGAAAACGAGAACCGCGCAGCTGCGCAGGCCATCGTCGCCAAGGCCAAGGATGAGGCAGCCGCCAAATCCGAGAGCAAGTTGAAAGCGGCTCAGTCGCGCCTCGACAAGAAGCTGGCCGAAGCCGAAACCCGCATTGCCGAAGCCCGCACTGCCGCGCTTACCGAGGTTGAATCGGTTGCCATCGAGGCTGCGCAGGATATCGTGGCACGCCTGGCCGGTGCCAAGGTGACCAAGCCTGCAGCCGCCAAGGCCGTCAAGGAGGCGATGAACCATGGCTAATGTCGCCCCGGAAGTATTCGCCACCGAATCTGCCGACACATTCGTCGAGGCGGGGCATGGCGGTGCACCGACGCATTCCGAACCCGAACTGTTCGGACTCGCGCCGTTTCAGATCGTTTCGGTCGCGATGTTCGTTCTGCTGCTGATCGCGTTTTTCGGCGCGAAGGTACACAAGTCCATCGGCAGTGGGCTGGACGGCAAGATCGCCGCCATCAAGGAGCAGCTTGACGAGGCGAAGCAACTTCGCGCCGAAGCCGAAACGCTGCGCCAGGAATATGCGGACAAGATCGCCGGCGCCGAAAAGGACGCTGAAGCCATGCTAGCCAATGCGCAGCATGAGGCGGATGCCCTTCTCGAGAAGGCTGAAGCCGACAGCAAGGCAATGGTCGAGCGACGTAAGCGGATGGCGGAAGACAAGATTTCCGCTGCCGAGCGCGAGGCAGTGGAAGATGTGCGCAATCGTGCCGTCAACGCTGCCACGGCTGCAAGCCGCAAGCTGATCGCAGAAAAGCACGACGCCGAAGCCGACAAGGCATTGGCCGGCAAGGTCATCGCGGGCATCTGATCTGCGAACGAACCTGGTTGAGAATATTCGAGAGGGCGGTCCGTGGGGCCGCCCTTTTCGATTCAGGGTTCGAGGACGAGTTTGCCGATGATTTCGCCGCGCTGCATCGTTTCGAACGCTTTGCGCCAGGATGTGAGCGGTAGTCTACGGTCGATATGGGGCACTATATGCCCTTCGTGCGCCAGACGATCGATTGCGTCTGCAATTCGTGCGCCGCGATCGGGAAAGCGGCGCGTATATTCGCCTGCGCGTACACCGACGACCGAGAAGCCTTTGATCAATGGGATGTTGACGGCAATTTCCGGAATGCGGCCGGAAACGAAGCCGATTACGAGAAGCTTTCCACCAAAGGTCACGCAGCGCGTACTTTCGTCGAAGACATCCCCGCCGATGGGGTCAAAGACCAGATCGCACAGGTGGCCATCGGTGATTTCCGCAACGTCCTCCCTGAAGCGACCGGTATTGCAAATCGCTGCGTGGGGTTTGGCAATCGTGTGGAGTTGCTCGAGTTTGTCCGCTCTGTGAGTGGCGGCGATGACTTGCGCTCCCATCGCGCGAGCAAGGTCGCAGGCTGCAAGACCCACGCCGCCGCTGGCCCCGTGGACGAGAACGGTCTGTCCGGCCCGCAGTCCGCCGATTTCGACGAGGGCCACATATGCGGTTTGGTAAGCGGCTCCCATCGCGGCCGCGCTAGCGAAATCCAGACCGGCGGGAATGGTCCGGAGCGAGGCTGCGGGGAGGGCGGCATATTCGGCAAACGCCCCCGTCTTGGCACCGCCGCGCACTTTGTCGCCCGGCTTGAAGCCGCTCCCTTCCGGTGCTTCGACGACATCGCCGGCCATTTCGAGCCCGGACACGAACGGCACGTCGGGTTTGAATTGGTATTTGCCCTGCGTCATCAGCAGGTCCGGGTAATTCAGTGAAGCGGCGCGCACGCGTATCAGGATATCCCCTTGGGGCCTCTCGATTTCGGCGAGTTCGACACCTGACAGATCGGGTGAAAGATGGCGAACCAGAACAGCCTTCATCGCGTCAGCTTGCACCATCGCTGTGACCGACCCGGGCCCTGACTTCGGCGATGAGTTCTTCGATCGAGCTGACCTGTTCGATACCGTAATGTTCCGCGGTGATGTCGACATTGCCCTTTCGCCAGAAGCCATCAGGGCAATACAGGATGACCTTGCCGCTTTGCGCGTGAAGGCCAAGTTCCATCAAGCTCACGGGACTTTTGGTCCCTGGCGCGAGGTACATCACGATGATGTCGGCATTATCGAGTGCGTGGAGCTCCCATTCGACCTGCCTGCGAAATTCCGGATTGTCGGCGCTAGGAAGCCAGGCTGGGTCCCAGTCCGTTCTGCGCGGATTCAGCAATACGACCGGGGCCAGCTGAAGTGCCTCGATGATCTCGCTCTGCCAGTCGCGGGCTGCGCCCATCTCGATGCTACCGCCGAGAAACACGCGCAAACGACCGTCGGCTTCCGGCAACAGTTCGGGTGACGTGATGACGGTGAATGTCGATTGCGGCGCAGCTGAAAGGGGCTCGCTCCCGATCCCGATAGATCCGCAAATCAGGGCGGACACCGCCGCCAGCTGAAGCAAATTCATTGTCAGAAATTATCCTTCGCCGCACGTAGCGCAGCGAAAGTTTCGGATGGGCTGTTTCCGCCCCAGCGGTCGCGCATATAGGCCTTGTCTGCGCGGAGAAAGGGATTGGTTTCCAGTTCGCGCGACAGGATGGTGGGCACTGTTGGTTCGCCCTTTGCGCGCTTTTCATCGATGCGGTTCGCGTAGAGTTTCAGTTCGGTGTTGTCCGGATCGGCATGCAGCGCGAATTTGGCGTTGGCCAGCGTGTATTCATGCGCGCAATACAGCATGGTGTTGTCGGGCAGCTGGCGGATACGGTCGAGGCTGTTCCAGAACTGTTCGGGTTCGCCTTCGAACATGCGGCCGCAGCCAAGGGCGAAGACGCTGTCGCCTACGAAGGCCATGTCTGCCTCTGCCAGATAAAATGCGATGTGTCCGTTGGTATGGCCGGACACGTCGATTACGCGGGCCGTCCAGTCGCCCAGGGATACGCTGTCGCCGTTACCGACGATGCGATCGATCGGGCTGAGCTTCTCCACCTCTTGAGGTGCAGTGATGGTCGCACCGGTCGCTTCGACGATCGTCTTGTTGCCACCGGCGTGATCGGGGTGCCAGTGGGTGTTCCAGATCTGGGTTATCTTCCAGCCCCTGGCGTCCGCCTGTTTCAGATATTCCGCGCCATCGGGCGTGTCGATCGCGGCGGTTTCCCCGCTGGCGGGATCGTGGAGGAGGTATCCGTAATTATCGGACAGGCACGGGAATTGATGAACTTCAAGCATGACGGCCAATGTAGTTTGCCTTGGCGCCATAGGAAAGGCCCGCCTGCTCGAGTGAGCGGGCGGGCCTTTCTGATTACCCTGAAAAGGGGGAGAAGAGCTTAGTCTTCCTTCTTCTTCAGCGCTTCGCCGAGGATGTCGCCGAGCGAGGCACCCGAATCCGACGAACCGAACTGTGCAACAGCTTCCTTCTCTTCGGCGATCTGACGCGCCTTGATCGAGAAGTTGGGCTTCTTCGAGCGATCAAAGCCGGTGACCATCGCGTCGACCTTGCCGCCAACCTGGAAGCGGTCGGGGCGCTGTTCGTCGCGGTCGCGGCCGAGGTCGCTACGCTTGATGAAGCCGGTCGCGCCGTCTTCGCCAACCTGAACTTCGAGGCCGCCATCGCGGACTTCGAGAACGGTGACAGTGACGGTTTCGCCCTTGCGCAGGCTGCCCGAGGCACCTGCTTCGGTCGGCGCACCCTTTTCGAGCTGCTTCATGCCGAGGCTGATGCGTTCCTTGTCGGTGTCGACATCGAGAACGACGGCTTCGACCTGCTCGCCCTTGCGGTGCAGGGCGAGGGCGTCTTCACCCGAGATGCCCCATGCGATGTCCGACATGTGAACCATGCCGTCGACGTCGCCGTCGAGGCCGATGAACAGGCCGAATTCGGTGGCGTTCTTGACTTCGCCTTCGACCTTCGAGCCAACCGGATGCTTCTCGGCGAACTCTTCCCACGGGTTGCGCTGGGCCTGCTTGAGACCGAGGCTGATGCGACGCTTTTCGCTGTCGACTTCCAGGACCATGACTTCGACTTCCTGCGAGGTCGAGACGATCTTGCCCGGGTGGACGTTCTTCTTGGTCCAGCTCATTTCCGAAACGTGGACCAGGCCTTCGATGCCCGGTTCGATTTCGACGAACGCGCCGTATTCGGTGATGTTGGTGACGGTGCCCGTCATCTTCATGCCGATCGGGTACTTGGCGGCAACGCCATCCCACGGATCGCTTTCGAGCTGCTTCATGCCGAGGCTGATGCGCTGCGTATCTTCGTTGATGCGGATGATCTGAACGGTCACGGTCTGGCCGATTTCGATCATTTCGCTCGGGTGGTTGACCCGCTTGTAGCTCATGTCGGTGACGTGCAGCAGGCCGTCGATACCGCCGAGGTCGACGAAGGCACCGTAATCGGTGATGTTCTTCACGACGCCGTCGATCACTTCGCCTTCGGCCAGCTTGTCGATCAGCTCGCTGCGCTGTTCGGCGCGGGTTTCTTCGAGAACCGCACGGCGCGAAACGACGATGTTACCGCGGCGGCGGTCCATCTTGAGGATCTGGAACGGCTGCGCCATGTCCATGAGCGGGGTGACGTCGCGCACGGGGCGGATGTCGACCTGCGAGCCGGGCAGGAAGGCCACGGCGCCGTCGAGGTCGACGGTGAAGCCACCCTTGACGCGGCCGAAGATGCGGCCTTCGACGCGCTTGCCTTCGCCGAATTCGCTTTCGAGCTTGTCCCAGGCGGCTTCGCGGCGGGCGCGGTCGCGGCTGAGCATTGCTTCGCCTTCGGCGTTTTCAACGCGATCGACGAACACTTCGACTTCGTCACCGACGCCGGGTGCGGTTTCGGTTTCGGAGCGCTGGAATTCCTTGAGATCGACGCGGCCTTCGCTTTTCAGGCCGACATCGATGTGTGCCATACCGTTTTCGATGGCGGTGACGGTGCCTTTTACGACGCGGCCTTCGAAGCCTTCGTCGCCGGCGCCGCCGAGCTGCTCGTCGAGCATTTTCGCGAAATCATCGCGAGTGGGGTTGGCTGCAGTTGCCATATGTGAGTAGTCCTAACGTTCGTTTTGCTACCGGCCACCGGTTTTCCCGGGGTCTTTACCCGTCTCTGCGCACCATTACGCAGGCCAACGGGGCAAGAGGCCGAATACCGCGCGGGGCCGAATGCCTTCGCACGGGTCCTTCAATCGACAGATTGCATGAACGGGCGCGCGCCTAGGCGAAACCCGTCGTAATAGCAAGCGAATTGCAACGCCGCGACCGAGACATGGACCGCCTGTTACACCGTCCAAGGAGCAATAATATCGGGCAGTGGCGAAGTGGCATTGGGCTGGGCTGGGGAGCTTCGACTGAAGGCGGAGGTAAGAGGCAGGCGTGCCACCGTAATGGGTGTGTAGGAAAGCGCTAGTTTGCGACCGTCGCCTGCTTCACCGCCTCTATCGCTGCCGAAATTGCTTCGTCCCTGTCGAGGGCGCTGGTGTCGATCACCATCGCATCCTCGGCCGGAACCAGCGGAGCGACTGCCCGGCTGCGATCGCGTTCGTCACGCCGGCGGAGATCGTCCTGAATTTCCAGCAACGTAACGCCGGCGCCCCGTTCCCGCATTTCGAGGAAGCGGCGCTGCGCGCGGGCTTCCACGCTGGCGGTTACGAATAATTTCGCTTCCGCTTCCGGTGCGATGACCGTGCCGATATCGCGCCCGTCGAGGACAGCGCCGCCAGCCTGTTCGGCGAACTTGCGCTGGCGGTCGAACAGGGCCTGGCGCACCGGCGGATGGACCGAGACGCGGCTTGCCAGCCCACCGGTTTCTTCGTCGCGCAGCTGCGGGTCGTTCAGCAGCGTATCGGGAAAAGCGCAGCCCGCCAGGGCGTCCCCGCCGTTGTCGGGATCGCCCCCGTCGAGGAAAACCTGTCTGCCGACCGCACGGTAAAGAAGGCCGGTATCGAGATGGGGCAGACCGAAATGCGCGGCGAGTGCCTTGGCAATCGTGCCCTTGCCGGAAGCGGTCGGCCCGTCGACGGCGATAATCATGCCTGCGTCCTGCGGTAGCGGAGCGCCTTGGCAAGACCCCAGATCGCAATCGCGGCCCAGAAACCTTCGAGAACAAGGCTGGGCCAGTTCGTATGGATTAGCAGTGAAACGGTCAAAAGGGCCGCGCCCGCAAGATTGGTACCGTGAAGAATATAGGGATTTGGGTCTTCCTTCCACGTGAGATAGCCATAGGCGCCGATAATGCAGGCCATGCCCACAAAGCCCACCGCAGTATAGATGTCGATATCGATCATGAGGACGCAGCGTCCAGCAGCGCTGTGAAATTAGGAAAGCTGGTGGCGATTGGTTCCACATCGTCGATTTCGACACCGTCACTGCTGACGAGACCGGCAATTGCCATGCTCATGGCGATGCGGTGATCAAGATGTGTTTCAACCTTCGCATTCGCGGTCCCGCGAAGAGGCAAGCCGCCGCTGCCTTCGATCACGAGGCCGTCGTCGCGTTCTTCCACGTTCACGCCGGATGCCGAGAGCGCGGCAGCCATGGCCGAAAGGCGGTCGCTTTCCTTGACACGCAATTCGTCGAGCCCGCTGGTGACGGTCGTGCCGCTCGCCATGGCGGCTGCGACGAACAGGATCGGGAACTCATCGATCATGCTGGGCGCGACGGCGGGATCGACGTCGATCCCCTTGAGGGCGGCGTGGCGCACGCGAAGATCGGCGACCGGTTCGCCGCCGACGTCGCGTTCGTCCAGCTTCTCTATGGTTGCGCCCATCTGTTCGAGGACCGTGAATATGCCGCTTCGTGTCGGGTTGAGACCGACATTCTCGACCACCAGATCGCTGCCTGGTACGACGCTGGCGGCAACGGCGAAGAAGGCTGCCGAAGACGGGTCCCCGGGGACGGTGATGTCGCAAGGGTGAAGATCGGCGGGGCCGTGGATGCGGACCACTCGATTGCCGTCCACCTCCTCGACGGTCAGTTCTGCACCGAACCCGCGCAACATGCGTTCGGTGTGATCGCGCGTCGGGACCGGTTCGATCACTGTCGTGGTACCCGGCGTGTTGAGGCCGGCTAGGAGAACCGCGCTCTTTACCTGAGCGCTGGCGACCGGCAGTTCGTAGGTGATGGGCACGGCCGGTTCCATCCCTTCCATCATCAGGGGGAGTGTGCCGCCGGGCGAAGCCGTAAAACTGGCCCCCATGGTCGACAGCGGGTCGATAACCCTGCCCATAGGCCGTTTCGAAAGACTAGCGTCGCCGGTGAAAGCTGCGGTGATGCCGTGGCTTGCCACCAAGCCCATCAGAAGCCGGGTCGATGTGCCGGAATTGCCCATTTCCAGCGCCTGTTCCGGCTGCAGCAGTCCCCCGACGCCAACCCCGTCGACGACCCAATCGTCACCATCACGGTTGATCGTTGCGCCCATTGCGCGCAGGGCCGCGGCGGTGGCAAGAACGTCTTCGCCCTCGAGCAGCCCGGAAATGCGGCTGCGCCCGATGGCCAGCGCTCCGAACATCAAGGAGCGGTGACTGATCGACTTGTCGCCGGGCACACGGATGCGTCCGGTCAAGGGGGCTGAGGGCAGAAAGCGATGAGCGGTCACGAATGGGTATCCATATGAAGGCGGCGCTTTGACAGCGCACATGCGTTCTGGCAAGGCGCGCGCGCTGTTGATTCCTGCCCGGCAGGTACCCATCAATACAATTACGAATTCATGGCCCTGCGGCGCAATGCCGGGGGCGGCAAAGCCAAGGATTACACATGGTCAAACCTGAATGGGGCACCAAGCGGACCTGCCCGAACTGTGGCACCCGCTTCTACGATCTGAACAAGGAAGATCCCGTCACCTGCATCGAATGCGGTGAAGAATGGACGCCGGAACCGGTGCTCAAGTCCAAGCAGCCGATTCTGGCCGAAGAAGAAGCCAAGAAGAAGAAGGACGCCGAAGCAGATAGCGATCTGGGCGGCGATGACGACGACGATCTGGATATCGATATCGACGAGGACGACGATTCTCCCGATAACGAAGTCGATCTCGGCGGCGACGACGATCTCGGCGTCGAGACGAAGTCGAAGGGTGACGACGACGACGTCGACGAGAGCTGATTTTTCTCTTGCGTTGCGCGGGGCGGCCTCATAAAGGGCTGCCTCCGCAAGGCTGGCGCGCCTCCCAGGGTGCGCCGTATGAAATGGCTCGGGGCCTTAGCTCAGCTGGGAGAGCGCTACAATGGCATTGTAGAGGTCAGCGGTTCGATCCCGCTAGGCTCCACCATTTCCGGATTTTCCGCCAGTCGGCAGATCCGTGTTCGAGTTTGATGGTAGCTTGCCGTGGCAACGGCGCCGGCTTGCTTCCACCACACCCGGGCAATAGTTTGGGTTTCATCGGGGAATTCCCCACGCTGGCCGACGAGTTCTCGTCCGCCGGCGTTTTTCGCGTTTATTCGATCCGGCAACGGTTCGATGAGGAGTAACAGGCATGTTCGACAATCTGTCCGACCGCCTAGGTAATGTCTTCGATCGCCTGAAAGGGCGCGGAGCGCTGTCGGAAAACGACGTGCGCGAAGCGATGCGCGAGATTCGCATCGCCCTGCTCGAAGCCGATGTCGCATTGCCGGTTGTTCGGCGCTTCATCGATGCGGTGACCGAAAAGGCGATCGGTTCTGAAGTCCTGAAGTCGGTTACGCCCGGTCAGCAGGTCGTCAAGATCGTCGACGACGAACTCACTGCCATGCTTGGCGGGGGCGAAGACGCCGACCCCAAGGACCGCGAACTGAATTTCGCTGCCAAGCCCCCGGTCGTCATCATGATGGTGGGCCTCCAAGGCTCGGGTAAGACGACGACGACGGCCAAGCTCGGCAAGCTGATCAAGGCCAAGCACGGCAAGAAGGCGCTGATGGCGTCGCTCGACGTGAACCGTCCTGCCGCGCAGGAACAGCTCAAGGTGCTGGGCGAGCAGGTTGACGTGGCCACGCTGCCGATCATCGAAGGTCAGCAGCCGGTCGACATCGCTCGCCGCGCAATGGAAAGTGCCAAGCTGCAGTCGGCCGACGTGCTGCTGCTCGATACTGCGGGCCGTCTGCATGTCGACGAAGCGCTGATGGCCGAGATGAAGGCCATTGCCAGCGTCTCTACGCCGACCGAAGTTCTGCTGGTCGTCGACAGCCTTACCGGCCAGGACGCCGTCAACGTTGCTCAGAGCTTCACCGGCGAAGTGCCGCTGACCGGCGTGGTGCTGACCCGGATGGACGGCGATGCGCGCGGCGGTGCGGCGCTGTCGATGCGTTACGTAACCGGCAAGCCGATCAAGTTTGCAGGTACGGGCGAGAAACTCGACGCGATCGAGGCGTTCGACCCCAAGCGCGTGGCGAGCCGCATCCTCGGCATGGGCGATGTCGTATCGCTGGTCGAGCGGGCTGCCGAAACCATCAAGCAGGACGAGGCCGAAGCGCTCGCAAAGAAGATGGCGCAGGGCAAGTTCGACCTGGAGGACCTGCGCATGCAGCTTCGTCAGATGCAGAACATGGGCGGCCTCGGCATGCTGGCCGGCATGTTGCCGGGCATGAAGAAGGCCAAGGCGGCAATGGCGGCGTCCAATATGGACGACCGGGTATTGCTGCACATGGATGCGATCATCGGATCGATGACGCCGAAGGAAAGAAAGCGCCCCGAATTGCTGAATGCCAAACGCAAGAAGCGTGTGGCGGCAGGTTCCGGAACGCAGGTGCAGGACGTCAACAAGGTGCTGAAGATGCACCAGGAGATGTCGCGCGCAATGAAGCAGATCAAGAAGATGGGCGGTCTCAAGGGCCTCGGCGCGCTGTTCGGCGGCGGGGGCATGGGGGCAGCGATGCCCGGACTCGGCGGTCCGGGCGGCATGCCCGGTATGGGTGGTGCAAAGGGTCCCGGTGTGGATCCCAGCACGCTTCCGCCGGACTTGCAGGACCTTCTCAAAAAGAAATAATTTCAGACGTTTATATTCGAAAGGTAATATCAAATGGCAGTTGCAATCCGTCTTTCGCGTGGTGGTGCCAAGAAGCGCCCCTACTATCGTATCGTGGTTTCGGACTCGCGTTCGGCACGTGACGGCAAGTATCTCGAGCAGATCGGCACCTACAACCCGATGCTGCCGAAGGATTCGGGCGAGCGCGTGAAGCTCAACGAAGACCGTGCCCGTCACTGGCTGTCGGTCGGTGCACAGCCTTCGGACCGCGTCCATCGTTTCCTCGATGCCGCCGGTATCCTGGAGCGCGCAGCGCGCAACAACCCCAAGAAGGGTGAACCGGGCGAAGCCGCCAAGGAACGCGCCGAAGAAAAGGCCGCCAAGATCGCTGAAGCCGAAGAAGCCAAGAAGGCTGCCGAGGAAGAAGCCAAGACCGCTGCCGAAGCTCCGGCTGAAGAAGCTGCTGCTGAAGAAGCTCCCGCCGAGGAAGCTGCAGCAGAAGAAGCACCGGCTGACGAAGCCGCTGAAAACAAGGGCGAGTAATCGCACCCATGTCGGACAAGCCCGTCACGCTCGCAGCCGTAACCGGCGCGCATGGTGTGGCGGGCGAAGTCCGTCTGAAGCTGTTCGGCGAGGGCGTGGACGCGCTCAAACCGCACAAGCGCTTCAACGAGGGCGCGCTGAACCTCGTAAAAATTCGCAGCGACAACAAGGGCGGTGCCATTGCGCGCTTTGCCGAGGTCATGGATCGGACTTCGGCCGAGCAGCTGCGTGGCACTGCCCTGTCTGTTTCCCGGGAGGTCTTGCCGGACCTTGAGGAAGACGAATTCTATTTTTCGGATTTGATCGATCTCGCGGTGGTCACGGAATCAGGCGAGCCCGTCGGCCGCGTGTGTGCGGTCGAGAATTACGGCGCAACGGACATCATCGAGATCGAGAAGGCCGATGGCGCAAAGTTCATGGTGCCGCTGACCAAGCAGGCCGTCCCCGGGTGGGACGATGCCCGTCTCACGCTCAACGCCGATTTCGTGGATTAACGCCTGATCGGCTTCTGATCGGCCAAATGATTGCGTATCGTGGTGGCCGCGACGCCGGCCTGACCCATGGCGTGGCTGATCTGGTCGAGACCCAGCACGACATCGCCGGCTGCGAACAGGCCGGGGACGCTGGTTTCCATGTGATCGCCGACGAGAATGCAATCCCCTTCGCTGACATCTGCGCCGCAGGATCGGGCTAGACCCGAGCGAACGACCGAACCGAGTGCCGGATAGACGGAATCGAATTCCAGCCATCCTTGGGCGGTTTCGACTGCCAGCTTGTCGCCCCTGATTTCAAAGGCACCGCAAGGCCCTGCCACCCGCACGATGCCGGCATCCTCCAGCGCGTTAGAACAGGCATCCGAGAGGTCGTGATCGCCATGCGGCGAGATCAGCGTAAGATCGGTAGTGTAGCCGCGCAGAAACTGTGCCTCGGCCGTGCCATGATCGCTAGTGCCGATCACACCGACGCGCCTGTCGGTAACCTCGTAGCCATCGCAGACCGGGCAATAGCGTAGGAGCCCCCTTGCCAGTGCTTCCCGATGAAGTTGATCGTCGATCCCCTGCGGCCGGTTGTTTACCACGCCTGTGGCCAGCAGCACCGTGCGGGCTCTGTACTCTTCATCATCGCAGGAAACGATGAAGCAGTCGGTGTCTTTCGCCAGATCGGTAACGCGTTTGGGTTCACGCAAAGCCCCATGCTTTGCCGCCTGTTCGCGCATTCGGTCGAGCAGGTCTTCACCATGGATACCGTCTGGAAAACCCGCATGGTTGTGGCTGGTCGGTATCCAGCTCGCACGACTGGTGCCGCAATCGAACATGCGGATGGCAAGGTGGAAGCGTGCCAGATAGATCGCGGCGGTGAGCCCGGCAGGCCCGGCCCCCACGATAATGCAGTCATCGATTTGGTCGGTCATCGGCAAGTAAACGCCGGGATGGCAAAGCTGTGCCCGGCGGGCTATCGGGCGCAGCATGACATTTGCGGCCACCATTCTCACCCTCTATCCCGAGATGTTTCCTGGCCCCCTGGGTATCAGCCTGGCCGGTCGGGCTCTGGAACGCGGAGACTGGTCCTGCGAAACGGTGCAGATCCGCGACTTTGCGAAAGACAGGCACAGGACGGTCGATGATACGCCGGCCGGGGGCGGGGCAGGGATGGTATTGAAGCCCGATGTTATCGGCGCTGCTCTTGCCAGCGTGGGCGAAGGCAGGCCTGTCCTCGCCATGACGCCGCGCGGCAAGCCGATCAGTCAGGCGCGCATCCGCGAGATCGCGGAGGGCCCCGGCGTCGCTGTACTGTGCGGCAGGTTCGAAGGCTTCGACGAGCGGATTTTCGACGCTTTCCCGCAGGTCGAAGAGGTCAGCCTGGCCGATATCGTCCTCTCGGGCGGAGAACCGGCCGCGCTCGCCATACTCGACGCTTGCATTCGCTTGCTCCCCGGCGTAATGGGCGCGCCCGATAGCGGAGTCGAAGAGAGCTACGAAAACGGCCTCATCGAATACCCGCAATATACCCGACCTCAGGAATGGGAAGGGCGCACGATCCCTGAAGTGCTGCGATCGGGGGATCATGCGAAGATCGCTGCTTGGCGCAAGGCAAGGAGCGAAGACGATACACGGTTACGCAGGCCGGACCTTTGGGAGCGTTATAGTGACGCTCGGGACCGATCTGCCTCTGGCGCGCGGCGAAAAGACTAAGGATATGGTTCGATGAACCTCATTCAGCAGCTCGAGGCCGAAGCCGTCGAGAACCTGGGAAAAGACATTCCGGCATTCCGTGCCGGTGACACCGTTCGCGTTGGCGTGAAGGTTATCGAAGGCACGCGCGAACGCGTCCAGATGTTCGAAGGCGTCGTGATCGCCCGTTCGAACCGCTCGATCAACAGCAATTTCACTGTCCGCAAGATGAGCTTCGGTGAAGGCGTGGAACGTGTGTTCCCGCTCTATTCGCCGATCGTCGACAGCATCACCGTCGTTCGTCGCGGTATCGTGCGTCGCGCCAAGCTGTACTATCTGCGTGGCCGTACCGGTAAGCGCGCTCGTATCGCCGAGCGTCGCGACAACGCCCCGAAGGCGTAAGCAGACACGAGTTTCTCCACGCGAGAGATCGAAGGGCGGCCTCCCGATCGGGAAGCCGCCCTTTTTCGTGCGTTCAGCCTGCCGACTTACCGGAGATCCGGAACAATAGGGTATGGGTTTGCGGGCCGCTTGCGCTTGCGCGCGCGCTTGTCCATCAAGCATCGCATTGATGGAGGAAAAGAAATTGCGTCATCTGACCCTCGCAGCCGCACTGTCTTTGAGCACGTGTCTGTCTGCGCCCCTTGCTGCCCAATCGACGGAGACCGCGCCCATGGAGCTGACTTTCGAACGTGTCTTCGCCTCGCCAAGCCTCGATGGGCCGACGCCGCGGGCGGTCAAGCTTTCGCCGGACGGGCGCTACCTGACGGTGCTGCGCAACCGCGAAGATGACCGCGAGCGCTACGATCTGTGGGCTTTCGATCGCGAAGCGGGACAGTGGGCCATGCTGGTCGACAGCAAGGCGCTGGGCAGCGGACGGGAGCTGTCCGAAGACGAGAAGATGCAGCGCGAGCGCGCACGCGTCGGCAATCTGAAGGGCATTATCGATTATCAATGGACCGAAGATGGTACGGGCGTGCTGGTCCCGCTCGACGGTGACCTCTATCTTGCGCGCCTGGGCGGTGATGTGGTGCGGCTGACGGATACCGAGGAAAGTGAACTCAATCCGGCGCTCAGTAGCAAGGGGCGTTACGTCTCCTTCGTGCGGGATCGCCAGCTCTGGGTTGGCGAGGTAGGCGCCGATGCGCAGCCGATCACCCCGAAAGAGGGCGAGGCGATCCGCTGGGGTGAGGCCGAGTTCGTCGCTCAGGAAGAAATGAGTCGCCACACCGGATATTGGTGGAGCCCGGATGACCGACGGGTCGCCGTTGAACGGTTCGACGAAAGCATGGTCGGCATTGTTACGCGCGCCGCCATCGGGGCCACCGGGACAAAGGTGTTCGATCAGCGTTACCCGGTCGCAGGCAGCCAGAATGCCAAGGTCGAGCTCTTTGTCATGAACCCCGATGGGGGCGACCGGGTCGAGGTCGACTTGCGCAGCAACCAGTCACCCGATTATTACAGTGCAGAAGATCCCGACGATTTCTATCTGGCACGGGTAGACTGGGCGCCCGATGGCCGGGCGCTGTACGTGCAGCGCCAGAATAGACAGCAGACATGGATGGATGTGCTGAAGGTGGACCCTTCCACTGGAGCGAGCGAGATCGTGCTGCAGGAAGAAGCATCGCAGGCCCATTCAGGCGAAGGATACTGGATCAACCTGTCCGACAATTACCGCATTCTCGATAACGGGGATCTGATCTGGTGGTCCGAACGCGATGGCTTCGGACATTTGTATCGATACCTCGGTGACGAAGGGTGGCGCGGCTATCAGCGACTGACCAAGGGTAATTTCGTTGTCACCAAACTGGTGGGCGTGAACGAACAGGATGGACACTTGTTCTACCTTGCGACCAGCGAAGACGACCCGCTTGAACAGCATGTCTATTCTCTCGATCTCGATGCGGAAGGCCCAGCGACGGCCCAGCGTCTGACGGAGCCCGGCTTCATGCATACGGCTAAGATGGATGCGAAGGGGCAGACGTTGCTGATCACCCGTTCCAGCGACAATTCCCCGCCGCAGACCTATATTGCCGATGAGCAGGGCAACCGCCTAGCCTGGGTCGAGGAAAATGCGCTCGATTCCGATCATCCCTATGCGCCATATCTCGCCAGCCATAGGCCGGTGGAATACGGCACCATCGAGGCCGATGATGGTACTCCGCTTTACTGGGAAATGGTCACACCGGAACTGGAGCCGGGCAAACGGTATCCGGTCTATTTCTACCATTATGGCGGGCCGGGGCCGCAGGTCGTGAGCAAGGGCTGGGATGGCGCGCTGCGGCAGGCGATCGTCGACAAGGGCTATATCTGGTTCGCGCTCGACAATCGCGGCAGCGCCAATCGCGGCGTCGCTTTCGAACAGCCGATCTATCGTGCGATGGGCGGCGTCGAGGTGCGGGACCAGAAAGCGGGGGCGGAGTATCTCAAGACGCTGGATTTCGTGGACCCGGACAAGATCGCCATCGATGGCTGGTCCTACGGCGGTTACATGACTCTAAAGCAGTTGCAGGCCGACCCGGGCCTCTACGCTGCAGGGATCAGCGGCGCGCCCGTGACCCGCTGGGAACTGTACGACACCCACTACACCGAGCGGTTCATGGGAACGCCGCAGGCGGATGCGCAAGCCTATGAGCTTTCCAGTGCCATCCCGGATGCGACCAAGGTCACCGATCCCCTGCTGATCATTCACGGCATGGCGGATGACAATGTCGTTTTCGAAAATGCGACCGAGGTCATTTCTGCCATGCAGGAAGCGAATGTGCCCTTCGAGATGATGCTTTATCCCGGTTACACGCACCGCGTTTCGGGCGAGAAAATCTCGCCCCATCGGTACAATACGGTTTTCCGGTTTCTCGAGCAGAACGGCGTGACGCCGCCGGATTGACCTGACCACATGCGCTCGGATCGCACCGACCTCGTCTGATCTTTAGGCCCCGCAATCGAATGTGCGCTTGCGGGCATGGAGGTAATCGCTATCTCGACGGCGCACTCATAGTGGAGACGTTGAATTGGGTTATCGTGTTGCCGTAGTCGGCGCGACCGGAAATGTCGGGCGTGAAATGATGATGGTGCTCGCCGAGCGCGAGTTTCCGATCAACGAGATCGCTGCCGTCGCCTCGAGCCGTTCGCACGGGTCGGAAGTCGAATTCGGCGATACCGGCAAGATGCTCAAATGCCAGAACATCGAGCATTTCGACTGGTCTGGCTGGGACATCGCCCTCTTCGCAGCCGGAAGCGGCCCGGCGAAGGACTATGCGCCCAAGGCAGCCGCCGCCGGCTGCATCGTGATCGACAACAGCTCGCTCTACCGGATGGATCCGGACGTTCCGCTGATCGTGCCCGAGGTCAATCCCGAAGCGATCCACGACTATAAGAAGCGTAACATCATCGCCAATCCGAACTGCTCGACCGCGCAGCTGGTCGTGGCGCTGAAGCCTTTGCACGATGCGGCGACGATCAAGCGGGTGATCGTTTCGACGTACCAGTCGGTCTCCGGCGCGGGGAAGGCGGGCATGGATGAACTGTTCCAGCAGAGCCGCGCCATCTTCGTGGGCGATCAGATCGAGCCGGTGAAATTCACCAAGCAGATCGCCTTCAACGTCATTCCGCATATCGATGTCTTCATGGACGATGGTTCGACCAAGGAAGAATGGAAGATGATGGTCGAGACCAAGAAAATCCTCGATCCGAAGATCAAGCTGAACGCGACATGCGTGCGGGTGCCGGTCTTCGTCGGCCATTCCGAAGCGGTGAATATCGAGTTCGAAAACGAGCTCTCCGCCGAGCAGGCGCAGGAAATCCTGCGCGAGGCGCCGGGCATCATGCTGATCGACAAACGAGAGGATGAGGGATACGTTACCCCGGTGGAAAGTGCTGGCGATAGCGCAACTTACGTCAGCCGTGTGCGGGACGATCCGACCGTTGATAACGGCATCACCCTGTGGTGCGTATCGGACAATCTGCGCAAGGGCGCGGCGCTCAATGCCGTGCAGATCGCGGAGCTGCTGGGGCGCGAATGTCTGAAGAAGGGATGATCCGGAAGGGCGCATTGTTCGCCCTGCCGCTGGCGCTTGCAGCCTGCGGTCAGCAAGAGGGCGCGGACGGCGAGCAAACCGCGGATTCCGCGCCTATCGAGGCGTCGCTGGCCGATGCGAAAATCGTGGTCGATGCCAACGGAGTGGGTGCGAAAGGCGACCCGATGCGCTTCGGAACACTGCGAACGGATGTCGATCATACGCTTGAATCGGCGTTCGGCAGTGCGCCGAACACCACCCGAAACGACGAATGCGGCGCCGGACCGATGGAATTCAGCCAGTTCGGGCCGCTCCAGGTCGGCTATCAGGACGACAAGCTGGCGGGCTGGTTCCTGGGCAAGGGGCAAGGGGTGGTGACGTCGGATGGCGTCGCACCCGGTGTCACGAGCTTGGAGAGCCTCAAGCTGGAACGTCAGGTGCAGGAACTCGACACGACGCTCGACGGCGAATTCCAGTACACCAGCGCCGATTACGGCACGATCACAGGCTTTGCCGACCCCGATGGGACCATCACCGGCCTGGCGGCCGGCGTGACCTGTTTCTTGCGCTGATCATTCGCCCGGCGGGGGCATGGGTCCCTTCGCCGGTTTCGGCTTGCGCATGATGAAGGCCAGCGGGACCGCAGCCAGCGTGATCCACATCATCATCCAGAAATCGTCGATATAGGCGACCATTGCTGCCTGCCGGTTCGCTTCGAGATCGAGCATGCTGAGCGCGACTTGGCCGAGGTTCTGATACCGGTCGACCGTGCTGACATCGATCATGCTCGACACGGAGGCACCGGTGACGTTCGAGGCGATGTCGGAGTGGGCGATCTGGATATTGCGCGCCAGCATGACCGTGGTCAGCGAGATGCCGGCCGAGGCGCCGAGCGAGCGAAACAGGTTCAGAAGGCTCGACCCATCCGTCCTCAGACGCGGGGGGAGGGTACCAAACGCGCTGACGTTGAGCGGAATGAAGACCAGCCCCATGCCGAGGCCCTGAACCAGGCCGGAGGCGACGATATGGAACTGATCGACGCCCAGGGACCATTGCGCCATTTCGTACAGAGACAGCGCGCAGATGAGGAAGCCGGTCGCCACGACAGGCCGGGAATCGATCCCACGCCGCATGGCCATACCCGCGAACTGCATGGATATGAGGACCCCGATCCCGCGCGGCATGAGGACAAGGCCCGTGTCGATCACGTCGTAGCCCATCAATTGCTGCAGCATCGGTGGCAGCAGCGCCATGGTGGCAAACATGACCACGCCGATGGCCAGCATGAAGCCCATGGCGATCGCGAAGTTGCGGTCGAGAAACAGCGCACGGTCGAACAGGCCGTCCTTTGCTGTGCCCAGATGGATGACCGCCATCCAGGCAGCGGAGATGAACAGGAAGGTCCAGAGCCAGATTTCGTAGCTGTCATACCAGTCGAGCGTCTGCCCGCGATCCAGCAGCATCTGGAAGCTTGCCAGAGCCACACCGAGCAGGATGAAGCCGGTGAGATCGAACTTGCGCTTCACCGTTTCGCGGGTCGGGAGCTGGGATATCAGGATGGCGAGGCTGAGGATGCCGACAGGCAGGTTGACGTAGAAGACCCAGCGCCAATTCGCCTGTTCCGTCAGCCAGCCACCCAGTACCGGGCCGAGGATGGGGCCGATCATGATCCCCATGCCCCATAGCGCCATCATCTGCGCGTGTTTGCTCGGCTTGTTGGTGTCGAGCATGAAGGCCTGGCTGAGCGGGGCGATGAACGCGCCGGTCACCCCCTGCAAGGCGCGGAACAAGACCATCTCTTCCAGATTCTGCGCCATGCCGCAGAGCATGGATGACATGATGAAGCCCGCAACGGAGAGAATGAACAGCCGCCGCCCGCCCACACGATCGGCCAGCCAGCCGGTGATCGGCAAAGCAACGGCGCTGGCGATGATGTAGCTGGTGAGGACCCAGGTAATCGTTTCCGTCGTCGCGCCCAGCGCGGTGCGCATGTGCGGAATGGCGACGTTGGCGATGGTCGTGTCGAGCACCTGCAGCAGCGATGCCGCCATGATGCCGACGATCAGTATCCCCGGATTGGCTACCGGAAGCTGCGCGACATCGTGCGCCGGGTCCGGCGCCGTCGCGGCGGCGGATCCCGCAGGGGCGGCGCGGCTAGCCATGAATCAGTGCTTCTTGCCGTCGGTGAAGACGGTGACTTCGGTAGAGAGTCCGGCGATGAGCGGGCGAGCGCTCTTTTCGTCGATGGCGATGCGCACGGGCACGCGCTGCGTCACCTTCACCCAGTTGCCAGTGGCATTCTGCGCAGGGATCACCGAGAATTCGTTACCCGTACCGGCACCGATCGATTCCACATGGCCTCGGAGCTTGAGGCCGGGATAGGCATCGAAATGCACTTCTGCGGGCTGGCCAACCTGCATGTCTGCCAGGTCGGTTTCCTTGAAGTTGGCTTCGATATAGCTGGTGCCATCCCCGACAAGCGTGAGGACGGGCAACCCCTGAACGACCTGCTGGCCGAGCTGCAGGCGATCGGCCTGAGCGATACGTCCGGCAGACGGCGCGCGCACTTCGGTCCGGCTGAGAGATAGTTCGGCAACGGCCTTTTCGGCCTGGGCGGCGGCAACCTGCGGGTTTTCCCCCGGAACCGCGCTCCCCGTAGCGAGCTTGGCGCGGGCGGCTTCCTGACGAGCGAGAGCCTGACGCAGAGCTTCCCTGGCTTGATTGACACGGTGCTGCGCCGCATCGTGATCCGCCTTGGTCACGAAACCACGCTTGTAGAGAGCATCGTTCCGTTCGAAATCGGACTGTGCAAAGGCGATGTCCTCGCGCGCGGCGGAAATGTCGGCGCCCGACAGATCGGATGAATTCGACAAGGCGGTGACATTGGCCTGCGCCCCGGCGATGGCGGCGTTGGCCTGTGCGATCTGCAGCTTGTACGGTTCTGGATCGATCCGGAACAGCAGGTCGCCCGCCTTTACCGTGTCGCCTTCGCCCACGAATATCTCGGTGATCTCGCCGCCGACCTGTGCGCTGACGGCGACCTTGTCCTGCTGGATGTAGGCGTTGTCGGTCGTCACCTTGCCCTGCAGAGAGAGCCAGTAGACGCCGCCGGCGATGAGCAGCAGCAGCGGCACGCTGAGCATCAACAGCAAGCGGCGCTTGTTCCGCTTGGGTGCGGGAGCTTCGGTTTCGACCACGGTTTCGGTTTCGTCCACGGGTTCGACCGGGATCTGGGGATCGGCCTCAGACATTTACGACATTCCTGTATTCACGTTCGGCCGACAGATTGGCCGATATTTTGCCAAGCAGTTCCGCGAGCAGATCCTGCTCCCGCGAAGTGAGCCCTTCGGCCATATCTTCGACCAGAGCGTTCACGATGGCGCGCAGGGGTTCGACGATTTCACGGCTCTTGTCGGTAAGGTGCAGCAGGCGAGCGCGCCTGTCGTTCGGATCGGCGACGCGTTCGACCCATCCAGCCTCTTCCATCCGGTCGACGATGCGGGTCAGTGTGATCGGTTCGACTTCGATCCGTTCCGCATAGAAAGCCTGATTATTGTCCGGGAATTTGACGAGGCTGAGCATAAGGCGCGCCTGCACGGCGGTAAGCCCGAGATCGCGCACGCGTTCGTCGAACGTCTTGCGAAGCAGGCGGCCGCTGTCGGACAGAAGATAGCCGATGTTGTTTTCCATGCGCGGCGATATAATAACATAGCTTATTATTGCAAGTTGCAATTAAAGCAAACGGTATGGCAAGCAAGGCAATCGAGGGTTAGGGTTGCAGGATGACGCTGACCGCCGATCTCTATTTCAGCTTCCGGTCCCCTTACAGCTATCTGTCTGTGGGCCGCTATCGCGCGATGAGCGAGAAGTTCAATCTCACTTTAGCTTTAAGGCCGGTCTATCCCCTTGCCATCAGGCAGCCTGACTTCTTCGAGAAGAACCACCCCAACTGGCTGAGCTATACGATCCGCGACATGATGCGGGTGGCGCAGTTCCATGACATTCCTTTCGGAGCGCCGCGGCCCGATCCGATCGTGCAGAACCCCGCAACGCGCGAAATTGCCGCAGAGCAGCCCTACATCCGCCGTGTGACCCGCATGGGCCAAGCGGCAGCGCGGAAAGGCAGGGGCATCGCCTTTGCCCACGAGGCAGGACAATTGATCTGGGGCGGACAGCCGGACTGGCACGAGGGAGACCACCTTGCCCGCGCTCTGGAACGTGCCGGGCTGGATGCGGGGGAAATCGAGGCCGAAGTAAAGGATCAGCCCGAAGCGCTCGACGCGGAAATAGCCGACAATCAGGATGCGCTCGAAAAGTCCGGCCATTGGGGTGTGCCGACACTGGTCTTCGAAGGCGAACCGTTCTTCGGTCAGGATCGTATAGAAATGGCGCAATGGCGAATGGAACAAAGAGGGCTGACGAGGCGATGAGCGACAAGAAGGCAATGACGGGCGGCTGCCAGTGCGGCGCCGTGCGATACACTGCGCAAGTCGATGTGACACAGGCCTATCTGTGCCATTGCCGTATGTGCCAGCGGGCCACGGGCGGCGTATCGATCGCCTTCATCGGTCTGCCCAAATCCGACATGAGCTGGGAGAGCGGGCCAGACTGGTATGAAAGTTCGCCCATTGCCCGCAGGCCGTTTTGCAGCAAGTGCGGCACGCCCCTGGGCTTTGTGTTCAAGGAGGGCGAGAATATGGACATCACCGTTGGCAGTCTGGACGAACCCTATGGGATCGAACCGCACTGGCATTTCGCATCGGAGAAGATTCACGAAGCCTGGATCGACACGTCCGGGTTGAAACGAATGCCCCTGAGCGAGCATGCGGCGCTTAGCCAACGATGGATCGACGCAACCGGAGCAGTGCCCGAATGAATACCGAATATTTCGAAAGTTTCGACGGCACGCGGCTTGCCGTGCATCGTCATGGTAATGGCAGGCCCTTCGTCCTGCTGCACGGCCTGTTTTCCAGCGCGCAGATGAACTGGATCAAGTGGGACCACCATGAAGCGATCGCGGAAAAAGGGTACGAGGTCATCATGCTCGATTTCAGGGTTCACGGTGACAGCGACGCACCGCAGGATCCGGAAAAATATCCCACCAATGTTCTTGTGCGCGATGTAGCGGCACTGGTCGATCATCTGGCGCTGGAGGATTACGACCTCGGCGGATTCTCGCTGGGCGCCCGCACATCGCTCCATGCAACGGCACATGGCGTCTTGCAGCCCGCGCATCTGGTGGTGGGCGGAATGGGCACGGCGGGCCTTGGCGAATGGCATCGGCGCGCGGCAAAGTTTCGCCGGGTCATCGAGAAGTTCGATGAAATCCCCCGCGGCGATCCCGATTATTTTTCGATGCAGTTCCTGAAGTCGCAAGGGGTCGACCGGGTGGCCGCGCGGCTGCTGCTCGACACCATGCTCGATCTGGATCTGGCGCTGCTCGCCAATGTCACCATGCCCACGCTGGTCGTGTGCGGCGACGAGGACCGCGAAAACGGTTCGGCCGAAGAGCTTGCCGGGCTGCTTGCCAACGCCGAATATGTCGAAGTACCGGGCACCCACATGGGCAGCGTGACCAAGGCCGAGCTGGGCGAAGCGATCGCGGAATGGCTGGCCAAGACCGCTTGATTAAGCGTGGCGGCAGGTGCAATCCGGTAGCCGATGTAACTTGTATCTCCCCAAGAGGATCGACACGATGAAATTGCTTTGTACCTCGCTCGCCGCCCTGGCCATCGCTTCGGCCGCTCCTGCTGCGGCCCAGAATGCTGCACCCGCGGCTGCAACTGCCGATGCCGCCTACCCGATGACGCCGCAGGGCGCGGCCGACTGGGTGGCCATGGTCGAGAGCGAGATGGGTGATTTCGGCGTCGAATACGCGCGGGTGTCGTGGGTGAATTCCACCTATATCACCCCCGACACTGATGCGCTGGCCGCAAAATACGGCGCACAGGCGACCGAAATGTCGGTCCGCTATGCCAATGAAGCGGCCAAATACGCACAGGTACAGGGCCTCGACGCCGACGTGGCGCGCAAGCTCGACATCCTGCGCAACGGCATCGTGATGCCGGCCCCCGTCCGCGACGGTGCTGCGACCGAACTCAACGAGATCGCCACCAGCCTCAACAGCCAGTACGGCAAGGGCAAGGGCACGCTGGACGGGCAGGAAATCAGCGGCAGCGATATCGAAGCCGAAATGGGCAACCTCGACCGTACGCCCGAAGAATATGCCGAAATGTGGACCAGCTGGCACGACAATGTCGGTGCGCCGATGCGCGACGATTACCTGCGCATGACGGCGATCGCCAACGAAGGAGCCAAGGAACTGGGCTTTGCCGATCTGGGCGCGATGTGGCGTTCCAACTACGACATGGACCCCGACCAGTTCGCCGCCGAAACCGAGCGCATGTGGCAGGAAGTGAAGCCGCTCTACATGGCGCTGCACACCTATGTCCGCAGCAAGCTCAACGAGAAATACGGCGACGCTGTGCAGCCCGCGACCGGTCCGATCCGCGCCGATCTGCTCGGGAATATGTGGGCGCAGGAATGGGGTAATATCTATCCGCTCGTCGCCCCGGCGGGCGCGGGCGATATCGGTTACGATCTGACCGAACTGATCGAGCAGAAGGGTCTGGACGAAATCCAGATGGTCCGCACGGGCGAACAGTTCTTCTCCTCGCTCGGCTTTGCGCCGCTGCCGGGCACGTTCTGGGAACGCAGCCAGTTCGTGAAGCCCCGCGACCGCGAAGTGGTGTGCCACGCCAGCGCGTGGGACGTCGACAATGTAGACGATCTGCGCATCAAGATGTGCATCAAGAAGAACGCCGACGATTTCGTGACCATCCATCACGAGCTCGGCCACAACTACTACCAGCGCGCCTACAACAAGCAGGATTATCTGTACCTCAACGGCGCGAACGACGGCTTCCACGAAGCCATCGGCGACATGGTCGCCCTGTCAATCACGCCCGAATATCTGGTGCAGATCGATATGCTCCAGCCGAACCAGGTGCCGGGCACCGACAAGGACATCGGCCTGCTGCTGCGCCAGGCGATGGACAAAGTTGCCTTCCTGCCGTTCGGCCTGATGGTCGACCGGTATCGCTGGGGCCTGTTCGACGGATCGATCCCCGCCGGCGAGCTCAACAAGGGCTGGAACGACCTGCGGCTCGAATATCAGGGTATCGTCCCGCCGGTCGAACGCGACGAGACGAAATTCGATGCCGGCGCGAAATATCACGTGCCGGGCAATGTGCCCTACACCCGCTATTTCCTCGCGCGGATCCTGCAGTTCCAGTTCTTCAAGGCTGCCTGCGATCAGGCCGGATGGGATGGGCCGCTGCATCGCTGCTCGTTCTACGGCAACGAGGAAGTGGGCAAGAACCTCAACGCCATGCTCGAAATGGGTGCCAGCAAGCCGTGGCCCGATGCGCTCGAAGCCTTCACTGGCGAGCGTCAGATGAGCGGCGAAGCGATGGTCGAATACTTCGCTCCGCTCAAGGCGTGGCTGGACGAACAGAACGCGGGCAAGACCGAAGGGTGGTAAGCCGCTTAGCCTTGTCGCTGACCCTCCCGCTCGCGGTCGCCTGTGCGCCCGTGGCGGGAGGCGGCGATGCCGTGTCGTCGCCAGCTCCCGATGCCGAAGGCGCGCTGTTCGTTGCGGGCAAGTTCGGCAACACGCTGTCCAAAGTCGATCTGGCAAGCGGCGAGGCGGTGAAGACCGTCGACAGCTGTGCCAATCCGCACGAGCTGGCAACCTCGCCCGGCGAGAAGCATGTCGCACTTGCCTGTTACGGCGGGCAGACAGTGGATATCTTCAGCACGGCCGACCTTTCGCGCGTGGCAAGCATCGATCTGGGCGAGAACGCGCGCCCCCACGGGATTGTGTGGCACGCCAATGGCGATCTTTATGCAACGGCAGAAGGCCGCAAATCGGTATTCTGGATCCGCGATCCGCTGGGCGAAGCGGAAACATTCGAATTCGGTTCGGGTCAGGAGGGCACGCACATGCTCGCCGTCGCGCCCGATGGATTGCACGCGTGGACCACAAATCTGGGCTCTCGCACGGTCAGCCTCATCGATCTGAAGACTCGCCGTGCACCGCAGTCGGTCGAGGTGGGCGAGGAACCGGAAGGGATCTGGCTGTCCGATGACGGCGATACGCTGTGGGTCTCGGCTCGCGGGTCAAACGCCGCGTTTAAACTCGATCCGCGAACTCTCGAAGTGCGCCAGCGAATCGAAACCGGCAATTTTCCCTTGCGAATTACCGTGCGACCGCAGGGTGATTACGCGGTGACGTCCAACCTGTCCGATGGCGGATTGAGCGTTATCGACACAGCCACCGGAAAGGTCGTGCGCAATATAAAGGTATCGGGGCCCGATCAGGCGGAGGCGAAGACCCAGGTGACGATCCTGTTTTCACCGAACGGAGAGCGCATCTATGTGGCTGAGACCATGGCCAACACCATAGCCGAAGTCGATTTTGCCAGCGGACGGGTGCTTCGCCGCCTACCGGGAACAGGCGGGGGCGATGGGCTGGCGATCATAGAATGAGCATGAAGCGCAAGGAACTGCCGATCGTCGGTTGGCGGGAACTGATTCATTTGCCCGAGCTGGGGTTGCACAGTGTTCCAGCGAAAATCGATACGGGAGCGCGTACGTCCTCTCTCCATGGCACCGTACTTGAGGAGTTCGAGCGTGATGGCGAGAAATACGTGCGTTTCGCGGTCGATTTCTCGCGGCAGCATGTGCGCCAGGTATGTGAAGCCGTGCATGTCGACATTCGCGGAATCACCAGTTCGAATGGTGAGACCCAGAGCCGCTACGTGATCAAGACACCGCTCAAGATCGGGGACGTGGAATTCCGCGCCGAGATCAGTCTGGCCGACCGTAGCGATATGCGGTTTCCCATGCTGATCGGGCGTTCGTCTCTGCGTCGTCGGTTTGTCGTGGACAGCGGCTATTCCTGGCTGCAGACGCCGGAAATGAAGGTCAAGAAAGGCCACAAACCATGAAAATCGCCATGCTGGCGCGCAACCCGAACCTCTATTCGCACCAGCGACTTAAAGAGGCAGCGGAAGAGCGTGGGCACCATTTCGACATTCTGAATACGACGCGCTGCACTGTCCATATCGCAAGCCACCGGCCCGAGGTGTATTATAACGGCGAGCCCTGTGTCGGTTATGATGCGGTCATTCCGCGCATCGGCGCATCGATCACCAATTATGGCCTAGCCATATTGCGGCAGTTCGAAATGCGTGGATGCTGGCCCTTGAACGAAAGCGTCGCCATCGGCCGCAGCCGCGACAAGCTCCGCAGTATGCAGATACTCGCAAAGCACGGCCTGGGTCTGCCGCTGACTGCCTATGCGAACGATCCCAAGCAGGCGGAAGAAATCATCAAGGCGGTCAAAGGACCACCCGTCGTGATCAAGCTGCTGGAAGGGACGCAGGGCATCGGCGTGGTGCTTGCCGAAACCATGAGCAGCGCAAAGTCAGTTATCGAAGCGTTTCGCGGAGCCAATGTGAACATCCTCGTTCAGGAATTCATCAAGGAAGCGGGCGGCACGGATATTCGCGCGCTGGTCGTTGGCGGCAAGGTCGTCGCCGCAATGAAGCGGACCGGTGCCCCTGACGATTTCCGATCGAACCTGCATCGCGGCGGCAGTGCGCAGCTGATAAAGATCACCCCTGAAGAACGCAGCACCGCCGTGCGTGCAGCCAAGCGTATGGGACTGAACGTTTGCGGCGTGGATATGCTGCGATCCAATCATGGCCCGGTGATCATGGAAGTGAACAGTTCGCCGGGGCTGGAAGGCATCGAGAATGCGACCGGCAAGGATATTGCCGGCATGATCATCGATTTCGTTGCGAAAAGTGCCCGGGACGGCAAGACCATGACCAAGGGGAAGGGGTAGGACGCGGGGCACTGCAACCTACCGCACGTTAGAAAAACACATTGATGCCCAGGGAGGCCCAAGTCGATGCGTAGAGCACTTTTCATATCCTTGGCTTTGCTAGGGGCGAGTACCGCAGCGGCGCAGACGTCGCCGACCGAGGTTCTTGCACCGAATCAGACGCTGCTCGAAGTACAGTCCACGGGTCAGAGTTATGTCGCGCCCGATCAGGCGACCCTGACAGGAGGCGTCGTAACCTTTGCCACGACATCGCGCGAGGCTGCGGACAGCAACGCCCGGGCCATGGCACAAGTCGTTGCGGCTTTGAAAAAGGCTGGCGTGGTCCCCCGCGACATCCAGACGCAGAGCGTAAGCCTCGACCCGCAATCCAACTATGATCGGCAAGGCGCAGAGCCACCACGCATCACTGGCTATCAGGCGCGCAATGCCGTGACGGTACGGGTGCGCGATGTGACAAAGGCGTCCGAATTGCTGACAGTACTGTTCGAGGCAGGCGCGAACGATGTAAACGGTCCGTTCTTCTCGATTGAAGACGACAGCGCAGCTGTCGCCAAAGCGCGGGCCGATGCGGTTTCCAAGGCCAAAGCCGAGGCCGATGCTTATGCGACTGCCTTCGGAATGCGCGTTGTGAAGGTCCTGAGGATTAGCGAGCGGCAACGGTCTGCGACTTACGAATCCATCGTTGTGACCGGTTCGCGAATTCGGCCGGCTGGCGCTCCGCCTCCACCACCGCCGCCGATGTCGTCACCGGCGGTAGAAGTCGGGGAAATGGAGCAGAAGGTTACGATCTGGGTGGATTTCGCGCTCGGTCCGAAGTGAGGTTCCCGCTCCTGACGTGTACTGGCACAGCCTATTCGGCAGCCATCTTGAGCAGGGCGATTTCTTCGCGCAGTCGCTGCAACTCCATTTCGTACAACCGGGTGCAATCGATCCGTTCCGGGCGCTGACCCAACGGAATCGTTACGCGGGCATAGACCAGGGCGCGTGCATCGCGCTCGTTGGAAAAGGGGCGGTACTGCAGGAACGGGTCGACGGTTTCTGGCGTCGCCGCGCTACCGCTGACCCCGACATCGACATAGCCACCGGACGAATTGATCGAGTGGCGGCATCGTGTCCCGCCAGCAGTTTCGATCGAATCTTCGCCTCCAGACCCCTGAGGGGGCGCAGGCAGATAGACGCCTTGCGCCTGAGCATATGCCTCGGTGCTAGCGAACAGTGCCAACACGGCGAGCGCTGAGTTTCGAACAAACTCTCGCATGGACCACGACCTCCTTCTTTTCGATCCTTTCGGCGCAGACGCGCACATCGACCTGTTCGCCAGGTACAAGGTCGCGCACGACTACGAGTACCTTGCGATTGGATTCGGGTGCCATCAGCGCGACTTCGGGGAATATCCTGACCCGGCCTTCCAGGGCCGGGGTTTCTTCATCAACGAATGTCCGGAAGCGAAAGGGCTGCTTGTACGGGTTCGTCAGCGTGAGATAGAACCCCTTGGCCTCGGTAGCGGTCACGCCGCTCTTTTCCAGCGGCCCAAGGCCCACGGCCAAGGCGGCTGTCGACGTGACCAGCAGCAGCGGCGCGATAACTCTCAGCCCGAACATGTCAGCACCGTGCCGATCGTATACGTACCGACATTGAAACCGGTCGGTTTCGACGCCTGCGCGTTGACGGTGTAGGTTCCGAGCAGGCCCGACTGGTTATATGTCGTCTGGCTGCTGGTGTATGGTTGATTGGCCCCGCCGGGCGATACGTACCGGATTTGGGGTGTCACGCCGGTAACATCTGCCGAAGACGTTATGGTCGGCGCCGTAAAGGTCAGGCGCGGTGCGCCGCCTAGCGCGGTAACGGTAGCAGTCGCCGGCAGCCCGCCCGTGTTTTCCGATGACAGCAACGTGTAGTCGCCATTGGGCGCCAAGGCTCCGTCCGTAACCACGATTATGCACGAAACGAGCAGCGTCGCCCGAAAATTGATCGGTTCCGCCTGAATGGACGCTGGAAAGGTCAGTGCACCTGCGACCGAAACAGCCGAAGCGAGAAGATATTTGAGCATTACCATCTCCCAATTGACGAGATGGCTTTTTAGTAAACGGACAGAGTAACCGACCCCTACCCGGCGCGTTAGGTACGATACCGGGGGTGGCAGGCCGAGCGATGCGGGTGTGAAATGCTGCGCCGATCCCGATGCCGATGACGTTAAGCCGCCTTTATAGTGGCGACGAAACGACCGGCCGATGCTTCGAGCGAGCGGATGTTCGCGATGAGTTCACCGGTCGTGCGGCGCGCGTCGCTGAACAGGTGCTCCGTCTGGACAGCACTTTCGGCGAGAAGGGCGCTCAGCCGCGCCATCTGGTCGGTGCCGGTGGCGGTTTCTTCTGCGTTCGTCTCGATCATGGCTGCAGCGCCGCGCTGTCCATCGACATCCCTTCGGATTGCTGCCGCGGACCGTGCAAGCTCCTCGATCGCTTCGCTCAGTTCACCGAAACTGGTTTCCGCTTCGCCCGTCCCGTCACGCACACCGGACAGCAGATTGTCGATTTGCTGGGTTGCTTTGGCGGCCTGTCTGGCCAGATCCTTGACCTCCTGCGCCACGACAGCAAAGCCCCTTCCGGCTTCACCTGCAGACGCAGCCTCGATCGCTGCATTCAAGGCAAGCAGATTGGTCTTCTCTGCAACGCTGGCGATCGATTTGGTCGCTTCGCCGATTGTCTGCGAATGCTTCGAAAGCGAAGTGACTGCCTCGCCGCCAGAATTGGTTCGAACGCCAGCTTCGCTCGCAAGTTGATCCTGCTGTCCTGCAGTTATGGCAATGCTGCTGATCGAACGGGACAGTTCCGCAACGCCTCTGGCCACCGATTCTACGGCGGTCGAGACCTGCGATGCGGAGGCGGCAACGTCGCTGGCCTGCCGGCCTGTGTCGCGGACGGTTCCATCAAGCGAAGTCATGGCCTTGTCGAGGGTGAGGGCGCTTTGCGAGACAGAGGCGGCGACCGTGGCAACCGACCCTTCGAAATCTTCGGCGATGCGGAGCAGTTCGACCCGGCGCCGTTCGGCCTGTTCGTTTTCTATCATTCCACGCTTTGATCGCTCTGCATCAGCTTGCTGGAGCGCTTCATTTGCCAGGACATTGGCATTTTCGCTCGCCATGAGAGCATCGGCCAGATGCGACAGGATCGCGTGGAGACGAATAGCGATGAAACACAAGGCCGCCGCCTGAAGAACAACGGCCAGCGCGTGAACCAGCACACGTTCGATGCCGCCGCCGCCGGAGAAAACCCATTCCGGCGATACGAGGGCAAGCAGCAGGTGATGGAGCGCAATGGCCACGGCGGCCAGAACGATCGGGCGTGCGTCGCAAAGGACGGTCAGCAGGGCCAACCCGACGAAGAAATACATATGCATGTCGATCTGCCAGGCGGCACCGCGCATTGCATAAAGAAGCAATGCAGGTTGCAGAGCGGCCATGAGGGCGACTGCGAGGCGTGCGGCAAGATCTGATCGGCGCTGCAAGGCGTGTAGCGACGGCACGATGTTGAGCAGCGCGCTGACCATGCATGCGTGAAGAGCCTGCTGCCCCATGGAGAGGGTGAGCAGGCCGATGGCGAAAGTCGTGCCCCATCCGGCGGCAGCAATCCATTTGATACCCTGCTGCCTGAGGGTATCGACTTCGTTTCGTATCATTTAGCTGTTCCGATGCAGCCGCCATCCGCGACGGCCAGGGCAATGATGCCGTGATTGAAAAGCAGATCGGCAAAAGCCGGACGGGTTCCCGTGACGATATAGCCATTGGCCAGCGCGGTTTTCGAAAGGAGCTTTCGCCCTTCGGAGGTGGCGAGCATAGGAAGGCTTCGCTTGGCCGACGCCGTCAACGGATAGAATGCGATCGTGCCCTTTGCAGGCGGCGCGAGCAGAAGCGCACCGACAGCCAGCACGCCGGCGCCGATCTGCAACGTATCAAGCAGGTGCCGGCGAGCCGCCGCCGACAGTTCGATAGTGGTCATTACTGCCCAAATGGCAGAAAAGGATTATTGGACCGTTAACCCTCTAAAGCACCACAATCATGCCATTTAGCGGAAGGGCGGTTCGTTGAAGGCGCGAAGCTTGCGGCTGTGGAGGCGGGGGCCTTCATCGCGCAGCAGTTTGCAGGCCGTCACACCGATCTGGAGGTGGGCAGCAATGGCTTCTTCGTAAAAGGCATTGGCCTGTCCCGGCAGCTTGATTTCGCCGTGGAGGGGCTTGTCCGATACGCACAGCAGCGTGCCGTAGGGGACCCGGAAGCGATAGCCCTGGCCGGCAATCGTTGCGCTTTCCATATCGACACCGACCGCGCGGCTGAGGCTCATGCGGTGGGCGGAGCTGGTATAGCGCAGTTCCCAGTTGCGATCGTCGGTGGTTACCACGGTACCGGTGCGCATGCGCTTTTTCAGATCCGCCCCATGTTCGCCCGAGACCATTTCCGCCGCTCCGGCCAGCGCCTGCTGCACTTCGGCAATGGCGGGCAGGGGGATTTCCGGCGGAAGGACCGGGTCGAGGACGTGATCGTCGCGCAGATAGGCGTGAGCGAGAACGTAGTCGCCGATCTTCTGGCTGGGACGAAGGCCGCCGCAATGGCCGATCATCAACCAGGCTTCCGGCCGCAGCACGGCCAGGTGGTCGCAGATCGTCTTCGCATTGGAAGGACCGACGCCGATATTGACCAGCGTGATGCCTTCCTTGTTTGGGCCGACGAGGTGATAGGCCGGCATCTGGTGGCGCCGCCATGCGGTATCGGACAGTTGCGCGCGGGCATTGTCGGTCTTTTCCGTCAGCATGAGGCCGCCGGCGCCTGCCAGGGCAGTGTAGCCGTTGGCGCCGAGCTGCGATCCGGCCCAGTCCACGAATTCATCGACATAGCGATGGTAGTTCGTGAACAGGATGAAGCGCTGGAAGTGTTCCGTGCTGGTGCCCGTATAGTGTGCAAGACGCGCCAGGCTGAAGTCGGTCCGCAAGCCGTCGAAAAGGGAGAGGGGGATGGCTTCGTCCGGTTCGCCGAGGATTATACCGTCTGCCAGTTCGTCACCGATGTCGGCCAGTTCGGTCGAGGGGAAATGACGCGCGATGAGGTTTGGATCGACGCCGACGAGTTCCGCACCGGCTTCGCCATCGAGGACGTAGGGGAAGGGGATTTCCTGGCGTGACGAGCCGACTTCCAGTTCGACTTCGTAATTCTCGTCGATGAGTTCGAGCTGTTCGCGAAGGTAATCGCGGAAAAGCGCCGGGCGGGTGACCGTGGTGGTGTAGAGCCCGGGCGCGTTGAGGCGGCCGAAGGCGCGGTTGCGGTCTTCTGGCTGATCGCCGCCGCGGAAACGCAGGCGCAGTTCGGGGTAGGAATAGCTGCCGTCGCTGCGGCGTTCCGGCGCGGGCAATTCGCGTTCGCGGCCGAAGGCGATGACGTCTGCGCGCAGCCGCTCGACTGCCGCGTCATAGATGCTCTCGAGCCTGTCGAGCGTCTGTTCGATGGATTCCATGGGCGTTTCTCCTGCCTCTTGTGTTTATGAAGTCCCTCCCTGCCATAAGCAGGGCTTTGTTACAAAAAGGGCGCGGGGACCGAAGCCGCCGCGCCCTGATTGTACTTTTTCGAAGCGAGGATCAGCCTTCGGCTGTCTCTTCGCCTTCGTCCGCTCCGTCTTCGAGCATGTCGGCGGGAATTTCGCCCGGCTCGAGGTTGGAGTCGATGCGGTTGGCTTCGGCCTGTTCTTCGATCTCGCGCTGTTCGTCTTCGAACATCTGCGCCATCACGTCGACACCCTGGCTCTGCAGCTCGGCTTCGTCGTCCGAACGGGCGACATTGGCCTTGATGTTAACCGACACCTCGGGGTGGAGGTCGATGCGGACTTCATGCATGCCGATCGCCTTGATCGGATCACCCATGATGACCTGCTTCTTGTCGATGTCGTGGCCCTTGTCGGCGAGTGCGGCAGCGATGTCGCGAACGTTGACCGAACCGTAGAGCTGGCCGGTGTTCGACGCAGCGCGGATCAGTACGATTTCGACGCCATCGACCTTTTCGCCAGCCTTTTCGGCTTCGGTACGACGTTCCGCGTTTTCCTTTTCCAGGCGATCGCGGTTCGCTTCGAAGACCTTCTTGTTGGCTTCGTTAGCGCGCAGTGCCTTTTTCTGCGGGAGCAGGAAGTTGCGGGCATAGCCGTCCTTCACGGTGACGACGTCACCGATCGAGCCGAGTTTTTCGATCCTCTGAAGGAGAATGATATCCATGGATTTTCTCCTTACTTCACGATGTACGGCAGCAGGCCGATGTGGCGAGCGCGCTTGATGGCCTTGGCCAGTTCACGCTGCTTCTTCGCGCTGACGGCGGTGATGCGGCTGGGGACGATCTTGCCACGTTCGGACATGAAGCCCTGCAGCAGACGTGTGTCCTTGTAGTCGATCTTGGGGGCGTTCTTGCCCGAGAACGGGCAGGACTTGCGGCGGCGGAAAAACGGACGGGCCATCAGTTACGCTCCTCGCGGTCGCGGCGCTTCTTGGCATCGCGCTCGTTCTTGCGCATCATCACGCTGGGGCCATCTTCGTGCTCGTCGACACGGATGGTCATGTAACGGATGACGTCTTCATTGATGCGGGTCTGGCGTTCGAGCTCTTCCACGACGGCGCCGGGGCCTTCGATGTTGAGCATTACGAAATGCGCCTTGCGGTTGCGGTCGATCTTGTAGGCGAGGTTCTTGAGGCCCCAGGTTTCCGTCTTGGTAACCTTGCCTTCGTTATTCTCGACAATCTCGGTCGCGGTGGCGGCGAGCTGGTCCACCTGAGCCTGGCTCAGGTCCTGTCGCGCCAGGAAAACATGCTCGTAGAGAGCCATGCCCTTGTCCTTTCACATATGGCCGATCGCTGGCTGATCCGCGGGATTGCGGGGCCCCTCCGGCTTTCTTCGAATCCCCCGGTACACCCAGGGGATGCGCGCACATAACGGGATTGGCGCAGAATGCAAGCGAGGGTCGAATAGGTTTACGCCGACCGGGGGTGAATTCAAAACTCGCGCATTCGTCATTCCCTTTGTCAAACAACGATTTAGTCCTGAATTGGCAGCCGGGAATGTCACCTTCCATGTCGCGACCACGCTACCGCCGTTTGGGGTGGGGGACGAAGCCCTGCCGTGGACCCGCCCAGCGGCGAGGGGGTGCTGCATGCCATTTCATCACGATGTAGGACAGCGCGAAATCGCCAGTTGCTTCGTTTGCGTAAGGCAGGCAAGCGTGGTGCGGATTTCAAATAAGCAAGGACGCGCAATGCCCGGTGGTTTGGTAGCCCTTCTGGACGACGTATCGATCATTGCGCGCACCGCGGCGGCTTCGGTAGACGATATTGCCGCGGCTGCTGGCCGGGCAGGTTCCAAGACGGCAGGCGTGGTCATCGACGACGCCGCCGTTACGCCGAGCTATGTGACCGGCCTGTCGCCAGCGCGCGAGCTGCCGATCATCTGGAACATCACCAAGGGCAGTTTGAAGAACAAGCTGCTGATCCTGCTACCCGGCGCCGTCCTGCTGAGCGAGTTCCTGCCGCAGGCGATTGTTTTCATCCTCATGCTGGGCGGTGCCTATCTTTCGTATGAAGGTGCGGAAAAGGTGGCCGAGAAGCTGGGCGGCAAGAAGCATGGCCAGACGGTGGCAGACGATATCAAGGACCCGGTCGCGTTCGAGAAGCAGCGGGTTTCCAGCGCGATCCGAACCGATCTGATCCTGTCTGCGGAAATCATGGCCATCACGCTGAACGAAGTGGCGGCAGAAGATCTGCTGACGCGCGCCGGGGTTCTGGCCATCGTCGGCATCGCGGTGACCGTAGGCGTCTACGGCGTGGTCGGCCTGATCGTGAAGATGGACGATATCGGACTGCATTTCGCCAAGAAGGACGGGGCCGCAGCGCAGAGCTTCGGACGCGGGCTGGTGGCGTTCATGCCGCATCTGCTGGTGGCGTTGAGCTTCATCGGCACAATTGCCATGCTGTGGGTCGGCGGTGGGATCATCCTGCACGGCCTGGCGGATATCGGTATTGCAGGGCCGGAGCACTGGATCGAAGGTATCGAGCACGGCGTATCCGCCGTAGCCGGAGCAGCCGGCGGCGTTCTGGGCTGGCTGACCTTTGCCGGGCTATCCGCGCTGGTCGGACTTGCGCTGGGGTTCGTCCTCGTATTCCTGCTGCACAAGGTCTTCGGCATGGGACATGGCGATGGCGGCGAGGCTGCCGCGCACTGATCGCCAGCCGTCACGGAAGGCGTGAGAAGAGGTCCCTTGCAAAACTGCTGAGCGTATCGTCGCGCGCACCCATGATGACGATACGATCGGCAGGGCGGGCCATTTCGGCCAGCCGATCGCCCACCGCATCGCGCGACGGGATATATTCGGCGTTTCCGCCTGCCTGTTCGATCAAGCCGACAATCCGTTCGCTGCCTTCGCTGCGGTCGACCGTGCCGCCGAAATAGACCGGATCGCACAGAATAACCGTGTCGCCTTCGTCCAGTTCGTTGGCGAAGGTTTCCGCCAGTTCGTCGCCCATCTGCCTGAGCGGACCGTAGCCATGAGGCTGGAAGAACGCGAGTACGCGGCCCGGATGCGCTTTCAAGGTGCGCAGCGTAGCGGCACATTTTTCGGGATTGTGACCGAAGTCGTCGATGACCGTAATGGCCGAGGGGCTGGTGCCGACAATGTCGAAGCGGCGCGCGAGGCCGGCGAAGGCGGCCAGAGCCTCGACCGCCTTGCCGACCGGGATACCTGCCGCTGCAGCGCCGGCTATCGCCGCGAGCGCGTTGGAGAGATTGTGGCGACCGGGCAGGTGGAGCGTGAGGGGATGCTGGCTGCCATCGTGGCGATCCACGATCAATGCCGCCTGCCGCATAGGGCCTTCCGCAATCGAGCCCGGGACCACGCCGATCTGCGCTTTCTCCTGATCGATGCCGAAAGTAACGACTTCCTTCGCATGCGGGAGGAGTGCGAGCGCTTCTTCATCATCGGCGTTGATCACCGAGATGCGGCTGCGCGAGAGATAGTCCCCGAACAGCTGACGCAGTTCTTCCATGCTCTTGTGATCGAGGCTGACATTGAGCAGCACGCCAACCGCCGGGCGATAGAGCGCGATCGATCCGTCACTTTCGTCGACTTCGCTGACATAGAGGCTCTGGCCGCCGATCACGGCACTGGCAAAGGGGCGTTCGGGCGACACGAAGTTCTTCATCACCGCGCCGTTCATGATCGTCGGTTCGCGCCCGCAGGCGTGCAGTATCCACCCGAGCATGCCGGTGACCGTCGATTTGCCGCTGGTACCCGCGACGGCAAGCCCCGCGCCGCTGGTATTGAAGAGGATCGAATTCAGTTCCGCGCGGGTAAGGCGCAGGCACCCGAGTTCGTTCGCGCGGCTGACTTCGGGAACGCTATCTTCGATGGCGGCGCTGGCGACGAGGATCTGTTCGGCCGAAACCATTCCGCTGCCGTCCTGCGGGTGCAGGGTGAAGCCCTGATTTTCCAGCGCGGCGAATTTTTCCGGCGTGCGGCCCTGATCGTAGCTGCGATCGGATCCTTCGACCGTGCAGCCGCGCCCTTTGAGGATCTGCGCAAGCGGCAGCATTCCCGAGCCGCCGATGCCGCAGAAGAAGAAGGGGCGGGCAAACAATTCGTCTGGAGTGGGCATATCGCTCATGCCGGTGCAGCTATTGAGTTGTGTCGCCCGACACAAGCGCGCTAGCACACGGACATGGTCAAAATTGCGATCTGCGCCCCCGGAAAACGGCTGAAGCGCGACAGGGCCGAGGCGGTCCAGGCCTTGGTGGCTGGCCGCGAAGACGTGGAACTGAAGTTCCACGAACAGTGCTTTCTGGAAGAAGGGCATTTTGCCGGCAGTGACGCGGTGCGCCTTGCCGCCTTGCTGGACTGTGCCAACGATCCCGCATTCGATGCGGTCTGGTTTGCCATGGGTGGATACGGATCGAACAGGATCGCGGCGGAGGCGGCGAGGCAGATGAACGACGATGCGCGGGGCAAACGGTTCATCGGTTATTCGGACACGGGTTTCCTGCTCGGCGCGCTGTATCGCCATGGGATCGGTCAGGTGGCGCATGGACCGCTGGCGGGCGACATAAGGCGCGCCGGAGGCGAGGCGGCGGTGGAACGCGCGCTCGATTGGCTGGCAGGCGGGGCGAGCGGTCTGGAACCAGGCCTGGACGAGCGGCCTGCGGTCGCTTTCAACCTGACCACGCTGGCGATGATGGTGGGGACCGAACTGATGCCCGATCTGGCCGGCCATGTCGTCATGATCGAGGAAGTGGCAGAGCATCTTTATGCCGTGGACCGGCTGTTCTTCCACACCAGCCAGCACCTGCAGGGCATTGCGGGACTACGGCTCGGCCGGATCAGCGACGTGCCGGAAAACGACCGTCCTTTCGGCAGCGACGAGATCGCCATTGCGCAGGATTGGTGCGCGCGCAGCGGGATTCCCTATCTCGGCCGCGCCGATATCGGCCACGATGCTGCCAACAAGATTGTCCCCTTCGGACTTGAGGCGCGCGGCCCACGGGCCTAGGCGCGCCCGCAAGGAGAAATTCATGACTGCATTCATCTTTCCCGGACAGGGTAGCCAGAAGGTCGGCATGGGCGCCGACCTCGCCGAAGCCAGCGCGCATGCCCGCGAGGTTTTTCAGGAAGTCGACGAGGCGCTGAAGCAGAATCTTTCCGGCCTGATGAAGGACGGGCCCGAGAGCGAGTTGACGATGACCGCCAATGCGCAGCCCGCCATCATGGCCAATTCGATCGCCACGGTGCGCGTTCTGGAAAAGGAATTCGGCGTCGCGCTGGCGGACAAGGCCGACTGTGTGGCCGGACATTCGTTGGGCGAATACAGCGCGCTGTGTGCTGCCGGGGCATTTTCGCTGACGGATACGGCCAAGCTGCTGCGCTTGCGCGGTATCGCCATGCAGGATGCCGTTCCCATCGGACTGGGCGCGATGGCCGCACTGCTGGGAGCCGATATCGATAAGGCCACCGCGCTGGCCGAAGCCGCCGCTGAGGGTCAGGTGTGCGAAGTGGCGAACGATAACGATCCCACGCAGGTCGTCATCTCCGGCCATGCCGAAGCGATCGACCGCGCCATCGAAATGGCCAAGGATCATGGCATCAAGCGCGGCATCAAGCTGCCCGTTTCGGCGCCGTTCCATTGTTCGCTCATGGGTCCCGCGGCCCTGCGCATGAAGCGCGCGCTGGGCGATACGCCGCCCGAAGCGTTCACCGTGCCGCTCTACGCCAATGTCACCGCCGCGCGCGTAACCGACCCGGCGGAGGAACAGGCGCTGCTGGTCGAACAGATCACCGGCCGCGTGCGGTGGCGTGAAAGCGTGATCGCCATGCGCGAAGCGGGTATCGAGCGGTTCGTCGAACTGGGCGGCAAGGTGCTTGGCCCGATGATCGGCCGGATCGACAAGGACGCGGCGACCGTATCGCTCGTCACCATGGAAGACCTCGAGAAATTCGCGAAGGAGAACGCGTGATGTTCAGCCTCGAAGGAAAAACCGCCCTCGTGACGGGCGCCAGCGGCGGCATTGGCTCGTCGATTGCCTACGCCCTGGCGAAGCAGGGTGCACGACTGGCACTGTCGGGTTCGAATTCGGACAAGCTGCGCGCCTTTCGCGAACAGCTGAACAGCGAATTCGGTCACGATCATGTCGAGATCACCTGCGACCTGTCGAATGCGAAGCAGGTGGAGGAACTGATCCCGGCCACCGTCGACACGCTGGGCAGCATGAATATCCTGGTCAACAATGCCGGCATCACGCGCGACAACCTCGCCATGCGGATGAAGGACGAGGAATGGCACGATGTGATCCGCATCAATCTGGAAGCCAGTTTCCGTCTGATGCGCGCCAGTGCTCGGCCCATGATGAAGGCCAAGGGCGGGCGGATCATCTCGATCACCAGCGTGGTCGGCCACACCGGCAATCCGGGCCAGATGAACTATACCGCCGCCAAGGGCGGGCTGACCGCCATGTCCAAGAGCCTGGCGCAGGAACTTGCAAGCCGCAACATCACGGTGAACTGCGTGGCGCCGGGCTTCATCCGCACCGCCATGACCGATGCGCTGAACGACGATCAGAAGGGCGCGATCAATTCGCGTATCCCGATGGGCCGCATGGGCGAGGGCGAGGAAATCGCCGCTGCAGTGGCCTATCTGGCGAGCGACGAAGCCGCCTATGTCACCGGCCAGACGCTGCATGTGAACGGCGGAATGGCAATGATGGGATAAGGGAGGCGCTTTGGCGGGCGTGGGCGTGGGGGCAATCCACGCCATGTCCGACAAACCCACCACTTTTCCCCAAGGAAATCGGGACCGGGCCGCTTGCGGCTTGCTCCCTATGACCGCCCCGCTAGGGTAATTATCCGTATTCCGGCGCTGATGGGGGCGATTCCGGCCCTCTGTGTGCCCAAAAGGGACGAAAGTAGGACCATGAAGGCCACCATCGAACGCGCTACGCTGCTGCGTTGCCTCAGCCACGTGCAATCGGTCGTAGAACGCCGTAACACCATCCCCATCCTCTCGAACGTCCTGATCGAGGCGGAAGGCGACAATTCACTTAAGGTCATGGCGACCGACCTCGACCTGCAGGTCGTCGAACATATGGACGCCAGCGTCGAAAGCGCAGGGTCGATCACCGTATCGGCGCACTTGCTGTTCGACATCGCCCGCAAGCTGCCGGACGGTTCGCAGGTCAGCCTGGAAGCCGCGGAAAACCGCATGGCGATCAAGGCCGGACGCAGCCGCTTTTCGCTGCCGACGCTGCCGCGCGACGACTTCCCGGTGATCGTGGAAGGAGATTTGCCGACCAGTTTCGAACTGCCGGCAAAGACGCTGGCGGAACTGATCGACCGCACGCGGTTCGCCATCTCGACCGAAGAGACCCGTTATTATCTCAACGGCATTTTCTTCCACGTGTCGGACGACAGCGAGCCGGTGCTTAAAGCTGCGGCCACCGATGGTCACCGCCTCGCACGCTTCACGCTGTCGCGTCCGGAAGGCGCAGAAGGCATGCCCGACGTCATCGTGCCGCGCAAAGCCGTGGCCGAACTGCGCAAGCTGCTGGAAGAAAAGATGGACGGCAATGTCCAGATCGACCTGTCGGCCAGCAAGGTGCGCTTCACGCTGGGCGGCGAGGGCGGTGTGGTCCTTACCAGCAAGCTGATCGACGGCACGTTCCCCGATTATTCGCGTGTTATTCCAACGGGTAACGACAAGCTCCTGAAAATTGATCCGAAGAGTTTCCACGAGGGTGTGGACCGCGTCGCGACGATAGCGACCGAGAAGACCCGCGCGGTCAAGATGGGTCTCGACAAGGACAAGGTGACGCTGACCGTCACCAGCCCCGACAATGGTACAGCCACCGAAGAAGTGCCCGCCGAATATGCATCGGACGGGTTCGAAATCGGCTTCAATGCGACCTATCTGAAAGACATTCTCAACCAGATCGATTCGGACACGGTGGAAATCCACCTTGCCGATGCCGGCGCACCGACGCTGATCCGCAAGGACGAGAATTCGCCTGCGCTTTATGTGCTGATGCCGATGCGGGTGTAGGTCGCGGCTGGCGGTCCTCCGCCGGTCAGATTTCCACCGCAATCTTGCCGAAATGGGCGCCGCTTTCCTGGTGACGGAAAGCGGCAGCCAGGCGTTCCAGCGGGAAGCTGTCGGAAATTTCCGGACGGATTCCGTTGGCGTCGATCCCGGCGATCATGTCTAGCTGGTGGCGCCGGCTTCCCACGGTCAGGCCCTGCACGCGCAGGTTCTTCGCCATGAGAAGGCCGGTCTGGACCGGTCCGGCAAAGCCTGCGAGGACGCCGATAAGCGCGACATGGCCACCGACGCAGGCCGCAACCATCGATTGCCCCAGCGTTCCGGCCCCACCGACTTCGACAACGCAATCCACGCCATGTCCGCCGGTGAGTTCGTGAGCCTTTGCGCCCCACTCCTCGACCTCGCGATAATTGATCAGATGATCGGCACCCAGGTCGCGGAGACGTTCGAGCTTCTCTCCGCTCGAACTGGTGGCGATCACCGTTGCCCCCGCAGCCTTGGCAAACTGAAGGGCGAAGACCGAGACTCCACCGCTCCCCTGCACAAGGACCGTATCGCCCGGCTTGACCGAATTATCGACGAACAGGGCGCGCCATGCCGTTAGACCGGCGCAGGTCAGCGTTGCGGCTTCGACATGGCTGTAACTCTTGGGAACGCGCGTGAACGATGAAGCGGACGCGGTGACCGCTTCGCGCGCATACCCGTCGATCCCGTCACCGGGAACACGGGTGAAGCCCGTTTTTGGGGGCGCACCGTCCAGCCAATCGGGAAAGAAGGTGCTGACCACCGGATCACCCACGGAAAACTCGGTTACACCATCGCCCACGGACGTAACCACGCCCGCGCCATCGGACATGGGAATGCGCCCCTGCTGCGACGGGATCATCCCGGTGACGACTGCATAGTCGTGGTAATTGAGTGAACTCGCTTTCAAGGCGACGGTTATCTCGCCGGCCGCCGGTTCGGGCGGGCCGTCCACGTCGCAAAAAACAAGGGCATCGAGGGTGGAAGGTGTCGCGCCTGTGCGAATGGCCTTCATTCCGCTGCCTCCAGCAGTTCCACACGTTGCGGACCGCGAATGAGGCCGCCGGGCGTTTCGCCCGTCCATTCGCCATCGCGGAAGGTAACTTTTCCGCTCTTGATCGTGGCGATATAGCCTTCGGCCTTTTGCAACAGACGCTTGCCGCCGGCGGGCAGGTCGAAAGCGAGCCAGGGTTTGCCCAGCCGGATACGATCCATGTCGATAATGTTGAGATCGGCGAGATATCCTGGCGCGAGGACGCCGCGATCTTCGAGACCATAGAGGCGGGCCGTGTCGTTGCACTGCCGCTTGATCGCGTTTTCGAGACCAATCGTACCGCGAGACCGGTCACGCACCCAATGCTGAAGCATGAAGGTGGGGGAGGCTGCATCGCAGATCGTTCCGCAATGGGCGCCGCCATCCGACAGCGAATTGACGGTATCGTCCGATTGCTGGAGATCCATCAGGAAATCGAGATTTCCGTCGGCATAATTCAGGATGGGGAGATAGATGAACCCCTTGCCATCATCGCGGCATAACAGGTCGTAGGCATATTCGTCGCCCGAGACTCCGGCAGCCTTTGCGCGTTCGAGGATGCTTTCGGCGATGGTTGGTTCGTAGTTGAAATCCGGGTCCATTTCGAACTGCATGTTCCAGCCGCCGCAGACGACCATTACGAGACCGATGATGTCCTGATTGACGTCGGAAAAGTCATGCTGTTCGCCGAGCATACGAGCCTTGAATGCCGGATCGAGAAGTTTTGCCTTCTGTTCTTCCCAGGGCAGATTTTCGATTTCCTTCCAGCTTGGCTTGAGGCGGAAAGGATGAACGGTCCCCTGCCAGGCCATGACGATGCCGTTACCCCGCAATGCGATCTGCGCGACGATATTGGCACCATTGTCGTTTTCCGCCCGCATGCTGGCGATCTGTTCGTCGAGCGGTAATTCCTTGGCGATTGACTGAAGCGCGGCGAACGTAACGGGCAGACCGGTTTCGCGGCTCATCTTGCCCATCCAGCCGAATTCATCCCAATCGCGCTTCATGTCGGAGGCCATTTCGAAGACGCCGTGGCCCGCGCGGCCCATGGCGCGGCCGATTTCGATCAGCTCTTCCGCTGTCGCGGTGGTGCCGGGCACGACTTCGCCATCGATATCGCGGTGAAGCACGGTGCGGGACGTGGAAAAGCCCAGAGCGCCGGCACGAACGCCTTCTTCGACGATGCGGCCCATTTCGGCAATTTCGGCATCGGTCGGAACGGCGCCCGGACGCTCGCGGTCGCCCAGCACATAGGCGCGCACCGAGCCGTGCGGGACATGGGTGCCGACATCGATCGCGCGAGGCAGCTTTTCGAGCGCGTCGAGATATTCCGGGAAGGTTTCCCAATTCCATTCCATGCCTTCGGCAAGGGCAGTGCCGGGAATATCCTCCACCCCTTCCATGAGGCCGATGAGCCATTCGTGCTTGTCCGGCTTGGCCGGCGCGAAGCCAACGCCGCAATTGCCCATGACGACCGTAGTCACGCCGTGCCAGCTGGAAGGAGCCATCTCCTGATCCCAGGTAGCCTGTCCATCGTAGTGGGTGTGAATATCGACAAAGCCGGGAGTGACGAGATGCCCACCAGCATCGATTTCTTCCACGGCGTCACCGCTGACAGTGCCGACCTGGACGATCAGCCCATCCTTGACGGCGATGTCGCCGTGGAACCGGTCCTGTCCGGTACCATCGACGATGGTCCCGTTGCGAATGATCAGATCGTATGCGGGCATAGATATGTGCTCCTCTCTCCGGTGAAAGAAGGTTCCACATTGCAACCGACCTGTCCAGCGATGATTAGGCAGCGCGTTCCGGCATTCGGACGGTCAGCAGGGTAGCGAAGCCGATGATGAAGAGAATGTTGATCGAAACCATGCCGATCCGCTGATCGCCCGACCAAAGGGTAAACTGTTCCACCAGCAGCGGCCCCATCCATACAGTGATCGTCCCGGCAATGGCGTAGAGGCCGAAGAATTCGCCGCTGCGGCCCGGCGGGGCAAGCGTCACCAGCATCGTGCGGCCAGACGAAATGCTGGCCGTAACAGTGATGGCGACCACGCTGATCAGCGAAAGGTAGACGATGTCCGAAAGTGTCTGGAAGACCGGGCCGTCCCAGACCTGACTGTTTTCGATCAGCCCGAGAAACAGGCTTTCGCGGGTTATGCTGAGCTGCGTTAGCCCGGCGAGGACCATCAACATGATTTCGACAAGGAGGGCGCGCTTGACGCCGACCTTTGACTCAAGCCATCCGCCGATGAGCCCGCCGGCAAAGGCGCAGGCGCTGGCAAAAATGGCGTAGCACAGCATTTCCAGGAAATTCCAGCCGAGGAAGAGTGCCACATAGACCGCGCCAAGCGCCAGGAGGGCAGCCATTCCATCGGCATAGAACATGCGTGCTACGAGGAATTTCATCAGTTCGCGGTAGTGGGTCGCTGCACGAAGAGTGCGCCAGACGCTTACCGCGCCGTCCCGGAAAGCGCTGGCCCAGCTCGCGCCCGGAACGCCGGGATCGCGCGCATTGAGAAAAAACGGGATGGAGAAGACGGCAAGCCAGACGGCACATATCGGCCCGGCAAGCCGCGCATGTTCGAACTTCGAAAGGTCGACGCCGAACTGCGGGATCGCAAAAGGCCAGCCGATCGCGGCGGGCAGAACGAAAAGCAACGCGATAGCGAGGAAGATTAGCGTTGCAGCAAGATTGCCGAGACCGAGGCCCAGACCCGAGATCATCGCCAGCCGCTTGGGCTCGCCCGCAACGCTGAGCATGGCATTATGTGTGACCTCGGAATAGGTGTAGCTGACATAGGCGACGACCAGCAGCACCATGATCGCGCCTACGCTCAACCCCTGGCCGCCCGGCATCGCGAACCAGAGCATGGCCGAACAGACGACGATCGATCCGAGGAAGATTGCCAGAATGGGCTTCAGTCGCCCCCCGCGGTCCAGCGCGGCACCCAGAAACGGCGCGGTTAACGCGGCGATCAATCCGGCCCATTTCGTTACCGAGGCAATCGTTGCCTGGCCCTGCGCATTGGCCGCTGCGAGCGCCTGATCGTCCGGCAGACCGGCAAGCGTACCGCTGGCGAGGAGATCCGCGCCGATGATGTCCCGCGCGAAATACGGCGCGAAGATGTAGATGACGATGAGGATGTAATAGGGATTGCGGGCCCATTCGAAGATCGCCCAGGAAAATCCGGTCCGGCCGAGCGCACCGCCTTCACCGCTGGTCTGGCGTATCGGCTGATTGGCGAGCGGATTTGCGGCAAGCGCGGGATCGGTGGCCATCGTCAATTCCTTATGATCCCGGCCGTCCCGCTGTTCAGGCGGCTCTGGCCAGTTCCGCGTCTGTGGTCGGAGCGTCGAGAAATGCTCTCAGCTTGCCAATGCACTGATCGGCATGCGTCAGCAGGAAAAGATGGCCGCCGCCCGCTATGACTTCCAAATGCGCATTGGGGATCGCAGAGGCGAGGATGCGCCCATTGACGAGTGGGACGATCTGATCATCGTCGCCCATCATCACCAGCGTTTCCTTCTTCATCAGGGGCAGGGCGGGAAGGCTGGTCCATCCCAGCATGGCGATAAGCTGGTAGAAATATCCCCGCGGTGATGGCGGCTTGAGGCGGCCGATGTGGCTGGTCTTCTGGTTTGCCCCGCCGTCGGGATCGATGCCGCCGTAGAGCGTCTGGAAATGCTCGTTCATATATTTGGGATCGATGTAGCGGCGCGGATTGGCCATCTTGGTCAGCGCGGCGGGATTGCCCGGCACCATGAGCATCCCTGCCGTCGTGGCGGCCAGAACCAGTCTGTGGGTTCGCTTGGGATATTGAAGCGCGAAGTGCTGGGCCATGGCACCCCCCCACGAAACACCCATCACATCGACTTCGGCGATCCCGAGCTGATCCAGAACCTGCCTGGCCGTCCAGCTCATCGTGAAAGGATTATACGGCAGCGCGGGATCGGGGCTTTCGCCCGTTCCCGGCATGTCGAACATCACGAAGGCGCGTTCGGTCAGCTTTTCGGCCAGCGGGGCGACAGCTTCGATATTCGCGCCGATACCATTGAAGAACAGGATCGGGGGATGATCAAGGTCGTCGTCCAGCCGCCAGGTCGCCACGCGCAGGGTTCGCCCACCAGCCTCCATCATTTCGATAGTGGCGGTCATGGGTTCGTTCTTCGATGCGGTCACTCAATGATCCTTCAAGACTGCCTGTCAGCAGGATTCCAAGACGTACTGGCCGGGCGCGGGGTCCAGGGGGGCGTATTGCTTGGTCCCGAGCTTGGCAGGGGCTTTCTTCTTCTTGCCGGAACGCGTCTGAACCCAGTCTATCCAGTAAGGCCACCAGCTACCGGCGACCTCTTCGGTCCCCTTCAGCCATTCATCGGCCGTCGCGGGGAGCTTCTTTTCGCCATCGCCCTGAATGTAATATTTCGCCTTCGGATTGCCCGGAGGGTTCAGAATGGCCTGCATGTGGCCGGAATGGCTGAGAACGTAGGTCACGTCCTTCGACCCGAACAGCTGGGTCGACCGGTATGTCGCCTTCCACGGTGTGATATGATCGGTGACGCCGCCGAGGATGAAAAGATCGCTCGTGACCTTCGACAGATCGATCTTGTGATCGACCATCTCGACCTCGCCCTTTTTCGTGAAGGCCAGTGTTTCGAACACCGTCAGGAAATCGCCCATCAACGCGCCCGAAAGATTGGTCGCATCGGCATTCCAGAACAGCACATCGAAAGCTGGCGGGTCCTGTCCAAGCAGGTAATTGTTGATGACGTAGTTCCAGATCAGATCGTTCGGACGCAGCCAGGCGAAGCCGCGGGCTAGGTCGTCCCCCTTGATGACGCCCTTCTTCGCAGCGCGGTGTTTGGCGAGGGCAAGACCGTTTTCGCTGACCAGCGAACCGGCCTCGATATCGTTCTGCTTGGGATGGAGGACACAGACCATCAGTGTGAGCGCGCCGAGCAGATCGTCCTTGTCGGACGCCATCTTGCTGGCCAGCATGGTAGCGGTCTGACCGCCGGAGCACCCGGCGGAAACGTTGACCTTCTTGCTACCGGTGATCTTGGCGACCGCTTCCAGCGCCTCCCGACAGGAATTGACGTAATCGGCCATGTCCCAATGGCCTTGATCCTTCGTCGGGTTCTTCCAGCTTATGACGAAGGTCTGGATGCCGTTGTCGAGCTGGTATTTCACCACCGATTTTTCCGGCGACAGATCGTTGATGTACATCTTGTTTATCTGCGGCGGGATGGTGAGCTGGGGGATCTCGTAAACCTCGTCCGTCGTCGGGGTGTACTGGATCAGCTCCATCATCTCCGTGCGCAGAACTACGGAGCCTTTGGACGTGGCGACGTTTTCGCCAAGCTTGAAGGGTTTCTTGTCGACCTGGCTGACCATGCCCTTGTTGTAGACCATGTCGTCATAGGCGTTCTTGAGCCCCTTGATCAGCGACAGGCCGCCGCTGGTGATGGCCATTTTCTGGGCGGAAGGATTGCCGATCAGCGTATTGGTCGGGGCAAGACTGTCGATGATGATATTCGAAACGAAGCGCGCACGATCACGCTCCAGCTCGTCCAGCTCAAGATCTTCGAGCCAGTGCGCTGCGCCCTTCTGCACGGCGAGGTAATATTGCATTCCGGCGCGCATGAACGGGTTGTATTGCCAGGCCGGGTCCTGAAAGCGCTTGTCCTTCGGATTGGGGGCGAGATCGCTCTTGCCGGTCATGATCTTGATCATGTCCTCGCCCATCGTCCGGCTGTGCTTCATCAGACGCTGCGGGTCCGAAGCCGTTTCGCGTAACATGACCGCGACCGCACCGAAAATGTCTTCGCGTGTCAGGCCGACAAGGGGCCCAAGCGCGCTGGTCGACTGGGCAGCTTCATCTTCGAGCTTCGCCATGGTTTTCGGTTCTCTCCACTTTTGACTGCCGCTCTGTGTCGGCATTTCGGCAATTCATGCGGGCCGGCTACGGTTTTGGCAAGCAGGCTTCACAATCCGCGCGCAGCGATCATGCTTTCGATGTCGACGAATTTCTCTCGTGGCGACCCGTCGCGCGCGGCGGCGATCTCCGCTTCCTCGATCTTTTGCCAGTCGCGGAAGGTGACGATATCGAGCCGGCGCTCTGCCGCCAGATCGTCGAATCCCTCGCGCCCCCGTCTGCGGTGTCCCGACCCGATGTCTTCATCGACGATATCGATGACGGAATAGCCATCGGGGCGGTTCGTGCCGATTGTCCCGCTAGGCCCCCGCTTGGCCCAGCCGACGCAATATAGGCCGGGCAGGATGCGGCCCTGATCGTTGGCGAAGCGGCCTGCACGTTCGTCGAACGGGACGCCTTCGATGGGCGACGTCTCGTAACCGATGCAGGTTATGACGATATCTGCCGGTATGCGGTAGGTTTCGCCGGTGCCGATCGCACGGCCAGCCTCGACCACGGTCCGTTCGACCACCACGGCTGTCGCTCTGCAGTCAGTCACATCGATCGCCTTGGGGCTGGCGAAAAAATCGAACTCGATCGCGATGGGTTTCTCGCCATGAATATTCGGGGGAATGGCGGCAAATTCGCGCAGCAAAGTTACCGATTTGCGCATTCCCGGCTCAAGCACGGCATCGTCATCGAGCGGCGGCAGGTCGGCGCTTTCGACCTGCGGACTGGCCCGCTCCAGCTGCATGAGTTCCCCAAGTTCCTTGGGGGTCATCATGATCTGATGCGGCCCCCGGCGGCCAAGGATGGTGACGCTTTCGAGGCTGCTGTTTCTCAGTGCATCAAGCGCGTGGGTAACGATGTCCGAACCGGCGAATTCGTCTTCGGTCTTGGACAATATTCGCGCTACGTCGAGCGCAACATTGCCCATGCCAACGACAACCGCATGGCGGCCAGAAAGATCGGGGTTCAGATTGGCGAATTCGGGATGGCCATTGTACCACCCGACAAATGCCGCACTCCCGATGACGTTCTCGGCATCGGACCCGTCGATGCGCAGCAGGCGATCTTTCGGCGCGCCGGTGGCAAGGATAACCGCATCGTACAATGATTGCAGTTCTTCTATCGAGACATCGCGGCCGATCGCGATATTGCCGACGAAACGCACGGTGTCGCCGATAGCGGTTTTTTCGTAACGTCGCGAAACGCCCTTGATCGACTGATGATCGGGCGCGACACCGGTGCGGATCAGCCCGAAGGGAACGGGTAACATGTCGAAGACATCGATGCGGGCCTCATCGCCCCATTTCTTAACGGCCGCTTCCGCAGTGTAGTACCCGGCCGGACCCGAACCCACGATTGCGATGTGCCGCATGTCCTTCTCCCGCAAGACAGTGCGTTAGATGCACGTCTGCCGTGCGCATGGCAAGTTCGCCGAAGCCGTCCAACTGCCTAGCAGCGGGATTATGCCTTTGGAAAGAAATTGCCGGTAAATGCAGTAGTTACCCGGAGCTTTCGGGCCGCTTTCCGGGTTTTTCAGTTAGAGGTAAGCTTTAGATGGGTGGGTTCTTCTCGCGGGCGACGCGGGCCAAGACAATGGAGGACGAGGCGCTGGAGGATGCGCCGCTTTGCCCTATTGCCGTATCCGATGCGGCGCGCCGGGTTGAACTTCTCGACAGTTTCGAAGCCGCCGGGCTCGGCTGGTTCTGGGCTACGGACGCTCAGGGTCGCCTGATCTATCTTTCCCAGAATGCCGCTCTCAAGCTTGGCTGGAACGACGGCGAGGCCATCGGAAAGCCCCTCGGTGATCTCTTCATGACCGAGCAGGATGATGATCCGAACCGGACCGAGCGGCCGCTCGCTTTCCTGCTCAGTGCACGAAACTCGATCAGCCAGTTGAACGTCAGGCTCGCCGTTGCAGGCCAGGAAGTGTGGTGGGAAATCGCCGGCAAGCCGCAATTCGATGAAGCCCAACGCTTCACCGGGTACCGCGGGAGTGCGAAAGACATCACCCGCAGCCGTGAAAGCCAACGCGATGCCGAACGGCTCGCGCAGTATGATTCGCTGACCGGGCTGTCCAATCGTCACCGCATGACCAAGCGGCTGTCGGCAACGCTCGCGGCGTACCGCAATTCCAAGCGCTCCTGCGCGCTTTTGATGCTCGATCTCGATCGATTCAAACAGGTCAACGATACGCTTGGCCACCCAGCCGGCGACGAATTGCTGAAGCAGGTTGCAGCGAGACTTGGCCGTATTGTCGGCGACAAGGGCGAAATCGGTCGACTGGGCGGTGACGAATTCCAGATCATGCTTCCCGACATCGATGACCGGGGTGCACTGGGCGAATTGGGCCAAAGGCTGATCCAGATGATCTCCCAACCTTATTCGATCAATGGCGCGCGCGCGATTATCGGTACATCAGTTGGCATCGCGATTGCACCGTATGACGGGCTCGACACCGAGGAACTGGTCAAGGCCACCGATCTCGCGCTCTACGCCGCCAAGGGGGGCGGGCGAGGCCAGTATCGTTTCTATTCGAGCGATCTGCAGGATGGCGCCAAGCATCGTCGGCAGGTCGAGGAAGACCTTCGCGACGCAATTACCAATAGCGAACTGTCGATGCACTATCAGCCACTGATCTGCGCAAAGACACACACCGTGCAGGCCTGCGAGGCTCTCATGCGGTGGGAACATCCCGAACGGGGCAGCATATCGCCCGGCGTCTTCATCCCGGTGGCCGAGGAAATCGGGATCATCAAGGAGATGGGCGACTGGGCGCTCAGGGAAGTGTGTCGGCAGGCCAAGGAGTGGCCGGTCGATTTACGTGTCGCAGTCAATGTCTCCGCGATCCAGTTTTCGCATGACGACTTTGCGCATGTGGTGAAAAATGCGCTGCACTATAGCGGGCTTTCACCCGACAGGCTCGAACTCGAAATCACCGAAAGCGTTTTTCTCGGCGATGCTGATCGATCGCAACGCATGTTCGCAGAACTGAAGGATCTGGGCGTTCGTCTGGCTTTGGACGATTTCGGAACCGGTTACAGCTCGCTGAGCTATCTGCGCACGGCACCTTTCGACAAGATCAAGATCGACCAGAGCTTCGTCCGGGGTGCTACGGAAGAAGGTAACAACAACGCCGCTATTCTCAGTGCCATCACGGGTCTTGCAGCAGCGCTGAAGATGGACACGGTCGCAGAAGGCGTCGAAGCGGAAGACGAACTGGCGCTGGTCACTGAACGCGGCGCGACGCTGATCCAGGGACATATTTTCTCGCGTGCGATTTCGCACGAGGAACTCCTGGAGCGCCTCGAACAGGGCAAGCTCAAATACGAACCGCGTGGTCCCGCCAAATATCGCGCGGACCGCAAGCGCGTTTTCCGCCGGATCGGTCTGATCCACGAAGATAGCCGTTACAAGGTGGTGATGCGCAACCTGTCGAAGACCGGCGCGATGATCGAAGGTCTGCTGGATGTCCCGCAAGGAACCGATATCGTTCTGGATCTCGGCGGTGGTCAGTTGGCTGTAGCGACTGTCCGTCGTTCGAAGGGGTCGATGCAGGGCGTCGAGTTCGAAACGCAGCTTATCAGCGACGGCGCCGATGGCCTTTGTACCCGTCATCGTGTGTCGCCCTATCAGATCGAGGCAGCCGGGCGCCCCCTGGCCGCTCTCACGCAGGATGCCTACTCGATGATGGTTGCGGAGCAGCTTGGCTCAGGTCGAAAAAAGTTCGTCGAGGTTGAAGTCGGCAATCCGAAGCCCGGAAGCGGAATCTGATCGTCTCGGATATGCCGTTAGGTTAAAAATAACCATTACTATCTAGGCCGTTCGTACCGAGGCAAATTGTTGCATGAGGCGGCACGACGATGGGGGCTATGCCCTTTTCCGATTTCTTGAGAGGAAGAAAAGCTGAGGCTGAGGCCCCGGCCGAAGATGTATCTCGCTCTTTATCGGCTACCTTCGCCCGTTCCGAAAAGCTGGACGTGGTCGAAGAAATCGAGCGCAGCGGCGCATTGGGCTTCTGGGCGACCGACGCCCACGGTCGGATCGTTTACCTTAGCCCGGCTATTCTCGAAGGTCTGGGTATAGATTTTGCACGCGCTTCCGGCGAACCCCTTCAGCAATTGCTGGTACCCGTCGACGGCGATGGCGACGGTCGATCTTTGGGGCTGAGGCTCAATACCCGCAAGAGTTTTGCAAATCTGACCGTACAGGCCGGTGATGCACAGAACGACATCGTCCTCCGGCTCTCGGGCAGGCCCCTGCACGACAATGACACGAACTTTATCGGATTTCGCGGCAGCGCAGTCGACGTCACACTGGATTTCAGAAGCGAAGAAGAAGCCAACCGTCTGGCCAAATTCGATTCCCTGACCGGTCTGGCAAACCGCCACCGGATGGAACAGCGGATTGATTCCACGCTGCATGCCTTCAAGAGTGCGCAGCGCAGTGCAGCCCTGATGATGCTAGACCTCGACAAGTTCAAACAGGTCAACGACACGCTCGGCCATGCTGCTGGCGACCAGTTGCTGCAGCAGGTGGCAGAGCGTCTCACTAGCGTCATCGGCGGACGGGGGGAAATCGGCCGCCTTGGTGGCGACGAATTCCAGATACTCGTTCCTGATATGGACGACCGCGGAGAGCTTGGCGAAGTTGCCAAGAAGATCATCCAGATCCTTTCGCAGCCCTATTCGGTCGAAGAAGGTCGAGCGATCATCGGTTGTTCGGTAGGCATCGCGGTTGCACCTTATGACGGTATCGAACGCGATGAACTGTCTCGCGCCGCCGACCTGGCTCTTTATGCTTCAAAGAACGGGGGGCGCGGCCAGTTCCGTTTTTACGCAGCCGATCTCGAGCACGAGGCGAACCTGCGCAAACGGATGGAAGACGATCTGGCCGATGCCATCGAGAGCGGCCACTTCACGCTCGAATATCAGCCGGTCGTTTCGCTTGAAGACAATCGCGTGCTCTCTCTCGAAGCCCAGTACTGCTGGGCGGACGAGGAGCGCGGCCGCGTGCCAGCGGATACCTTTCTGCCGGTCGCCGAAGGCAGCCGCCTGATTGTCCCGATCGGGGAATGGGCCATTCGACGTGCGTGCGAAGACGCGCTTTCCTGGCCGGATAGTCTGCGGGTGTCACTCCATATCAGCCCCGTCCAGTTCGAGGCCAACGGTTTTGTCCAGTGTATCGAGCAGGTGCTGGCGGACACGGATCTCGATCCCGCGCGGCTCGAATTGCGCTTTCCGGAAAAGGTGCTCCTCGGGGATGCGTCGAAACTGGACAAGGCGCTCGGGAGCCTGTTCAAGCTCGGAGTGCGGCTCACCGTCGACCAGTTCGGTTCGGGGCTCTCCTCGCTCGCTTATCTGCGGCGGGCGCCGCTGAGCGCGTTACGTATCGGTGCGCAATTCTTCGAACCGATCATGGGCAACGATCTCGGCGATATGGATCTCGTTCGGGCGGTAATCGCGCTGTCTGACGCCATGGGAATGGAGACGACGGCCTCCGGCGTCCACGCGCTCGATCTCATGCACGAACTGAAGCGGCTCGGCATCGATCAGGTCAGCGGCTTTGTCTATTCCGAGGCGCTTTCGAACGAACAGGTATGTCAGGAGCTCGCCAATGGGGAATGGACGCTTGCGCCCACGGATAGCGGTACCCAGCGCGCTTCCCGCCGGACGGTCTTCCGCAAGATCGGCGTGATCCACGAGGATCACTATTACGACGTCACCCTGCGCAATCTCTCGCGTTCAGGGGCGATGATCCAGGGGCTCGAGGATGTGCCGGTTGGGACGATGTTCGTACTCGACTTCGGGCAGGGCCAGCTGGCTGTGTGTACCGTTCGCCGGACGATGGACGATACGCAGGGCCTCGAATTCGAGCAGGAACTGGTCGATGACGGGGCAGGCGGGTTGTGCACGCGGCACCGCGTGAGCCCTTACGAACTCGCGACGGCTGGTGTGCCGCTGGCCGCGCTTTCGCCGGGCAAATATGCCATGGCTCCGGATAGCGGGGCAGGGGCGGGCTTCGCGCAATTCAACCTTTCGGCCAGCGCTCCGAGACAGACCGGTCGCAAGGAAGCGGCACAGGTGTAGCTTTGTCTGCTGACAGGGCGGCGCGGCGCGGCTAATGGGGCGGCGCAATGACCGACCTTTCCAAGATCCGCAATTTCTCCATCATAGCCCACATCGACCATGGCAAGTCGACGTTGGCTGATCGGTTGATCCAGTTTACCGGGGGGCTGACCGACCGGGAGATGTCCGAGCAAGTCCTTGATAACATGGACATCGAGAAGGAGCGGGGCATCACGATCAAGGCGCAGACCGTGCGCCTCAACTACACCGCGCGCGATGGCGAGACCTATGAGCTTAACCTCATGGACACGCCCGGCCACGTCGACTTCGCCTACGAGGTCAGCCGCAGCCTGGCCGCGTGCGAGGGCGCGCTGCTGGTGGTGGACGCGGCGCAAGGGGTGGAAGCGCAGACGCTGGCCAATGTCTACCAGTCCATCGAGCACGACCACGAGATCGTCCCCGTCATCAACAAGATCGACCTGCCCGCCGCCGAACCGCAGCGCGTGGCCGAGGAGATCGAGGAAATCGTCGGCATCGAGGCCACCGGCCCGTGGGAGGAAGGCGGCGCCGTCCTCACCAGCGCCAAATCCGGCATCGGCATCGAGGAAACGCTGGAAGCGCTGGTCAAGCGCATCCCGCCGCCCACGGGCGACCGCGACGCACCGCTGAAAGCCATGCTGGTCGACAGCTGGTACGACCCCTACCTCGGCGTCGTCATCCTGGTGCGCGTGATGGACGGGGTCATCAAGAAGGGCCAGCAGGTCAGGTTCATGCAGGGCGGCACCCAGCACCTGATCGACCGCGTCGGCTGCTTCACCCCCAAGCGCACCGACCTGCCGGAACTCGGCCCGGGCGAAATCGGCTTCATCACCGCGCAGATCAAGGAGGTGGAGCAGGCCCGCGTCGGCGACACCATCACCACGGTGAAGAACGGGGCGCCCGAGGCGCTGAAAGGCTACAAGGAAGTCCAGCCCGTGGTCTTCTGCGGCCTGTTCCCGGTCGACGCCGCCGATTTCGAGAAGCTGCGCGAGAGCATCGGCAAGCTGCGGCTGAACGATGCGAGCTTCAGCTACGAGATGGAAAGCAGCGCCGCGCTGGGCTTCGGCTTCCGCGCCGGCTTCCTCGGCCTGCTGCACCTGGAAATCATCCAGGAACGCCTCAGCCGCGAATACGATCTCGACCTCATCACCACGGCCCCGTCGGTCGTGTACCGGGTCCACCTCGGCCATTCGAAGAACGAGGACGCCAAGACCATCGAGATCCACAATCCCGCCGACTGGCCGGACGTCAACCGGATCGAGACGGTGGAAGAACCGTGGATCAAGGCGGTCATCTACACGCCCGACGAATATCTCGGCGCGATCCTCAAGCTGTGCCAGGACCGCCGCGGCATCCAGACCAATCTGACCTATGTCGGTGGCCGCGCGCAGGTGAGCTACGAACTACCGCTGAACGAAGTGGTGTTCGATTTCTACGACCGGCTGAAATCGATCAGCCGCGGCTATGCCAGCTTCGACTATGAACAGATCGGCAGCCGCGAGGGCGACCTCGTCAAGATGAACATCCTCGTCAACAACGAGCCGGTCGACGCGCTGTCGCTGATCGTCCACCGCAGCGTGGCGGAAGAACGCGGCCGCGGCATGTGCGAGCGGCTGAAGGACCTGATCCCGCGCCACCTGTTCAAGATCCCGATCCAGGCCGCCATCGGCGGCAAGGTCATCGCCCGCGAAACCATCGCCGCGCTGCGCAAGGACGTGACCGCCAAATGTTACGGCGGCGACATCACGCGCAAGAAGAAGCTGCTGGAGAAGCAGAAGAAGGGGAAGGCCAGAATGAGGGAATACGGAAACGTCTCGATCCCTCAGGAAGCCTTCATCGCAGCGCTGCGTATGGGAGAAGAGTGAGTCTCTCATTTCCGAAGATGCGGGAGCGCCCGAAGGGCGGCCTGCCCCGGCGAAGGCCGGGGGGTAATGCGAGCATTCTGCACGAAGCGTTCATCGCCACGCTGCGGATGGCTGAGAAATGATCCCCATTCTCAAACACGCCCGCGTGCGGTAAGGCGAGCTGTCCCCGCACAAGGCGGGGCGTAATGCGAGCCTTCCGCGGAAGGATTTCATTGCCGCGCTGCGGACGGGCGAGGCGTAATCGCCGCACCCCGCGCAGCCCGATTTTTCCAGCCGGCAGCCTGCCGGCCAACCAGAAACGACACGATCCCTAATGCCTTCATTCAAGCAACCCACTTTCCAGGAACGCGCAGCCATGGCCGACAAGGCCCGCGAAAAGGCGCTGAAGAAAATGGCCGCCAAGCCGCCGGTCGACCCTGAGGTCGAAGCCAAGCGCCGCGAGGCCCGCCTGGCGCGCGAAGCCGCCGCCGCCGAAAAGAGCGCCGCGCGCCGCGAAGCGATCGCCAAGGCCAAGGCCGAAAAGATCGCCGCTGCCGAGGCAGCCGCCGAAGCCGCCGCCATTCCGGAGCCGACCGAAGCGGAACTGAAAGCCAAGCGCGACGCGAAATACGCCGCCCGCAAGGCGCGCAAGAAGAGGTGAGGTGAGGGCGGCCTGCGAGAGCGGGCCGCTGAACGCCACTAGTGACGCCTTCGTTCGTTTATAAATCGCGACCCAGGCCGCCATCGGCGGCAAGGAGATCGCCCGCGAAACAATCGCCTCGCTGCGCAAGGAAGTGACCGCCAAATGCTACGGCGGCGACATCACGCGCAAGAAGAAGCTGCTGGAGAAGCAGAAAAAGGGCAAGGCCCGGATGCGCGATTATGGTAATATGAGCATTCCGCAGGAAGCGTTTATTGAAACGCTGCGGATGAGGGAAGAGTGGCAAGGAATATAAACACTTTTTTCGCGCGCCTGCCAACAAAAAGCGATCAGGCAAAAGAAATAGTTTTCAAAGGTTGGGGAACAGTTCTCTTGGCCTTAAGGTAATATATTCAATGTCCGATTCTCGTGTGTATAGAAGCGATCAACGATAAAATCGCTCTCTTGCAAGGACGGCTCTAGCATTGCTGTCGCATAAATTATCTGATGGTCGACTCTTGAGTTTTCACTGATTTCTCTCAGTAGTGACTGAAACCTATGACTCCGTTCAGGTTCCATGCCTTTGTCTTCTATCGTGTCCATCAGGAGAATTCGTGGATGCCGGAACTTCGGGTCTTCCAATGACGACTTGAAGAAGGCGGCAAAAAAGCTGTTTCTTAGAAAAACCATAGAACTTGCAGAAAAGAAGCTCTCGCCATTCACGGCCAGACGATCATCACCAAAACTGAATGTAACCGACTGTGCATTCTGAAAGAGATCCTGACGATCAAGGTCTCTCCTGAGGAGGGCAACGGTGTTATCGGAAATTGCCGAATACGCTCTTGATAGTTGATTGCGCTGAACCCTCTCACCGGCTTCGATTGTGTGCTTTAGATCCAAGATTTCTGCATTTAGTCGCTTTTTCGCGTCGGAAAGGGCTTCGATGCGCTCGATCACTGATGCCTTTTCGCTCAAGTTCTCTAGCTGTCGCTCGAGATAGCCCGCACGACCATAAAGTTTGCGAGCATCTGCTCTGAATTCGGTTGAAGGAAGTCGGTTCAGCAAAGCATAACGAGCATTTAAAGAAGCCCATTTTCGGTCAACAACCTGTAATTCAGCATCCAGCTTTTGGAGATCTTTTTGCCGCTCCTCTTGTAGGAGTCGAGACTGGTTAATCTGCAATCCAGTTTCATTGATGATCGCGAGAATCCGTGACCTAGCACGATCTTTGTCAAAAGGTGCTTTGCAGAGTGTGCAAGCGTGATCCCCGACTTCCTCTATCGGCGCATAACAAGATGGGCAGTAAATAAACGATATTCCGTCAAGATATTTCGCTGTTATGCCGGCATTTTGGAGTTGGTCCAATTTAGATTGAAGTGCATTGATGAACTCCTCGGAGTCCTTCATCTCCAATTGTATAGCGTCGATTCTACTCTCTAGATCAAGCTTAAGAGCCTGGGTCTCCGACAATTGTTCGTAAACGGACTTTTGCTCATCCAAAGTGAGTCCATCGGAGACTTCTGCGTTGAAAATGCGCTCTTCCAGCGCTGCAGCGTGTTTTCGAACTGCGGCTAGCTCAGTTTGGACCTCGCGCCTCTCCGCCTCAATCCACTCCGATGAGATGTCATGTTCGGTACCACTAAAGACTGATATGGCATTTCGCCAATCTGCGGTCACTGCCGACAACGACTTCTCCGCTTCCCGCAACCGGAGTTGACTGCGGTACAACGAGTTATCGTACGCCCCACACAGTAGGTCACCAACGGTCTGTCGGGTAAGGGCGGTATCGAAGGGCTGAAACAAAAAGATGCGATCCACAGGGCTCAACTGGTCTGCATATAGCAGGCGAAGCATCTGGTTCATCGTGATGCTGCTGTTAGCATCGCCTGTGACCTCCGGCATACCTAACAGTCGAAATAAGACTTGTGAGAAGCTCTCCTTCTTGTCCGACCGTCTATAAGCGTGGATCGACCAGTCGGAATTGGCATTGCTATCGTCAAATGATGCCAACGAAATCCTCATTGGCTGACCTGACTTATCCGAAATTTCTCTGGCCAAAGTCGCCTTTAAGCCATTGATCTCTACTTCCAAGACCACTTCTGTGCACAGCAGCGCCGCCTCTCGCCAGTCCGATAGATCGCCGCCAAGGCCATAAAAGAGGAAGTCCAATACCGTTGATTTGCCTGAGCTATTTTCGCCAGCGATAACATTTAAACCAGCGTGAAAATGCGCATCGTAAGCAATGTGCCGTTCCCTTTTAACGACCAGTCGGTTAACGGTTAGATTTGGTCTAAACGACGTCATATTTAAATTCACCAAGTTGCGTACGGTCTTTTATGCCGCCTACGCCATCGAACGGAAATTGACCCAAATCATCATTTAAAAATTGCAGAACAGGTCTGAGTCTTTCAATCTCCAAATTAATTAAGCGAGACATCTCGCCTGGCACACGCTCTCCAATCACTTCAAGTTGTCCGATTTCATATTTGTCTAACGCGATGAGGCCTCTGAGTGCCATTGTTTGGAGGGCGGCATCCTGGATCGCGCGAGCTTGATTGAAGAGTGATTGCGTGCTTGGACGTTGGCCATAAAACGGGGGCTGGCATGCTACTGCCAGCGACTTTCTGCGTTTCATGGAGTTTGGCACTCGAATGCGCTCAATTCTAAAGGGTTCGAGAACAAATATGTCAAATATACGAGCTTTTGAGATTTGAATTGACTCGGCTGCATATTTGCCCTGGAGCAAAAATCGAAATGCTGTGTGGTATGGATCGTAGGCAGGTTCAAAGGCGATTTGTATCATTGGTGCCACCTGACGTAGCATTGCTCGGCAAGCCAGTAGATCATTCCGTTCACATGCGTTGAATTTAGCATGAATGGCCCGGTTCCCATCTCCTCGAGGACGGGTTGAACTAAATGCCTGTCGATAGCGCGATCAATCTCGTCATTTGAGGCAATGCCGAGCAGAGGTTCGATATGCGCCTCGAAACAAGAATCGATGCGAGACAAGAAATAGGCGATAATTTCCTGAGCCGACGGAAATGAACGCCAATCCTCGAGCAACTTCGCAAATGCTTCCTTCTTCCGAAGCGCCTTTAGATAAGCCGAGCCTCGATCACTTGCCTCAAGTTTTCCTTTCAAGCCTTTGATGCCATCATATTCGTATTTCTTCAGGTAATATTGAAGGCTGTCCACAAACTCTCGGAATTCGGGCTTTTCAGAAAGTTCCTTGTTGAGCTTCTCTAACCAACCATCCACCTGCGATTTGCGCCGGTCAATATTTATGTACTTGTCGCGGCCTACGACGTCGCCGTCAGCCGTGATGTCACGCTGGTTTACACGATTTTCCGAGTAGCCCACTTGAGCGTGACCTATCCCTTATTCCCCGCGAATGTCGCGGCCCGCGACATTGCCTTTTGCGCGGATGCGCTTTTGTGTGACCGTATTCTTGTCGCTATTTTTTGTTATCTTGAAAGTGACGGTCGCGCCAAATATCGCTCCAACTATTGCTGATATAATTTCGCTACCAAACTCATTGATTAATTCCATTGGGTTGCCCCCTCCTTGCGGAGAGAATTGATAAGGAGGTGGTTTCTCGATTGTCAATTGGCGCGAGTAAAAGTTCTCTCGAAAGAAACTGGAGGGGTCACTACCACTACCCCTCATCCTTGAGCGACCGTCAGCGCCGAGCTCCCGGCGGTTCCGGCTCCCCCTCCTCTTCACTGGCGCGCGCTCGGCCCATTTGGGCGGGGTTATGGGCTCCTCCTCCCCGGCGTCGAACCGCTGCTCATCCGTATCAATATAGAGCGGATGCTTCAGGTCACTGGTTCAATCGTAGCTCGGTTCCCGGTCGAGGGCTTCCGAGAGGCGGGCCTCAGTGTCGCGCCGGGCCTCCTCCCACTCAACCCACCCCGCTGCGATTAAGACCGCTATGCGGCCCAGTCTCGCTGCCCCTCCTGAAGGCGGGAGGGGGCGCCTCACTCCCGGCCCGGATTGTCGCGCCAGTGGTCTTCCTCCTCGTTCCACTGTTCCAGTTCGTCCTCGACCTCGATCAGGTCTTCCAGCTCTCCCGCCGCCTTCCAGTCGCTGCTGGTTAGCTGGGTGAAGGGGGTGTCGATGGCGTGATCGGGCGGGCCGTCTTCCTCGTCGCGCTTGCGGCGGGCAATTTCGGCGAGCTGGGTCTGCATGGCCTCGATCTCTGCCAGGCTCATGTCCACCGGATCGAAATGTTCGACCATGGCGGCGTTCATGTCGTCCTTTTCCGCACGGGAAAGCGCGGGGAGGGTGTAGCTTACGCCGAGGCGGACGGGTTTCGGGTTCGGGAGCGGGGCGGTGCTGCTCGAGGATGTTCCTGTCTGTCCTATCGCTACGCTGCTTGAGGATGTTCCTGTCTGTCCTATCGCTACGCTGCTTGAGGACGGTCCTGTCTGTCCTATCGCTACGCTGCTTGAGGACGTGCCCGTCCCCCCATGCAGCCTTGCGGCGTCGCTGTCGAAGTAACTGGCGGCGAGGCGTTTGCCGCGTTCGTCGCGGGCGTTCATCCGGAGGCAGAACATCAGCAGGCGATCGTTGCGGATGCGGCGGAAGCCTTTCAGCTTGCCGGCGACGAAGACGGGGCTGAGCTGGCCGTCGATCGCGCGTTCATACGCGATGTCCTTGAGCCGCTGCACGCCGAGATCGAGTGCGGCCTCCCACGCGCGGCGGAAGCTTTCCGAGCCCGGGCGGCGGCGCAGGTAATAGGCGCCTTCGGGGCTCATGTTGACGTAGCGCGCGGCGCGGCTGACGCTGCCGGTATCGGCGAGGGCGCCGATGAAGGCTTTCTGGCGCGCCGGGGTCCAGCCATCGTGGCGGTATTTGACGGGGACGCTGTCGAAGGCGGGGAGGTCTTCGGCGGCGACGGGGATGCGGGTTTCGGCGGGGTCCTTGCGGCGGGTCATGCGGGCTCTCCTGAAAGATGGGCGCGCGGGCATGGGCCAGGCGGACAGCTGTAGGAAAGGGAAATAGGATCGGCGCGCGGGTCGCTCCTACACGCGGTTGCGGCCGCAGGCGGGCCGGGCGCGGTAAGGTTCGCTTAACCGAGCGACATAGGCTTTTCTTAACCGGAACAGGATAGGGGTCGGGCGGGGCGATGCATCATGCGTCGACATACCCCGCTTTGCGAAAGTGTGATGCGATGGCATTCCTGTGTCGTTTACTGGCCCGGCTGCTGCACGACCACAAAGGCAACGTGCTGGCGATAGTCGGAGCGGGCCTGGTCCCGCTGACCATCATGATCGGTAGCGGGGTGGACCTCAGCCGCGCCTATATGGCGAAGAGCAAGATGCAGAGCGCCTGCGACGCCGCCTCGCTGGCCGCGCGGCGGGTGATGAAGAACGATTCCCTCAACGATACGGTGCGCAATACGGGGCAGGAGTTCTTTACGTTCAACTTCCCGCAGGGGCAGTACGGGGCGCAGGCCTTCACCCCGGTGATCACCAGGCCGGAAGCGGGCGTGATCCGGGTGAACGCCTCGACCGCGATCCCGACCGCGATCATGCGCCTGTTCGGCTTCGAAACGCTGCCGGTGGCGGTGAGCTGCGATGCCTCGCTCAACTTCGTGAACACGGATATCGTGCTGGTGCTGGACGTGACGGGGTCGATGAACGATCCCGTCGATGGCACGCGCAAGATCGAGGCGCTGCAGGATGCGGTGATGGCGCTCTACGACGAGCTCGCCCCGATCCAGACGCAGCTGACCGCGCAGGGTCTGCGGCTGCGGTACGGTGTCGTGCCTTATTCGAGCACGGTGAATGTTGGGCGGTTGGTCTATGCGCAGAACCCCAACTACATGCGCAAGAACACGACGGTGCCGTCACGCGTGGCAAGGTTCGATGACTATGCGCCGAAGCCGCCGACACTGAGTGGTGGGCAATGGGAATATTACAGCGGTTCCATCAGCAACAATCAGTGTCAGAATTATGTGAATGCCGATGATGTTCCGGGTGGTGGCCCTCCTCCGACCGCGACGACTGCAGTCAAATATCAGGGAACGTCATCGAGCGATGCCTACGTCCAGTCCGAGAACTGGGGCTACACCGGAGCATCCGACCGCTCGGGCAGCAATCAAAGTTGTCGTCGTTGGAGGGTCCTCGAAACGACAACCTACGACACCAGCAAGAGGCAGTTCAGCAGCTGGACCTACCAGCAGACAGAGTATGACGTCACTGAGTATCTCAAGACAAACGGGAAGCTGACCTTCGCAACCGATGGTACCGGCAGAACCAGCACGCCCGGCCCGTTCAATCTGAAGGACCTTGCCGCCGCGGTGACCGGTGGAAGCGTTGCCGACATGACCTGGAACGGATGTATCGAGGAACGCGACACGGTGACCAGCATCGATGGCGGCACCAGCATGACGATCCCCTCGGGCGCGAACGATCTTAATATCGATCTGATACCCAACAGCGATGCGACGCGCTGGCGACCGATGGTGCCCAACCTCATCTACACCCGCAATGCCGGCACCACCTCAGGCACATCGACATCGATCGGAACCACTTCGGGCTCCATCATGAACAATTCCTACAGCAGTGGTTACTGGGCCTGCCCTTCGGAAGCGCGCCGTCTTGCGGTGTGGAACCGCTCGGCTCTGGATACCTACGTCAAAGGGCTGGAGACCGTAGGCGGCACCTATCACGACATTGGCATGATCTGGGGCGCCCGCTTTATCTCCACGGGTGGGATCTTCGGCGATAGCTGCGATGTCTACAACGGCATGCCGTGCAACCGCCACGTCATTTTCATGACGGACGGCGACCAGACTGCCTACTGCAATGTGTACGGCTCTTACGGCGTCGAGCGCAACGATATGCGGGTGAAAGGCGCAACCAACTGCACGTCCGACGATCAGGGCAATTCCGTCACTGCCCAGTTACGCGCTCGTCACGAGCAGCGCTTTCGCATGGCGTGCAACGCGGCAAAGAATATGAACACCTCGGTTTGGGTCATCGGGTTCGACACGGCGCTCAATTCCAATCTCACCGGCTGCGCGAGCAGCCCGGGGCAGGCGGACACGGCCGCCAACCGCACGGCTCTGATCGCCAAGTTCCGAGAGATCGGCAACCAGATCGGCGCACTGAGGCTAACGCAATGATCGGGCTGTTCAAACGCCTCCGCAAGGAGGAGCAGGGTGCGGCGATAATCGAGTTTGCCTTCGTCCTGACCCCGCTGATGCTCTTCCTCCTGGGTGGTCTGGATCTCGGCTATCAGGCTTATCTTCGCTCAGTGGTGCAGGGTGCGCTCAACGATGTATCGCGAACGGGCTCGCTCGAGGCGCCGGGTTTTGCCTGCAGCGGCGATAGCGTCGAGGCGAAGATCGGTTGCGCGATCAGGACCCGCTCCGACGTGGTGGCGCGCAATGCCACCTATCAGATCACCATGCGCAGCTTCTATGATTTTTCCAGCATCGGGCGAAGCGAGAAACTCGTGACCGATTATAATTCCAACGGGCAGTACGATCCGGGCGATTGCTTCATCGACCTCAACGAGAATGGGGCTTTCGATGCAAGTGCGGGGCGCAATAATATCGGCGGCGCGGACGATGTCGTGTTCTATGAAGTGAACCTGTCCATGCCCCGCCTGTTTCCGATCCATCGATTTCTGGACGTATCGCCGAACTATTCCATCAACGCGACCAGTGCGATCCGGAACCAGCCCTACGCTGTTCAGAAGAAACCACCAACGGTGTGTGTGTGATGATGCGTGAAGCAATCTTGCCACGGCGCTTTCTGCGCCGGCTCCGTTTGTCGGAAAGCGGTTTGGCCCTTACCGAATTCGCCTTCTCTCTCCCGATTTTCATCACCCTGCTATTCGGCGGGCTGGAAATAATCAATTTGGTGATGGCGCACATGCGGATCAATCAGATTGCAATCACGGTGGCGGACAACGCCGGACGTGCACGATCGGGAATCGACGAGGCAGATATTTACGAAGTATTTGCCGGGGCTACGCAGGCAGGAACTGGCTTGGATTTTGCAAGCAATGGCCGGGTGGTCCTATCTTCCTTGCAACCCAATGGCAAAACCGGCGGCAACGCCGGCCAGATGATAAATTGGCAACGATGCTTCGGGTCGCTCGCGGTCGCCCCACGTTACGGTTTGCAGAACAAGGGACGAAATGATTCTTCCCTCGCTGCAGGAATGGGCCCTGCCACAACGCGGATCAGGGCTGCCGAGGGCACAGCGGTAATGTTTGCCGAGGTATCCTATCATTACACGCCCAAGATCCTGCCAAGCATCGTCAGCAGCGGGTTGGATTTGCGATACGAAAGCGCGTTCAACGTGCGTGAACGGACCAATCAGGACATAACCAATACGCAGCGCCTCGCGACCAATTCCTGCTGACCTAAATCAATCGATTATTCGCAAAGGCAATTTGCCATGGATAAGAAATTTGCCTTGATGCTGGCTGGCGGTATCCTGCTGACTGTCGCATTGACGATGGCCGAGGGCGGGCCCGTGGATCGCATGATCGATACGAAAGGCCAAAACGCGCACCGACTGGCCGAAATTCGCGGCGCGCAGCAGCAAATCGGACAATCTGTGGATGTGCCGAATGAGAACGGCGCCGAATGGTTCGCAGGTAGCCCGCCCGTCACACCGGCTCTGATAGAAGTCTATCGGCCGGAAACCGTCCATGTAGAAATACCGCCGGACGTCATCGATCCGGCCGTGGTGGCGGGCAGCCCGATACGGTGATCGGGCGGCCTTTACCGCAGCGCGAACGTCCCGGAATCAGGGACGGGTCTGGCCGTCGCCGTGGACGAGGTACTTGAAGCTGCACAGCTGCTCGAGGCCAACAGGACCGCGGGCGTGCATCTTGCCGGTCGCGATGCCGATTTCCGCGCCCATGCCGAATTCGCCGCCATCGGCAAATTGGGTGGACGCGTTATGCATCACGATGGCGCTATCGATCGATGTCATGAACTGACGTGCTGCATCAGCATCTTCGGTGATGATGGCATCGGTGTGATGGCTGGAGTGTTCTTCCACCCAAGCAATGCCTTCGTCCAGTCCATCGACGATCTTCACCGATGCGATGGGGTCGAGATATTCAGTGCTCCAGTCTTCCTCGGTCGCCGGCTTGAGGCGATCGTCGATTGCGACGGCGTCGGCATCGCCGCGTAACTCGCAATCGCCGGCCATTGCATCGGCGAATTTGGGAATGAATGCTTCCGCCACGGACCGATCGACCACGACGCTTTCCGTTGCGCCGCATACGCCTGTGCGGCGAAGCTTCGCATTGCGGACGACCTTGACCGCCTTGTCGACGTCGGCGGCCGAATGCACGTAGCTGTGGCAGTTCCCGTCGAGGTGGAGGAGGGTGGGGACGCTGGCCTGATCTCTCACCAGTTCGACGAGTCCACGCCCGCCGCGAGGAATTACCAAGTCGACGAATTCGTCGGCTTTCAGAAGCGCGGCGACGGCATTGCGGTCGGTCGTGCCAACGGTTTGGACGGCGTCTTCGGGGAGACCGGCTGCCTTCAGCCCGGCGCGCATGCATTCGACGATCACGCGTGTGGAGTTGCGGCTTTCGCTGCCGCCGCGCAGGATGACTGCATTGCCAGACTTGAGGCAGAGCGCGCTGGCATCGGCCCCGACATTGGGGCGGCTTTCGTAAATCATGCCGATCACACCTATCGGCACGGCGACACGTTCGATGGACAAGCCGTTGGGTCGTTCGAACGTCGCAAGCTCGCGACCAACGGGGTCGGGCAGTTCGGCGATTTCTTCCAGCGCACCGGCCATGCCGTCGATCCGGTCGTCGGTCAGACGCAGCCGGTCGATGAAACTGTCGGGCTTTTTGCCTTCGACACTCTTCACATCTTCTGCATTGGCTTCGAGCAGTTCGCTCTTGCGGGTCCGAAGGGCCTTTGCCGCTTCGCGCAGAGCATTGTTCTTTGCGTCTGTGGTGGCCGACAGGAGGCCGCGAGCGGCCTTGCGAGCGCGCTGGCCAAGTTCGTGAATGTGAATTTGCGGATCAAGTGCTTGGTCGGTCATAGTTTCTCTCTTGTCTTGTATTCGGAACGGGAGGCGCTGAAGGTCAGCGCAACTCTACCGCCCGGTCGTAAGCTGCCTGCAACGTATCATGGAGGCGGGTGGAAAGGCCACCATCGCCATTGAGCGCATCAAGGCCGGCGGCAGTCGTTCCGGCCTTGCTGGTGACGGAATTGCGCAGTTCTTCCAAGCTTGGGGCGCCCGGTTCGCTGGCCATTGCGATCGCGCCGCCAATGGTGCCGAGAACCATTTCGCGCGCTTCGTCTTCGGTAAAGCCCTGTTTCATGGCGGCTTCCGCATAGGCGCGGGCAATTTCGAACACGTAGCCCGGGCCCGAGCCTGCAACGGCGGTCACCCGGTCCAGCTTATCTTCGCTATCGACCGTCACGGTCGACCCGGCTCGGCTCATGAAATCCTGCGCATGGGCAAGGTGGTCATCGCTTGCGTGCGGGCCGGGGCAAATTCCACTGACCCCGCGACCGATTGCAGCGGGCAGATTGGGCATCGTGCGAATGACGGGTGCATCGCCCATGAGCTTTGACAGGCGTGCGGCCGAATAGCCTGCAGCAATCGATAACACGTAACCGCCGGCGGCCAGGTTGCTCACGTAATCTGCCAGAATGTCGTCAATCAACTGCGGCTTTACAGCGGCAATGATGCAATCGAACTGGTCATCCGCGATTTCCGAACGATCGGTGACGAGCGCGACACCGTCGGGAACGTCGCTGCCGGCGGGGTCCACCACTGTGATGGCTTCGGGGCCGTTGACCCATTGGGACAGTAAAGCGGAACCCATTTTCCCGCAGCCGACAATGCAAACTGTTTTTGTAATGTCTAAATTCCGTTTCCGAGCGTCACGGCTCTATTTAAATGTGTCTTATACTTTGTGTTCGTGTCGAATTATTTGAGCGTTAAGCGGCTAAACTGGAGAATACCTATTTATCAACGACGTATGGATATTTTCAAAAATCCGGTTGTGCGCCGCACCATTACGATCTATATTCTTTTCAGAAAATTTCAAGGCTGCGCAATATTTGGGAACATGACTAAAAAACCTACCATTGTCGTCAAAATCGGTTCGGCCCTTCTTGCCAACCAGGAACTCCTCACGCCGCGTTATGGTTTCCTCCAGCGCCTGCTGGAAGATATCGCACAATTGCGGGCGCAGGGTAGCAACGTCATTCTCTGCTCCTCCGGTTCGGTGGCGTTGGGTCTGCGTATTATCGGTGAAACGCCCGAAAGCGCCGGTGTTTCCGACAAACAGGCGGCTGCCGCCTGTGGAATGCCCTTGCTGCTCAACGCCTATAAGCAGGTGGGGCACGAATTCGGTTTCGATATCGCACAGGTCCTTTTGACGCTGGGCGATTTCGAGGACCACCGCCGCTTCCTCAACACTCGCAACACCGTGCACCGCCTGCTTGAATCCGATGTCGTTCCGATCGTGAACGAGAACGATTCGATCACCACGGAAGAAATTCGCGTGGGCGACAACGACCGGCTGGCAGCGAAGGTCGCGCAGATGGTCGGGGCTGACGATTTCGTCATCCTGACCAGTGTCGATGGTCTGTATGACCGAAATCCCGACGATCCCGAGGCGCAGTTCGTGCCCGAGGTCGAGGACGTGGGCATGTATATGGACGCGACCAAGGGCAAGAGCACGCTTGGCACCGGCGGCATGGAAACCAAACTTCTAGCCGCCAATATGGCGCAGGAGGCAGGCGTCACCACCTGGATCGCGCAGGGCGAGGTAGACCATCCGGTTTCCGAAGTGCTCAATGGATCGCGCCGGTCGACCAAGATCCTGCCGCATCCCAACCCGTTGTCCGGCTGGGACAGCTGGATCGCCAACCGGCTGCAAATGGCGGGTAGCATCGTGATTTCGGATGCGATCGCCGCGGCGTTGAGTGGGGATCGGCCGATTCGCCGGCAGGATGTCATCTCGATGACCGGCGATTTCACGCGCGGTGATGTGCTGCATATCTACGACAGCAAGGGTATCGAGCGTGCACGCGGATTGAGCGATTTCACGTCGGAAGAATTGCGCGTGCTGACCAACAATCCCGATACTCAGGCCGAACAGCTTCTGGGCTATCGCACTAAGGGCGAAGTCATCCGGAGTGCCAATCTGGTGATGCTGGAACATCGCCACCTGCTGTGGGACGCTCCGGAAGAAATCGCGCGCCGGGATTGGGACCAGCCTGCCGTTGGATGACGATAGTGGCTGCTGCCGGGGGACAGGGCTGCTAACTTCACTTGGCGTTCATGGGGGCGGTGGCTATAGGCTGCTACCCATGACGAACCAGACCCGTTCCACGACGAAGCTCATTCTCGGCACCGCGCTTGCAGGCGCGTCTCTGATGACCGCGGCCTGCGCCGGCCGCAGCAGCGGCCCAGCCGATACTTCCTATGTCGCTCGCGACGTGGAATCGCTGTATGGCGAGGCAAAGCGGCGGCTCGACAGTGGCCAGGCGACTCTTGCGGCGGCCCTGTTCGACGAGGTGGAACGCCAGCATCCCTATTCGCCATGGGCCCGCCGGGCACAGCTGATGAGCTCGTTCAGCTATTATGTGGCCAAAGATTACAACAAGGCGATCCAGTCGGCGCAGCGTTTCCTCCAGATCCATCCGGGTAACAAGGATGCGCCGTATGCCTTCTATCTGATCGCGCTGAGCTACTACGAACAGATCAGCGATGTGCAGCGCGATCAGAAGGTGACCGAACAGGCGCTGACGGCGCTGCAGGAAATCGATCGTCGGTTCCCCAATTCCGATTATGCGTCCGATGCACGTCTCAAGATCGACCTCGTGCGCGACCATCTGGCGGGCAAGGAAATGGAAATCGGCCGCCATTACGAACGGGCTGGCCGCTGGATTGCCGCACAGATCCGCTTCCAGAACGTAGTCGACAATTACCAGACTACGAGCCACGCGCCCGAAGCGCTGTACCGTCTCACGGAAACCAGCCTCGCGCTGGGTATTCCGGACGAAGCGGTGAAGTATGCGGCGGTGCTGGGTGCGAACTACCCGGGCACGGAATGGTACGACAAGGCGTATGATCTGGTGCAGGATCACGCAGCAGGCGTGACGCCGAGCTGATCCATTCAGCCAAGCCGGGCTTTCGGTTTGGGTCTCTTCGGTTTGTAACTCGGCTTCGCTTCGATCTTGTGGGACCGCACGCGGTTGCGGCCATCATTCTTCGCTCGATACAGCGCGCGATCCGCTTGGCCGTACAAGCCGTCCCAACCGGCAGGATCGCTCATCAGTGGCAAGCAGGGCAAAAGCTCATGCGCCGTTTACATCGGTCAGGCATCGAAAGGGTGTCGATTGGCGTGCGTGCCCTGCTGACTCGGCTCGCGGCAGCCGCTAGGAGGTGCCTGCATGCTGACCCGGCTATCCATCCGCAACATCGTCCTGATCGAAGCCCTCGATCTCGCCTTCGGTCGGGGGCTGGGCGTGCTGACGGGCGAAACCGGGGCAGGCAAGTCGATCCTGCTCGACGCGCTTGGTCTGGTGCTGGGCAATCGTGCGGATAGCGGGTTGGTTCGGGGCGGCGAGGACAAGGCCAGCGTTTCGGCCAGTTTCGAATTCAACAGCCTGCCGGGCGGTCTGGTGCAATTGCTGGACGATGCCGACATCGAACTTGAGGAAGGTGAGCCGCTGATCGTGCGTCGCCAGATCAAGGCGGATGGGAAGAGCAAAGCCTTCGTCAACGATCAGTCGGCCAGTGTCGGCTTGCTGCGGGAAATGGCCGGGTATCTCGTCGAACTGCACGGCCAGCACGACGATCGCGGCCTCGTGAACCCGCGCGGTCACCGGGCCTTGCTGGACCGGTTCGCGGGCGGTGATGCCGGGCGTGTGGCAGCGGCATGGTCGAAATGGCGCACCACCGAAGACGCACTGGCAGAGGCACGAGAGGCGGTCGAGGCCGCGAAGGCCGACCAGGACCTCCTACTGGCCCACCTTGCTGAACTGACGGCGCTCGAACCGCAGGCTGGCGAAGAAGCGCGGCTGGCCGAAACGCGCGCGGACATGCAGAAAGGCGAGAAGCTGTCGGGCGATCTCGACGAATTGCGGCACATCTGGGAGGGGTCGGATTCACCCCTAGCGGCTTTGCGCGTAGCCGCGCGGCGGCTCGACCGCATAGCCCCGGAGCACCCGTTGCTTACAGAGGCGCTCGGAGCGCTGGACCGTGCGGTGATCGAAGCGGGTGAAGCAGAAGACAAGCTCTCAGCCGCCGCGGAAGCACTGGTTCACGATCCTGCTGCGCTTGACGCAGCGGAAACCCGTTTGTTCGAATTGCGTGCAATCGCACGAAAACATCGCTGCGAGGTGGATGAACTGCCCGCCAAGATGCGCGAGATGCGCAGCCGGCTGGAAAGCATCGAAGGCGGGGAAGCGCAGCTGGATGCGCTGGAGGCTGCGGCAAAGGACGCGGGCCAGCGCTATCGCGCCGAGGCCGAGGCGTTGCATGCTACACGGGTTGCTGCAGCACTGCGGCTCGACGAGGCGGTGGCGCGTGAACTCGCTCCGCTCAAGCTCGATGCGGCGCGTTTCAAAACGGCGGTTACCGAGTTGCCAGAGGAGAGATGGGGGGCTGCGGGAATGGATTCCGTCGAATTCCTGATTGCAACCAATCCGGGAGCTGATTTCGCGCCACTCAACAAGATTGCCAGCGGCGGCGAATTGTCGCGCTTCATACTGGCGTTGAAGGTCGCGCTGGCGGAGCAGGGCGGTGCGGCCACGGTGATTTTCGACGAGATCGACCGCGGCGTAGGCGGCGCGGTTGCGAGTGCGATCGGCGAGCGACTGGCGCGCCTTTCAGCCGACGGGCAGCTGCTTGCCGTGACGCATAGCCCGCAAGTCGCGGCGCGGGGGCGTACGCACTACATGATCGCAAAAAGCTCAAATGGCACCGTGACCAAGACCGGTGTCGCCCTGCTGGACGAAGCCGGACGCAAGGAAGAGATCGCACGGATGTTAAGCGGCGCGGAAGTAACCCCCGAGGCGCGGGCGCAAGCCGACCGTCTGCTGGAAGGCGTGTAAAATGCTGCCACTGCTGGCCTGCCTTTTTCAAGATGAGTATGTTTTCTGATGACGCCAGACCTCACCGAGGCCGATGCCGCAAACGAGTTGATGCGGCTGGCCAAGCAGATTGCGCATCATGATCGACTTTACCATGCCGAGGACGCGCCTGAGATAACCGATCAGGAATACGATGCGCTGGTGCGGCGCAATGCCGAACTGGAGGCCGCATTTCCGCAGTTGGTACGGGAGGATTCTCCGAGCCGAAAGATCGGCCATGCCATCGCTTCCTCGCCGCTTTCCAAAGTAAAACATGAGGTTCGCATGATGAGCCTCGATAATGCCTTCAGTGCTCAAGAGGTTGAAGACTGGGTCGCGCGCGTTCGTCGATTCCTGTCGCTTGCGGACGACGCGCCGCTGGCGTTCACGGCGGAGGACAAGATCGACGGCCTGTCATGCGCGCTCCGTTACGAGAAAGGCGTTCTGGTTCGCGCGGCCACCCGCGGCGACGGTCAGGTGGGGGAAGACGTGACCCCCAATGTCGCCTTCATTCCAGACATTCCCCAATCGATTGCCGGCGAAGTACCCGACGTCTTCGAGGTCCGCGGTGAAGTCTACATGGCGAAGGCCGATTTCCTTGCCCTCAATGCGGCGCAGGAAGAGGCAGGCGGCAAGCTTTTCGCCAACCCGCGCAATGCTGCGGCCGGCTCGCTACGGCAAAAGGATGCTACCGTTACGGCAAAGCGCCCGCTGAAGTTCTGGGCGCATGGCTGGGGCGCAGCGTCGGCTGTGCCGGGAGCGACGCAACAGCAAGTGGTCGACGTGTTACGCGAATGGGGTTTCCCGGTATCTGCGCTGTTTCGTCGCGTGGAGGATACGCAAGGACTACTGGGCAGTTATGAGGCCATCGGCGAAGCGCGACCTGAACTTCCGTATGAAATCGATGGCGTCGTCTACAAGGTGGACCGGCTAGATTACCAGCAGCGGCTCGGCTTTGTTGCGAAAGCCCCGCGCTGGGCGCTGGCACATAAGTTTCCTGCCGAACGGGCGGAGACCACGCTGGAAAACATCGATATCCAGGTCGGACGCACGGGCAAGCTGACACCGGTCGGGCGTCTTGCACCGGTATTGGTCGGCGGCGTGACGGTTACCAATGTCACGCTTCACAATCGCGACGAGATCGAGCGCCTGGGCGTACGTCCCGGCGACCGCGTGGTCGTGCAGCGTGCAGGAGACGTTATTCCACAGCTTGTGGATAATCTGACCCGGGACGAAAAGCGCACACCGTTCAAATTTCCCGACCGCTGCCCCGAGTGTGGCAGCGAGGCGGTGGCGGAAGAAGGTGAAGTCGACGTGCGCTGCACCGGCGGCCTTATCTGTCCTGCGCAACGTACGGAAAGATTGAAACACTTTGTCAGTCGTGGGGCGCTCGACATCGACGGGCTGGGCGAAAAGACGATCGATCAGTTCTTTGCACTTGGCTGGCTGGAAAGCCCGGCCGACATCTTCCGGCTAAAAGACCGGCGCGCCGATATTCTAGCCCTCGACGGCTGGAAGGAGCGGTCTGTGGACAACCTGTTGGCTTCTGTGGAAGCCCGCAGGGAGCCCGATGCCGCGCGCCTGTTGTTTGGACTGGGAATTCGCCACGTCGGGTCGGTGACCGCGCGCGATCTGATGAAGAACTTTCACGAATTGCCCGCGCTGCGCAGTACGGCGGAGAAGGCTCATGCGGGTGATGAGGACGCGCTGGTTTCGCTCGTTTCCATCGATGGTATCGGCAGTGCGGTTGTCGAGGCGCTCGGCGATTTTTTCCATGAAGATCATAACAAGGCGGTGTGGGACGATATCCTCTCGCAAGTAGCGCCGCCTCGCTATGTCGTCGAAACCCGGGATAGTCCGGTCAACGGCAAGACAGTTGTCTTTACCGGGAAACTGGAAACCATGAGCCGGGATGAGGCAAAGGCACAGGCCGAACGTCTTGGAGCCAAGGCCAGCGGATCGGTCAGTGCAAAGACCGACCTGCTCGTGGCTGGCCCGGGCGCGGGCAGTAAGCTCAAAAAGGCCGCTGACCTTGGTATCGAAGTGATCGACGAGGCGGCGTGGGCCGACATCGTCAAGGCGGCCGAGTAGGTGCTGGCAGCTATCCAGCCGCGGGTGCTCCGCATAGCCGGACTGCTGCGCAAACGTGGTGAGAAAATCGCGGTCGCCGATGGCGCAACAGGCGGGTTGATCGCCGCGTCGATACTCACCGTTCCGGGGGCGCTCGATTTCTTCGTCGGGGGCGGGGTGGTGTATTCCTTTCGCGCGCGCGACGTGCTCTTCGATCTTCCGCGTGATGCCTATGACGGAATGCGCGGGGCGAGCGAGGACTATGCGCTGCTTCAGGCGCGCGCCATTCGGGACAATTTCGGAGCGGAGTGGGGCCTGGCCGAAAGCGGTTCGGTCGGCGGATCGAACCACCCAAGCGGCGCGCCGGCCGGGAGGAGCTGTTCCGCAGTGGCGGGGCCGGATGGTTTCGAGCTCGCGCGGGTAATCGAAACCGGAAGGGACGACCGGATCGCCAACATGGAAGCTTTTGCTACGGAGGCACTGATAACGCTGGAGGAAGCGCTAAATCGCTGATTCAGGAACAAGCTGTCAGCACTGCGTTGAACCGGGGTGAGCGCATCATTCCGGTTTATAATTTTCGCCGTTCCCGTCATGCTGCTGGCGCTGATCCTGGTGTGGACACCGCGCAGCCATCCGGAAGTCGATGGCGATCCGCTTGTCGAACAGGCGGCAGACGAGGTCCGACCGGCCCCGATGACACCTGAACAGCGCGAGCTGGACCGAGAAATCAGCCGTATCGGTGGTACATTTCCCGGCCATGTAGGCATTGCCGTGCGCGACATTGCTGCACGCAGGACGCTTCATTTCAACGGCCTTCAGCTTTTCCCTCAGCAGAGCGTGAGCAAGCTCTGGGTCACGCTGACTGCTCTCGGCGAGGTCGATGCGGGGCAGCTCGAATTGACCGAGAAGGTCGAAATCCGTGATCCGGACCTGACCGTCTTCCACCAGCCGATCCGCGACATCGTTCGCCGGCGAGGTAGTTTTACGACCGATTATGCCGATCTGATCGAACGGGCCATCACCCATAGTGACAATACGGCCAACGACCGCATCCTGCGCCGCGTCGGCGGACCGGATGTGGTGCAGAAGTTCCTCGACGATCATGGACTGTCCAGCATCCGTTTCGGTACCGACGAACGGACGAAGCAGAGCGGCATTGCGGGGCTGACGTGGACGCAAGCCTACTCGAAGGGAGCTGCCTTCTTCGATGCGCGCGAACAGGTGCCCGGCCAGAGGCGCAGCAATGCGTTCGAGGCCTATCTTGCCGATCCGATCGATGGTGCCCCGCCGGTTGCCATCGTGGAGGCGCTGGCCCGCCTGCACGAGGGAAAACTACTTTCCGGCCCGTCTACCGCATTGCTTCTGGCCACGATGTCGCGCACGAAGAGCGGCCCTCAACGCCTCAAGGCCGGTGCACCGCAAGACTGGATCGTCCGCCACAAGACCGGAACGGGTCAGGTCTATGACGGGGAGCAGTCCGGATATAACGACATCGGGCTGTTCACATCGCCTGACGGGCGGACCTATGCCATTGCTGTCATGATCGCCCGCACGCGGGTGTCCATTCCGGAACGCATGGCGATGATGCAGGAGGTCGTGCGCGCGGTGGTGAACTACGATACGACAATCGCCGAGGATCGAGATGTGGACAGGCGAATGCCAGAAGAAGGCGGGGCTGACTGAACCGATTGCTACCGCGAACCGGCCTGCAACGGTTCGGGTATCCATTTCATGACGCCACCTTCGAGCGGCGTCCACAGGCCCACGCGAATACCGGCGGTGGCCAAGGTGTCGCTGGTCCACTGGTTGCAGGTGTTGCCGAGGTGATAAGTGCCGGGCGCGTCGTAAAAAACGTCATTCCCGAAATACCCGTGATACAAAGTGCGCTTGTCCGGTGGGACGATCTGGCGTTCGACAGCGGCGACGAGCCGGGCATATTGGCTTGGAGAAATAACAAGCGGACGCAGATCCGCGCCGGGGGCCGGGCGCACATAATGGGCGACATGCAGCAGACTGTCGCCGCTGATGATCGCCCCTATGGCGGTGGACACGGTGATGTCGGCCCAGGTCGGCGTGTTGAGGAATACCTCGCGTTCCCCCCAGCTCACCGAGACATGCGTATAGGGGCGCTGGAAATCGTCTACATCGCCGGCTGGAAAATCCGCTCGCCAGTCCTTTTGCGGTGTGACGAGCGGCATGACGATTGCGGTATGGACGCCGTTGGTTTCGATCATGATTTCGATACCGCTATCGGGTTCGGTCCAGCCCGAATTCCGCGGAATGGCGCTGCCGATCCATGCAGCCATAAGAAACAGCACGAACAGGCCGATGAGCACGGCCAGTGCCCACGCGCCGACACGCGCAGCGCGCTTCATCGGTGGCGACTTTTGCGCAGCCACAATATCGACCAGTCACCATTCACCAACCGGCGACCAAGACGAAATCCGAGTTTGCGATAGGCGGTCCGCACGCGTGTTTCCTGCGTTTCGAGCAACCCTGCGAGCAGCAGATTGCCACCTGGAGTGACGGCGGAAGCGAAGGACGGCGCCAGTTCGACCAGCGGTCCGGCAAGGATGTTGGCAATGAACAGGTCGTACGGGCCGCGCAGCTTGAGCAGCGGGTCGTCCATTCCGTCGGCGATGACCATGATCAGCTCGCCTGCGCGGTCGCCTTCGACGATGCCGTTCATCGCCATGTTGTCCCGCACCACGCCCGCGCAGACCGGATCGATATCCGATGCGGTGGCGGTTGCGCCTGGCCAGAGATACATGGCAGCAAAGGCCAGCAGTCCTGTGCCGGTACCGATATCGGCATGGTTGCGGGCGACCACGCCTTCGCGCTTCATCAGGTCGAGCATGGCGAGGCAGCCCGCGGTGGTCTGGTGCTGCCCGGTTCCGAAGGCCTGGCTGGCAGGAATGGCGAAATCCACCATCCCCGCATCGGCGGGATGATCAGGCGTGCGGACGTGGAAGCGGCCCGCGCGGATCGGCTCGACGCCTTTTTGGCTTTCGGTCACCCAGTCGGCTTCGGGCACCTTCTCGACCGCCAGGGTTGGTGCATCGCTATCGAACAAGGCGGCGACGCGTCTGAGCTCAGCCTTCTTTGGCTTATGTTCCAGATAGACCTCGACCGTCCATTCTTCAGGGCGATCATCGGCCACTTCCATGCCGGTGACGATCCATTCAGGCGGCCAGTCGATCGCGTCTTCGTGCGCGACCAATGCCGCCCTGGCGACATCCTTGGAAACTTCCGCAACGATCTTCCAGCTATCAGCCACCCGCACGTTCCTTGCTAAGGCGCTTGTCCAGTGCGGAAGTGAGAGCGCCAGCATAACGCTGACATTGACCCGGCGATCCGAGCGTGCCGTCGCGCAATTTCTCGATCAGGCTGCTGGCCGAGGGATGGGGCGTCAGCAATTCGTCGCAAGGCAATTGAGACACTTTGGAAATACTCGTGCGGAAAGCGGCAATGGTCTGCGGGTGGTCGCTGAAGCGGTAATTGTCCGCCGAGACGGGTGAAAGGCTATCGACATAGGCTATGCGACGACAGGCGGGCGGCTCGTCATCGGAGGCGCAGGCGGTCCAGGTGTAACTCATGGCTCCGGGTGTGTGGCCCGGGGTGGCGTGCGCGGTAATGGCAATGTCGCCCAGCGTGAGGGTCTCTCCATCCTGGATGATGCGGGCGACTTTCACAGGCGCCATAGCCGGATGACCGGCATCCGCCTGTGGGTCCTCATCCGAAACCATCCCGCTTTCGAGAACAGGGGCTGCGAGGGGCGAGGCGATAATCTGTGCACCGGTCGCCTTGGCGAGAATTGCATGCCCACCGACATGATCGAAATGTTCGTGGCTGGCGAGGATGTACCGAACATCTTCTGGATCCACGCCGATCCGGCGCAGATTTGCGAGGATCAGTTCGCCACCTGCCTCGGTACCGCTATCGATGAGAACATGGCCTTGAGGGCTCGCAACAAGGATTGCGGCAATCCCGCAGGTGCCGACGTACCAGCTATCGCCGAGAATTCGGAAGGGCGGGGCTGCCTTGTCCCACTCGTCCCAGTCTTCGCAGCTTTCGGAAAACGAGGCGTCCGCGAGGTTGGCCGCCGCCAGGCTTGGCATCGACACGGCATCGGGCGTGGGGGGCGCAGCACAGCCGGCAAGCAACAGCGCTGGTAGCAATCTAGCGAACATAGCTGGCTCCGTTGGCGTCGAGTGTAGCTCCCGTCATGCTTGCAGGAGCATCAAGCGCGCAAAAGGTTATGATCCGCGCCATTTCTTCGGGTTCGGCTACCCGGCCAAGAGGAATATCGGCAAGAAGGCCTGCACCGCCACGGCTCTCGAGGTAATCGCCCGCCATCGCAGTATCCGTAAATCCGGGTGTGATGGCAAAGCTGAGGATACCCTGATGCGCATATTGGCGGGCGATGGTCTTGTGCATGGCCAGCATCCCCCCCTTGCTCGCGGCGTAATGCCAGTGGGCAGGCGAATCTCCGCGATGGCCCGCTCGGCTGGCGACGTGAACGATGCGGCCGGAAAAGCCGCGTTCCTGCCAGTGTTTGACTGCAAACCGGCTCAACTGCGCCGAAGCGGTCAGGTTGATCCGCATGGTGTCCTCCCATGCGTCGAGCCATTCGATATCCGAACTATCGAGCGGGTTCGGATCGAAAAGACCAGCATTGTTGATCAGGACGTCGATTTCGCCGCCAGTCCTGGCGAGCGCGGCCTCCCACAATTCGTGCGGAGCACCCGGCTCGCAGAAATCTGCAGGGACGGTGTCGACAGCCTTGCTCGACGTCGCCTGACCGATAACCTTCGCACCGCGTGCTTCGAGCGATGCCTTGGCAGCGGCGCCGATGCCGCGGGAGGAACCTGTAAGGAGGATGGTAGTCATTACGCCGCTGTATCGAAGGGAAAGCCGCATTGCCATCCTTGCGCCACGCGTCAGCTTCGCTAAGGGAAGGCCTTCAAATTATCCAACCGGACGAGAATGATGGCCAACCGCCCGATCGCACCACATCTGCAAATCTGGAAATGGGGACCGCACATGGCGATCTCCATCCTCCATCGCGTAACCGGCGATGGTCTCGCCCTGGTCGGCCTGGCCGTCCTGCTCTGGTGGCTGGGCGCAATGGCAGCCGGTCCGGATGCGTACGCGACCTTCCAGACGGTCATGGGCTCGCCATTGGGTATGGTCGTGCTGGTGGGCCTCAGCTGGGCTTTCTTTTCACACATGATGAGCGGCCTTCGCCATTTCGTCATGGACATCGGTGCCGGTTACGAACTCGACACGAACAAGACGTGGTCCATTCTCGCGCCGCTGCTCGGCATTCTTCTCACGGCGGGCTTCTGGGCCCTCATTCTGCTTCGTTAAAGGGTAAGACCCATGGGTAACGGAACCTCCATCGGACGCGTGCGCGGGCTGGGCTCGGCACACGAAGGCGCGCATCACTGGCTGCTGCAGCGCTTCACCGCGATCGGCAATCTGGTCCTCGCACTGTTTCTGGCGGTCAGCCTCGCGCTGCTGCCGAATTACAGCTTCGCCACCGTCACGGGCTGGGCATCGCAGACGTTGCCCGCCACGGCACTGGCGCTGCTTATAATCTCGGTCTTCTGGCACGCACGCATCGGCTTGCAGGTGCTGATCGAAGACTATGTCCACGACGCCGGAACCAAGTTCGGCGTCCTCGCCCTTCTCAACCTTGCAACCATCGGCGGCGGCGCGTTCGGCCTTGTTTCGATAGCACGCCTCGCCCTTGGAGGAGCCGCCTGATGGCTTTCAATCAGACTTTCAGCATCAACGGACGCGAATATCCGATCACCGATCACACGTATGACGTGGTCGTCGTGGGCGCGGGCGGTTCGGGCTTGCGCGCTACCATGGGTGCAGCCGAAAGTGGCCTCAAGACCGCGAACATCACCAAGGTCTTCCCGACGCGTTCGCACACGGTTGCCGCGCAAGGGGGCATCGCCGCCAGCCTGGGCAACAACACGCCCGATCACTGGCAGTGGCACATGTACGATACCGTCAAGGGTTCCGACTGGCTCGGGGATCAGGACGCGATCGAATACATGGTCCGCGAAGCACCGCAGGCGGTTTACGAGCTGGAGCACGCCGGTGTGCCCTTCAGCCGCAACGACGACGGCACGATCTACCAGCGCCCGTTCGGCGGGCACATGCAGAACATGGGCGAGGGCCCGCCGGTGCAGCGTACCTGCGCCGCGGCCGACCGTACCGGTCACGCCATGTTGCACGCGCTCTATCAACAGAGCCTGAAGTACGACGCGGATTTCTTCATCGAATATTTCGCGCTCGACCTGATCATGAAAGATGGCGTCTGCGTCGGCGTGATCGCCATGTGCCTTGATGACGGGACGATCCATCGTTTCCGTTCGAAAGCCGTGGTTTTGGCAACCGGTGGTTATGGCCGCTGCTATTTTACTGCGACCTCCGCGCACACGTGCACCGGTGACGGTGGCGGCATGGTGCTTCGCGCTGGCTTGCCCTTGCAGGATATGGAATTCGTACAATTCCATCCCACAGGCATTTACGGTGCGGGCGTACTGATCACCGAAGGCGCACGCGGGGAGGGCGGTTATCTGACCAACTCCGAAGGTGAGCGGTTCATGGAACGCTACGCCCCGAGCGCGAAGGATCTGGCCTCGCGCGACGTCGTCAGCCGTTCGATGGCGCTCGAAATGCGTGAAGGCCGCGGTGTGGGCCCGGAAAAGGACCACATTTTCCTCCATCTCGACCATATCGATCCGACCGTCTTGGCCCAACGCCTGCCTGGCATTACCGAAAGCGGAAAGATCTTCGCCGGTGTCGATCTGACCCGCGAACCGCTGCCGGTTACGCCGACCGTCCATTACAACATGGGCGGCATTCCCTGTAACTTCCACGGCGAAGTAATGGCGGGCGATACCAGCGATCCCGAGAAGATCGTCCCCGGTCTGTTTGCAGTGGGCGAAGCAGCCTGCGTGTCGGTGCACGGCGCCAACCGGCTCGGCTCGAACTCGCTGATCGATCTCGTCGTCTTTGGGCGTGCTACTGGCCATCGCCTGAAGGAACTGATCAAGCCGGGTACCAGCCACGACGAACTGCCGAACGACAGTGCCGATCTCGCCCTGACTCGTCTCGACCATTTCCGTTATGCCGATGGCAGCACCCCGACCGCCAAGCTGCGTTCGGATATGCAGAAGTCGATGACTCGCCACGCGGCCGTTTTCCGCGACAGCAAGCTCCTGGCTGAAGGCGTCGAGGAACTGACGGCGATCAACAAGCGGATGGAAGACGTGAAGGTCTTCGACCGCTCGCTGATCTGGAACAGCGATCTGATCGAAACGCTCGAACTCGACAATCTCATGGCACAGGCGAACGTGACCATGGCGAGTGCGGAGAACCGCAAGGAAAGCCGCGGCGCGCACGCTCACGAAGACTACCCCGATCGCAACGATGCCGAATGGATGAAGCACACCATTGCCTGGTTCGACGGCTGGGGCGGCAACGGCGGCGGCGTGAAGATCGACTACCGTCCGGTCCACGAATACACGCTGACCGATGACGTGAAATATATCGAACCGAAAAAGCGGGTTTATTGATGCGAGCGAGGGTGGTGGCATTCGCCGCGGGTGTCGCGGCGTTCGCCGCCGCCCCCGCTGCCGCGCAACTCCAGCCCGCAGAGCAAGCTATCGTTGCAACCGTCGAGGACGGGTTCGAAAGCGATGTGGCGCTGCTCGAAGAGATAACCTTGATCAATTCGGGGTCGCATAATCATGCGGGGGTGAAGGCTGTTGCCGATGCGCTCATCCCGGAATTCGAAGCGCTTGGCTTCACGACCGAATGGATCGACCAATCGGGCAATGGGCGAGCGGGGCATCTGTTTGCGCGCCATGATGGTGTGGCTGGCACCACCAAGATGCTGCTTATCGGGCATCTGGATACCGTGTTCGAGCCCGATTCTCCGTTCACCGGCTTCGTTCGCGAGGGTGACACTGCGGTCGGCCCCGGCATTCTGGACGACAAGGGCGGGATCGTCGTAATCATTGCCGCTCTCCGCGCTATGAAACAGGCCGGCACGCTCGACGATGCCAATATCGTCGTCGCGCTGACAGGGGACGAGGAAGATGCTGGTGAACCGCTCGAAGCGGCGCGCAAGGATCTGGTCGAAGCGGGAAAATGGTCTGATGTAGCGCTCGGCTTCGAAGGTTTGTCGATCCGCGACGGCAAGGACATGGGCGTCATTGCACGGCGATCATCCGGAGGCTGGACGCTGACCACCAGCGCGAGAAGCGGCCACAGTTCGGGGATTTTCTCGGAGTACGCAGGCTATGGCGCGATTTATGAAATGGCCCGTATTCTCGATACGTTTCGCAGGGAGCTGGCCGAGGAAGATCTGACCTACAATGTAGGCTTTATGGCCGGCGGGACACCGGCGCATTTATCCAAAGACGGCCTCTCTGCCACCACTAGCGGCAAGACGAACATCATTCCCTCTACCGCGGTAGCCCGCGGCGATCTGCGCGCTTTGACGCAGGAACAGAACGAGCGTGTAGCCGAGAGAATGCGGGCTATCGTTGCCGACCACCTCCCCGGAACCGAGGCGCAGATTGCCATCGAGTTTCGCTATCCCCCGATGGCACCGACCGATGGTAACCGTGCGTTGCTGGACAAGCTCAATCTGATCAACGCGGACTTGGGTCGCGAAGCGATGCAACCTTATCCTCCTTCGCTTCGCGGGGCGGCCGATATCAGCTTCGTTGCACCCTACACCGATGGGCTCGCGGGAATGGGACCGGCCGGCACCGGAAGCCACGCGGAAGGTGAGACGATCGAACTGCGCTCCATCATTCGGCAGGCACAGCGCACAGCCATTCTGATGAGCCGACTGTCTCAGGAACGTCCCGACGATTAGGCGTGGCAATGCGGTTTCTCGCCACTATCGTTTCTGCGACGCTGCTGACGGCCTGCGCAACGATCGCAGCTGCGCCGACCGCGCGGCTTGCGGCGGATCCTTTCTACCGCAAGCACGTGGACGCGGCGGGCATACCTATCCTCTCCTCCGCCCGCGTCCCGGACGCGGCACTTTTCGCGGCACGCGACATGGTCCGCGGCATGCTCGCTCACCGGCCCGATCTCGCGGCATGGCTCGTTTCCAACGATTATCGCATCGCGCTCATTTCCCGCGACGAAGCGCTGCTTGATTTGCCGGAAAATGCGAACTGGACCAAGCCGGCCCGTGACGATCCGCGCCTGACCCGATGCGAACTGAAGCATTACGACGAACGGATCGGCTCGAAGACCGACCGGGAATATTGGGACGAACGGGCGCGGGGAATCGGGGGTGAACGCATGGTCGGGTCCGAAGAGGACGTTTTGGGCCTGCCGATAAGCCGGTATTGGGGCGAGACGATCTTCGTTCACGAATTTGCCCACAATGTGCTGTTCGCGATCGAGGGTGCAGATCCGGTCCTTTATGAAAGGGTCACGGCAGCCTACGCAAATGCCTTGGCAAACGACCTGTGGTTTGAGGAATACAACACCACGACGATACAGGAATATTGGGCGGAAGGAACGCAGTTCTGGTTCAATTCGAACCGTCTCCAGGCCTTCGATGGACGCCGGATACTGAACGCTCGCGATCTGGCCGATTACGATCCGCAGCTCTATGCGGTCCTGGCCGAAGCTTACGGCGACAGCCACGAACTTGAGTCGGACCCATTCTACATGCATCCCGCCCGAGTCCCTCCGGGGCCGCCTCCGCTAAACACCGCTGAGGTGTGCTAGTCGGGCTGGGTGGCTTCTACGCGGCGCATATCCACGATTTCGACAGGCTCTGCCAACAATTGCCCCTTCATCCAGCCCTCTCCCTTTTCTGGGTCGGGCGGCAACGCATGGATCGCCTGCACGACATCCATACCGTCCACGACATAACCGAAGACGGCGAAGCCCAGCTGAAGATTGGGATCGGATGAGGTGGGATCGGCATCGAGACCCGTCTGGTCCTTTATCATGATCGAGAAGTCGCCCGTGGCCGTCCCGGGATCGTAGCGCGCCATCGATAGTGCGCCATTCGTGTGGCTCAGTCCCGTCTGGCTGGTCGGCTCATGTGCGATCGGATCGAGGACGCGATCAGGGTTCATCTGCGTGCCTCCCTGCAACAAGCCGTTGGGAGGTTCACCCCAATCGAGGTGCATTGCGCGGTAGAAATGCGTGCCGTCGAACCGATCCTCGTCGACATAGCGGAGAAAGTTTGCCGCGGTGACCGGCGCTCGCTCGGTCTCGATCGATACCGTAATATCGCCCATCGTGGTCTCGATCAGGACGAGTTGCGTGGCATACTCACGGCTTTGTACCTCCGGCTCGCTTTGGGCGAAAACCGGAGACGTAACCAGTAGAGCGGCGGCGGCGAGGGCGAATCGACGGATCATGCCGTCAGCATGACATGGTGGCCTGTCAGATCACACCCGCAATAAGGCCGCGCTCCGCGGCTTCCTTGCATCCAATGTACCAATTGTCCGGCGCCTTGTCGCGGACCTCCTCGAACTCGACGTCGGCCCCGTCCACGATCGCCCGGAAACCCTGTTCTTCGATGGCGATCGAATGTTCGATTTCGTTCAACGCTGCTTTGAGCTGAGCAATGCAGCTTTTCAGCGGCCCGTTTAACTGGATCGTCTTCGCAATCTGGCGCTCGTGCAGAAGGAGCGAGGAATCTTCGGTCATGTAGCGGCATTCTACGGGAAATCCGGCCATGAATGTCGCGCCCGCCGAGTAGACAGCGGATTTTCCGAGGAAATAGATCGTCCGACCGGCATTGCGGAGGAGGCGAACGTCGTCGGCCATCGTTCTCGCGATTTCCGGATTTCCGCCCAAGGTGGTGAGCGCAATCACGAGCAGGCCTTCCTTCGGTGCTGCGCTCAGCTGATCGCGGAATTCGGCATACATGGCCTCGTCGACACTCCCGACGAGGCGGAGTTGCGGCGCGGCAAGAATGGCATTTCGATCGTCGTCGTTCATCGGGTCCGGTTTCCTATTGGTCGAGTATTCTCCCCAGCGCACCGCGGGGGAGGTGGTTCCAGACCGATGATCACACGGAATCGAGTGTTTACATGCGTAATCGAAGTCGATATAAACTTCGCTAGCAATCGAACCAATGGGAGCAGGCAATGTCCAGGCGCAAGGATACCGGTGAGCGGATCAGCGATGCCGAGCACGCCATTATGGAAGTGTTGTGGGACAAGAACCCCGTGTCCGCGACCGACGTCTGCGACGCCATTTGTGACGAACGCGACTGGTCCATCGCTACGGTAAAGACCTTGCTTAGTCGCCTGGTTCAGAAAGAGGCTGTCGGCACCGAACCCGACGGACGCAAATTTCTATATCGCCCGCTGATCGAACGCTCCGATTATGTCGGAGGCGAAAGCCGTCGCCTTGTCGATCGACTATTTGGTGGCCGTGCAGCTCCATTGTTTGCGCAGCTTGCGGAAAGCGAAGCGCTGACCGATGACGATCTTGCCGAAATCGAGGCGCTCTTGAGGGAGATGCGCAAATGACCGAACTTGTTCGCGATTATTGGGAACTGTTCCTTTTCGACACGCTGTTATGGACCGGTGGTCTCATCGCGCTGGCGCTACTTTTGCGCCGCCCCGTGGCAAAGCACCTTGGTGCGGGCGCGGCCTACGCCCTTTGGTTTCTGCCACTCGCGCGTCTGCTATTCCCTCCCGTGACCCTTCCGGCATGGATGCGGCCTGCCTCGTCCGAGAGCGGGGCACTGATAGAGCCTGTCCGGTCGGGGCTGGTTTCTGCACCCGGTGTGGACGTCGGCTTTTCCTACACCGAATTCGTCGCGCCGGCGATGCCGATGCCGGCGAGCTCTCCCATCGATTTCGTGGTTCCGTTGGTGATAGTTTGGCTGGTCGGCGCGGCGATCTTCATGGGCCGTCGCTTCTGGCTCTATGGCGAATTGCGCAGGGAACTGCTCGTGGATGCGCGGCCGGTGGGCGAGGTGGGCAATATCCGCCTCATCGAAACGCCTGCGATTTCAGGTCCCATGGCTTTCGGCGTGTTAGACAAGGTCGTTGCGCTTCCCGATGGCTTCATGGTCAGCCGCGAACGGCAGGTCCGCGATCTCGCTATCGCGCATGAAGTGGCCCACCATCGCGGACACGACATACTTGCAAACATGTTGATCCAGCCGCTGTTTGCGTTGCACTGGTTCAATCCGCTCGGCTGGATGGGCTGGACGGCCATGCGCCGGGACCAGGAAGCATTCTGCGACGCCCGTGTAGTCGCCAGCCGCAGCCGTGACGAACGGGCGGCCTATGCGGCGGTTATCGCCGACTATGCCCGCCGCTCCGGGCCTGCCCCGCGACCCGCTCTGGCTGCGCCGATGGCCTGTCCGGTGCTCGGCGACAAATCGATCATTCATCGCCTGCGTAGTCTGCCGATGACGGACCATTCGCGCCGGCGCCGCCTGGTGGCACGCGGCACGGTCGCGGCTGCTCTGGTCGCTTTGCCGATGACTGCCAGCGTCTACTATTCCGAAGCAATTGCTGCGCCCTCCACCAAATCGCAGATTCCCGCTTCTCCGCTTTCGCCAGCTGCACCTTCGGCGCCTCTATCGCCCCAGGAAGTTGCGGCAGTCGAACCTGGCGATCGCACGGTCCGCATTGAGCGCGTGGATGACAACGGCAATGTGACCGAGCGGCGGACTGTGCGTTACGGCGATAGTGAATGGTCGGAAATGACCGCAGGCGACGAAGCGGATCACCAGGCAGCCATGGCAGAACACGAAGCGCGAATGGCCGAACTGGAAGCAGACCGTGCAGAGCGGAACAGCGATCTGCAGGAGCGCCTGAGCGAGCAGCGCGAACTTCGGATAGAAGCCGCAGAGCTGGCTCGCGAGCGGGCAGCAGAAGCGCGCGCCAATTCCGAAATGCGGGTCGCAATGGCATCGGCCACCGCGGCAGGCGTGCAGGCTCGCGCAGTAGCTGCGCGTGCCCGTGCTTCGGCGCCGCGCGTCGTGAACCAGTGCCGCGGTTACGATGCGCCGGTTACATCGGTCACCGACGCTCAGGGCCGCACCACCATGTATGTTTGCGAAGAATATGGCGATCGCATTGCACTCAAGGCGCTGAAGGCTGCGCGGCAGGCACTCGCCCTCGAGCGCAACCTTTCCGATCGTCAGCGCGCAGAAGCGCTGCGTGAACTCGACGCCGAAATCTCCGGACTTTCGCGCTAGGTCCCCCACAGGCGCGTAGACGAAGGGCGCGGTCATTGTGCCGCGCCCTTTTCGGTTTTCGAAGTACGGTCAGCCTACGTTCGTGATGCGATCGCAGGCCCGGTCATCACCTTGCAGACCCATGCGCAGCGCGTCGCTGCGCTGCTTGCTGGTACCATGGGTGAAATTTTCAGACGAGACCCGTCCGCCCGTTAGCCGATCGTCGCCGATGGCGGCCGCAGCGTTCATGCCTTCTTCGATATCGCCCGGTTCGATCAGATTGCGGTTCTTCCCGGCCCATACACCCGCGTAACAATCTGCCTGCAATTCCATCAGCACCTGAAGCTGGTTCGCCCGGCGCGGGTTCCGCTGCTGAAGGCTGCGCATTTGGTCGGAAATGCCCGTTATCGTCTGGATATGATGGCCGTATTCGTGGGCGAGAACGTAATAACGGGCAAAATCCCCGCCAGCGCCCAACTGCCTTTCCAGCGTGTCGTAGAAACTCGTATCGATATAGATTGTCTGGTCTGCCGGGCAATAGAACGGGCCGACTGCCGAAGATGCATTTCCGCACCCTTTCGTACGGACGCCGCCGCCGCCGAACAGGTCGAGCGTAGGCTCTTGGAAATCGTATCCCTGATCACGGAAGGTCTGGGACCACGTTGTGTTGAGCGATGTCAGGGCATTACACGCTTCGGTCGCATACTCGCTGCTGGTGCAGACTTCCTGCTCATTGGTATTGGCCGGCCCAGCCTGCTGCTGACCTTGCTGCACGCTCTCGACCATTCCCGCAGTCTGCATCGGATCCAGGCCGAAAACGAAATAGCCCAGCGCCGCGATGATGATCGTGCCGCAACCGATACCGCCCGCCTTGCCGCCGGGCATGCCTCCGCCGCTCGATCGGACATTGATATTACCGGTATCGAAAGGATTTAGCCGCATCCGTTCCCCCTGTGCTGTCGGCTTTACAGCGCTCACTATGTGCGCGATGGCCTGAATCGATATTCCCTATAACGGCCGGAGGTTCAAATGTTTCTCGATGGTAAGCGCGCACTCGTCACTGGGTCGACCAGCGGCATCGGCCTCGCGATCGCACGGGCGCTCGCAGCCGAAGGCGCAAGCGTCGTACTCAACGGCTTCGGGGACGATAGCGAGATCGCGAAACTGTGCGACGAGCTGGGCGCAACTCACAGCGGGGCCGATCTGACCGACGTATCGCAGATCGAAGCGATGATGGAAGAAGCGGGCGGGATCGACATCCTCGTGAACAATGCCGGTATGCAGCATGTTGCACCGGTGGAAGATTTCCCGGTCGAAAAGTGGGATACGATCATCGCGCTGAACCTGACCGCCGCGTTCCATACCACGCGCCTCGCAATCCCGGGGATGAAGGCTAAGGGCTGGGGCCGTATCATCAATACTGCGAGCGCCCATTCCAAGGTCGCAAGCCCGTTCAAGAGCGCCTATATTTCAGCCAAACACGGGCTGGACGGCCTCACCAAGACGGTGGCGCTGGAAGTGGCGGAGCACGGCGTGACGGCCAATTGCATCAGCCCCGGCTATGTTTGGACGCCTCTCGTCGAGAACCAGATTCCGGACACGATGAAGGCGCGCGGCATGACACGCGAGCAGGTTATGAACGAGGTGCTCCTCGCCAAACAGCCGACCAAGAAATTCGTTCAACCGGCGGAAATCGGCGCGATGGCTGTGTTCCTGTGCCGTGACGAGGCGCAGAATGTAAACGGCGCCAACTGGAGCGTGGATGGCGGCTGGACGGCGGACTGACAGATCGTATCTTTGTCACTCACCGCTTTCCTCGCCGCGGCTTTCGCGTGCCTCTTGGTCAGCCTGACTGCAATGGTGCTGGCGCTGCGCGAACCCGGGCTCGCACTGAAGCCGTTGTGGATGGTTCTCGCCTTCGTCGGGGTTGGAGGTGCAGTAACGGTCTGGTCGACGCCAGAGGAAGTGTACTGGTTCTTCGGAATCGCATTGCCGACCGTGTCCTTCTCGACTGGTGACGGAAGCTGGGAACCAGTGTTGATCCGTTTTCTATTCCCTGTCGGAGCTTTGCTGGTGCTGGGGCGCCTGTACTGGCATCGCCGTAGCAGCTCGGCAGGGAGCCACTCGGCCTGAGCCACTAGCGCCCGCAACAAACCGTCGTTACATGGGCCGCCACATTTCCTCCGGCAGGCGATTCTCTACGTGGCACATCTCGACATTCCCCTCGGTCTTACTTTCGACGACGTACTTCTTGTACCGGCGGAGAGTGAGATCCTGCCATCCATGGCCAATACGACCACGTGGCTGACGCGCGAAATCGCATTGAATATCCCCGTCATCTCGTCCGCGATGGACACGGTGACGGAAGCCGACATGGCCATCGCCATGGCGCAATTGGGTGGGATCGGCGTTCTTCACCGCAATCTCGAGGTCGACGAACAGGCCGCCGCTGTTCGCGCGGTAAAGCGGTATGAAAGCGGCATGGTGGTCAATCCTATCACCATCCACCCGGATGCAACGCTGGGGCAGGCTCAGGAAATCATGGCCAAGCATCGCATCAGCGGGATCCCTGTCACGGATCGCAGCGGCAAGCTGGTCGGAATACTGACCAATCGCGACGTTCGTTTCGCGGAAAATCCGCGCCAGCCTGTCAGCGAACTGATGACCACCGAAAACCTCGCTACCGTGCCGCTCGGCACCAGCCAGGAAGAAGCGCGCAAGCTGCTTCACCAACGGCGCATCGAAAAGCTGCTGGTTGTGGACGATAACGGGCGCTGCGTTGGTCTGATCACAGTCAAGGATATCGAGAAGGCCGTGGCCTATCCCGATGCAACCAAGGATGCGACCGGGCGCCTGCGCGTTGCCGCAGCAACCACTGTTGGCGACAAGGGTTTCGAACGCACCGAAGCGCTGATCGATGCCGAAGTGGACGTTGTCGTCATCGACACGGCCCACGGCCATAACCGCGATGTCGCTCGTTCGGTCGAGCGTGTGAAGAAGCTCTCCAACAGCGTTCAGGTCATTGCCGGCAATATTGCCACGGGCGAAGCGGCCAAGGTGCTTGCCGGCGCAGGTGCCGATGCCGTGAAAGTGGGCATCGGCCCCGGCTCCATCTGCACCACGCGCGTCGTGGCCGGTGTTGGCGTACCCCAGCTGACCGCGATCATGGATTGCGTGGAAGAAGCAGAAAAGCTTGGTGTACCCGCCATTGCCGATGGTGGTCTGCGCACCAGCGGCGATGCAGCGAAAGCGCTTGCCGCAGGTGCTTCGACGATCATGGTCGGATCGATGCTCGCCGGAACCGAAGAGGCCCCGGGCGAAACCTTCATTTATCAGGGGCGCAGCTACAAGAGCTATCGCGGCATGGGCAGCGTCGGTGCGATGGCGCGTGGCAGCGCCGATCGCTATTTCCAGGCGGACGTAAGTCAGCAGAAGCTGGTACCCGAAGGGATCGAAGGCCAGGTGCCCTACAAAGGCCCCGCAAGTGCTGTGATCCACCAGCTCGTCGGCGGAATAAAGGCGGCCATGGGGTATACCGGCAGCGCTTCGATCGAGGACTTGCGCAAGAATGCAAAATTCGTGCGTATTACCAATGCGGGTCTGACCGAGAGCCATGTCCACGACGTGGCCATCACCCGGGAAGCGCCGAACTATCCGACGCGATAGGCCATGACCCCCGCCGCACGGGTTCAGACTTCGATAGAGCTGCTCGACAGCATCATCGAAGCCGCGCGCAACAAAGGCGCGCCGGCCGATCGCATCCTTGCGGAATGGTTCCGCAACAATCGGTTCGCCGGATCGAAAGATCGCCGTGCCATCCGTGAGTTGGTGTTTGCCGCTATCCGCGCCTGTGGCCCGATGCCGGCAAGCGGGCGATCCGCTATGCTGCGCCTCGGCGAGGTCGACGAGAACATTCCGGCTCTATTCGACGGATCGAACTACGGGCCCGCGGTCGTTCGCGACGGGGAAAGCGCAGCCCCGGGCGGGGTTGCTCCCGAATGGCTCGAACAGCGCTTGGCCGCATCCCATATGGCAGGGCCGGAAACAGAGGCTCTGCTCGAACGCGCGCCTCTCGATCTGAGGGTCAATACGCTCAAGGCCGACCGCGCCACTCTGGAGCTTCCGGCACCTGCCATCACGACCGCGGCGCCGAATGGGTTGCGGGTGGAGCCGGGCACCCAGGTGAAACAATGGTCGGCATTTCGCGATGGTGCGATCGAAGTACAGGATACGGGTTCGCAACTCGCCTGCATGGCGGTCGCGGCGCAATCGGGCGAAACCGTAATTGATCTTTGCGCTGGCGGCGGCGGCAAAACGCTCGCTCTTGCTGCCGCGATGGATAATCTGGGCCGTCTCATCGCCTCGGATACGGACCGCAATCGCCTGTCTCGCCTTGCCCCGCGCGCCGAGCGGACCGGGGCGACGAACATTCAGACGATCCTGCTAAATCCGGCGCAGGAACTTGACGCTTTTGCAGATTTCACAGGGCAGGCGGACGCGGTCCTGATCGATGCGCCGTGCTCGGGCACCGGCACCTGGCGGCGCAATCCCGAAGCCCGCTGGCGTCTCGACGAAAAGGAACTGGCCCGCCTTACCGACATCCAGTCCTACCTGCTCGATCTGGCGGTGAAACTCGTCAAGCCTGGCGGTCGGATCGTGTATGTCACTTGCTCCCTCCTGGACGAAGAAGGGGCGGGGCAGTTCGATGCCTTCCTCGGCCGCCACTCCGAACTTCGGCCGAAAGAGCTGACCCTTCCTCTTGGTCGCCCGCGCGGGAAAGGAATACGCCTGTCACCGTTTCATGATGGCACCGACGGTTTTTTCATCGCCTGTGCAGAATGAACATGTTAGCCATACCGATTATGGCTGATACGCCGCCCATTGGACGGAATACCCCGCTGGAGACTCTCATGCGTTTCGCACCCGCCGCCGCTGCCCTTTCGCTGGCCCTTGCCGCAACTTCGAGCGTGGGTTGGGCAGATCAACGCGAACCGGCTCAGCGCGCCGCGGTGCTAATCGCGGAAGGGGAAGCAGCTCTTGCGCAGAACGATGTTCAGGGCGCGATCGATGCGTATGAAGCCGCGCTCGCCGTCGATCCCGGTTACACGCCGATCCTTCTCCATCTCGCCGAAGCCGCGCGTGCGGACCAGTTGCAGGGCAAGGCAATCCGTTATTACCGCGAAGCGCTAGACCGGGATCCGCGCAACCTCGCCGCCCTTGCGGGCGAAGGCGAGGCGATGGTTGAAAAGGGCGCGGTCGAAAAGGCCAAGGGCAATCTGGCCAAGCTCCAATCGATGTGCGGCCAGAACTGCGCCGAAACCGAACAGCTTTCCGCCAGCATCGCCGCCGGTCCGCCCAAGCGCGTTCAGACGGCCGAAGTAGTGCTGCCCGAAGATGGGGCGACGCAGCAGAACTGAGCTAGACCAGCTCGCGAAAGGCATCGACCACGGTGCGGTAAACGCGTTTCTTGAACGGAACGATCAGCTCCGGGAGCTGCTCGGGTTCGACCCATTTCCAGTCACAGAATTCGGGCGGATCGTGCGCTTCCAGGTCGATATCTTCGTCCGCGCCGTTGAAGCGGGCGAAATACCAGACCTGTTCCTGCCCGCGATATTTCCCGCCCCACAGCTTGCCGATCAGTTCTTCCGGCAGATCGTAGCGTATCGGCTCATCCATCGCCTTCAGGATCGTAACGTGCTCGGGCCTGGCACCGGTTTCTTCGCCCAGTTCGCGCAAGGCGGCATCCTTGAGGTCTTCGCCCTCATCGACGCCGCCCTGGGGCATTTGCCACCAGTCGCCTTCCTTGTTGTCGATGCGGCGGCCGACGAATACCTTGCCATCGCCATTCACCAGCATCACGCCCACGCAGGGTCGGTACCCGAGTTCGCTCACCTGTAACGCTCCACCATCAATTTCACGGCATCGAGGAAGGCCTCGAGATCGGTCTGGCCGCTCGGTATCGCTTTTCGCAGCGTCGTAAAGCCATGGATCATGCCGGGGAACTCGAGAAAGACCACTTCCGTGCCGAGTTGCACCAGGTGTGCGGCGTATTCCCGGCCGGAATCGCGCAGCGGATCAAGCCCCGCGGTGCACAGAACCGTCGGCGGCGTATTGGAACAGTCGCCTACCATCGGGGTGTGACGCGGGTCGTTCGCATCGCCTTTGTACTGGTCGGTGAACCACGCCATCGCCGCGCCGGTCAGCAAGAAGCCATCTGCAAACAGCGAGAAGCTCTTGTGCTTCGATACGTCGCTTGCCACCGGATATATCGGCGCCTGGACGATCACCGGAACAGCTGCGGGATCGCGCATAAGCTGGTTGGTGGTGACGATCGTCAGATTGCCGCCCGCGCTGTCGCCGGTAATGATCAACCCGGTAATGTCGCGCTCCAGCTCGTCCGGCGATGATGCAACCCAGCGTGCCACCGCTTCGCAATCGTCGGGCGCAGCGGGGAAGGCATTTTCGGGTGCAAGGCGATAATCGACCGATACCACCGGCAGGTCGAGATGATGCGAAATCTCGGTGCACAGCGCGTTGTAGACGTCCAGATCGCCGATCACGAAGCCGCCACCGTGGATGAAAATCACGCAGGGGCTGGGGCCTCGTTCGGCCTTCACGTCGTAGAAACGGATGGGAACCGGGCCGGCAGGTCCGGGGCAGGTCAGATCCTTCTGGACCGCCATCGCGCGCGGTTCTGCTTCGGCTACTGCGCTCATGGCGCGCATCTGGGCACGGCCTTCGTCGGCACCGACTTCTTCCACGCCCTTTCCGCCCATCTGTTCGAGCATGTCGAGAAACCCGCGCACATCGTCGCGGACGTAATGTTCGGTATCGGCCATCGGTATCTCTCCCAGTTGCGTTGCGTTTCGGGACTTAGCCTGTTCACAGCGCTTTTCCATGCGTCTTTTTTGGCCTAGCAGAGAAACTTCATTGCGAGAGGATGGGGTGGGGCCTAGGTGGCGCATCCCAGAAGAAACGGCACCGCAAACTGGCGGTGCAGACAAGGAAGATCCGGATGGCGACAGTCGCCCCGAATGACGCCGACCTGACCCAGGACGGCCTCCCCGCAAATCCCGAAAGCGTTGTCGTGCGCTTCGCCGGCGACTCTGGCGATGGCATGCAGCTGACCGGCGGGCAGTTCACTCTGTCGACTGCGCTGGCCGGCAACGATCTGGCGACCTTTCCCGATTTTCCGGCAGAAATCCGCGCTCCTCAAGGGACGCTGTTCGGGGTTTCGGCATTCCAGATCAATTTCGGCAGCCGCGAAATAAACACCGCGGGCGATGCGCCCGATGTGCTGGTCGCCATGAACCCCGCCGCGCTGAAGGTGAACCTAGCAGCGCTCAAGCCTGGTGGGCTGATCATCGCCGACACCGGTGCCTTTACCAAGCGCAACCTCGACAAGGCGAAATACGATGCCAATCCGCTGGAGGATGGCAGCCTGGCGAAGTTCGATGTGCTCGCCTTCGACATCAGCGAAAAGACTATCGAGGCGGTCAAGCCTTATGGCCTCGGCAACAAGGATGCTCTGCGGTCAAAGAACATGTGGACGCTCGGCCTTGCGCTGTGGATGTTCGATCGCCCGCGCGAGCCGATCCACGACTGGCTGAGGGGCAAGTTCAAGTCCAAGCCCGATATTGCCGACGCCAATATCGCCGCGCTCGACGCGGGCCATGCCTATGGCGAAACGGCGGAACTGTCTGGCCCGCTTAAACAGCTTCATATCGAACCTGTGCCTAGCGACCCCGGTCTCTACCGGACCGTCACCGGTGCCGAAGCCGTCAGCCTCGGCCTCGTCGCAGGCGCGCAGCTTGCCGAAATGCCGATGTTCTTCGGCGGCTATCCGATCACCCCTGCTTCTGCGATCCTGCATCATCTGGCACGGCTCAAGGAATTCGACGTTACCACCTTCCAGGCGGAAGACGAAATCGCCGCGATCTGTGCCGCCATCGGCGCGAGCTATGCCGGCAGTCTCGGCGTAACCTCCTCGTCGGGACCGGGTATTGCGCTCAAGGGCGAGGCGATGGGCCTTGCCATCATGACCGAACTGCCGCTGGTCATCGTCAATTCGCAGCGCGGCGGCCCGTCCACCGGCCTGCCGACCAAGACCGAGCAGAGCGATCTCTATCAGGCGGTCTATGGCCGCAATGGCGATGCGCCGATGCCGGTGATCGCTGCCAGCAGCCCGGGCGATGCCTTTGAATGCGCGATCGAGGCCTGCCGGATCGCGGTACAGTACATGACCCCGGTCATGCTGCTGACCGATGGTTACATCGCCAATGCCGCCGAACCGTGGAAGGTGCCGGACCCGGCCGATTTCGCGCCGTTCCCGGTAGAATTCCTCGACCAGCCCAATGACGGTGAGAATTTCCTGCCCTACAAGCGGGACGGGAAGGGCGCACGCCCCTGGGTCAAGCCGGGCACACCGGGCCTGATGCATCGCATCGGCGGGATCGAGAAGCACGAGCTTACCGGCAATATCGATTATTCGCCCGACAACCACCAGCGCATGACCGATGCGCGCAAGAACAAGATCGACGGGATCGCGAAGGAGCTGGCCCCGCAAGGCGTCACTCTCGGCCCGGACGGCGACGATGCCGGCGGCAAACTGGCCGTGGTCGGCTGGGGTTCGACCTTCGGCCCGATCCGCCGCGCGGTCGACAATTGCCGCCGCAAGGGTATGGACGTCAGCCACATCCACGTCCGCCACATCTGGCCGATGCCTTCCAACACCGGCGAGCTGCTGCGGAAATACGACAACATCCTCGTGCCCGAAATGAACACCGGGCAGTTCAAGACCGTGCTGCGCGACCAGTTCCTCGTCGATGCGCAGCCGCTGACCAAGACCAGCGGCCAGCCGTTCCAGATCGCTGAACTGGAAGAAGCGATCGGCAAATATTTCGATGGCATTCCCGATAACGAAGGCGGGCAGGTCCTGGTCAACGACGACCAGTTGCCGAGCCCCGATGGAGGCGCAGAATGAACGCTCCTGTAAAGATCGAAACCACGCTCAAGGACTGGGAAACCGACCAGGAAGTTCGCTGGTGCCCGGGTTGCGGGGACTATGCGATCCTCAAGGCCGTGCAGCGCACATTGCCGCAGCTTGGCGCGGATCCGGCGAACACCGTCTTCATTTCCGGCATCGGCTGTTCCAGCCGGTTTCCCTATTACGTCGAGAGCTACGGTTTCCACACCATCCACGGCCGTGCGCCCGCTTTTGCGACGGGCGCGAAACTGGCCAATCCGGAGCTCGATATCTGGCTGGTGACCGGTGATGGCGACGGATTGTCGATTGGCGGCAATCACTTGATGCACGTTCTTCGCAGAAACGTGAACATGCAGATCATGCTGTTCAACAACGAGATCTATGGCCTCACCAAGGGCCAGGCTTCGCCGACCAGCCGGGAAGGGACCAAGTCGCCTTCGACCCCCATCGGCAGTTACGATCATCCCGCACGTCCAGCCGCTTTTGCGCTCGGTGCCGGGGCGCGCTTCGTGGGGCGCGGGTTCGACGTGTCCAAGAACCTTCCCGATGTACTGAAGGCGGCCCATGGCCATCAGGGCGCTGCGTTTATCGAGATTTTCCAGAACTGCATCGTCTACAACAAGGATGTGTTCAACGACTTCGCGGCACCCAAGGGCGCGGAAGATCAGCAGCTCTGGCTCGAAAACGGCCAGCCCATGCTGTTCGCCGGCGGCGCCAAGGGCATCGCCCTGAACCATGACACTCTCAGCCTCGAAGTGGTCGATGTGACTGATGGCGATTGGGAAGCGGCGAAGGTGATCGTGCACGATGTCACAAATCGCTCGATCGCGCATATGCTGGTCGAAATGCCATTCGGTCCATTCCCGATGGCGCTCGGCGTGCTTTATGACGATCCACGTCCGACCTTCGAAGCTGCCGCTATGGCCGAAAAGGCTGCGGCGAGCGAAGGCAAGGAAGCCAATCTCGCCAAGCTGCTCGGCAAGGGACAGACCTGGACGGTGAGCGGCACGGCTCAGGGCCCGGTCTGAAACCGCTTCGGCAGAATATTGCTTTAATATGAACGATTAGCCTCCTGTCCCGTTGGGAAGGTGAAGACGTCGCGTTTTGCGACGATCTCTAGAACAGGAGGACGTTTTGAAAAATCTCACTATTCTCGCCCTGACCAGTGCTGCCCTGGCCCTTTCCGCCTGTGCGGATAACGACGCCGATGAGACGGCCGTTACCGACACACCCGAAATGGCGACCGAAACGGGCATGATGGCAGATGACGCGATGCCAGTAGGCGGCGAACTGTCCGAAAATCAGCAGACTGCATATGATGCCATGGACCGCCAGGCTGTGAGCGACGAATATGACGCCAATCGCGACGCGGAAATGGCCAGCGCGAGCGAAAGTGACAGCAGTCCTTCTATGGACGCGTCGCAGTCCAGCGATGATGCGAACGTGAACCCGATACCGCCGCGCTCGGAAATGGATTTTGCCTATCTTGACCGTAATTCGGACGGGAAGCTGTCGGTTGCGGAATATGCGATTTGGGCTGTACCCGCCAATCCGAATACACCTGTCTCCAACGATCAGACGAAGCCTTACATTACGACGGCACAGATCAACGAAGCGGGACAGACATTCTTCTACTTCGATGAAGATGGCGACAGCTACCTTAGCGACGGCGAATTCTCGGCTGCCCGGGACAGCTCGCGCACGCCGGGTTCTTCCAGCATGTAAATATTGAATCGAAGCCGATTTACTGCGGGGCGGCGATATTTCGTCGCCCCGTTTTGTGTCTTTCCTACTTGCAGCGTACCAGTTACGCGCTTGGATATGGTTTTCTTTCAGTCATGTTCTGGCGAATATGTCCGTAAGGGCAGGGCTCCTGCGTCCAAATTTGGTGGGGGGGAATCCTGCATCAGGACTGTGTCAACTCCGTCAACCTGCGGCGGGAAAATGCCCGCGAATCTTGATCTGAACGCCGATGGATAATCTGACGCACAGCTTGGTCGGGGCATTGCTCGGTCAGGCAGGTCTCAAGAAGAAGACGGGTCTGGCCATGCCCGCACTGATCATCGGCGCGAACCTGCCTGATGTGGATGCGGCCTGTTTTTTCTGGCTCGATGGTGTCGAACATCTCGGCTTTCGCCGTGGTATTACCCACGGTCCGCCCGCCTTGGTGCTTCTGCCACTGATCCTCGCTGGATTGCTCTGGGGTTTTGATCGCTGGCAGGCAAGGCGTGGCAGGCGGCCAGCCGCGCGGCGACCGGTGAATTTCAAATGGCTTTATCTGCTCAGTCTTATCGGTTGCTTGACGCATCCGGCGTTCGACTGGCTGAACTCATACGGCATTCGCCTGCTCGAACCCTTCAGCCACCGCTGGTTTTACGGTGATACGCTGTTCATCATCGATGTGTGGTTGTGGGCTCTTATGGGCTTCACCCTGTGGTTTTCGCTTCGCCGTGAGAAGCGCGGTGGAAACTGGATGCAGCCCGCCCAATTGGGGATAGTGATCGCGCTGGCCTATATCGGCGGCAACTGGGCTACGTCGCGTTCCATGAGCGAACTCGGCAATCTCAACGTCGCTTATGGCAAGCCGATCGCCTCACCGGTGCCGTTCGCATTCTGGCAAAGGGATATCATCTTTCCCGATCCCAATGGTAGATATGAAATCCTGCCACGATTTTCGGGGTCGTCCGCCAGCCAGAAGGTGGAACATCTGGGTGATGTCTACCTTCCGTCCTGTCAACTGGCGGAACTGGCCAAGACCGACAGCCAGGTCGGTGCATTTCTGTTCTGGTCGCGCACCCCTTTTATCGAGCAGGGCAGCGACGGGTCACTAACCTTACGTGATGCAAGGTTCACGGACCCGCGCGCCGCCGGTCGCTTTTCCGTTCCGCTGCCGCAGGAGGTATGCAGCAGCTATTTCAACGAACGGTCTGGGGGCTCGGCTCCCCCAACTCGTGATCCGCCACTGCCCGTACCGGACGATATAGCAGCGCGGCAGCCGTGAACGCCCAGGCAGCACCGCCCATCCATCCAGCAACGACATCGCTCGGATAGTGCACGCCAAGCATCACGCGGCTCCAGGCGATCATCGCAGATATGATCATCGCCGCGCCAACCAGTGTATAGCGCACCGAATGCCGGTTGCTGAGCGACGCGAAGGCCAGCGCCATACCGATATAGATCATGGCCGATCCGAAGCTGTGCCCGCTCGGGAAACTGTTGCCGCCAGCCTCGGTCAGGTGTGGCACGATTTCCGGGCGTGGCCGCCCGATCAGCCATTTCATGACATTGTTGAGCATCCAGCCAAGAAAGACGGTCGCCGCGAACAGGAACGCCTCGCGTCGCAAGCTCAGGAACAGCAATGCCGTTACCGCGCCGATCACTATCAGAGTGCTCAGGAAGATGCCGCCCAGGGAAGTCACGTCGCGGACTGCCTCGTGGATGCGTGGACTGCCGATGGGTTCCAGTGCGGCGCCGGTACGATACAGATGAAGGCCCCACTCATCGAATGCGCCGGTCTGTGCATGTGTGACCAGATAGACCATGAGCGCCCAGCCGACCCACAGTATTGCTGCCGCCAACAAGGCTTTGCCACGGTCAATCGTGAAGCCGCGCTCCGGCAGAACAACAGTTTCGGCGGCCAGATGCTCGGAATCGTGAATGATGTCGCTCATGCAGTCAGGAACAAGCGCGCCGTGATCCGGGTTCCGCAGGCATGAGTTCTGTTCAGATTGTGTGGCTTCGGCGCGACTTGCGTCTGGCCGATCAGCCCGCTTTCCACGCCGCCGCCCAAGCCGGTCCGGTCGTCCCGGTCTATGTTCTGGATGACGATCGGGCCGGGGACCATGCCTATGGCGGGGCGAGCAGGGTCTGGCTGCATCACTCGCTAGATAGTTTGGCGCGCAGCTTGGGAGCGCATCGTTCGCGCATCGTGCTGCGCCGGGGTGATGCACCGCAGGTGCTCGCCGCGTTGGCCGATGAAATGGGTGCGGCCTGCATCCATGCAATGCGCCATTACGAACCCTGGTGGAAAGAGGCAGAGGACGAACTGCGCGATGCGCTAGGGGACGATTGCAAGCTCTGTCTCTACGACGGCAACTATCTTCTTCCCCCTGGTAGTGTGACGACCGGTTCGGGAAGCCCGTACAAGATCTATACGCCCTTTTCGAAGGCGATGCTTGACGTCATGCCGCCGCGCGATCCGTTGCCGGAACCAGGCACGATTCATTCGCCCGATAGCTGGCCAGACAGTGCCGATCTGCATGACTGGCAATTGCTGCCCGCAAAGCCAGACTGGGCGGGCGGGATCACCGACTTCTGGGATTTTGGCGAGACCGCAGCGCACGATCGGCTCGATTGGTGGGCCAACGAAGTGGCCGATTACGACGAGGGGCGGAACCTGCCTTCGCAGGACATTACCTCCCGCCTGTCGCCGCACCTCCACTGGGGCGAGATCAGTCCGGCGCAGGTCTGGCACAAGCTCAAGGATAAGCGCTCCGACGGATGGCGTACGTTTGCGAAGGAGCTGATCTGGCGCGATTATGCGCAGAATGTGATCGATCAATTCCCCGACTATCCGCGCGAAAGTTACCGCGATTACGATGAGCGCAAATTGTGGCGCAACCCGGACGCGGGGCACCTGATCGAAGAGGATCTGGAATGCTGGCAGAAGGGCATGACTGGTTATCCGATCGTCGATGCCGGCATGCGACAGCTTTGGAAGACCGGCTGGATGCACAACCGTGTCCGGATGATCGCGGCAAGCTTTCTGGTGAAACACCTGCTGATCGATTGGCGTTACGGAGAACAATGGTTCTGGGACTGTCTCGTCGATGCGGACTACGGCAACAACGGCGTCAACTGGCAGTGGATTTCCGGTACCGGGGTGGACAGCAATATGTTCGTGCGGATCATGGCGCCGCTCACACAAAGCGAGAAATTCAACTCAGCAGATTATATCCGGGAGTATGTGCCCGAACTGGCTGACCTGTCCGACGATTGTGTTCACGATCCGCCCGATGAAAAGCGCGGAGATTATCCGTCCAAGATGATTGGTCACAAGGAGGCGCGCGAACGGGCACTGGAGGCGTATCGCGCGGCCAAGTGATGCTTGAGCGGGACGGCCGGACGCGCCATAGGACCGGCGATGGACATGCCGACAACCCAGCGCGGCCGCGAGCTGCTTTCCGGATCCCAGCGTTTTGCGCGCAAGCCCGGTTGGCTTGCCAGGATCACCGCGCCGGGGTTCGGCAAGATACTGGACCGGATAGACGCCGCGCTGACTTCCGGTGCAATTTACGGTGTTTTGCCGGATGGAACTCGTCGCGTGCTCGGCGGCCGTGCCCCAGGCTTCGACTGCGAAGTGCAGCTGCGCAGCTGGAACGCTCTCGTTCGTCTCGCCAGCAATGGCTCGGTCGGCTGGTACCAGGCTTGGGAAGCGGGTGAATGGTGGAGCCCGGATCCGGTTCCGCTCTTCGCGCTTTTCATGCAGCATGCAGGGCGTCTGGGCGATACGGCGCGCGCCAAGGGCCCTTTTCGCCATGCGCTTAAGCTGGCCCATCTGATCAATCGAAACACCCATGAAGGCGCGCAGAAAAACATCAGCGCGCATTACGATCTGGGGAACGACTTCTACCAGGCATGGCTCGACGCGACGATGAGTTACTCATCCGCTCTAGAGTTGCGCGACGACGGGCTTGAACCGGCGCAGCGGCGTAAATGGGATGCACTGGCGTCGCGCATCAACGACGCGCCGAAAGTGCTTGAGATAGGGTGTGGATGGGGTGCGCTCGCCGCGCATCTTGCCTCTCGAGGCGCTTCTGTCACCGCGATCAGTTTGTCCGATGAGCAACTGACATGGGCGCGCGACCATCACGACGTCGCAGTGGATTTCCGCAAGCAGGATTATCGCGATACCGCCGGGCAATATGACGCCATCGTCAGCGTCGAAATGGTCGAAGCGCTTGGGCGTGAATACTGGCCCACCTTCATGGATTGCGTGGCGCGGAATCTGAAACCGGGTGGCCGGGCGGCCATCCAGTACATCTCGATGCGCGACGACCTGTTCGAAGACTACGCGAAAAGCGCGGACTTCATTCAGGCCTATATATTCCCCGGCGGTCTTCTCATCAGAACCAGCGAGTTCCGGCAACTTGCCGAACAGCGAGGCTTGTCGTGGCAGGATCAGAAAGACTTCGGTCTGGACTACGCCGAAACGCTGAAGGAGTGGCGTCACAACTTCGATGCCGCGCAGGCAGAAGGGCGGCTGCCGCAAGGGTTTGATGATGGGTTCTGCGATCTGTGGCGGTATTATCTGCAATATTGCGAAGGTGGTTTTCGTGGTGGCGGGATCGACGTGCACCAGGTCACGCTAGTCAAACAGGGAGAAGACAAATGAAACGGCTCTTGATTTCGACTGCCGCATTGGCGCTGGCCGGCTGCGTTTCGACTAATACCGATACGCTTGGCTCGGCAGCACAAACGCCAACAGTTACGCAGTCGACGCCCGAGCATATGGCGAGCCTGGATCCAAGCGATTCCATACTGTTCTGGAGCGACGACCGCCGATCTGAAGCCTTTCGCGCCATGGAGGCGCACTTCCCCGGTCTCGAAGTTGCTCCGGCATCTGTCCCACGCCCTTTGCCACGTTCGACACAGACCTTGCCGGACACGCTTCAGAGTTCGATCCGAACCTATATGACGAGCAGTCACGCTGCCGGGTTTATGGTGCTGAAAGATGGAAAGATCGTGTTCGAAGATTACGGTCTTGGTTTCGGTCCAAGCGGGCGCTGGACCAGCTTTTCGGTTGCAAAGAGCTTCACATCGACTCTGCTGGGCGCGGCGATCAAGGATGGCTTTATCGAAAGCATCGATACTCCCGTTACCCAGATCATTCCGGCCCTCGCTGGCACGGCGTATGAAGGCGTAACCGTCGGCCAGATCGCGACGATGACCTCGGGGGTGGCGTGGAACGAGGATTACAGCGACCCCGACAGCGATGTTGCCAAGATGCTCGGCATCACGCCAGTAGCTGGCGAATCGCAGGCTGTTACCTACGCCCGCACACTCCAGCGCGAAGCGCCTGCGGGCGAGAAATGGGTCTACAAGACCCTCGAAACCAACCTTCTTGGGCTGATCGTGGAAGAGGCGACTGGCAAGTCCCTCGCGGCCTATGCAGCGGAAAAGATCGTTGAGCCGGCCGGTTTCGAAGGTGGCCTATTCTGGATGCAGGATCTGACCGGCGGAAATATCGGCGGTTGTTGCCTTTCGTTGCGGCTCGCCGATTATGCACGAATGGGCCAGTTTGCACTCGAGGGAGGCAAAGGAGTGGTGCCCGAAGGCTGGTTTGTCACCGCCGGATCGCCGCTGGTCAACTTTGGTCCCCAAGCTCCAGGTTTCGGCTACGGATATCAGTGGTGGACTTATCCAGGCGGCAATTACGGCGCACAGGGTATTTTTGGTCAGGCCATTACGATCGTACCAAAAGAGAAGCTGGTCGTTGCGGTTGTGAGCAACTGGGAGACCGCGACCAGCAGAACCGACCGAGAAGGATTTCGGGAGTTGGTTGGAAAAATCACCGAAGCACTTGAGGAATAGATCGGCGAAGAATGATGACGGTGGCCTCGGGGCGCGCCGTCATCGCTCGCCATTCGGATAGATCCCTGTCCGATCATCGGATGGGGCGCCCAACGTGCTACTCGCTATACTCGCAGCGGAATGTCAGTAGGAGCGGTAAGCTCCGTCGCCGCTATACCGGGCAAGAATGGACTCATGGACAATCGGGCTCAGCAATTCGCTGAAAGCGCAGCCGACCATGCAGCTTTCCCACCAGACAACCTGCGCCTGCAGCGATTCCAGACCGGGAAGGGTAAGCCAGCAAAGCTGCCCTTCGTGCATGCGATTGAGTGCTGCCGCCGAAAACCCCGAAATCGAGAGGTCGTGCACAACGGTCTGAAACGCCCGCCCGCCGCTAGCACGCAACTGGCCCGGGATGGTGAGCTTCGTACGCGGAGCACAGCGATCTTCCTGCGCTACGAAGGAGTAGCGGTCGTGTGTATGGTGGATCATGGCTTTCGCCCTTCCGCGGTAAATTCGAAATCGAAACGTCTCGCGTATACGCGACGCGCACTATCGAATATCGCGTATCAGGGTTGCAAATTCGTTAGGACGGCTGGTTAATTCAGCCTTCGACGCGCTCTCGGTGGAAGCCCTCGAAATCGTTAACGAGTAACTCGACCAAGCGCTTTGCAACCTCTTCGGGCGCCTTTACCGTTTTCGGATCCTCACCCGGATAAGCCTTCGCGCGCATTTCGGTACGAGTCGCGCCAGGATCGAGCACGGCCACGCGTACCTTCGAAATCTTCTCGACCTCCTGCGCATAGCTTTCGAGCAGATTGTCGAACGCGGCCTTGGTGGATGCGTAGGCGGACCAGTACGCGCGCGGGGATGCACCGACGCTGCTTGTCAGGCCTATAACCCGCCCTGCGTCGGCGCGCTTCAACAGCGGATCGAAATTGGCGAGTAGTGCTTGGGAGGCAAGGAAATTCACTGTCAGCGCCTGGCTCAACTGCTTCCCATCGATTTGCGTAACCGGTGTAAGGGTTGGCAGATAAGCTGCTGACAGAACAAGATAGTCGAGCCTATCCCACCGGCTGCCGATCGCCGAGGCTAGGCGCGCAATTCCGTCACTTTCAGCCAGATCGACCGGCGCGATTGTCGAAGCGCCACCGGCTTCGTGAATGGAGTCTTCCACTTTTTCCAAAGCGCGGACATCGCGTCCGGTGAGGACCACATGCGCCCCGGCTGAAGCGAGTGCAGTGGCGGTCGCAGCGCCGATGCCTTTGCTGGCCCCCGTTACCAGCGCGAGGCGGTTTTCCATCGGTTTGGTCATCAGGCGACCTGCTCCGCCGGGAACGCAAGTTGCTGCTGTCGATCCTCGCGCCGCGACAGATCGGTCAACGAGGTCGGATAATCGCCCGTGAAACAAGCATCGCAGAATTGTGGGCAGGCGGAATTACGCGGCTTTTCACCAACCGCACGGTAAAGCCCGTCGATCGACACGAAGGCCAGGCTATCGGCCTTGATAAATTCGCGCATGGGTTCGACATCCATGCGTGCTGCCAGCAACTTGCTGCGTTCAGGCGTATCGACACCATAGAAGCAGCTGTGTGCCGTCGGTGGGCTCGCCACGCGGAAGTGAACTTCCGTAGCCCCAGCATCGCGCATCATCTCCACGATCTGCAGGCTGGTGGTGCCACGAACGATGCTGTCGTCGATGAGCACGATCCGCTTGCCTTCTACAAGAGCCCGGTTGGCATTGTGCTTGCGTTTGACCCCGGCATGGCGGGCGCCGTCGCTAGGCTGGATGAAGGTGCGTCCAACGTAGTGCGAACGGATGATCCCAAGCTCGAAAGGAATTCCAGATTCCTGCGCATAACCGATGGCTGCCGGAACGCCGCTGTCGGGCACGGGAATGACGAGATCAGCTTCGATCGGCTTTTCCCGAGCCAGCTCTGCGCCGATGGCCTTGCGCGCTTCGTAGATGCTGCGCCCGTCGAACACTGAGTCCGGACGGCTGAAGTAGACATGCTCGAAAATGCAGGGCCGTGGGGCGTAATTGCCAAAGGGATGAAGCGAATCGACGTTGCCATCGAAACCCACCTTGATCACTTCGCCTGGCTCGACCTGGCGGACGAATTGCGCACCGACGACGTCGAAGGCGACTGTTTCGGAAGCGAAGACGGTCGCATCGCCCATCCGGCCCATCTGCAAAGGACGAATGCCGAGCGGGTCGCGACAGGCGATCATTCCTTCCGGAGTCATGACGATAAGCGCGTAAGCGCCTTCGAGCAGACGCAGGGCATCGATCAGCCGGTCCATCGTCGTCGGATAACGACTGGTTGCCACGAGATGGATGATCACTTCGGTATCGCTGGTCGATTGGAAAATCGACCCACGCCGGACGAGATCTTCGCGGAGCATGCCCGCATTGGAAATATTGCCGTTATGCGCCACAGCGAAACCGCCGCTCGCAAGATCGGCATACAGCGGCTGAATGTTGCGCAGGCCGGAACCGCCCGTCGTCGAATACCGCACATGCCCTGCGGCCATCGTACCGGGCAATTCGGCGATTGCCTCTTGTGAGGAGAAATTCTCCGCCACGTGACCTAGGCCGCGGCGCGTGTAGAATTCGGCGCCGTCGAAGCTTGTTATGCCGGCAGCTTCCTGACCGCGGTGCTGAAGCGCATGCAGGCCGAGCGCGGTAGCGGCAGCGGCATCGGTCGCATTGATGGCACCAAAGACGCCACACTCTTCGCGCAGCTTGTCGCCATCCTCGTCGAGAAACGGGTGGGTAATATTCATCGGAAGGCCTGTCTGCCGCGGCTGATCGGGATGCGCGCTCCAATGGCGATGTTACGCGTCGATTACAAGGGCAGTGCGACGGTTGACCTGTCCCGCCGCATGATTTCATTGCGCGGAAAGGTTCGTCTGCCTACAGGCCTGTTACCTGCAGGCAAAGACAAGGGACGTCTTGATCCTCTCTCCTTTCGAATGGACCATCGCCAAACGCTACTTGCTTCCGGGCAAGGGCGAGGCATTTATTGCGCTTGTCGCGAGCATCTCCATTGGCGTCGTGATGCTGTCTGTTGCCATGCTCGTCGTGGTGATGAGCGTCATGAATGGCTTTCGCGCAGAACTGCTGGACAAGATCGTAGGCCTCAATGGCCATGCCATCGTTCAGGCCTACGGCGGGCGCATGGACGATTGGGAAAACATCCTTCAGGAAGTGCGGCAGACACCGGGCGTGGTGCGTGCCTCGCCTCTTATCGAACAGCCCCTCTTGACCAGTTTCAACGGAAGGGTCGAGGCGATTCTGGTGCGCGGCAACACCCCGCAGGACATCCGCAATCTGTCGTCCAAGGTCGTGAGCGGCAATATCGATGAGCTTGCGCCTGGAGCGCGAAAGGTCGCCATCGGCATTCGCCTCGCGGAAAATATCGGTGCGCGCGTCGGCGACACCATTACCGTCATCAATCCGCAAGGACGTTCCACTCCATTTGGCACACTGCCCAGACAGGTCGGTTACGAAGTGGCCGCAATCTTCGAAGTCGGCGTTTACGACTACGACGGGGCCTTCGTGGTCATGCCGATGCAGGACGCGCAAACGCTGCTGCTACTCGGCGATACCGTTCAGATGATCGAGGTCACCGTCAACGATGCCGACAAGGTCGGCGAAATCCTTGCCCCTGTACAGCGTTCGCTCCAGGGACGTGCGGTGGTATCGGACTGGAAGACCATAAACGCGACCCTGTTCGAGGCCTTGCAGGTGGAGCGAGCCGCAATGGCGTTCGCATTGAGTTTCATGGTCTTGGTTGCGGCATTCAACATTCTTTCCAGCCTCGTCATGCTGGTTCGCGCAAAGACCCGGGACATCGCTATCATGCGCACCATGGGCGCGACCAGGCAGAGCCTGATGAAGATTTTCGTGACAACGGGCTTTACGATCGGGGCCATGGGGACATTGGCCGGACTTGCATTCGGCTTCCTGATACTTGCCGGACGCAAACAGATCGTCGAGGTCATCGGTGCGCTGACCGGGCAAAACCTCTGGGACCCGCAGTATCGTTTTCTGACGACAATCCCTTCCAAGATAGACGGTATGGAGGTCAGCATGATCGTGCTGCTCGCGCTTCTGCTGAGCTTCCTTGCAACCCTTTACCCTGCATGGAAGGCCGCAAGTACCGATCCGGTACAGGTGCTCCGTTATGAATAGGCGCGGTGTGGAACCAGTTGTCGAACTTAAAAGACTGACACGCAGCTTCCAGCAGGGCGGCGTAAAGATCGACGTTCTGTGCGGGGTCGATCTGGCGATTATGCCCGGCGAGATTGTAGCCCTTCTTGGCCCTTCGGGTTCGGGTAAGTCGACCCTGTTGCAGGCTGTTGGCTTGCTCGAAGGCGGCTTTGGCGGCGAGATCGTGATCGGCGGTCAATCTGCCGAGAAATCAGATTCGCGCGCGCGCACCGTGCTTCGCCGCGAACATCTGGGGTTCGTCTATCAGTTCCACCATTTGCTGCCCGATTTCGATGCGCGTGAGAATGTGATCCTGCCGCAACTGGTTGCGGGCACCCCGCGCGCCGAAGCAGAAGCGCGCTCAGAACAATTGTTGACTGCGCTTGGGTTGGGCCATCGGCTCGACCATCGCCCCAGCCAGCTTTCGGGCGGGGAGCAGCAGCGCGTGGCCGTAGCCAGAGGTCTTGCGAACAAGCCGGATCTGGTGCTCGCGGATGAGCCGACTGGCAATCTGGATGAAAAGACGTCGGACAAGGTCTTGGCTGAATTCCTGTCGCTCGTTCGCGGCGAAGGCAGCGCGGCCCTGATCGCGACGCATAACGAACGCCTGGCCCGGAAGATGGACCGCGTGGTTCGATTGCACGAAGGGTTGCTCGAATAGAGGGGTTGCTCGAATAGAGGACCCACATCGCTCTTTGCTCGTTGATCGGGAAAGGAGATTTTGATGACCGACCATCCAAGTACATTCAAGGGCGAGGATACCCACCGCGAGGGCGTGCAGTGGGACGACCGCGCAGAGATTCATTCCGCCGAAGACGGCCAGGGTATTCTGGACGGCGGCAAGGGATTGCGCGGAGGCACTCTGGCCCAGATGGTCTCGCAAGTGATGGCCTATCCTCCCGCTGAGCGGGGCCGCTTCGTCATTCAAAAGGCTGGAGACCATCGTCTTGACCTGGCTGAGATAGAGGCGCTCGCCGCGCGGGACGACTTCCCGGGTTAATGTTTTACCCCGGCCTTACCATGAGCTCAGATTCGAAGGACTGACCTGCCATGACAACCATCGCGGACTTCACCGTCGTAAATTACAAGGGCGAACAGATCGATCTGAAGCAGAAGCTGGGTAAGATCATTCTTGTCGTGAACACCGCGAGTAAGTGCGGGTTCACACCTCAGTACGAGGGGCTCGAAGAACTATTTCAGCAGTACCGGGAGCAGGGTTTCGAAGTGCTTGCCTTTCCGTGCAACCAGTTTGGTGGACAGGAACCGGGCAACCCGAGTGAAATTGCAGAATTCTGTAAAGTGAACTTCGGGCTGACCTTTCCCCTCATGGAGAAAGTCGACGTGAATGGCGACGACGCGAGCCCCTTGTTCGACTGGATGAAGGCCGAAAAACCCGGTCTCATGGGGTCGAAGACAATCAAATGGAATTTTACCAAGTTCCTGATCGACAGAGAGGGCAATGTGGTGAAACGATATGCCCCGACCGACGCACCCAAGTCGATTGCAAAGGATATCGAGAAGCTCCTCTGATCTTTCGGTGAGCTGTGGAGAAGTGAGGCCGGAAGTGGCTGGTGAATCGAGCCTGCAATACGCATATTGCAGTGCATGTCGTTCAAGCCCTTCGTCCCTTTCCGCATCCTCTCCGCCTACACCATGCTGGAGGGTGCGATTGACCCGAAGGCGATGGCCAAATTGGCCAAGGAACGCGGCTTTCCCGCTATCGCCATTGCCGATCGCAACGGCCTTTACGGCGCAGTCATGTTCGCGAACGCCTGCAAGGCGGAGGGCATCCAGCCGATCATCGGGACCCTTCTTGGTGTTGCGCGGGATAGCGAAGGCAAGCAGGTCGACTACCTGCCACTCTACGCGCAGGACGAGCAGGGGTACGACAATCTCTGCCATCTCGTCAGCCGCGCCCATCTGGAACGCCCGCTCGAGTTCGAACCCCATGTCCGCCTGACCGATCTTGATGGCCACACCGGTGGGCTCATAGCATTCAGCGGGGCAAGCGAGGGCGCGCTGACGAAGCTTCTGGCCGAGGGACAGCAGAGCCATGCAGAGATCCTGCTGCAAAAACTTCAGGAGTTGTTTCCCGAACGGCTTTACATCGAGTTGGCTCGCCGTGGTAACGAGGTGGAAGAGCGGGCAGAGGCAGCGCTGGTCGAGTTGGCCTACGACCGTGACCTCCCTCTCGTCGCCACAAACCCTGCAAATTTTGCAGAGCCGCACATGCATAAGGCGCATGATGCCATGCTGTGCATTGCCGGATCCACGCATATCGACGCCGACGAGCGGGCGAAGTCGAACCCGGAAAGCTATGTAAAAACCTATCACATGATGGACGAGGCTTTCGACGATCTGCCGGAGGCTGTTCAGAACACGCTCGTCGTGGCGCAACGCTGTGCCTATGCCCCGCCATACCGCAAGCCGATCCTGCCCAGCCTTGCAGGTGACCTCGAAGGCGAGGCGCGCATGTTGGCGGAAGATGCCCACAGGGGTCTGGAAGCGCGTCTCGAACCGTATGGCGAGATGTCCGACGACCAGCGAAAGATTTATTTCGATCGCCTGAAGTTCGAAGTTGATATCATCAATCAGATGGGCTTTCCGGGCTACTTCCTGATCGTTGCCGACTTCATAAAATGGGCCAAGGACCATGATATTCCGGTAGGTCCTGGCCGTGGTTCGGGTGCGGGTAGCCTCGTTGCATGGGCTCTGACCATCACGGATCTCGATCCGATCCAGCTCGGTCTGCTGTTTGAACGTTTTCTCAACCCCGAACGCGTTTCGATGCCCGACTTCGATATCGACTTCTGCGAAACGCGGCGGGGCGAGGTGATCCGTTATGTCCAGCAGAAATACGGCCACGATCACGTCGCTCAGATCATCACTTTCGGTAAACTGAAGGCGCGCGCCGTTCTGCGCGATACCGGCCGCATCCTGCAGATGAGCTATGGGCACGTGGATCGCCTCTGCAAGATGGTGCCGAACCATCCGACCGACCCTTGGACGCTGCCCAGGGCGCTGAACGGGGCCGCCGATTTCAAACGGGAATACGACAACGACAATGAGGTGAAGCGCCTCGTCGATCTCGCGATGCAGCTCGAGGGCTTTCCTCGTAACAGTTCGACCCATGCCGCAGGCGTGGTGATCGGTGATCGACCCCTTGCCCAGCTTGTGCCGCTTTATCGCGACCCGCGGTCGGACATGCCGGTTACGCAATACGACATGAAAAATGTCGAAAGCTCCGGCCTCGTCAAATTCGACTTTCTCGGTCTCAAGACGCTGTCGGTTCTCAAGAAGGCGACCGACCTGCTCAAACGGCGTGACATCGAGATCGATCTTTCGCTTCTGCCGCTCGATGACGCCAAGGTCTATGAGCTCATGAAGAGCGGCAATACAGTTGGGGTTTTCCAGCTTGAATCGGAAGGTATGCGCCGTACGCTGACGGCGGTTAAGCCGACCAATTTCGGCGACATCATCGCGCTTGTTTCGCTTTATCGTCCGGGCCCGATGGATAACATTCCGCTGTTCGGCAAGCGCAAGGCCGGTCAGGTTGAAATCGAATATCCGCATGCCAAGCTGGAAGGCATTCTGGCCGAAACCTACGGGATCTTCGTTTATCAGGAACAGGTTATGCAGGCCGCGCAGATCCTTGCAGGATACTCCCTGGGCGACGCCGACCTTCTGCGCCGCGCTATGGGTAAAAAAGTCCAGGCCGAAATGGATGCGCAGCGCGAACGTTTCGTTGATGGCTGCAAGAGAGTATCCGCTATCGACAAGGGCGAGGCCAACGCGCTGTTCGACCTGATCGACAAGTTCGCGGGCTATGGTTTCAACAAGTCTCACGCCGCAGCGTACGCATTGCTTGCCTATCAGACGGCTTGGCTGAAGGCGCACTATCCTGAAGAATTCTACGCCGCCTCGATGTGCTTCGACATGCATCAATCCGAAAAGCTGGCGATCTTCGTTGACGATGCTCGGCGTAGCGGCATCAAGGTTTTGCCGCCGTCGCTGAACTATTCGGAAGCGGAGTATTCGGTCGAGCAAACCGATGACGGTTATGCAGTGCGTTATGCATTGGCTGGCATACGCAACGTCGGCGAGCGAGCTATGGAAGCGATCGTCGACGAGCGCGAGGCTGCAGGGCGTTTCAAAAGCCTCAAAGATTTGTTCGAGCGTCTGCCCAAGGGCTCCATGAATTCTCGCCAGCTGGAGGCGTTGATCAGTGCCGGGGCGCTCGACGAATTCGAACCGAACCGCGCCAAGCTGTTCGCCAATGCCGACATGCTTTTGGCAGTGGCCGATGCCGCGGAGCGCGAGCGGTCGAGCGGTCAGGGTGGATTGTTCGGAGGCGAGGCCGCGCCGGTCGAGGATACATTGCGCCTCAAGGAAGTCGAGGACTGGTCGCTCAGTGAAGCGCGTCACCGTGAGAAAGAGAACATGGGGTTTTCGTTCAAGGAACATGCCACGGCGGTTTATCGGGAAATTTCCAGCGCGCAGGGCGCCCGCTCGCACGCATCTCTGATCACAGGGGGCGTTCCCGGTGGCGGACGGATGACCGCCGTGATGGCGGTGCAGGTCGAAGGAGCCAGCAAAGGCACTACCAAGCGCGGCAAGCCGTTTATCCGCGCGGACTTTTCCGATAGCTCGGGCCAGTTCAGCGCCGCCTGCTTTGAAGAAGGTCTGGTCGACAGATTCCTTGAATGGGCGGACAAGCAAACCTGTGTGAAGCTCGATGTGGAGCTCGACAGTCCGAGCCCCGATGAGCCGCCCCGCATAACCGTGCGGCATGCCGTCCCGCTCGATGCCGTCCGGGGAAGCATGGCGATGTTGCTGACGCTCGAGGTAGAAAGCGTCGACGCGCTGAACCAGTTGGCAATCGAACTCGGTGAAGACGGCGCAGGGGGCGATGAGGTGATGGCCACGCTGCTCACCGGCGATCTGGCGCCGCCCGTCATGCGCCTGGGGCGGGCATTTTCTATCGATGGTGACCTCGCCGAACGCTTGGCAAGTGTGCCCGGCCTTGCCAAGGTGCAACTGACCGCGCGACGAGGAAAGGCAAACTTGCGCCTCGTTGCCTGACGGTCGAACCGACGGGTGAGAGGAGAGTTTATGGCGTTTGGTGCGATGCAGGACTGGAGCATGCGAATATCGCATGTGATCGATCATGCGGCTCGGGAAGCATCCGGTCGCGAAATCGTGACCCACTGGGCCGATGGCACCGAAACGCGGACGGACTGGGCGGGCATCCATCTGGACGCGCAGAAGATGGCTCAGGCGCTGTTGGCGCTTGGCCTGACAAAGGGCGATCGGGTGGCAAGTCTCGCGATGAACCATTCCCGCCATCTGGTGAGCTGGTTCGGCGTGGCGGGCATGGGCGGGGTGCTCCACACCTGCAATCCACGTCTGTTCGAGGACCAGCTCGAATACATCGTCAATCACGCCGAAGACAAAGTCATGATCTATGACGCGGCGTTCCAGCCGATCATCGACAAGATGCGCGACAAATGGCCGACGGTCGAACATTACATCTGCTTCGACAGCGGCGAGCATACGACCAGTTTCGAAGACTGGATTGGCGAGCAGGACGGCGAGTTCGAATGGGTCGAGGGGGACGAACGCGATCCCTGCATGATCTGTTACACCAGCGGCACCACCGGCAATCCCAAGGGTGTTCAGTACGAACATCGTTCCACGCTGCTGCACGCGATGGCCGGGCTGCAGACCAGCGCATTCAATTTCAGCGGATCGTCCGTCATGCTGCCGGTGGTCCCGATGTTCCACGCCGCCAGCTGGGGCCTGCCCTATTCGGGGGCGATGGCGGGGATCAAGTTCGTCTTTTCCGCCGTGAACGACCCGGCGGTGCTGTGCGACTTGATGGATCGTGAGGGAGTGACCGACAGCGCAGGTGTGCCGACCGTCTGGCTGGCGACATTCCAGTATTGTGATGCGGAAGGCAAGGATCTGCCCAAGCTCAAATCGGCGACGATCGGCGGTTCCGCTGCACCGAGGTTCATGATCGAACGGCTGATGAAGAACGGTACGCGCGTGCAGCACGCATGGGGAATGACCGAGACTTCGCCTATCGGGACGGTCGGCGGTCCAACGGCGAACTGGGACGAACTGACCTTCGAGGAGAAGGTGGAAAAGACGATGAAGCAGGGGCGGCCGATCTTCGGCGTCGAACTGCGTACGGTCGATCTGGACGACCGGTCGACCGTTCTTCCGCGCGATGGCGAGGCAAGCGGTGCGCTGCAGATACGCGGGCCGTGGATCATCAAGCGCTATTTCAAGGCGGAAGAGGACGCGACCGATGCGGACGGCTGGTTCGATACCGGCGATGTGGCGATCCTGCATCCCGATGGGACGATGCAGATTACCGACCGCACGAAGGACGTCATCAAGTCCGGCGGCGAATGGATCAGCTCGGTCGAGCTCGAAAATGCGGCGGTGGGCCATCCGGCCGTGGCGGAAGCGGCGGCTATCGGCATGCCCCATCCCAAGTGGGACGAGCGGCCCGTTCTGTTCGTGGTCAGGAAATCCGGGACGGAGTGCAGTGCCGAGGACGTGACCGCATTCCTTACCGACAAGGTCGCCAAATGGTGGCTGCCCGATGCGGTCGAATTCGTCGACGACATCCCGCACACCGCCACCGGCAAGATCAGTAAGAAAGACCTGCGCGAGCGCTTCAGCGACTATACGCTGGGCTGAGGAGGACGGACCATGACGCAAAGCTATATCGACCCGAGCAAGACCAATTTCGAAGCATTCAAGGACCTGCCGCGCGATCAGCCGATCCATATGCTGAACCTGCTGCAGTACCGGGACCAGGCGGAATATCCCGAAGGCCATGACAATGCCGGCAAGGACTGGAGCGGGCGCCGGGCCTACAAGGAGTATGGCAAGACCAGCGGCCCGATCTTCCGCCGCGTGGGCGGCGAAATCGTCTGGCGCGGGGCATTCGAGGCGGTGCTGACCGGGCCGGAAGCGATGCGCTGGCACGATGGCTTTATCGCGCAATATCCCAGTGCGGCCGCGTTCTTCGAGATGGTAAAAGATCCCGAGTATCAGAAGGCCGTGGTCAATCGCACCGCCGCGCTGGCCGACAGCAGGCTGGTTCGCTTCAAGCCAGGAGCGATGGGCGACGGGTTCTAGCCTCTAAGCCTGCGGAAATTTTCACAATAGCCGCAACTGACCGCCGACGGCCGGCGGGCGGAACCGGGTACAGTCCAGTTCGAATTTCGATTTGCCCACGCCTGCGCGTTTGCAGGCGAGGCGGAACCTGGCGCGGAAGAGATCGGCCCAGACACCGGTGGGTTTCATGCGGGTGAAGAAATCGGGATCGTTGTCCCGCGCCTGCCCGTCCTTGGCACGGATCGAGCGGACGATGTTCATGACCTTGTCGCCGCGTTCCGGAAAATGGACCGAGAGCCATTCCCGGAAGAGGGGCGCGACTTCGTGCGGGAGGCGCAGGGGTATCCAGCCGACGCTGCCGATGCCGAGCTGGCCCGCCCGCTGAACGATGTCTTCCATGAATTCATCGGTTATGGCCGGGATCACGGGAGCTATCGAACAATGGACGGGTATGCCCGCTTCGGCGAGTTTGGCGAGGGCGGCCAGACGCTTCGCCGGGGCCGCCGCACGGGGTTCCAGTTTGGCCGATAGCCTGGGGTCGAGGCTGGTTACCGATATTGCGACCGCAACCAGCCTCTGTTCGGCCATAGCACGAAGCAGATCCAGATCGTCGCAAACACGATCCGATTTGGTTGTTATCGTCACGGGGTGACGAGCATCGAGACAGACTTCGAGCACCTCGCGCGTGATGCGATAATCCCGCTCGATCGGCTGGTAGGGATCGGTATTCGTCCCCATGGCGATGTGCCGCGGCCGATATTTCGCCTTGGCGAGAGTGGCCCGCAGGATTTCAGCGGCATTGGGCTTGGCGAACAGCTTCGTTTCGAAGTCCAGACCGGGAGACAGATCGTGATAGGCATGCGTCGGCCTGGCAAAACAATAGACGCAGCCATGTTCACACCCCCGGTAAGCGTTCACGGACCGATCGAACGCGATATCGGGCGATTGATTGAAGCTGAGGATCGTCCGGGGACGTTCTTCGGTCACCTGAGTGCGCAGCTTGACCGGCGGGCCGTCCAGCGTTTCCATATGATCGCGCCAGTCGCCATCGACTTCGCGCGTGGCGAGGCCGAAGCGTGTCGGCACATCGGCGCCCTGTGCGCCGCGTCCGGGAATCGCTGGTTCAAGACGACGTTCCATGAAGCGGAACATACAGCGAACAAAAAAGCTTTGCCAGCCCGTTTTCGCAAGCCTTGGCAGCTATCGCCGCGCATCTGTCCGCGGCGCTCCGAAGGGTGAGCGGGGGTGCGATGCGGCTCGGTGCGACGGGCTGCGCACAAGCATTCGCGAGACGGCACAGGTTGACACAGTTGACAGGGTCCTGGGGAGTGCCGAGGCCAGGGGTTCGCTAGCGGGTCGATCGACCGTCTGGCATGCCAGCGTCATCACCTGCGCAAGCGCGGAAGGATCGACGCGTGGTTGCCGGACCTTTGTGGGCAGTCCGGGAGCGGTGGGCGATGCGGGCCATCCACACAGGGCATCGACAGCGTCGAAGGTGTCGACAAGCCGGCGATCCCATTCGTGCCCCGCGTCTTCCCTGCCCTGTGCAGCCACTTCTTCGCATTCGTCATCGAGACCACCCAGGAATTCGGCGCTGCTTTCGCTGACGGTCTAACTGCTGTCGTCTTCGTCCTGATCGTCGTCCTCCGCCGCGCCGTAGAACACCTCGAGCTCTTTCTCGCGATGATTGCGGCGAGCTTCATCGCCTGCCGCGGCGACAGCATCCTTGCGCACGGGCGGCAGGGCCAGTTCGCCGGTGGCAACGCAGTTCAGCAGTTCGTCGAAGCGACCGGCATCGGCGCAGGCGGCATTGTCACCGACCATCGCGTCGAGGCGTGCCAGATGTGCCAGCAAAAGCCGCGCATCGTAGCGCCGGCGCGTGCCGACGAGCTCCCCCCGATAATAGATCTGTTCTTCCACCCCTTCGATGGCGCGCTCTGCCAGAGCCTGGACCCCGTTTTCCCGCGCCAAGACCAGCGCAGCGGCCCAGCCACGAGCGAAGAACGGATCGCGGCGACGCAGGCGATAGGCCGCTTCGGCGGACAGATCGACCGCGCGGCAGGCGGCGCGGGCATTCCCGTGAGCCGCCAGCCGGTCGAGAAAGCGCGCCTTCAGTTCGGGCGTCCAGCCGCGCGCCGGGGCATGGGCAAAGGGTTCGGTAATGTCGGTCATGATCCGCGTCTCCTGTCGGGAATGGAAGCGAATCAGGTCTGTTATGCAGGCGGGGCCGAGTAGGAAAATGAATTCTTGCAGGGGTTCGGCTTGCCGATCGGTGGCGGCAGCATGGGTTGCCGGGTCGCCTCCGGCTGCTAGCAATAAAGGCGGAGGCTATCTTTCCCGGAGGCGGGGCATCAGTTCGACGAAGTTGCAGGGACGGTGGCGGCTGTCGAGCTGGTGCGCAAGGATGCGGTCCCAGCCGTCTTTCACTGCGCCGTTCGAGCCGGGCAGGGCGAAGATATAGGTGCCGCGGGCGAGCACGGCGCAGGCGCGGCTCTGGACGGTGCTGGTGCCGATGGTTTCGTAACTGATCCAGCGGAAGAGTTCGCCGAAACCGGGAATGTCCTTGCTTTTGACCTTGTCGAGCGCTTCGGGCGTCACGTCGCGGCCGGTGAGGCCGGTGCCACCGGTTGTGATGACGCAATCGATCTGTTCGTCGTCGATCCAGCGATGAAGGTGCGCGGCGAGCTGGTTCACATCGTCGCGGCTGATATCGCGATCGGCGAGTTCGTGGCCAGCATCTGCGATGCGCCGGGCCAGAATATCGCCCGACGTGTCATCGGCCGAGGTGCGCGTGTCGGATACGGTCAGCAGCGCGATACGCACTGGCTTGAAGGTGCGGCTTTCGTCGATTGGCATAAGCGTGTTCCTTACCTGGCCCGCGGAAACATGGGCCAGTCGTTTTCGGCCAGATCGACCCTGCTTGGCGCATCGGCATCCGCCTGGCGCAGATACATCCAGTAATTGCGCATCACGATGGCGACGTAGCCGCGCGTTTCCCAATAGGGGATGCTTTCCATGTAGAGCAGCGGATCGCCCTGATCGCGGATTTCACTTTCCCAGCGCGAAACGGGCGTGGGTCCGGCATTGTAAGCCGCCATGACCTTGGGCAGCTTGCCCTGCGTAAAATTGGACGAATTGAGGGATTCCAGCGTGCGCTGGCCGAACGCGAGATTGACGGCCGGGTCCTTCAGATCCGCGCCCGAGCTCATGTTGATCGATGCGGCATATTCCCGCTGCGTGATCGGCATGATCTGCATCAGCCCGATGGCACCGGCCGGGCTGACCACGGTTTCGCGAAAGTTCGATTCCTGCAAGGCATGGGCGAAGGCGAGGGCAGGGTCCACGCGCCATCCACCGACCGGTGCGCGGAAGGTGACCGGATAGCGCAGGCTGGGATGTGCCCCTTCGCCGCGCGGAGCATTATAGGCCATGAAGGTCTGCGCACCCGTGAGGCCTAGCGCACGCGAGAGCCGCGACAATGCGCCGTAATCCTTCGGGTCGCCCGTGCGGACCAGCCAGACGAGATCGTCCGCCGCCGCATCGCGCCGCCCGACTTCCGCCAGCATGACGGCCTGCCGGACTGCATCTTCCTTGCGCAGATGTTCCCAATCGGCCTGTGTCAGATCGGGCAAGGCGTGGGTGCGCGGCAGGTCACGGCCCATCTGTTCGTGGGCCAGCATGCCGTAGAGGGTTTCCGGGAAGCGCGCAGCGCCGCGCAGTTGTTCGGCCGCCTTTTCAGGGAAGCGGCAGCGGATGAAAGACCGGCTGGCCCAGTAATGCGCCGCTGCGGTCAGTTCGGGATTGGCGGAGCCGGACGCGCTGCGCTGGAAGGCTTCTGCGGCCTTGTCGCAATCGCCCAGCCGCCATGCGGCGAGCCCGGCGACCCAATCGCCTTCGGCGACCCAGGCACCACTGCCGCCATCGCGGGTCGTATCCGCCATGGCCCAGGCCTGCGCGTCCTGATTTTCGATGTAGTAGCTGAAAGCGACGCGGTAGCGCCATTCCGCCCGCGCATGGCGCGACAGTGTGGCATCCACGCCGTCCAGCAGCAGGCGGGCACCATTCGGATCGTCATTGGTGATGCGTTCGAGGATCGCGGCCTTCACGCTTTCGGGCATCGTCCCGTCGTTGACCGAACTGGGCCGGATACGCTTGGTCGACCCGGGCTGGCGGACGAGATCGCGCGCCGGGCGCAGATAGGGCGGGTTCACGAGCCCGCGCGTCTGGCCAAGGCGGACGATCGATTCCGCCTGTGGCAGCGCGGAATAGCGTGACAGCCAGCTTTCGATGCGCGGCAGTTCGATGCGCGGACTTTGCGGATGGAGGTAATAGGTCGCCAGTGCCGCGCCGTGGAGCGGGCCGTCATCGCGACTGGCCAGCATGACCTCGACCCTGTCCCAGTTCTGGCTGTCGATCGCTTCGAACAGCGAGCCGTAATAGGCGCGGTCGTCCTGCGAGAGGAGCTGCGGGAGGGAAGCTGCGTGCGACCGGGTGAAATATTCCACGCTGCCCTGCGCAAGGGCCGGGGCCGCGTGGAGGGAGGTGGTGGCGGCCAAAGCGGCGGCGGCGAAAATGCGAAGGGTCATCAAGTCCAGTCCAGCCATCGGTTCCAGAAAGTTTCCCGCCGGGCGGCCGAGCGGGCAAGGTTGCGCAGGTCGGGGGCGGCGAGCAGGGGGTAGATCTTGCCGTCACAGTCCAGCGAAAGGGGGTCGCGCGCATCTTCGGGCGTCTTGCCGAAAAGCGCGAGTTGCGCGCGTCCGAACAGGATCACGCGCTGCGGGGCGGCGAGCGCGATATGGGCCCTGACGATTTCGCCCAGACCGGCACCTGCGAGCTGACCCCAATCGGGCAGGGCCATTGGGGTCGGAAGGGCGCTGGCGATGTAGGCTTCGTGCTGGGCTATTCCCATTGCCGCGAGCATGGCATCGACGAATTTGGCGGCGCCGCCCGTCAGCAGTCCTTCGGCATCGTCATCGAAGGGCTGGGGCAGCAGCAGCATCAGCTTCGCGCCTGCCACGCCCCGCGGGGGAACGCGCCGATCGAGCGCGCCATCCGCCAGCGAAGCTTCCGACATCCACCATTCGCGAAATTTTTCGAGCGTGTCGGGAAGGGCGGAGCGATCGATCTGTGTGGCCGCACCTTCGCCCTGTTCGAGCGCGCGTTGCAGCGGGGTCTTGCGCTGTACCGGGGGCGGTGCGGGCGGAGGAGGAGCCGTTACGGCATCGTCGGCCTCCGGCTCGATCAGCCAGCCACTCGGCTCGTCCAGAAAATCGGCATCGACGCCAGCCTCGCGCCACCAGTCGAGCGCGCCTTCCAGGCTTTCGAGCGCCGTGACATCGCGCGAATTCGGGGGATCGGCATGCATCATTACTTGGGCGCGGGTCTTGACCTCTAAAGCGCCACCAATCAAGGCATTCGCAACAGTAAAGCGACGAAAAGAGAGAGACATGAGCGAACGCGAATCCATGCCCTGCGATGTCGTGATCATCGGCGGAGGCCCGGCAGGCCTCGCCGCGGCGATCCGGCTGAAGCAAGTGAACGCGGAACTCGAAGTCGTGGTGCTCGAAAAGGGCAGCGAAATCGGCGCGCATATCCTGTCGGGCGCTGTGGTGGATCCGCGTGCGCTGGACGAACTGCTGCCCGAATGGCGCGACCAGGGCTGCCCGATGGCGGAAACCCCCGTGACGGAGAACCACCACTGGGTGCTGTCCGAAAGCGGAAAATCCGACCTTCCCGAGATGTTGCTGCCGCCATTCATGAGCAATCACGGCAATTATACCGGATCGCTGGGCAATATGTGTCGCTGGCTGGCCGAGCAGGCCGAAGCTCTGGGCGTGATGGTATTCCCCGGCTTTCCCGCCGCAGAAGTGCTGTTCGACGACAAGGGTGCGGTGACCGGTATCGTCACGCAGGACATGGGCATCGCCGAGGATGGCAGCCACAAGGCCGATTACCAGCCGGGCATGGAAATCCATGCGAAATACACCCTTTTCGCTGAAGGGGCGCGTGGCAATCTGACCAAGCAGATGAAGGCGAAATTCGACCTCGAGGCCGATTGCGAACCGCAGGTCTACGGTCTCGGCGTCAAGGAATTGTGGGACATCGATCCGGCCAAGCACGAGCCCGGCCGCGTGATCCATACGCAAGGCTGGCCGCTGAGCGAAACCGGCACCTGGGGCGGGGGCTTCCTCTATCACCAGGCCAACGGTCAGGTGGCGCTCGGCTTCGTGACCGCGCTCGATTACGCCAATCCCTATGTGTCGCCCTATCAGGAATTCCAGCGCTGGAAGCACCATCCGGACATTGCCGCGATCCTCGAAGGTGGCAAGCGCGTGTCCTATGGCGGGCGCGTGATCAACGAAGGCGGCTGGCAATCCGTGCCCAAGCTCGCCTTTCCCGGCGGCGCGCTGATCGGTTGCTCGGCCGGGTTCGTGAACGTCCCGCGCATCAAGGGCAGCCACACCGCGATGAAGAGCGGGATGCTGGCCGCGGAGAGCATCGCTGCGGCGATCGCCGCCGGTAGCGAGCATACCGAGCTGATGGATTACGATGCCGCCGTGCGCGACAGCTGGATCGCAGACGAGCTCAAGAAGGTGAAGAACGCGCAGCCCGCCGTCGCCAAGTGGGGCGAGGATCTGGGTACGGTCATTGCGGGCATCGACATGTGGATGCGCACCCTGAAGATCGGACTGCCGATCACGATGAAGCATCACCGCGATTACGAGATGCTGGAGCGCGCCGACAACTTCAAGCCGATCGCCTATCCCAAGCCCGACGGTGTACTGAGCTTCGACCGGCTTACCAATGTCAGCTTCAGCTACACCAACCATGCCGAAGATCAGCCGTGTCACCTCAAGGTCGCGGACATGGAACTGCAGCGCGAGAGCGAGTTGGAGATCTTCGCAGGACCGTCTGCACGGTACTGCCCGGCGGGCGTGTACGAATGGATCCTGGAAGAAGGCGCGGAGCCCAAGTTCCAGATCAATTCGCAGAACTGCATCCACTGCAAGACGTGCGACATCAAGGATCCGAACCAGAATATCACCTGGGTTACACCCGAAGGCGGCGGCGGGCCGAACTATCCGAATATGTGATTCCGCGTAATGTGGCGGGCTTATATCGCTTGGATTGATAGGGATTTAGGGACTGGCTGGCCTTCAATGAATGGCTGGTCCTCTTTGGTCGCGTTCGTGCCAGTCACCTTGGTAATCATTTTCTCGCTCATCGTGCATCCGGATGACAAGCCCGGTCTTGTAGAATTGGTCGTTGTAGTCGTGCCGATGGTCATTCTCTTCACGATCTGGAGCTGGCGAGTTTACCTTGCCGCAATGCGACAGGTCGCTGCCATCAGGAATGGCGAAGCGGATAAGGACGAGTAGGACGAAAATCGTGCGCGAAACCGCCTACGCCAAGATCAACCTCGCGCTCCATGTCCGCAGGCGGCGGGATGATGGCTATCATGAGCTTGAGACGCTGTTTGCCTTCGTCGATGCGGGGGACGTGCTGACAGCAACCAGCGCTGCGCAGGACGCCGTGACGGTCATGGGCGAGTTCGCGGGCGGTCTCGACAATCCGTTCGACAATCTGGTGGCAAAAGCGCTGGGCAAGGTCCCGCGCGCCGACGGGCTCAGGATCACGCTGGAGAAAAACCTCCCTGTTGCAGCGGGGCTCGGTGGGGGCTCGGCGGATGCCGGGGCCGTTTTTCGCATCGTGAAAGAGCTTCATGGTTTGCCGGACGACTGGCACGAGCGCGCAACTGCACTGGGCGCGGATGTACCCGCTTGTGTCGAAAGTCGTACCTGTATCGGGCGCGGCACCGGCACCGAACTCGAACCGGCAGATGACAGTCTGGCGGGCACACCCGTTCTGCTGGTAAACCCGCGCGTCCCGCTGTCCACTGGGCCGGTGTTCAGGCATTGGGACGAGAAGGATCGCGGCACCTTGCCCGATGGCGATGCCCGCACGATCACTCTCGAAGGGCGAAACGATCTCGACGCACCCGCCCTTTCGCTGTGCCCGCAGATCGGCGGGGTACTTGCCGCTTTGCGCGGAACTTCGCCGTTTCTCGCCCGTATGTCGGGTTCGGGCGCGACCTGTTTCGCGCTGTTCGATGACAAGGCAGCGCGGGACGAGGCGGCGGATCGCATGGCCGCCGACCATCCCGGCTGGTGGCAGATGCGAGGAAAGCTCAGATGATCGACGGTCGGCCCTATCGCCAGGTGAATGTGGACGACATTCGACCCGGCGGATTGCTGGTAGTGGCCGATCACGCATCGAACCATGTTCCAGCGGGCATCGAGCTGGGGATCGATCCCAAGCTGATGAACGATCATATTGCGATCGATATCGGGGTGGAAGGCGTGGCGGATCGTCTTGCCCGCCGCCACGATCTACCTGTGCACATCGCCACCGTGAGCCGTCTCGTTTGCGATTTTCACCGCAAGGAGAACGAACCAGCCGTTGTTCCGACGACCAGCGACGGGCACCTGATCCCGGGTAATATCGGCGCAGATGTGGAAATGCGGCTCGCACGTTATCATCGACCATATCACGACGCTTTGGCGGCGCTGATCGAACGCGCCCGGCCGCGTATGCTGGTGGCAGTTCACAGCTTCACGCCTAGCCTGGCAACCAGCGATGAAGAGCGACCCTGGGAAGTCGCCCTGCTGTACAATCAGGATGAGAGAGCGGCGCAACATGCCATTCGGCTGTTTCGCGAACAGGGCCTGACAGTGGGCGACAACCAGCCCTATTCGGGCAAACAGCTCAACGCCACGATGGATCGCCATGCCGAGGCGAATGGCATTCCCTATTGCACGGTCGAGATACGACAGGATCAGATCGATACGGCCGCAGGGCAGGCGCGCTGGGCGGTAATGCTGGCAGACATCATGGGTCGTGTCGCGCTGGAGGTGTAAAGCCGAGCTTGGCCGGACCACGGGCATTCTTCCGTTAGCGTAGGCTTCGCTGTCTGCTAGGCTTCGCCTTGAAGCCAAGAGAGACCTGCCATGCCCGCCTATCGTTCCCGCACCACCACCCACGGCCGCAACATGGCCGGCGCGCGCGGATTGTGGCGCGCGACGGGCATGAAAGACGGTGATTTCGGCAAACCGATCATCGCGGTGGTCAACAGCTTTACCCAGTTCGTGCCGGGGCACGTGCATCTCAAGGATCTGGGGCAGCTGGTCGCACGCGAAATCGAGGCCGCGGGCGGCGTGGCCAAAGAATTCAACACCATCGCGGTCGATGACGGGATCGCCATGGGGCACGACGGCATGCTCTATTCGTTGCCGAGCCGCGACCTGATTGCCGACAGCGTCGAATATATGGTCAACGCCCACTGCGCCGATGCGATGGTGTGCATTTCGAACTGCGACAAGATTACGCCGGGCATGTTGATGGCCGCGATGCGCCTGAACATTCCCGCCGTGTTCGTCAGCGGCGGTCCGATGGAGGCAGGCAAGGTTGTGGTGAAAGGCAAGGAGGTCGCCCTCGATCTGGTGGATGCCATGGTCGCTGCCGCGGACGAAGCCTATTCGGACGAGGAAGTTACGGCCATCGAGCAGAATGCGTGCCCGACCTGCGGCAGCTGCAGCGGCATGTTCACGGCCAATTCGATGAATTGCCTGACCGAGGCGCTCGGTCTCTCGCTTCCCGGCAATGGTTCGCAGCTCGCCACGCATGCCGACCGCAAGGGTCTGTTCGAACGGGCAGGGCGGCTGGTGGTGACGCTGGCGAAGCGATATTACGAGGAAGATGACGAGAGCGTCCTGCCACGTTCCATCGCCAGTTTCGAAGCGTTCGAGAACGCGATGAGCCTCGATATCGCGATGGGCGGCTCGACGAATACCGTGCTGCACCTGCTTGCTGCCGCGCATGAGGCGGGGGTCGATTTCACCATGAAGGATATCGACCGGTTGAGCCGTCAGGTCCCCTGCCTGTCAAAGGTCGCACCGGCGAAAAGCGATGTCCATATGGAGGATGTCCACCGGGCAGGCGGAATCATGGCGATCCTCGGCGAGCTGGAAAAGGCAGGCCTGCTTCACACCGCGTTGCCGACCGTACACAGCCCGACCATGGCCGATGCGCTGGATGACTGGGACATTGGCCGCACGCAGAACAACAAGGTCCGCGAATTTTTCGCGGCGGCGCCGGGCGGGGTGCCGACGCAGACCGCTTTCAGCCAGTCGCGCAGGTGGGAAGAGCTCGATACGGACCGCGAAAACGGAGTTATCCGGAGCGCTGAACACGCGTTCAGCAAGGATGGCGGGCTGGCCGTGCTCTATGGCAATATCGCGCGCGATGGCTGCATCGTTAAGACCGCGGGGGTCGATGAGAGCATTCTGAACTTCTCGGGCCCAGCCAAGGTTTACGAGAGCCAGGACGACGCGGTGACGGCGATCCTGACGGGGCAGGTCGTCGAAGGCGATGTCGTCGTCATCCGGTACGAAGGGCCGCGAGGCGGACCCGGCATGCAGGAAATGCTTTATCCGACGAGCTATCTGAAATCGAAGGGGCTGGGCGCAGCCTGCGCCCTGCTGACCGACGGCAGGTTTTCGGGAGGAACGTCAGGCCTGTCGATCGGCCACGTGTCGCCCGAAGCCGCGGAAGGCGGCGCCATCGCTTTGGTCGAGGAGGGGGACATGATCGAAATTTCCATTCCCGAACGCACGATCAATCTTGCCGTGTCCGACGAAGTTCTGGCGGAACGGCGCGCCGTCATGGAAAAGAAGGGCTGGCTTCCTGCCCAACCGCGAGACCGGCGGGTCTCGCCAGCGCTCGAAGCCTATGCTGCGATGACGACTTCTGCGGCGCGCGGCGCAATCCGAGATGTTAGCCAGTTGAAAACGCGCTGAGACTTGCCCCCGAGCGCCGTGCGTGGCAGCGGCTACGCATGACTTTTCCGCAACGATCCCTCTGGGTTCTTCTGGTTGCATCGCTCGGTCTTGGAGCGTGCGAGGTTTCGCCCGAGATAGCGAGCGAGGGCGGGTCAACGATTTCCTGCGCTCTGGGTGGGGCAACCGACTTCACCGGCGAATGCCGTCTCGTCGAAGTAGGCGATGGCAGTGCGAACTACCTCATCATGCGGCACCCGGATGGCGGTTTCCGCAGGCTCGCACGCGCTGAAACGGTGTCCGGCCTGGCCGAGTTCGACGGCGCGCAGGAGGCGGAAAGCTGGCGCGAAGGGGACGCGGTCGTGCTCGCGATCGGAGAGGATCGCTATCGCTGGGGCCAGCCCGTACGTGACTGAGCCTGTGCTCACCGTCGCCGAGATGCGCGAGGCGGAGAAAACCGCAATGGATCGCGGGACCAGCGAGTGGGAGCTGATGCAGCGTGCAGGGACCAATGCAGCGCAGTGGGTCATGCGTATGGCTGCAGGGCGGCAGGTCACGATGCTTTGCGGACCCGGCAACAATGGCGGTGACGGTTACGTGATCGCGGACGTGTTGAGCCGGGCAGGGTACGAAGTGGACGTGATTGCGCCCATAGAGCCGAAGAGCGAGACCGCTCGCAGGGCGCGGTCCGCCTTTCAGGGCAAGGTCACTCTTGATGGCGCTCTGCGCACAGGCGTGGTGGTCGATTGTCTGTTCGGGTACGGCCTGGATCGAAAGGTCGAGGAGCCGTTCTCGAAAATACTGGAGAAACTCGTAGCATCACCCTGTTATAAAATAGCTATCGATGTCCCGAGTGCAGTGCAGAGTGACGCTGCGCGCGTGCTTGGCCCGCTTCCTCGATATGACCTGACACTGGCTCTCGGCGCGTGGAAGCAGGCCCATTTTCTCATGCCGGCTATGGCAGCGCTGGGCGAAAAGCGACTGGTTACCATCGGGCTGGAGTTCGAAGATGTTTCATCGACGGTTTCCGCCGCGCCCAAGATAACTTCGCCCAAATCCGATGCCCATAAATACAATCGCGGGCTGCTGGCCATCGTAGCAGGGGCAATGCCCGGCGCGCCACTGCTTGCCGCGGAGGCAGCCATGCGCGCGGGGGCGGGCTATGTGAAACTGTTCAGCGATCATTCTCATCCCGATGCGCCGGCCGAACTCGTGATCGAGCAGGGCAGCCTCGCCGATGTGCTTTCCGACGAGCGGATTTCGGCTTTGCTGATTGGACCGGGACTAGGCCGCGACGACGCGGCTCGTGGAAGGCTGGCCAAGGTACTGGAAAGCGGAAAGCCGCCAGTGCTGGATGCGGATGCGCTGCATCTTCTCGACCCGGAACTTCTCGCGATGACCGACGCCAAGACCTTGTGCGTGACGCCTCACGAAGGAGAGCTGGCAAAACTCTGCGAGACGTTTGGCGTCACGGCGGAAAGCAAACTCGATCGGGCTCGCGCATTGGCGGATGTCACCGGCCTGACGGTGCTGGCCAAGGGGCCCGACACCGTTCTTGTGCATGACGGCATGACGTCATTTTTCCCTAGAGGCTCAAGCTGGCTATCCGTGGCAGGGTCCGGCGATGTACTGGCGGGGATCCTGGGTTCGCGGCTCGCAACCCATAGTAATCCGCGGCGTGCAGCCGAAGAGAGCGTATGGCTGCATCACGAAGCGGCGCGCCTTGCATCCCCGGCATTTTCTGCAGGGGAACTTGCTCACGCGGTAAAACCGGCCATGGCGTCCTTCCTGTGAGCGAAACCGAAGAAATCATCCGCATTGCTGCGCGCGGCGATGGCGTCACCGCGTCGGGGAGGCACATCTCCGGCGGCGTTCCGGGCGACACCGTGGGCGAAGATGGCACACTGACGACAGGCCCGCATCACGCCGACCCGCCGTGCCGACATTTCCCGGTCTGCGGTGGGTGCCAGTTACAGCATGTCGATGAAGAGGCGCTACGGCAGTTCGTGACAGACCGCGTCGTCGGTGCTGCCAGGGCGCAGGATCTCAACGTTGGTGAAGTGCTTGCGACGCAGCTGTCACCGCCACGGTCGCGCCGACGCGCCACCTTGCATGCGCTGAAGACCGCGCAGGGCGCCGTGCTGGGTTTCCGCGAAAGCGGATCGCACCGAATTGTGAACATGCAGGAATGCCATATCCTCGTGCCCGAGCTTTTCGCCCTGGTCGAGCCGCTGAGAAAACTGATCGGTCGTTATGGCGGCCGCCAAGCGGTCGACGTGGAATTGACGCTGGTCGATCAGGGCGTCGATTGTACGCTGAAGGGTATCGAGGCCGATGGGCTGGCCGCGACGGAAGCTCTGCTGGACTTTGCGCGTGAGAATTCCCTGGCTCGCCTTTCTGTGGACCGCGGGTTTGGTCCGGAGACAAGTTGGGAGCCCGAGCCGCTTACCGTTGGGCTGGGCGACATTGCGGTGCCCTTTCCTCACGGTAGCTTCCTCCAGCCCACAGTCGATGGCGAGCGTGCACTGGTCGCCGATGCGTTGGACTTTCTCGATGGCGCAACGACCGTGGCTGATCTTTTTTCAGGCCTCGGCACGTTCGCCTTTGCTTTGGCGGGGCCGCGGAAGGTGCTGGCAGTGGAGGCTGCGCGCGATGCGCATCTCGCCTGCAAGGCGGCTGCGAATGGGCGGCAGATACCGGTGCACACGCTTCATCGCGACTTGTTTCGCAATCCGCTGCAGGCAGATGAGGCGAGCCGGTTCGGAGCATTGGTTCTCGATCCACCCCGGGCGGGTGCGCGGGAGCAGGTGGTTCAGATTGTGGCGAGCGAGGCGACGCGCGTGGCATACATCAGTTGCAACCCTGTCAGTTGGTCGCGCGATGCCAGAGTACTGGTTGATGCGGGCTTCCGGCTCGAGAAGCTGCGGCCAGTCGGGCAATTCCGCTGGTCGACTCATGTCGAACTGACCAGTTACTTCAGGCGCTAGCGGCGCAGAACCTCGAGGATTTGCGCGCGCAGCCACTCGCTTGCCTGCGGCGTCGAATAGGCATGGTCCGCACCTTTGCAGCGCCTGATTCGCGTGTCCGCAGCGTCCCATCGTTCACCGAACAACTGGGCCGTCCTATCGGTCTCGGCCAGGAGGATACGAACGGGGCCCGTGAAGCCCGCTATGGCGGCGCGCATCTGATCGGCAAGCGAAGAGGGCGCGGATTGTTTCTTCGAAGCCTGGCGCAATCCGCGCGCGAGTTTCTTCAGATCGACCTGGCCAGACGCCAGGCGCAGCAGTTCCTTGGGGTTTTTCAGCTTTTCGACATAGCGCGAACGCACTGCAGCAGGCGGCGGTATGTTGTCGACGTCGTTCTCGATCGTCCACGGATTGCTGAGCACGAGGGCGTCGCATTCGGCGCCGGCATTTAGCATGAGTGCGCTTGCCGCGTCGCAATTTCCGAAACCGACGACGCGTTCGACCTGCGGTGCCAGTGCACGAAATGCTAGAAGAGCGGCTTCCATGTCTTTGCGTGAATTGCGAAATCCGCGGTTTTGACCTTCGCTGTCTCCAATCCCTCGCCGGTCGAAGCGGAAGACTGGAAAACCCGCACGGGCGATGCCGGCGGCAAGGCGAGCTTGAGAATTGAACGCCCCTGCACGAACTTCATTGCCGCCGCTGACGAGGAGCAGCCCGGTCGTTCCGGGCGCGCTGTCGAGTGTCGCGCCGCAGCGCGCGTCCTGGCACTCGAAGGAGAACGCGAGCCGGTTCATGCGCCCGGGCCCGACGTTGCGACGATGGAGGCAAGCGCTGTGGCCTGTGCGAGATCGAAATCGTTTTCGGCGCGCAGCCAGAGCGGCGTTCCGCCCAAAACCGTTTGTTCGACGGTCGAATAGCCCGGCGGAGCAGCGAAATCTTCGGTTTCGAGTTCTGCAAACAATTCAGGGCCGAGCGGCCACCCGCCAAGCGTGACACCGCGTTCCCGGCCGGTTTTCCGGAGCTCTTCCGTAATCTCTTCCCGCCCGGCTTCCCGCGCGCTCAGGATGCGTGCCCGGAGCATGTTGCGCAGGATCTGCTGAGGTTTCGGTGGGGCATAGAGCCAGCCTCTACTGTCCTCCGGCACCAGCCAGCAGCCAGACCGGACGGCGAGAATAGCGGTCGTGGAGAAAGTCTCCACCGCAGCGGCAATGCCGACCCGCCAATGGGCGAGCGATTGGTTGTCGAAGCCGGCCAGACTCTCGTTCCATCCCGGCAGGTCCGGTAGGAAGCAGTCTACGCCGCGCGAATGGAGTTTTCGCATTGTTTCAACGATTTGGTGGCGCAATCTGTTCGCTTCTTCGAATAGGGGAGGGATAACCAGTATCCGTTTTTCGCGCGCTTCGTCGAAACCAAGCACCATTTCCTCACCCATGCCGCCATCGGGCAATGGGCAAGGCCAGACTGAATACATGGCGGAGGTCAGCCCTCGATCACCTTCGCTTCGGCGAAGGCAAGGAGGCCGCCGAAGTTTTCCAGCATCTCTCCGTCGACATCGTCATCCTCGATAACGATGTCGAGCCGGTCTTCCATTTCGGTCAGCAATCCGGCCACCGCCATAGAATCGAGCTCCGGCAGATGACCGAACAGGCCCGTGTCTCCAGTGAAGCTGTCTACCTGATCCTGATCGAGCCCGAGAACATCGCGCAGGATCGCGCGGAGCGTCTGGTCGATATCGCTGCGGCTCGGCCCGGTAGGCTCGGCTTGTGCGGTTTCGGCAATCATTGCTTCGGCGTTCCCTGTCGTTGGCCTTCCACTCGAGGCGAAGGCCTTAGCTGGGGCGATTGTGCGGTGCAAGGTGGCGCAAGAACGCCTTGGCGATGGCAGGCCAGGCTCGCGGTTGGCGCCAGTCGAGGCAGGTGAGCCTGAAGCGGGGTCGCACCTGTTCCATCCAGTCGCGTTTGTAGGCATCGCTGCCCGTCCCGAAATCGACCAGTTCGACCCCGTCGGTATCGATGACATATTCGAATAGAGCGGCACTGAGCGTCGTGCCGGCCGATAAAGGTGTCGCGGCTTCAATGTGCGCGAGCTTGTGAATATAGGCAGTGCCGTTTTCGACCGTCCAGAACTGCGCGGCGACGGGCTCGCCGTCCGCGCGCGCGATGCCCAGCCGGATGCGACCGGCTGCGCCTTCGGCCGCTGCGAAAGCTTCGAGAATATCGGCCCGCTCTTCTTCCGGTTTCCAGCTTTCCGAATAGATCGCCTTATAAGCGGCCCAGGCCGTTTCGTCGAAATGTGTGAGTATATCGACGTCGACCTTCTTCGCCTTGCGTTTGAGCGTGGTGCGCATTTTGCCAGGGCGTCCGGCCCAATATTCGGCAAATGTTCGGCCAGCTACGGGCAGAACGTGATTTTCATCGCATTGATCACGCAGCACAAACCAACCCGCATCCCGGAAAGCTTGCTCTAATTGTTCGGTCGTGCCGTCCTCATTAGGAAGAGGGGAGAATGTGACTCGATGCGTTCGCGACCGCAGATCGCGTGCTAATTTGCGAATTAATTCTTGAGACGTTCCAATAGGTCGCCACGTAAAGCTAAACCAATTCGTCAGCGACGAAAGACCATTTGGGTGCCGTTGGAGCGGAACCACCATCCGGTCGTCGCTCCGTTCCGCCAAAGCGAACAGGGGTTGCTCAAGCAGGGCGTACCATTCGAGCCTGTCGAAAGGGCTGCTGGCCGGCAGTTCAAGCCCTTGCAGTTTGGTACCCGTGTCGTGATAGCTGACTGCGATGTCCAACGGCTTTCTCTCGGAGCGTTAATGCCTGATCCCACGCCCTATCCGCTCGATCAACTGGCCGAGCGCGGGAGTGCACAGGCACCTGCGCTGGTGCTGCGCGATCGCACTCTTACCTTTGAGGAGTTGAGGAAACGTGTCTCGCTTCTGGCCGGATGGTTGGCAAGTCGTGCGGCCAAGGGCGATAGAGTGGCAAGCTGGGCAGCAAAAGGCGAGCTGACTTGTCTGCTGCCATTGGCGGTGGCGCGGGCGGGGCTGGTGCATGTGCCGATCAACCCACTGCTCAAGCGGGCCCAGGTTGCGCACATTCTGGCCGATAGCGGCTCGATCATGTTGATGGCCACGAAGGCGCGCCTGACGTCTCTGGAAGATGAAGATCTACCGGTGGGCTGCGAGGCCCTTGATGAAAGCGAAATATTCGGGTTGGCAGAGGCTGAAGGTGCCGAGTTGCCCCCGTCGCGCCACGATCCCGACGAACTGGCGGCCATCCTTTACACAAGCGGTTCCACCGGCAAGCCCAAGGGCGTGATGCTGAGCCACGCGAATATGTGGCTGGGTGCCGTCAGTGTGGCGAACTATCTTGACCTTGCAGCGGATGACGTCGTGCTGGCAGTCCTTCCGTTGAGCTTCGATTATGGCCAGAACCAGTTGCTTTCGACATGGTATGCCGGAGCTTGCGCGGTTCCGCTCGACTATCTCTTCCCTCGAGATGTGGCCAAGGCCTGCGCTAAATATGGCGTCACGACGCTTGCCGCTGTCCCACCACTGTGGGTCCAACTGACCGAGATCGAATGGCCTGCCGAGGCAATAGCCGGCATCCGGAGGCTGACCAATACCGGAGGGGCCCTGACGCGCGAATTGGTACGTCAACTACGCGCACTCTTCCCGGAGGCACGCCTGTTTCCAATGTACGGCCTGACCGAGGCTTTTCGCTCGACCTATCTCGATCCAGAACTGGTGGACACGCACCCAACCTCGATGGGCAAGGCGATACCCTTCGCGGAAATCCTTGTGGTCGATGACGAAGGCAAAATTTGCGCGGCTAACGAGGAAGGCGAGCTGGTGCACTGTGGGCCGCTGGTGGCGCAAGGATATTGGCAAGACGCGGCGCGGACTGAGGAACGCTTCAAACCCGCGCCCGCGGGCTCAAGATATGGCGGAACGGCCGTATGGTCTGGCGACCGTGTCCGGCGGGATGAGGACGGATTTCTCTATTTCGTCGGGCGGCGTGACGCCATGATCAAGAGTTCGGGAAATCGTATCAGTCCGCAAGAGCTGGAAAGTGCTGCGCTGGCGACCGGATTGGTCGCAGAAGCCGTGGCCCTGGGAGTCAGGGACGAGCGGCTAGGGCACGCCATCCATCTGATCGTTAGGCCGACGCCGACTGCGCTCGACAGCGAGGAAGCGCTCGTGAAAGAGCTTAAAAAGGAACTGCCCAACTTCATGCAACCGCATGTCATTCACTGGCGCGACGTGATGCCGGTAAACCCGAATGGTAAGATCGACCGGACAGCCTTGGCTGCGGAGATCGGCGCATGAAGCCGCTAGGGCCCATTCCGCCTGGTTTCCAGGCGATCGACGGTGAACTGGCCATTGGCGGAAAGCCGGTGAGCCATTGGGCAGAGCAAGCCGGCAGAACCCCGCTGTTTGTGTATTCGCAGACACGAATAAAGCAGCGGTTCGCCGATCTTCGCGAAGCGATGCCAGATCGATTGAAGATCAATTATGCCATAAAAGCAAATAGCTTTGCGCCGTTGCTTTCATTCGTGTCGAACCTGGCCGATGGACTGGATATCGCCTCTGGTGGTGAACTGGAAATGGTTCGGGCGACGGGTCTCGATCTCTCTCGTGTGAGTTTCGCCGGTCCCGGCAAGCGCGATGTCGAACTGGAATCCGCTATTACGGCCGGCGTGACATTAAATCTGGAAAGCGAGGCGGAAGCCGATCGCGCAATTGCCATCGCCGAACGCCTGGGCTTGACCCCATCGCTAGCGGTTCGGGTGAACCCCGATTTCGAACTTAAAGGTTCGGGCATGAAGATGGGGGGCGGGGCGAAACCGTTCGGCATAGATGCGGAGCGGGTTCCATCGCTGATCGAGAAGATTGTAGAAACGGGCTGCAATTTTCGCGGACTGCATATCTTCACCGGAAGTCAGGCCCTTTCCGCCGAGGCGGTAATAGACATGCAGGCCAAAGTCCTCGATTGCGCGGATCGCCTTGCGCGGGAAGCAGACGTTCCATTGCCCAAGCTCAACATGGGTGGCGGTTTCGGCATTCCGTATTTTCCAGGTGACGAACCGCTCGACATCCACGCTGTGGGGCAGGCGCTCGAGGCGCAGTTTGCCGCATTGCCCGACACTTTCGCCGATGCTGAACTTTTTATTGAACTCGGTCGCTATCTTGTTGGCGAAGCAGGAGTTTATCTCACACGCATTGTCGACCGCAAGGTGAGTTACGGCGAAACCTATCTCGTGACCGATGGGGGCCTTCATCACCAGCTGGCAGCCTCCGGCAATTTCGGCACGGTGGTACGACGAAACTATCCGGTAGCCATCGCCAGCCGGTTCGACGTGCAGCCGGAGGAAGAAGCCAATGTCGTGGGGTGTCTGTGCACCCCGCTGGACCGTCTGGCGGACAAGGCGCACCTGCCACGGGCCGAGGTTGGAGATCTGATCGCGGTCTTCTGCGCGGGCGCATACGGTGCCAGTGCATCACCCAGTGCCTTTTTGGGACAGGGTCCTGCAATAGAGATGCTGGTCTGATCAAAACCGACTAATGCAAAATCGCCGTGAAATCTGCGGTTTCGACGGCCTATGGCTAACAGTCTGTTCACCTATTTCGGGCATTAGCTGTTCCATAACGGGGAGTATCGGGCGCGCAACTCGTTCGATGCTTTCCAGGACGATGCCAGGGAAATGATTAATGCGCTTAACCCGAATTGCTTCGCTTACAGCCGGATGCGTTGCCGCTACGCTTGTTCTGGGCGGCTGCGCGAGCGGGCCTGAAACCGAGCTTCCTCCGGCAACCTTCGTCGCCATGCAGGAAGGTCCGGGCGAGGAATATGTGATCGGTCCGCTCGATGAGTTGACCATTCACGTCTGGCGCAATCCGGAACTGGGTGCCGAAAAAATTCAGGTGCGCCCCGACGGCCGAATTACCATTCCGCTTGTGAAAGACATGCCGGCAGTGGGCAAGACCCCGTCCATGCTGGAGGAGGATATCCGCCTGCAGCTTAGCCAGTACATCGAAGATCCGCTGGTCTCGGTTATCGTCAATGAATTCGCCGGTACATTCAGCCAGCAGATCCGCATCGTCGGCGCGACGGAGAAACCGGCTTCGCTGCCGTACCGGGCGAACATGACCGTGCTCGACGCAATGATTGCGGTGGGCGGCCTTTCGGAATTCGCTGCCGGCAATCGTGCGAAACTGATCCGCTTCGACAAGCAGGTTGGAAACCAGCGCGAATATGCGCTGCGCCTGACCGATCTTTTGAAGCGCGGCGACAGCAAGGCCAATGTTCTCCTCCAGCCGGGTGATGTGATCATCATTCCCGAAAGCACCTTCTAAGGATCAGCCGGGGCATGCAGGAAGTCTTCGACGAGATCCGCAGCGCGCTGCATACGGTTTGGAACCGCCGCTGGGTCGCGCTCGGCGTGGCTTGGGTCATTTGCGTCCTTGGCTGGCTGGCGATCGCATTCATCCCCAACAGCTATGAAAGCAGGGCGCGGATCTACGTCGAACTGGAAGATGTCCTGTCCGAACAGCTCGACATATCCGGCGATGGCAAGCAGGCCATCACCAAGGTTCGCCAGACCCTGGTAAGCGGGGTCAATCTGGAACGGGTGATCCGCACCACGAAGCTGGGCGAGAAAGTGGTGACGGATGCGGAGATGCAGGCCGCGGTCAAAAGCCTGACGGAAAGCATCGTCGTCAAAAGCGAGCAGGACAATCTGTTCGAAATTACCGCCACCATTGGCAAATCGAACCTGAGCGATGCCGAAAATGCCGCGCTCGCCAAGGACGTGGTTCAGAGCCTCATCGACATTTTTCGGGAATCGAACGTAGCCGGCAATCGCGGTGAAGTGGCGAGCACGATCGCATTCCTCGACGAGCAGTTGAATGATCGCAAGGCCGAACTGGAATCGGCGGAGCAGCGCCGGCTGACGTTCGAGGCGCAGAATCCCGATCTGGTGGGCGGCACGGCAACGGTCGCGGGGCGTCTGCAGGGCATGCGCACCGAAATGCGAGGGGTGGATGCCGATATCGCTGCTGCGCAAAGCGCGCTTGCCGCCATCAATGGGCAGCTTGCCAGCACGCCGCGCAGCATCATGACGGCCGATAGTGGCGGTGCCCGTAACGCGCTGGCTCAGGCGCAGTCGCAACTTGCCACCATGCGCGCGCGCGGCCTCACGGACAGTCATCCCGATATTCAGTCGCAAAAGCGTCAGGTGGAAGCGCTGCGTGAGCAGGCCGCAAACGAACCTGCCGGAACCGGCGGTTCGCCCAACCCGGCCTACACGTCGCTTCAGTCCATTCGCGCGGAACGGCAAGCCAATGTCCAGGCGCTGGAGGCACGCAAGGCGGCCTTGCAATCGGATATTTCGGCGCTGATCGCGGCGCAGGCGGATGAGCCCGCCGTTGCCGCCGAGGCAAACCGCATCAGCCGCGATTATCAGGTGCTCAAGGACAAGTACGACGAGCTGCTGAGAAACCGTGAGGAAATGCGCCTGCGTGGTCAGGTTGAAACCGAGCGTAGTGCGTTCAAGTTCGAAGTCATCGACCAGCCGACAGCTCCGCGCAGGCCAGCGGCACCCAACCGCCCGCTGCTCTTGTTCGTAGTCCTGATCCTCGGCATCGGAGCCGGTTCGGCCGTCGCCTTTGTCATGGGGCAGCTCACGTCGAGCTTCACTACATCCGATAAATTGCAGCGCACGCTGGACCTGCCGGTCATCGGGACCATTTCCCGATCGATGACCGACGCCGCACGGCGACACGAAAAATTGCGGTTGAAACAGTTTCTGGCGGGCGCGGGCGGGCTGGGGGCAGTCTGCTTCCTGCTGCTGGCAGTCGAGATGATCCAGGTCGGATCGGTGGCCTGAGGGGATCGTGTCAGTGAACAAGCCAACGAATATCGTACCGCCCAAGGAAGACGCGGGTAAGGAGAAAAGCGCGTCGCTGTTCGAACGCGCCAGTGGTGCATTCGGTCTGGATGCTCTCACTCCGGCAGCCGTGCCTAGCGAGCTTGACGGGGAGCAGGCGAAGAAGTTTGCACCAAAACGCAAGCCGGAGCCGGCCTCCAAGCCTGTTGCAGAGACGCCCAAGCGGCGCGCATCCGACTGGATCGGTGAGCCCGCGCAGTCGGTGGATGTTGCTGCGCCGGCGGTGGTAGCGCCTGCAGAGCCGGAAACTCCGGCCGTAAAGTTCACCGGTCCCAAACACGAAGTGGTGCGGTCGCTGCTGCGGGAGAACGGCCTGATCGATCCCGACGGCGGCGCATCGACGCTGCTCGAAGAATTTCGTATCGTTAAGCGTCAGGTTCTGTCGGCTGCGAAAGCGGAGGGAAGCCCTCAGGCCCGCCGGGTGCTCGTGTGTTCGCCACATCCTAACGAGGGGAAGACCTTTTGTGCGCTCAACCTCGCCATCGCTCTGGCGGGCGAGCGCGATCTGGAAGTGCTTCTCGTCGACGCCGATTTCGGCAAGCCGTCGATCATGGGCAAGCTGGGGCTGGATGCCGGCAAGGGCTTCATGGACGTTCTTGCCAATCCGGCGGCTCATATCGAAGATTTCGTCGTCGGCACCGATATTCCTGGGCTCTGGGTGTTGCCTGCCGGCCAGCGCACAGGCCGTGATAGCGAATATCTTGCTAGCGAACGCACCTGGTCTGTCCTCAACAGGCTGACACGCGGCGCCCCAAACAGGATCATCGTGTTTGACAGCCCGCCTACGTTGGCAGCCACACCTGCCGCCGAACTTGCCAAGCACGTCGGCCAGGCGCTGCTCGTCGCGCGCGCGGACATGAGCAGCCGCGCTGCGCTGGAGGATGCCATCGATCTCCTGTCGGCATGTCCAGACATCAAGCTGGTGCTCAATGATGCGACATTCAGCCCGAGCGGACGAAAGTTCGGAAGTTACTATGGATATGGGGAATAACTCCATGCCGTGTAACGGAAAAGTGCCCTGGCTTGCACGTGGACTGATGCTCCTTGGGATGATGGTTGCGGCGCCGTTGCAAGCGCAGACTTATTCGGGCGAAGATACGACCGCGAACGAGAGCGAAGCCCCCTCGAATGGCCGCGGACGCATGGCCATCGATCCGTACATCGAATTCAACAATATCGCCGCTTGGCAGATTTCGCCCGTGAGCGACGTGGTGACCTATACGCAGCTTGCTGCCGGCGTTGATGCAACGATTAACGGCCGCAACAACGGCGGCAGCGTTTCACTGCGTTACGAGCGCAATTTCGCCCATCAGTCCGACGGTGCGGATTCGGATACGATTACGGGTCTGGCCCGGGGTTACGCCTCGATCATTCCGCGGGTGCTGACCGTAGAGGCAGGTGCGCTGGCAAGCAGCACGCGCGTCGATGCGCAGGGGCGCTCGGTGTTCAACCCGATCGTGGACGACAATCTGTCGACCCAGACCTATTCGGTTTATGCCGGGCCCAACCTTCAGACACGCGCCGGCGATGTCGATATCAACGCGAATTACCGCATTGGCTATACCCGCGTGGATGGTCCCGATTTCGTGACGGCAGGCGGAACGCCTGCGGATTTGTTCGACGACAGCATCACCCACAGTGCAACGGTGAGGGCCGGAACGCGCCCATACCGTCCCTTTCCGGTCGGCGTCGGCGTGGGTGCCGGCTTCTATCAGGAAGACGTTTCCAACCTCGATCAGCGGGTGCGCGACGCTTATGTACGCGGCGATGTGACCGTTCCGATCACACCGACGCTGGCCTTCGTGGCGGGGGTCGGTGTCGAAGATGTGGAGGTGTCGAGCCGGGATGCCCTGCGTGATGCGGATGGCAATCCGGTGATCGACACAAACGGACGCTTCGTCACGGATCCCGCCGCCCCGCGTGTCATCGCTTACGATGCAAGCGGGCTGATCTGGGACGTAGGCGTCGTCTGGAGCCCCAGCAGCAGGACCCAGCTCGAGGCGCATTTCGGGCATCGGTACGACAGTGAAACATTCTACGGCAGCTTTAGCTGGCAGCCGAACCGCCGTAGCAATCTGCAGATTGCCGTATATGACGGTATTCAGGGCTTCGGTGGACGTCTCAACAACGCGATCGCAGCCTTACCGACCGATTTCAGTGTGATCCGCGATCCGATCACGGGCGAGCTGACCGGCTGCGTTAACACGGTCGACGGTAACGGCTGCATTGACGGTCTGTTCGGATCGCTGAGATCATCGGTCTTTCGCGGACGCGGTGTAGTCGCAAGTTACAGCAGACAAATCGGCCGGATGACCGCCGGCATCGGGGCCGGATACGACCGCCGCAGGTTTATCGGTGCGCCGGGAACCGTGCTCGAGCTTGCGGATGGCGTAGTCGACGAAAGCTATTACGTGACTGCAGGTGTGTCCGGGCCAGTGGGTTCGCGAGCTTCCTTTGCCATCAACACCTTCGCCAGCTGGTTCGATAGCGGTGCGTTGGGAACGGATAGCGTGCGCGCCATCGGCGCCTCGGGAAGCTATACCGAAGAGATATATCGCAACCTTTCGGCACGTGCCGCCGTCGCCATCTCGATGCTCGACAGCGATCTTGCACCCGATAACTTCACAACTGCATCGGCCCTTCTCGGCCTGCGTTACGATTTCTGATAGGACAGCGCGCCATGTACGAAGAGTTCTACGGTTTCAGCGAGCGCCCCTTCCAGCTCACGCCCGATCCGGCTTTCTATTTCGAGAGCCTCACGCACAAGAAAGCGCTGAGCTATCTTGGCTACGGCCTCAATCAAGGTGAGGGTTTCGTCGTCATCACCGGAGAGGTGGGTTCGGGCAAGTCTACGCTCGTCGCGCATCTGAAGCAGAAGCTCGATGCCGAACGGATGACCGTTGGCGAAGTCGTGACCAGCGCGCTGGACGATGACGAAATGATCCACGTTGCAGCGCGAAGTTTCGGCCTCGACATTGCCGGCGGTGACAAGGCGGCTGCGCTGGCGGCGATCGAATTGTTCCTTCACGAAGAAGCACGTAATGGCCGCCGCGTACTGCTGATCGTTGACGAGGCCCAGAATCTCTCGATCGGCGCCCTCGAAGAGCTGCGCATGCTGTCGAATTTTCAGCTGGGCTCCCACCCGTTGCTTCAGACATTGCTGCTGGGGCAGCCAGAGTTCAAACAGCTTCTGGCCCAGTCGGATGAACTGGAGCAGCTACGCCAGCGGGTCATCGCCTCACATCATCTCGAGCCGATGCAGCCCGGCGAAATCGAACCTTATGTGATGCATCGCCTTCAGCATGTGGACTGGACGGGTTCCCCGGAATTCGATGGCAGCATCTGGGTAAGGCTGCACAAGACGACGGGTGGGATACCGCGCAAGGTAAACCAGGTCATGACGCGCCTCCTTCTGCTCGGAGCCGTCGAAGAGAAATCCGTGCTGGACACGGACATGCTCGACGCAGTCGTCGAAGAGATGACTGGTGATGCCGCTGCGGCTGCCGAAGATGCAGCTGCGAAACCGCGTCCCGACCGGGATCTTCCCGCCGCGGACGCGATCGCCAAGGTTAAGGACGAAGCGCGGCGTCCGACCGCCGAGGCACAGGGTGATGTGGAAACCCGCAACAAGGGCTTGCTCGACCATCAGATCGAAGCGATCGAAGCGGCCTTCGCGCACCGTGACAAGCATATGATGGCCTTGCGCCGCGAAGTGGAGAAATTGGGACAGAGCAAGTCGTCGGGTGAAGTGCCGGACGATCTTGGCCAGCGTCTTGTCGCTATCGAGGCCAGGCTCGACGAGCAGGAGCGGTCCTTGCGCCATGTCCTCACCATGATGATCGACTATTTCGAAACGCAGGGTTCGCGCGCAGCGGCCTGAGATGGCGAGGAGCGAGCGTTGAGCGACAATATGATCGTCAACGGCCTCTCGGTCGATGTGGAAGACTGGTTTCAGGTCGGCGCGTTCGAAAACACCATCTCGCGTGCAGATTGGGATGGGCTGGAACTGCGTGTAGGGGACAACGTCGCACGCATTCTCGACCTGTTCGACGAAGCCGGGGTGAAAGCGACCTTCTTCACACTGGGCTGGGTGGCAGAGCGTAACCGTGCAGCGATGCAGTCGATCGTCAACCGGGGCCACGAACTGGCGAGCCACGGTTACGATCACACACGGGTCTTTACTCTCACGCGCAACCAGTTTTCTGCCGACATCGCCAAGGCGCGCGCCATTCTGGAAGATGCCAGCGGAAAAGCCGTTACCGGGTATCGTGCGCCAAGCTTTTCTATCGATGCACGCAATCCATGGGCACATGAAGTCCTGGCAGAGCATGGCTATGCCTATTCGTCATCGGTCGCTCCGGTAGTCCACGATCACTATGGTTGGCGCGAAGCGCCGCGTTTCGCATTCGACCCGGTGCCGGGCAGTGATCTCGTCGAAATTCCGGTCACAACTGCGCTGTTGGGTAAACGCCGCCTTGCAGCAGGCGGCGGCGGCTTCTTTCGCGTGCTCCCCTATAGCTTCACCCGCTGGGCGATCAGGCAGGTCAATTCCGATCACCGACCCGCGGTATTCTATTTCCATCCATGGGAGGTCGATCCCGACCAACCGCGCGTGTCCAACGCTTCGGTGCGATCGCGATTGAGACATTACACCAATCTATCCAGAATGGCTGGCAAATTGTCCGACCTGCTCGGCGATTTCGCTTGGGGTAGGATGGACGAACTCGCGGCAAAGGAAAGATCGCGCAGCGTGAAGTGGGCCGCATGAACGCGCCGATCAGTCACATCGCGACCATTCGGCAGGCAGACTTTGGCGACAAGGCCGAGTTGGCACGGATCGAAAGCTATGTCGCGGACCGCTGTGGCAGCGTGTTTCACCGTCCGACATGGCTGCAAGCGGTCGAGCGGGGCACCGGCAATTCAGCGGTAGGGCTGATGCTGGAGCGCGGCGGCGGCCTCGAAGGCTGGTTGCCGCTAACCGAGATTCATTCGGCGCTCTTCGGGCGCGCCTTGGTATCGAGCGGTTTCGGTGTAGGAGGCGGGGTATTATCCACGCGCACCGAAGATGCGGAGAAATTGTGCCGTGCGGCGCAGGAAATTGCGCTGCGTCGTTCCGCCTCAACAGTTGAATTGCGCGGCGGAACCGCTTCACCCGATTGGCTGGTTATCGATGGCAAGCATGCAAACTTCGCTGCGGATCTGGCGGAAGACGACGATGCGCAATTGCTCGCCATTCTGCGGAAAGCACGCGCTGAAGTTCGCAAGGGGTTGGCGAATGACCTTTCGGTGAGCATCGGAAGTGACGGGCAGGAGCGATCCGCCCATTACGCCGTTTACGCCGAAAGCGTGCGCAATCTCGGGACGCCGGTATTCCCGCGCAGTCTTTTCGATGCTGTTCTGGATATCTTCGGAGATGATGCGGACATTCTGACGGTCCGTCAGCAAGGCGTTCCAGTGGCAAGTGTATTGTCTCTCTATCATGACGAAACGGTCATGCCGTTCTGGGGCGGCGGAACCTGGGCGGCGCGCCACCTGCGCGCCAATGAGCGGATGTATTACGAACTGATGTGTCACGCCCGCCGGAGGGGATGCGTTCGTTTCGATTTCGGGCGCTCGAAAGTCGGAAGCGGGCCGTTCGCGTTCAAGAAGAACTGGGGGTTCGAACCGCAGCCCTTGACCTATTTCACCTGGTCGGCACCGGGCACAGCAGCGCGAAATGTCGATCCGACGGATGAGGGCTATTCCGCCAAGATCGCTCTTTGGAAGCGGTTGCCTTTGCCGATCGCGAACCGGCTGGGTCCCTGGATTGCGCGTGGGCTGGGCTGACATGGGAGAGATCCTGTTCCTTGCGCACCGCGTCCCCTTTCCGCCGGATCGCGGCGACAAGATCCGCTCGCATCACTTGCTCAAGGGGTTGGCGAAGCTGGGGCCGGTGCATGTGGGCACCTTTGGCGAAACATCGCATGATATGGCGCAGAAGAGCGCGCTTGCGTTGGTTGCCAAAACACATGCGCTGATCGAACGCACCAAGCCACTGCCGCAGGCGGGTATCGAAGCGGTGTTGAAGGGTAAGCCGGTCAGCCTCGCCGCCTTCGATCACGCTGCCATGCGCCGCTATGTTGCCAAGACTTTGGGCAACCACCGGATCGACACGATTTTCGTCTTTTCGAGCCAGATGGGGCAGTACATTCCGGACGACTTCGCGGGTAGGGTCGTGATCGATCTGTGCGATGTGGATAGCGCCAAGTTCGAAGCCTACGCCGACGCCGGCCAGCGCAGATGGATCAATCGCCGCGAGGGGCGTCTGCTTGCGACAGAAGAGATGCGGTTGGCCAACCGTGCGGATACCACCTTGCTGATCACCGATAGCGAGGCCGCGCTTTTCCGGTCACGCCTAGATGGATCGGAAGAGATCAATGTTCGGGCGCTGGGCAATGGGATCGATGCCGAATTCTTCGATCCGGCACATGTGCCGGTGCAGCCTGATCTGGAAGAGGGCGAGGGGCCCCAGCTGCTGTTTACGGGTCAGATGGATTATCCCCCCAATGTGGCTGCGGCGGAATGGATGATAGAGAATGTCATGCCCGAACTGCGCAAGATGCACGACCATGCGCGTTTTCATATCGTGGGACGGGCACCTGTGGCGAGCCTCAGGAACCGGCATGGTGAAAACGGCGTGCGCGTGTGGGGTGAGGTGCCGGACGTCCGGCCTTTCCTGACATCTGCCGATCTCGTCGTGGCGCCGCTGCTGATAGCACGCGGGGTGCAGAACAAGGTTCTGGAGGCCATGGCCATGGCGAAGGCGATTGTGCTGACGCCGGGTGCAGCCACCGGAATAGAAGCTAAGGACGATGTGCACTTTGCGGTGGCACGGCCCGAAGCGCCTGAAATGCTGCGGCGGATCGCGACGCTGCTGGCGGATGAAGGCAAGCGCGTCGGGATGGGCAGGGCGGCCCGGGATTTTGTGCTGGCGAACATGAGCTGGAACAGCGTTTACATTGAACTTGAGCGTTTGCTCGTGAGCGGCGACACTGGACGCGATGCAGCCTGACCTTGCCATTCCCGGACAATCGATTGCGGGCCGCGGCCGCAGCGCGGCGCTGCTTGCTTTTGGTTGGGCGGGGCTGTTCGCAGCTACGCTAAGGGAATGGTCGGCGATGGCCCATCAATGGTGGAACATCGACACCTATAGCCATATCCTCCTGATCCTGCCCATACTGGCATGGCTCGTCTGGATCCGCCGGGATGAAGTGGCACTGGTCGAGGCCCGGGGCTGGTGGCCGGGCTTTCTTTGGTGCCTGCTTGGACTCGCCATCTGCTTCGTCGGTCGGTCGGCTGATATCAATCTGATCGCGCAACTGGGCGTGATCGTGGCATTCCAGGGTGCGACTTTCGGGATAGTCGGCTTCCGAGTTGGGCTCATCCTCGCCTTTCCTCTGGCCTACATGTTCTTCCTCGTTCCGTTCGGAGACGAGATCATTCCGCCTTTGCAGTATGTCACCGCAGAAATGGCGACCGCACTCACACGGTTCAGCGGTGTCGAAACGGTGGCAGATGGCATCCATATCGACACGCCTGCCGGACTGTTTATCGTGGCGGAGGAATGTTCGGGCGTGAAGTTCCTCGTTGCCATGGTCGCGCTTGGGGTGCTGGTTGCATACAGCTGCTTTGCGAGCTGGAAACGCCGCATCCTGTTCCTGCTGGCCTGCGTGATCGTGCCGATCGTGGCCAACGGCATTCGGGCATGGGCAACGATTTTCATTGCTCAGTATGTCGGCGCGGAAGCCGCCGGCAGTTTCGACCATATCGTCTACGGCTGGTTCTTCTTCGGTATTGTCATCGCCCTGGTTCTGGGAGTGGCGTGGCGCTGGTTCGAGCGCGAGCCGGAAGAGGCAGGCTGGAGCGCGCAGCAGGTTTCGGCCCTGCCAATGTTGCAACGGCTGGAGAGGAACGGTGCCAGTCCCGCGCTTGTCCTTGGCGCGACACTTACTGCCGCTTTGGTCTTTGCCGTAATGCCGCGGCTCGGCTAGGCCCGCTCGCATATGTGCGGGATCGCCGGGATTTTCCATTACGAGACGGTAAAACCGGTCGATCCCAAGCGGGTCGAACGGATGACCGACGCGTTGGCGCACCGCGGTCCCGACGGTAGCGGCGTCTGGACTGCACCGGGCGTCGGACTTGGTCACAGACGCCTTTCGATCATCGATCTCGACGGATCCCCACAGCCCATGCGTTCGGCGGACGGGCGCGCCGTGATCGCGTTCAACGGCGAGATATACAATTATCGCGAACTGCGCCGCGAACTGGAGCGCGGCGGAGCACATTTCCGGACCGATGGCGATACCGAGACCATTCTTGCCGCCTGGCAGAAATGGGGAGTGGATTGCCTGTCCCGGCTCGATGGGATGTTCGCATTTGCGCTCTACGACATCGACCGGCGGCAGCTTTTCCTCGCCCGCGACCGTTTCGGGGTGAAGCCGCTTTATCTGGCGCAACTGGAGGGCGGCGCGCTCGCCTTCGCCAGCGAAATGAAGGGCCTTCTGGCCAATCCGCTGATGCGCCGAGTGATCGATCCGCTGGCGATCGAAGATTACATGACGTGGGGCTATGTGCCCGATCATCGCGCCATCCTGAAAGGGGTTGAGAAGCTTCCGGCAGGACATTTCCTGCTACTGGATCATGGCCGCGCGCCTGGCCCGCCCCAGCAATGGTGGGACATGGATTTTACCAGGCGTGAGACCGGGCGAACCGAAGACCTCTCCGCGCAGCTTCTCCACCTGATGCGCGAAGGCGTGACGAGCAGAATGGTTTCCGACGTTCCTCTGGGCGCGTTTCTGTCCGGAGGCGTCGACAGTTCATCCGTCGTCGCGCTGATGAGCGAGAGCAGCGCCGCGCCTGTCACCAGCTGTTCCATCGGGTTCGATGTCGAAAGTGTCGATGAGACGGCTTACGCGCGAGAGGTCGCCAAACTGTTCGCCACCGACCACCACGAACGGATCGTATCCTCCGACCAGTTCGGCGATATCGACCGGATCGCGGCGATCTTCGACGAGCCATTCGCGGATGCGAGCGCGCTGCCGACCTTACGGGTATGCGAATTGGCGCGCGAACATGTGACTGTGGCATTGTCGGGCGATGGGGCCGATGAAGCGTTCGCCGGATATCGACGTCAGGCATTCCATGCACGCGAAGAGCAGGTGCGATCTGTTCTACCGAGTGGGCTGCGCGAACCGGTATTCGGAACGCTCGGACGTCTGTGGCCGAAAGCGGACTGGGCACCGCGCCCGCTGCGCGCGAAAACTACCCTGCTGTCTCTCGGGGGCAGCGGTGAAGCTGGCTATGCACGGGCCCTGGCGATCCTTTCGCCCGAGCAGCGCGAATTGCTTTATGATGCGGCGTTCCTGCGCGAACGTGGCGATTATCGGGCGGAGCAACCGCTGGAAAAGCTGATGCGAGATGCGCCAGCGCGAAGCGGTCTCGACCGGGCGCAATATGCCGATCTCAAGTTCTGGCTGCCCGGAGACATCCTGACCAAGACCGACCGGACGAGTATGGCAGTAGGACTGGAGGCGCGCGAGCCGCTGCTGGATCATCGCCTGATCGAATTCGGTGCGCGTCTGCCGCACCGTGAGCGTCTGCGCGGTACGAGCGGTAAATGGCTCATGAAGCGCACGATGGAGCGCTATCTGCCCGACGATATATTGTATCGGCAGAAGCAGGGTTTCGTCACGCCGCTGGCGGAATGGTTTCGTGGACCGCTGGCAAGCGAGGCGAGGGCGATCGCATCCAGCGAACTGCTCACGGGCAACGGACTGTTCGCCCGCAAGGCGCTTGCACGGCTTGCGGACGAACATATTTCGGGGCGGTCCGATCATGGACGCGTCTTATGGCAATTGCTGATGCTGGAGCGCTCACTCCGTCATCTCAAGCCGAGCGCTTAGCGCGCGTCGACCAGCACGATCTCGGCGTCTTCGAGCGCTTCGACAACGATTTCCGTCTCGCCGGTCACGGCGATGCCATCACGCGGTTTAGCCTCGATCCCGTTAACCTTTACCCGTCCCGTGGGGGCGACGAGATACTGGTGGCGTTCGCCCGACGTGGTCCATGTGGCGGTCTGTCCAGCAGCGAGTGTCGTTGCGGCAACCTTGGCATCGGTACGAATGGGGAGGGCATCGTCGGTTTCGGGCGTGCCGCTCGCAAGAACGGCAAACCCGCCTTCGCGCGTTGCCTTCGGAAATTCGCGCTGACCCCAGCCCGGCTTTTCGCCCGTACGATCAGGGATGATCCAGATCTGGAACAGCGTGGTGTCTTCGCTTTCCAGATTGTATTCGGCATGGGTGATACCAGTGCCTGCGCTCATCACCTGAACATCGCCGGCGGCGGTGCGGCCTTCGTTACCCAGGCTGTCACGGTGAGTGATCGCTCCGGTGCGCACGAAAGTGACAATCTCCATGTCGCGGTGTGGATGCGGGGGGAATCCGGATTGACCCTGGATCGTGTCATCGTTCCAGACCCGGATGTTGCCCCACCCCATACGGTCGGGATCATGATAATTGGCAAAGCTGAAATGATGACGCGCATCGAGCCAGCCGTGATTGGCGTGCCCAAGGGAAGCGAAAGGACGAATATCGATCATGGTCAAAGTCTCACATCGGCGGGGTGTTAACGCCGGTATGCGCCTGATGTGGGACCGACGAGAGAGCCGTCAAGAAACACCGCTGTAACTGCCCCGGCGGCTTAGGCGACGCCGTGACCGCGAGCCATGTAGTCGCTGCTCTGCATTTCCTTAAAGCGACTTACGGTGCGTTCGAATTCGAACGCACCATCGCCAGCGGTATACAGGTTTTCCGGTTCGGCGGCCGCCGTGGCAAACAGCTTTACATTGTTTTCGTAGAGCGCATCGACCAGCTTGGTGAACCGGATGGCCTCGTTCCGGTTGTCGGGCGACATGGCGGGAATTCCGACAACGATCACGGTATGGTAGGCATGTGCGATGGCGAGATAGTCTGCCGCCCCGCGATTTTCGCCGCATAACCGCTTGAAGCTGAAAACACCCACGCCCTTGAGGCTTTTGGGGACGTGCAAGGTCCGCCCGCCACCGAGATCGAGATTGGCGCTGGGCACGTTGGCGGCATCTTCCGGCTTGTAATCGGTCAGGCGGAAGAAGGCTTCGCGCACCTGCGCAGTGGCATCATCCCCGAGCGGGGAATGCCAGGTTGCGATGTCCCCCAGCCGGTCCATTCGGTAGTCGGTAGGCCCGTTGAGCGAAACGACATCGAGATCTGTCTCTATCAGGTCGATGAAGGGCAGGAAGAGGGAGCGGTTCAGACCGTCTTTGTAAAGATCGCGGGGAGGCCGGTTGCTGGTGGTGACGATCGTAACACCCTGATCGCGGATAAGAGCCGTGAAGAGGCGCGCCATGATCGCGGCATCGGCCGTATTGTTAACGACCATTTCGTCGAATGCGAGGCAGCGTACATCCTCCGCGATATCGCGAGCGACCTTGCCAGTCGGATCGCCTGGATCGGATTCACGGCGCTCGCGAATGCGGCGATCGACCTCCAGCATGAATTCGTGGAAATGCACGCGTCGCTTTTCATCGATGCCCAGAGTTTCGACGAAGAGGTCCATGAGCATGGATTTGCCGCGACCGACGCCGCCCCACATGTAGACGCCCTGCGGGTTAGCCTTTCTGGCGCGGAACAATTGCGAAAGCAGACCGCCTGAACTTTCCGCCTCCAGATCCTTCTGCAGCCGGTTCAGCCGTTCGGCAGCGCGGCGCTGGTCGGGATCGGAACGCAATTCGCCAGCGGCGACCAGCCGCTCGTAGCGGGTGAGCATACCGGTCATGAGGCAGGGCGACGCTTCATCTTCTTTACGATACCGGAGAAGCTGGCAACGGTATGATTTTCCTGTTCCACGATACCGCGCACGAATACCATGCTGCCGGTCTCCCGAACGATTTCGCACACCGCATCGAGCGGGCGATCGGGTTTCCCGCCGCCGACGAACTGGGTGGAAAGTTCCACTGTCACCGACGGGCCGGCATTGCCGGATCCGATCGTGTGCATGGTGGTAAACAGGCTGATGTCGATCAGCGACAGCGTCACCGCACCATGAACGATGCCCTGCAGGTTTTCATGGCGCCGCTCAGGAAACATGCGCAGGCGCGCTTTCCCGTCATCGTCCACACGGGTGATGAGCTTGCCCATCACCGCGCCGTTGAACAGCGTCCGATCTTTCAGGTTCCAATGCCGCCAGCCGGGATTTTCCGGATCTGGACCGTGTTCGAAAACGTGGTCGGGTAGTGCCAAGGGATCAGATCGCGCGTTCGGCGATCATCTTCTTGGTTTCGGCAATCGCCTTGGCCGGGCTTAGCCCCTTGGGACAGACGTTCGCGCAGTTCATGATCGTGTGGCAACGATACAGGCGGAACGGGTCTTCGAGCTGGTCGAGACGTTCGCCGGTCATCTCGTCCCGGCTGTCCGCCAACCAGCGATAGGCCTGCAGAAGGATTGCCGGGCCGAGGAATTTGTCGGAATTCCACCAGTAGCTCGGGCATGCGGTCGAGCAGCAGGCGCACAGGATGCATTCGTAGAGCCCGTCCAGCTTTTCACGCTGTTCCGGCGTCTGCAGGCGTTCCTTGCCCGATGGGGTCGTCGATACCGTCTGCAGCCAGGGGCGGATGCTGGCATACTGGGCATAGAAATGCGTGAAGTCGGGAACGAGGTCCTTGATCACGTCCATGCTGGGAAGCGGCGTGATCCGCACTTCACCTTTCAGATCTTCGATAGCGGTAGTGCAGGCGAGACCGTTTTTCCCGTTCATGTTCATCGAACACGATCCGCAGATACCTTCGCGGCAGGACCGGCGGAAGGTCAGCGTCGGATCGATTTCGTTCTTGATCTTGAACAGGGCGTCGAGAACCATCGGACCGCAATCGTCCAGATCGATCTCGAACGTATCGTAACGCGGGTTTTCGCCGCTGTCGGGATCGTATCGATAGATCTTGAACTTGCGGATGCGTGCGCCGCCCTCGGCCTTGTGGTCGCGGCTCTTGCCGGTGATCTTCGAATTCTTGGGAAGGGTGAAGGTCGCCATGTGCAGTATCGGTCCTGTTGCTTGGTGAAACCCATTAGCGCTTGTGGCGCGCGGTGCAAGGGCGTGCGCATGCACAATTCGACAAGCTGGCCCGGCAATTGCCGTACAGAGACGCCGGGAACCGCTTGGCCGGGCAATGGTCTGAACAGATATCATGGCGACAGAAAAGACAGTGCGCCGGGCCGCGATCTTTGGCGCGAGTGGTGGCATCGGCAACGCACTTGCGACGGCTCTGGCAGATCGCGGCGCGGATGTCTGGGCGGGCAGTCGCTCGGGCCGGGCGGTTGACAGTCGGTTTCGGGGGTTCCGTTTCGATCTGACTGACGAGAACTCGATTGCTGCTGTGGCGGAGCAAATGGCCGAAAATCCGCCCGACATGGTACTGGTCGCAACCGGTGTTCTGACGCTTGCCGACGGGACCGGGCCCGAGCGATCGTTCCGCAAGCTCCGCGCAGAGGCCATGGAGGAAGCGTTTCGCATCAACACGATCGGTCCTGCGCTTATCGCCAAACATATGCTGCCGCTGCTGGCGCGCGATAGGTACGCGTTCTTTGGCGCGTTGTCGGCCAGGGTCGCATCCATTTCCGACAATGGACTGGGTGGATGGCACAGCTACCGCGCCAGCAAGGTGGCGCTCAACATGCTCCTCAAGAATTTCGCGATCGAGATGAAACGAACGCACAAGAGTGCGGTCGTGGTCGGCCTGCATCCCGGGACTGTCGATACGGATCTTTCTGCGCCGTTCCAATCCAACTTGCCGGATGGTCAGGTGGTCCCTCCTGCGCAAGCCGCAACCAACCTGCTCGCTGTGATCGATAGTCTCGAACCGGGCGACAGCGGGAAGTTGTTCGATTGGCAGGGAGCGGAAATTCCTGCCTGAGGGCAGGGTGAATATCACTGGCTAAGCAAGCGATCACACCGTTCCCTCGTCAGCCCGCCAACCCTTTACGGACAAGAAGAAACGACTTGTCGCCGTCGAGAAACAGCGTAGCCTTCGATTTGTCGCGCAACCGGAGGATATTGCGCTGTGGGGATGAAGGCCTGGTACGATGACCACGTGATGCCGCGAGTGATCACGGCTGCATGCGGGCAAGAAAGGATCGAGAAGCGGCGGCGCCAGATCGTGCCACTCGCCCGAGGCCGGGTTTTCGAGATCGGCTGTGGTGGCGGGCTCAATCAGGCACTTTACGACGCCGACGCGGTCACATCGTTCTCGGGCATAGACCCCCATGCAAAACTTTTAGACGGCGCTCGTAACCGCGCCCGCGCGAAGGGTTGGAGCGTCGATATTCGCCAAGGTGTAGGGGAGGACATCCCTTTTCCGGACGGATCTTTCGATACCGTAGTATGCACTTACACGCTGTGTTCGGTCGATGATCCCACGCGTGTGCTATCCGAATTGCGACGGATACTAGCCCAAAATGGAAGGCTTCTGTTCCTGGAACATGGGCGTGCGCCCGACGCAGCTGTCGCGCGCTGGCAGGAGCGGATCGAACCGGTGTGGAAGCCATTGGCGGGCGGCTGTCATCTGACCCGCCCGATCGGCTCTGCCCTGCGAGCGGCAGGCTTCGCTGTGGAACCCCTCGGCCAGGCCTATCTTAAAAAGGCGCCCAAGGTGATGGGGTGGATGGAATGGGGTGTAGCGCGCAAGGCGTAAGGATCGACGAGCCATCGGCCCGCCGATCCTTCTAATGGCCTAGTCGTCTCCGAAAGTCCGCTGCCACCAGCCGCGCTTCGGCGCGGGGGCCTCTTTCGGCTGTTCAGGGGCTGCGTCCGGCGCTGCCGGCAGATCGGCTTCAGGCTGCGCTTGCGAAGCTTCGCTCGCAGGTTCAGCCTCGGCCTTGGCAGCCGTCTTCTTGGCAGGAGCCTTCCGGCGTGTCCGCTTCGGTTTTTCTTCTTCGATAGCTGTTTCAGGCTGCTCGGGCGCAGCTTCGACAGCAGGTGCTTCGGCGTCGGCCTTTTTCTTGCGCGGTGCGCGCTTCTTCGGCTTGGGCTTTTCGGCCTCTTCCGGTTCCGCTGCCGCTTCGGGTTCCGCTGCCGCTTCGGGTTCGACCTTCTTCTTGCGGAGCGCGCGCTTTTTCGGCTTCGGTTTTTCTTCGGCTTCCGTATCGGCAGCAGCCTCGGCCGTTTCCGGTGAGTCTTCGGGGCCAGCGACAACAGCCATGTCTTCTACGACCGCTTCGGAAACTTCACCGAGTTCATCGGTGTCTTCCGAAGTCATATCGTCAGACTTCTTTCCGCGACCACGTCCGCCACGGCGACGGCCACTGCGGCGACGGCGCTTCTTCGGCTTGTCGTCACCGTCTTCATCATCGCTTTCGTCGCGCGTCTCGTGCGAAGTTTCGTCGCCATCGTCATCATCATCGCCGTCTTCATCGTCGCGCTGACGGTTCTTGTTGCGACCACGGCCACCGCGCCGGCGGCGGCGCTTCTTGCGGGGACGATCATCATCGTTCTCGTCCTCGTCGGTTTCCTCATCCTGCTCGGGCAGGTCTTCTTCTTCGTCGTCGTCTTCCTGAACGATAGGTTCGAAGCGCGGTGCATCTTTCGGCTTCGGCCCGTGGCTCGACACGGTCATCTTCGCGCCTTCTTCCTCACCCTCGGGCACGACTTCGACCGTTACGCCATAGCGCTGTTCGATCTCCATGAGGTCGGCGCGCTTTTCGTTGAGGAGATAGATCGCCGCTTCGGTGCTGGCGGCGAGCCGGATGATCGATCCCTTGCCCTTGGCCGCTTCGTCTTCGATCAGGCGAAGGGCGGACAGGCCTGCAGAAGATGCAGTGCGGACGAGGCCGGTACCATCGCAGTGTGGACAATCACGGGTGGTCGCTTCGAGCACGCCGGTGCGCAGACGCTGCCGGCTCATTTCCATCAGGCCGAAGCTGGAGATACGACCGACCTGAATACGGGCACGGTCGTTCTTGAGCGCTTCTTTCATCGCCTTTTCGACCTTGCGGGTGTTCGAATGATGCTCCTGATCGATGAAATCGATGACGACCAGGCCAGCCATATCGCGCAGACGCAGCTGGCGAGCGATTTCGCGCGCTGCCTCGAGATTGGTATGAAGTGCCGTCTGCTCGATATTGTGCTCTTTGGTCGAGCGTCCGGAGTTGATGTCGATCGACACCAGCGCTTCGGTCGGATTGATTACGAGATATCCGCCCGACTTAAGTTGTACGACCGGATCGTACATGGCCTTCAGTTCGTCTTCCGCACCGTAGCGCTGGAACAGAGGCACCGGATCAGAATACTGTTTAACCCGCCGTGCGTGGCTGGGCATCAGCAGCTTCATGAATTCCTTGGCCGATTTGTAACCGGGTTCACCTTCGACCACGACTTCTTCGATGTCGCGATTGTAGATGTCGCGGATTGCACGCTTGATAAGGTCGCTGTCCGAATGGATCAGTGCCGGCGCGCTGGAGGACAAGGTACGTTCGCGAATTTCATCCCAAAGGCGGGCGAGGTAATCGAAGTCGCGCTTGATTTCCGTTTTGGTGCGGCTGAGCCCAGCCGTCCGGACGATAAGGCCCATCGATTTGGGCAAGCTCAGATCGGAGACAACCTGCTTGAGCCGCTTGCGGTCAGATGCCGACGAGATCTTGCGGGAAATACCGCCACCATGACTGCTGTTCGGCATGAGCACCGTGTAACGCCCAGCCAGGCTGAGATATGTCGTTAATGCGGCACCCTTGTTGCCGCGCTCTTCCTTGACGACCTGGACGAGCAGAACCTGGCGGCGCTGGATGACGTCCTGGATCTTGTAGCGACGGCGCAGCGCCATGCGCTTGGCGCGGGCTTCGTCGACTTCCTTGGCACGGCTACGGCCACCTTTGCCCTGACGCCGTCCACGGCCGCGGCGGTTGCGGTCACGATCTCGCGATCGACCGTCTTCGTCGGAATCCTCATCCGACGAATCGTCATCGTCATCGTCGCCATTTTCCATGTGGCCTTCTTCGATCGTAGCGACATCGTCTTTGTCGGACGTGTCGACTTCTTCGAGGCCATCTTCGGCAAGGTCTTCGGCGAGCGCTTCGGAGCTTTCATCATCCGCGTCGTACTCGTCGCCCGGCATTTCACCGCGTTGCTCTTCCTCATCGCGCAGTCGTTGCTCTTCTTCTGCAGCTTCGGCTTCCGCAGCGAGCAGGGCTTCGCGGTCTTCCTTGGGTATCTGGTAATAATCGGGATGGATTTCGCTGAAAGCCAGGAAACCGTGACGGTTGCCGCCAAAATCTACGAACGCTGCCTGAAGCGACGGTTCGACCCGGGTTACTTTAGCTAGATAGATGTTTCCTTTGATCTGCTTGTGATCGGCAGATTCGAAATCGAATTCCTCAATCCGGTTGCCTTTGAGCACCGCCACCCGGGTTTCTTCCTGGTGGCGCGCATCGATTAGCATGCGCGTTGCCATTGATATGTCTCCAGCCGCGACGGGACAGGTGTGAACCTGAATCTGCGCGGCGTATTATGTTGGAAAGTCCGCGGCCCGATCCGGGCTTCGCGGTGTTTGTGAACCGGCCAGTTCCAGCAATTGCATGGGGCCGGGTATTTGTGAGTGCCGTGCTTGCCTTGCGCATCTGCAGCGCTGTCCGGCCCGAAATAGCGGCAAAGGCAATCGCCTGCGCTGCTGTTATCGGGGAGAAACGGGCCATGTCCGGCATCAACCTGTATTAATTTGGGCCTTCACGACCGAAGCCGTTGTAGCCTGAAAAAGAACGGCTTTTTTCGGTGACCCTCTTCGTCGCGCAATATTCGCGCCGATCGGAGGCACCTCGTAACCGATGAGCTATCGCTAGCACCGTGGGTTTCGCACGGCAACCATATTGCGTCATTGGATAACAAGGCGGTAACCGTGCCCGTAATGACGATGCGCGCGCAAATCCTTTTGCTGACGTTGCTGCCGCTCGCAGTGCTGGCTGTACTCGCCATGACAGCCGTGCGTGTTCCCGTGCCTGAGATAGGCCGGGGCTACGTCGTTCATATCGAACTTCCCGTTGCGGATACGCCAGGATCGCTTCCAGACGTGGCGGGGGCGAACAGCGCACCGCTGGTAGTGATAGATGCCGGCCACGGCGGACATGATCCCGGGGCAGCGGGTCAAGGCTATCGAGAAAAGACTATCGTGCTCGATCTGGCGAGGGCACTGCGCGACGAGCTCGAAAAAGGGGGTGGGGTGCGCGTCGCACTGACGCGAGACGAGGATCGCTATCTTGTTCACGCCGAGCGGGTCGATATCGCTCGCAAGCTCGGTGCCGATCTGTTCATATCGATCCATGCTGATAGTGCCGGAGACGCTGCCGATGTAACGGGGGCCAGCATCTATACGCTGTCTAACCAGGCTTCCAGCCAGGCGGCTGCTCGTTTCGCTGAACGGGAGAATGCATCCGACCGATTGAACGGTGTCGATGTCGGCGGTGAGAGCGACGCTGTAAGCACCATACTGGTCGAATTATCGCAACGCAGGACGCAGGAAAAGTCGGACGAGCTGGCTCGGCTGATCCTTCGCGAGGCTGACGGGGTCATCGATTTTCATCCGCAGGCGCGCCGATCAGCAGCACTGAAGGTTTTACGCGCGCCAGACGTACCATCGATCCTTTTCGAAAGCGGCTTCATAACTAACGAAGAGGATGCGCAGCGTCTTGCTTCTCCCGAAGGTAGATCACGGTTCGCCGAAGTCATGGCGCGGGCTATCCGCATTTATTTCGCGCGACAGCAAGAAAGCTGACCGGCTAACACTCTTCGTTCTGGCGAATTACAGAATTGGCGTGCTAGAGGCCGATCCCATACCATGTCCGAGCAGTCAGCCCTTCAATACTATCGCTATCGCATCATGCGCGATCCCAAGCGCCTGATCGATTGGTTCAATGACAATTGGGCGCATAGCCGCAGGCTGCGCTTCGCATGTTACCTTGGCGGGTTCGCCATCGTCATGCTCCTGCTCGCATGGGCGACGCTCGGTCGCAATCTCCCGGACGCCGAATCGCTGCTGGAATATGAAACGCCGCTGCCCACAGTAGTGCGCGGCATCGATGGCGAAATCGTCAACACTTATGCCCGCGAACGGCGCGTCCAGCTCCAGTATGTGGATTTTCCGGAGAAACTGATCGACGCGTTCCTTTCTGCCGAGGACAAGACCTTTTTCAGCCACGGCGGGGTGGATATTACCGGAACGGCGAACGCGGTAATCGACTATGCCACAAAGTTTGGTTCCGGCCAGCGCGCGGTGGGTGGCTCGACCATTACCCAGCAGGTCGCCAAAAACCTGCTGCTGGGCGACGAATATTCGGTTACCCGCAAGCTGAAGGAAATGGTCCTCGCCACACGTATCGAAAGCGTTCTGACCAAGCAGGAAATCCTCGAGCTGTATTTGAACGAAATCCCGCTTGGGCGACGCAGCTTCGGTGTGCAGGCTGCCGCTCGCGCTTACTTCGACAAGGATGTCGGTGATCTCGATTTGAACGAGATGGCGTTTCTGGCCATCCTGCCCAAGGCACCCGAACGTTACGGCCGCGCCCGGTATCACGACCTTGCTATTACCCGCCGCAACTTCGTGCTCGACCAGATGGTCGCCAACAATTTCGTCACGGCCCAAGAAGCGGCTGCAGCGAAACGTCAGGATCTGGGCCTCGTCCAGCAGCGGAGCGAGCGTTCTGCCGATGCCGGCTATTTTCTCGAAGAAGTCCGCCGCCAACTGATCGATAAGTTCGGCGAGACGGCAGACGATGGACGCAACAGCGTTTATGCCGGTGGGCTATGGGTGCGCACTTCGCTGGATACCGAGCTTCAGCTTGCGGCACGTGACGCGTTGCGCAAGCAGCTGATCAGCTATCATGGCAATCGCGGCTTTACGAAGCCTATCGCGACACTCAATCCCGACAATGGCGATCTGACGTCGCAGTTGGCGTCATCGAACATTTCGATCAATTACGAAGACTGGCGTGTGGGCGTGGTGACTGCCCCCGGGCGAATTGGCTTTTCCGATGGCGAGGAGTTTGCCTTGTCGGGTGGGCCTTCGTCGCTGGCCGTCGGCGATGTTGTTGCTGCGGTCAAATCCGGTAGCGGTTATGCGATCCGCGGCGTGCCCGAAGTATCGGGCGCATTTCTGGCAGAAGCCCCACAAACCGGACGCATTCTCGCCATGCAGGGCGGCTTCGATAGCCGACTTGGCAGCTTTAATCGCGCGACCCAGGCGCTTCGACAGCCCGGTTCGACCATCAAGCCGTTCGTCTATGCTTCCGCGCTCGATCACGGCATGACGCCGGCCACGCAGGTCCCGGACCAGACCTTTTGCGTGTGGCAGGGCGCCAATCTTGGCGATAAATGCTTCCGCAACTTCGGTGGCGGGGGCGGCGGTGTCCACACTTTGAGGTGGGGTCTCGAACAGAGCCGCAACCTCATGACGGTCCATATCGCGGACGACACCGGCATGGACAATGTGATCAAGACGATCGACCGCATGGGGATCGGCAAATACGAACCGTATTATTCCTTCGCCCTGGGTGCCGGCGATACGACCGTTGCGCGAATGGTGAATGCCTATGCCGCACTGGCCAATTGGGGGCGCCAGAATGATGGTTCTGTCATAGACTACGTCCAGGATCGCGACGGCAAGGTAATCTATCGGACCGATCGTAGGAATTGCACCGGCTGCAACATGGCTGAATGGGATGGACAGCCGATGCCGCGTTTCGAAGTTTCAGGCAGGCAGGTGCTCGATCCGCGGACTGCATTCCAGATGGTTCACATGCTGCAGGGCGTCGTAACCCGCGGGACGGCCGTGCGTCTGCGCAGCCTCGACCTGCCGCTTTTCGGCAAGACGGGCACCACTAACGGACCTACCAACGCATGGTTCGTCGGGGGCTCGCCCGATATCATCGCAGGCATGTACGTCGGTTTCGATCAGCCCCGCAATCTTGGGGGATGGGTGCAGGGCGGCAATACGGCTGCGACGATCATGAAGCGCTTTATCGAGGCGACAAAGGATCGCTGGCAGGCCGAGGACTTCGTTGCACCGCCGGGCGTCCGCATGGTCAAGATTGATCGTCGCAGCGGCAAGCGCGTGTTCGAAGGAACGCCTTCGGACGAGCCGACAGCGTCGATTATCTGGGAAGCTTTCAAGCCCGATACGGAGCCACCGCGCGCCACACGGTCGGACGAGATTGCAGCCAAGCGTAATGAGATTCTCGAACTCATTCGTCTGGCGAGGCAGGGTGCGCAGCGTGCACAGGCCAACCAGGATGGCGTCCGTGCCGACGACTTTGTCGAGGAGCAGGGCGGAATATATTGATCGCGGCTTGGCAGGGGCGCTTCGAAGGTCCATTATAGGTGCCATGAAGATACTGCGCACAGTCATCGTTGCGGCCGCCCTCGGCCTTTCCGCTTCGCCCGCTCTCGCGGCTTTGGATAAAGGCGCGGAGGCACCGCGGTTTACCGCGCAGGGCGCGATGGCAGGCAAGCCGATCCGGGTCGATCTGGCCACTTCGCTCAAAAAGGGCCCGGTCGTCCTCTACTTCTTTCCGGCAGCTTTCACATCGGGCTGCAATCTGGAGGCCCAGGCTTTCGCTGAGGCAATGGATGACTTCCGCAAGGCAGGGGCCACCGTGATCGGCATGACCGGTGGCAATACCAATCAGTTGCGCGAATTCTCTGCCAAGCATTGCGCAGGCCAGTTTCCCGTTGCTACCGCGTCTAAGGACCTGATCGAGCGCTATGACGTTTCGCTGGGCCTTGGGGCAGACAAGGCCGGATGGAGCGACCGAACGACTTATGTCATCGATCGCGATGGCAAGGTGGCTTTTTCCTATTCCAACCTGAAGCCACAGGAACATGTGGCACGCAGCCTCGCGGCGGTGCGTTCGCTCGCGCGCAAGTAGGCCGCCTGCAGCATCTTCCCCGCGCCGCGCGTCTGCGCTAGGCGGCGCGCCCGCACATCTTTTGCCAGGAGAGTTCCATGCGTGCCGAAGGGCAGGCCCATATCGAAAGGATCGAAGCCGCATTGGCACTGGTCCGCCAGTCGCTCGACTGGGAGCGGGCGTTGCGCCGTCTCGACGAGCTCGATGCGCGCGTTCAGGACCCCAATCTGTGGGACGATCCAAAGCAGGCACAGGCTGTCACGCAAGAACAGAAGCGCCTCGAAACGGCGATCAATACTGTCCGCGAGATCGAGGCCGAGATGGCAGATGCCATGGAGTTCGTCGAAATGGGCGAAGCCGAAGGCGATGCCGAAGTGGAGCGCGAAGGGCTCGATACTTTGGCGAGTCTGGGCGAACGTGCCGATCGCGACAAGGTGCAGGCTTTGCTTTCAGGCGAGGCTGACGGGAACGATACCTATCTCCAGATCAACGCGGGCGCGGGTGGTACCGAAAGCCAGGATTGGGCGGATATGCTCCTGCGCATGTATGCGCGCTGGGCCGAACGTCGTGGTTTTAAAGTGGAAACTGTTGAATATGCGGCCGGCGAACAGGCCGGGATCAAGAGTGCGACTCTGCTGATCAAGGGCGAGAACGCCTATGGTTATGCCAAGACCGAGAGCGGTGTTCACCGCCTCGTTCGCATAAGCCCATACGACAGCTCCGCGCGGCGCCACACCAGCTTCAGTTCGGTATGGGTATATCCCGTGATCGACGACGACATCGACATCGAGATCAATCCATCGGATCTGAAGATCGATACCTATCGCGCGTCCGGAGCGGGCGGGCAGCACGTTAACACGACCGACTCAGCTGTACGAATCACGCACCAACCCACTGGTATCGTCGTCGCGAGCCAGAACGATCGCAGCCAGCACAAAAACCGTGCGACGGCCATGAACATGCTAAAAGCGCGCCTTTTCGAACGCGAGATGGCAGAGCGCGAGGCCGCAGCTTCGGGGGAATATCAGGAAAAGAGCGAGATTGGGTGGGGGCATCAGATCCGGTCCTATGTTCTCCAGCCGTATCAGATGGTGAAAGATCTGCGCACCGGTGTGCAGTCTCCGACGCCGGATGACGTGTTGGATGGTGCGCTTGATCAGTTCATTTCGGCTGCCTTGGCGCAGCGTGTAACTGGCGAGATGGTCGATGTGGAGGATGAGGATTGAAGCCCGTTGCGGCCTTGATCCTTCCGCTTGCCATGCTTGGCGCGTGCAAGGGGCAGGTTCTCGTCGATGACGACGAGCCGCGCTTTCCTGAGCCAGACAGGGCTGTGTCCGACTTGGGTTCGAACCAGTTTTCGACTGAAGACCAGCGAGACAGTCGCGGCGAAGCGAAGACGGTGATGGATCTCGCCGAAATAGAAGACGGAATGACGGTGGCCGATATTGGCGCTGGAAACGGCTATTACACCGTCCGACTTGCGGAACGGGTTGGCGCGGATGGGCGGGTGTTGGCGCAGGATATCGATCGGGATGCTCTCAACCATTTAGGCCGGCGGATTGAACGGCAAAGGCTTGAAAACGTATCGATCCGGCAGGGCGAACTGGCTGATCCCAAGCTGCCGGAAAACAGTTTCGACCGCATCTTCATGGTGCACATGTATCACGAGATCGCACAACCTTACGAATTCCTGTGGCGCATGTGGCCTGCCTTGAGAAAAGGTGGACAGGTGATCGTGGTCGACATCGATCGTGCGACGGACAAGCACGGGATCGATCCCTTGCTGTTAAGCTGCGAGTTCAAAGCCGCAGGGTACGAACTTGTCACCTTCAAGGATTCGCCTGAACTGGCCGGGTACTATGCACAGTTCAAGGCAGCCGCTACGAGGCCGGAACCCGGAGAGATACAGCCATGCCGCGGCGAACGTGCCGCGCTGGGCAACGAGGCGCAGGGCGCCCGCAAAGAAAAGAAAGCGTAATTCAATGAGTTTCAAGGGTCTGGAGCCGATAAGCTATGGCGGCAAGGAAGTCTGGCCACTGGTCGAAGGTGGCAAGGGCGTTTCCGCAACCAACCATCTGAGCTCCGGCGCATGGGCAGCCGCTGGCGGCATTGGAACTGTCAGCGCAGTCAATGCTGACAGCTACGACGACGATGGCAATCCGATCCCCCAAGTTTACCCGCAGGCGACGCGTAAGGAGCGGTTCGAGCAACTGGTTCGTTATGCCATAGACGGCGCGACCGAACAGGTGAAGCGCGCCCATGAAATTTCCGGTGGCAAGGGCGCCATCAATATCAACGTGCTGTGGGAAATGGGTGGTGCGCAGCAGGTTCTGGAAGGTGTGCTCGAAAACTGCCCGGGATTGGTCACCGGCGTGACTTGCGGCGCAGGTATGCCGTATAAACTTGCGGAAATCGCGGCGCGTTACAACGTCCACTATCTGCCCATCGTTTCCTCGGCCCGTGCCTTTCGGGCATTGTGGAAGCGCAGCTACTCCAAGGTTCCCGATCTCATGGCAGCCGTGGTCTATGAAGATCCCTGGTTGGCCGGCGGACATAACGGCCTGTCCAACGCCGAAGATCCGACCAAGCCTGAAGATCCATACCCTCGTGTCGCTGCGCTGCGCGAGACTATGCGCAAGGAAGGCGTGTCGGAAGATACCGCCATCGTCATGGCGGGCGGCGTGTGGTTCCTGCGCGAATGGAACGACTGGATCGACAATCCCGAAATCGGCAAGATCATGTTCCAGTTTGGAACTCGTCCGTTGCTGACGCATGAGAGCCCGATCCCGCAGATCTGGAAGGACATGCTTCGCACGGTGGAACCGGGTGATGTGCTGCTGCACAAATTCAGCCCGACAGGCTTTTATTCCAGTGCGGTAAAGACCCCCTTCCTCTACGACCTGATGCATCGGTCGGATCGGCAAATTCCGATTTTCAAGCGCGATGAGGAAGATGGCACCGTTCCACTGTCGGATCACGGTAAAGCCAAGTATTTCTGGGTTCATCCGGGCGACCAGCGCAAAGCGCTGTCGTGGATGCATGAAGGATTTTCCGAGCCGCTGAAAACTCCCGACGATACAGTGGTCTTCGTGACCCCGGAAAGCGCTGAGCAAATTCGCGAAGACCAGCAAGCCTGTATGGGCTGTCTGTCGCACTGCCAGTTCAGCAGCTGGAAAGATCACGATAATCACACGACCGGCCGGCTCGCCGATCCGCGAAGCTTCTGTATTCAAAAGACCCTCCAGGATATCGCCCATGGGGGCGATCCGGACGAGAATCTCGCCTTTGCGGGGCATGCTGCCTATCGCTTCAAACTGGACCCGTTCTATTCCAATAATTTCACGCCGACGGTGAAGGAACTGGTCGACCGTATCCTGACAGGTGACTGATTTGGAAGTCGGCGTTGCCAACCTCGCCGACACCGATGTTCGCGATCTAATCGCTCTGCATCAGCGGCAAATGTATAATGCATCGCCGCCAGGAACGTCGTTCGCCCTAGATCTCAGCGGTCTCGAACGACCCGATGTGACAGTCTTCGATGCAAGGCAGGACGGCGAGTTGCTTGGCATTGGAGCGCTCATGCAGCTTTCGTCGGCAATGGGCGAGATCAAGTCCATGCGTACAAAGAAACTGGCACTTCGCCGCGGTGTGGGGCAGGCATTGCTGGACGCGATCACGTTTGCCGCCCGAGACAGGTCTTTGAAACTCCTGGTGTTGGAAACCGGAACGGGACCTGTCTTCGAACCGGCAAACCGCCTCTACCTGCGAAATGGCTTCGCTCGGCGAAGCGCCTTCGGCAATTATGTCGAAACGGAATTCAACGTCTTCTACGAAAAACGTCTCTGACTGTTCAGGCCAGCCCGGTCAGGACCTGATCGGGCGGTCGGTGGCCATCTGCCCACATACGAATGTTGGCGATAACCTTCATGCCGCTTTCTTCGCGCCCTTCGAGGGTGGCACTTCCAATATGGGGAAGGGTCATCACATTCGGATGCCGGATCAGGCGGGCATCGACATGCGGCTCGTCCGGATAGACATCGAGACCTGCTCCCGCAAGTTTCCCGGCCTCTAAAGCCGCGATGAGCGCTTCCTGATCGACGAGGTCGCCGCGCGCCGTGTTGACTAGGCTTGCCCCATCTTTCATCAGGCCGATCCTTGGTGCGTCAATCATGTGATGCGTATCCGGACCTGCTGGACAATGCAGCGTCAGGATGTCGGCCTCCGACATCAGTCCATCGAGGCTGTCCACCCAGCGGGCGCTGAACATACGCTCAACGGCTTCGGGCAGCCGTTTGCGATTGTGGTAAGCGATTTCCAATCCGAAAGCGCGGGCACGATGCGCGACAGCCTGGCCTATGCGGCCCATACCGACGATGCCCAGAACCTTCCCAGCGAGCTTTGCGCCAAGCAGGGCAGTTGGCGTCCAGCCGGACCATTCACCGCTCCTGATGAGCTCGACACCTTCGCGGATACGGCGCGGCACGCCAATGATCCCTGCCATGGCAAGATCAGCAGTATCGTCAGTGAATACGCCTGGCGTATTGGTGACGAGAATATGGCGCTCCGCTGCGGCTTCAAGGTCGATATGCTCCGTTCCCGCGCCGAAATTGGCGATCAGACCGAGGTCCTTTCCGGCGGCGGCTATCATATCGGTGTCGATCCGGTCCGTCACTGTCGGGACCAGCACATCGCAATCCCTCATAGCTGCGGTCAGATCATCACGTGTCAGCGGGTTGTCGTCCGCATTGAGCACGACATCGAACAGGTCGACCATGCGGTCTTCCACGCTTGGCATGAGATGCCGCGTGACGAATACCCGGGGTTTACGTTCGAGACGTTTGGAGTGCGTAGAGTTCGTGCTTGCCATCGTATTGCATCGCTAGGACGGCGCCGGGTCGATGGTCAAGGATTTGGGCGGGGAAGCTGTTGCCAATCGCGTTGACTGTTCGCCAAATTTCTTCAATTCGTGGCTGCATGGTCATGCGACTTTTTCTTCCCTTTCTTGTTCTTCTCGGTTTGGCCAGCACAGTGCAGGCTCAGGACCGCGACGTGCCCTATTGGGCCACCATAAGGGCTAGCGAGCTTAACATGCGAGTAGGGCCGAGCGCGGACTATCGTATTGATTGGGTCTACCATCGTCCGGGCCTGCCAGTGAAGGTTGTGAGGCTGATGGAGGGCTGGCGTCTGATCGAAGATCCGGACGGCGCGCGGGGCTGGGTCGTCGCCCGCCTGTTGAGTCCAGATCGGGGCGCCATCGTGATAGGAGACGCGTCGACCGAATTGCGTGATGGTGCGTCTTCAGGGTCGGACATCAAATGGCGCGTTGAACCTGGCGTCGTGGGCGTACTTGGCGATTGCGACGATGGCTGGTGTGAATTTTCCATCGGGGAACGGCGGGGATATATTCTTGCGTCCCGCCTCTGGGGGGCGGGGCCTCCGTAACCCTCAGCTCGCTACGGGACGAACGGTGTAGCTATCGCTGCCATCCGCACCCGTTGTGGTGAACGTTCCATCTTCGGAGAGGGACGAATTGATCCAGCAGCGTTCTTGCTTGTCTTCTCCCGCACCGGACGGATCGAAGCACGCTCTTCCGCGGTCGTCGCGCCATCTGCCTGTTACGATTGTTTCCCCATCCGGATCGCGTGTCGAATAGGTACCATCCTGTTCTATCACCATCTGGAAGTAGAGACTGCCGTCGCTACTCTCGATCGAGTATACTCCGGGTGCCAAGACATAGGCATCTGGCGAGGGAGCTTTTTCATCGTTTTCGGTGGTGTCGTATGCGTAGGGGGCTTCTGTTTCTTGACCGCAACCCGTCACGAGCAGGCCCGCCAGCGTCAGGGTAAAGGCCGTCGAAAAGCGCGATGGCAAACGCCCCGATCTGCTGGCCATCTAGGTGCCCGGAGTACTTGTGGGTGTAGCGCCGCCATTGACCTTGCGCACCGTAGTCGTGTTGCCATCCTCATCCTGCATTGCAAAGCTGCCGTCTTCTCCGGGGGCTGCGCCGGTGTAGCATTCTTCGCTTTCGTTACCTTCCGGATCGAAGCACATCGCACCGTCATCACCGGTTCGCCATTTGCCGCCACCGGTTCGATCACCGTCTGGCGTAGTCTCGACGTATGTTCCGTCCGAGTTGATGGTTTGCAGCGTTACACTGCCATCGGCTAATTTGATTTCGTAAGTGCCGGTTACGTCACCCGTAGCAGTCCCGCTAGCGGTTGCAGCCGCGGTGTTGGTGGATTCCGGCGTTTTTTCCTCTTTCGAACCGCATGCGGCGAGCGCAGCGCAAGCGGCGAAGACCATAAGCTTTTTCATCGGTTCTCCCCTTTCGCGGGCACAACGCGCGCGAAAGGGGGAGGGTCCCGAAAATCAGACGAGTTCGACCGCCACCGCCGTCGCTTCACCGCCACCGATGCAGAGGGACGCGATTCCGCGCTTCTTCCCCTGTTCCTTAAGTGCGTTGAGAAGGGTGACGATAATCCGCGTACCGCTCGCCCCGATAGGGTGTCCAAGCGCCGTGCCACCGCCATTCACGTTGATCTTGTCGTGAGGGATGCCGATGTCACGCATGGCGAACATCGCGACGCAGGCAAAGGCCTCGTTCACTTCCCACAAGTCGACGTCGTCAGCCGACCATCCGGCATTTTCGAGAACCTTGTTTATAGCGCCGACCGGAGCAACCGTGAATTCGGATGGTGCCTGGGCATGGGCTGCCATGGCAACAATCCGGGCGACGGGGGTCTGTCCATTTTTCTCCGCAACACTCTCACGGGTCAGCACAACGGCGGCGGCGCCGTCCGAAATCGAGGACGAAGTCGCAGCCGTAATCGTCCCATCCTTGGCGAAAGCCGGACGTAGCGTAGGAATCTTGTCGGGCTTGCCCTTTCCGGGCTGCTCGTCGTGTTCGACAGTTACTTCGCCGGCGCGGGTGGAGAAGGTGACCGGCACAACTTCCCCAGCGAATGCGCCGTTTTCGATGGCCGCATTTGCACGTCGGAGCGATTCAATCGAATAAGCGTCCATTTCTTCGCGGGTGAGCTGGTAATCGTTTGCCGTGTCCTGGGCGAAAGTGCCCATCGCACGGCCTTCTTCGTACGCATCTTCTAGCCCATCGAGGAACATGTGATCGTAAGCCGTGTCATGTCCGAGGCGCGCACCGCTACGGTGCTTTTTCAGCAGATACGGCGCATTGGTCATGCTTTCCATGCCACCGGCCACAACGTAATCGATGGTGCCGCTCGCCAGCGCTTCTGCGCCCATGATAACAGTCTGCATGCCACTGCCGCAGACTTTGTTGACTGTGGTTGCCTGAACCGACTTCGGGAGGCCGGCCTTGATGGACGCTTGCCGGGCGGGGGCCTGACCGAGACCTGCAGGAAGAACGCAGCCCATGTAGGTGCGATCAAACTTATCGGCGGAAACACCCGACCGTTCGACCGCTGCTTTAACCGCTGTCGCGCCAAGATCGGTTGCCGAAACATCCGCAAGCGCGCCCTGCATTCCCCCCATTGGGGTTCGGGCATAAGACAGAATGACGACGGGATCGGATGCGCTGAACTTGGGCATGCTTGTGCTGGTCCTTGTGTTCTGGAATATCTCGCTGCCGAGATAGGATGTGCGTCGCTGCGACGCAACATGGACCGAGGGAGTTTAGGATGGTTGAAGATCGCAGAGCGGCAATGGAAGCCGTGCTTAGGAAGCAGCGCTCCGCCCACCATCAGATGCGTCCAGAGCCCATGAACCTGCGCAGGGATCGCATCGAACGCGCTATAACCTTGTTGAAAAAGCACGGCGATGATCTGTGCAAGGTGATGGCTGCCGATTTCGGAAACCGTTCGCCGCTTCAGTCGATGATTACCGACATTGCGGGAACGGCGAATTTCGGAAAATATTGCCTCAAGAACATGGACAAGTGGGCGCGGGCAGAAAAGCGCCACGTCCAGTTTCCCTTGGGCCTGCTCGGGGCAAAGGCAGAGGTTCGCTACGAGCCCAAGGGCGTCGTCGGGATATTGTCACCCTGGAATTTCCCGGTGAACCTCAGCTTCGGCCCCCTCATGCAGGTATTTGCCGCCGGTAATCGTGCGATGATCAAGCCGAGCGAGTTTACTGAAAAGACCAGTTTGCTCACCAAGGAACTTATCGAGGAATATTTCACGCCAGACGAATGTGCTGTCTTCACCGGGGGGCCGGAGGTTGCCGCTGCTTTCAGTGAACTTGCATTCGATCACCTGGTTTTTACGGGATCGACCGCAACAGGGCGCAAGGTCATGGAGGCGGCGTCCAAAAATCTCGTACCCGTGACGCTCGAATTAGGCGGAAAATCCCCCGTATTCATGGGCGAAAGCGCCGATTTCGCGAAGGCTGGGGAACGCGTGGCCCTGGGCAAGATGATGAATGCAGGCCAGATATGTCTTGCTCCGGATTATCTATACGTGCCCGAAAGCAAAGTGGATGAGGCGATCCACGGTGTATGGGAGGGGACTGCCGACATGTACCCCTCACTGCTCGACAACGAGGATTATGCCAGCATCGTTACAGACAGGCATTTTGATCGCCTGCAGGCGATCGTAGCAGATGCGCGCGACAAGGGTGCGGAGGTGATCGAGGTCAATCCCGCCAACGAGGATTTCTCCAACACCAATGCGCGCAAGATGCCGCTGACGATCCTGAAGAATGTCAGCGAAGACATGAAGGCGATGCAGGAAGAAATCTTCGGACCGGTCCTGCCGGTGAAGACCTATGCCGATATCGATGACGCTATTGACTACGTGAACCAGCACGACCGTCCGCTGGGGCTGTACTATTTCGGACAGGATAGCAGCGAGCGCGAGAAGGTGTTGAGCAAAACCATCAGTGGCGGCGTGACCGTGAACGATGTTCTGTTCCACGTTTCGATGGATGATCTACCGTTCGGTGGAGTGGGGCCGTCTGGCATGGGCAGCTATCATGGGGTCGAGGGATTTCGCGAATTCAGCCATGCTCGCAGCATCTATACACAGCCAAAAATCGACGTTGCCAAACTGGGCGGCTTCAAGCCGCCATACGGAGCGGCCACAGAAAAAGCTGTCAAAACCATGATGAAATAGCGGGCCGGGTGTGGAGCGCGGCGCATGTCGCGGATTTATTGCGAATAGTTCGCATTTCTCCACCCTTGCACCATCTGGGTGAGGGGCCTAGAGGCGGGCGCGAAAACAAGCTCCCGTGCCTAGGAATCATTCGTGGTCGACCTCGAACAATACCTGCCCATCCTGATTTTCCTGTTCATTGCCGTTGGTCTTTCGGCATTGTTCGTATTCCTCCCGATGGGCGTTTCGCGGCTAACTGGGGCTCACAAGCCCAATGCTGAGAAAAACAGCGAGTATGAATGCGGATTTCCCGCATTCGAAGATTCGCGCAGCCAGTTCGATGTTAAATTCTATCTCGTTGCGATCAGCTTCCTGCTGTTCGACCTCGAAGCGTCCTTTCTCTTCCCGTGGGCAGTCAGTCTGCAGTTCACAGGGTGGGAAGGCTGGATCGGTATGATGATCTTTCTCGGCATCCTCGCCGTAGGCCTCGCCTACGAGTGGAAGATGGGCGCCCTGGATTGGGAATAACGCCATGAACAATTCAACCATTATCACTCCGCCCAACGCTGTTCCTGCCGCCCAGGGTGGCGAGGTTCGTCAGCCCGAAGCGGACTATTTCAATGCGCTTCAAACAGAGGTGAACGACAAGGGATTCCTCGTCACCAGCACCGAAGATCTGTTCCAGTGGGCGCGCACCGGTTCGCTATGGTGGATGACGTTCGGCCTTGCCTGCTGTGCGGTCGAGATGATTCATGTGAACATGCCGCGTTATGACATGGAGCGTTTTGGTGTCGCCCCACGTGCCTCACCCCGCCAGTCGGACGTGATGATCGTTGCCGGTACGCTGTGCAACAAGATGGCGCCTGCCCTTCGCAAGGTCTATGACCAGATGTCGGAGCCGAAATACGTCATCTCGATGGGAAGCTGCGCCAATGGGGGTGGCTACTACCATTACAGCTATTCCGTCGTGCGTGGGTGCGACCGGATCGTACCGGTCGACATTTACGTCCCGGGGTGCCCACCGACAGCAGAGGCGCTTTTGTACGGTGTCATGCAGTTGCAGCGGAAGATTCGCCGCTCGGGAACGATCGAAAGGTAAGGCCGAATGGCAACGTTACATTCCGCGCCCCGCTTTACCATGATCGACGGGCTGAAGAGTGCGCTCAGCGAGGCGTTGGGCGATCATCTGCTCGGCGCCCATGCGGAGCATGGTGAGCTGTTGCTTACCGTAAAGCGTGACAGTGTTGAAGACGTGCTTCGCATGTTGCGCGACGAGCACAAGTATCAGCAGTTGATGGAGATCGCAGGTGTTGATTACCCGAGCCGTGCCGAACGGTTCGAAGTGGTCTACATGCTGCTTTCTTTGACGACGAATAGCCGGATCATGGTGAAGTGTTCGGCTTCGGAAGATACTCCGGTTCCTACTGTCACGACGCTGTGGCCGAATGCGGGATGGTTGGAGCGCGAAGTATTCGATATGTACGGGGTGCTTTTCGCCGGCAACTCGGACCTTCGCCGCATCCTCACCGATTATGGGTTCGAAGGCCATCCCTTCCGCAAGGACTTCCCGCTTACGGGCTATCATGAACTGCGCTACTCGGAAGATGAAAAGCGCGTTGTCTATGAGCCTGTCGAACTTGCACAGGATCTTCGACAGTTCGATTTCATGAGTCCATGGGAAGGGGCGGATTACGTTCTTCCCGGCGATGAAAAGGCAGATACGTCTCCGGTAGATGAGCCCAAGACGACCGAGAAGCCATCCGATACCGGTGCAGGGGCCAAGACTGATAAGCAGGCGTCTGAAAAGGTCACTGCGGGAGCACCCGCCGAGAAAGATGGTGGTGAAGAGGCTCCCGCGCCCAAGCCGACCGAGGATCAACCCGCGCGCCCAAAACGCAAGGGTAAAACAAGCGATACTGCCGAAGCGACCGAGCCGAAAAAGAAGCGTGCCCCGGCGAAGCGTAAGCCTGCTGCGGCCAAGAAGGATCCGAAGTAATGAGTAGGCTTCTTTTCGTCGCGCTACCATTGGCTCTTGCGGCCTGTTCTTCAGAACCTTCGCAGCAGGAGGGTGCCGATGATTTTGCCAATCGTATCGGGCAGAATGAATCGGCGGCAGTTGACGGGATGGCCAATCCGGACAAGCCCAATACCGCCAATGCACAACCGCCCCAGGGTGCCGATCTTACTCAGCTTCAGAAGCTGGGCGATATCGGCGGCGTCAATCTTGGTACACGCGAAGGCGGTTGCACGTTGATGATTGGCAAGGATGAGATGATCATAGCAGGCGGCGTCAACGACCGTGCGATACCTGGCAAAGCGGTTGTAAGGATCGGCGATAGCCTGACGACTGTCGATGCATCGGTCGGTGGTCTTGATGCGGTCAAGAGTGGCACGACCTTCGAGGGTGAAGGTTTTACCGTTACTGTTTCCCCGGCAGAGGGTGATCAGCAGCGCCGTCCTGCCAATGTCCTCGTACGGGATGCAGCCGGCAAATCACAAAGCTACAGCGGCAATTGGATCTGCGGATGAGCCACGCCATGCATTTAGAAGAGTCGCCGACTACCGGCGACGAGGTGATCACCAACTACACGATCAATTTCGGACCGCAGCACCCTGCGGCGCACGGAGTTCTTCGTATGGTGATGGAACTTGACGGTGAGATCATCGAGAGGGTCGATCCGCATGTCGGCCTGCTGCATCGCGGCACCGAGAAGCTGATCGAGCACAAGACGTATCTGCAGGCGCTGCCCTATTTTGATCGGCTCGATTACTGCAGCCCGCTCGCGCAGGAATACAGCTACGTTCTTGCGATTGAGAAGCTGCTCAACGTCCAGGTGCCTGAGCGCGCTCAATATCTGCGCGTACTGTTCGCCGAATTGACCCGCATCTGCAATCACATGCTCAACATCGGTGCGCACGTCATGGACGTTGGCGCCATGACGCCCAACCTTTGGGTTTTCGAACTGCGCGAAGACTGTCTGAATTTCTTCGAGCGGGCTTCTGGAGCGCGTATGCACAGCGCGTGGTTCCGCCCAGGCGGCGTCCATCAGGATGTACCTGAGAAACTGCTTGTCGATATCGGCAACTGGATCGACACGCGGCTGCCCGAACTGTTCGGTGATGCCATGAGCCTCGTTCTCGACAATCGCATTTTCAAGCAGCGGAACGTCGATATCGCCGTGGTGAGCAAGGACGATGCGGTGGCTTGGGGCTTCTCCGGCCCGATGATCCGCGCAGCGGGCATTCCATGGGATCTGCGTAAAAGTCAGCCATACGATGTGTACGACCGTATGGAGTTCGACATTCCCGTCGGCACCAATTCGGATTGTTACGACCGCTTCGTGGTCCGCGTGAAGGAAGTGTACGAAAGCGCCAAGATCATGAAGCAGTGCCTGGCACAAATGCCGGGCGGCCCGATCTGCTCTGACGATCGCAAGGTTTCGCCGCCCAAGCGCGCGGAAATGAAGCGGTCGATGGAAGCGCTGATCCACCACTTCAAGCTGTATACAGAGGGCTTCCACGTGCCAGCCGGTGAGGTCTACGTGGCGACAGAAAGCCCAAAGGGTGAATTTGGCGTCTATCTCGTCAGCGATGGCTCGAACAAACCTTACCGCTGCAAGATACGTCCGACGGCTTTCAGCCACCTCCAGGCAATGGATTTTATGAGCAAAGGTCACATGCTGCCCGACGCCACTGCCATTCTCGGCGCCATCGACGTCGTCTTTGGGGAGTGTGATCGCTGATGGCCGACCGTAACCCCGCACCCGACACTCCCGAACTGCGTGAGCGCTGGGGTGCTTTCGAGTTTACCGAAAGCTACCGTGAGCGCGCGGACAAAGCGATTGCACGCTATCCCGAGGGGCGCCAGCGCTCGGCGGTGATGCCGCTGCTCGACCTTGCCCAGCGGCAGGTCGGAGAACAGACCAACACGCAGGGCTGGCTGCCATTGCCGGTGATCGAATATGTCGCCGACTATCTAGACATGCCGGTCATCCGCGTACTCGAAGTCGCCAGCTTCTATTTCATGTATAATATGAAGCCCGTCGGTAAGTACCACGTGCAGGTTTGCGGAACGACACCGTGTATGCTGCGCGGTTCGGACGGCTTGTTCGAAACCTGTAAGAAGCGTGGCATGAGCAAGGGCCACGTATCTGACGATGGCCTGTGGACCCTCACCGAGGTCGAATGCATGGGCAATTGCGCTACCGCGCCCATGGTCCAGATCAACGACGACAATTACGAGGATCTTACGCCCGAACGGCTCGACGCCATTCTCGATGAACTGGCCGCGGGCAATCAGCCCAAGACCGGCACCCAGATCGAAGGCAAGCGCACTAGCGAACCTGAAGGTGGTCCCACCACATTGAAGGACATGGTCGGCGCAAACCACGATTACCGGGGGGAATGGTAATGGAAGTCGTCACCATCCTCGTTGCATTGGTACTCGCGTGGATCGCGTGGAAGGTTCTCGTCGGTATCGTTAAATTTGGCGCACTCGCGATTATTGCAGTCGCCGCAATCTATCTCCTCTCGCAAGGGGGCGCATTCTGATGCTTGCCGATAAGGACCGCATCTTCACCAATTTGTATGGCTTTCAGGACTGGGGCCTGAAAGCGGCGCAGCAGCGTGGCGACTGGGATGACACCAAGTCGCTGATCGCGCGCGGGCATGACGATATCATCGAGGAAATGAAGGCTTCCGGTCTTCGTGGTCGTGGTGGTGCTGGCTTCCCGACCGGCCTCAAATGGTCTTTCATGCCAAAAGAGAGCAAAGACGGACGTCCTAGCTTTCTCGTCATCAACGCCGACGAATCCGAACCCGGATCCTGCAAGGACCGCGAGATAATCCGCCACGATCCGCACAAGCTGATCGAGGGCGCGCTAGTCGCTGGTTATGCCATGCGAGCAAGGGCGGCATACATTTACATCCGCGGCGAATATATCCGCGAAGCGGAAACCCTGCAGGCTGCGATCGACGAAGCGTATGATGCTGGTCTGATCGGGAAAAACGCGAGCAAGTCGGGTTACGATTTCGATGTGTTCCTGCACCGCGGCGCAGGCGCCTACATCTGCGGTGAGGAAACCGCGATGATCGAGAGTTTGGAAGGCAAGAAGGGCCAACCGCGCCTCAAGCCGCCGTTCCCTGCAGGTGCGGGCCTTTATGGCTGTCCGACGACAGTCAACAATGTCGAATCCATTGCGGTCGTGCCGACCATTTTGCGTCGAGGAGCGAGCTGGTTCAGCTCTTTCGGTCGCGAGAACAACAAGGGTACCAAGCTGTTCCAGATCAGCGGGCATGTAAACAAGCCCTGCGTGGTCGAAGAAGCGCTAAGCATCCCGTTCAGCGAATTGATCGAAAAGCATTGTGGCGGCATCATCGGTGGCAAGGACAATTTGCTCGCTGTGATTCCGGGTGGATCATCAGTTCCGCTCGTTCCGGCCGATCAGATCTGGGACGCGCCGATGGATTTCGACGGGCTCAAGGATCTGGGGTCGGGGCTCGGTACGGCGGGCATCATCGTGATGGACAAATCGACGGATATCGTCCGCGCAATTTCCCGGATCAGCTATTTCTACAAGCACGAAAGCTGCGGTCAGTGTACACCTTGCCGTGAAGGCACGGGATGGATGTGGCGCATGATGGAGCGTCTGCGCACAGGCGATGCTGCGATCGAGGAAATCGACATGCTGCAGCAAGTCACCAAGCAGGTTGAAGGTCACACCATTTGTGCATTGGGCGATGCGGCAGCGTGGCCGATCCAAGGGTTGATCCGCCACTTCCGCCCCGAGCTTGAACGCCGGATCGAAGAACACAACGCCAAGTTTGCCGAGGCAGCTGAATAATGCCCAAAGTCACCGTAGACGGACAGGAAATTGACGCTCCTGACGGCGCGACCGTCCTGCAGGCCTGCGAGCTTGCCGGGAAGGAAATTCCGCGCTTCTGCTATCACGAACGGCTGAGTATCGCTGGAAACTGCCGCATGTGTCTGGTAGAGGTGAAGCCTGGACCGCCGAAACCGCAGGCAAGCTGCGCGTTGCCAGCAACCGAGGGTCAGGAGATCCGCACCGATACGCCGATGGTGAAGACCGCGCGTGAAGGCGTGATGGAATTCCTGCTGATCAATCACCCGCTTGATTGCCCAAGTTGCGATCAGGGCGGCGAGTGCGACCTTCAGGATCAGTCGGTTGCTTATGGCCGTGGTGGTTCGCGCTATGAAGAAAACAAGCGCGCGGTAACCGAGAAGTATATGGGGCCACTGATCAAGACGGTCATGACCCGCTGCATTCACTGCACCCGCTGCGTGCGTTTCAGCGAGGAGATCGCGGGGGTCGACGAGATCGGCGCAGTCGGTCGCGGCGAGGACATGCAGATCACCACCTATCTCGAGCAGGCGGCTGAGCATGAGCTGTCGGCCAATGTGATCGATCTGTGTCCTGTCGGTGCACTCACGTCGCGCCCTTACGCGTTCGAAGCGCGTCCATGGGAGCTCAAGAAGACGCTGAGCATCGACGTGTCCGATGCGATCGGTGCCAACATTCGGCTCGACAGTCGTGGTCGGGAAGTCATGCGTGCGCTTCCGCGCATCAACGATGACGTCAATGAAGAATGGATTTCCGACAAGGCACGTTATCAGGTCGATGGCCTGTCGAGGCGTCGGCTCGACAAAGTGTTCATGCGCACGAAGGGCGGCCTAAAGCCCGCGACCTGGGACGAGGCCTTCAAAGCGATTGCCAAGGCCAAGCCAGGCAAGGACATTGCCGCAATTGCGGGCGACATGGTCGATTGCGAAACGATGTTCGCAGCAAAGTCTCTGTTGAAAGCCAGTGGTTCATCCCTGCTCGAAGGTCGCCAGACGGGAATGGATTACGACGTTTCCAACCTCGCCGCAGTGAATTTCAATTCGACGCTGGCTGGTATTGAAACTGCAGACGCAATCCTGATCGTGGGGAGCCACATTCGCTGGGAAGCACCCTTGGTGAATGTGCGCATTCGCAAGGCAGTGAAGCGCGGCGCCAAGGTTTTCGTGATCGGGGCGTTCTGGGACACGACGTATCCGGCGGTATTCCTCGGCGACGAGTTGTCGTCGCTCGGCGAGCTGCCCGAAGCAGTGGGTGAAATTTTCAGTTCGGCCGAACGGCCCGCCATCATCATGGGGGGAGCGGCTCTGGCCCACGGCGCGTTGGGCGCTGGTCTTGCTTTTGCTGAGCAGTTCAATCTCGTCCGCGAGGGCTGGAACGGCTTCAACGTTCTGCATTTCAGTGCTGCGCGGATGGGCGGGCTGATGCTCGGCTTTGCGCAGAAAGGCGGGATGAAGGACATCGTCACGGCCAAGCCCAAGGTAGTCATCAGCCTCGGCGCAGACGAAATGGACTTCGAACCCTTCGCCGATGCGCTGAAAGTCTATGTCGGCCATCATGGCGACAAGGGCGCGCATGCGGCTGATATCATCCTGCCTGGCGCTAGCTACGCCGAGAAGGATGGAACCTACGTCAATACGGAAGGTCGCGTGCAGTTCGCCGAGAAGGCCGTGTTCGCACCAGGTGATGCTCGCGAGGACTGGACAATTCTCCGCGCCCTTGCCGACGCTCTGGGCGTTTCGGTCGTGTTCAACAGTTTTGCCGAGCTTCAGGCGGCAATGATCGCCGAAGTTCCCGCGCTTGGCGAAGAAGGCCTTGCCGATTTCGGTGCTATGCCCAAGGCATCCGCCAAGGCTAGGGCGGAAGGCACCATCTCGGCTTATCCGATCAAGGACTTCTACCTGACCAATGCGATTGCGCGAGCAAGCGCAGTAATGCAGCAATGTTCGGCTGAACTACTTGGCGGCGGTGAACTGGCGGAGGCAGCGGAATAATGGCATTCCCGATCATCCCACTCGCCATCATCGGTGCCAGCAGCCTTGCCGTCTGGCGCGGCTTCCGCAGCGATAACAGCAACAAATCCAGCGCCGCCAATGGCTGGCGCAACGAAGCCTATTCCACGCGCGAGAAAGCAGGGAAGGGCAGGAAGCACAAATGACCGAATTCTTCCAATCCCTCGGCATGAACTACGAATGGGCGTGGTTCGTTGCCACCATTGCCGGCATCCTGTTGATTGCTCTGCCGCTGATGCTGTCGGTGGCGATGATCATCTATGTCGACCGCAAAGTCTGGGCGGCGATCAACCTGCGCCGCGGGCCGAACGTGGTCGGTCCCTTCGGCCTGTTGCAAAGTTTTGCCGACGGTCTGAAGGTCTTCCTGCAGGAAACCATTATTCCGAGCGCGGCGAACAAGGGCATATTCCTGCTTGCGCCTATCCTTACCTTTACAGTGGCGCTTGCTGCATGGGCCGTCGTTCCTTTCAGTGCCACGGCAGTACTCGCCGATATCAATATCGGGCTGCTGTACATTCTCGCGATCAGTTCACTGTCGGTGTACGGCGTGGTGATGAGCGGATGGGCCAGTAACTCCAAATACCCATTCTTTTCCGCCATGCGCGCCGCGGCTCAGATGATTTCGTACGAAGTCTCGATCGGGTTTATCCTGGTTTGTGTGGTGCTGTTCGCAGGTACATTCAATTTGAATGATATCGTCCGCTCTCAGCAAGGGTTTGGCCTCGGCATCGTGAATGCCTATGTCATTCATCCGTTGCTGTTTCCGATGTGGGTAATGTTCTTCATTAGCTCGCTCGCCGAGACGCAGCGCGTTCCCTTCGATCTTACCGAAGCCGAAAGCGAACTCGTTGCCGGTTATCAGACCGAATATTCCTCGATGAGCTTCGCGCTCTTCTGGTTGGGTGAATATGCCAACATCCTGTTGATGTGCATTCTCAATGCCCTGCTGTTCTGGGGTGGCTGGCTGCCGCCGATCGACTGGGCACCACTGTATTACGTGCCCGGCATTGTCTGGCTTCTGCTCAAGACTTTCTTCTTCTTCTTCATGTTCAGCTGGGTCATGGCGACAGTTCCGCGCTATCGTTACGACCAGCTGATGCGCCTGGGCTGGAAGGTGTTCCTTCCTATCAGCCTCGGTTTTGTTGTTGTCATTTCGGGCTATCTGATGGCCACGGGACATTTCGGATGAGTATCGCGCAAACCATCAAAGCATTTACCTTGTGGGAGTTCGTGAAGGCGCATGCCCTCACGCTGAAGTACTTCTTCAAGCCCAAGGTGACGATCAACTATCCGTTCGAGAAGAACCCGATCAGTCCGCGATTCCGGGGTGAGCACGCGCTGCGTCGCTACCCCAATGGCGAAGAGCGCTGCATCGCCTGCAAACTGTGCGAAGCTGTCTGCCCCGCGCAGGCAATAACCATCGAGAGTGAACCGCGTGAGGACGGCAGCCGTCGCACCACGCGCTACGACATCGACATGACCAAGTGCATCTATTGCGGTTTCTGTCAGGAAGCGTGCCCGGTCGATGCAGTCGTCGAAGGGCCGAACTTCGAATACGCCACCGAAACGCGTGAAGAACTTCTTTATGACAAGGCGAAACTGTTGGCGAACGGGGACAAGTGGGAGCGGGCCATTGCCGCGAACCTTGAAGCCGATGCGCCGTACCGTTAGGGGCCCGCGCCAAGGGATATGACATCGTGATCCAGACGCTCGCCTTTTATCTTTTCGCTGCGCTCGTCATCGCCAGTGCCGTCATGGTCATCATGGCGCGCAACCCGGTGCACTCGGTGCTTTGGCTGATCCTCGCGTTCTTCAACGCGGCCGGCCTGATGGTTCTGGTCGGTGCGGAGTTCATAGCCGCACTCCTGGTCATCGTTTATGTCGGCGCGGTAGCCGTGCTGTTTCTCTTCGTGGTGATGATGCTCGACATCGATTTCGCCGAACTGCGCGCCGGGTTCGTAAAGAACTTCCCGCTCGGCATCATCATTGCGCTTATCCTGGCGGCGGAGCTGATTTTTGGCATCGGCGCCTACCAGGCCGGACGGATCGAACTCGGTGTTGCGAGTGGTGCGACGTCGCCGATCCTCGATGCTTCGAACACCGCCAGCATAGGTGCGGTCCTGTTCAGCGACTATCTCTTCCTGTTTGAAGCGGCCGGGCTTGTGCTACTTATTGCCATGATCGGCGCGATCGTATTGACGCACCGCAAGCGCCCCGGTGGGCGCGGACAGCAGAACATTACCAAGCAGGTTCGTCGCAATCCGAACGAGGCAACCGTCATGAAGCAGCCCATCGTGGGCGAGGGGGTCGAGCTGTGATCGGTATCGAGCATTATATCGTAGTGAGTGCGATGCTCTTCGTACTTGGCGTGCTTGGCATCTTCCTCAATCGGAAGAACATCATCGTAATCCTGATGGCGATCGAACTCATCCTGCTCAGCGTTAACATTCAACTCGTTGCCTTCAGCGCGTTTCTTGGCGATCTGGTCGGACAGGTATTTGCGATGTTCGTCCTGACCGTCGCGGCGGCTGAAGCCGCAATCGGGCTCGCCATTCTGGTGATCTATTTCCGTGGCCGCGGCACCATCGCGGTAGACGATGTCGACCGGCTCAAGGGGTAAGCCACGGTGCATTCGATACTCATCATTGTTTTTCTGCCACTGATCGCGGCGATCGTTGCAGGGTTCACCAACAAGTCTGCGCCGAGCGTGTTCGCAAAAGCGATCACGACTGGCGCGCTCTTCATCGGTGCTGCGCTGAGCTGGCCCATTTTCCTGGGCTTCGTGGGTGGTACGTATGAGCCTACTGTCGTACCCGTGCTCAAATGGGTTCAGTCCGGCACGTTGACGTTCGACTGGGCACTTCGGGTCGACACGCTGACCGCGATCATGCTGGTGGTGATCAACACTGTATCGGCTCTCGTCCATCTATATAGCTGGGGCTATATGGACGAAGACCCGGACCAGCCGCGCTTCTTCGCCTATCTCTCGCTGTTTACTTTCGCCATGCTGATGTTGGTGACGGCAGACAATCTGGTTCAGATGTTCTTCGGTTGGGAAGGCGTTGGCCTCGCGTCCTATCTGCTGATCGGGTTCTGGTTCCGAAAACCGAGCGCTGGCGCGGCTGCTATCAAGGCTTTCGTCGTCAACCGCGTGGGCGACCTTGGCTTCATGCTCGGGATATTCGGCACTTACCTGGTGTTCGACACCGTATCGATCAGTGAAATCCTTGCCGCTGCGCCGGGCATGAGCGGAGCGACTATCGGCTTCCTGGGATACACCGTTCAAACAATGGATGTTCTGTGCATCCTCCTTTTCATTGGCGCGATGGGCAAGTCTGCGCAGCTTGGCCTGCACACGTGGCTTCCCGACGCGATGGAGGGCCCAACGCCTGTATCGGCACTGATCCACGCCGCCACCATGGTGACGGCAGGCGTATTCATGGTGTGTCGTCTGTCCCCGATGTTCGAAGCGGCGCCAGTGGCGCTCGGCATGGTCACCTTTGTCGGTGCGGCTACTTGCATTTTCGCAGCGACCGTTGGCACGACGCAGTGGGACATCAAGCGGGTGATCGCGTACTCGACCTGTTCGCAGCTCGGCTACATGTTCTTCGCTGCGGGCGTCGGCGCTTATGGCGCGGCAATGTTCCACCTTTTCACACACGCTTTTTTCAAGGCGCTGCTGTTCTTGGGTGCCGGTTCCGTCATCCACGCGATGCACCACGAGCAGGATATGCGCTATTACGGAGCGCTTCGTAAGCACATCCCACTCACATTCTGGGCGATGATGGCAGGTACGCTCGCTATCACCGGTGTTGGCATCTATCATCTCGGCGCAGGCTTTGCCGGTTTCTGGTCGAAGGATGCCATCCTCGAGGTCGCCTACGGGCGCGGCACCGAGCTCGGTAACTTCGCTTTCTGGATGGGTACGTTCGCAGCTCTGCTGACCAGTTTCTACAGCTGGCGGCTCATGTTCCTGACGTTCTGGGGCAAGCCGCGCTGGGCAGAGAGTGAGCATATTCAGCACGCCGTCCACCATGGCCACGATGCATCGGACGAACACAATCCTGCATCCCAGGAAGACGCCGGGCATGATGCACATCATCCAGTGCCTTCCAAAGATTACGAAGCAGGCACGGCCGGCTATCATCCGCACGAAAGCCCGCTGACGATGCTCATCCCGCTCGTCATCCTTTCGGTGGGAGCAGTGCTGGCCGGACAGGTTTTTGCACCGACATTCCTCGACGATGCAGCGTTCTGGGGTAGCTCGATCTTCTATAACGAACCGCTGATCCATGCGATGCATGGTGTGCCGTATCTCGTGAAGTATGCGGCCTTTATCGTGATGCTACTTGGACTGCTTGTCGCGTGGTATGCCTACATCAAGGATACGTCGGTGCCGGCGAAAGCTGCCGAACAGCTCGGCCCGGTTTACCGTTTCCTCTACAACAAATGGTATTTCGACGAGCTATATCACTACCTTTTCGTTGTGCCGGCCTTCTGGCTTGGCCGCCAGTTCTGGAAGCTCGGCGATGTCGGCACGATCGACCGGTTCGGCCCGAACGGCGTTGCCTGGGTGGTCGAGAAGGGCGCCGTTGGTGCCAAGAGGTTCCAGACCGGTTATCTTTATAGTTATGCGCTAGTGATGCTCCTCGGACTTGTCGCGGCGATCACCTGGGTGCTGTTCTGATGGAGTTTCCCATCCTCTCTCTGATGCTCGCGGTTCCGCTCGTCGGCGCCATTGCTTGCCTGTTCCTCGGTGCGCAGAGTGCGCGCATGGTGGCTCTGGTCGCTACGCTCGCGAACCTCGCGCTGGGCGTCGTGCTGTGGCTCAACTACGACATTGGCGGCGCGCAGTGGCAGTTCGTCGAACGGGCCGAGATATTCGCCGGGTTCAGCTACGCTTTGGGCATTGATGGTATCGCACTGATGCTGATCATGCTGAGTGTATTCCTCATGCCGATCTGCATCCTGGCGAGCTGGGATTCGATCACCAAGCGCGTGGGCGAATACATGAGCGCCTTCCTGCTGATGGAAGTCCTGATGATCGGCGTCTTTGCCGCTCAGGACATGTTCCTGTTCTACATCTTTTTCGAAGCAGGCCTCATTCCGATGTACCTTATCATCGGCGTCTGGGGCGGCGATAACCGTATCTACGCGTCGTACAAATTCTTCCTCTATACGCTTCTCGGGTCGGTGCTGATGCTGATCGCGATGATGTGGATGGTGAATGAAGCAGGCACGACCGACATTCCCACGCTACTGAACTACGATTTTGATCCACAAGCGCAAACTTGGCTCTGGCTTGCCTTTTTCGCCAGTTTCGCCGTGAAAATGCCGATGTGGCCGGTGCACACGTGGTTGCCTGACGCACACGTCCAGGCACCGACCGCCGGTTCCGTGATTCTGGCGGGCGTTTTGCTGAAGCTCGGTGGATACGGGTTTATCCGGTTCAGTCTGCCGATGTTCCCGGAAGCCAGCGCTCAGTTTACCTGGCTGGTTTTCATCCTGTCGATGATTGCCGTGATTTACACTTCGCTCGTCGCTCTCGTGCAGAACGACATGAAGAAGCTGATCGCCTATTCCTCGGTCGCCCATATGGCGATCGTGACCGCCGGTCTGTTCGCCTTCAATGCGCAGGGGCTTGAAGGTGCGATGATGGTCATGCTCGGCCACGGTCTCGTATCGGGCGCGCTCTTCCTGTGCGTGGGTGTAATCTACGATCGGCTGCATACTCGCGAGATTGCACGGTATGGCGGGCTTGCCATCAACATGCCTAAATATGCGCTGTTCTTCATGCTGTTCACGATGGCATCCGTCGGACTGCCGGGCACAAGCAACTTCGTTGGCGAGTTCCTTGCACTGGCAGGCCTTTACAAGGTTTCGACACTGGTGACGCTCGTTTGCACCACCGGCATCATTCTCGGTGCTGCCTACATGCTCTATCTTTACCGCCGCGTGGCTTTTGGCGAACAAGTCAACGAAGATGCCGCGCGGATGCCCGACCTCAATGCCCGCGAATGGGCCATGTTAGCCCCAATCGCGGCCGCCGTGCTGTGGATGGGCGTTTACCCCGAAAGCTTTCTTGCCCCCATGCGTCAGGACATTGCCGCTCTAGAAGCGCGTATCGCGCGCGCCGCACCCCACTTCGACGCCGATAATGTGATCGGCACCCCGCGCGAGCATAACGCGAACTACGTCGCTGCTGCGCATGGCGAAGAGGGGGCGCACTGATGTCTTACGCGACGTCTTTTTACCTCACGGGCGCGGAAATCGGCCTGTCGCTCGCGGCGCTCGCTTTGCTGCTGGTAGCGGCATGGACTGGAACGAAATCGGCCAGGATCGTGACCATCCTCAGTGTTGCGGCACTGGTCGGTGCTGCGATCTTCAGTATGGGTTTGTTTGACCGGGCGGCAGGTGAAGTCGCTGGCCGCGCCTATGGCGATCTCTATCGCGCTGACGCTTTCGGCAGCTTTGCAAAGATCCTGATATATTTAGCCGCTGCGGCCATTCTTGTAGTTACACCGCGTTTCTTCACACAACGGGCGAGCTACCGGGCCGAATATCCGGTGCTGATGCTGTTCAATGCTGTCGGCATGGGCATGATGGTGTCCGCCACCGATTTGATGACCCTGTATATCGGTCTCGAGATGTCTAGCCTGTCGAGTTACGTTCTCGCCAGCTTCCTCAAGGAAGACAGCCGATCCAGTGAAGCCGGTCTGAAGTATTTCGTTCTTGGTGCCCTTGCATCCGGCATTATTCTTTATGGTGTGAGCCTGGTCTATGGCTTCACCGGATCGACGAATTACGAAGGTATCCGCGCCGCATTCGATGCAGGTTTTTCAACCGGCGCATTGTTCGGTGTGGTTTTCGTGCTCGCCGGCCTGGCCTTCAAGGTTAGCGCCGTGCCGTTCCACATGTGGACGCCGGACGTCTACGAAGGCGCGCCCACGCCAGTCACGGCTTTCTTCGCTACCGCGCCAAAGGTAGCTGCCATGGCAATGCTTTTGCGCATGGCCATGGATCCGTTTGGCGGCGAAGTGGACAGTTGGCGTCAGATCGTCATTTTCGCAGCACTCGCTTCGATCGTGGTCGGTGCCCTGGGCGCAATTGGCCAGCAGAACCTCAAGCGCCTGCTTGCCTATTCATCGATCAATAACGTTGGCTTCATTCTCATCGGTCTTGCGGCTGCGACCCCCGCAGGCGTGGCTGCATCGCTTACCTATTTGGCTATCTACGTTGCGATGGTTCTCGGAAGCTTCACTGCCCTGTTGATGCTGCGCGATCCCGCCGGCAACAATCTCGAGACGTTTACCGACATATCCGGTCTTTCGACCAAGCGACCGGCCCTGGCTTGGGCCTTGCTCGCGCTGATGTTCAGCCTTGCCGGTATACCGCCCCTGTTCGGCTTCTGGGGCAAATTTGTCGTCTTCCAGGCCGCGGTACAGGCTGATCTTGTCGCTCTGGCTGCAATCGGCATAGCCGCGAGCGTGATCGGCGCTTTCTATTATTTGAAGTTCATCAAGGTCATGTTCTTCGATGAGCCGCTGCGCGAGATTGAAACGGAGAGCCCAGCGTCGCATTGGGCAGTGCTGGCGATCTGTGTCGCAATCATCTCGCCGCTCGGTTACCTCCTTACCTTGCCGCTTGGTGACTGGACGGCGCAGGCTGCAGCCTCTTTCGTCGCGGCGATGTGATCCGCTTCGTCACCGAAACCGGTTCTACCAATACGGACCTTGCTAGCGAACTGCGTGCGGGCATGGCAGTGCCCGAAGGCGAGTGGTTGGTAGCCGACCGACAGGTGTCGGGCCGCGGGCGCCAGGGGCGTGCCTGGTTCGATGGTTACGGCAACTTCATGGGCTCGACCGTGGTGCATCTGTCACCCCGTGATCCCAATCCGGCAACGCTTGCCCTTGTTGCTGGCGTCGCCGCATATGAAGCTGTCTCGGGCGTACTTGCCGATCCGAGCTTATTGAAGCTCAAGTGGCCAAACGACCTTCTTCTACGGAATGCAAAGCTCGCCGGCATCCTCCTCGAGCGGGAACGGAATGCCGTGATCGTCGGTATGGGGATCAATCTCGTCGCCGCTCCGGATTTACCCGATCGCAGAACGATTGCGTTGACAAACTTCGGGCCGCCTCCGGACCGTGAAATCTTCGCACGTTCTTTATCCTATGCGTTCGATCAGGAGCTTGACCGTTGGCGGACCTACGGGCTCGAACCTCTCATTCGGCGCTGGGAGAGTGTCGCCCACCCAAGAGGAGCATCGCTCACGGTTAATGTACCGGGCGAGCAGCGGATCGAAGGGACATTCGACGGTCTTACAGCAGAGGGCACCCTGCTACTGCGCTTGGAGGATGGATCGACGCGTGCCATTCACGCAGGTGACGTAATGCTCGCGGATGAAGGGAACTGAGCGATGTTGCTCGCTGCCGATGTCGGAAATACGAATGTTGTCTTCGCGCTGATCGAAGGGCGCGAGATAAAGTCGCGCTGGCGTATAGCAACCGACCCGCGCCGTACGGGTGACGAGTATGCTGTGTGGTTGTTGCAGCTCGCCGAATTTCAGGGCTTCGACAAGAGCGACATCACGCAGGTCATCATTGGTTCGGTCGTCCCCCGCGCGATCCACAATCTTACTGTCCTATCCGAGAAGTATCTCGGCATAACGCCGCTTATTGCTGGGCAGGACGGGGCGCAATGGGGCTTTGAGCTGGACATCGAACAACCCAGTTCGCTGGGCGCCGATCGGGCGCTAAATACGCTGGCTGCTCATGCGAAGTACGATGGTGACCTGATACTCGTCGATTTCGGTACTGCGACGACGTTTGATGTCATCGATTTCAACGGTGCGTACAAGGGGGGCATCATCGCACCCGGCATCAATCTCTCGCTCGATGCCTTGGTTGGCAACACGGCTAAGCTTCCACGCATTGCGATCGAAAAGCCCGCCAATGACAGCGTCATTGGACGCAACACCGAAAGCCAGATGCTTATCGGTGTCTTCTGGGGTTATGTCGCCTTGATCGAGGGACTGATTGCCCGAATGAAGAAAGAAATCGGTCGTCCTGCAAGAGTAGTTGCAACAGGCGGTCTGGCCATTCTGTTCGACGAGCATACCGACTTGTTCGATGCAGTCGATGCCGACCTTACGTTGGAAGGTTTGGCCATATTAGCGGAGCGAGCGGCTTGAAGAAGGATTTCACCCCCGAAGACGAACTGCTTTTCCTCGCTCTGGGCGGGTCGGGCGAAATCGGAATGAACGTCAATCTCTATGGTTGTCAGGGCCGATGGTTGATGGTCGATCTGGGCATGACCTTCTCGGGAGATCAATACCCCGGTGTGGATCTGGTCTTTGCAGATCTGGAATTCATCGAGGATCGTGCCGACAAGCTTGATGCGATCGTCCTGACCCATGCACACGAAGATCATATCGGCGCGGTACCGTATTTCGCTGCCGAACTGAACGTGCCTATCTACGCCACGCCGTTCACGGCTGACCTTGTGCGGCGAAAGCTTGAAGAAGCTGGATTGGTGGACAGGGTGGAACTGCGGGTGATCGACGCCGATCATGGCAGCTTCACAGTCGGCCCTTTTGAAATAACGTATATTCCGCTGGCGCACTCTATTGCCGAAGGCAACGCCTTGCTGATCGACACACCGCACGGCCGCGTCTTCCATACGGGCGACTGGAAGCTCGACGAAGATCCGATCATCGGCGAGCCGACCACTGAAGAAGAACTGGCCGCAATCGGAGACAAAGGCGTTCTTGCGCTGGTTTGCGATAGCACCAACGTTTTCAATCCTTCCCCGAGCGGATCTGAAGGCGCGGTGCACAAGGGTCTGCTGGAAGAGGTGCAACGCCACAGCGGGAAGCGCGTTCTGGTCACTACGTTTGCCAGCAATGTCGCCCGCCTCCAGACGCTGGGCGATGTAGCGCGCGAGACTGGCCGTCAGCTATGCGTTGCCGGGCGGTCGCTCGACCGAATTATCGAAGTGGCGCAGGACAACGGCTATCTCGAAGATCTGCCTGAGCTTATCGATTTCGACAGCGCCATGAGCCTTCCGCGTGGTGAAGTGTTGATACTGGCCACTGGCGGGCAGGGCGAACCGCGCGCAGCCCTGGCCCGCATTGCCGATGAAAATCACCCACTCGAACTTGTCAGCGGCGACGTGGTGCTATTTTCCAGTCGTCAGATTCCGGGCAACGAGATTTCCATCGGTGCGGTGCAGAACAAGCTGGCCGAACGAGGCATCACCATGGTGACCGATCGCCAGAGCATGATACACGTTTCCGGCCATCCCGGACGTCCGGAACTCGAAGCCCTGTATGGGTGGCTTCGGCCCGATATCCTCGTGCCCGTTCACGGCGAAATGCGGCACATGCAGGAGCAGGGTAGGTTGGGGAAGGCCAGCGGCATCCCCGATCAGGTCGTCCAGCAAAATGGCGATATGGTTCGATTAGCTCCCGGCGCACCCGGAAAAATCGGGGATGTCCGCACCGGCCGCCTCGTCCTCGACGGCGATATAATCGTGCCGGCCGATGGAGAGGCGATTGCCATGCGGCGGCGCATCATGCGCGAAGGTGTCGTGATCGTCGCGCTTGACGGCGACCTCAATCCCAGAATCGACAGTCTCGGATTGCCGCTCGACGAAGATTATGCCGACTTCGTCACCGAAGCGACGTCAGATATCAGAAGCGCCATCGGCAAATTGCGCGGTGCGGATCGACGCAACGAACAGAGCGTGCACGAAGCCGCACGGCTTGCAGCACGGCGGGCTGCGCAACGGTGGTCGGGCAAGCGGCCCCAAGTCCGCGTGATTGTCCCCAATCTATAGGAGCCAAGGCGATGCAGTGGACGAGCGTCCTCGCCATTTATTTCCTGTTCTTCGTGTTCAGCGCGTTCATCCTGCTGCCCTTCGGCGTGCGGACGCATGACGAGGCGGGGCTCGAGATGGTGCCAGGGCAGGCTGACAGCGCGCCGGCTGAATTCCGCGGAGGACGCCTGCTGCTGCGCGCAGCGGTTCTCGCGGCATTCGTGACGACGGCCTATGTGCTGAATTACATCTACGGTTGGATCACCGTGAACGACATCATGTTCTGGGGGCCGTGGGCGGACTGACCTCTACCGCAAGCGCTCCAGCGCCTGGGCGAGAACTACGTATAACTTACCCATATCGCTGCTGAGCAGCGTCACGCTGACGGCGTTGCCGTCGCGGGTGGAGAGCATGGTGCGGAGCATGGCTTCGAAGTCGTGAATGTAGCGACTGACGTGTTCGCGGAAGTCGTGGTCGCTGTCGTACAGATCGGCGATCTCGCGTGCCTCGGCATTGTCGAGGAGGCGCACGGCCCGGCGGGTGAATATCCCGCGATCGCCCCGCAGATAGCTGGCCCAGGCGGTGTCGGTGATCTCGGTGGAGAGCGCCTTGGCGATATCGATCGCGTTCGAATTCAGACTTTCGCTGATGAGCGCGACGCGGCGCGAGAAGTCGTTGCCGACATCCTCGGTCGCCCGTTCGCGGGCATGCGCTATGCGGCTTTCCAGATTGCCCGTGAGTTCGTTGACCTTGGCCAGCTGATCGCGGAGCTGACGCATGACCTCGCGCCCGGTTTCTGCCGACCGTTCGGTCGCGGCATCGAGCGAAGCGATGGCCTGTTCGGTGTGTTCCTGCAGGGACCTGTCGATGGCCTCGGCGCTCTGCTCGCCAACCTTTTCCGCGATCCGTGCGATCCGCTCAGCCTGTTCGGCCTCGATCGCGGTCAGCGCGTTGCGCGCGCTGCTTTCCAGTGAGGCGATCGCGTCGCGCAGTTCGCCCTGCGCATGGGCTGAGAGTTCCCGACTCTCGTCGCTGAGAGCTGCAACACTTGCGCGTAAACGCTCGATCCCATCGACCTGAGCGGCGGCAGTTTCGCCAAAGCGAGCCTGGAATTCATCGACACCGTTCATCGCATCGCGGCTGCGGGCTTCGGCAGCTGCCATGCTGGACGTCAACATCTCGCCAGAGGCTTTTGCCTGATCGAGCAGGTTGCGCACCTCGTCGGCGCGGTGTTCGATGTTGGCCAAGCGCGTTTCGCTGGCTTCCATGGCGACAGGAAGGTCTTCGCGGCTATGCTTGGCGCTCGCCTGGATCAGTTCGAGCAGGCGCACGCTGGCATCGGTCAGCGACGAAACAGCCATGTCCGTTCCGTCCAGCGCATCGCGGCTTTCGGCCAGTTTCGCATTGAGCGCTTCGATCCCTTCGGAGAGTTCGACGCGTGCTTCACGTCCGTGCGACGAAACCCGTTCGAACGTCGTGCTGAGGGCTGCAATTCTGTCGCCGAGCTCTTCGCCTTCCGCTGCCAGCAGCGAAAGCTGTTCTGCCTGCTGGGCGCGACGATCCGAGATCGCTTCGTCGAGCCGGGCGAAATGGTCGGTCAGGCTGGCATGCGCAGCTTCTTCCGCCTCTCGGAATGCGGCTTGGCGTTTACCCGTTTCTTCTGCGAAGAGCCGGTTCCGCTCGGCAATCCTGCCGTCGACGGCTTCTGCTTCGCTGAACAATTCCTGCAATTTGGAATTGGCAGAATCGAGCGCTTCCTGGTCGATACGGGCAACGGCAGCAACCGCTTCGCTCAGGCGCTTCTGCATGGCTTCGATTTGACTTGCCCAAGCCGAAAGAGCAGCAGCCTCGCCATCGCGCACTTCATCGGCAAATTCGCTGCTTTCGCGCCGAATCTTCTCCAGACGGTGGTTGAGTTCATCCATCGCCGCGTCACGTTCGGCAGCCGATGCGGCTTCCGTATCGGCCATTTCATGCCGCAGGCTTTCGAAGCGGCTGCGGATCGACGCCAGTGCGTCGACTTCCCTGCTGTCCAGTTCGCCGCGGAAGATCTCACTGTTTTCACGCAGTTCGCTAAACCGCTGTTCCGTAATATCGGCAAGCTGATCGGCCTGCGCCGCGAATGCTTCGAGAGACGCATCGACACGTTTGCGCAGTGACGCGACCTGCCTTTCGCTGGCCACGCCGAATTCGTTGAGCCGCTGGAAACCTTCGATCAGGTCCTCGAGATGTCCGCTCGCCTGACGACCGGCGCCGCCGATCTGGTTGGACACATCCTTTGCCGAATTCGCTATGACGGGCAGGTTGTTCCGCAACTTGTCCATATTGTCCAAAGCGTTGGCACTGACAGTGGCGATCGTTTCCACCCGGTCGCCGTTTTCGACGATCAGAGCTTGCAGGCGATCGGCATGTTCCGAAAGACGGTCCGTCGCAGTGCGGCCGAGGTAATCGAGGTCCCGCGTCTGGCTCGTGAGGAATTCCCGCGCGAGGCTCAATTCCCGGTTGATGACGGCCAGTCGAGCTTCAAGCTCTGCCGATTGGGTCGACAGGGAATAAGCAACTTGTGAAAACCGTCGCGCTTCCCGGGTCGAGTTCCTCATGGCGACAAGCCACAGCGCAACTACGAGCAATACCGGCCCGGCCCATTGCGATACGAGCGCGGTCCAGGCGGCGGGGTCGGTGCCGGCCATGATTTCGGCCTGACGTGCCCAGAGGAAGAAGGCAGTCCAGCCAAGCACGGCGAAAATCGCCAAGGCAGGTGCAACCCACCGTCTCGCCTGGCCGGGCTCGTCTTCCGCCCAATCTTCTTCAAAGAGAGGTTCGTCTTCGACTAAGGTTTCATCAATAACACCCTGGGAATTAGCCATTTCCGGAGCATCTACTTCAGCCGGGTGATCGACTGCCTGTATCAATGGGTGCTTTGTCATCGAGGTGAAATCTATCACCAATCCGCACAGCCTTAAACTCTAATTAACCTCTTTGCCGGGGAGTGTGACCGCGACGTATCACTTACCCTCGCAAGACTATCTGTCGCTTGCTCTCACAGAAAATGTAATGACTGGGTTGGCGACCACCCATTACCGCCCCTAGAAGCGGCTTTCGTCGTTCAGAACCTGTCCGGAGTTAATGTTGCGCATCGCCCTGCTGTCTGTGCTCGATGGCCAATCCGATCCGCGCAAAGTGCCAGCCCCTTTCCGCAGGCTGGCAGGCGCGCGGTTAGTCGAACGACAGCTCGACATCGCGCTGGCTGCCGGATGCGAAAGCATCGCGTGCCTCGTGAATGTGGTCGGCCGGGAGGTGATGGACCTGCAGCACCGCGCAGAGGCCGCCGGCGCGCGGTTCATAGCAATTCGCGAACCGCGGAAACTGTCCGGGCTGGTGACTGCGAGCGACGAGTTGCTCGTTATCGCGCCCGGTATCCTGCCCGATGACGAGGTCATTCTGCGCCACCTGGCTAAGCCGTGTATTCTCGCTTTTCCAGAAGACCCGGCAATCAACCGAGGCTACGAACGGATCGATGCGCATTTCGCCTGGGCAGGTGCATTGCTGACGAAGGGCAATGCGGTTGAAACCCTCGCACAGCTTCCCGGCGACATCGATGCGCCTTCGGCTCTTTTGCGGATAGCGTTGCAGAGCGGAATGAGGACCGTCCCGCTGGAAAGGCGGCTTCTGGAAGAACATATCTGGTTGCGGGATCCCTCTCCCGAAGAGCTCGCCTTCCGCGAAAAGAGCTGGGTTTCGGGCCATGCGGATGTTGCTGCGTTTACCGCACCCGGCCTCGCCATTGCCGAGCGCATGGGAGTACGGCTTGCGCAGGACACGATCGGTGGGCGCTTGCCGAGAATTCTCGCGCTAAGTGCCGCGCTCTCCGGGCTTCTCGCGCTGTCGTCGGCGATCGGGGGCTGGCTGCTGCCTGCCTTCGGCCTGGCGATCCTGGCGGCCTTGCTTTTCGCGATGGAAGAAGTGGTGAGACGCGTATCCAATGCAGGGCAGGTCAAACCCCGCGTGCCGCCGTTAATTCAGGCGATCACGATCCTGTTCGATCCGTTGCTGGTCATATTGATAGCTCTGGCTTCACCTGAAGACACCGGTTGGCTGCGGCTTTTCGTGCCAGCGATACTGTTCGGACTGCTGCATCTTGGCGACCGGATCAGCGTACCGCGCTGGCGGCGCAGTTATGCCGACAGGGTTCTTTTGACGGTGATGTTGCTTCCCGCGGTGATCTTGGGTGTGACACAACCGGTGGTGGCGGTTCTTTCCCTCGCCATTCTGGTAACACTTTTTCTAACTTCCGGTCCGCGCGACTAACGCGGATTTAACCATGTTAGCTTTACCGACGAACCATGCCGATGCCTGATGCATCCACCCCGGTCGCCGCCGACCACGAAAGCCTGCGCGATGCCCTCGTTCGCGGGAATGCGACGCTTGCGCGTATCGGTCCCATCCTTGCCCACCTGATGGCGACGCCGGACCACTCCCTTTTCAGTGACGAAATCATAGCCCGTATCCGGGGAATGTGTCACCACCTCGCGTGGCAGGTCCTGCGAGCGCAAGCCGAGGCGGCAGGTCAGGCAGGCCGCGAGGCTTTTGCCGAACGACATGGCGCGGCGTTGGCGGAGCATATGCTCGCCACTCCGGGTCTGCTGGCGCATTGCCACGCCCTGGCGCTGGAATGGCAGCTGACGGAACGGCTCGAGACGCAATACGGCATCGATCCTGTACTGTCGCCGCTGGTGCAGGAGCTGATCGCATCCGAAGACAGCGGGCTGGCCAGTTCGGCAATGGCTTCGCTCACGGCGCAGGCCCGTTTCGCCCAGGCGCAGCGCCGAATGGAATTACCGCTGGCGGAACTACCGGGGGACATCTTTCACGATTTGCTGATGAACTGGCGTGCCTATAGCGGGCAGCTTCGTTCCGATGCCATGATCCGGGCCGAAGCGAAGTTACGCAACGCCTTCGATGAAGGGGCCGGAAGGATCGCACTGATGTCCCGGGTGATTGCCAGCATGGGCGGCGAGGGCAGGCGGGCGCTCGATATCGATCATGGCGGGGCAGCCTTCTATCTTACAGCATTGGCAACGCGAACCGGACAATCGAGGGTGGCGGCCGTGCTTTCGACAAATCACGAGCAGACTGCGCGTCTGGCGCTGGGACTGCGCGGCGCCGGTCTCGACAGCGCAGAAGTGGAGCGGCAGGTCCTCCGGATAGATCCGAAGGCGGTGCCCGCTCGCGAGATCGCCGAAATGCCCCCTGAAGCCGCCCGACAGATCCTGTCCGAATCTGCAAGCGCTGGAGTCGTGTGATCATGGCCTCTGTCGAAAGCCGATATATCGCGACTGCCAAGGCCGACGCCGAAGGAAGGTTGATCGAAGCCGACGAGGTGCTGGCGCGGCTGCAGCAAGCCTGTGGCGGGACGATCGGTTCCCGGATCGCCATTCCGGAGCTTCTCGCCCTTGTCGAAAAGGCCCAGAGATATGGTCTGCGCCTCGCCCGTCAGTTCGAGGCGGTGGACGGCGAAAATCGGGTCACGGCGTGGGTGGAAATAGCGCCACAGTCGAGTGACGAGGATGCAGACTCCGGCAGCACCATCGATGTGGTAAGCTGGCATAGCGAGGGTCTTCCGCCGGAAAACGACATCGAGGCTGCGCGCAGGCGTGTCGAAATAAACCGCCATCTTGCCGATTGTACCGCAAGGCTCGATTCCAGCCAGCGGCTGCTCTCCATCGATACGCAGGCCCCCGATCTCGCCGAATTTGCCGATGCGGCCCTAGCCAATGTCGGCAGGCCCTGGACGGATCTGGTCAGTTTACCGGGCAACAGCCATCAGCAGCCGCTTCATTGGCGTCTGCTCGACGGTACGAAGTGCACTGTCGAGGGATCGAGCCGTAGCTGGACGGCGCACCTCGAGCCCCTGGGGCAGCCACAACCGGGCAGCGCGGGTTTCGTTTTATACCTGACGGCCGACAGCCCGTTGTCGGCAGGCCTGACGAACGAAGAGGCGACAGGTCCCGACGGACCCTCCTTCGGCCGAGATCTGACACCCGTCCTGCGCCAACCGATCAACCGGATCATCGCCAATGCGGAGACCATCCGGACGAAGCTGGCGGGACCGCTGGCCGACGAATACAGTTCCTACGCTGCCGACATCGCGACAGCGGCCCAACACCTGCTGGCGTTGATCGACGACCTGTCCGATCTCGAAGTCGTCGAATCGGACGATTTTGCCACGGCACCGGACAGGATCGAACTGGCCGATGTCGCTCGCAGAGCCTGCGGCATATTGGGGGTGAGGGCGCGCGAGAAAGGGATCACGCTGGTGGCGCCTCCGGAAGGCGAAAGCCAGCTGGCGATCGCCGAATTCCGCCGCGTGCTGCAGATTCTGCTGAACCTTGTCGGCAATGCGATCCGGTATTCGCCGGAGGAAAGTCAGGTCTGGATCAGGCTCGATCGGATTGGAAACCGCGCGCTGATCACCGTGGCCGATCAGGGGCACGGTCTTGAAGATGCGCAGAAGGAGCAGGTTTTCGAGAAATTCGAACGCCTTGGCCGCAGCGGGGATGGGGGCTCCGGTCTGGGGCTGTATATCTCACGCCGGATCGCGCGCGCGATGGATGGCGACCTGACGGTAGAAAGCGCGCCGGGTCTTGGTGCGCGTTTTACCCTGTCGGTACCTGCGGCTGATGAAATGCGGGAAATACCGCGCTGATCAACGCCGGGCAGACGCCCGCCAGAACAAGAACAACCCGATCAGGAAGGTGATGCTGCCGTAGATGGCCCATTGCCGCTCGGCGAGCATGAAACTTTCTGCAGGCCACATGACAATCCCGAGGCCCTGAAGTGCCCACAGGCCTCCGGAGAGCATGAGAGCTACTCCGAAGACCATGAGGACGAAGCGCATCTTAACGATCGCCGATGGCGACATAGTCGCGTTGGGTCGGACCGGTATAAAGCTGGCGCGGACGGCCGATAACCTGTGCGGGATCCGAAATCATCTCGTTCCACTGCGCGACCCAGCCGACCGTGCGAGCAAGGGCGAAGAGGGCCGTGAACATGGTGGTCGGGAAGCCGATCGAGTTCAGGATGATGCCGGAATAGAAGTCCACATTGGGGAAGAGCTTCTTTTCCTTGAAGTAATCGTCGTTGAGCGCGAGCTCTTCGAGCCGGAGCGCGGTCTCGAAAACCGGATCGCTGACGTTGAGCGCTTCGAACACTTCGCGAAGCGTTTTCTGCATGACCGTCGCACGCGGATCGTAGTTTTTGTAGACGCGGTGACCGAAGCCCATGAGACGGAACGGGTCGTTCTTGTCCTTGGCGCGTTCGATATAATGCGGGATCTTGTCCGGCGAGCCGATTTCCTGCAGCATGTTGAGCGCGGCTTCGTTCGCGCCGCCATGCGCTGGGCCCCACAGGCAGGCAATGCCGGCCGCGATACAGGCGAAGGGATTTGCACCCGACGAGCCGGCAAGACGTACGGTCGATGTCGACGCGTTCTGCTCGTGGTCGGCGTGAAGGATGAAAATCCGGTCCATCGCGCGCTCGATCGCAGGATGGATTTCGTATTCTTCAGCCGGAACGCCGAAGGTCATGCGCAGGAAGTTGCCGGTGTAGCTCAGCGAATTCTTCGGCTGCATGAAGGGCTGGCCGACCGAATATTTGTAGGCCATTGCCGCAATCGTCGGCATTTTCGCGATGAGGCGGTGGCTTGCGATCTTGCGCTGTTCGGGGTCCGAAATGTCGGTGCTGTCATGGTAGAACGCCGACAGCGCGCCGACCACACCGCACATGATGGCCATGGGGTGCGCGTCGCGGCGGAAACCCTGGTAAAACTGGCGCAGCTGATCGTGCACCATGGTGTGGCGCGTGATCGTGTAGGTGAAATCGTCGAGCTCGTCCTGCGACGGCAGTTCGCCGTTGAGCAGGAGGTAGCTGACTTCCATGAAGCTGGAATTTTCGGCTAGCTGACCGATCGGATAGCCGCGATGGAGCAGGACCCCTTCTTCGCCGTCGATATAGGTCAGCGCGCTTTCGCAGCTTGCCGTCGACTTGTAGCCTGGATCGTAAGTGAACTTGCCCGTCGTTCCGTAAAGCTTGCGGATATCGACCACATCCGGGCCAACACTGCCCTGCAGCACGGGAAATTCCTGGGTCTGTCCACCCAGATCAAGAGTTGCCTGCTTATCGGCCACGCGTGTCTCCTCAGTCGTTCTCTTCGGTGCCTGTGGGCGAGGCCTGCGCGTCTATGCGAAGCAGCGACTCTTCCTTGCCCAACAGGACCAGCACATCGAAAATGCCGGGGGACGTGGTAGTCCCCGTCAGCGCTGCGCGCATGGGCTGCGCGAGCTTGCCAAGGCCCAGTTCGAGCTTCTCAGCATACGATTTCGTAGTGGCTTCCAGAGCCTCGCTTGTCCAGTCATTTTGCACATGCAGCATTTCCGACAATCCGGCGAGGCGCTGGCGCGCTTCATCGTCCAGCAGGCCAGCGGCTTTGTCGGTCATTTCCAATGGCCGTTCCGCAAACAGAAACGCCGCGCCCTCAACCAGTTCGTTGATCGATTTCGCACGCGTCTTGAGGACCGGCATGGCCTGGGTCAGAAGATCGAGATCGGCCTGTCTGTCCATTCGCGCAGCCACGATTTTAGCGAGACGCGCGTCGTCCGCCTCACGGATATAATGGCCGTTGAGGTTCTGCAGCTTCTTGATGTCGAAGCGCGCCGGGCCTTTGCCCACGCCGTCGAGATCGAAGAGTTCTATCGCTTCCGACTTGGTGATTTCTTCACGGTCGCCATGTCCCCAGCCGAGGCGAAGGAGATAATTGAACAGCGCTTCGGGAAGGACACCTTCTTCGTCCCGATAGCCTTCGACGCCGACAGCGCCGTGGCGCTTGGACATCTTCGCACCGTCGGGCCCGTGGATCAGCGGAACATGGCCATAGACCGGATCGGGCCAACCGCCCTCGATTTCATCCATGGCGCGGATGATCGGCAACTGGCGGAATGCGTTATTGAGATGATCGTCGCCGCGGATCACATGGGTTACACCCATGTCGTGATCATCCACCACAACGGCGAGCATATAGGTCGGGGTCCCGTCTGCACGCAGCAGGACATAATCGTCGATTTCGCCATTCTTGACCGTAACCTCGCCCTGAACCGCGTCGTGGATCGTGGTTTCCCCGTCGGTCGGAACCTTGAGGCGAATTACGAACGGCACGCCGTCCGGGGCCTCGCTTTCGCTGCGGTCGCGCCAGCGGCGATCATACCGCATGGGCTGCTTGTTTGCCCGCTGTTCGGCTCGCATTTGCTCCAGCTCTTCGGAAGTGGCGAAGCACTTATAGGCGTGGCCGGCTTCCAGCAGCTTGTGGGCAACTTCGGCATGGCGTTCGGCCCGATCGGACTGGAATACAGGGGCATCGTCGAAGTCGAGACCCAACCAGTCTAGACCCTCGATAATCTTGTCGATAGCGTCTTGGGTACTGCGTTTCTGGTCGGTATCCTCGATCCGCAGAAGCGTGCGGCCGCCGTGATGGCGCGCATAGAGCCAGTTGAACAGTGCCGTCCGCGCACCTCCGATATGCAAATAACCGGTAGGAGAGGGAGCGAAGCGGGTGACGACCGGGGAATCCTTGCGGTCACTATCGCTTGCCATTTTCTCTCATTTCCTTTCAAACACTTGCATGGCGAGGCAGGGGACGCCTTCAATACCTATGGGGGATGCGGGCGATACGGCCCACGAGACAGTGCCGCGCACTTGGCGTACGCACGGTGTCTTGTCCAGTTCCGCGCACAAGTTTGAAGCGTTTCTGGAGGCCGCCGAGTTCGACCGCGGGCCTTGGCTTACCGTTGCGTTCGGGTGCGGGATCGGACTGTGGTTCTATCTTGCCGCACCGTGGCAGTGGGTCGCGATGATTTCAGCATTCTTGGGAATGGCTGTTCTCTCGTGGGCGGGTTGGCGCCATCAGCCCGGTCGCGCATTCACTCTTGCCGCAGTTATTTCATTGTCTCTGGCGGTTACTGCAGGCGTGTCGGTCGTGTGGGTCCGATCGGCGATCGTGGGCGCAGAACCGATTGCCTATCCACGTTTTGAGCGGATCGATGGGCGGGTCCTGAGCCGGGAAGAGCAGCCGGCTGAAGACAGGGTTAGGTTGGTCCTGGCCGCGCGCGACGGCGAGACGGGAAAAGCGCACGCATATCGGGTCAATGTGCTGCTGTCTGCGGACAACCCGGAATTGCGAGAAGGTGCCAGGGTCAGGCTGTCGGCACGTCTCATGCCTCCGTCACCGCCGATCGTTCCCGGTGCGTACAACTTCGCCAGACGAGCCTGGTTCGATGGGCTTGCCGCAACTGGATCGGCTGTCGGCGATGTAGAGATCATCGAGCCGCCTGGCGCATCCCGACTGTCCATAGCATCCGCTCAGAGACAGCTCTCGCGACACGTTCGCGCCAATCTCGAAGGAACGTCCGGTGCCATCGCAGCCACCCTGGCGAGCGGCGACCGCGGAGCGATTCCCGAAACAGACGAGGAGGCGATGCGCGATTCCGGGCTGACCCATTTGCTGTCTATCAGCGGCCTGCACGTGAGCGCGATCATAGCTGCGACCTATTTCCTGGTTCTGAAGCTGCTCGCGTTCTGGCCTTGGCTGACGCTGCGCATCCGGCTGCCGCTGGTGGCCGCCGGGGCATCGGCGATCGCCGGTATCGCCTATACATTACTTACCGGCGCCGAAGTGCCGACCGTGCGTAGCTGTATCGGAGCTCTGCTCGTACTCGTCGCTTTGGCTGTAGGACGAGAACCACTGTCCATGCGGATGATCGCTATCGCGGCGGGAGTCGTGCTCGCGTTGTGGCCGGAATCGCTCGTCGGGCCGAGTTTCCAGATGAGTTTTGCGGCAGTCATCGCCATCGTATCGCTCCACAATGTGCGTGCGGTACGGGACTTTCTCGCACCGCGACAGGAGAGCTGGCTGCGTCGCATGTCGAGACGGGCGGCAATGCTGTTCCTGACCGGACTGGTCATCGAGCTGGCCTTGATGCCAATCGTCTTATTCCATTTCCATCGCGCCGGTATTTATGGAGCGGCGGCCAATCTGATCGCCATTCCGCTGGTCACATTCATATCGATGCCGCTGGTGGCGCTTGCTTTGGCGCTCGATCTGATTGGAGCGGGCGCGCCGGCTTGGTGGCTGGTGGGCAAGTCGCTCGACCTGCTGCTGGCCATTGCCCATTTCTTCGCTGAGCAGCCGGGGTCGGTCAAACTTGCGCCGCGGATCGGTATGGGAGCGATGGGATTATACGTGGGCGGGGCGCTCTGGCTGGCGTTATGGCAAGGCAGGGCGCGCCTGCTGGGTTTCGCGCCAATTCTCGCCTCTGCCGTGCTGATGATCACCGCCCCGATACCCGATATCCTCATTACGCGTGACGGGCGCGACATAGGCATTGCCAACGAGGCCGAGCGGTTGCTGGTTCTGCACGATCGCGAAGGCGGATATGCTCAGGACAATCTGCTTGAACTGGCCGGTACGGATCTGAGCCCTATCGCGATTGCCGACTGGCCGCGCAGCCGGTGCAGCGACCAGTTTTGCGTCTTCGCCCTAGAACGGGGTGGGCGGCCCTGGTCGGTCCTCGTCGCCCGTAATAGAGATCTCGTGGAAGAGCGGGCGCTGGCCGCGGCTTGCATGCGGGCCGACATCGTCATTGCCGACCGGTATCTGCCGTACAGTTGTCAGCCGCGCTGGCTCAAAGCGGACAGAAGATTTCTCGACCGGGAAGGGGGCGCTTCGATCTATCTGGCAGACCAAAGGATCGATACGGTTGCCCAGGATCAGGGCGAGCATGGATGGTGGCGCGCGCCGCGTGAGTAGGCGCGCGCCAGCAAATCAGTGGTAGCGGCGGAGCAGGCCCGCCAGTTTTCCCTGAACCTGAACCCGGTGTGGTTCATAAACTTGCGCTTCGTATGCGCCATTGGCCGGATCGAGCACGACGCGGCCTGCATCCTTGCGAAGGTATTTCAGGGTCGCTTCTTCATTATCGACCAGCGCCACGACGATCTCGCCATCGCGAGCCGTGTCCGTGCGTTTTACCAGAGCGAAGTCGCCATCGAAGATCCCGGCTTCGATCATGGAATCTCCGGAAACTTCCAAGGCATAATGTTCGCCCGGACCGAGCAGCGCGGCCGGCACAGGCATGCTGGACTGACCTTCGATCGCTTCGATCGGGGCGCCGGCGGCAATCCGCCCATGAAGCGGAACATCGATGATGTCGTTTGCCGGTTCGGGCGCCACCGCCTTTGCCGGGATCGCAGCCGATACGGCGTCGTTTGCCGCCACCGGAGCGGGCGACCCCATCACGGCATTTTCAGGAAGCTTGACCACCTCCAGCGCGCGCGCCCGATTGGGGAGGCGCCGGATGAAGCCGCGTTCTTCAAGCGCCGAGATCAGGCGGTGTACGCCCGACTTGCTCTTCAGATCGAGCGCTTCCTTCATTTCTTCGAAGCTGGGGGAAATGCCGGTGTCTTCCAGACGCTGCTGGATGAACCGGATCAATTCGTGCTGCTTGGCGGTCAGCATTGTGCGAACTCCGTATCGCGTGTTCACAAAAGGCGTGAACGAATGCGGAACAATTAAGCAACCAAAATTGCAAAGTCAAGCAATTCAGCCGTTCCTTGCGGAACAACCGTTCATGGTTCGATCCGGATCAGCGCGCTGAGAAACCGCTGTCGTTAAGCTTTTTGGGCGCGCAGGGGAGACATGGACCACATGGACCACTGTCCAGGGGGATAAAAAGTCCCCCCGCACCGAGGCCGAAATCGCGCTTGAACGCAGGAGGTTTCGTTTGCAGCCGACACCCATAGCCGGTCAGCAGCGTGTAGGACAGATCAGTTGCCGAGCAGGGTACGAGTTGCCGCTTCGACATCGCGTTGGCGCATCAGGCTTTCGCCGACCAGGAAGCTGTTCACCCCGGCGTGTGACAAGCGCTGGCAGTCTTCGAACCGAGAAATGCCGCTTTCGCCGACCAGAAGCGAACCCTCAGGTGCCAGAGGCGCCAAGGCTTCGGTCGTGGCGAGATCGGTCGAGAAGGTCCGCAGGTCCCGGTTGTTCACGCCAATGAGGCGCGACTGAAGCAGTGCTGCACGTTCCATCTCTGCGCGATCATGGACTTCTACCAATACGTCCATGCCATATTCCACCGTGGCCCGTTCGATCTCCACCATCGCACCATCTTCGAGTGCGGCGACTATAATCAGGATCGCATCAGCGCCGAGTGCGCGCGCTTCGGCCACTTGCCAGGGATCGACCATGAAATCCTTGCGCAGGACGGGCAATTCACAAGCTGATCGCGCTTCGACCAGATAATCTTCGTGACCCTGAAAATACGGGGCGTCGGTGAGAACCGAAAGGCACGCAGCGCCCCCTGCAGCATAGGCGCGGGCATGGGCAGCGGGATGGAAATCTTCCCGGATCAAGCCCTTCGACGGTGAAGCCTTCTTGATTTCGGCGATGAGGCCGAAGCCGGACCGTTCCGCACGTTCGAGCGCTGAACGGAAACCACGCGGGGCGGTCTGTTCGCGAGCGGAAGCGTCGAGATCGGCCAGCGACCGCATACGCTTGCGTGCGGCCACTTCTTCCCGTTTGGTGGCGCAGATTTGTTCTAGCTTGTTCATATCAGGCGGCCATTGCGATCCAGCTTTCGAGCAAGGTCCTGGCTTTGCCGGAATCCAGTGCTTCGGCGGCGATTTCGGCGCCTTCCGTCCAGTCGTCCGTACGGTCGGCTACGATCAGAGTGGCCGCGGCGTTGAAAAGTACCGCGTCGCGATAAGGTCCGGGTGTGCCCGCAAGCAGGGCTTCCAGCGCGCGGGCATTGTGACGGGGATCGCCACCGCGAATAGCCTCGACCGGTGCGTGGGGCAGATTGGCATGTACCGCGAGCACTCGGCGCATCTCGAAATCGTTGCCCTGAACGTCTGCCAGTTCGTTGCCGCCGGCAAGGCTTAGTTCGTCCAGCCCTTCGTCGCCCGAGGCGATGAAAGTGCGGTCGGTGCCTAGCTTTGCCTTGGCTGCGGCATAGATGGGGACATAGGCCGGGCGCGCGATACCGATAAGCTGCCGCTTCACGCCGGCCGGATTCGAAAGCGGACCCATCAGATTGAAGATCGTACGAACGCCAAGCTTCTGGCGAATGGGCTGGATCCGTCCCATGGCCGGGTGGTGGTTCTTGGCAAAAAGGAAGCAGATTCCGAGTTCCGCCAACGTCTTCTCGGCACTTTTTCCTGCAGCTTCCATGTCGAGGCCGAGTACCTCGAGCGTATCGGCCGCGCCGGATTTGCTGCTGGCGGCCCGATTGCCGTGTTTGGCGACGGGCACGCCGCAAGCTGCGACGACGAGGCTGACAGCAGTCGAGACGTTGAGCGTGTGGTGTCCGTCACCCCCGGTTCCGCAGCAATCAACCGTGCCGTCGGGCGCGTCGACGGGAATGAGCCTTTGCCGCAGCGCGCGCGCAGCGCCGGCGATCTCGTCAGATGTCTCGCTCCTCGCGGACATATCGACCAGAAACCGTGCGATCGCATCGTCATCGGTTTCACCGTCGAGGATCCAGCCGAAAACCTCTTCTGCTTCCGCTTCCCCAAGATGTTGCTTTGCGTCGGGAAGCGTTTTCATGCCGGGACCCTGGCGGCAATGCCGCAGATTTCGAGGAAGTTGGCGAGCAGGGCGTGACCATGTTCGGTCGCGATGCTTTCCGGGTGGAACTGGACCCCGTGTATGGGCAGATCGCGGTGTCGGAACCCCATGACGCTGCTGCCGTCGAGGCCCGGTGTTTCGCTGGTGGCATTCACGTCCAGGCAGGCGGGAATGTCTTCGACTACGAGCGAATGATAGCGCGTTGCCCTGAACGGAGACGGCAGTCCGGCAAATACGCCAGTGGCATCGTGCGTGACGGGTGACGTCTTGCCGTGCATCAGCCCCCCGCGGACCACGCGTCCGCCGAAAAACTGGCCGATGGATTGATGGCCGAGGCATACACCGAGCAGCGGCTTTCCGGCGTCCGCACATGCTGCCACCAGATCAAGGCTGACGCCGGCTTCATTGGGCGTGCAGGGGCCCGGCGATATGAGATAACCTGCGTGACCTGCCAACAGAGCTTCATCGGCAGTGACGGCATCGTTACGCACGACTTCGACCTCAGCCCCCAGTTCCATCAGGTAATGGACTAGGTTGAAGGTAAAGCTGTCGTAATTGTCGATTACGAGGATTGATCGGCGGTCGGTCATTCGTGGCGTCAATGGAGGCGCGATGCGCGGCTTTCAAGCAAGGAAAGCTGCGGGATGCGAAACGTCGGCGTGACGTCAGGCTTTCTTGCCTGCCAGCTTGTCCGTCGCCTTAACCAAACCGTCGACGATCCCGGTTTCTCCTGCGCTGTGCCCCGCATCGTGAACAATCCAAAGGTCGGCTTCGGGCCAGGCCTTTTTCAACTCCCACGCGGAGACAGGCGGAGTGCAGATGTCGTGGCGGCCCTGGACGATGATACCGGGAATGCCGGCGAGCCTGTCGACGTTCTTCAGCAACTGCGCCTCTTCGAGGAAGAAATCCTCGAGGAAGAACTTGGCGCAGATGCGGGCAAAGGGAACGGCCTTGGAAGGATCGGCAAAACTGTCGAGCAGGGCGGGATCGGGAAGAAGTGTGGCGACGGTTCCTTCCCACAATGACCATTCCCTTGCCGCGGCAAGGCGCGTGTCTTCGTCATCGCTGGTCAGACGCTTGTGATAGGCCTTCACGAGGTCGCCGCGTTCGGCTTCTGGAATGAGGCCGGTGAAGTCGTCCCACTGTTCGGCCATTATTTCGCTGGCGCCGTAGGAATAGAGCCAGTCCTTTTCCTTTTGTCGGCCGAGGAACACGCCGCGCAATACGAGCTCGCTTACCCGCTCGGGATATTTCTGGGCGTAGGCGAGGGCAAGGGTGGAGCCCCAGCTACCGCCGAAAGCCTGCCATTTTTCATGCCCGCACATTTCGCGCAGACGTTCGATATCTTCGACTATGCGCCAGGTATCGTTGTTTTCGATTTCAGCGAAAGGAAGCGATTTGCCGCAGCCGCGCTGGTCGAACAGAAGCACGTCGTAAAGTTCGGGGTCCCATTGGCGGCGATGGGCAGGCGACATCCCGCCACCCGGACCGCCGTGAAGGAAGACGGCCGGTTTCGCCCCCTTGGTGCCGACACGTTCCCAATAGAGCGAATGGCCTTCGCCGACATCGAGCATCCCGGTTTGATAGGGTTCGATCTCGGGATAGAGGGCGCAGCGCGTATCGGTCATTCGGAAGCTTTCTTTCTAACCACGACGATGGGGCCGATCGGGGCCCCGGTATCGAGCCGTTCCGTGGCGGGGTTCCAGAGCTGGGAAACATTCCCATCCAGATACAGCGCGTTCTTCACGTGGAGCTCGTCTTTGTAGAAACGGGCGAGCTTGCCGAAGGAAATCGGCGCATTCGAGATCACGAAATGCGCGCGACCTTCATCGTCCACGCCCACGGCGTTGCGCACGAATTTAGACGGTCCGTCGCGCGTGATTTCCGGGTGAATCTTGCCATCGACAACCAGCATGGGGCCGGATTGCGTCCCGAATTGAGGACGCTCCGTCACATTTTCCAGAAACCAATCCGTGGCGCGCACGGCCCATTCGCCATCGGTGCCGTAGAAAACGCCGTTGGGGTTCATGTGGAAGTTGCCTTCGCCATCGGCGGTATTGAGCGGATGCAGCCGTTCCGAATCTTCCACGAAATACCCGATCGGTTCGCCGTCATCGTCGAACATGCCTGCATTCATGGCAAAGGCGACGGTCTGCGCATCGGTGGCCGCCGCGAAGTCGGTCAGGCTGCGATAGAACTTACCGTCACGCCCAAGTGCCATGCTGATGCTGTGACGCGCCGGGACGGCAAGGCAATGCGTGACCGGCGTATCTTCGAAAATGATCGAACGGCAGGCGCTTTCGACCTGGCTTGCGAGCGTTTCGGTCGGGGTCGGATCGGGCGTGGGATCCACCTGCGCTTGGCCATCGATGCGCGCGCGGGCGACGGGTTCGCCTTCGGGCTGCGCTTCGCAAGCAGTCAAAGCCAGGAGGGCGAGGGCGGCGATAGTAATTCTCATTGACCGAATCCGGGCTCCCTCGCGAGGCGTACGGCTTCCTTGGCCGCAGCGAGCAGGGCGCTCGCCTTCGCTTCGCATTCTTTCTGTTCATAGGCGGGATCGCTGTCGGCGACTATACCTGCGCCAGCCTGCACATGCATCATGCCATCCTGCACCACGGCTGTGCGCAGTACGATGCAGCTGTCCACCGAACCGTCAGGGGCGAAATAGCCGACGCCCCCAGCGTAGGGGCCGCGCGTCGCCGGCTCGAGTTCGGCGATGATCTCGCAGGCGCGCACCTTGGGCGCCCCGCTGACGGTGCCCGCAGGGAAGCCGGCGAACATCGCATCGATCGCATCTTTCGAGGGATCGAGCCGCCCGGTGACGTTGCTGACGATATGCATGACGTGGCTGTAGCGTTCGACAGTGAAGCTTTCCGTCACGGTAACAGTCCCGGATGCGGCGACGCGGCCGACATCGTTGCGTCCGAGATCGAGCAGCATCAGGTGTTCGGCGCGTTCCTTGGGATCGGCGAGCAGGTCCTGTTCGGCAAGCCGATCTGCCGCAGAATTGGCGCCGCGCGGCCGTGTGCCGGCAATCGGCCGAATGGTGACCTCGCCATCGCGCACGCGCACGAGGATTTCCGGACTTGAGCCGACAATGGCAAAGCCGGGCATGTCGAGAAAATAAAGAAAAGGCGATGGGTTCACGCGCCGCAACGCACGATAGAGGTCCATCGGCGGGAGTGTGAAAGGCGAAGTGAAGCGCTGAGAGAGGACGACCTGAAAAATGTCGCCAGCCGAAATGTAGTCCTGAGCCTTGAGAACCATCGCTTCGTAATCCGCGGCGGACATGGTCGGGGCCAGGGAAGGTTCGGGATGGTCCGTCACGGCGTTCGCGGATGGTGGTAATTGCTGAGCAAGTTTGCGCAGAACGTCGTCGATCCGTTCGCCAGCAAGCTCCATCGCCAATTCGTCCCAGACGGGTGCGACGCAGAACAGCGCGTCGCTCAGCCGGTCGAAAACAAGCAGGACAGTGGGCCGGACAAACAGCATGTCCGGCAGATCGAGTTCGCCATGTGGAGGGCGGGGCAGCTTCTCCACGAGCCCGATCGTTTCGTAGCCGAAATGGCCGACAAGGCAGGCAAGGGCTGGCGGCAATTCACTGGGCACATCGCAGCGGCAGGATTCCACCAATGCGCGAAGATTTTCTAGGGTGCCACCTTCACAAGCGTGAAAGGCATGGTGATCGTTCTGCCAGTCGCGATTGATCTCCGCCCGATCGCCGGTCGCCCTGAACACGAGATCCGGATCGAGACCCATGAGACTGTAACGGCCGCGCACGTCGCCGCCTTCCACCGACTCGAGCAGGAAATCGCCGCGGCCTTCGCAAAATAGCTTGAGCGCCGCCCCGACAGGCGTTTCGGTATCTGCGACCACCTGCCGCCAGACCAGCGCAGGCCTGCCGTCAGCCAGCGCTTCACGCGCCTGGTCGACGCCTTTGAGACTTGTGCTCAAATGCGCCTCAGTTGCCGATCAGCTGCTTGCGAACAGCATCGATAGCCGACGGATTGCGCGATACACCCAGCTCTTCACGCATGGCGAGGCGGAGCTGTTCGGCATATTCTTCGCCGATCAGGGGGCCCATCTGACGGGTCGCCTGTTCGATCAGCGGGTCGTCCTTGGCGATGTCGTCCATGGTAATGTCGTTGACCTTGACCACGAAGAACCCGGTGTTGCCGCCGGCATCGAGCTTTTTCGTGGTGCCCTCCGCCATGCTGAACAGGAGGGCGAGAGGCGGCGGTACGCGCTGCTCGCGCTGGCGAGCGAGATCCTCGCGCGTCATATCAACCGATTGAGCCGGGGGCACGCGGCGGTCTTCTGCAGCAAGGGCCGCCTGCATCGTGCTGCCTTTACGCACCCGGGCCATCACCCGATCGGCAGCGGCCTGTGCAGCCTTCATGCCCTCCGTTGCACGCCAGCGCGCTTCGACGAGCTGTTCGATTTCCTGGTAGGGGGCGACAGCGGCGCCGGTGATGTCGCCGACTTCATAAACGAGATAAGTCTGTCCGCCATCGACAGGTGCGATCTCGGGCTCTTCCACTTCCATCTGAAAAGCCGTGGCAAGTGCGGGGCGCAGGACGTCGGGCACGGACTGTTCCGGATTTTCGAACATGCGGCCGTCGGCGAGCGTCGGTCCGACGTTCGACAGCTGAAGATCCAGATCGTCGGCAACTTCGGCGAGCGTAGCACCGTCACGCAACTGCTCCTCAATCTCGGTAGCGAGATCGGCGAGGCCGCGAACGCGCTTTTCTTCGCGAAGCGTGTCGGAGATTTCTCCGCGAACATCGGCAAGGGTGCGGGCCGGGGTGGCCTCCACCGAATCGATGCGTGCGACGTGCCAGCCAAGTGAACTGCGGGCGGGCGTTGTCATCGCGCCATCTGCCGCGGCGAAATATGCTGCGGCAACGGCGGGAGAGGATTGCGCGGCCAAGGCACTGCGTGTGACGTCCACCACCGGCGACGCGCGCAGACCCGCTTCCCGTGCGACCTGTTCGAAGGAGGCGCCGCCAGCAACGCGGTCGCGAATCGACTTTGCCGCAGCTTCGGTGGGTACGATCAATTGCGTGAAGTTCCGCGTTTCGCTTGCGGCATATTGTTCGGCGTCGCGCTTGTAGCGGGCTGCGATCTCGGCTTCGGTCGGTTCGATCCGGTCGCCCAAGGCATCAGAATCGAACGTAGCGTAGCGGATCACGCGGCGCTCGGGGCGGACGAAAGCTTCCCGGTTGGCGTTGTAATAAGCACGTAGAACTTCAGGATCGGCGGCGCCCGACGGGGCGTACGTTGCAGCGGGCAGAAGGGCGATTGAACCCTGGCGGCGTTCTTTGAACAACTGTGCATAGCGGTAGGCCAGCTTGTTCGGCACCGACGCCCCGAAACTGGCCGGAATCAGCAATTGCTGCGAAAGCAGGCCGACACCGAGATCGCTGCGGACCTGAGCGTCGCTGATCCGTTGCATGGCCAGCGCCTGGCGATACGTCTGTTCGTCGAAATTGCCGTCCGCGCCGCGAAAGGCGGGGATCATGCGAATTTCGCTGTTCAGCAGATTCTCTCCGGCACGAAACCCATATTTTCTGGCGTATCCCTGGATCGCGTTACGATCGATCAGAGCTTCCAGAACCAGTTCCAGCTGACCGCTGCCGACGAATTCCGGCATGGAAAGCGTGGGATCTTCCTGCCGAAGACGGTCGAGGCCACTATTCGCAGCCACTACCAGGTCGGCAGTGCCGATCTTTTCATCGCCGACCACGGCGACGCGATCACCGCCTGCGATTCCACCGAATGTGCCGGTGCTGGAAACGTCTGCGCTGGCAAAGGCGAGGGCTATAAGTCCAAGAAATGCCAGAGAAATGGCAAGGCCGAGTTTGGTCTTGAAGAAGTTGCGGAAGAACTGGAACATGATCTGCGGGCGATCCCATCGGGTTGCTGCTGTCGTTCTGGCGGGGCCGGAACGGGTTGGGGCGCTTTATCCGCCCTGCGACCCATGAGCAACAGGCTGCAAAGGGTTTTGACGCGGGAAGAAACCTTGTCTAGCGGAGCGCAACTCTTGCCCCATATAGCGGGGCCCTCACTCAGACAATTTGCAGGACGTACCCATGGCCGAACGGCCCTACATCGTTGGAAACTGGAAAATGAACGGCACGCGCGCCATGCTTTCGGAAGCGCGCGCCATCGATCGTGCGGCCCAGCGCTACATGAAGGTCGAGGTTGCCGTGGCGCCACCTTACACTCTGATTCACGCGGTTCATAAGGAAGCCGAACAGATCGGGATCGGTGCACAGGATTGCCATTCCGGCGCCGAAGGCGCGCACACGGGTGATATCAATGCATCGATGGTGGCCGACGCCGGCGCGAAGTTCGTCATACTGGGACACAGCGAACGGCGCCAGGACCATGCCGAAACCAACGAATTGATCAACGCGAAGATCGAATCGGCGCTCGAAGCCGGCCTTCGCGTGATACTGTGCTGTGGCGAATCGCTGGAAACCCGCGATGCGGGAGAGGCGGAAAGCTTCGTTCTGGGTCAGCTACGCGCAGCGTTGCCGATTTTTCAGGATCCGGCAGACCGGCTCACGATCGCGTATGAGCCGATCTGGGCCATCGGCACGGGCCGTACCGCGACGGCCGAAGACATTGCCGCCATGCACCGCGCTATACGCGCTCTACTGGATGAGACCTTTGGCGAAGATGTTTCTGCCAAGGTTCGCATTCTTTATGGCGGTTCGGTGAAGCCGGATAACGCGCGCGAGATTCTTGCGGTGCCGGAAGTGGGTGGCGCGCTTGTCGGCGGTGCCAGCCTTTCGGCCGAAAACTTCCTCGGCATCGTTGTGGGCGCCTCGGAAGCCGAAGAGGTATAAGCAGGCCCGCCTTGCCGTTTTCCGCTCGCGCGCCTAAATGCGCGTGAGCCCAGCCAATCACATTCCAAGAGTACTCGCATGTTCCTCTTCCTTACCGTCGTTCAGGCGATCGTCGCAGCCGCGCTAGTCGGCGTCATCCTGATGCAACGTTCGGAAGGCGGCGGCCTCGGAGTGGGCGGCAGCCCGTCCGGCATGCTGAGTGCCCGCGGTGCCGCGGACTTTCTGACCCGGTCCACCAAGTGGCTTGCCATTCTTTTTGTGGTCCTGTCGATCGGTCTTGCTGCAGTTGCGGTCGAGACGACTGGCGGCGATGCAATCGAATCGACACTTGATCGTACGGTCGCTCCGGCCGCGCCCGCAGACCCGCTCGGCCCGGCAACCACTAACCAGCCTGCCGCCACCGGACAGGAAGCGCCCGCGAATCCCGATCCGCTAGCAACCCCAGCCGAATAATCTTCAGAACATCGCAGGCTTGTGGATTGCGCCGCATGCTCGGCGCGATTTGCAGCTGTTTGCGCTTGCCCCGACTCAAACACTAAGCTTAAGGCCCGACTCCCATGGCGCGGTATATATTTATCACCGGCGGCGTGGTCTCCTCGCTCGGCAAAGGTCTCATGGCAGCATCGCTTGCTGCTCTCCTCCAGGCGCGTGGCTACAAGGTCCGTATTCGAAAGTTCGACCCCTATCTCAATGTCGATCCAGGGACGATGTCCCCGTATCAGCATGGCGAAGTCTATGTGACGGACGATGGGGCGGAAACGGACCTGGATCTGGGCCATTACGAACGCTTTACCGGGGTGTCGGCGCATCAGGGCGACAACATTACATCCGGTCGTATCTATCAGGACATCATCGCCAAAGAGCGGCGGGGGGATTATCTCGGCGCGACGGTGCAGGTGGTTCCGCACGTCACGGACGAGATCAAGGCCTTCGCGCTTGCCGGTCAGGACGATCACGATTTCATCCTGTGTGAGATCGGCGGCACGGTTGGCGATATCGAAGGGCTGCCGTTCATGGAAGCAATCCGCCAGCTTCGAAATGAGCTGGAGCCATGGCAGACGCTGAGCGTGCATGTCACCCTCGTGCCCTATATTGCTGCGGCGGGTGAGTTGAAGACGAAGCCGACCCAGCATTCAGTACGCGAACTGGCGAGCCTCGGAATCAAGCCCGATGTCCTGCTTTGCCGGGCGGAACACCCAATCCCCGACAGCGAACGGCGCAAGATCGCGCAGTTCTGTAACGTGCGACAGGAGGCCGTGATTCCGGCACTGGACGCACCCTCGATCTATTCCGTGCCGTTGCAATATCACGGTGAAGGGCTGGACGCCGAAGTGCTACGCGCCTTTGGCATTACCGATGCGCCAGACCCCGATCTGTCGCGCTGGTACGATGTAGTGGACCGCCATTCCAATCCGGAAGGCGAAGTCACGATCGGCGTGGTCGGAAAGTATGTCGGCCTGCAGGACGCGTACAAGTCGCTCAATGAAGCGTTGGTTCACGGCGGTATGGCGCACCGGGTGAAGGTCAACACAAAGTGGATCGATGCGGAAATATTTGAAGGCGACGACGCCGATATTGCCGCGAAGCTGGAGCCAATGCACGCTATCCTGGTGCCCGGTGGCTTTGGCGAGCGTGGTAGCGAAGGCAAGATCGCCGCGGTCCGTTTCGCACGCGAACGCAAGGTGCCGTTTCTCGGCATTTGTCTGGGTATGCAAATGGCCTGCATCGAAGCGGCACGTTCCGCAGGCTATGCCAGCGCCAGCTCGACCGAGTTCGGCGAAACGGCCGAGCCGGTCGTCGGCATCATTACCGAATGGATGACGGAAGAAGGCCTGCAAACGCGTGAGGCAGGCGGCGATCTGGGCGGAACGATGCGCTTGGGCGCGTATGATGCCAAGCTTTCCGCGAACAGCCACGTGTCGCAAATTTACGGTGGCAATACGATGATTTCCGAACGCCATCGTCATCGGTACGAGGTCAACAGCGCCTATATCGATTCCCTGGAAAGTCAGGGTCTCGTGTTCTCGGGAATGTCGCCGGACGGGTTGCTTCCCGAAATCGTAGAACGGCCGGATCACCCATGGTTCATAGGGGTACAGTTCCATCCGGAACTGAAGTCCAAGCCGTTCGATCCGCACCCGCTGTTCGCCGGTTTTGTTGGCGCTGCGCTCGAACAGGCCAGGCTGGTCTGACGGGGTAAAAAGCAGCCGATACGGCAACTCACTGAAATCGCAGATCAATGATTTTCGGTCGCTTGTAACGAGGCGACAAAATCATCGCGCCCAGCCGTCGACGCTTTATCTTTTGATACATCTGGTGCAAAATCCTGTCAGATCCGCATCAGAGGACAGAGGGTAGAGAGATGCGCTTCGCCAACATGCGGTGGGGCTTGCCCCGATGACGGTCGTCTTCTGCGACCCGGACGGCCGATTTCGGGGCTGGGCGGCGTAAAGCGTCGCGGGGGCGGAACTTTTGTTCCGCCCCCTACATTTTCACCAGATTGACCAGATGATCAGGCGGCCTTGGTGCCGTCTTCCTTGTCAGTCTTGACCACTTCGAGCGGTTGCTGTCCGCCGATAGCGATCTTCTTCGGCTTCATCGCATCGGGGACTTCGCGAACGAGGTCGATGACAAGCAGCCCATCAGCAAGGTCCGCATTGTCCACCCGCACGTAATCCGCCAGTTCGAACCGGCGTTCGAATCCGCGGTTGGCAATGCCGATATGCAGCATTTCGCCTTCGTTGAATTCGTCACGCTTCTTGCCGGTTACGACCAGCAGATTTTGCTGCGCGACGATGTCGAGATCACCCGAGCGGAATCCTGCAACTGCCAGCGTGATGCGATAATCGTCATCGCCGCGGCGCTCGATATTGAAGGGGGGGTAGTTATCTCCGCCGGCGTTGCGCGCCTGTCGTTCCATCAGGTCGAATACACGATCGAAACCTACGGTGGAGCGGCGGAAAGGTGTAAGGTCCATACGGTTCATCGAAACAAATCCTCTTGTGAGCGATTTTAACCAGACGAGGCCCGCATTCGGCACCCCGTCGTCGCCATGCGAGGCATGGCAACGATTCCGAAATAGGTTCACGGATCGGGCTTTCAAGTAGACCAGGCGCACGCTATTTCGGGCGTTGGAAAGATAGAGGAATTTCATGAGTCAGCCGCAAGTCGATATCTACACCAAGTTTGGTTGCGGATTCTGTTTTCGCGCCAAGCGCCTGCTCGATGAAAAAGGGGTCGAGTATAACGAATTCGACATCACCATGGGCGGGTCAAAGCGTGACGAAATGCTGGCTCGGGCGCCGCAGGCCACGACCGTGCCGCAGATATTTATCGGAGATACCCATGTGGGTGGATCGGACGACCTCTCGGCGCTCGAGCGGGATGGAAAACTCGACGCTATGCTGACGGGTTGAATGCCCCGCATTGCCATCTTGCAGATGACTTCGGGTATCGATCCCGAAGAAAACGCCACAGCCATTGAAGACGCCATTGTTTCTGCGGCGGACAATGGCGCTGCCATGATATTCACGCCGGAAATGTCGGGCCTGCTCGATCGCGATCGAAAACGGGCTGCGAAGTCGATAGTCTTGGAAAGCGACACGCCTGCGCTTGCCAGGGCACGGGATGCTGCACATCGGGCGGGCATTTGGGTTTCGCTCGGATCGCTTGCCGTAAAGTCTCCAAATGACAGATGGGCAAATCGCGCTTTCGTGATTGATCCAAACGGAAACATCGCGGGCCGCTACGACAAGATACATATGTTCGACGTCGATCTCGACAGTGGGGAAAGCTGGCGAGAATCGAACGCTTACGAGCCAGGGCAAGAGGTGGTCACGGTCCCCGGAACTCCGGTTGGGCGACTGGGCCTGTCGGTTTGCTACGATATTCGTTTTCCAGCACTGTACGAGCAGTTGGGTAGGGCGCAGTGCGATTGCATCTCCATTCCTGCAGCCTTCACCGTACCGACTGGTAGGGCTCATTGGAATGTTCTCCAAAGGGCCCGGGCGATTGAAGCGAGCGCTTTCGTCGTTGCCGCGGCGCAGGTGGGTGAACACGCCGACGGGCGTCGGACCTATGGCCATAGCATGGTTGTGGACCCCTGGGGCGACGTCTTGCTTGAAATGGAGGGCGACGACGCGGCGCTTGCTTACTGCGATATCGATCTTGCCAGAATTGCTGAAGTTCGCGCGCAGGTGCCAAGCCTTGCCAATAGACGAGAAATAGCGAAATAGGCCGCCACATGATAGTGTTCGATCTCTCCTGTAGCGAAGGCCATCGGTTTGAGGGCTGGTTCGGCTCGTCGGATGATTATGCTGACCAGAAAGCAGGCGGCTTGCTCGTCTGCCCGCAGTGCGGCAGCGAGGAAATCGGCAAGGCGCCAATGGCCCCGTCAGTGCCAGCCAAGAGCAATACCCGATCGCATGCGCCCGCCGAAACCACTCAGGTAGTCAAAGGCGAAATGCCAGCCGAGGTGAAAAAAGCGTTGGAAAAGCTGGCGAAAGCTCAGGCGAAAGCGCTGGAGAGCAGCACATGGGTTGGCGACAAATTCGCCGAGAAGGCTCGCGAAATGCATTACGGCGAAGCCGATGAGGCCCCGATTCACGGTCGCGCCACCAGAGACGAGGCGGAGGACATGATGGCCGAAGGAATCTCTGTCGCACCTCTTCTCGTACCGGTAGCACCACCAGAAGAACTCAACTGATTGCCTCGGCGGTTCGAGCCGCTATACGAGGCACCGGCGCGCCCGTAGCTCAGTAGGATAGAGCATCAGATTCCTAATCTGGGGGCCACAGGTTCGAATCCTGTCGGGCGCACCATTTTTCGAAAACTGGCAGTATTCTTGGATTTTTCGATTCAGGCGCAAACCGGTGAACCGGCAATTCAATCTCGAACTAAAACTACGCGTTCGAAGCTCTTTTTGCTGGGAGCCACTTACGATCAAGCCAGCAATCATCGCTCGCCGTAACGGGTTTACCGAATAGATAACCCTGTCCTTCCCGGCAACCGAGAGCCAGCAGGCGAATTCTTTGCTCGTCGGTTTCGATCCCTTCGGCAGTTACCTCCAAGTTGAGGCTCCGCCCGAGAGAAATCACGGCAGATACAATCGCTGCGCCTTGAGGCCTGTTGCAAAGATCCTGAACGAAGGAACGGTCGATTTTCAGCCTTGTAACAGGGAGACGTGCCAGTGTGGAAAGCGATGCAAAGCCGGTCCCGAAGTCATCAAAAGCTATGTTGATTCCGCAATCCCGTAGCTCACTTAACGCTGTCAAAATTTGATCGTCCGAGCGCAGCGCGATCGTTTCCGTGATTTCTATTTCGATGTCCGCTGGCGAGAGAGCGTGTTTCTCCAATGCCTGACCAATAGTCTTTCCCAAATTGCCGTTAGTGAATTGGGCCGCGAACAGGTTCAATGCCATGCGTTGCACATCCAGGCCCAGCATTCGCCAGACCGCCATTTGTCGGCACGCTTCATCTATGACCCACTCGCCGCCTCATGAGCGACGAGATGCGTTTCGAGGGTGTTCAAAAAGTCCGCTGGGAAAAGCAGCCCGCGTTCCGGGTGCTTCCAACGCAACAGCGCTTCCACACCGATAAGCTCCTGATCGGACAGCCGGACCTGAGGCTGATACGTGAGTTCCCATTCCCCGCGCTCGGTCGCTAGGCGCAGCTCGTCTTTGAACGCTCGCCGCGCGGTCAATTGGTTGGCAATCGGAGGGTCGAAGACGCGGATGTTGTCCTGGCCGGTCTTCTTCGCTTCGAGAGGGGCAAGATCGGCCCTCAGCAATAGTTCTTCGGCATCTTCGGCATGAAGCGGCGCGAGGCCAATTCCAATGCTCAGTCCGATTTGCATGCGGTGCCCGGACAGCACGAAGGGCTCTTTAAAGGCGTCATTCAGTCGCTGAGCTGTTGCCGTCGCACTGCTTTGTGCTCCATTCCCCGGAAGCAGTATTGCGAATTCGTCTCCCCCCAGACGTGCAACTATTGCGCTAGGTTCGAGTAGGCCAACGAGGCGGACGGCGACGCCTTGGAGCAAAGTGTCGCCAACCGCATGACCGAACGTGTCATTGACCTCCTTGAAGCGATCAAGATCGATGGCGAATACCGTAGCGTGCCCGCGAGCGATCACCGCTTCCAGCTTTTTGGAGAAGCCATTGCGATTGGCTAGACCGGTAAGCGCATCGTGATGGGCAAGGTGTTCCAGCCGAAGTTCGCGCTCCCGACGGTCGGTGATGTCGTGGATTTGCGCGCCGATTTCGATACCATCGGGACCAAGCCAGCTCGCAAGTCTCATTTCGACAGGAAACTCACTTCCGTTCTTGCGAACAGCGACGAGCTCAATCGTTTTGCCCGACAAATTGGACACACCGGTCGTGGAAACACGCTTCATTCCCGCGACATGATGGTCACGGAACCTTGCTGGGATGATGATTTCGATGGGTTTACCGATAGCTTCCGATGCCGAATATCCGAAGATATCCTCTGCGGCGGGGTTCCAGTAAGTGATTTTCCCAGCTGCGTTCGACGTTATCAACGCCAGCCCCATAACTTTCGCAAAACTGCTGATCGCACGATCTGGCAGACTGGTGCGGCTTTCCTCCACCAAGGCAGTGGCTAGGGCGGCAAGATCTTTAAGCTTCTCACATGTGTTGGCATCAAAGCTTTCGCGCGGGCGGGTGTCGCCGATGCATAACACACCCAGGGGGTGACCACTCGAATTGAGGAGCGGAACCCCGGCAAAAAAACGTAGTTCCTCCTCGCCGTCAAAGGCTGGAGCGCCGGGGACGTGTTGATCGAAGCGGGCGTCCAGGACTATTAACGGCTCGAGCGTACCGAGTACATGCGCGCACAAAGCGCGCGCCCTCTCAACGTTGTACATGTCGAGGCCATGGCCAGACTTGAACCCATGCTCATCTTCTAAAACAAGCGAAAGAATACTTATGGGAACGTCAAACACGTTCGAAGCGAATTTGGTGATCGCGTCATAGGCGGGTTCCGATCCCGCCCCGAACTTTTCTTTGGAAGCGGGCGCTGCCAAACGCCTCTCTTCTATCGATTCTGCGACCACTGACGTTCCTAGTTTAAATGAGATCGTCGGAGCTTAACCTGCAGCATGTTAAGAGCGCGCTACTGCAGAACCGCACCATTATACTTAAAAGTATGGTCAGGTCAGAACGTGGGTGCTCATTGAGTGGGACGGGTCCGGGTGTACGTGATGGGATGCGAGATCAAGAGGCACCGTGGCCATTTATCGGCCGAACCGTCTGGCTGCGGTCGCGAGAGAAGCTAGTGCAAGCGAGCACAGAGCAAGTAGGCCACAGGTTCCTGCCCATCCGAACGCGTCGTAAACGGCCGTGCCAGCATAGCTGCCGATGCCGCCACCGATGAACATCATGACAACGTAAACCGTGGTCAACCGCGTTCGCACACCCGGATCGAGTGCGAGGAAAGTCATTCGACCGGTTACATCGACACCCGGGCCCACGAAATTCGTGATCATGAGCGGGATTATGAGGGTCCAGAGCGAGCCGCCGAGGGGCCAGAGGAGCAAGATGCCTGCGAGTTGACAGAACGCGAAGATCGCCCGCGCCTTGCGGGCGCCGACTTCGTCGGCCCATCGCCCAAGCCGGGGCGTGGAAAAAATGGAGATCGCAGCAAGGCCCGCAAGATACCCGACCGTGTCCGTCCCATACCCCATTTCGGGAGAGGTCAAATAAAGTGCAAGGCCGAGCCATACGGCAATGAACTGACCGAAGTTCAGCGCCTGGATCGCGCCCGAAAACAGTATCTCCCGATGCTTGCCTATCAATGGGAATACTGAGACTAAGAGATTCAGATAGGACTGCCGGTCTCGTGCAGATCGCTCCCCACCTTCCATTAGTCGCGGCAAGGCGAGTGTGACAGCCAACATCAGTGCCGCTGCGATCCAATAGATCATTCGCCATCCGAAATGCTCGGCAACCACACCAGCACCCACCCGTGCAACGAGGATCCCGAGAATAACGCCCGCAGCCAATTTCGCCGTCACCTGACCCAGTCGTTCCGGCGCAACACGCTTCGAAGCGTAGGCCGGCAAAAGATAGGGCGCTATGGTGAAAAAGCCGAGCATCGTGGACCCGATGACGAATAGCGTGAAACCTCGAGCGATGGCCATCAGCGCGATCGAAGCGGTCTGACCAGCAGCAAAGGTAATCGTCAGCCTGCGGTTCGAAATACGATCGCCAAGCGGAAGGAGCAGAAAAATGCCTACGGCCAGAGCGATCTGGTTGAGTGCCGGGACTAAACCGATTCGGGAATGACTGACCCCGAAATAATCGGCCACTTCGGCGATTATCGGATGGATGTAGTAGGCGTTAGCAGTGACCACTGCCGCAGCAATTGCCAGTGAAGTTTCCTGAGCGCCGGTCAGTCGCGTAGGCTGGCTCACGCCCAACGTCTTGGTGCATGGGTCACCGATATTACCCTGAATCTGACCGCGAAAGCCGGTCCTGTGTTCGGACCTTTATGGTGTCTTTTGCGTCGTGTCACCCAACTGACTAACGGGCACCGTTTCTTTGAAAGTATGCGTCACATAGGGGAAAGGAATTTCGATCCCGGCGTCATCCAGCGCGGCCTTGATCGCACGGATAACCTTGTCCTTGCTTTCCCAACCCGCACGCGGCGTCGACCCGGCCCACCATCGGATGAGAAAGTCGACGGAACTGGAATTGAATTCCTGCGCAAAGATATCAACGCCCTTGCTGGCGAGTACGTCATCGACATCTTCGACCGCCCGGCGGATGATAGCGGCAGCATGATCGAGCTGCGTGTCGTATGACACGCCGACTACAACCTGATGCCGGCGCTGATCGACATCGGTAAAGATTTCAACCGGGTTCTTGAAAAGGATGGAGTTCGGCACGACTGTGAGTTCGCCGGACAGTTTGCGCACATGCGTTTCGCGTAATGTGATGTGTTCGACCTTGCCGGTGATATCTTCGCATTCGATCACGTCGCCGATGCGCATTTTTTCCCGCAGCATGATGAGCACGCCTGCCAGGAAATTCTCGAAGATGTCTTGGAAGGCAAAACCAATCGCCACGGCTCCGATACCGAGCCCGGCAAGCAGGCTGGCCGGCGTGAGATCGGGGATGACCACCACCGCCGCGATGAAGATGCCGAGGGTCCAGATCCCGAGCCTGACGAGCGTATCGATAAGGTTCTTCAGGCTGCTGCGTATCTCGGTGCGCCCAACGACGGCGTCGGAAATGCGCACGGCAAATCGCGCAACGATCCACGTCATAAGGATGATGAAGAATGCAATCGCAAGGCTGGGCAGCGCCTCTACAAAGCCTTTGCCCATGGTTTGCAACTGCGTGCGCAGCGTTGCGATATAATTCACGTCGCAGAAAACTCCCTTTGCGAGGCAACGGGAGGGTTGCACAAAGGGTTCCGAATTGCTGGCTATGGCCTTTAGAAAGGCTAGCTTCCGGCGTGTTCCTTGCGAGCGATTTCATGCAGCCAATCGGCGTGCCTCGGAGCTTTCTTAGTCTGGCTCCATTCGTCCAGCATCATGGGGGCAACACGCTTCAATTCGGCGTACTGTTCATCGGTGCCGATATCCGTGGCTAGTTCTACCCGATGACCATTCGGATCAAAGAAGTAGATCGATTTGAAAATGCCGTGGTGAGTTGGACCCAGAACCTCGATGCCCAAGCTCTCGACATGCGTCTTAGCCGCGAGCAATTCTTCTTCGCTGCCAACTTTGAAAGCGAGATGCTGGACCCAAGCCGGGGTATTTTCGTCCCGGCCCATGTCTTTCTGATTTGGCAGTTCGAAGAAGGCTAGGATATTGCCATTACCCGCATCGAGGAAAACGTGCATGTAAGGGTCGTAATCGCCCGTGGATGGCACGTGATCCTCTGCAAAGGCCGTCGTGTAATCCATGCCGAGTACTTTGCCGTACCATTCGACCGTTTCCTTGGCATCCTTGCAGCGATAGGCCGCATGGTGGACGCCAGCCAGTTTCACGGGATGAACAGGTGCTTCGCTCATTCTGCGGGCTCCGTCTCGACTGTCTTGGCGTCCTCAACGCTGAGGGCGCCGCGCTTAATCTGGTCGCGCTCCATGCTCTCGAACAGCGCCTTGAAATTCCCTTCACCGAAACCTTCGTCACCCTTGCGCTGGATGAATTCGAAGAACACCGGACCGACCTGCGCTTCGGCAAAAATCTGCAGCAGCAGACGCGGGTGCCCGCCTTCTGTCGTACCATCGAGCAGGATCCCGCGGGCTTTCAATTCATCCACTGGCTCCCCGTGATCGGGCAAGCGGTCGGGCAGCATTTCGTAATAGGTTTCGGGCGGGGCGGTCATGAAGGGAACGCCAAGGTTCTTCAGATTGTCCCAGGCCTGCACAAGATCGTCGCAGATCAAGGCAATGTGCTGGATACCCTCTCCGTTGAATTCCTTGAGGAACTCTTCGATCTGGCCCTTACCGCCTTCACCTTCCTCGTTGAGCGGAATGCGAATTTTGCCATCAGGCGCGGTCAATGCTTTGGATGTCAGGCCGGTATACTCACCCTTGATGTCGAAAAAGCGGATTTCGCGGAAGTTGAAGAGCGTCTCGTAATAATCCGCCCAGTATTTCATGCGTCCGTTATAAACATTGTGCGTCAAGTGATCGATCACGTTGAAGCCGGCTCCAATAGGCCACTTTTCGACACCATCGAGATATTCGAAATCGATATCGTAGATGGAGAGGCCGTCGCCTTCTGCATCTGCATAACGGTCAATGAGATAAACGATAGCACCGCCGATGCCACGGATGGCAGGGATGCGCAGCTCCATCGGGCCGGTTTCCACCGCGACGGGTTCTGCACCTTTATCGAGAAGTTCTTCATAGGCCTTCTTCGCATCGCGAACCCTGAAACCCATGCCGCATGCCGAGGGGCCGTGCTCGCGCGCAAAAAACCATGCGGCGCTTCGCGGTTCGTAGTTGAGGATGAGGTTGATCTGACCCTGACGCCAGAGATCCACGTCCTTCGATCGGTGCGTGCCCACATGGGTAAATCCCATCGCTTTAAAGACCGGTTCGACGACGCCTTTTTCGGGAGCGCAGAATTCGACGAACTCGAATCCGTCGAGTCCGATTGGATTTTCGAAGAGATCGGTCATTTCAATCCTCTGGGATTTGCTAGGTGGTTTCAAAAGTAACTAATCACAGTCGCTCGTAAGCTGTCAAGTTTTCAACGGCCGTGCATGGTGGCCAGTTCCTTTCATGCGTCAAACGGATGTCGACGATGAATTGTACTTGCGCGAACCGGTTAACTGTGATTCTGTCGCCTCATGCGCCGCACAAATTCCCTAGCTTCCATCCGCCGAGTCAGGACCTCGCAGCACGCCGCTCTTGCTGCGCTCCTGGTCATGGGCGGATTGGCGATTGCAGGTCCATCCGGACTGCTTGCCTGGAGTGAGAATTTGCGGCTGCTCGATCAGCGAGAGGCCCAGCTGGCGAAGCTGCAGGCCGAAAGGCATGCGCTGGAGAACCGGGTCGCCTTACTCGATCCCAACGCCGCTGATCCCGATATGGTCGGCGAGCTGCTGCGTAGTCAGCTCAATGTCGTGCATCCGAACGAAGTCGTCATAAAACTGGAAGACTGAACGGAGCGAAACCATCGCTTGCCGTAAGGGTTTTCGTATGCACATGCGCTCTGCCGTTGCGCGGGTCGCAAGCCTGTGCCTATAGGCGCAACTGACATCCTCCCCGGAAGAACAAGGACACAAGTCTTGGCCAAAGCCCCCCGGAGCAAGAAGCAGCCCACCAAATCGCCTGCGGAAGATCCCGACTTCGCTCTCCACTCCCTGCAAGAGGCGTTGGAAGAGAATCGCCACTACGATGCCAGCAAGGAGCAGATGCTCCATTTTTACGAGCAGATGCTGCTCATCCGTCGCTTCGAAGAGCGCGCGGGCCAGCTGTATGGTCTCGGCCTGATCGGCGGTTTCTGTCACCTTTACATCGGACAGGAAGCTGTTGCGATCGGCCTCCAGTCCGCGCTCGATGGTGACAAGGACAGCGTCATCACCGGATACCGCGACCATGGTCACATGCTCGCCTACGGCATCGATCCCAAAGTCATAATGGCCGAACTGACCGGCAGGGAAGCCGGCATCTCGAAGGGCAAGGGCGGGTCGATGCACATGTTCTCGACCGAACATAAATTTTATGGCGGTCACGGAATCGTAGGAGCCCAGGTTTCATTGGGCGGGGGCCTCGCGCTGGCTCACCAGTACAACGACGATGGCGGTTTCTGTCTTGCCTACTTCGGCGACGGTGCCGCCAACCAGGGCCAGGTATATGAAACGATGAACATGGCGGCGCTCTGGAATTTGCCGATCGTCTTCGTGGTCGAAAACAACCAGTACGCCATGGGAACCGCCGTCGGTCGCAGCTCTGCTGAAACAGAATTCCACCGCCGCGGCACAGCCTTCCGTATTCCAGGAATGGACGTGAACGGCATGGACGTTCTGGAAGTCAGGCAGGCTGCCGAGATCGCTTTCAAGCATGTTCGCGATGGCAAGGGTCCGGTCCTGATGGAATGCAATACCTATCGTTATCGCGGGCATTCGATGTCCGATCCGGCAAAGTACCGTACGCGCGAAGAGGTCCAGGATATTCGCGATCACAAGGATCCGATCGAAGGGATCAAGAAGCTGCTACTCGAAAACGGCTCGACCGAGGAAGAATTGAAAGCGATCGACAAGGATATTCGCAAGACCGTCACCGAAGCTGCGGATTTTGCCGAGAACTCGCCAGAGCCGGAAGCGAGCGAACTCTACACCGACGTACTGGTGGAGGAGTATTGAGCCATGGCTATCGAACTGAAAATGCCCGCGCTGTCGCCCACTATGGAAGAGGGCACATTGGCCAAGTGGCTGAAGTCCGAAGGTGACGAGATCGTTGCGGGCGACATTATAGCCGAAATCGAAACCGACAAGGCTACGATGGAATTCGAGGCAGTCGATGAAGGGACCCTCGGGAAAATCCTCATCGACGAAGGTACCGAAGGCGTGAAGGTCGGGACTGTGATCGCCATGCTGGCTGGCGAGGACGAAGATGCTTCCGATATCGAGGCGCCCGCTGAAAAGGAATCGCCGGAATCAGACAAGAGCGGCGGCAAAGAGAAATCTACCGATGCCAGCGAAGCGCAGCTGATGAAGACGCCGCGCAAGATCGACGTGAAGGATCCGGAGGTTCCCGAAGGCACCAGCTTCACATCGGTTTCCGTCCGCGAAGCTTTGCGCGATGCCATGGCCGAAGAAATGCGCAAGGACGAACGCGTCTTCGTCATGGGCGAGGAAGTGGCCCAGTATCAGGGTGCGTACAAGGTCACGCAAGGCCTGCTGGATGAATTCGGGGCCAAGCGGGTCATCGATACTCCGATTACGGAATATGGATTTGCAGGCATCGGCACCGGCGCCGCAATGGGTGGTCTGCGCCCGATCGTTGAATTCATGACCTTCAACTTTGCCATGCAGGCGATCGATCATATCGTAAATTCCGCGGCAAAGACCAACTACATGTCCGGTGGTCAGATGCGCTGTCCGGTCGTGTTTCGCGGCCCCAACGGTGCAGCAAGCCGCGTAGGCGCACAGCATAGCCAGAATTACGGAGCATGGTACGCAAGCGTACCTGGTTTGGTAGTTATCGCACCATACGATGCTGCAGATGCCAAGGGCCTGCTCAAGGCCGCCATACGCAGCGAAGATCCCGTCGTATTCCTCGAGAACGAGCTTGTTTACGGGCGAAGCTTCGAGGTTCCCGATCTGGATGACTACGTGCTTCCGATCGGCAAGGCGCGGATCATGCGCGAGGGTTCGGATGTGACGATCGTTTCTTATTCGATCGCTGTGGGGCTTGCACTCGAGGCAGCGGAAGAGCTTTCGAACGAAGGCATCGAAGCGGAAGTCATCGATCTGCGTACCTTGCGCCCGCTCGACAAGGAAACGGTACTTACCTCGCTTGCCAAGACCAACCGACTGGTCATCGCCGAAGAAAACTGGCCGACCTGTTCGATTGCCTCGGAAATTGTGGCGATCTGCATGGAAGAAGGCTTCGACCATCTCGACGCGCCGGTCACCCGCGTTTGCAATGAGGACGTTCCGCTGCCCTATGCTGCGAACCTCGAGAAGCTTGCGCTGATCGACACGCCGCGGATCATCGAGGCCGTCAAGAAGGTCTGTTATCGCGACTGACGGGGAGGGCGCTTTCATGGAGAGTGCCGACCTGCTCGACGAATGTCCCGAAGTGTTGCGTGTCGCTCTGTCGAGCGCGAGGGCACATCGGGACATTTGGCTGGCCGCCTTTGCCCTCGATGGCCGCGTCGGTCGGATGGTTCTTGGCGCAAGCGAGCCGATGCTCGGGCAGATGCGGGTCGCATGGTGGCGCGATCAGCTTGGCAAGCCGGTCTACGATCGGCCGCGGGGCGACCATTTGCTCGACCTGATCGGGACAAACTGGAACTGGAACGAGGCCGCTTTAGTCGATTTGATCGATGGGTGGGAAGCATTGCTCTCCCCGCGACCGCTGGCAGAAACGGCGATTCTGGAGTTCGTAGCCGGTAGAGTAAGCCTGTCGCTGGGCTTGGCGAATCTGGTTGGAACGATGGACCACGAGCGCGACGTACGCCGCGCCGGAACGCTATGGGCGCTGGCTGACCTTGCCATCAACGCCCGCGACGAAGCCGAACTGTCGAGAGCGGTGAAACTGGGAGCCGCAGAGGGTGCGAATGGGCTGCGGCTTTCGCGCGACATGCGGCCGCTCGCTGTGATTGCCGGACTGGCGCGGCGGTCCCTGCATTTCCATGGACGACCGATGCTGGGCGATCGCGCCAGCCCCTTGATTGCCTTGCGGTTGAGCCTGATTGGACGCTAGGCTCGCGCAGGGTTCAAGGGGGGCATTGAATGAACCGGATCGTGTTGGGGGCCTTGATCGCACTCGCGCTCACTGGATTGGGGCTGTTCTGGTGGCAGGGCAGGGCGGAAGTGGAACGCGGAGCGCCGCCACCGCAGCCTGCAGAAGCCTCGGCCAACCTTCCGGAAATTCCGGCTTCCGACCCGGGCGACATGGTGGGACCCGCGCCACCCGAGGCGACCGAGCTTACCAAGGAGCAGCGCCGCTTCTTCCGTTATGACCGTAATCGCGACTGGCGCATCACGCGTACGGAAATGCTGTCCAGTCGAACGGAGGCGTTTCGCAAGCTCGACAAGGACGGCAACAATCTGCTCGATTTCGAAGAATGGGCGGTTGCCACGGTGGAAAAATTCGAATCTGCAGATGCGAATGGCGACAACGAGCTGACCCCCGCCGAGTTCGCGACCACGGCACCCAAACCGAAGAAGAAACCGCGCTGCGCCTGCTAGGCGGGAACCGCTTCCATGCCTGCGAGCCATTCTCCGAAATCGGCCTTCGCGCGATTGGTATAGGCCTCTTTCCGCACCTTCTTTCCGACATCGTGCAGGGGCGGGAATAGCCCGAAATTGACGTTCATGGGCTGAAAGGTGGACGCTTCGGCATCGCCGGTGATGTGCGACAGAAGCGCGCCGAAAGCGGTAGTACGCGGCGGCGGCGCCCATTCGCGCCCGGCAAGCTGAGCGGCCGTCATGAGCCCGGCCAATAAACCCACTGCCGAACTTTCGACATATCCCTCGCAGCCGGTAATCTGTCCTGCGAACCGGATGTGATCGCCGCCCTTCAAACGAAGCTGGCGGTCGAGAACGAGGGGCGAGTTGATGAAGGTATTGCGGTGCAGTCCGCCGAGGCGGGCGAATTCCGCATTCTCGAGCCCGGGTATCGTCCGGAAGAGTTCGATCTGCGCACCATATTTGAGCTTGGTCTGGAAACCGACCATGTTCCACAAGGTACCGAGCTTGTTATCCTGACGGAGCTGGACGACCGCATACGGCCAGCGGCCCTGCGGAAACTCTTCCGACGTATCGAAGGGATTATCGAGCCCGACCCCCTTCATCGGACCATAGCGAAGCGTTTCGACGCCGCGCGCAGCCATGACCTCGATCGGCATACAGCCGTCGAAATAAGGGGTGTCGGCTTCCCATTCGCGAAATTCGGTCTTTTCTCCGTCCATCAAGCCTTGGTGGAAGGCGAGATATTGCTCCTTCGTCATCGGGCAGTTGATATAATCGCCATCTTCGTTCGATGCTTCGGTGCGTTTGTTCCACCGGCTCTGTATCCAGCATTTGGACATGTCGATGCTGTCGTGATGGACGATAGGTGCAATCGCATCGAAGAAAGCGAGGCGGTCCTGCCCGGTCGCCCCCACGATACTTTCGGCCAACGACTGGGCCGTCAGTGGCCCGGTGGCAACGATGGTCGCACCGGAGGTGGGAAGGGCATCGACCCGTTCGCGAATGACGGTGACATTGGGATGTTCGGCGAGGATGCGCTGAACTTCCGCAGAAAACACGTCGCGATCGACTGCCATTGCTGAACCGGCAGGCACGCGCGCGACTTCGCCTGCGCGCATGATCAGGCTGTCGAGGCGGCGCATTTCATGATGGAGCAGCCCGACCGCATTTTTCGTGTCGTCATCCGAGCGGAAGCTGTTCGAGCAGACGAGTTCGGCCAGGCCGTCCGTCTGATGGGCCGGCGTCATTTCGCCGCTGCCGCGCATTTCCGACAGGCGCACCTTGAAGCCTCGCCTGGCAAGTTGCCAGGCGGCTTCGCTTCCGGCGAGGCCGCCGCCGATTATGTGGATATCATGGGTCATCGAGCGCGCCCTAATGCTTGCCAGTGGCTTCCGGCAAGGCCTAGCGTCGCCGAATGTCGCGCCGCGCCCTTTCCGAACATCGCCCCTGGCTGCTCGCCAGCCTGATTGCAGGCGTCAGCTACTTCTTCGTAGCCGACGATCCCATCGGCGGAGTCTGGCTGATGCTGTGGAAAGGGGCAGGCGTCGCCTTCCTTGCGATCTATGCCGCATTTCGAGGACGAGGGACCGATGGCCTGCTGATCGCCGCGGTCATGCTGTTCGGGGCACTGGGTGATGTTGCCTTGGAGATCAGCTATGTGGTTGGCGGCAGTCTGTTTGCCGTGGGACACTTGATAGCCATAGCGCTTTACCTTCGGAATCGCCGAGAGAGGACCAGTTCGAGCCAACTTATGGCGGCACTTGCCCTGCTGATTCTGACGCCGCTGATCACAGCGCTGATGACGTTTCCGTTGGATAACTGGATGCTTGCGGCGGCTTATTCCGCAGTTGTCGGCGCCATGGCGGCGGCAGCATGGCTGAGCCGGTTTCCGCGTTACCGGGTCGGCCTGGGCGCCGTGCTATTCGTGGTGAGCGACCTGTTTATTTTTTCCCGCGAAGCCGGTGTCTTGCCCGAATCGATAACGAGCTGGCTGATCTGGCCGCTTTATTTCGGCGGGCAGTTCCTGATCGCGACCGGGGTCGTCCAGACGTTGCGGGGCAAGAGCTTCACGCAGCGAGGTTGACGCAAACCAGCGGTGTTTTCTAAACTGCTCGTCCTCTCTGGAGAGGGGCTGGCAGTTAGAAAAGTCTAACCATATTAGCGGTGTATGATATCGAGCACGGGCGAGGCGACGCGCTGACGTGTCACCTTTCAAATATCTTTGAAAGCGGAGAGAACGGGCTTCGGTGCGATCGGTTTGGGCTGGCGACGATGTGAAAGAACCGAAGGAGCCTTAGCCCCTCCGGTTCATGTAGGAAAATCAATCCGGGCGCGAAGCGTCAGTCGCTGTCGGGCTCGCCTTCGATATTGTCGTCCGAGTGGAAGGTGGTGTGCGGCGTTGTGCGATCAAGGCCACCGCGATCGGCAATCTCGTCAGCCACAGCTTCTTCTGCGGAGTTTTCGGGTTCTTCGGTTTCGTCGATCCTTGCCGCTTTGACGATCTGTTCGCCCTTGGCGACATTGAAGATGCGCACGCCCGACGATCCGCGACCGGAGATCGAGAAGCCGGTGTGGCTGTCGAACCCGCCATCAATCAGATGACGGAACTGCAGTGGCATACGGATAAGCTTGGCCTGATCGGTGACCAGCATGAGCTGCATGCCGTGCCGTACCGGGAAGCTGGCGACGACATGGCCGTTGCGGTTCGGATTGCTGGACGGTTCGCCGATATTGGTGAGGCCCTGACCGCCGCGGCCGGTGGTCCGATATTCGTATGCCGACGAGATCTTGCCATACCCATTGGCTGTGAGCGTGAGTATGAACTCTTCCGCTTCGGCCAGTTCGGCGACCTTTTCGGCATCGAGCGTCGGTTCGTTATCGTTGTTCTTCCATTCGGCGGCCCGAAGATACTGGTCGCGCACTTCCGTATCGCGCTCCCCAGCGTCAAGAACAGCCATGGACACGACCTTCTGATCGTCCCGAAGCTTCATGCCGCGAACGCCGATACCGGTGCGGCTTTTCGTTTCGCGGGCATCGCTGGCAGCGAAACGGATTGCCTTGCCGCTATCCGAAGCGAGGAAAATTTCCTGCCCTTCGCTGAGTAGGCGCACGCCGATCAGACGGTCGCCACTGCCTTCGACAAAGCCCATGGCGTATTTGCCGTTGCTGGGCACGTTAGTGAAGGCATCCATGGAATTGCGGCGGACCATGCCCTGTTCCGTGGCGAACACGATGTTGAGCTTGGACCATTCGCCTTCATCCTCTGGCAGAGGCAGGACGTTGGTAACACGCTCATCATCGCCCAGCGGAAGGAGGTTGACCATCGGGCGTCCCTTGGTCTGCGGGCCACCTTCGGGCAGCTTCCAGACCTTCATGCGATAGACGCGGCCGGTATTGGTGAAGAACAGCACGGGATTATGCGTCGAGGTGACGAACATTTCGACGACTGCGTCTTCATCCTTCGTCGCCATGCCGCTGCGGCCCTTGCCGCCGCGTGCCTGGGCGCGGAAGGCATCGAGCGGGGTGCGCTTGATATAGCCGCCATGGGTGACCGTAACGACCATCTCTTCGCGTTCGATGAGGTCTTCGTCTTCGATACCATCCCAGGCCGGCGCGATTTCGCTGATGCGCGGCGTGGCATAGGTATTGCGGATTTCCTCAAGCTCTTCGCGCATGACGCGATAGAGCTTCACGCGATCTGCCAGGATCGAGAGATATTCCTCGATCGCGAGGCTGAGTTCTTTAAGCTCGTCGCCGATTTCGTCGCGCCCGAGAGCCGTGAGGCGGTGCAGGCGGAGTTCGAGAATCGCCTTCACCTGACGTTCGGACAGGCGATAGGTGCCGCCCGTCTGTTCGTCGGTCGGTTCGATCGCTTCGACCAGCGCGATATATTGCGCAATGTCGCCAATCGCCCATTCCTTGGCGAGCAGTTTTGCGCGCGCGGCAGCAGGATTGGACGAGCCCCGGATCATCGCCACGACTTCGTCGAGGTTCGAGACGGCGACCACGAGGCCGAGCAAGATATGAGCGCGCTCACGCGCCTTGTTCAGTTCGAACTTTGTCCGCCGCGTGATGACTTCTTCGCGGAAACCGATGAAGGCCTGGATGAAGTCACGCAGGGTGAGCACTTCGGGGCGGCCGCCGCGGATCGCCAGCATATTGGCCGGGAAGCTGGCCTGTGCCGGCGTATAACGCCAGATCTGGTTGAGTACGACTTCCGGTGAGGCATCACGCTTGAGATCGACGACGACGCGCACACCTTCACGCGATGATTCATCGCGGATGTCGGAGACGCCTTCGATCCGTTTTTCTTTTGCGGCTTCCGCGATCTTTTCGACCAGCCCGCTCTTGCCGACCTGATAGGGAATGGAAGACAGGACGATCGACTGGCGATTGCCCTTCGTCTCGACCTCGTGGCGCGCGCGCATGAGAATCGAGCCGCGACCCACCGTATAGGCCGCGCGTGCCCCGGATTTGCCGAGGATGAGCGGTGCGGTCGGGAAATCCGGACCGGGAATGATTTCGAACAGTTCTTCCGACGTGATCGCCGGGTTGTCCATGAACGCGAAGCAGCCGTCGATCACTTCGCCAAGGTTGTGCGGCGGAATGTTGGTCGCCATGCCGACCGCGATACCGCCTGCGCCGTTGACCAGCAGGTTGGGGAAACGGGCCGGAAGCACGGTCGGTTCGCGGCGCGACCCGTCGTAGTTGTCGGTGAAGTCGACCGTATCCTTGTCGAGATCGTCGAGCAGGGCATTGGCGACACGTGCAAGCCGCGCTTCGGTGTAACGCATGGATGCCGGCGGATCCGGGTCCATCGAGCCGAAGTTACCCTGACCATCGATCAGCGGCACGCGTAGCGACCAGTCCTGAGTCATACGGGCGAGGGCATCGTAAATCGCCGCATCGCCGTGAGGGTGATAGTTACCCATGACGTCGCCGACGATCTTGGCGCTCTTGCGGTAGGGGCGGCCGGCAACGAAGCCGCCCTCGTTGCTGGCGAAAAGGATGCGCCGGTGAACAGGTTTCAGACCGTCGCGCACATCTGGCAAGGCGCGGCTGACGATCACGCTCATCGCGTAATCGAGATAGCTGGTCTTCATTTCATCGACGATGTCGATGCGGGCGTATTCTTCACCGCCGGGGGCGGGGGTATCCAGAATTTCAATATCGTCGGACAAAACGTATTTCCGTACTGCCAAAGGCTTTATGTTCTAGGTGTGCAGAGCCTAGGGGAAAGGGTTGGGGAGCGCCACTCGCGCCGGGAACCAAAGCCCGGTTTCGAGCGCTTTTTCCACATATGGGTACTGCAAGCGAGGATGGTAACCATGAACGGTGAGCCAGACAGGCATTCAATACCCATTCAGCCCACTTTCCGTAGAAGAATTTGCAATGAGAGCCCACACGCGGCATGTGCCGCCAAGCCAAATCTGAACAGGCGCAGAGGCGCTCAGCCCCCTATCCACTCTTGGGAGTTTATCATATGATTTTCACTCGTCTTGCCCGCAAGAACAACGCGGCCTCGACCTTGGCCCTGGCAGTTTCGATCGCCGCGGGCGGCATGGTCGCAGCCAGCGCATTCGAAGCGCCGGCGTTTGCCCAGAAGGAAAAGAAGAGCCAGCCGAAATATTCGAAGGCATTCATCGAAGCGTACAAGCCGCTTGAAACGATGGCATCGGCCGAACCGGTGGATTATGCATCGATCAAGGCGGCTGTTCCGGGCCTGGTAGCGGCGGCTGAAAACAACGACGATCGCTTCGCCGCAGGTAGCTTCATCTATGCAACGGCCGTGAAGGCGGAAGATCAGCCAACCGCGCTGCAGGGCATGGAAATGATGCTGCAGAGCGGCAACGTTCCGGCTGAAAATCTTGGCCAGTACAACTTCGTGGCTGGCCAGCTCGCCTATGCGGCGAATGATTACGCCAAGGCGCGCCCCTATTTCGAGGCGGCAGCCGAAGCAGGTTACACGGAACGTGATCCGTTGATCTTCGTGGCGGAAAGCTACTTTGCCGAAGATCAGGCCCAGCAGGGTCTGAACTATCTGAGCCAGATCATTGAAAGCAAGGTTGCTGCTGGTGAGCCGGTCGATGAAGCGTGGCTGAAGCGCGGGCTTGCACAGGCTTACAACAACAACCTCAAGGAAGAGGCCAACAAGTATTCGACCTGGTATGTCAGCCAGTATCCGAGCAGCGAAAGCTGGGGCGATGCGGTGGCAATCCAGTTGAACACTGGTGGCTACCAGCAGCCGGAAACGCTCGATCTGCTGCGCCTCGGTCAGCGCGCGGGGGCCCTGCGTGATGGCAATGTGTACCGCGAATATGTCGATGCGGCAGACTATCGTCGTCTCCCTGCCGAAGTGGTTGCCGTGATTGATGAAGGCTATGCCAAGGGCTCGCTCGACAAGACCGATCCGTACATCACCGACACGCGCGAGCAGGCTGCTAGCCGTGCAGAAGCCGACCGTGCCGATGCGGACAAGCTGATCGCGGATGCGAACAAATCCGGTGCCACGCTTTCGACGGTCATGGCTGCTGGCGACACCATGCTCGGCCTCAAGCGTCCGGCCGATGCGGAAGCGATGTATACCAAGGCTCTGTCCATGCCCAGTGCTGACAAGGGCATGGTTTCGACCCGCCTAGGTATCGCGCAGTTCGACCAAGGCAAGTTTGCCGAGGCCGAAACGACCTTCAAGTCGGTCAATGGAACGCGCAAGCCGATCGCCGATCTTTGGGCTGCTTATGCAAGCCAGAAGGCAAGCGGCGGAGCGTAACACTCCAATCCAGCAGATTAAGAGAGGGCGCGAACTCCGGTTCGCGCCCTTTTTCGTCAGCGGAGCCGTTTCACATAGAGATGATTGTTCTCGCGCCGTTCGACTTGGAACTGGTCGATGGACTGGAAGAGGTCCGATAGCCGCTTGAACCCATAGTTGCGAACATCGAAGCTGGATCGGTTGCCGGCGATATTGCCGACCTCGCTAAGCGACGCGAAGCCGTTCTCGTCGCGCTTCGCGGCTTTCCATGCGGTCCCGAGAAGCTCGACGAGTTCATCGTCAATCCCCGATTTGCCCGGAGCGGCCTCCGACTTGGGCGCATCCGGTTCGTCCGAGGCGCTTTTGATCAACGCATCGATGTCGATGAAGCGAGTGCACGCGCTCTTGAATGCGGCGGGCGTCTTGCTGGTACTGCCGAAACCGTAGACGATCAGGCCGTCCTGCCTGAGCCGGGTAACCAGCGGCGTGAAGTCGCTGTCCGAGCTCATGATGCCGAAGCCATCGACCTTGCCCTGATAGAGAAGGTCGATCGCGTCGATCGTCATGGCCATATCAGTGGCGTTCTTGCCTGCTGTCAGATCGAACTGCTGCTGCGGGCGAATGCCGTATTTGTGGGTAATCTTGTCCCAGTTGGCGAGGTTGTTCTTGGCAAAATTGCCATAGGCTCGCTTGATATTGACCTGCCCGAGTTCCGCCATGACGGTAAGGACGGGATCGATACCCTTGGGACTGGTGTTGTCCGCGTCGATGAGCAGGGCGATGTTCTTGAGGCCGGAATCTGACATGGCGCACACATGGCCGCCCCCGGTGCCGGGCGCAAGTCAGGAGGCGGGGAGAAATTCCCCGCGTTTCTCGTCGAGCAGATGCAGCACGCCATCGGAAATTGCGAAATAGGCTCCGCGCAGTCTGAGGCTGCCGTCCGCTTCCTTTTCCTGCACGCAAGGGAAGGTCCGCAGATTGGCAAGGCTCACCTTGACTGCAGCCATTTCCATCGCGCGCTCGGCGTCGCGTCCGACGGTACCCTTTTCCGCCGCGATCGGTTCACGCACGTCGTCCAGCATGTCGATCCAGTGGGCCACGAAGCCGCCTTCGCCAAGGCGGTTGCCATGCAGATTCTGTGTCAGCGCCGCCTGACAGCCGCCGCACATGCCGTGACCCATCACGACGACTTCGCGGACCTTGAGGAACTGGACGGCAAATTCGAGCGCGGCAGAAACACCGTGCTGGCCGGGCGTCGTTTCGAACGGCGGCACAAGAGCGGCGACATTGCGCACCACGAAAATCTCGCCCGGATCCACATCGAATATCTGCGCCGGATCGACCCGGCTATCCGAACAGGCAATCACCATAACCTGGGGTGACTGGCCTTCCTTGAGCTGTTCCCACCGCTCGTGCTGACGCTTCCAGTCGCCGCTGCGGAAGCGGCCGTAGCCGTCGATCATTTCGTCGAAAGTCTTCATGTCGCTCCGCTGCCCCGAATTCGTGAGCGATGCAAGAGGCCTCGCGCATAGCTATGCGGGTTGCGGGAGAGGGGGAGGGAGCCTAGATGGGCGCCGATATGAACGACCTTTCTTCCGCACCCCAGCCCGATGGCGAACGCCCCAAAATGCAGCGCAAGCCCGATTGGATTCGGGTGAAGGCTCCTGTCAGCAAGGGCTATCAGGAAACGCGCAAGCTGATGCGAGAGCTCAACTTGCATACGGTTTGCGAAGAAGCGGCCTGCCCGAACATCGGCGAATGCTGGACCAAGAAGCATGCGACGGTGATGATCCTGGGCGACACCTGCACGCGCGCCTGCCGGTTCTGCAACATCAAGACCGGCATGCCGATGCCGGTCGACCCGCTTGAACCGGAACATACCGCCACTGCAGCGGCAGCGATGGGGCTCGAGCACATCGTGATCACCAGCGTGGATCGCGACGATCTGCCGGACAGAGGCGCGGGCCAGTTCGTCAAGGTGATTAACGCGCTGCGTCGGGAGACGCCGAATACCACGATCGAAATCCTGACCCCCGATTTCAAAGGGCGCATGAAGCAGTCGATCGAGGAAATCTGCGAGGCCGGGCCAGACGTGTTCAATCACAATCTGGAAACGGTGCCGCGGCTTTATCCGACCATCCGGCCTGGAGCCCGATACTACGCTTCACTTCGTTTGCTCGAAGAGGTGAAAGCGCATAATCCGCTGATCTTCACCAAATCAGGCATCATGCTTGGCCTCGGTGAAGCGCGTCTCGAGGTGCATCAGGTGATGGACGACATGCGCAGCGCCGATATCGATTTCATTACCATGGGCCAGTATCTCCAGCCCACGCCCAAGCATGCCAAGGTCGAGGAATTCGTAACGCCGAAGCAATTCGCCGCTTATGGCTCAATCGCCCGGGCCAAGGGCTTCCTGCAGGTGGCATCGAGCCCGCTTACGCGGTCCAGCTATCATGCCGGTGACGACTTCGCCCAAATGCGCGCGGCGCGGGAAGCGAAGCTGGCCAAGCAGAGTGCGTGATGCCCGGCATTCGCGAAAAGCGGCGACTGCCGTATAGCCAGGAGCAGATGTTCGATCTGGTTGCCGACGTCGGCAACTATGGGAAGTTCCTTCCGTGGGTAGTGGCAACGCGGGTACGCAGCGACAGCGAAACGGAAATGGTTGCGGACATGCTCGTCGGCTTCAAGGCCATTCGCGAAAAGTTCACCTCGCGCGTGCTGAAGCAGCGCCCTGATCACATCGAAGTGATTTACGTCGACGGTCCGCTGAAGGATCTCGATAACAACTGGACGTTCAGCCCGACCGAAGACGGCGGGTGCGAGATAGACTTCTGCGTCGATTTCACGTTCCGCAATGCCGTGTTCGAAGCACTGGCCGGTCAGTATTTCGACCGCGCGTTCCGTAAGATGGTGCAGGCTTTCGAAGACCGGGCGGATGAACTCTACGGACGCGAGAACGCGGCGGCCAATCTCTAGGGTAGCAGCAGGTCCAGTGCGCAGAGTGTCGCTTCGCGGCGGATGCTGGCGCGTGAGATCGGTTCGAAAAGTTTAAGTTCACCCTCGGGCTCGCTTTCCGTACCGCGTACGACCCGCGCGAACACGACCGTGCCCACCGGCTTGAGGTCGGTACCCCCATCTGGCCCGGCAACCCCGCTGATGGCGACAGCGATATCCGCGTGAGAGCGTTCGAGAGCGCCTTTTGCCATGGCCCATGCGCATGCGATCGAAACCGCGCCGAACGTTTCGATTATTTCAAGCGGGACGCCCAGGCTTTCCTGCTTGGCTTCGTTCGAATAGGTGACGAAACCGCGATCCAGCACGGCTGACGATCCCGGTATTTCAGTAAGTGCGGCTGCGACCAGCCCACCGGTGCAGCTTTCCGCCAGCACGACTTTACGGTTGGCAGCCCTGTTTTCATCGACAACCCTGCGCGCCAGGCTTTCGATATCTTCGGGGAGGAGCGCCGAAGACATTAACCGTCCACGTCGCATACTGCCGGCTGCCTGTTACCGGTGACATCCATTACAAACGTCAGCAATCCGCCGAGATTTTCCGGCGGAAGGGGTGAAAGCAGCTCCATTGCCCGTTCGATCTTGCCACAGTCAGCCGGCTTGATGGATTCGCCCAATTTCTGTGCGAGGATCGCGTCGACGAACGGACGCAGCGCTTCCGGCGGCAGATCCTGTACTATTTCACGCATGCTGGCATCGTCTAACTGGTCCTTGCCGCTAGTGGCAAAAGCCATGACAGCGCGCATGGCACCCGGCCAGCGCTCTGCCTGCATGGCTTCATAAGGGGCGACGAAAGCCTGGCCCTTGGTAGCGAAGAAGCCATTGGGTGAAAGCTGGGCTGAACATGATGCACGAAAGCCATTCGCAATGACCGGCACAGCGTAGATGGCAGCGTCGGTCAGATCCTGCGGAGCAATGCATTCCTGCGCCGAGGCTGCCTGAGCCTGTAGCAATGCTAGGCTGGCCACGGCCGCGGTGATCATTCTTCTGCCGGTCGCACTCTGCATGTTCTTATTCCTTGATGACTGTCGCTATTGCCTGCGCGGCTATTCCTTCGCCGCGACCCGTAAGACCGAGACGTTCCGTCGTCGTGGCCTTTACCGATACGAGCGCGATGTCAACGCCAAGCAGATCGGCAATTCGTGTTCGCATGGCGTCGCGATGCGGGCCTATCTTCGGTGCTTCGCAGATAATCGTCAGATCGACGTTGCCGACACCATAACCGGCTTCCCGAACAAGCCTGGCCGCGTGTTCTAAAAACTGGTCACTGCTGGCACCTTTCCACCGGGGATCGCTGGGAGGGAAATGGCTGCCGATATCGCCATTCGCCACTGCTCCGAGCAGTGCATCGACGATGGCATGCAGGGCGACATCGGCATCACTATGGCCGGAAAGCCCTTTGGAATGATCGAGGCGGATACCGCCGAGCCAGAGTTCCTCACCTTCGACGAGGCGGTGGACGTCAAAGCCCATGCCGATCCGAATGCTCGGCTGTTGAACCATGAAATCCTCCGCGAAGGTCAATTTAGCGAGACGCTCATCGCCCTGAACATGAGCCACAATGCCACCATTTGCACGCAGGACCTGCGCGTCATCACCGGCACTGTCTTCGTCCTCCCAAGCCTGATGTGCACGGAAAATTGCATCAAAACGAAATGCCTGCGGGGTCTGTACGCGCCGAAGCTGTTCACGTGGGGCAGTGCCGCTCATCACGCCGTCGTTCTCGACTGAGAGGCTGTCGATCACCGGCAGGACGGGTATTGCACCTGGGTGATGCTCCAGCGCGGCGAGCAGGCGTTCGATCACCGGGAGGGGCAGATCGGGCCGGGCTGCATCGTGGATCAGTATTCGTTCGGCGCTTTCGACGGCGGCGAGAGCCTTCTTCACGGATTGCTGACGCGTCGTGCCGCCCGTTACCAGTGCAAACCCTTCCAATCCCGCCAACGCGTCCAGCACCGCCTGTTCGCCATCCGGCGGGACAGCGATTACGAGCGGACGAGCCCCTGCATCGAGCAGCGTTTCGACAGAATGGCGCAAAACCGGTTTGCCGCGCCACATCGCGAACTGTTTGGGAAGCGGTTGACCGGCGCGAAGCCCCTTGCCGGCGGCAACGACTATCGCGGCGAACGAGGGGAGGGTGGGGGCGTCGTCCATAGGTAGCAGCGCGCTAGCGGCTTGCCGTTTTAGCTGCAACGCACTATGTGCCTGCCCAATATTTAGGCAATGATTTCCGGCATGACGATGACCCCTCTTCCTCCGGCACCGCCGAAGCCCATTTTTGTCGGCGACGTGTCGATCGACACGCCGGTCGTGCTTGCGCCTATGACGGGCGTCACCGACTTGCCGTTCCGCAAGTTGGTGCGCCGTTATGGTTCAGGTCTCAACGTGACCGAAATGATCGCAAGCGAAGCGGCGATCCGCGAAACACGGCAAAGCGTTCAGAAGGCTGCGTGGGACGCGACCGAAGAACCTGTTTCGATGCAGCTTGTCGGGTGCGATCCTGTCAGCATGTCAGAGGCAGCCAAGCTTCAGCAGGACAATGGCGCTGCGATAATCGACATCAACTTCGGTTGCCCGGTGCGAAAGGTCGTCGGACAGTTGGCGGGCTCCGCCCTGATGCGTGAAGTGCCGCTGGCGACGAAGCTTATGGAAGCGACGGTCAAGGCGGTGGACGTCCCCGTTACGGTAAAAATGCGAATGGGTTGGGATCATGCAGATCTCAATGCCCCGGAACTCGCGCGCATTGCCGAGGATCTCGGCGTCAAAATGATCACCGTACACGGCCGCACGCGCAATCAGATGTACAAGGGCAGCGCAGACTGGGCGTTCATTCGCAAGGTCAAGGATGCGGTGTCAATTCCAGTGATTGCCAACGGCGACATCTGCACCATCGAAGATGCGGCGAAGGCGCTCGATCAATCCGGCGCGGACGGTATCATGATCGGTCGCGGGGCTTATGGGAAACCCTGGCTGCTGAGTCAGGTAATGCATTGGTGGCGCACCGGCGAAGTGCTGGAAAGCCCGAGTGTGGACGAACAGTTCGAAACGCTGATCGAACACTATCGTATGATGCTGGACCATTACGGCGAAGATGTCGGCACCAAGATCGCCCGCAAGCACCTTGGCTGGTACACCAAAGGCCTGCACGGTTCCGCCGAGTTCAGGAATTTCGTCAACTTCATCGACGACCCCATGAAGGTTCTCGAGGAGATCGAACGGTTCTACGAACCCATGCTGCAGCGAAGGGCCGCGTGAGCACGCCCGCTGGTGCGCCCGACGCGCGCGACCAGCTAGCGTCGCTAATCTTTGCAGTGCTGTTACTCGATGAAGACGACAAGATCGTCGAAGCCAACCATGCTGCCGAAGAAATGCTCGGTCGCAGTGCTCGCAAACTGTCCGAGAAACGCTTCTGGGACGTAGTGGGAATTTCCGATCAACGCCTGAGCGATCGGTTACAGTCGAACGATGCGCAGATCGTAGCGCGCGGTGCGACCATCGCCACTGCGATCGGCGATCGCCGGGTGAATATCAGCAGTTCGCCAATGCCTGGCGAGAACGGATGGCGGGTCCTTACCCTGTCGGATGCCGGGCAGCCGGAAAACGACGAAGACGAAACCGAACGCGTCGAATTGCGTGCCCCGGCAGTGCTGGCCCATGAAATCAAGAACCCGCTTTCCGCGATCCGCGGGGCAAGCCAATTGCTGGCGCGGCGGGTTGCGGGCAAGGACAAGCCGCTGGCGCAGATGATTTCCACAGAAGTGGATCGGATTGCGCAGCTCATCGACCGCATGCAGCAATTGGGCGCAAAGCCTGTAGAGATCACGGGGCCGTGCAATCTCCACGCCGCCATCCGCAATGCCATGGCTACGGTCAGGGCAGCGCGCACCACGGCGTGCGAACTGGAAGAAGAATTCGACCCCTCTTTGCCACCCGTCGCTGCCGATCAGGGCGCGCTGGAGCAGGTTCTGATCAACCTGATCGCGAATGCCTGCGACGCGTGTGCCGGAGTGGCAGAGCCGAAAGTTCGCGTACGTACCCGGTTCGTCAGCGGGCTCGTTTTCAATACGATACGCTTCGGCAAGGCGACCAGGTTGCCGATCGAGATAACCGTGACCGACGGGGGCCCAGGGATCGATCCTGCGCTGCGCGATCATGTTTTCGAGCCTTTCGTATCGAGCAAGCCGCATGGTCAGGGACTTGGACTGGCCCTGGTCCGCAAGCTTCTTCGCGACATGGGGGGGCGCATTTCGCACGAGCGGGATGAGCGCGCGGGTGAAACGCATTTCCGCATCAATCTGCCGATAGCGGCAGGGTAGGGGACCGATGAGCCACACAGTTCTGCTGGTCGAAGACGACAAGAGCATCGCCACGGTCATTACCGAGGCGCTGCGCGAGGACGGGTTCGAGGTTACCGCCTGCGAGAGCATCGAACGGCGCGATGTGCTGCTCGGCCATGGTCGGTTCGATGTCATGCTGACAGATGTAATGCTGCAGGATGGCGATGGCCTGGCGTCGATCGACGCGGTCCGGCGCGCCGCCCCCGACATGCCCGTGATCGTTCTGTCGGCTCAGAATACGCTGGATACGGCAGTCCGCGCCAGCGACAGCGACGCGTTCGAGTATTTTCCCAAGCCGTTCGATCTCGATGAACTGATGCAGGCGGTTGCGCAGGCGGTTGCAAACCGTCCGTCGGTAGAGGGCGTCGAGGAGCCGGAAGAAAGCGCGTTGCCCCTGATCGGGCGAAGTCCCGCCATGCAGGGCGTGTTCCGGATGATCACCCGCGTCCTGAGGAACGATCTAACGGTTCTTATCACCGGCGAGAGTGGGACAGGCAAGGAACTGGTGGCGGAAGCCATCCACGAGCTCGGTTCGCGCAAGACAGGGCCGTTCGTGGCGGTCAACATGGCAGCCATTCCGCACGATCTTCTTGAAAGCGAGCTCTTCGGTCACGAGCGCGGAGCCTTCACCGGAGCTGTCAGCCAACAGATCGGCAAGTTCGAGCAGGCCAATGGCGGGACGCTGTTCCTCGATGAAATCGGGGACATGCCGGCCGAAGCACAAACGCGGCTGTTGCGCGCATTGCAATCTGGCAGGATTCGCCGCGTCGGAGGGCGGCAGGAAATCGGCGTGGATGTGCGCATCGTCGCGGCGACCAATCGTGATCTGGTGCCGATGATCGGCGAAGGGCGCTTTCGCGAGGACCTCTATTATCGCCTGAACGTGGTTCCCATCCATCTGCCGCCGTTGCGGGAGCGACCGGAGGATGTCGGCGCGCTGGTTCGCCATTTCCTTGGACAGGCCGCGAGCGAGGGTCTGCCTAACCGACTAGCGAGCCTGGGAGCGATCGAAGCCCTCGAGGCACGCGAATGGCGGGGAAACGTGCGCGAACTGCGTAATGCGATCTTTCGCCTTGCCCTGATGGCGCGCGAGGACGTGATCGATCGTTCTGCCGTCGACGATTTATTGCCAGCGGTTCGAAAGCCAGAGGGTGATAGCGCCAAACATGGTCTTGAAGCGGCGCTCGAAGCATGGTTCGACGAAGCACGCCCGGTGGATGGCGGTGTGTATCACGCGGCGCTCGCTGCCTTCGAAAAGCCGCTGTTCGAGCACACACTCCAGAGGACGCAGGGAAACCAGTTACGCGCGGCACGCATGCTAGGCATAAATCGCAACACCTTGCGAAAACGCCTCTCTGAGCTTGATATTACACCGGAAAATTTCGCGCGCCGGAGTTGATGCCGCGCGAACTGGCGACAGCCGGCCACAATTTGTCGAATTTATACTTGCAAATGTGCAACACTCCCGTTGTATGCCCGCCACGATGGCGTCAGGCGTAGAAGTACAAAGGAATCAGACTCCTCGCTGGTGGCGCCGATTCATTGTGACGTCGCGCCGCAAGAACATATTCGCCTATATCGAAATCGCTGCCGCGATCGCTATTGTGGTCATCGGGGCCAGCACTTGGGCCACTTTCACCAATGCACCGCCCGACGGCGCCTTGCTGCCGTCCCGGCAGGTCGCCGGGCTTCTGATCGGTATGCTAATCCCTTCGATGGCACTGCTGGTTCTGGCAGGCCGCAGGATTGCTCTGAGGCGAGCGGCGGGAAGTACCGCGCGGCTTCACGTGCGGCTGGTATTCTTTTTCTCGATGATTGCCGCTGTTCCGACATTGATGGTCGCCGGCTTCGCCGCGTTCCTGTTCCAGTCGGGCGCCGATTTCTGGTTTTCGGACGATTCACGTGGCCTGATGGAAAACGCCAATAGGCTCGCCGACAGCTACTATGAGGAAAACCAGCTTGATCTGGCCAATGAAACGATTTCGATGGCCATGGACATGCGCTCCATTCTTGGACGCGTCGAATTGACAGATCCGAATTTCGCCTTGGTTTATCAGTACCAGGCGGAACCTCGCGATGTGATGGAAAGCGCAATTCTGCAGGCGATGCCCGACAGGTCGATGCGGACTGCGGTTGTCTACGGACTAAATGAGGACAGCGACCCTCGAGCGTTTGCGCAGCAATCGTTCGCTCGACTTAACGCCGGAGAACAGGTTGCGGTCCGGGGAAGTCCTCAACGGATCGAAGCAGTTGCACCGATCGATCGCGACACGGGTATCTATCTCTATACCGCGCGCAATGCCGAAGCCGGGACCTTTCGCAGTTGGCAGACCGCTCGCTCGATTTCTAGCAAGTACAACGAACTGACGAAGCGGGCCCGGGCCCTTCAACTGCGCTTTAATCTCGCGCTGTTTTTCGTGTCCCTTGCTCTGGTGGGCCTCGCCGTCTGGTTCGCGCTTCGCTTTGCCGACCGACAGGTCGAGCCGCTTACCGATCTGGTGGCGGCCGCGCGCAAGGTCGGGGCGGGTAATTTCGCGCTTCGCGTCGAAGGACGGACGGGCGCCGATGAGATCGGGTTGCTGAACCGCGCTTTCAATCGGATGACCGCTCAGTTGGAAAAGCAGACCGATGCGCTGCTCTCTGCAAATACCGAGCTGGAAGAGCGGCGTAGCTTTATCGAAGCGGTTCTTGAATCTGTGAGTGCGGGCGTGATTTCAGTCGATACCGACCTGAATGTGCTCCTGATGAACGCACCGGCGCAGGCTATGCTGGAAAACGATGCCTCACCACAGGAGTTGCCCAGCACGCTCGATGATCTTGCACCGCAGATTGGCGCAATGGTCAGGGCCGGCCTGACCAGAGGCGTCGTGTCGCATAACCGCAGGGGCGAATTGCTGACGCTGGCGGTCAAAATCGGTCGCGAAAGTGACGGACACGTCATTACGTTTGAAGACATTACCCGGCAGCTTCTCGATCAACGGCAGGCCGCATGGTCCGATGTTGCCCGCAGGATTGCTCACGAGATCAAGAACCCGCTGACCCCCATTCAACTCGCGACGGAGCGATTGAAGCGCCGATACCGCAAACAGATCGCACAAGATGGCGAGTTGTTCGACGAATTGACCAGCACGATCGTTCGGCAGGTGGGTGATCTGCGGAAGATGGTGGATGAATTCTCCAGCTTTGCGCGACTGCCCAAACCAAGTTTCCGCCCTGAGGACATGCTCGATCTGGTCAGGCAGTCGCTGTTCCTCCAGGAAGTCGCACACCCCGATGTCGATTACCGGTTGGAAGCGCCACATGATGGCCCGATACGTATGCAATGCGACAGGCACCAATTGGGCCAGGCGCTGACCAATACGCTCAAGAATGCTTACGAAGCGATTGAAACCAAACTCCAGTCGTCCGACGTCGATTACCGCGGCAAGATCCTGATCGCGGTCGAGCCGGGCGAGGATTCGGTAATCGTCTCGGTGCAGGATAACGGAATTGGGTTGCCGCAGGACCGGGTCAACATTCTCGAACCTTATGTGACCACGCGCGAAAAAGGCACCGGTCTCGGTTTGGCGATCGTCAACAAGATCGTCGAGGAACACGGCGGTGAAATGACGTTCACCTCGGTCGAGACCGGCGGCACGCGCGTAACGATGCGATTTGCACGCGATCCGCTCGCCAAGAACGGCGACGGGCAGCACACAGGATAGATGAAGGATAAGGCCGTATGGCGTTAGACATTCTGATCGTCGATGACGAACGCGACATCCGCGAACTGGTCGCGGGGGTCCTGAGTGATGAGGGCTACGAGTGCCGCACCGCGGCCGATAGCACATCCGCTCTCGAAGCGGTCGACACGAAACGACCCAGCCTGGTGCTGCTGGACGTATGGCTACACGGTAGCCAGATGGATGGGCTCGAGGTTCTCGATGCCATCAAGGTGCGTGAACCCGATTTGCCCGTCATCATTTTCTCCGGTCACGGCAATATCGATACGGCCGTCAGTGCCGTCAGTCGCGGCGCCGTCGACTTCATTGAGAAGCCATTCGAAGCGGAACGTCTGCTTTACCTGGTAGAGCGAGCAACGGAGACGGAAAGGCTTCGCCGCGAGAATACGCGGTTGCGCGAGAACGAGTCGCAGATCGACGAGTTCACCGGCAATTCGGCAGTCATAAATGCTGTGCGGGCCACGCTGAAGCGCGTCGCAAGCACTGGCAGTCGTGTTCTGGTGACCGGACCCGCAGGGGCCGGCAAAGAAGTGGCTGCGCGTCTGCTCCACAGCTGGAGCCCGCGGGCGGACAAGGCCTTCGTCATCGTCAATTCCGCGCGCATCACCCCCGAACGGTTTGAAGAGGAACTGTTCGGGGAAGAGGCAGATGGCAAGCTGGTGCGCCCAGGCCTGTTGGAGACTGCCGACGGAGGCACGCTCTATCTGGATGAAGTCGCGGACATGCCGCTTTCCACACAGGCGCGCATTCTACGTGTTCTGACAGAACAGAGTTTCGTGCGGGTCGGGGGGACTCGACAAATCGGTGTAGACGTCCGCGTCGTCTCTTCGACGTCGCGCGACCTCGCAAACGAAATGGAAGAAAAGCGGTTTCGCGAAGACCTCTTCTATCGTTTGAACGTGGTGCCGGTGGAAGTCCCATCCCTGGCCGAGCGCCGGGACGACATCCCGTCGTTGGCCGACGGGTTTTTCGCGCGTTACGCAACCGAACAGGGATTGCGCCCACCGACAATCAGCGAAGAAGCCATGGCGGCTCTGCAAGCATACGACTGGCCGGGCAATGTGCGCCAATTACGCAATGTCGTTGAGCGGACAATCATCCTGACACCGCGAGAAAACCTGGAGCAGATCGAGGTAGATATGCTTCCGGAAGAAGTACTCGGCGGAAAAATTGGCGCTAACGGCGGTGTCGGAGCGATGATGGGCGCCCCGTTACGCGAGGCGCGCGAGAACTTCGAGAGAGAATATCTCACCGTCCAGATTCGCAGATTTTCAGGCAATATCTCTAAGACGGCGACTTTTATCGGGATGGAGCGATCGGCTCTGCACCGGAAACTGAAGCTGCTGGGTATGGTCGAACGCAAGGGATCCGATCGTAAGAGTTGAACAGGATCGCAAAGTTGCGCGATTTTATTCGAAACTAGGATTGCGTTGCGTTGTTATGAGTATTCAACCACATTAGGTTTGTTCGCGAAGAACTTGCGGACACCCCGGGCGTGGTGGGCGCCCAGATTGCGGTTCTAAGACGGGCCGCCAAAAAACGGGAAAGAATATGTCCGGCGAACGAACACTCTCTGCGCGGCCACGACCCAAGCCGCCTCAGCCCGAACAGCGGGCGCGTCCGCAAAACCTGCAGGACGCCTTTTTGAACCTCCTGCGAAAGAACAAGTCGCCTGTGACCATGTTTCTGGTCAAGGGAGTCAAGCTTCAGGGCATCGTCACGTGGTTCGATAACTTCTCCATCCTGCTTCGTCGGGATGGGCAGTCGCAACTGGTCTACAAGCATGCGATCAGCACGATCATGCCAGCACAGCCGGTTGATACGGAACAGTTCGGCAGCCAGAGTTCGGGCGCCAAGCAGCGTCTGCTTCAGGATGTTTTCCTTAGCCGTGTCAGCCAGGCCGAAGCGCAGGTAACGATGTTCCTGGTCAATGGCGTGATGCTGCAAGGCAGGATTGCCGCCTACGATCTGTTCTGCATGCTGTTAGAACGCGACGGGTATGTTCAACTCGCGTATAAGCATGCCGTTTCGACGATCCAGCCGGCTACGGCGGTCGATCTGACGGAAGAATGGGAAGAGGACGACTCCTGAGTTTCGACGATGATCTGATGGGAGAGGTATCCCGCGGGGCGCGGGCACTCGTGGTGTGCCCGGACATCCGTGGGATGGCCTACGATCTGGATGCCCAATCCCGGTTAGCCGAGGCTGAAGGCCTTGCGCTTGCCATCGGTATTACGATCGCGGAAAGCTTCGTGCTGCCTGTAAGGGAGGTGCGACCCAATCTGTTGTTCGGGGCCGGGCAGGTCGACAACATCGCCATTGCTTGCGAACAGAACGAAGCCGAACTGGTGGTGGTTGACGGGGCGCTAACCCCGATCCAGCAACGTAATCTCGAAGACAAGCTTTCCCGCAAGGTCATCGATCGAACCGGACTGATCCTCGAGATATTCGGGGAGCGTGCTGCGACCGCCGAAGGGCGCTTGCAGGTAGAGCTGGCGCATCTGGACTATCAGCAGAGCCGGCTCGTACGTAGCTGGACTCACCTCGAACGCCAGCGCGGTGGCTTCGGTTTTCTCGGCGGTCCGGGCGAGACGCAGATCGAAGCCGACCGCCGAATGATCCGCCAGCGTATGGGCCGCTTGCGCAAGGAACTCGAGCAGGTTCGCAAGACCCGCGGCTTGCATCGCGAAAGGCGCGAACGGGCTCCTTGGCCAGTGGTCGCCCTTGTCGGATACACAAACGCCGGCAAATCGACGCTCTTCAATTACCTCACCGGCGCCACAGTCATGGCGGAAGATCTGCTGTTCGCGACACTCGATCCGACAATGCGGGCAATAGCCTTGCCGGGCGTCGAAAAGGCGATCCTGTCGGATACAGTGGGCTTCATATCCGATCTTCCGACACAGTTGGTCGCCGCTTTCCGCGCTACGCTGGAGGAAGTGACGTCGGCCGACGTCATCTGCCATGTGCGGGATATTTCGAACCCCTCGACGGCCGCGCAGAAGGCGCAGGTCCTTGATGTATTGCGCGATCTTGGCGTAATCGATGGGGAAGGAGATACGTCGATCCCGATCCTGGAGGTCTGGAACAAATGGGACTTGCTGAGCGTCGACGACGCGGAAGAAATGGGCGAGCAGGTCGAAGCTGACGACGAGATTGTCGCCATGTCTGCGTTGACTGGAGACGGTGTCGATACTTTGCTCGATCGTCTCGGAAGCATGTTGACCCGCAACGCTACTCTCCGAAGCTTCGAGGTGCCCGCTAGCGACGGCCGCCGCATTGCCTGGCTGCATGCGCATGGCGAAGTGCTTGAAGATGTCGAAGCGGAAACCGACGGTTCTAACCGCCTCATCACTGTTCGGCTCAATCCCAAGGAAATGGGGCAGTACGAGGCGCTGGATTAACCGATCTGTGCTTTTGCGCGTTGCCAGTAAAGCTCCTGCGTATCGAGATCGAGTTGGGCGAAATCTTTGCCGTCGCCTCGAGCCAGTTCTTCCATCTTCTTGAAGCGACGTTCGAACTTGCCATTCGATGCTCGGAGAGCCTGTTCTGGATCGACCCCGTATCGCCGCACGATGTTGACCGCTACGAACAGCACGTCGCCAGCTTCCATGAGCCTGTCCCGTTCGGTTTCGCCATGCGCCAGTTCGCCCAGTTCTTCATGAAGTTTCTGGATCGGACCCTCGATATCGGGCCATTCGAACCCGACACGCGCCGCCCGCTTCTGAAGCTTGTCCGAGCGGAGTAGTGCGGGCAGGGCGAGCGCCACGCCGTCCATCGCGCTGGTCGACCCGGCAGCAGCGCGTTCCGCCGCTTTGATCTCTTCCCAGCGGCTGTCTTCCATGATCCCGCCTTCGTTGCCAAAGATGTGGGGATGACGTGCCTCCATCTTGTCGGAGATGTCACGCGCGACGTCTTCATAAGAAAAGTCGCCTGATTCCTCGGCCATTCGCGCGTGGAAGACGACTTGAAACAGCAGATCGCCAAGTTCGCCGCGCAGCTCGTCCATGTCGGCCCGTTCGATGGCGTCGGCGACCTCGTAAGCCTCTTCGATGGTATAGGGCGCTATCGTCGAGAAGGTCTGCGCTCTATCCCACTCACAGCCGGCCTTCGGGTCGCGCAGTCGCGCCATGATCCTCAATAGTCGGTCGGTCTGATGGGACATTGGCCAATCCAAAGGCTAGGGTTTTGGGCTGATCGATCCTGCGGACCGGACCGGCGGATTTACGCGTCGATCATCTCGCGATCGAATTCGCCGGCATTGTTCTGGATGAAATTGAACCGGTGTTCTGGGTTGCGCCCCATCAACTGATCGACGAGTTCCTTCACCACTGCACGCTGTTCGAATTCGACGGGCAGGGTAATGCGGATCAGGCTGCGGCTTTCAGGGTTCATGGTCGTTTCGCGCAGCTGGGCCGGATTCATCTCGCCTAGACCCTTGAAGCGACCGACTTCGACTTTCTTGCCTTTGAAAACCGTTTCTTCCAGTTCTTTGCGGTGTGCGTCGTCGCGTGCATACCGGCTCTCCTTACCGGCTGTCAGGCGATAAAGCGGAGGTTGCGCAAGGTAGAGGTGCCCGTTGCGCACAACATCGGGCATTTCCTGGAAGAAGAACGTCATGAGCAACGTGGCGATGTGTGCGCCGTCGACGTCGGCATCGGTCATGATGATGATGCGATCGTACCGTAGTTGTTCGGGATCGCAATCCTTGCGTGTGCCGCACCCCATGGCAAGGGAGAGATCGGCGATTTCGCTGTTTGCACGGATCTTGTCGGCGGTGGCGGATGCGACGTTCAGAATTTTACCGCGGATCGGAAGGATTGCCTGAGTCTTGCGATTGCGCGCCTGCTTGGCGCTGCCGCCTGCGCTGTCGCCTTCGACGATGAAAAGTTCGGTCTCACCGTCACCTTCGCCAGAACAGTCGGTGAGCTTGCCCGGAAGGCGCAGCTTCTTGGCATTGGTTGCGGTCTTGCGCTTGATCTCGCGCTCCTGCTTGCGACGCAGGCGCTCGTCCATTCGCTCCATGACTTGCCCGAGCAGGGCTTTGCCCCGATCCATATTGTCGGAGAGGAAATGGTCGAAATGATCGCGAACGGCGTTTTCCACCAGTCGCGCGGCCTCTGGCGAAGTAAGCCGGTCCTTGGTCTGGCTCTGGAACTGGGGGTCGCGAATGAAGACACTGAGCATGACCTCGGCGCCGGTCATTACGTCGTCGGCAGTAAGGTCCTTGGCCTTTTTTGCCCCTGTCAGTTCGCCGAAGCCACGCAAACCCTTGGTGAGCGCCGCGCGGAGCCCCTGTTCATGCGTTCCGCCATCGGGGGTGGGCACGGTATTGCAGTACCAGCTTGTCGATCCGTCCGAATAGAGCGGCCATGCGATGGCCCATTCGACACGGCCAGCCTCGTCGGGGAAATCCTGATTGCCCGCGAAAGGCTGCGTAGTAACGCATTCACGTCCGCCGAGCTGTTCGGCAAGATGATCGGCCAGACCGCCGGGAAACTTGAACACGGCTTCTGCCGGCACGTCTTCGCTGGCCAGACTTTCGGCGCATTTCCAGCGGATTTCGACGCCTGCAAAGAGATAGGCCTTTGAACGGGCGAGCTTGAACAGGCGCTTGGGACTGAACTGGCGGTCGCCGAAGATTTCGATATCGGGGACGAAGCTGACCGTCGTCCCACGCCGATTGGGGGTGGGGCCGAGTTCTTCCAGCGCGCCCAAGGTCTGTCCCTTGGAGAAGCTCTGCGCGTAAAGCTGCTTGTCACGCGCGACCTCGACCCGCGTATCGCTGGACAGGGCGTTCACGACCGAAACGCCGACGCCGTGGAGGCCGCCGCTGGTGGCGTAGGCCTTGCCTGAAAATTTGCCACCGGAGTGCAGCGTGGAGAGGATGACCTCGAGTGTGGATTTGCCCGGGAATTTGGGATGCTCGCGCACCGGCATACCGCGTCCGTTGTCCGACACGGTTACGCGATTACCTTCGTCGAGCCGCACCTCGATCCGCGTGGCATGCCCGGCCACTGCCTCGTCCATCGAATTGTCGAGTACTTCGGCGACCAGATGGTGTAGCGCGCGGTCATCGGTCCCGCCGATATACATGCCGGGTCTGCGGCGAACGGGTTCGAGGCCTTCCAGAACCTCGATCGAGGAAGCGTCGTAATCGCCGCTGGAGGTGGGCGTGTTTTCGAACAGATCGTCGGACATGGCTGCTGCTATATCGCGCCGATCTGTCCGCCTACAAGCGCCCCGGACAGGTTATCCGCCCTGCTTAGAACCGGGCAGGCGCGTTATCGACCACGACGACCGAGCCATTGCGTACTTCGCGTACTTCAAAAGCACGTTCGACCATTCCGTTGCGACCGAAGCGGAATGCGCCATCGAGCCCCAGAAAACCGTCCGACGCGAGCAACTCGTTTTCGGGGAAATCCCGCCCGACGCGCCAGTCGCGCGCAACCCGCAGGGTCAGTAGGACGGCGTCGTATCCAAGGGTCGCGATGCGATAGGGCTGGCTGCCGAAGCGCGCCTCGTAACTGTCCACAAACCGTTTGTAACGCGTGTCCGATATGGCCGAGAACCATGCGCCGCCCAATGCCGAGGCTCGAGTGACCGCGCTTTCTCCGCTCCACAATTCGGTGCCGAGAAGGCGGGTCTTGTCGGAGCCGCCCGAAGGATTGAGCACGCCAGCCGCCTGTGCCGCGAGCCGCGCGCCATCGGCGATCAGGACCGCATCATAGCCCCCATGCGATTTGAGGCGCTGGGCCGCGCTGACGATGGAGGTATTGCCGCGGGCATACCGTTCGGTCCACACCACTTCTCCGCCATAGGCGGACACGGCCTGGCGCATGGCATTTTCTGCTCGGGCGCCATATTCCCCATCGGGCGCGATGACGGCAAACCTCTGGGCGCCCTTGCTGCGCGCGTACTGGATGGTACGCATGATCGACTGGTCGGGAATCTGGCCCATGATGAACACGTCGGGGCCCGCAGCGCTGATATCGTTGGAAAAAGATATGACCGGCACGTCAGCCGCGCGGGCAGAGGCAACGACCGACCGGATGTTCGAACCGAGTAGTGGGCCGAGGATGAGCTTGTTGCCTTCCGCAATAGCCTGCTGGGCAGCGGCCTCCGGGCCTTTCGCTGTATCATAGGTCGTGATGCGAAGGTTGTCGGCGTTCGTGTCGAGCAGCGCCATGGTGGTTGCATTGGCAATCGACTGGCCGACCGGGCCGTTCTGGCCGGTCATCGGCACGAGCAATGCGATGCGGTGCCGCGTTTCATCGCTTGGCAGGCTTTCGGTCGGTTCGGGTGCGGGCGTCTGGGCCACGGGTCCGGGGCGTTCTGCACCCTTTGGAATCACCGCGCAGGCGCCCAGCAATGCTGCCAGCCCCACGGTAACCATTGCCCGACGGTCGATAGTCCAGCGCTTCATCTTGCCGCATCCCTCATTCTTGGTTCATGGGTGAACGGTGTCCGATGCAACTTCACCCGAAAACCGATCCCTTACACCGGGGCTCTATATCGTCTCCACCCCGATCGGCAATCTCGGCGATATTACGCTGAGAGCGGTCGAAGTGTTGCGACAATGCGACGGCATCGCGTGCGAGGATACCCGCGTAACGGGCAAGCTGCTAAAACATCTGGGTATTTCGAAACCGATGTGGCGCTATGACGATCATAGCGAACATCGCGACCGAACGCGTCTGGTCGAATCCATGCGATCGAAAGCGGTCGCACTGGTCAGCGATGCAGGCACGCCGATGGTATCGGATCCGGGCTATCGCCTCGTCAACGACTGCCGGGCCGAGGGCATTCCGGTGACCGCCCTTCCAGGGGCTTGCGCTGCTATCAGTGGCCTGGCCCTGTCCGGATTGCCGAACGACCGGTTCCTGTTCGCCGGTTTCCTGCCGAGCAAGGAAAAGGCGAGGCGGGAGACCTTGGATGAGCTTGCGGCAGTAGACGCCACACTGATATTCTACGAAACCGCGCCGCGACTGACGAAATCTCTAGCGGCGATCGAAGCGGCATTGCCCGATCGTGAAGTTGCCGTGGCGCGCGAAATAACCAAGCTTCACGAAGAACTGCGCCGCGGGCTGCCGTCCGGTCTGCTGGCATATTATGATGCCAACCCGCCCAAAGGCGAAATCGTGTTGTTGGTCGGCCCCCCGCCGGAAAGCATTGCCAGCGAAGAAGATGCCGATGCTATGCTTCGGAATGCGTTGAGGACGATGAAAGCCTCGCAGGCCGCGGCTCAGGTGGCCAAAGCAACCGGGATGGACCGCAAGACGTTATATGCCCGCGCGATGGAACTCCGCTCGGCATGAAGCGCCAATCGGCGGAGAAGAATGGCCGTGACGGTGAAGCGCGAGCAGCCCTCTGGCTCCGGGCGAAAGGATGGCAGATCCTCGACCAGCGGGTCAAAACGCCCGTCGGCGAGATCGATCTGGTCGCCAAGCGCGGCTCGATCATCGCCTTTGTGGAGGTGAAATGGCGCAAACGGGGCGTCGACCTCGATCATGCGATCGACGAATATCGTCTTTCCCGCGTCGCCGCAGCGGTCGAAGCGGCGGCGCATCGTTATGCCGTGAATGGTGAAGACATCCGGATCGACGTAATCCTCCTTGCGCCCGGTAGCTTCCCTCGCCACATCGCCAATGCCTGGCAGCCCTGATCGCTGAATGGGCGCCAGATGATCGGAGAATAAAATGTCGCTACGCGTCGCCGTCCAGATGGACCCGCTCGAGAACATCAACATTGCGGGCGACAGTTCCTTCGCCCTGATGCTGTCGGCGCAGGCGCGAGGGCACGAACTCTGGCATTATGATGTGACCAGCCTTGCTTACGAAAGCGAGGGGACACCCCATGGCCGGATTACCGCGCATGCCACGCCGGTAACAGTGCAGCGCGATGCAGGGAATCATTTCAACGCGGGAGAGCGCCGTCGCATCGACCTGGCGCAAGACATCGACGTAATCCTGATGCGCCAGGATCCGCCCTTTCATCTCGGCTATATCAGTGCGGCTCTGCTGCTCGATCGCCTGAAGGGTAAGACGCTCGTTGCCAACGACCCGCGAGAAGTCGTGAACGCCCCCGAGAAGATGTTCGTGCTGGATTATGCGCAATATATGCCACCGACGCTCGTCGCACGTCACGTGGATGATCTGCGAGCATTTCAGAAAAAACACGGATCGGTCGTGGTGAAGCCTCTTCACGGCAACGGCGGCAAGGCGATCTTCAGGATCGACGAGTCCGGTACGAATCTCTCGGCCTTGTCCGAGGTCTTCGATCAAACCTGGCCGGAACCGCACATGGTGCAGCCTTTCCTTCCTGAAGTGAGTGAAGGCGACAAACGCATCGTACTGGTCGATGGCGAGTTTGCCGGCGCAATTAACCGCTTCCCAGGCGAAGGCGAGTTTCGCTCAAATCTTGCTCAGGGCGGTCATGCCGAAGCGACGGAGCTGACCGCGCGGGAAGAGGAAATCTGCGCGGCGATGGGGCCTGAACTCAAGCGGCGCGGGCTCGTCTTCGTTGGCATTGATGTGATCGGAGGCAAGTGGCTGACGGAGATAAACGTCACCTCGCCTACGGGAATCGTTGCGATCGACAGATTCAACGGCACCGATACGGCCGCGCTGATATGGGATGCGATCGAACGCCGTCATGCCGCAATGTAGGACCATCTGACAGAGTTGATCGTTAGCGGTCCATGCACGAACTTATCATCCGCGCGATAGAGCAGGGCGGCCTCGTCGGCATCTTCCTTCTCATGGCGCTGGAGAACATTTTCCCGCCGATCCCGTCCGAAGTCATCATGGGGCTTGGCGGGGTGGCGGTGTCCCGCGGCACGATGGATTTCTGGCCATTGATGATCTCCGGGACGGTCGGATCAACTCTCGGGAATTATGCCTGGTATTGGCTGGGAGACCATTGGGGCAAAACGAGGCTCGAACCCTTTGTCGAGAGATGGGGGCGCTGGCTGACCATGGAATGGGAAGATGTCGAAAAGGCACGCGGGTTTTTTCGGCGGCATGGGCCATGGGTGGTGTTCGTGTTCCGGTTTACGCCGATCTTCCGTACCATGATTTCGCTTCCGGCAGGCTTGGCTCACATGGGCGTCTGGCGGTTTCTTGCCTTTACCTTTGCGGGGGCGTTCATCTGGAACCTTCTCCTGGTCGAAGGCGGGCGAAGGCTCGCCGACTGGCTGGAAGAATCGCAGCACATACTTGGCTGGATCATCCTCGGATTCATCGGCCTTGCGCTGGTCGGATATTTGTGGCGGGTGGTTACGTGGAAACCGCGCGACAAGCGCTAGCTGCCTTCGCGCGGGTGGGCCTTGCGATAGATATCCAGCAGGCTAGCGGCGTCGACCTTGGTATAAATCTGCGTGGAGCCGAGGCTGGCATGGCCAAGCAATTCCTGCAGGCTGCGTAGATCTGCGCCTGCGCCCAGAAGATGGGTCGCGAAGCTGTGGCGCAGAGCGTGGGGTGTTGCCGTGTCTGGCAGCCCCAGTGCCTTTCGGGCCCGAGCGGTCGCCTTCTGCACGACACCTTGGGTCAATGGCCCGCCCTTGGCCCCCCGGAAGAGGGGCTCATTTCTGCTCAGCGTCCAAGGACATTGAGCGACGTAATCAGCCACCGCTTCCCGCACGACGGGCAGGATAGGCACAACGCGCTGTTTGCCGCCCTTGCCGGTGACGGTCAGTCGTTCACCCAGGGGGATCGCATCCCCTGAAACAGAGAGTGCCTCGGCTATACGCATGCCCGCGCCATAGAGCAGGAGGAGAACCGCACGGTCCCGCGCGCCAATCCAGTCTTCGCCTGCGATAGCCTCCACGGTATCGGCAAGCCCTATCGCATCGTCAGGCGTGACGGGGCGGGGCAAACCCTTGCGGATTTTGGGACCTCGCATTCGGGGAGGGTCGGAAAGTTCATGGCCTGCCTGTGCCCGGGCGAAAGCGATAAACCCCTTGAGCGCGGACAACTCACGCGCCGCAGAAGCATTCGATAATCCGTCCGAACGCCGCGAGGCGAGATGGGACCGCAGTTGTGCAGCCGTGATATCGGCCACCTGGTCCCAAGAATTGAGGTCTAGCTGAGCGAGAAGGGTTGATGCGGCCTTGTCATAAGCCCGAACCGTATGCGGCGAACGCCTGAGCCCCAAAGCGAGGTGATCGTGCCAAGGACTCAGCAGCTCGGCCCGGCTCATGATGCCACCAGATCTGCCTGAACCAATTCGCCCAGCAGCGCATCCAGCAATGGCATGCCTTGCGGAGTGACGCCGATCTTTTCCTCCTTCGACCACACGAGGCCGAGATCCCGATAAAGGGCCATCTTGCTGACATCGATCAGACTAGAGGTTGTAACATCGAACCGGCCACCGATCCCAGCGAGGTCGATCCCTTCGTCAAGTCGAAGGCCCATCAGGAGTGCTTCGGAAGCCTGTTCGCGCCGATCGAGCATGCGTGCTTCGGCAATTCCGTGCGAGTGATCTGCGACTGCCGAAAGATAGTTTTCCGGTTTCTTGTGCCTAACCGTTGCGACATTCCGCCGCCGCCCATGGGCGCCGGGTCCGATGCCGATATAGTCCTGATATCGCCAGTATGTGAGGTTGTGCCTGCCTTCCTGCCCGGGGCGGGCATGGTTGCTGACCTCATATGCCGGTAGCCCCGCTGCGTCTGTCATGCTGCGCGTGAGAGCGAAGAGATCGGCGGCATTGTCGTCGTCCAGCGGGTCGAAAATGCCGCGACGGACATCGGTCGCGAACCGGGTCGTGGGTTCGATGGTGAGCTGGTAAAGCGACATGTGATCGGTGCCAAGCGCGAGAGCTTCGGCCAGTTCCATGCTCCAGTCATTTTCCGATTGATCCGGGCGTGCGTAGATAAGATCGATCGACACGCGCGAGAAATGGCTTTGCGCCACCTCGACAGCTTTTACCGCTTCGTCTGCGCCGTGAAGGCGGCCGAGGAAACGCAGTACGTCGTCGCGCAGGCTCTGCACGCCAAGCGAAACCCGATTGACCCCGGCAAGGGCAAGCTCGGCGAATTTGGCTGCTTCTACCGAACTGGGATTTGCTTCCAGCGTGATTTCGATTCCGGGTTCGAAACCCCAGAGGTGTTCGGCCTCGTCTAAAAGGGTCGAGACCAGCGTTGGGGGCATCAGGGAAGGGGTTCCACCACCGAAAAAGATGCTCGTCAGCGGTTCATCGGAACAGGCTTCGCCGTGCTCATGACGCATGTCTGCAAGCAGGGCTGTTTCCCACAACGTGACATCCGTGGTCTGCCGTACATGACTGTTGAAATCGCAATAGGGGCATTTCGCAAGGCAGAACGGCCAATGAATGTATAATGCGCGGGCCAATATCTTCAGCTTATCTTAACTGTGGATGCGGAATCTGCCCGCCATGGACGGGTCAGGAAAATGGACTGCGCCTATCGTCGGCGCTTTAGCGGTGCTTTGTGCCACGGGGACTGCCGTGGCTGCAAGCGGATCGTCTGACTCAAGCTATGCGATGCCTGGGGAGCGAACGGCGCCATCAGGTTCCAGGGTCCAGGTCGCGGCACGCATTCTCGGCATGCACAATGCAGAACGAAACCGCCTCAGCCTCGAGCCGCTGAAATGGAATGTCCATCTCGAGCGCGAAGCAGAACAATGGGCGCGCGTCCTCTCAGAAAAAGGCGTTTTACAACACGCCGATCGTTCAACACGCAACGGTACGGGTGAGAACCTCTGGATGGGAACCGCCGGCAATTGGCCCATCGAGACCATGGTGGGCATGTTTCTCGAAGAGAAAAAACATTACCGGCATGACAGTTTTCCAAACATCTCGCGCACTGGCAGTTGGAGCGATGTGGGCCATTACACTCAGATAGTGTGGCGTGACACCAAAGAGATTGGATGCGCGGTGGTTACGGCGCGCGGCAATGATGTCCTTGTCTGCCGGTACTGGCCTGCCGGGAATGTCTGGGGCCGAAAAGCCTACTGAGATTCAGCCGAACTGCTCGGCGACCAGCTTTCCAAAGGCATCCGCGCGGTGGCTGATGGCGTGCTTATCTGAAGGATCGAGTTCAGCGAAAGTCTGTTCGCGTCCCTCGGGCACGAAAACCGGATCGTATCCAAATCCCAGAGCGCCCCGCGGAGGCCAGGTGAGCGTGCCTTTTGCGGTCCCTTCGTAGATGGCCTGTTCCCCATCGGGCCACGCCAAAGCGAGCACGCAATGAAAAGCGCTGGAACGATCGACATTCGCCCCTTTCTGCTGGAGCATGCCTTCCACCTTGCCCATGGCCATGAACCAGTCACGACCGGGATCGCCTTCGAACCACTGCCGTTCCGCCCAATCCGCGGTATAAACGCCGGGTCGCCCGTCGAGCGCGTCAACCGACAGGCCGCTATCGTCTGCCAAAGCCACCAGACCCGAAGCCTCCGCTGCCGCCCGCGCTTTCAGAAGCGCATTCTGGACGAAAGTGGTGCCCGTTTCTGCAGGTTCGGGCAGCCCGAGGGAGCCCGCCGAGATGCATTTGACACCATACGGTTCGAGCAGCGCGGAAATCTCCTTGAGTTTTCCCGCATTATGCGTGGCAATCACCAGCGTGCTCGAACCGATGCGGCGTGTCATTTGCGCGTTGCCTCGTCCTGAGCCTTGAAGATCTGCGCGCAGCCGATCTGGGCAAGGCGCAGGAGCCGCAGGAAGCCCTCCTCGTCATAGGGCGCGCCTTCGGCGGTGGCTTGCGCCTCGGCAATCTTGCCGCCTTCGATGAGGACGAAATTGGCATCGGCATCAGCGCTGCTGTCCTCGGGATAGTCGAGGTCGAGGACAGGTGTGCCTTTGTAGATGCCGCAGGAGATCGCGGCAATTTTCGCCGAAATCGGATCCTGCGTGATAGCGCCCGATTTCATCAGGCCATCGACTGCCAGGCGAAGGGCGACCCAAGCGCCGGAGATAGAGGCCGTGCGAGTTCCGCCGTCGGCCTGCAAAACATCGCAATCCAGCGTGATCTGATGCTCGCCCAGCTTCTTCAGGTCCACGACCGAGCGCAGGCTGCGGCCGATCAGACGCTGGATTTCCTGCGTCCGCCCGCTCTGCTTGCCTTTGGCCGCTTCGCGCTGGCCGCGGGTATGCGTCGCGCGCGGGAGCATTGAATACTCACCAGTGACCCAGCCTTCGCCCTTGCCGCGAAGCCAGGGCGGGATTCGATCTTCGACCGAAGCGGTGCACAGGACACGCGTTTCACCGAAATTGATCAGGCAGCTGCCCTCAGCATGCTTGGTGTAGCCGGTTTCGATGGTGATAGCGCGCATTTCGTCGGGCGCACGGCCGGAAGGTCGCATAGGTTTCTCCATTGCAGTCGAATCTCGGGGATGCCTGTGGCGCAAGGGTCTTGAGGCCGCAAGGGGAGTGGTTAGATAGGGAACATGAATTCACCGCCACTCACAGATTTGTCCGATCGCGCACGGGACATCTTCCGGCTCGTGGTCGAAGGGTATCTGGAAAGCGGCACACCCATGGGTTCCAAGGCGCTCGCGGGGGAGGGGAGAGTGAACCTTTCGCCGGCGTCGATACGTTCGGTGCTGGCCGAACTCGAGCAGCGCGGACTGTTGGCGGCACCGCATACCAGCGCGGGTAGAATGCCGACGGAAACGGGCCTTCGTCTTTTCGTCGATGCGATGATGCAAGTCGCCGAGCCGACCCGCGAAGAACGTGCCGCAATCGAGCAGCGCCTTGCGGAGCCGGGACCGATCGAGCGAGCATTGGAAGAAACCAGCGCCTTGCTGTCCGATCTTTCGGGCGCGGCAGGCATGGTGATGGTGCCGACACGCGAACCCAAGCTGGCACAGATATCCCTCACCGCGTTGGATGCAAACCGCGTGCTGGCTGTTTTGGTGGGCGAAGACGGACATATCGAGAACCGGATTATCGCCCTTCCGGTCGAGGCGCTCGGCACGTCGCTTGAGCAGGCGAGCAACTATCTCACCGCGCGAAGCTCCGGACGGACCTTGGCGCAGGCCGCGAGCATGGTCGAAAGGGAGATTGCCAGCGGCAAATCTGCCCTCGACGAAGCCAGTCGCGACTTGGTCCAGCGGGGGCTCGCGGTGTGGAGCGAAGATGCCAGCAACCGCCCGGTCCTGATCGTCCGAGGGCAGGCCAACCTGCTCGACGAGACCGCACTGGGCGATATCGAACGGGTTCGCTCGCTGCTCGACGACTTGGAAAGCAAGCAATCGGTGGCCGGCTTGCTGGAACGTGCCCGGAGAGCCGACGCGATGCGCATATTCATCGGCAGCGAGAACCGGCTTTTCTCGCTTTCGGGCTCTTCCGTGATCGCTTCACCCTACCGGGACCGCGAGGGTAAGGTTGTCGGTGTGCTGGGTGTCATTGGCCCAACTCGGTTGAATTACGCGCGAGTCGTCCCCATGGTGGATTTCACCGCCCGATCCTTGGGTAAACGAATTGGCTGACAGGGTTTTCCAGTGAACGACGAGAACAAGAACGAACCGCACGAAAAAGCGGTCGATGCAGATCTGGCACGTGAGATGGAAGGTGTGCCCGAACATCTTCGCGACGATTCAGATGACGACGCCGATACTCCGATCGATGACGCGCTTGCGAAACTGAAGGGCGATCTCGAATCGGCGATGCAGGACGTGCTGTATGCGCGTGCGGAAACGCAGAATGTGCGTCGCCGGCTCGAAAAGGATGTTCAGGACGCCCGCAATTATGCAGCAACGGGTTTCGCACGCGATATTCTCAGTGTTGCCGACAATCTTGCGAGGGCGCTCGACCACGTTCCCGAAGAACTGCGCGAACACGAAAAGGCGAAGAATTTCATCGCTGGCATCGAAGCCACTCAGCGTGAGTTGGAGAAAGTCTTCAACAGCAATGGCATCACGCGCATTGCCGCCAAGGGCATGCCGCTCGACCCGAACCAGCATCAGGCTATGATGGAAGTGCCGACCGATGATGCAGAGCCCGGCACGATCGTGCAGGAAATGCAGGCCGGGTATATGATCAAGGATCGCCTGCTGCGTCCAGCAATGGTCGGCGTGGCCAAGAAGCCCGATTAACTCCGTCAAAGCAGGGGAATGACGATGAGGACTGCCATTTTCGGAGCGGCGGTTCTTGTCGCCTCCGCCTTTGCTACACCGCTTGCTGCTCAGGATAGCGCCGACGATGAACTGTCGGCGCTGGCTGATGCATATTACGACTACCAGCTCGAACAGTTCGGCATGAGCGCGGCGGCGAACGGTAGCACCGAGCAGGGCGATACTTTGTGGTCGGTTACCCCCGACGCGCAGCGTCAACGCGCCGCGCAATACAAGTCCTATCTGACACGCCTCGACCAGATCGATCGCAAAGCATTGAGCGAGAAGGCAAGGACCAATGCTCTAGTGCTTCGGTCGTTGCTGGAGTCTGATATCGGCGATGCGCAGTTCGCCGAATGGGAGATGCCGTTCGACAGCGATTCCAATTTCTGGTCGTATCTTGCGCCCTCGCGCGGTTTCACCACGGTAGAGGAATACGAGAACTACATCGGCCGGATGCAGGACATTCCGCGATATTTCGCCGAGCAGACCGCCAACGCAAAAGCAGGCCTCGCGCGCGGGTTCTCGGTGCCGCGGGTTACGCTGGAAGGCCGCGATGTCTCCATCGCATCCTATGTCGTGGAAAAGCCGGAAGACAGCCCGTTCTGGAAACCATTTGCCGACATGCCGCGCAGCATTCCCGAAGCCGAACAGGAACGTCTCAGGGCAGCCGGCCGTGCAGCGATCCGCGACGATGTCACGCCGGCCTACGCCGACTGGCTCGTCTTCTTTCGCAACGAATATCTCCCGCAGACCCGCACCACCCTCGGCGCTAGCGAATTTCCCGATGGCGAGGCCTATTACGCGCAGCAGATCCGGCAGTATACGACGCTCGACTTGTCGGCAGAGGAAATCCACCGCATCGGTCTCGACGAGGTGGCGCGCATCACCGCCGAGATGGAGAAGGTAAAAGAGAGCGCCGACTTCGAGGGCACGCTGGCGGAGTTCGTGAACTTTCTGCGCACCGATCCGCAATTCGTGGCGCGCACGCCCGATGAACTGATGGGCGTATCTGCCTATGCCGCAAAGCGTGTCGATGGGCGCCTGGCCGACTATTTCGGCTTCCTGCCCCGGCACCGGTTCACCATCCGGCCAGTCGATCCTGCCATTGCTCCGTTCTACACGGCGGGACGGGGCGGGCTCGATGCCTGCCAGATGAACACCTACGATCTGGCGTCCCGGCCACTCTACAATATCCCTGCACTGACACTGCACGAATGCGTCCCGGGCCACAGCTTTCAAGGTGCCGTCGCGTTGGAGCAGGAAGAGGCGCCGCGCTTCCGCCGCCAGACCTATTTCTCCGGTTTCGGCGAAGGCTGGGGTCTCTATGTGGAATATCTCGGGGAAGAGATGGGCATCTATCGCACGCCCTACGAGAAGTTCGGCCGACTGTCTTACGAGATGTGGCGCGCTGCCCGGCTGGTCATCGATACCGGTATCCATCACTACGGCTGGAGCCGGGAGCAGGCGGTCGACTATCTTGCGAGCCATACTGCGCTGTCCGACCGAGAAGTGGGCACCGAAATCGACCGCTACATTAGCTGGCCGGGGCAGGCGCTGGCCTACAAGCTGGGGGAACTGACCATCCGGAGGGTGCGCGCGAAGGCCGAGACTGAGCTCGGTTCCGCCTTCGACATTCGCAGGTTCCACGATGTGGTGCTGTCGCTTGGCTCGGTTCCGCTTCCTGCGCTCGAAGCGCGGATCGACGCGTTCATCGCCGATGGCGGGCAGGGGTTGTCCGGGGTTACCTACGACTGACGACGTCCGAAATCGTGGCGGGGGATACGGCGCGGGCAGCGGGTGCCAAGGAACAACATCCGGCGCCGCCCGTAGATGGCCAACGCTAACAATTTCGGAGAATCGCGATGAACGCCAAGCTATTTCTTGCACCTGCCCTGGCCGTTTCCACCCTGGGCCTCGGGGCGTGTGCGCAGAACTATGGCGTCGAAGGCGCCGGGCTCGGTGCCGCAGCCGGTGCGGGTCTGGGCGCCATTCTGGGCGATGACATCACCACCTACGCGCTGGCCGGCGCCGCCATCGGCGGCGTGGTCGGTTATGCCACGGACAAGAACGACGAGTGCGACGGCTATTATGGCGATGGCCGTTATGTCGACGATGATTGCCGTAATGACGACCGCTACGCCCGATACTGGTAAGCAGGCTTCGTACCCCGGTGCCGGATCAGCTTTCGGCGCCGGGGAAGCGGACCAGTATTTCGTAAGCAGCCGGATCGGCGACGCCGGCGATCTTCATGCCTCGGCGCAGCCAGAAAGCATGTTTCACGATCTCCGCCTGTTGCTCGATACCATATCGTTCGAGTGGCCAACCGGGCTTGAGTGAATAATCGTAACGCGCCCAGGGCATGCGCCGCGTTACCAGAAACCATTCGCCCTTCGTCTGAACCTGCCAGACATGAACCAATTCGTGTATGAAAAGGCCTTGGCGCCGTAGATCGACCTTCGAGAAATCATCGCAGTAAGTTTGACCGCGAGGATGGAAATGCAGGTGGCCGCGCGGGGCCATGGTGACCTGACGAGGTTGAAACGGAAACCATTTTTTCCGCCTGATCATAATTTGGCTGTAATCGATTGCGCGACCGAAAACGGTTCGCGCAAGCTCTATCTCGCCTGAGGTCAGGGGCCGCTCGCCCCCAATCGGACATCCGGGCACGAGATCATCCCCCATGATTTTCGCGCCCGGCATTTGCTGCCCGTCGCTCAGCGCTCGTCACCTGCGGCGCGGACTTCGACGGGGAAAGTCTTCTTCTTGCCGCCAACGACGGTGAGCGTCATGTCGGTCGTGGTGCCAGCCTGCACCGAAGGGTCGAGATCAAAAACCATCACGTGGAAGCCGCCGGGCTGAAAGTTCTGCGTACCACCCGATTCGACAAGCACCTGTCCGACGCTGTCCATCATCATCTGGCCATCGACTTCCAGCGAACCGTGAAGTTCCGCATTGCCGGCCCCTTTCACATCTGCGCGACGGATCGCGTAATTGCGATCACCGGTGTTCTCGACATCGAAATAGATGGCACCCGGGTTGCCGGATACTGCCGGTAGCATCAGCCGCGCATTGCTGACTTCGAGGGCCACTTCGTCCGCTGCAGGCGCAGTGGTTTCTTCAGCAGGGCTCGAACATCCCGCCAACGTGAGCGTCGTCAAAGTCAGGGCGGCCGGTGCTAAATGTGTAAGTTTCATCAATTTGTCCCCTCTACGTACTGGCCGAAAAACTAGCCGACCCCCTCCCTTGTGCCAAGAAAAACCACACCTATATCGCCCGAGTAATACACCACCGGATAGAGCCGCCGACCGGTTTCGCCAGGATCGGGGAACCAATGATGCGGTGTCCAACGACTTGAAACAGATGGGGAAACCATGAGCAAAGTTATCGGTATCGACCTTGGCACAACCAACAGCTGCGTCGCCGTTATGGACGGCGGCAAGCCCAAGGTTATCGAAAATTCGGAAGGCGCGCGCACGACGCCTTCGATTGTCGCCTTCACCAAGGACGGCGAGCGCCTTATCGGTCAGCCGGCCAAGCGTCAGGCTGTCACCAATCCTGACAATACCCTGTTCGCAATCAAGCGCCTTATCGGTCGCCGGTTCGATGATCCGCTGACCAAGAAGGATATGGGTCTCGTCCCTTACGACATCGTCAAGGGCAAGAACGGCGACGCGTGGGTCGAAGCCGGCGGCGAAGATTATTCGCCCAGCCAGGTATCCGCCTTCATCCTGCAGAAGATGAAAGAAACGGCAGAGGGCTATCTCGGCGAAACCGTCACGCAGGCCGTCATCACCGTTCCCGCATATTTCAACGACGCGCAGCGTCAGGCAACGAAAGACGCCGGTCAGATTGCCGGCCTTGAAGTGCTGCGCATCATCAACGAGCCGACGGCTGCAGCACTTGCCTACGGCATGGACAAGGAAGACGGCAAGACCATCGCCGTCTATGACCTTGGCGGCGGTACGTTCGACGTTTCGGTCCTTGAAATCGGCGATGGCGTCTTCGAAGTGAAGTCGACCAATGGCGACACTTTCCTGGGCGGCGAAGACTTCGACAGCGCGATCGTCGAATATCTCGCGGACGAGTTCAAGAAGAAGGAGAACATGGATCTCCGGACCGACAAGCTCGCTCTGCAGCGCCTGAAGGAAGCCGCCGAAAAGGCGAAGATCGAACTGTCGAGCTCGGCACAGACCGAAGTCAACCTGCCCTTCATCACCGCACGCATGGAAGGCGGCAGTTCTACCCCTCTGCATCTCGTCGAAACGATCAGCCGTTCGAAGCTCGAACAGCTCGTCGGCGACCTGATCAAGCGCACGCTCGAACCGTGCAAGAAGGCGCTGGCCGATGCTGGTGTGTCTAAGAACGAGATCGACGAGGTGATCCTGGTCGGCGGCATGACCCGCATGCCCAAGGTTCGCGAAGTGGTGGAAGAATTCTTCGGCTCGAAGCCGCACACCGGCGTGAACCCCGATGAAGTCGTTGCGATGGGTGCCGCCATTCAGGCCGGTGTTCTTCAGGGTGACGTCAAGGACGTGCTGCTGCTCGACGTGACCCCGCTTTCGCTGGGCATCGAAACGCTCGGCGGTATCATGACCAAGATGATCGATCGCAACACGACGATTCCGACCAAGAAGACGCAGACCTACTCGACCGCGGAAGACAACCAGAATGCGGTTACCATCCGCGTCTTCCAGGGCGAGCGCGAAATGGCGCAGGACAACAAGATGCTGGGCCAGTTCGACCTGGTCGGTATCCCTGCCGCGCCGCGCGGTGTGCCGCAGATCGAGGTCACTTTCGACATCGACGCCAACGGCATCGTGAACGTGTCCGCCAAGGACAAGGGCACGGGCAAGGAACAGCAGATCCGCATCCAGGCGTCGGGCGGTCTGTCCGACGATGACATCGAGAAGATGGTTCAGGACGCGGAGAAGTTTGCCGACGAGGACAAGAAGCGTCGTGAAGCTGCGGAAGCGCGCAATCAGGCCGACAGTCTCGTTCACGCAACCGAAAAGCAGCTTGAAGAACATGGCGACAAGATCGACGCTTCGTTGAAGAGCGAAGTTGAAGAGAAGGTTGCCGCCCTCAAGACGGCGCTCGAAGGCGACGATGCAGCCGACATCAACGCCAAGGCTCAGGACCTGTCGCAGAGCGCGATGAAGATGGGCCAGTCGATTTACGAGCAGGAGCAGGCCAAGGCCGCTTCCGACGCTCCGACCGACGGCGCGGCTGCCGGTAGTGAAGGCGGCTCGGAAGAAGAAGTCGTCGACGCCGAATTCTCCGAAGTCGACGAAGACGCGAAGAACTGATCGGACGATGAGAAACCAGTCGCCGCCGGTGCCGCAATGCACCGGTGGCGATTGAGTATTGGGAAGCCATGTCAGCGACCGAAATTGATTTTTACGAACTCCTCGGAGTGAGCCGCGATGCCGATGGGGCGACGATCAAGTCGGCCTATCGCAAACTGGCGATGAAGCACCATCCGGATCGCAATCCTGGATGCGGGGAAAGCGAAGGCAAGTTCAAGGCCGTGAGTGCCGCCTATGAGGTTCTCAAGGATCCTCAAAAACGTGCCGCCTACGACCGTTATGGCCACGCAGCTTTTCAGCAAGGCGGACCGGGCGGTGGTCAACCCGGTGCCGACTTCGGCGACATCGGGGATATATTCGAAACGATCTTTGGTGGTGCATTCGGCGGCGGAGGACGTGCACGTCCCAGGCGCGGTGCGGATCTGCGGTACGATATGCAGATCGATCTGGAAGAAGCCTTTCACGGTAAATCGACCGAGATCGAGATCGAAGTTTCACAGAATTGCGAAACCTGCCACGGGTCCGGCGCTACGCCAGGTACTCGCGCGCGAACTTGCAACCTTTGCCACGGGCAGGGACAAGTTCGGGCCAAGCAAGGTTTTTTCGTGGTCGAGCGACCATGCCCCAATTGCCATGGCAGCGGTGAAGTCATCACCTCGCCCTGTCGCGACTGCCGCGGGGAAGGGCGCATAGACGTTCCTCAGGCGCTTGCCGTCGAAATTCCGCCGGGCGTCGATACCGGGACGCGGATTCGGCTTTCGGGCAAGGGGGAGGCTGGGCCCCGTGGTGCTCCTCCCGGTGACCTTTATATTTTCGTGCATGTGAAGCCGCACGAGATTTTCCAGCGCGAAGGGACAGCTCTTGCAACGCGCGTTCCGATCAGCTTCACGACTGCTTCGCTGGGCGGGTCGATCGACATTCCCAATCTGGATGGCGAAGACGTCACGATCGAAATTCCCGCAGGCATTCAGTCGGGCAAGCAGCTGCGTCAGCGTGGTGCTGGCATGCCCGTTCTGCAAGGGCGGGGTCGCGGCGATCTCGTTGTCGAAATTGCCGTGGAAACTCCGACCAGGTTGAGCAAGGAACAGCGTGCATTACTGGAACAGTTCCGCGAACTGGAAACTGGCGACGAATGCCCTGAAAGCCGTGGTTTCTTCGATAAGCTGAAAGGTGCCTTCGGCGGGTGATCCCGTTTGCTAGTCAGGCAAACGCTCCGACACTTCTCGGCGAATTTCCTCGATCAGCTTTTTCGAACAGCGCTTGGCATCCTGCTCTTCGTCCAAGATGGCATTGAAGGCTTCTCGCTTGAAGCTGCGGCGGGTATCCTCCGCAAAGGGCTTGCTGACGGTTGAGCACACAAGGTCGATCATACGTTCGGCCCCGTGCAGCCGCCCCCATAAGTAATCGTTCTCGCGATAAGCCCGGCTGAAGAACGCCCCGAAGTTGTAAAACTCGATTCCGCGCAAGGTGGCCCGTGTCCCACCTTCGCGAATGCTACGCGCGTCATCGGGGCTTATGCGGTCCACTTTGACCGGGTCGAACTCGGTCAGCCCTTCATTACGCAGGAGCGGCAGGGTCGCCACGTCGTAGAACGGGAATCCCAAATAGGTCAGCAGCATCCTGCGCCGCAGATTCTTTGGCATCTGCTCAAGCGCAGCGGCAAGCATTTCCTCCGCCCGTTCGTCGAGGTCTGGCAACAGACGTTTCGCCTCGATCATGTCGAGCAGGCTTCCAGGATCTTGCAACACACTTTCGGCCAGGGGCTCGAATGACGAACCGAGCGCCGCGACGCCTTCCTTTTCGAAATACAGGGCAAGTATCTCGAACACCGCATCGCGCCCCTTTTCCAGTGCATCGTCCGGGATGTCGGGATCTGCCTCCCAGTCGCGCGCCAGGCGCCGGGCGAGCAACCGCAGGCGGCGAATGCGAAATCCGATGTCGTGTTCTCTCAGGAAAGCGATTGCTTCGGCCGATGCCCCCCCGCCAGGTGCAGAAAGCGTGTCCAAACCGCGCTGCGCCAATTCGGCCCGCAGCACCGCTTCGATAGGAGACGTATCGTCGACAGCGAGTTTTGGCGCAGCCTCGATGGCGAGCCTGGCCAATCTGGTAACGATCCCGGCAAACTTGGCCTGTGCGTATGCGTGAAATGCATATCCGGCCCTTTCAGCCGCCGCCTGCTGGGCTTTCTGCCGCCACGCATTCAACCGCGCTGGAGTGGGGCGATCCAGAAACAATGTGCGTCCGAACAGTTTATCGACGGCTGCATCAACTTCCGGCCGCAGGGCGCTGACGATCCGCCTCAGCCTTTCGGCCTCGCGACTTTGTTCTTCGAGCTGTTCAAGATTGTCACGAATGGGCTGTTCGCGTGGAATGGTCGAAAGGGATCCGAAGATAGCGGAGAAAAAACCAACCGGTTCGTTCTTTTCTGAGGTGCGATTGCTGGACCTGTCCGGACGCGGATCGACATATACGAAACGGCGATCAACCTCGCGCTGAGCGGGACGACCCTGAAGAGCGGAAATTGCGCCGGCAAATGGTTTGTTGACGAGTACCGATCCGTCGATAAGCGACACGTTTTCAATACTATCCCGCGCAGCATGAACGGGCATTATCCGTTGGATAAAATCATCGCGCCCAGCCCATGTACGTTCGGTCAGATTTGAAAGCTGATCGATCTCTTCGACGCGCAAGGGTGGGAAGGCGCCGGGAAAACTGGCTGTCGCTCGGGCCGCAAATACCAGTTCGAGCGGATTGGCCAGATCGCGTCCACCCGCCGCGGGCGTGCGCGTCCTGAACGATATGGGCATGCGGTGTTCGGTGTCTTCGACGACAGGCGGGCTATGGAGCCGCAGGAGTTCCAGATACCCATGGAAGTCCGTCGTGGTGACATACAGGTCCAGCGGGTGGCCCGGTGGGAGGAGCGGCTTTTCTATTTTGCTTTCGGCCATTGCCGAAAACGCCCGTTCCAGCAGACGAGAAAAGCCGATGCCGGAAAATGGCGGTTCGAACCAGCGCCCACGTACGAGATGCGAGACCTTGCGTTCGACCTCTGCCCGCGTTTCCGGTGCGACGGCATCGGCGAGATCGCCGCCCGGACGGTTCAGTAGCCAGGTCGCAAAGGGCTGCGCCCACATTTTCGAAAAGCGCCATTTGAGCCGTGCCTTTGGATCGACCAGTTCGTCCACATCGGCGACCTCCAGCCAGAGATCGGTCAACGGCTCCAGTGACTGGCCCGAATGAACCGCCTGCGCCAGAAAGACGGTGTTGATCCCGCCCGCGCTCGCGCCGCTCATGATGTCGGGCAGGACCCGGACATGCAGGTCCTGGTCTGCCGCAATCCGCTCAAGCAGATCGCGATAGACCCTGCCTACGCCGTCGGGGGACGAACTGGCCGAATGGAAATCGCGGCTAGCCCTGGCGAGCTGCCACAATTCGCGTGTAACCCCGTGCATATAGACCGCCAGGCTGACTCCGCCGTAGCATACCAGCGCGATCCTCAGTTCCTTGTGCCGCATCGCCCGACGTGTGCACGGATAAACGGCGCAAGGCAATTGCGTTCATCAAATGTTCCGTCTAGCTGGGCTCATGGCAAAGCCGAAGAAACGCTATGTCTGCCAGGCCTGTGGCAGTGTCTCCCATCGCTGGCAGGGGCAATGTGCCGACTGCGCAGAATGGAATACGCTGGTGGAAGATGCCCCGGCGACAGTCTTCTCGATGAAACACGATCTTTCGAGTGGGGGGCGGGCCGTCGAGTTTGTCGAACTGGACAAGCCGGGACCTCTTCCCGTGCGGCAGCCCACTGGCCTGGCCGAATTCGACCGGGCCCTGGGTGGCGGGCTCGTTCCGGGTTCGGCGATCCTGCTCGGCGGGGATCCGGGCATCGGAAAATCCACCCTTCTGCTGCAGGCGGCAGCACGGATCGCCCGCGAAGGGCGCGGGGTCGTTTACGTCAGCGGCGAAGAAGCATCGGGTCAGGTGCGCATGCGCGCGGCGAGGCTGGGTCTCTCCGATGCCCCGGTAAAGCTGGCAGCGGCGACCGGTGTGCGCGATATTCTCACGACCTTGGGTTCTATGGATGCACCGGGTCTGCTCGTGATCGATTCGATCCAGACGATGCATTCCGACACGATCGAAGGGGCGCCGGGAACGGTCAGCCAGGTCCGTGGCTGTGCATTCGAACTGATCCGCTACGCGAAGGAAAACGGTGTCGCCCTTGTGCTCGTCGGTCATGTAACCAAGGATGGCAGCATCGCGGGGCCCCGCGTGCTCGAACACATGGTCGATGTGGTGATGAGTTTCGAAGGGGAGCGGAGCCATCAGTACCGGATTTTGCGCGCACTCAAGAATCGCTTCGGCGCCGTCGACGAAATCGGTGTCTTCGCCATGGCGGGGGAAGGGCTGGAAGAGGTGGACAATCCTTCCATGCTGTTCCTCTCGGGCCGCGACGAACCGATGGCCGGCAGTGCCGTTTTCCCGGCCATCGAAGGCACGCGCCCGGTGCTCGTGGAGATTCAGGCGCTGATCGTACGGCTGCAATCCGGGGCGACGCCTCGCCGTGCCGTCGTCGGTTGGGACACGGGCCGGCTTGCGATGCTCCTTGCCGTACTGGAGTCGCGATGTGGGCTGAACTTCAGTTCGGCAGAAGTCTATCTGAACGTGGCAGGCGGTTATCGGCTTTCCGACCCTGCAGCGGATCTTGCCGTCGCTGCGGCACTCGTCAGCGCGATGTCGGACAAGGCTCTGCCGGCGCGCAGCATCTGGCTGGGCGAGGTCTCGCTCGCGGGCGAAATTCGTCCGGTCGCGCATGGCGGGCTGCGCCTGCGGGAAGCTGCCAAGCTGGGCTTCGATCGGGGGTTCGGACCGCTGGATGTGAAGGGGGGATCGTCCGCGCTCGCTTACGATGGTTTGGGACAACTGGCGAACCTCGTTGACCGCGTAATCGGTAATTCATAAGTCACGACCAAGGAAGGGTCATGACCGGTTTCGATTATATCGTCCTGTTGATCGTCGGCATCGCTGCTGCGGGCGGCTTCATGCGTGGTTTCCTCCAGGAAATACTTTCGCTTGCAGCCTGGGTACTGGCCGCGTTCGCCATCCGCTTTCTGCACACGCCTCTGACCCTGTCGCTGCAGGATTTTCTCGGCGACGATATCACGACATCGCTGCTCGCATTCACCCTGCTGCTGCTCATTCCCTATGCCGCGATGAAGGTCATTGCCAACAATGTGGGGATGGCATCGCGCAATTCGCTGCTTGGGCCGATCGACCGGGTTCTCGGCTTCGGGTTCGGCGCGCTGAAGGGCATGCTCATCGTCGTGATCGCCTTTTCGCTGCTCGTACTGGGTTACGATACGGTATGGAGCTACAAGGGGCGGCCCAACTGGATCACCACAGCGCGCAGCTATGAGTTGGTGGATTCCAGCTCGCGTGCCCTTGTTCAGGTTCTGGCGGAGCGGCGAGCTACTTTACGCGATCAGTCTGACGAAAGCGAGTGATGGCTTCCTCCCGCGCGCCTGCGCTCTACTCGACCGAACTGCTGGCTCTGGCTATCGAACTGGCCGATTATCCCTTTGATGCTGCAGCCCCCGCGAAAGGCCATGCCCGGTCGCGCAGCTGCGGAAGCGTAATCAATCTGTCGTCCTCTGGTGGATCACTCGAGGATCTTGGCCTCAGGGTTTCCGCTTGTGCTGTCGGCCAGGCGTCAGCAGCCATTTTCGCGCGAGAGTCGTCCGGCATGGATGCTGCGGCGGTAGCGGCCATGGTCGAAACCCTCGGCGAATGGCTGCAAGGCCAGGCACCCAGTTCCATTCTTCCCCGACTTGAACTGCTTGAACCCGCCCGGCCGCATCTGGGGCGCCACGAAGCAATTCTCCTGCCGTGGAGAGCGGCGCTGGATGCGCTTTCCAAGACTGAAGCGGCCCGCTAGCTTCCCGACGCAAAGAATATTCGCGGGGGAGGAAGCGCGAGATGGTCGAGACTGTGGCGGCGGTTAACCGGGAGCCCACGGACAAGGAAATCCGCCTTGTCATAGCTGCGAGCAGCGCCGGTACGATCTTCGAATGGTACGACTTCTTCATTTACGGCACGCTTGCCGCATTGATCGGCGCGGCCTTCTTCCCGAGCGACAACGAGACACTCGAAATCCTGCTCGTATGGGCAGGATTTGCAGTCGGCTTCGGTTTTCGCCCCCTTGGTGCGATCCTGTTCGGCTTTCTTGGAGACAGGCTGGGGCGCAAATACACCTTCCTTGTGACTGTTACCCTGATGGGGATTGCCACTGCCGGTGTCGGGCTCATCCCCAGCGCATCGAGCATCGGCCTGGCGGCTCCGATAATCGTCATAGGTTTGCGCATTCTGCAAGGACTCGCACTCGGCGGCGAATATGGCGGAGCGGCGATCTACGTTGCCGAGCACGCACCGCCTGAGAAACGGGGGTTCTACACCAGTTTTATTCAAGCCAGCGTCGTCGGCGGGTTCGTCCTGTCGATCCTAGTGGTCATCGCGTGCCGGACATTGATCTCCCCGGAAGACTTTGCGGCGTGGGGTTGGCGTATCCCATTCCTCCTTTCGATTGTCCTCCTCGGGATTTCGCTGTGGATGCGGCTGAAGCTGTCTGAAAGCCCCGTCTTTCAGGCGATGAAAGCGGCCGGCGAGACCAGCACCAACCCGTTCAAGGAAAGTCTGACCTACCCCGGCAATCCCAAGAGGATATTTGTGGCTCTGTTCGGCATAACCGGCGTGCTGACCACGATCTGGTACACGGCGTTCTTTTCGGGCCTGTCGTTCCTGCGCGGTCCCATGCGGGTGGACGAAACCCTGGTCGAATGGATGCTGTTGATCGCCGGGGCCATCGCCATGAGCTTCTATCTTGTCGTTGGAAAATGGTCCGACAGGGTGGGGAGGAAAAAACCCATCATCATCGGCGCGGCAGCAGCGCTGGCGCTGCTGTTTCCGATCTTCTGGGCGATCGGCGCACTGGCCAATCCGGGGCTTCAGGCAAGTGCGCAGGCAGCGCCGATCACGGTCGCCGGGCCGCGGTGCGAATACGATCCTTTCGCGGAAATCCAGGCAAGCCCGTGTGGGCGCGTCCTGCAGGATCTGACCGCTCTCGGAGTTCCCTATACCATCGATAACGATCCGGCCTCTGGCCTGTCGATCGGTTCTGCGACTTACGTCTATGACGATATTCCGGACAACACCCGGCGGGCGATCGTGCAGGGCTGGCTCGAAACCAACGGCTACGATTTCACGCGGCAATTCCCGCCCCTGGTCAACATCGCGGGGATCATCGGGCTGCTGCTGGTGCTGGGTATGTTGTCGGCCCTGACATTCGGTTCGGTTGCCGCCCTGCTTTCGGAAATGTTTCCGGCCAAGATCCGCTACAGTTCAATGTCGATACCTTACCACATCGGCGCGGGCTATTTGGGCGGGTTCCTGCCGCTGATTGCGGGCTATATTGTGGCGATGACGGGTGACGCATATGCGGGGCTCTGGTACACGATGGCGGTGGTCGGATTCGGCCTGATCGTTGCGTGGTGGGGTCTTCCCGATGGGCCTCCGCGAGATTTCGAAGATGGCGAACAGACGCCGCCGGTTACGCCTTCCTTTCCGTGAGTACTCCATGACAGATTGTCCGCCGCCGACTTTGCGGCTGAGCATCGATAGCGACGCTTTGACGCAAAACTGGCAGGCGCTGAATGCGATGTCGGGCAGTGGCCGGGCAGGCGCCGCGGTCAAGGCAAACTGTTACGGGCTCGGTGTCGATCGCTGCGTGCCGAAACTGCGCGATGCAGGCTGCCAGGATTTCTTCGTTGCCCACTGGAGCGAAGTTCCCGCGGTTCTTCGCCACGTCCCTGCGACGCAGGTCAGCGTACTTCACGGCGTCCTTAGTGCAGAAGAGGCAGCATACGCCCGCGCTACATACGTCAGCCCGGTGATCGACAATCTCAGGCAGGCAAGGATCTGGCAGGATGGCGGCGGGGGATCATGCCACCTGATGGTCGATACGGGGATAAACCGGCTCGGCATTTCGCCTGCCGACATCGCCGATCCTGTCATTCAGGCGCTCGATGTCGATATTCTCATGAGCCACCTCGCCTGCGCGGACGAAGACAGTCCTATGAACGCACAACAGCTCGAAGACTTTCGCGCCTGCATTCCAGCCATTCGGCACCAGCGGACAAGTCTGGCCAACAGCGCAGGCATCGCCCTTGGCGCGGATTATGCCTTCGATCTGACGCGTCCGGGTCTGTCGCTCTATGGCGGGGTCCCGCGCGCCGAACTGGACGGACCGATACGGCAGGTAGCCCGTCCGGAAGCTTCGCTCATTCAGGTGAAGGAACTGCAGGCCGGGGACAAGGTCGGCTATAATGCGACATTTACCGCGCCTGCCCGCATGAAAGCGGGGGTTGTCTCCCTCGGTTATGCAGACGGCATCCTGCGCAGCTGGGCCGGCGCGCATTTCCGGTGGGGCGAAACGCCGCTTCCGATACTCGGCAAAGTTTCCATGGACATGATCGTGATCGACCTGACCGCTGCGCCGGAACTGGGCGAAGGGGACTGGGTAGAATTGCCCTATTGGTTGCCCGATGCTGCGCAGCAAACCTCTCTTTCGCAATATGAATTGCTCACGGTTCTGGGGCAGCGTTTCGGTTGACGTTTAGGTGACGTTGCGCTGCACATTTTGCACGTGCTAAGTATCTCGCAATGCACAATTTGGGAGCATGCTGGCATGGCCAAGAGGACCGCCGAAGGCGAAGCGATCATCATCAAGAAGTACGCCAACCGGCGGCTCTATAATACCGATACGAGCAGTTACATCACGCTGGACGATCTTGCGAAGATGGTCCGCGAGAATGTGGATTTCCACGTGCTCGACGCAAAGACCGGTGACGACATCACCCATACGATCCTGACGCAGATCATCGTAGAGGAAGAAAGCCACGGTACGCAGATGCTGCCGGTCAGTTTCCTGCGCGATCTCATTTCCATGTATGGCAATTCCATGCAGGCGATGATGCCAAGCTATCTTGAAGCAAGCATGACGAACCTGCGCAAGAATCGCGAACAACTCCAGGCGGCCTTCGCGAAGGGTATCGAAAGCAATCCGCTGGCCAAGATGGCCGAAGCCAATTTCAAGATGATGCAGAACGCTGCGGAAGCCTTCATTCCGGCAACGCGCAAGCCGGCGCGGGACGATCAGTCGGATGACCTGGCTCAGATGCGCCGGCAAATGGCCGAAATGCAGAAGAAGCTGGACGAGATGAGCAAATAGCGGCATCGGCCCGCCCGCCGATCCGACCAGCAATTACGGGAATATAACGTGGCCCAGATACGCCATGCCTTGAACACCAAGCGCGACGATGATTTTGCAGCCTGGTACCAGGAAGTCATCAGCGCTGCCGAAATGGCCGAAGAATCGGGTGTGCGTGGCTGCATGGTCATCCGACCCTGGGGCTACGGCATATGGGAGCGCATGCAGCGCTTGCTGGATGACCGGATCAAGGCAACCGGCCACGCCAACGCCTATTTCCCGATCTTCATACCGCTCTCCAATTTCGAGCGTGAGGCAGAGCATGTCGAAGGCTTTGCCAAGGAAATGGCCGTGGTCACGCATCACCGATTGATTGCTGGCAAGGATGGCGGCCTTATTCCGGATCCGGAGGCCAAGCTGGAAGAACCGCTGGTTGTACGGCCGACCTCGGAGACGATTATTGGCGATGCCATGGCGCGCTGGGTCCAGAGCTGGCGCGATCTTCCGCTCAAGCTCAATCAGTGGGCCAATGTCGTGCGCTGGGAAATGCGCACGCGCATGTTCCTGCGCACCAGCGAATTTCTCTGGCAGGAAGGCCATACCGCCCATGCTGACGAGGCCGAGGCGAAGGACCACACCCTCACCATGCTGGAGGTCTATCGCGCCTTTGCGGACGAAGATCTCGCGCTTGCAGTCACTGCCGGTGAAAAGCCCGAGAACGAACGGTTTCCCGGCGCAGTCGAAACCTGGTCCATCGAAGCGATGATGCAGGATGGCAAGGCATTGCAGGCTGGAACGAGCCATTATCTCGGTACCAATTTCGCCAAGGCCAGCGGCATCAAGTTCCAGAACAGGGAAGGCAGTGAAAGCCTCGCCCACACGACCAGTTGGGGCGTCTCGACCCGCATGGTCGGCGGCGTCATCATGACGCATGGCGACGATGATGGCCTGCGTCTCCCGCCCAAGATCGCACCGCAGCAGGTCGTGATCCTGCCCATGTTGCGCGACAAGCCGGAAGACGATGCGCTGATCGAATATTGCGAAGCCTTGCGTGCCACCCTCGCCGGGCAGAGCGCCTTCGGCGAACCGCTGCGCGTGCTTCTCGACACGCGGCCCGGCAAGGCTGCCCAGAAGCGGTGGGATTACGTGCGCAAGGGCGCTCCGATCATCGTCGAGGTCGGCGGCCGCGACATGGAAAACGGCGTTGTCAGCATGCTTCGCCGTGACCGCCTGTGGGATAGCGAAACCGGCAAGGTCGATTTCCAGAACCCGACCCGCGAAGTTGCCGGGCAGACCATCCCCGACGTTCTCGCCGATATGCAGAGCGCGCTGCTCACGCAGGCTGCCGAGCGGCGCGATGCCAACGTGACCCGCGGCATCACCGATTTTGCAGCGGTTGAAGATCACTTCGGCGCATCCCGCTACCCGGGCTGGGTCGAAGTCCAGTGGTCCAAGCCCACGGGTGACGCTCTCGAAAAGGTCGTCGAACGCTTGAAAGAGCACAAGCTCACGATACGTAATGTCCCGATGGACGCAGCGCCGGTTGACGGCGCCTGCATCTTCACCGGCGAACCGGCGGTAGAGCGCGTGCTTCTCGCCAAGGCGTATTGATCCACACCGTGACATGGGGGCGGATCGTCCCCATATCGCGCGCATGACAAAACAGAACAAGCACCGGCAGCCCAAGGGACTGCCGAACAAAGAACAGATTCTAGAATTCATCCAGGCCTCCGAGACACCTGCGGGCAAGCGCGAAATCGCGAAGGCTTTCGGGCTCAAGGGGCAGGAAAAGATCGCGCTGAAAAAGCGCCTCAAGGACATGGCCGAAGAAGGCCTGATCGATGGCAAGCGCACGGCCTATCACCGCATGGGCGGCGTGCCCAAGGTGACCGTCCTCAAGATCGTCGCGATCGAGGATGGGGAGCCTGTTGCCGAGCCCGAAAACTGGTCGCCCGACACCAAGGAAAAGCCGCCTCGCCTAATGGTGAAGGAAAGCAAGAAGATGGCCGCGCTCAAACGCGGCGATCGCATCCTTGCGCGTAACGAGGAAACCGAACGCGGGTGGCGCGCCACGCCGATCAAGAAGCTGCCTGCGCGCACCGAAGGTCTGATGGGCGTGGTCGAGAAGGACGGTAGCGGCAATTACTGGCTGGCCCCTGTCGACAAGCGCGTGCGCGATTCTGCCCCCATCGGCGATGTCGGCGAGGCCGCGGAAGGCGAACTGGTGCTGGCCGAGCGCATGGGCAAATCCGCCCGCTCCAAGGTCAAGGTCGTCGAGGTGATCGGCGATCCGCTGGCCCCCAAGGCCTTCAGCCTGATCGCGATTGCCAAGCATGGCATCCCGCATGTCTTTCCGCAGGAAACCATCGCCGAGGCGGAGCGCGCAGTCGACCTGCCGCTTTCGAGCGAGCACCGCGAAGACCTGCGCGATGTTCCCATCGTCGCTATCGACCCGGCCGATGCCCGCGATCATGACGATGCCATCTGGGCCGAGCCGGACGGGAAGGGCGGTTATCGCGCCATCATCGCGATTGCCGATGTCAGCTATTACGTCCGCCCGGGCGGCGCGCTCGATCGCGAAGCGCGCAAACGCGGCAATTCGGTCTATTTTCCCGACCGCGTCGTCCCCATGCTGCCCGAGGTGCTGAGCGCCGACGTCTGCAGTCTCAAGGAAGACGTGGATCGTGCGGCCATGGCCTGTCACATCCGCATCGACGCGGAAGGCAGGATCAGCGACTGGCGCTTTACCCGCGCCATTGTCCGTCTGGCCCGCAACATCGCCTATGAAGACGCGCAGGCGGCGATCGATGCAGGCGAGGCGCCCGAATATCTGCAGAACCTGTGGGGCGCGTGGAAACTGCTGTTCAAGACCCGCCAGGCGCGCGACCCGCTCGACCTCGAACTGCCGGAGCGGCAGGTGCGGCTTAACGACGAAGGCGTGATCGAGGAAATCGCCATACGCGAACGGCTCGATGCGCACCGCGTGGTGGAGGATTTCATGATCGCCGCCAATGTCGCTGCCGCCAAGGCGCTGGAGGCTAAGGCTGCGCCGGTCGTCTACCGCATCCACGAGACGCCGAGCCGCGAAAAGCTGATGGCGTTCAAGGAATATCTCGCCAGTCAGGGGCGCAAGTTCGCGCTGGGTCAGGTCATCACGCCGGGCCTGTTCAACCGCATGCTCAAGGACGTGTCGGATCCCGCCGAAAAGGCGCTGATCATGGAAGCCGTGCTGCGCAGCCAGACGCAGGCCTATTACGGCCCGGCCAATGCAGGGCACTTCGGCCTGTCGCTCGGCAGCTACGCCCACTTCACGTCGCCGATCCGCCGTTATGCCGATCTTCTCGTGCACCGCGCGCTCGTGGATGCCTACAAGCTGGAACAACCCAAGCCCAAGATCGATCTGCCGGACGGTACGGGTCTATCCGACCGCGACAGGGATGCGCTGCATCAGATCACCGATGCGATCAGCCAGACCGAACGGCGCGCGATGGAGGCGGAGCGCGATACGATCGATCGCTATGTCGCGGCGTGGCTCTCGGGCCGTGTGGGCGAGACATTCGACACCCGCATCACCGGCGTTCAGGGCTTCGGCTTCTTCGCCACTATCGACAAGCTGGGCGGTGACGGCCTCGTCCCCGTCAGCACGCTGGGCCGCGAATATTTCACCTATGACGAAAAGGCGCAGAAGCTCGTCGGTGAAAAGACCGGTACCGAATATGCTACGGGCGATCGGCTGAAGCTGAAGCTGGCAGAAGCCAACGCGCTGACCGGCGCGCTCAAATTCGAAGTGCCGGACAGCGATGGCAAAGGTATCGAACCGCGCGGCAATCGTCCTGCGCCCAAGAAGCGCACCCATCAGAAGAAAGGTGCGGGCGCACCGCGTCAGACGCACGATCAGGGCAAGCGCGGACGACCCGGCAACATCCGCCATCAGGGCCGCCGCAAGTAGCGGCCGCCCCCCTTATCGCGAGCAACCCCGCAGGGCCTGGGCGGCAACCCCTTGGGGCGTCCGCACGGCCCGCGGCTTTTCGCAATGATCCCTGAAGACGAAGCGCTTCAGGCCAGTTCGTCGATCCGTTCGCGGCTCAGCCCGCCAGGCACGAGATAGAGCGGGCAGGGCAGGTGCCCCGCATGGCCTGCGAAATGCGTCACCAGCGGGCCGGAGCCCCCTTCGGCACTCGTCGCCAGCACCAGCGCGGCGATGTTGCCATGCTCCTCGATATATTTGCGGATGACGTCCGCCGGCGGGCCGGGGCGAACGGCGATGGTGGGCATCTTGCCCATTTCGCCGAAAATATTCCCGGCTGCGCTGTTGGCCATGACCTCGGCACGTTCGCGCGCTTCCTGTTCGATGGTCGCCTGAACCCCGCCGAATGCGTTGAAGGTCTGCTGCGGGACAAGGGCGAGGATGTGGACCGAACCGTCGGTTTTCTGCGCCCGCAGCGATGCAAAGCGCAAGGCCTGCTTCGCTTCGTCCGTTTCATCCATCACGACTAGATAAGTACGCATATCTGCTCCCCGTCTCCCTCGGCTGCGGATTACTCGCTAATTCGTATTCTGCGCAAGGACCTTGCGAGGACCGCACCTTTTCGCCAGAGGTGCGGGCGCACAATCTCCCCAGCGAGGACGTAACGTAAACAGCCATGCCAACGCCGATCAAGATGCCCGCCCTTTCGCCCACCATGGAGGAGGGCACGCTCGCCAAATGGCTTGTGAAGCCGGGTGATACGGTCAGCGCCGGTGACATCATGGCCGAAATCGAAACCGACAAGGCGACGATGGAATTCGAAGCTGTGGACGAAGGCACCATTGCCTCGATCGCAGTCGAGGCAGGGACCGAAGGTGTAAAGGTCGGCACGGTGATCGCCATTCTCGCCGAAGAAGGCGAAGATGTGGACGAGGCGGCAGCCGCCGCTCCATCCGGCGATGAAGAGCCTGCCGAAGAAAAACCCGCCAGGGACGAATCCGAAGACAAATCGGAACCGGCCAAGGCCGCACCGCGCGAAAGCGCCAAGCCCGCAGGCGCATCGGTGGATACCGATACCAAGGCACCCGCCGCTCCCAAGGACGATAGCGGCGAACGCATCATTGCATCCCCCCTGGCCCGCCGCATCGCCGAGCAGAACGGCGTCGATCTTTCCACCATAACCGGCTCCGGTCCGCGTGGCAGGATCGTGAAGGCAGATGTCGAAAGCGCAGAAGGCGGCTCGGCCAAATCCGCTGCCGATACCTCCCCTCCCAAGGACAAGGACGGAGCGAAATCTTCCGCAAAGGCACCCGCCAGCGATCACGGCGCGCCTTACGAGGAAGAAAAGCTCTCCAACGTGCGCAAGGTCATCGCTCGCCGCCTCACCGAGAGCAAGCAGCAGGTCCCGCATTATTACCTTGCCGTGGACATCCGTCTCGATGCGCTGCTCGACTTGCGCAAACAGCTCAATGCCGGTCTGGAAGCGGATGGGGTCAAGCTGTCGGTCAACGATCTGCTGATCAAGGCACTGGCCCGCGCGTTGATGCGCGTGCCCGATTGCAACGTCAGCTATCAGGGCGATACGCTGCACCGTTACAGCCGTGCCGATGTCTCGGTCGCGGTGGCTGCCCCCAGCGGCCTCATCACGCCGATCATCACGGAAGCCGATACGCGCGGTCTTGCCTCGATCAGCGCCCATATGAAGGAACTGGCCGAGAAGGCCCGTGAAGGAAAACTGCAGCCGCACGAATATCAGGGCGGCACTGCCAGCCTGTCCAACCTCGGCATGTTCGGCATCAAGCAGTTCGACGCGGTCATCAACCCGCCGCAGGGCATGATCATGGCCGTGGGTGCTGGCGAACAGCGCCCCTATGTCGTCGACGGCGCATTGCAGGTCGCCACGGTGATGACCGCCAGCGGCAGCTTCGATCACCGCGCCATCGATGGTGCTACCGGCGCGCAACTGATGGAAGCGTTCAAGAACCTGATCGAAAACCCGATGGGACTGGTTGTATGAAAATGTTGAAGCACATCGTACCGCTGGCCACCCTTGCTCTGGTCGCTGCCTGCTCCAATGGCGGCGACGTGGACGAACAGGCGGAGATGACGCCGGATCAGCCTGCTTCCAGCGCACCGGCGGACACAGCGACGGAGCCGACCGAAACAACCGCCCCGACCACCACGCCCGGATCGGATGCGGCCGCGCCGCTTGCATCCGGAACCTGGCAGGTAGTCGATACGCGTCTGACCAGACCTGGCGGCGTCCAGGCGATCGGCGACGCCGAACTCGAAGCCGCGCGTTCGCTCCAACTGGTGGTGTCCGACGATGACGTGCAGTGGCAGGGAAATGCCATCGGGACGACGTTGAAGGCATATAGTTTCGGCGACAATTGTTCATCGCCGGAACGCGTTACCGCGTCGGAAGGCCGCTTCGCCTTGCGTTGCTCCGATGGGCAGTTCTTCGGTCCCTCGAGCGCGGATGAGCCATCCTTTGCCACTCAGCCTGATGGCACCGTGACGGTGAACTGGTACGACGGCATCACCCTGATCCTCAGCCAGCGCTGATGACCGGGGACAGTCGCACCCCGTTCATTCGCGTCACGGCCATGCCGACCGACCTCAACCCCTATGGCGGGGTGTTCGGCGGGTGGCTGATGAGCCAGATGGCGCTTGGCGCCGGCAGCCTCGCCAGTCGTGAAGGGAAGGGCAAGGCCGTGGTCGTCTCGGCCACTGACTTCGCCTTTCCCGGCGCGATGTCGGTGGGGGACGAACTGTCGGTCTATTGCGCAATCGAAGCCACAGGAAACACTTCGCTCACCATCTCCGCCGAAGCGATCGCGCGCGAGCGGAATGGCGATGCGGAAACGAGGGTCGGGCAGGGCACGTTCAAATTCGTCCTGCTCGATGAAAACGACCGGCCCCGTGCAGTGGCGGAGCGGTGGGCATGAGCGCTGTCCTACAGGACTGCGAATATGCGATGGGTGCGATCATGACCCCGATATCGCCCATCGACGCTGCACCTTGCGCAGGCGCTCCGCAAGCCGACACCCGGCTGCGCCAAGCCGACATTTTCACTGTGCAAGCCGACAGGCAGGCCGCGCAAAGCGACACGCCGAAGGCGCAAGCCGACACCAAATCCCGGCAAGCTGACACCTTTGCGCACAAGCCGACTTCTTTTGCCTCTGGACTGTGTAACACCCGGTCCATGTCTCGGGCGAACACACAACTGACAGGTACGAATCATGGCTGACAAATACGACGTAATCGTGCTCGGCAGCGGACCCGGCGGCTATGTCGCGGCTATCCGCTGCGCGCAGCTCGGGCTCAAAACCGCCATCGTGGAACGCGAACTGCTGGGCGGCATCTGCCTCAACTGGGGCTGTATCCCGACCAAGGCGCTGCTGCGCTCGGCGGAGATCCTGCATTACGCGCAGCACGCGAAGGATTACGGCCTCAAGATCGCGGGCGAGATCGAGGCCGATCTGGAAGCGGTCGTGAAGCGCAGCCGCGGCGTCGCCAAGCAGCTCAATCAGGGCGTCACGCATCTGATGAAGAAGAACAAGATCGCCGTGCACATGGGCGAGGGCACGCTGACCGGCCCGACCAGCCTCACGGTGAAGGGCGAAAAGGGCGAGGAAAAGCTTACCGCCAAGCACATCATCGTTGCCACCGGTGCCCGGGCGCGCGACCTGCCCTTCGCCAAGGCGGACGGCAAGCGCGTGTGGACCTATCGCCATGCCATGACGCCCAAGGAAATGCCCAAGAAGCTGCTCGTCATCGGCAGCGGCGCGATCGGCATCGAGTTCGCCAGCTTCTACAACGACATGGGCTGCGATGTGACCGTGGTCGAAATGCTCGACCGGATCGTGCCGGTGGAAGACAAGGACGTGTCGGCCTTCCTCGAGAAGAGCCTGACCAAGCAGGGCATGACCATCATGACCGGCGCCGGCGTCGAAGACCTCAAGGTTTCGGACAAGGGCGTGAAGGCCAAGATCAAGGACAGCAAGGGCAAGGTCACCGAAACCGAATTCAGTCACTGCATCACCGCTATCGGCATCGTGCCGAACACGGAAGACATCGGCCTCGACAAGCTGGCGGATATGGAAAAGGGCTTCATCCAGATCGACGACTACGGCCGCACGAAGTCCAAGGGCCTGTGGGCCATCGGCGACTGCACGCCCGGCCCCTGGCTGGCGCACAAGGCGAGCCACGAAGGCGTCACCACTGCCGAAGCGATTGCGAAAGAGCTTGGCAACAAGGATGTCCATCCCCACCCGCTCGATCGGGGCAACATCCCGGGCTGCACCTATTGCCACCCCCAGATCGCCAGCGTCGGCCTGACCGAAGCCAAGGCGAAGGAAGCAGGCCACGACGTGAAGGCGGGGACCTTCCCCTTCATTGGCAACGGCAAGGCCATCGCGCTGGGCGAGGCGGAAGGCTTCGTGAAGACCGTGTTCGATGCGAAGACGGGCGAACTGCTCGGCGCGCACATGGTCGGAGCCGAAGTGACCGAGATGATCCAGGGCTTCGTCGTCGGCAAGACGCTCGAGACCACCGAAGCGGAACTGATGCAGACCGTGTTCCCGCACCCGACGATCAGCGAAAGCATGCACGAGAGCGTGCTTGCGAGCTACGGGCGCGCACTGCATATCTAGCCTGCGCTGCACATAGGGGGAGGGCGAGATGACCGGTTTCCTGATACTCGCCTTCCTGATCCTCGTGGCGATGGTCGTGTCCGTACCGCTCGCCACGCGGTTCGGGCTGGGCTCCGTGCTCGGTTACCTGCTGGCTGGCATGGCGATCGCGCCTCTGTTGGCCGCCCTCAACGTCGATGTCGTGGCCCTGCAGGTCTTCGCCGAATTCGGCGTTGTGATGATGCTCTTCATCATCGGCCTCGAAATGGAACCGCGCCGCCTGTGGGACATGCGCGGCAAGCTGTTGGGGCTGGGCGGCGGGCAGGTCATCCTGACGACTGCGGTCATTACCGGCATCGCCCTGCTCGATGCCCGGCCATGGCAGACGGCGGTGGCGATTGGCATGATCCTGGCCCTGTCGTCGACTGCGATCATCGTCCAGTCGCTGACCGAGAAGAAACTCATGCGCACCGAAGGCGGTGAAGCAAGCTTCTCGGTCCTGCTGGTCCAGGACGTCGCGGTCATCCCCATCCTCGCTCTCCTGCCGCTGCTGGCCATGCCCGATCTCTATGCGTCGAGTGGCGGCCCCGTCGGTACAGGCGCGCATCACGGAATTGACCTCACCGCCTCCATGCCGATGTGGCTCGCCGCCATCGCCCGCATCGGCGCGGTCGCCGCGGTGGTGGTCATCGGCATCTACGCTATTCGCCCCCTGTTCCGCTTCATTGCCGCCGCCCGCTTGCGTGAACTGTTCACCGGCGCTGCCCTGCTGGTTGTGATCGGCATCGCCCTGTTGATGTCGCTTGTGGGCCTCTCCCCGGCGCTCGGCGCCTTCGTGGCGGGTGTCGTTCTTGCGACCAGCGAATATCGGCACGAACTGGAAAGCGATATCGATCCGATCAAGGGCCTGCTGCTGGGCCTCTTCTTCATCACCGTCGGCGCTGGCATCGATTTCGACCTTGCTGCGCAGATATGGCAAGAAGTCGTGTTCTGGGCGGCAGTTGTCATCGCTGCGAAGTTCATCGTGCTGGCTGCTGTCGGGTGGTTTTACGGCCTGCGCAAACAGGCGCTCTGGCTCTTCTGCCTCAGCCTTCCACAGGCCGGCGAATTCGCCTTCGTGCTGATTGCCTTCGCGCTTGCCAATTTCGTCATCGACAGCGCCCTGGCCGATCTCATGCTGCTGGTCGTGGCCCTGACCATGCTGGTCACGCCGCTGCTCTTCATTCTCTACGACAAGGTCATTGCCCATTCCTACTGCAAGGGGATGGAACGCGAACCGGACGCCATCGATGAAGAGAACGAGATCATTATCGCCGGTCGCGGCCGGGTTGGCGGGATCGTCGATCGCATGCTCCAGACGGCCGGTTACACCACAACCGTGGTCGATTACGACAGCAGCCATCTGGAGATCCTGCAAAAGTTCGGCGTCCGCACCTATTACGGCGATGCGACACGCCCCGATCTGCTCCACGCGGCAGGCATCGCCCGCGCGAAGCTGCTGGTCGTCGCACTGGATGAGCGCGAACAGATCGACAAGCTTGTGAAATACGCCGTGCAGACCTTCCCGGACCTGCATGTCATCGCCCGGGCGAAAGATCGCAACCATGTCTACGAACTGTGGGCTTATGGCTGCCGCGACGTTATCCGCGAAACCTACGATGCCAGCATTCGTATCGGGCGATCCGCATATGAGGCGCTGGGCGTAGACCGCCAGAATGCCATCGCGATGGCCGGCGCCTTCGAGGAAATGGACCGCAGTTCGATGCTCGAAATCGCCGAGGTCTACGACATGGACATACCGCCGATGGAAAACGAGGCGCTGGTGGCGAAGATCAGGGAATTGCGTGCAAGATGGGATCCGGTCCTGCGCGAACAGATGGATGAGATCGTCAAGAGAGGTCAATGACACAAGGCACCCACAATTACGTAGCTGATGATCGCAACGCATCGGTCGTCATCGACATCAACGGGGACCACTTCCCGCGACCGGACGCAAAGATCAGCGTCTTCGACAGCGGCTTCATGCTGGGCGACGGCGTATGGGAAGGCATTCGCCTGCATCATGGCCGCCTCGCCTTCCTGGATCGGCACCTCGACCGTCTGTGGCGCGGAGCGAAGGCCATCCACATGGATATCGGCGTCTCGCGCGAAGAACTGGAACGCCGCCTCTACGCCGTACTCGATGCAAACGGCATGCATGGCGATGGCGTCCATATCCGCCTGATGGTGACGCGCGGCATCCGTTCGACGCCATATCAGGACCCTCGAGTGGTGGTGACGCCTGCCACCATTGTGATCATCCCGGAATGGAAGGAGCCTGCACCCGAAACCGCAACACGGATGCTCGCGCTGGCCACTGTCCACGTGCGCCGGGGCTATCCCGACGTTCAGGACCCGATGCTGAATTCGCACAGCAAGCTCAACTGCATAACTGCATGCATTCAGGCGGCGCAGGCTGGTGCCGACGAGGGGCTGATGCTCGATCCGCACGGGTTTGTCGCGACCTGCAATTCCACGCATTTCTTCATCGTCAAGGATGGGGAGGTGTGGACCTCCAGCGGCGACTACTGCCTCGACGGGATCACGCGCGGGGTCGTCATCGAGATCGCGCGGAAGGCAGGAATTACCGTGCGCGAACGCAACTTCTCGCTGACCCATGTCTATGGCGCGGACGAAGCCTTCACCACCGGCACCTTCGCCGGCGTAGCGCCCATCGGGTCGATCGACGGACGGGTGATTGGCGAAGAACGCGGCCCGATGGTCGAGCGGCTGCAACAGCTCTATCTGGCGCGTCTTGCTGACGAGGTGAGTGGAAGGAGCCGTCCATGACCATTCGCATCGCAATGTGGTCCGGCCCGCGCAACATCTCGACCGCGATGATGCGCAGTTTCGGTGCGCGCCCCGACTGTGCGGTTTCGGACGAGCCATTCTACGGTGCCTTCCTGAAGGCGACCGGAGAACCGCATCCGCTGGCAGCCGAAACGATCGCCGATATGGATTGCGACTGGCATTCGGTGCTGGCCACCCAATCCGGGCCCCCGCCCGGTGGCGAACCGGTCTGGTACCAGAAGCACATGCCGCACCACATGGTAGGCCCGGTGTCGATTGCCGACATGCCCGACCACCGGCACGCCTTCTTGATAAGAGCGCCGGAACGGGTCGTTGCAAGTTACCAGCAGAAGAATGAACTGCGGCGTGCCGAACTGCTTGGTTTCTCCCGTTTGCGGCGGTATTTCGATTACGAGCGGGAGCGTAAGGGGACCGTCCCGCCCGTCGTGGACTCAGATGCCATCCTCAATGATCCGCCAATGATGCTGGAAAAGCTTTGTGCGGCTTTGGGCATCGGTTGGGACACTTCGATGTTGCATTGGCAAACCGGTCCACACCCCGAAGACGGCATTTGGGGCCGGCATTGGTACGACAAGGTCAACGCGTCGACTGGCTTCGGTAAACCACCCGCGGACCTGCCACAATTGGAGGGGGCATTTGCCGATGTGGCGGCCGAATGCCGTGAGGATTACGAGGCCCTGTTGCAACACGCCTTGTGATGCATCCTGTCGCAAAGTAAAATCGTTTCATCGCAACCTCTTGCGCCGGATTTCGCACCGTTCGTTTCCTTCCCCGAGGAGACAGAGATGGAATATGAAATCAGGGATGACCCGCAGGGCCTCGAAGAGAGCGATCATGCCAACCGGGACGGCGGATTGGTCGAAGACCATGTCGCTCTGGAAAGGCTGCGAAGCACGCGCCAGGCAGGCCATCGGGAGCATGATCGCAGCGGCGCCTTTTCGGGCGCACCATTGCAGGCGGAGTAGCTGGCGGACAGGGTGGGATTCGAACCCACGAAGGGCTTGCACCCTTGCCGGTTTTCAAGACCGGTGCATTCAACCGCTCTGCCACCTGTCCGCGAGCCGAGGCTAGCTAGTCGTATCTTTTCGATTTGTCACGTCTTTGCGGGAACATCGATAGCGGGTTCTCCGTAAACGACAGATGACACTTGCGGTTCAGCTTCACTCTGCGACAACCTCCTCATGATTTTTCAAAGATTTTTAGCCGCCCTCGGGGCGTTAGCACTCGCGCTCCCAGGTATGCCAGCGAATGCTCAGGACAATCTGAGTTTCGATGCATACCTGCAATTGCTCATTGCGCGCGCGCGGGCGGAAGGGGTCAGCGAGGCTACGCTGCAACGAATGACGTCGGGTCTTCAACCAAGCAGTCGTGTGATCGAACTCGATCAGAGCCAGCCTGGCTCGTCGAGTGGCTCCGGCTATCCTCCGCTCGCGCCTTACATCGCCACGCATGTCGATTCGGCACGGATCAGCGGTGGGCGCAGTGCCCGCGCGACCTGGTCTGGCCCTTTACGGGCGATCGAACGGCAATATGGCGTTCCGGCCGAAATTCTCGTCGCCATCTGGGGGCATGAAACAGCCTACGGTGCCGTGAAGGGTGGCTTCGACTTGTCGCAATCGCTGGCTACCCTCGCTTGGGAAGGTCGCCGCCGCGATCTGTTTGCGAGCGAATGGGTTGCGCTCATGAAAGTGGCTGACAAGGGCTACTCGCGTAACGAACTGAAAGGCAGCTGGGCAGGTGCCTTCGGCAATCCGCAATTCCTGCCGTCGGTCTATCTGCGGCTAGCAACGGATGGCGATGGTGATGGCCGGGCAGATATCATGAACAATAGCGCTGATGCGCTGGCCTCTATCGCCAATTATTTCCGCGATGCCGGATGGCGCAACGGTCAACCTTGGGGTGTACGCGCCTCGGTTCCCTCTGGCTTCAACGTGAACGCCTACCGCAGCCCCATCGTTGCCCCGGTTTGCTCGCGCGTTCACGAGCGCCATAGCGTTTACAAGCCGGTCCGCGAATGGCGCAGCCTCGGCATCCAACCACAACGCGCGATTGGTGATGATACGCTCGCGACGCTGTTCCAGCCTGATGGGCCGGGTACGCCGGCATGGCTGCTGACTTCGAACTATCGGGTCATCCTCGAGTATAATTGCTCGAACTATTACGCGATGAGTGTGGGGCTGCTCGCTGATGAAATCGCCAATTAAGACTACGCTTGCCGTAGTGACTGCATTGGTTGCGCTCGCGCCTGCCGGTGGCACGAGCTATGCCAAGGACCAGCCGGACGATACCTCCTCGTCTGTCAGGACCGGTCCGGCAGCGGATTACCCGGTGGTAATCGGCGAGCCTTATGTGATCGACGGCGTTACTTACACGCCGATCGACACGATGAATTACGATCAGGTCGGCTATGTGACCGAAGACGCCCCTGGCGCGTCGGGCATAACCGGAGCGCACCGCATCCTGCCGCTTCCCAGCTATGTCGAGGTGACATCGCTGGATAGCGGCCGAACAATCCTCGTTAGGCTTGAACGGCGCGGGCCGATGACCGGCGACGGCCTGGTGGCCCTGTCTGCACCCACTTTAGCGCAGTTGGGCGTTGTCGCAGGAGCACCGATCCGCATGCGACGCGTAAATCCGCCCGAAGACCATCGGGCGGACCTTCGTGCCGGAAATGAAGCCCCCCTTCGCATGGACACGCCCGCTGGTCTGCTCGAGGTCCTGCGCCGACGCTTGCCGGAACAGGGCGCCGCGCCGCTTGGCGATCCGCGCCAGGCTATGGTCAGCGGCAAGGAACCAACCGAAAGCATTGTGATGGCAATTGACCCGACAAGCGAAGCCGTCATGACGTCAGAGCGGACTGAGCCGGAGGACGTCGAGCAGGCTGCAGTCGCCGCGCCCATGACGCCAGGTGTCGAATTGGCCGAAGCAGGTGAAGGTGCTGCTGAACCGGCCCAACCATCAAGCCCGCCAACTGCGGAAGGTGGCTATGTCGTGCAGCTCGGTGCTTTTGCCATCCGCGCCAATGCCGAGAAGCTTGCGCGTGAGGTCGATGGCAGCATCGCTACCAGCGGTCGGTTCTCCTTGGTTCGCGTCGGGCCCTTCACAAGCCGTGGACAGGCCGAACAGGCGCTCGCCAAGCTGCGCGCGCGCGGTTATAGCGATGCTCTGATACATTCACTGGACTGACAGGCCGCGGCTCTCGCCCGGCACGGGAGCAAACTTGCGTAACCGCCTGATGTCGCTGGCTCTGCTGACGACGATTCATATCGCAACACCTCTGGGTGCGCAGAACAAGGTGACTGCGCGGATTCCCGATGTGCAGGATGCGCCGATCGCCTATCTGCTCGATACGTCCAGCGGACAGGTGCTGTACGAACGCGACATTGACCGCCGCTTCATGCCCGCGTCCATCACCAAGGTGATGACCACGTTCCTGGCGTTCGAATGGATGGAAGAGGGCCGTCTGTTCCCTCAGCAAGTCTATGGTGTTCGACCGGACACGTTCCGCAAATGGAACCGCAAGGGTTCGACCATGTTTCTCCCCGCCGACGCTCGCGTGACGGTCGACGATCTCTTGCATGGCATCACCACCGTTTCAGCCAATGACGGAGCCGTCGTGCTGGCAGAAGGTGCGGCCGGATCGGTCGAGGACTGGGTCGCCGCGATGAATTCGAGGGCTCATGCGATCGGAATGTCGAATAGCCATTTCGGGACGCCCAATGGCTGGATGGACGGCGGAAAGACCTTCGTGACCGCCCGCGATCTCGGCACGCTGGCGCAAGCCATGGTCACGCGGCATCCCTCCAAATATCGGCATTTCGTGGGCGCGACGGGTCTGAAATACAACGGCATCGAACAGCGCAATCACGACCCCATATCCGGTGTCGTTGAGGGCGCCGATGGTATCAAGACCGGCTTTACCAATCAGGCAGGCTACGGCTTTCTCGGCTCGGCGAAGCGGAACGGTCAGAGGCTTGTGATGGTCGTCGCAGCGAGTCCGACCGGCAGGGGCCGGAACAAGGCGGCGCGTGAATTCATCGAATGGGGTTTTCGCAATTTCGAAAGCCGCGTCCTGTTCGGAGAAGGGGAGCGCGTGGCCAGCGCGCAGGTACAGGACGGCGGAGTATCCGAAGTCAGGCTGATCGCCCCGCGCGGCGTGCGGATATCCATTCCCCGTGGCAGCAATCCGGACGTTTCCCTGTCCTTGCGATACGAAGGGCCATTGCAAGCGCCGGTTGCCAAGGGGGAGGAGGTGGCCGAACTGGTCGTCTCCATCGCCGGCATGCCCCAGCACCGCGTGCCTCTGGTAGCAGGAGAGGAGGTCATCGAAGCGACTGCGCTCCAGCGTGTGTTCAATGCCTTCAAGGGTTGGGCAACGTGACCCGTGGCCGCTTCATCGCCTTCGAAGGCGGCGAGGGGATGGGCAAGTCGACCCAAGCCCGATTGCTCTCGGATTGGCTGCAGCGGGATGGAATCAAGGTTGAATTGACGCGCGAACCCGGCGGCACTCCAGGTGCCGAAGCTATCCGCAATCTGCTGTTGTCACCTCCGGGGGAGGGGTGGACGCCCGAGGCCGAAGCGCTGCTGTTTGCTGCCGCCCGCGCCGATCACGTCGCGCGCAGGATCCGGCCGGCACTCGAGGCGGGATCCTGGGTTGTGTGTGATCGCTTTATCGATTCGAGCCGTGCCTATCAGGCGATCGCGGGCGGATTGGGCGACGATAGAGTCAGCCAGCTTCACCGGATCGGTAGCGCCGGGCTGCTTCCCGATCTGACGCTCCTGATCGATGCGCCGAATGATGCGGTCGCCGCGCGCCTGGCCAAGCGTGATGGCGACACGAGCGACGCCATTGGCGGGCGAGCCGCAGATTACCACGCGGCGGTGAACGCGGCGTTTCGCGATTTCGCCAATACCGAACCGGACCGGTTTGCCGTCATCGATGGTTCCGGATCGATCGAAGAGGTTCATCAGCAGGTTGTCGCTGCCATTTCGCAGCGGTTCGAGGTTACGGCATGACCCTGCTCGGCCATGAAGCAGCTTGGCGCGAATGGCACAAGGCCATGGCCGGGGACAGAATGCATCATGCATGGCTGCTCGCCGGTCGGCGCGGCGTCGGCAAGGCCACATTCGCGCTTGCCGCTGCTCGCGAACTGGTCGGGGCCGATGGACAGGCAGACCAGCATCCCGATATTCACGTCCTCTCCTTCGCGCCGAAGGACGACAAGGAAGAGCGTAAACGCGCCGAAGGAAAGTCCTTCGAACTGGCTCGCTCAATTCGGATTTCCCAAGTCCGCGCCATGCAAAGTCGGCTGAGCACGCGGCCGACCATGGGCGAAAAGCGGGCGATCATTATCGACCCGGCGGACGATCTCGAGAGAAACGCAGCGAACGCTCTGCTGAAGAGCCTCGAGGAGCCGCCCGTTGGCACGTACTTCCTGCTGGTTGCGCATAGTCCTGCCCGGCTACTGCCCACGATCCGTTCGCGCTGCCGCGTCCTTCGCTTCCCGACCGTCAGCGATAACGAGATGAACCGACTGCTGATAGAGTTGTCCCCGGGCGCCGATGATGCCACCCGGTCTGCGGCGATTGCCGCGGCAGCAGGATCGCCCGGGGCCGCTCTCGAATTCGTCGATATGGAACTCGGCAAAGTCGCCCAGGAAATGCGCGCTATTCTTGATCGGGGTGACCCCGATTTTCGAATGCGCGGGACACTGGCAGGCCTGATCGGCGGACGCCCCGATCGCAATCGCATCCGCGCCGTGCTGGAACTTGCGAGATCGGTGGTGGGTCAGAGGCTTGAGAACAATCTGTCCGACCCGCGCCGGATAATCGACACGCACAGTGAGCTGGTCCGCCTCACCGGCGAACAACCGACCTATAATTTCGACGCCGGATTGCTCGCAATGGAAATCGGTACCTTGCTCGCCAACGCTGCCACCGCTAGCGAGCGAGCCGATGGCTGAACCGTATTACCTTACCACCGCAATCCACTATCCCAATGGCAAGCCGCATATCGGCCATGCTTATGAGACGATTGCAGCAGATGTTGTCGCCCGTTTCCAACGTTTGCGCGGACGCGACGTTCGTTTTCAAACCGGAACAGACGAGCACGGCCTCAAAATGGCGCAGAAAGCTCGCGATCTGGGCCAGAGTCCGCGTGAGCTAGCTGATGAAATGTCCGGGTATTTCAAGGAATTGTTCGATGTTCTGAACATATCCTATGACCGGTTCATTCGAACGACCGATGACGATCATCATCGCGCCAGCCGAGCAATCTGGCGGGCGATGGAAGCCAAAGGCGATCTTTACCTCGATCGCTACGAAGGCTGGTATTCCGTACGTGACGAGGCTTACTACGACGAAAAGGAACTCGTCGAAGGGGAGGGGGGCGAAAAGCTATCCCCGCAGGGAACACCTGTCGAATGGACGGAGGAAGAGACATGGTTCTTCCGTTTGTCGAGATATGCCGAACCGCTTCTGGACGTGCTGAACGCACCAGGCTTCATCGAGCCGGCGAGTCGCCGTAACGAAATGGTCGCCTTCGTCGAGCGCGGATTGCAGGATTTGTCCGTCAGCCGAACCAGCTTCGATTGGGGTGTGAAGGTTCCCGATAATGACGGCCACGTGATGTACGTCTGGGTGGATGCTCTGACGAACTACATCACCGGCCTCGGTTATCCGGATGGTGGCGAATTATGGGACAAGTTCTGGCCTGCCGATCTGCACTTGATCGGCAAGGACATCGTTCGTTTCCACGCGATCTACTGGCCAGCTTTCCTGATGAGCGCGGATCTGCCGCTGCCGAAGAAGGTGTTCGGCCATGGCTTCCTGCTCAACCGGGGTGTGAAGGAATCGAAGTCGCTCGGGAATGTCACCGACCCGATGGAACTTGCCGAAACATTCGGCGTCGATGCGCTGCGCTACTTCCTTTTGGCAGAGGTAACCTTCGGCCAGGACGGCAGCTATTCGGCAGAAGCTCTTGTAAACAAGGTGAATGCTGAACTCGCCAACAGCTTCGGCAATCTCGCACAGCGTACATTGTCGATGATCGCCAAGAATATGGATGGGAAGCTGGAGCAGTTCGAAACGCAGCCCGCCGATGATGAGCTTCTGGCAAAGGTCACTGAAGCGTGCGCAACCGAACTGCCGCGAGAATTCGAGAAGCTGAACTTCTCCGTTGGGATCGAAGCATGGCTCAGGGCCGTTTATGCCTGCAATGCCTATGTCGATGAACAGGCGCCCTGGGCGCTCAAGAAAACTGACCCCGAGCGGATGAAGGCGGTACTGCAGACCTTGTTTATTGCTATCCGCGATCTCGCTATTGCGATCCAACCGGTTGTACCGGAAAAAGCAGCTGCGGTGCTTGATCAGCTCGGCATTTCAACCGATCGCCGTAGTTACGCCGATCTTTCGGACCAGAGCTGGTTTGGCGAATTGGTAACCGCCGATCATGCAATCGACAAACCTACCCCTATCTTTCCGCGCCTGGAACTTCCCACCGAAGAGGCTGCGTGATGCTGGTCGATAGCCATTGTCACCTGGAATATGAGGGGCTGGTCGACGAACAGGAAGCCGTGCTCGATCGTGCGCGCGGTGTAGGGGTTGAGGCCTTTCTCAATATTTCGACGAAACAAGCCGAATGGGCGCAGGTCGTGGGCACGGCGCAGAAAACGGCGGATGTTTACGCCAGTGTCGGCATTCACCCGCATCATGCGGATGAGCATTCAGAGCTCGAAAGGGCTGACCTCCTGGCTGCGGCGAAGGGTGGGAAGGTCATCGGCATCGGTGAAACCGGTCTCGACTATTACTATGATCATTCCGACCGCGAGGCGCAGAAGCACCTGTTTCGCCTTCACATCGATGTCGCGAGAGAGCTGCAGCTTCCTGTAATCATTCACACGCGTGATGCAGAGGATGACACTCTTGCCATCCTCAAGGATGAAATGGGGAAGGGGGCCTTTCCAGCCCTCATTCACTGCTTCACTGCATCGGCCGACTTTGGTCAGCAGGTACTCGATCTTGGGCTGTCCATTTCCATATCGGGCATCGTTACGTTCAAGAATGCTCGCGACCTGCAGGAATTTGCCAAAGCCATTCCTCAAGACCGTCTACTGGTCGAAACCGACAGCCCGTTCCTTGCTCCGGTTCCTCACCGTGGCAAGACATGTGAACCCGGTTTCGTGCATGATACGGCAACATTCCTGGCGGACCTTCGCGGCGAAAGTCTCGACAGCCTGGCTGAATACACGACCCGGAATTTTTATGCGCTCTTCAGCAAGGCGGTACCGTGAAGCTCCTTATGCTCGGTTCGGGTACCTCCACGGGGGTGCCCCGTATCGGTAACGACTGGGGCGAATGCGATCCGAACGAACCGCGCAATCGCCGTACCCGCGTGTCGATCATCGTTGAGAATGATGCTGGACAGCGGATCCTCGTCGACACATCGACGGATCTGCGGGCTCAACTACTGGCAAATGACATCGAAAAGGTGGACGCCGTCTTCTGGACGCATGATCACGCCGATCATTGCCACGGAATCGATGATCTTCGCGTCATGCGTTACGATCGAAGCAATCCCTTACCAGGCTTCGCCAACACAGGAACGTGCGAGCGGCTGCGTCGGCGGTTCGACTATATATTCGAAGGCCAGTTCGGATATCCCACACTGATTGGTCTGAAGAATGTCAAGGATGCCCAGTTGGTTGCGGGATTTTCCTTTCAGTTCGTCGAGATGCCGCACGGGCCGGTAACAAGCACCGGATTTCGCTTTGAGGCAGATGGCAAATCTCTCGTCTATGCGACGGATTTCAGCGAAATCACCCCGCAAATGATCAAGTGCTTCAAAGGACCTGATCTTCTCGTCGTAGACTGCCTGCGCCGCCGTCCTCATCCAACGCATGCGCATCTCGAGATGGCAATCGATCTCGCGCGCAAGATCAAGGCTCGGAAGACCGTCCTCACTCATATGGACAAGAGCATGGACTATCGAACGCTGTGCGATGAAGTGCCCAAAGACGTCGTGGTCGGCTTCGATGGATTGGGCCTCGAAGTATGAACGAGTATCAGATCGTGTCGCTGATTTCGTTGACTGGCTTTCTGATACTGGTCGCATGGTCATTTCGCTCGCGCGACGTGAACTGGAAGAAAGGGCTTTATATGGCCGGTGCATGGGCGGGTATATTCGCCATCGTCATTTTATTCGTCGACATCGTACGCTAACTCGACCCACACTCAATTTAACATAATATATATTATCAATCTTGGATTTCTGTCGGTCCGTCCAGGATTGGACGCCCCCGCGCAAACACCTCCCAAGCAAAATTCTGAAAAACGATCGTTTCATTCAGTCGCCGCGGAACTGCGCTGGATCGATCCCGAGTTTGTTCGCCTTGTAATAAAACGTCTTGCGCGGAATGCCGAGGCGCTCGATCGTCTTGGCGACGCTGCCACCTGACGCGGCCAGCGTGGCGATGATCTGGTTGCGCTCGAAAGCCTCGAGCCGCTCCGGCAATGTTTGCGTTTGCTCTCCAACGCCAAAACTTGTTTCCAGCCCAAGGATCATGCGTTCGGCCAGATTTTCGAGCTCGCGGACGTTGCCGGGCCATCGATGGCCCGCCGCCCAATCCAACGTGGACCGATCGGGCTGGATCGGATCACGCCCATGTTTTTGGGCCGCATCTCCCAGAAAATGGGTAAGCAGCAACGGAATGTCTTCTCGACGCTCGCGCAACGGCGGCAGAGTTACGCGCATGCTGGATACGCGATAAAGCAAGGCGGGATCGATCTTGGCGAGATCGTCACGGTGAGCCACCGTTGTGATTACCCGGCAGGCCACGCTGAGCGCCTGATCCCGATCGAGAGTGCCGAGTTGGCGCGTCTCCGCAAATTCCGCGAGGCGAGACTGCAGCAGCGGCCCGGCACGATGCAGGTCATCGATGAAAAGCGTGCCGCCTTGCGCATCGGCGATGGGGCCATCGGGCGCAAACAACCGATCCTGCGCCATCGCTTCCGTTATACCTGCACAGGGCAGCACAACGAACCGCCGCGAATTTCGGGAATCATGGTGCAGCACACGCGCCGCAAGTTCCTTTCCCGTTCCGCTTTCCCCTTCGATCAGCAGATCGATCGGCGTCGGGGCCAGCGCCGCCAGCGTCTGGCGCACTTGTTCGATAGCGGCAGAATGCCCGATGATCGGGGATGTCCGCGCCCCCTTCCCCGCCATGGCCTTTAGCTGGCGGTTTTCCATGACCAGCCGCCGCTTGTCCGCCGCGCGCGATACGGCCCCTTCAAGCTCGTGCGGGTCGAAGGGTTTGGTCAGGAAATCCCAAGCCCCTGATTTCAGGGCGTCCACCGCCATCGCAACATCGCCATGACCGGTCAGCAGGATCACCGGGAGTTCGGGATCCATGTCGTACACTGCCTCTAGCAGCTCGATCCCGTCCACTCCCGGCATGCGGATGTCACTGACGATTGGTCCGGCGAATTCGCGACTTAGTGCCCGCAACGCTTCGGCGCCGTCGCGCGCCTCGCTGACCTCATATCCGGCGAGTGTCAGCATCTGGCTTAATGATGCGCGCAGATCCGCATCATCGTCGACGACCATCACCGGTCCGAGAGACGTCACGGCACTTCTCCTGCCGGGCGCAAGGTAAGCTCGAACGCCGCGCCCTTCCCGCCGTTGGCGACATGACGAAGATCTCCGCCCATATCTCGCGCGATGTCACGGGCGATCACCAAGCCAAGCCCCAGCCCGCCCTCACGCTCGGTGGAAAACGGAGTGAACAGTCGCGCAATCATCGCTTTCGATAGACCGGGACCATTGTCGGCAACGTTCAAGACAATCATTCCGTTTTCTTTTCGTACACTTATCGTGACCTTTGCATCCGGCACATCAACCAGCGCCTCGGCCGAATTCTGCAGCAGATTGACTAGGATTTGCTCCAGTTGAACCCGGCCGGCGCGGACTGTCAGTGTCTCCATTTCGGGTGCGAGATGGAGCTCGATCGGCCGCAACCGCTCTTTGAGAATGAGTTGCGCCCCCGCCATGGCATCGCTCAGTCGGACATCTTCAAGCTTGTCGGTCCGTTTTCGGGAGAAATTGCGAAGCTCTGCTGTGATCTTTCCGATCCTGTCTGCCAGACGTGAAATGGCGACGAAGTTCTCGGATACGCCTGCGCTGTCTCCCCTTTCGGACAGGGTAACGCCATTGGCAGCATAGGTCCGGATCGCGGCGACCGGCTGCGCGGTTTCATGGGCGACCCCGGCCGTCACCTGTCCCAGCGTGGCGAGGCGGTTTGCCTGACGCAGGCCCTCCCGCAGGGCGGCGGCACGTTCCTCGCTTGCTGCCCGTTCGTCCATTTCAAGCCGGAGAGCGCGAGTGCGGGCCTCCACTTCGGATTCGAGTTCCGCCGTGCGTGCTATCCGCGCGCGCTCCATGTCGACCCGTCGGCGGCGACGCGCGAGAACGATCCACGTCAGCGCAAGCACGGCCAGCGCCGCCAGCGCGCCGGCGAGGCGGGCAATCGGCACCACTCCCCCAAGCGCCACTGCGCGCGGTTCTGCATGAACGAGCTTCCAGCCTTCAACGGCGATCGGGACGGCAGCGGCGATTTGCGCGCCGCCCAGTAGCGCCGAGAGATCGCCCTCTTCACTACCCGCGTCGCTGGTGCGGAAACGCAGGGCAGGATCGCTGGTGATCAGGACAGTCCCGTTCTTCCCCTCGACCATGGTGGCCCCTCCCCCACGACCCCATTGGGCTTCCAGCTCATCGAATTCGAGTTTGACGACGACCACGCCGCCGTTGGCAGTTCCGCGGGAGAGGAACAGTCCGGGCCTGCCGCTTACTGTTCCCCGGGCATAATCGATACCGGTGCCGCCGCGGCGCGCCTCGCGATAATATTCGCGAAAGGCGAAATTCTGGCCAAGAAAGCTCATCGGTGTGTTCGCGTTGCTGGCGCTGATCGTATCCCCATTGGGTGCCAGCAGGAAAATGGCCGCTGCCCCGGTCGCATCGGCGAGTTGGGCAAACTGTGCATCGAGCGTCTCGCGTGCGCCTGGCGCATCATCCACGGATCGCAACACGTCGACATCGTTCGCCAGCAGCGTCGGCAGAAGCCGGTATCGCGCAACTTCGCTTTCCAGCAGCGAGGCGCGCAGTTGCGCTTCGGTTGCCATACGTGATGCGGCCGCATCCTGCGTGAATTGCGCGGCGGCCAGTCCGGCAAGCCATCCCGCCGCAGTAACGCTTACAACGACCGCAACTATCCAGCGCCAGGCATATCTGAGGGGCGAATCACGTTCGAACACTATGTGCACATTTCTGCACATACCGAGGTATGTCTGTCTATAGTTCGGCACATAAAAACTGGAGGCGTAAAGCAAATCACTGATATTCCGCCACTTTACCCAAGATGGAATTCCTCTTCGCCACGCCACGAAATCGGTCATTCTCCTCCTTCAAGGTCGGCAGGGCGCACGAATGCTCCGCCGATGGGGGATCCCGCAGAAAGCGGGACCTGCGAGAGAGAGAGGACATCATCATGGCACAAGACTTGCCGATCATCGATCGACCCATCGCACCGCCGCTCGCGCAAGCGACGTGTGGGTCAACGCCCGCCGGCCAGTTTTTCGCAGCTCGATAAGAAGCGCGGATCATGCAATCGATCATGCTCGCCCTGGCCTTTGCAGGAGCTGCCCAGCCCAATCTGCCCGCCGCTAGCAGTGACGATGAAAGCGCCCAGGCGCCCGTCGCCTCGCAGGCCGCGGGCGATGTAGGCCAAGACCGGGACGAGACACCCGTAACCGATCCCTACCCACGCGAAGCAATTGGCGAAGGTCAGGTTGTGGGTCGCCTCGCCTCGACCCGCTGGACCGAGGATTGGCGCGCCATGGCCGACCAGACAAAGCGCGACGATTTCCTGGATCGGCTTAAATTCCTGCCTCTTTCGGACGACGGCGAAGTCTATCTGACCCTCTCGGGCGAAATTCGCGTCCGCAGTGATTTTCTCACCAACACCGGCCTGGTCGATCGCCCTACCGAACGGCGTGACCGGCTCCGGGTGATCGGCGGCGCGGACTTGCATTTAGGGCCGAATGTCCGGCTCTTCGCCGAGATCGCCCATGGGGGGCTCGACGGTCGCAATCTCACAACCCAGCAGACCACCTTCAAGAACGACCTCGTCGTCCAGCAAGCCTTTGCGGAAGTCAGCGGTGATATTGCAGGGCTCGAGGCTGGTGCGCGCTACGGCCGCCAGGAATTCCTCGATGGGTCCGCGTTGTTGATCGGGTCACGCGATTTCAACACTATCCGCTTCGTCGTCAACGGCCTGCGGACATGGGTTCGCGGCTCTCGCGTTCGCGCAGGACTGTTCGATTTCGAGTTCACCGAACTTGGCGCGGGTGGCACTAGTGACGATCGCAGCGACGACGATACCCGCTTCAGCGGTGTAAATCTCGGTTTTGTCTTGCCGACCGATATGTTCGGGGGATCGAAATTGTACTTCGATCCCTTCATCTGGCGGTTGAGGCAGAACGATCTCACGTGGGGGCCACAAATTGCCGATGATCGGCGCCTGTATACGGGCGCACGTCTTTGGGGCAGCGCTGGTCCGATCACGGTGGATTGGAACGCGAACTACCAGTCCGGATCATTTGGCGATCGCGACATTTCCGCCTGGCAGGTATTCCTGTCGCAGACCTATCGTCTGGGCGAAGACCGCACCGCGCCTTCGGTCGGTCTGCGCTTCGATTATGGCAGCGGGGGCAACGGCACCAGCGGTACGGGCACATTGCGCACCGCCACCACGCCCTATGGCATCAATGCGCCGTTCGGCTATCAGATCACTATGACGCCGACCAATTTGCTGGCGGTCACGCCCGGTTTCAATTTCCAGGCCTTCAAGAACTTTTCGGTCAATCTCGAATACCAGCTCAGCTATCGTCCGGAAGAAACCGACGCGGTCTATCGCCCCATCAACCGTCCTTACGTAGGCACCGATCAGGTGTCCGGGCATAAGGTGGCCGACATGATCCGCATGCAGACGCGGTGGAATATCACGCCGCGCCTCTTCATGGGTACACGCACCGAATACACCATCGCGCGAAACGTCCTGACCCGCGCGGGCTATGCCGACAGCTTTTTTGCGACAGCGTGGCTGAGCTACCGCTTCTGATTTTGTTCCACCATAAGGGCCGCCAAGGTCACAGGGGAGAGACATGAATACTGAAACCGGCGTAACTGCGCAGACTGGCCCATCGGCCACCAGCTCCGAGGGACCCGATGCGCATTCCGCTCCGCCCACCCGCGGGCAGATGTGGCGCCATCTTGGGCCTGGCATCGTGGTCGCCGCGACCGGTGTCGGTGCAGGCGACCTGGTCGCCACCCTGATTGCCGGTTCCCGCTTTGGCTATGCTCTGCTGTGGGCGGCGGTCGTCGGCTGCATCGTCAAGATCGCTCTTTCCGAAGGGTCGGCGCGCTATCACCTTGCCACTGGGTCCACGATCCTGGCGGGCTGGCGCTCCCTGGGCAAATGGACGAGCTGGTATTTCGGTGTTTACGTCATCATCTGGGGCTTCATCTACGGGGCCACCGCCATGAGCGCGACCGCCCTTCCTCTGACAGCCCTGTTCCCGGAACTGCCCCTGCGGGCCTGGGCGATCATCGCCGGTATCTTCGGCTTCGTCTTCGTGTGGTTCAACAGGTACGAAACCTTCGAAATCGTCATGAAGATACTGGTTGGCCTCATGTTCATCATCATGGTCGGCCTCGCTTTCCTGGTGGCGCCCAGCCTTCCCGACATGGCACGCGGAATGACGTTCGAACTTCCCGAAGGATCGCTATTCTATACGCTTGGCCTGATCGGCGGCGTGGGTGGGACCATCACCACCGCGGCCTATGGATACTGGACGCAGGCCAAGGGCTGGCGCGGCATGCCGTGGTTCCCGATGATGCGGGTGGATAATGCGCTGGCCTATATCGTTACCGGCATTTTCGTCATCGCCATGCTGATCGTGGGCGCGGAACTGCTTTATTCTGCAGGTATTGCGCTTGAAGACAGCGACAAGGGGCTGCTGGGTCTGTCCGGGGTGCTCGAAGAACGCTTCGGCGCGACCATCGCGACCTTGTTCCTGGTCGGCTTTGCGGCGACTTCCCTCTCATCGCTCTTGGGTGTTTGGCAGGGCATGAGCCTGTTCTTCTCCGACTGGTGGTACCAGTTGCGCGGCGCCAGCGAAGGCGGCCATGAAGGCAGCGGCGCCTACAAGTTCTATCTCGCCTGGCTGACATTCCCGCCTATGATCCTGCTGTTTGCAGACCGGCCGTTCCTGTTGGTCATCATCTACGGGGCGTTCGGCGCGCTGTTCATGCCGTTCCTTGCCGTTACGTTGCTGATGCTCAACAATTCCGAACGGGTGCCAGCCCATGCCCGAAACGGTGTGGTCGCGAACTTGACGCTCGCGGGCTCTGCAATCCTGTTCGTGGTGCTTGCCGTCCAGCAGGTCGCGCGCCTGCTCAGTTAACAGGCTACGACAGATGCCCGGCGACGCTTCTGTGCAAGCGTGAAGCCTGTCGCCGGGTATCAATTTTCTACAATTCTAAAGCGGATCGGTGTGGATGTGCAGTTCGCCTTCAAGTGTGCGGTGAACCGGGCACTTGTCCGCCATTTCCAGAATTCGCGCTTTCTGGTCGTCGTCCAGTTCATCGCCGTGGATCGAGATCCGGCGATTGAGCGCCTGGATTTTGGTTCCGTCTTCCATCGCCTTGGCATGCACGCATTCGTGATTATTCTCATGCGTCACCTGCACAGTCACTCCGTCTAGCGGCCAGCCTTTCCGGTCCGCGTACATTTTCATCGTCATGGCCGTGCAGGTCCCCAGCGCCGCGGTCAAAAGATCGTAGGGCGTGGGACCGCTATCGTCACCGCCATAGTCTGTCGGCTCGTCGGCCACGAAGCGGTGGGTGGCCGTGTGCACTTCTGTTCCGAATTTGCCATGGCCCGTCTTAACGACCACGCCTTCCTCCGGCATCGGCCAATCGTCCCTTACAGGGATATAGCGGCTCGCCCATGCGGCGATGACATCGGCTGCGAACGCGGCGTCCTTGTCGTCCAGCAGGAGGTGATCGGCGTGATCCAGGCTGACGAAGCTCTTCGGATGTCTCGCGGCACTAAACAGGGCGGTGGCGTTCTCTATCCCCACCAACTCGTCGGTGGGTGAATGGAGGAACAGCAGGGGCCGCTTCAACTTGCTGACCTGGGAAAGCAGATCGACATCCTCTACCCGCTCGATAAATTCGCGGCTGAGTGTGAAGGAATGCCCGCCGATTGTGACCGGGCCCTCCCCCTCCTTTCGTATGGCGTCGATATCGCCGTCGATGCGCTGAAGGACATGCGGCACGTCGCTGGGCGCGCTGATGGTGGCGATGGCAGCGATTCTGTCGAAACCGATATCATCTGCCGCCGCCAGAACCGCTGCGCCGCCCAGACTGTGTCCCACAAGCAGGATCGGCTGTGCGAAGCGCTCGAGCAAATGCTCTGCCGCAGCAACCAGGTCTGCGATATCCGTGGCGAAGCCCGCATGCCCGAAATCCCCCTCGCTGCCACCAAGCCCGGTAAAGTCGAACCGCAGGCAGGCGATGCCCTGCTGCGCCAGGGCACGGGAAACATGTACCGCCGCCCTGCTCTGCCGCGTGCAGGTAAAGCAATGCGCGAACAGCGCGGCACCACGCACCAGACCCGTCGGTAATTCGAGCGAACCCTCCAGATTATGGCCCGCGTTGGTCGCAATGGTGATGGTTTCGGTCGGCATGGGGTCTCCTCGCGGCGTGACGGATAATCTGATCTTCGATAGTAGGGACGAAGGCTCTGCAAAGATACCGCTGGGGTGGCACCCTCTTTCGCCGTCGTCACGCGACAGGACATTTTCCTACAAAGGGGAATTCGTGCATGTCGGCGCATCGACCGGCAGTTTGCATGGTTGCTGCCGGCGAAAACTAAGGTGACAATGAGTTTGATCAATTGCCCCATATCTATCTGTATTTGCGTCGTAATAGAAGGATATGGAGTTTTTAATCCACCCCCGGTCGCTGTCACGCTTGGGTTCGAGATGCCCCTTGCCCTTCACTTCTGCGGCCCCTAACGCTTACGTAAAGTTGCAAGGGAAAACCGATGACCGAACCGAGCCGTTTCGAAGGTACGAAGTCCTATATCGCCACCGAAGATCTCAAGGTGGCGGTCAACGCCGCGGTGACGCTGCGCCGCCCGCTTCTGGTCAAGGGCGAACCGGGTACCGGCAAGACGGTCCTTGCGCATGAGATCGCAAAGGCCATCGATGCGCCCCTGATCGAATGGAACGTGAAATCGACCACCAAGGCGCAGCAGGGCCTGTATGAATATGACGCCGTTGCCCGTCTGCGCGATGGCCAGCTCGGTGACGAGCGCGTTCACGACATCGCCAACTACATCAAGAAGGGAAAGCTGTGGGAAGCCTTCACCTCACCGCAGTTGCCCGTCCTGCTGATCGACGAAATCGACAAGGCCGATATCGAATTTCCGAACGATCTTCTGCAGGAACTCGATCGCATGAGCTTCGACGTGTACGAAACGCACGAGCGGATCGAAGCGAAAGAACGTCCGATCGTGGTGATTACCTCGAACAATGAAAAGGAACTGCCCGACGCATTCCTGCGCCGCTGCTTCTTTCATTACATCAAGTTCCCCGATCACGACACGATGCGCGACATCATCGAAGTCCACTTTCCGGGAATTCAGAAATCTCTCGTCACCAAGGCGATGGAGATTTTCTACGAAATCCGTGACGTGCCCGGCCTGAAGAAGAAGCCCTCGACCAGCGAATTGATCGACTGGCTCAAGCTGCTCCTCAACGAAGATATGCCGCTGGACGTGCTACAGGATGCCAATCCCAACGCCGCGATCCCGCCGCTGCACGGCGCCCTGCTCAAGAACGAACAGGACGTTATGATGTTCGAACGCCTCGCCTTCATGGCCCGGCGCCAGCAATAATTCCGTGTGCGATGGGGCTGACGTTTGCAGTCCCGTCGCCCTTCCCGACCGACGGTTTTACCGGAAGCTGTAAGCCAGCTCGAAATCGCCCCAGCGCCGTCCGCCGATGTGAAGCGGCACATAAACGTTGCGCACGACCATGTAGTTCTTGCCGTCGCCTTCCTGGCGGTAGACCGCCATCGTGTATGGATCGGTTGTCGCCTTGGCGACGTGGTCGATCCCTTCCAGAATAATGCGGCCATTGCGGCAGTATTTCGTGTCATGGGCCAGATCGCCAGTCGGCTGACGCGAATGCGCGGTGACGTGGGTCGGAAGGAATCCGCTCATGTCTGCCTGCGAACACATGATGACGGCCCCGCCTTCGCCGCTCACGCGATCATTCAGTGGACGCCAATTGGCATCGGCCCATTCGCTCAACGCCGTGCGGTATAGTGGCGGATTGGTACCGGGGACCTGGCGATAGTTCCGATCGAACAGCTGATCCACCGACAGTTCGCCCGCGGCGATTGCTTGCTCGGCAAGTGCGACGATCTCCTGCGCATGCCCCTGCGCCTTCTCGACCATGGAACTGTCCTGCGGCGACAGACCAGCTTTGACCAGTTTGTCGAACATGTCGCTCGCGATCAGTTCAAGCTCTTCCATGCGCCCATGCGCCGTCGCGAGCTTGCTTTCGTTTTCGCTGACGGCACCGTCGAAATCACCGAGCACGTCCTGAACCCGGTGAACGTGATCGGAAATCGTGGCTGTGTTGCGGGCAATCTGGTCTTGTTGTCCGTCGACCTCGAGCAGCAGTTCGGTGACGCTGCGCATCGTGTCTTCGATCGCACCGACAGAGTTCTTGGCCTGCGTGCTGGCGGCGGCACCGCTTTGGATCTTTTCGATGACCTGTTCCGCCTCGCCGCCCAGCATATCGACGGTCCGGCTGATTTCCTCAGTCGCCTTGCGCGTTTCGCTGGCGAGCGCTTTTACCTCGTTGGCGACAACGGCGAAGGTGCGTCCCTGTTCACCGGCCCGCATGGCCTCGATCGTGGCATTGAGCGCGAGAATATTAGTCGTTTCGGCAATCTGGTCGATTTCCTGGCTCGATCGCCGCACTTGGTCCATTGCCGCAGCAAAGCCGGTAACGTGCTCCGTCAGTGTTTCAACCAGGCTCAGGAGATTGCCGATCTCGTTGAGCGAGCTGCTGATAAGCGTCGTGCCATCGTTTAGGCGTTCGATGGCGCGTTCGGAAAGCAAACGCGCTTCGTCGCTCGCCTCCAGGACTTTACTCTGGTCCTCGTCGAGGGCGCGTACGGTACCCTGCAACTCGACATATTCGCTACGCAGGTGGCCAAAGGAATCGATCACGCCCTGAACGATACCGGCGACGTCGGAACAGCCCACGGTGACCTTCCCGCACGCTTCGGGTATCCTGTCGAGAGCCGATGCGCCCCGGGCATCGATCGCGCTAAGTTCCATGGCTGTTGTGACCCCTTTGTCCCTGTTTGCGAACCTCCTAACGAAGGGTGGTTAGCGGACGGTTAAATGGCCTCCGCGACGAGTGGCAAAGCAGGACTGGTGCGACGGATCGGCACGCGCTAGACATTACCGATGTTCTTAAATTTCGTCGACGAACTTCGCGCTGCGGGCATCCCCGCAAGCTTCAAGGAACACCTGACGCTCATCGAGGCGTTGGATCGCGATGTCATCGAACAATCGCCCGAGGCGTTCTATTACCTCTCCCGGGCCACCTTCGTGAAGGACGAAGGCCTGCTCGACCGGTTCGACCAGGTCTTCCAGCGGGTCTTCAAGGGTGTCCTCAGCGATTACGGTCAGAACCCTGTCGACATACCCGAAGATTGGCTCAAGGCTGTGGCCGAGAAATTTCTCTCCGACGAGGAGATGGAAAAGATCAAGAGCCTGGGCGACTGGGACGAGATCATGGAGACGCTGAAGAAGCGGCTCGAAGAACAGGAAAAGCGTCACCAGGGCGGTAACAAGTGGATTGGCACGGGTGGTACCTCGCCCTTTGGCAATTCCGGTTACAACCCGGAAGGCGTGCGTATAGGCGGCGAAAGCAAGCACAAGCGCGCGCTCAAGGTGTGGGACAAGCGAGAATTCAAGAACCTCGACAACACCAAGGAACTCGGCACTCGCAACATCAAGATGGCCCTGCGCCGTCTACGCCGTTTCGCGCGTGAAGGCGCCGCCGACCAGCTGGATATCGACGCGACGATAGAAGGTACGGCAAAGCAGGGCTGGCTGGATATTCATATGCGACCCGAACGTCGCAATGCGGTGAAACTGCTCCTGTTTCTCGACGTCGGCGGATCTATGGACCCGTTCATCAAGATCACCGAAGAACTGTTCAGCGCCGCGACCAGCGAATTCAAGAACCTGGAATTCTTCTACTTCCACAATTGTCTCTACGAAGGCGTCTGGAAGGACAATCGTCGTCGCTGGCAGGAACGCACCAAGACCTGGGACCTGCTCCACAAATATGGCCATGACTACAAGGTTGTCTTCGTTGGAGACGCCGCGATGAGCCCGTACGAAATCACACATCCCGGCGGCAGTGTGGAACATATGAACGAAGAGGCTGGCGCCACGTGGATGCAGCGCGTCGTAAACACCTACCCGGCAACCGTGTGGTTGAACCCCGTGCCGGAAAAGCAATGGGGCTATTCGCAGTCGACCAAGGTGATGAAACACATCGTCAATGATCGTATGTACTCGCTTACGCTCGACGGGCTGGATGATGCGATGCGCGAACTGAGCCGCAAGCAGGGCTGACGCGGCCAAATGAACCCATCTTGTAACTCCGCTGAATTTTGATCTACCGTGCGTGGAAAGGAGAATGTCGATGAGAGTTACATTCCTGCTTTGCGCAGCCGCCGTGTCGATAGCGGCATCTTCACCTGAAAGCGAAGCCACGCACAGCGCGCCTCGATCGGCAATGCCGGTCTTGGGAACTCCGGATGTCGAGCGAGACGCGTGCGATGATCTGATTACGCAAGCGCGCCAGGATTCCGTCTTGACCAAACTGGATCGCCAGCCTGCAACGGCTGACAAACCTTATTTCATTGCCGCAGTTGACCAGAAGATTGACGGTTGCAGCGTCATGGTAATGCACAACGACAAGGCGGATTTCCGCCCCCTGCCCTCTTCTCCGGATGGCCCAGCCCGTCTTGAACCGGCGCGCTGATCTGGCTCGATGACAGCGTTGCGATCGGATGAGTTCGATCACTCACGCTTCGCTCGAATTCGCCTCAGCCTCGAACGGTTCGATCCAGGTACCGGATGGCGCCTTGGGCTGTATGAATTTCTGTTGTTTGGCATAAAGCAGGCTTGGGCGTGCCTGTTCGGCGGCCTCATGCTCGCGCTTCTTCTGGCCACGCACTTCTTCTATCCGGAAGACGCGCCAGTTCACCGCTATGATTTCCTTACGATCGCCGCAGTCGCCATTCAGGGCGGCATGCTCGCCTTTCGACTGGAAACCTGGGCGGAAGCGAAGGTGATCCTGATCTTCCACGTGGTCGGCACGGTCATGGAACTGTTCAAGACAGCCGCCGGCTCGTGGGTATATCCCGAAGCAAGCACTCTACATATCGGCTCGGTCCCGCTCTTCTCGGGATTCATGTATGCGGCCGTCGGCAGCTATATCGCAAGGGTCTGGCGAATTTTCGATTTCAGCTACACTTGCTATCCAACGCGTGGTTGGACGTGGTTGCTTGCCGCCGCGGTCTATGTGAATTTCTTCGCCCATCACTGGCTACCCGACATACGCCTCGCTCTCTTCGCGGCTACTATCCTCCTGTTTGCACGTACCAGGGTCTATTTCCGCAACTGGCGCGAACATCGCTGGATGCCGCTCTTGCTGGGGTTCCTGCTCGTTGCCCTGTTCATCTGGGGCGCGGAGAACATCGGCACATTCGCGCGCGCCTGGACTTATCCCGGTCAGGAGAACGGTTGGCAGATGGTCAGCCTCGCCAAGCTGGGCAGCTGGTTTCTCCTGATGCTGATCAGTTTCGTCCTGGTTGAACTGGTGGCCCCGGTTCGTGAGCCCGATCAATCCTTACGGTCGAGCTCTTCGTCCAGTCGCAGCGAGCACCGCCAGAAGAAAAATGCGGGGACGAGCCCGAGGAAAGTGGCTCCGTAAAGCACATACCTGACGCTTTCTTCTCCATACGTAGGCTGAAGCATATCGGACAGCATACCGAAGAATAGAGGCCCCAGCCCGAGGCCGATCAGGTTCTGGAAAAAGAGCAATACTGCAGCTGCAATCGCTCGCGCCCGAAGCGGGACGAGACCCTGAACGCTCGAGTATGTGGGGCCGTAATATAGCGAGTTGCACAGCGTCGGTATGATCAGCAGGAACAGAGCCAGGAACCAGTTGTCGGTCATGAACGCCCACAGCGCGAATGGGATGGTGAGCACCATTCCCAGGGCCGGTGCGGTCAGAACATGCCTGCGGTTCTTCGCGCCGTACCGGTCGGCAATATATCCGCCCAGCATGGTGCCGGCGATACCCGCACCGCCATTGACGACGCCGAACCAGAAGCCCGTCTCTCCTGGTGTCAGGCCGTGCGTTCTCTGGAAGAAGATCGTGATCCACGTGATTTTACCATAGCCAAGAAACGCGGCCGCCGAACCGGCGATCACCAGAAGCACGAAAGCGCGGGAACTGAACATCGCCCTCAGCGCGTCCTTTAACGGCATCTGTCCAGCCGATGCCTGGGCAGCTGTTTGCTTGACGAGCCCTGTCCGCCGTGGATCCTTCAGGGTGGTGAAGACGATTACCGCTAGGATCAATCCGGGCAGGCCCACGATCAGGAACGCGTTTCTCCACCCCACCGCGTCTGCCAGTAAACCGCCTATGAACATCCCGAGGAGCGTGCCGACGGGAATTCCCAGGGCATAGAAGGCAAGCGCCGATGCCCGTTTGGAAGGTTCGACCAGATCGGCAATCAGGGAGTGCGCGGGCGGTGTACAGCCTGCTTCACCAACGCCCACGCCGATCCGAGCCAGCAGAAGCTGGGCGAAATTCTGCGCCAGTCCGCACAGGGCAGTCATTGCGGACCAGATCGCCAGGGCCCCGCCGATGAGCCATGGTCTGTTGGTGGTCGAACGGTCCGAGAACCGTGCAATCGGCAATCCGAGCACGGTGTAAAACAGCGCGAATGCCAGCCCGGTCATCAATCCGATCTGCGTGTCGCTCAGGCCAAGTTCCATGCGGATCGGTTCGGCGAGAATATTGACGATCTGCCGATCGATGAAATTGAAGATATAGACGATCAGCAGGATCCACAGAGTAACCCTCACCGACCCACCGGTCTGCCGTTCTGCCGACGTCGCCATTAAAACCTCTCCAGAAGTACGGGTATGCCCGTTTTGTCTGGCCAAGCTTTACTGATTACGACACTTCGTCAAGGCCGTTGATGGAAAATTGAACCGACGGTCGGGACGATAAGGCTCTCACGGGGGAGGCCACGGGAGAACTAGCTGTAGATAAGATGCGGCGCGATGGTTTGGCGCCATGCGTGCTCATCGGCGCTCGCGAGGGCATTCAGATCGTCGGGCACGGATTCGCTATCGTCGACCCATTCGCGCAAGGCCGGTCCACCATTGATGACATCGATTGCCAGCCGATCGAATTCATACTCGTAAGGGAAGTCCCGCCAGATGGGGTAATCCGGATATAAGCGCCGTATCGCTTTGAAAGCCAGCGCCTGCAGTCGCCATGGCTGGAAAGCGTGGTGATCGTAGAACGGTCCCTCGGCATGTATCATCAGGCCATTGCACAGTTTGCCGGCATGCTTGTGAAACGTCGGTTCGAACCAGCATTCGCGTATTGCGCAGCCTCGCAGCCAGACCGGTGCCAGACGCTTCATCTCGGCCAGAACCGCCTTCGCATCGATGTCGGGCGCGCCGAACAGCACTTCCAGCGGGCGGGTGGTGCCCCTGCCCTCGCTAAGCGTGGTCCCTTCTAGCATCACCGTGCCGGCATAGGCTCTTGCCATGTTCAGATTTGCGGCATTGGGGCTCGGATTGATCCAGACCCGATCTTTCGGCCAACCGTATCCCGAAGGATGCCCGGGCTTCCAGCCGATCATTTCGATCACTTTGAGGTCGACGTCGATTTTGAAATGGTCGACGAACCATTTTGCCATTTCTCCCATCGTAAGACCATGGCGCATCACCATCGGTCCGGCGCCGACGAAACTTTCCTGTCCCGGTAGAAGAAGCGTGCCCTCGACCGGGCCGCCCGCAGGGTTTGGCCGGTCCAGCACCCAGACACTCTTGCCCGCTCGCCCAGCCTCCTCGAGCATGTAGAGCAATGTCGTGACAAAGGTGTAGATGCGGCAACCCAGGTCCTGCAGATCGAACAGGAAGATATCGGCGCTCGACATCATTTGTCCGGTAGGGCGGCGAACCTCTCCGTAGAGGCTGAATACGGGGATCCCATACTGCGGATCGGTTTCATCCGCGGTCTCGACCATGTTGTCCTGCTTGTCGCCCTTCAGACCGTGCTGCGGACCGAAGGCGGAGGTGACGTTCACCCCGCGATCGATCAACGCATCGAGCGAATGATCGAGGCTCGCCGTAACCGACGCCGGATGGGCAATGAGCGAAACCCTCTGGTTCTGAAGGGGCTTGCGAAGTTCATCTTCTGCAATGAGACGATCGATGCCGAATTTCATGTCGCGCTGGGTGGCGCAAGGCGGGCGGTGAAGCAAGCCGGATCGTGAAAATCCGGCTTCGTTTCATGATGAGCCAGCGCCCAATAGCTTTTATGCCCGTCCTCTTCTTCGATCACGCTCGTCAGCCCCATGGCACAGTGCGACTGCGGCAACGCCGCGCCGGGAATTGCGGCGTCGAAAATGGCGAAGCTGCTGCCCATGCGCATCGTGCAGACGGGCTCGCGCTGGACGGGTCGTTCCGCCATGCCCTCGCGTCGGGATTGGAAATCATAGGCGTTCCACCTTTCGGACGGGGAAAGGTTGAATTCGCAATAGGGTTCACCGCCTTCGGGTTGCAGAAACACTTCAAAGCAGGTTGTCTGCCACAGATTGTCCGCCCGGCCCTTGCCCGCGAATTTCGGCACGACGAGCCTGCCCGCCCCCTCGATACGCCAGCGCAGCCTCAACCAATTCGTATCGCGTCCGATGACGCGTGCTTCGATGCTTGTAATGGCGAGTGGTGGATGAGCCTGATGCGGCACCAATCGATACATTTCCATGCCGCCCCTTAGCTGCTAGCGGACGCCTCGTCATGAGCAACTACACATCCGATCTCCTGCGCCTGCTGAACGAGCGCGGCTACATCCACCAGATAACCGACGCCGAGGGGCTCGACGCCCTGGCTGCAAAACAGATCGTGCCCGGCTACATCGGTTTCGACGCCACTGCGCCTTCTCTGCATATCGGCAGCCTCGTGCAGATCATGATGCTGCGCCGTTTGCAGCAGACCGGACACAAGCCGATCGTCCTCATGGGCGGCGGCACGACACGGATCGGCGATCCGACCGGGCGCGACGAAAGCCGCAAAATGCTGACCGACGCCACGATCGACGAGAATATCGCCGGCATCAGGACCGTCTTCGAACGACTGCTGACGTTCGGCGACGGCCCGACCGATGCGGTCATGGTCAACAATCAGGACTGGCTCGGCGGTCTGGGCTACATCGAAATGCTGCAGAAGGTCGGCACGCATTTCACCGTCAACCGGATGCTGAGCTTCGATTCGGTTCGTCTGCGCCTCGAGCGCGAACAACCGATGACCTTCCTCGAATTCAACTACATGATCCTGCAGGGGTACGACTTCCGTTACCTGTCGCAGGAAATGGGCGCGCGGCTGCAGATGGGCGGCAGCGATCAGTGGGGCAACATCGTCAACGGTATGGAACTGGGCCGCCGCATGGACGGCAGCGAGCTGTTCGGCCTGACGACGCCGCTGCTGACTACGGCCGATGGCGCCAAGATGGGCAAGACCGCTGCGGGCGCGGTCTGGCTCAACGAGGCACAGCTGCCGAGTTACGATTTCTGGCAGTACTGGCGCAATGTGGACGATCGGGATGTCGGCCGCTTCCTGCGGCTCTTCACCGATCTGGATCTTGGCGAGATCGCGCGGCTCGAATCGCTTGAAGGTTCGGAAATCAATCACGCGAAGACGGTACTCGCCAACGAAGTGACGCGGCTTGTTCGCGGGGACGAGGCTGCCGCGCTGGCCGAGCGAACCGCAGCGGAAACCTTTGCCGGCGGCGGGGCCGGTGCGGATCTGCCCACTCTGGAAGTGGGCGCGGACGGCATGCGCATCGGCGCCGTTCTGACCGCACTGGGCTTCACCGCTTCCAACGGCGAAGCGAAGCGCAAACTGACCGAAGGCGCAGTGAGGCTGGACGGAGAACCGGTCGCCGATCCGGCCTTTCTGGTAACCATAGCCGAAGGCGCGGAATCCAAGCTCAGCCTAGGCAAGAAAAAGCACGCCATAATCCGCCGTTAGCCGGCACAACGCCCAATTACAGTGCTTCGGTTTACCAATTGCTAGCCTTTTACAGGCATAGAGACCCTCGATTGTTTCACGAATAAAGGGATCGTCAGCCATGAGTGCCGGAGCACAACTGAGCGTAACCGATCAGCGGCGCATGGCGCGCCATCCGGTCGACCACCCCGTCATTGCCGAACATTTCGGCAGGGGCGACGTGCGGCTGCACATTGCGAATATTTCGGCTAACGGCTTCATGGTCGACAACGCCGATGCGATCGCACGAGGCGAGCGCGTAATCGTGCGGCTTCCTGTCATCGGACGCATCGAGGCCTACTGCATCTGGACCCGCGATAACCGCGCTGGCTTTCAGTTCGAACGCATCATCCGCGTCGACGACTTTCTGGCGCTGATCGACACGCTTCAGCCAAATCCGCGCCTACGCAAGCTGCGCTGAGCCGCAACACCTTCTTCTAGAAGAACAAGCAGGCCCGTCTTCACAACCGAAGGCGGGCCTGTCATGCGTCCGGGGGTGAACGAAACCGACACCCTTTCTCCCGAATCCTCGCCACTGCGCATCGCGAATTTCCGCGCCTATTTCGTCTCTCGACTGACGATGACGCTGGCGCAGTATGCGATGATGCTGATCATCGGCTGGCAGACCTACAACATTGCCCGTGACAGCGGTTTGGGCGTTGCGGAGGCATCCGGGCAGCTCGCGCTGATCGGCCTGCTGCAATTCGTGCCCCTGTTTCTGCTTACCCCGTTTTCTGGGTGGGCCGCCGATCATTTCGACCGTCGCAACGTCGCCCGGTTGACGATGCTTGCACAGCTCGGCTGCGCCGCCACCCTCACGTGGTTCACCTGGTCCGAAACGCTTACGATCACAGCGCTGTTCGGCGTGGCGATCGTGCTGGGCATAGTGCGGGCCTTTAATGGCCCGGCCCTATCCGCGCTGGCCCCCAATCTGGTGCCCAAGACGATCCTGCCCAACGCCATCGCGCTCTCCAGCATCGCGTGGCAGACGGGTATGATCGTCGGACCGGCGATCGGCGGCTACACCCACGCCATCTATCCGGCGCTTCCCTATGCGTTCGCATGCGTCCTGTTCGGGGTCGCCATTACCGCCCTGTCCTTCATCGGCAAGGTCCCCCAGCCCCCGCGTGAAGCGAACAAGCGGCCGATCCATCAAATGGTCGAAGGCCTTCGCTACGTGGTGCATAACAAGATGGTTCTGGGCGCGATAACGCTCGACCTTTTTGCCGTCTTTCTTGCCGGGGCCACGGCGCTCTTCCCGGTCTTCGCACGCGATATCCTCCAGGTTGGCGAGACCGGCCTTGCCCAGCTTGCCATGGCACCTGCAGTAGGCGCCGCGCTGACGGCGCTCTGGTTCAGCTTCCGGCCCCTAAAGACCAATGTCGGCCCTCGGATGCTGTGGGCCGTCGGCATTTTCGGCATGGCCACGATCATATTCGGCTTATCCAAATGGATGCCGCTCAGTCTGGCCATGCTCTTTATCGTGGGTGCCGCGGACATGTTCAGCGTCTACATCCGTCAGTCGCTGATCCAGTTGCACACGCCCGATGACAAGCGCGGCCGCGTCTCGTCCGTCAGCCTCTTGACCATCAGCGCTTCCAACGAATTCGGCGATTTCTTCTCCGGCAGCCTGGCCTTTCTCATCGGGCCGGTCTTCGCTGTCGTGGGTGGCGGGGTCGGCGCCATCGTCACCGTCGCCATCTGGGCCAGAATATTTCCCGTTTTGCGCACCACGCGGACCTTTGACCCGCCTGAGGAATTGCTAGACTCTCCCCCTGAAGAAAAACTGCAGGAGCAGATGCCATGAAAGCCGACTCCGTCCTCGCCACCATTGGCGGAACCCCACACATTCGCCTGTCGCGACTTTTCCCTGATCACGAAGTCTGGGTGAAAAGCGAACGCGCCAATCCCGGCGGCTCGATCAAGGATCGCATCGGTCTGGCGATGATCGAAGATGCGGAACAGGCGGGCAAGCTCAAGCCTGGCGGCACGATTATCGAACCGACGAGCGGCAATACCGGCATTGGACTTGCCATGGCCGCCGCGGTCAAAGGCTACAAGCTGGTTCTGGTCATGCCGGAAAGCATGAGCGTCGAACGTCGCCGACTTATGCTCGCCTACGGCGCCACCTTCGATCTCACGCCCAAGGAAGGCGGCATGAAGGGCGCTATCGAGCGTGCGCAGCAGCTTGTCGAACAGACCGATGGTGCCTGGATGCCCAGCCAGTTCGACAATGACAGCAACTGGAAGGTCCATGCACGCACGACTGCAAAGGAAATCCTCGACGATTTCAGCGACGCGCCGATCGGCGCGCTGATCACCGGTGTTGGCACGGGCGGCCATCTTACCGGCTGCGCACAAGTGCTGAAGGACGCGTGGCCTGATATGAAGGCTTTCGCCGTCGAACCAACGCTCTCTCCGGTCATCAGCGGCGGCCAGCCTGGTCCCCACCCCATTCAGGGTATCGGTGCCGGCTTCATTCCCGACAATCTGCACACGCAGGCGATCGACGGCACCATCCAGGTGGAACCGGAAGATGCGAAGGAAATGGCTCGTCAATGTGCCGCAAAGGAAGGCTTGCTCGTCGGTATCTCCAGCGGCGCGACGCTGGCCGCCATCAAGCAGAAGCTGAACGATCTGCCCGCAGGCACCCGGGTCCTGGGGTTCAACTACGACACCGGTGAACGTTACCTCTCGGTGCCGGATTTCCTTCCCGAATGACGGAATTCAGGAAGGTCGGATATCGCGACGGTTCGGTTGATCTGACCGCACTGCATGCACACCCGCAAGATGCGATCCGCGCCGCTGTCGCGATCTATCCGACCTTCATGAACTCGACCCCGGCGGTCGAAATGAAGGCGCGGCAACTGGTCGATGCCGGCTACGCCGTTCTGATCGGCGATTTTTACGGGCCCGAAGCACCGGAAAATCCCGAAGAGGCCTTTGCCGCCATGCGGACCTTGCGCAGCGATCCGGCAGCCATGCGCCGGCGTTTGGGGGCAACGCTCGAGCTCCTACGCACCTTGCACCCAGATTTACCCCATCTGGCGATAGGCTTCTGTCTGGGGGGAATGGCGGTACTGGAGATGGCGCGCGCCGGGCAGGATCTGGTTGCCGTGTGCAGCTTCCATGGGATGCTGGAAACCTCGCTTCCCGCAAACGATCCGATAAAACCGCGCATTCTGGTGTGTCATGGCGACGCGGATTCCTTGGTTCCGCGGCCACAGGTTCTGGCCTTCTGGGAAGAGATGGACGCAATCGGGGCCGACTGGCACTTCCACAGCTATGCCGGCGTTGAACATGGCTTTACCAACCCGCTTGCGCGCGACGGGACGCCAAATCCCGCATACGATCCCAGCGCCGATCGCCAGAGCTGGGCCGCAATGCACGCGCTCTTCGACGAAGTCCTGGAATTGCGCAGTTAGCGCAGCAAATTACGCGCAGTATTTGGTGCGGCTGTCTTGCACCCGGCCGTAATCGCGCCTGTCCTCTTCGGAACCGACCGCGCGCAGAATGGATGCCGCGGCGACCTTGTTGCGGCCCCCGGCTTTCGCTTCGTACAGGGCGACGTCTGATCTACGGCACAGGTCGGAAAGCTGATCGGTCATTTGCAACTCGGCCACTCCGAACGATGCCGTGACCGCTTTCTCATTGCCCAAGCGAAGGGGAAGCTTGCGCGAAATCAGCACCCTGATGTCTTCCGCTAAAGCCTGGGCCTGTGCTGCATTATGCCCCGGCAGAAGCATCGCAAATTCTTCACCGCCCAACCGCGCGACCAGATCGCTCTGGCCGGACGATGCACTCAACAATGCGGCTAGGTCCGCGATCACCATGTCGCCCGCGGCATGTCCAAAGCTGTCATTGATCGCCTTGAACCGATCGAGGTCGATCGTGATCAGTGCCAATGGCTGACCGTTCTTTTTTGCGCGTTCGACATAAGGCTGTCCGCGCGCTTCGAAGCCGCGACGATTGAGTACGCCCGAAAGCGGGTCCGTTTCGGAGCGGACGACCATTTCCATCGTGGTGTCGCGCATGATCACCAGCAACAGGACCAATGCCAGGGCGACGAGGACAACCGCGCCCAGGGTTTGAGAAATCGCGGCGTATTCCGAACCGAGGTAACTTTGCGGATCGGGGGCGTTGTTCACTCGCGCAACAATGGCGGATTTTGACAGATAGGTGAGCGCGCCCATCGCACTGACGGCCGCCAGGAGCCTGTCGAGCGCCATACGCCTTCCGGACCGGAGCACGAGCACAACGATCAGTACATGCAGCGACAAATAAGGAAGCTGGTACAGGAGCGTGCGCAGGGTCGAGCCATATGGCAGGTAGAACAGGGCCGGGATCAGCCCCAGGGCGGCAACCCAGATCGTCGCCAAAGCTATCTTCGGTCGCTTCACATCGTAATGCGTTGCGACGCCCACGACCCCAAAGGTCAGTGCAGTCAGATAGACAAGATAGATCGCCACCACGCCCACCCCCGGATGGGCCAGCGAAGGCAGAAGGAACTCCAGCGCGACATCGATTACTCCGATGCCATAGGCGGCAGCGAGCCACCGCGCACCGCGAACGGTTGGATTGGTAGATGCGACCACCGCAAATGCCACCGCAAACAGCGCCGAAACGAACATGTTGATGCTGAGGATGAAAACGGCGGTCATGAGCGGAGCCAGTCGGTAACTTCCAAGTGCGAATGCTTGGTTAAACGCGCATTAGGGTTTGACGGGATTAACGACCATGCCCTTGGAAACAATTCGGTGGAATGATTGTCCGCTCTGCGCTTCGTTCGGAGCAAGGCAGGTCAATCTGTGCTCCGACGTCCCGGTGATGAATAAGATCGAACTTCTGATCTACGTTTTCTTACCGATGCTTAGCGGATCTTGTTGAAGCCGTTACTCACGAGCGCAAAAGCATTTTCCTACACTGCTGCTGTCGGGTAGATGCTGGAGCCAGCTCTTTCACATTAATGAAGAACTGACGGCGAGCCGCGCCACTTTACTGCGTAAGTCGCATCTTCTCGATCGCGCTTTTAGATGTGTCGCCCATACTCGAAGATGGGCGAAAGGTGACACACGCTTCGTCGAAGAGGCTCGTAGTTCAATGATTGTAAACGGGAAATCGACCGGAGGCAGTTTTTAATTCACCCCCGGTCGGCGTCACCCGCCCTGCTGTCAGGCGGCAGTTGAAAAGGCTGCTTCGTCCAGCGCCATGAGGCTATCGGCACCGGCTTCCAGCTTGCGACGCAGCGCTCCCACGTCAGGCAGGAACCGGTCCATGTAATAGCGCGCAGTTGCCAGCTTCGCCTCATAGAACGCCTTGTCATCGGTGTCGGATGCGAGAGCTGTCTGTGCCACCTTGGCCATGCGCAGCCACATCCAGCCCAGGGTCACGATACCCATGATGTGCATGTAGTGGTGCGCGCCAGCGCCAAGATGGTTCGGGTTCTGCATGGCGTTCTGCATGAACCACATCGTCGCCGCCTGCTGTTGGCCAAGCGCTTTTTCCAGAGCTTCGGCCATTGCACCCAGATCGTCGTCGTCCTTGGCCGCTGCAATATCGTCGCCCACCGCTTTGAAATATGCCTGGATGGCTGCCCCGCCCTTCTGCGCGAGCTTCCGGCCGCACAGATCCATCGCCTGCACGCCGTTGGTGCCTTCGTAGATCTGGGCGATCCGGGCGTCGCGCACGAACTGGCTCATGCCCCATTCCTCGATATAGCCGTGGCCACCGAAGACCTGCTGCATGTTGGTCGCAACCTCATAGCCCTTGTCGGTGCCATACCCCTTGATGACCGGGGTCAGCAGACCGATCATCGCATCGGCTTCGGCGCGTTCCTCTTCGGTCTGCGCCTTGTGGGTCAGGTCGACGAGCAACGCCCCCCACAGCGACAGGGCGCGCATGCCTTCGGTGAAGGCCTTGGCATCCATCAGCATACGGCGAACGTCCGGGTGGACGAATATCGGGTCGGCCTGGGCTTCCGGCTCGGCGGGACCGGTCAGTGCCCTGCCCTGACGCCGGTCGAGAGCGTAGGCGACAGCGTTCTGATATGCGACTTCAGCCTGGCTGAGACCCTGCATACCGACGCCGAGGCGGGCTGCGTTCATCATGATGAACATTGCAGCCAGGCCCTTGTTCTCTTCACCGACAAGCCATCCCGTGGCGCCGTCGTAATTGAGGACGCAAGTGGAATTGGCGTGAATACCCATCTTGTGTTCGATCGAACCGCACATCACGCCATTGCGTTCGCCAACCGAACCGTCCTCGTTCACCAGGAACTTCGGCACCACGAACAGCGAGATACCCTTGGTGCTGTCAGGCGCTCCCGGGGTCTTCGCCAGAACCAGATGGATGATGTTGTCCGAAAGGTCATGCTCGCCGGCAGAAATGAAGATCTTGGTGCCGGTAATCGAATAGCTGCCATCGCCCTTCGGCTCCGCCTTGGTGCGGATCATGCCGAGATCGGTGCCGCACTGCGGTTCGGTCAGGTTCATGGTGCCGGTCCATTCGCCGGACACCATCTTGGGCAGATACATTTCCTTCTGTTCCTGAGTGCCCTTGGCGATCAGTGCAGAAATGGCGCCATTGGTCAGGCCCGGATACATGCCGAATGCTTGGTTGGCGCTGGAAATGAATTCTTCCATCACGAAGCCGAGCACATGCGGCAAGCCCTGTCCGCCAAACTCCTCGGGCTGCGCCAGCGTCCCCCATCCCGCTTCGCGGAACTGGTTGAAGGCCTCCTTGAAACCTTTCGGAGTGGTGACGGAACCGTCCTCGTGACGCGTACAGCCTTCCTGATCGCCCGACTGGTTTATGGGCGCCAGTACCTCGGCACAGAACTTGCCGCCTTCGGTGATCACGGCATCCGTGACATCGGGGCTCGCCATCTCGAAGCCCGGCAGGTTGCCGTAGCTGGCAAGATCGAGCAGTTCATTGACAAGGAAGCGGGTATCGCGGGTCGGCGCGGTATATGTGGGCATCTGCGTGTCCTTGGTTTGAGCCTGGCCGGCATGGGGCCGGTTGGTGAAATCAATCGCGGTCGAGTGTTTCGATATGTTCGATGAAGTCGGATAGTTCGCTGATCGCGCTGTCGATATCGTCGCGCTGTTCCTTCAGCTTGGCGACATGGGTCCTGCACTTCTCGATCGTGACGCGCCGCTGTTCGACGCGGCCGTCACCCAGATCGTAGAGGTCGATCATCTCGCGGATCTCGACCAATGAGAAGCCGACGTTCTTGGCCCGCATGATCCACGCGAGTCGCGCGCGGTCCCGTTTCGAATAGATGCGGGTTAGCCCGATACGCGACGGCGCAATAAGGCCCTCGTCCTCGTAGAAGCGGAGTGCCCGCGCCGTGCAACCGAATTCACTGGTAAGATCGGATATCGAGTATTGTTCGCGACCCAATTCGTCGGGTCGTTCGATATGGGCGCCGGCGTGGCGGCGATCGCCAGTCGCGGCGGTGACATCCTTGGGAAGCGGCTGGTTCATGCCCTTCCAATAATCCAACGTTTACGTAAGCGTCAAGTCTTGACGGGTTCGAGAGCGTCATCCTGCAATACGCGGTAGAAGCAGCTACGGGCTCCGGTATGGCAAGTCGGCCCCGCCGGTGTGCAAGACAGAACAAGCGCATCCTGATCACAGTCCACCAGTATCTCATGGACCTTGAGTATATTGCCGGAGCTTTCACCCTTCTTCCACAATTTGCCGCGCGAGCGGGAATGGAAGTGGGCGACCCCCGTCTCTCGCGTCGCATTCAGCGCTTCGGCATCCATGAAGGCTACCATGAGCACGTCGCGAGTCTCGTGGTGAACCACCACGGCACTGAGGAGGCCCTTGTCGTCGAACTTCGGCATAAAGGACCGTCCAGCTTCGCGCTCGGATCGATCTGACATGGTAGAACCTTTCAAATTGTACTCCTGCGACATGCTTGTTGCACGATAACCACAAAGTCGACCCAAAATCACACACTCTTGCAGAAGTGTGTTTGAAGTCAGGCGTTTTTGAGGAACAAAAGGGTCAGCAGGCACGTGAGGCCTGCCCACCGGAGCAGCGGTGCCAGTAGAGCGCCAGGTTCAGGGGGTTAACGGATCCGCAGCCGCGATGAGGGTATGCGCGGCGCATCCGGAAACGATGAGGGATGGACCCAAGGTGCATGCTGGGGGGCTGCACCCGCGCCGCAAGGCAGGTCCGGTTATATTCGTCACGTGGCGCCCGGGATCGCAAGATCCCGGGCGTTTCCGTTACGGGTCAGTTTCGTATGGCCTCATCGAGAACGCGCGAAAAACACGCGATCATCACCCTCTTCGCGCCAGCAGCTTTCAAGGCCTTCACACAAGCCGCGCTCGTCGCACCGCTAGTCAATACATCGTCGACCAGCACGATCTCAGCATCATTCAAAACTCGTGCGCGCTTGGGATTGATCTTTACGGCCCCGGAAAGAGCCTTTGCCCTGGCCTTTTTACCGAGACCGCCAAGGCTTGGCGTGGGTTTGGTTCGTATCAATCCATCGACGCACAGGGTTCCATGTCCCATGCGGCTGAGCTCACGTCCGAGCAACGCTGCCTGATTATAGCCCCTGTGCCACAGCCTTCCGCGGTGAAGAGGAACGGGAACAATAAGCCTGAGGCCGTCTCCTCGCGGAAGCCGGGCGGCGATCAGTTTTGCAAGCATCGGCGCTAGCGCGATCCGGCGTCCGTGCTTGAACGCGAGAACGAGCTTTCGCGACGTATCGGTATAGAGCGTTCCTGCGGCGATCCCGTCGTGCTTCGGTGGATCGGCAAGGCAGGGCGCACAAATAGCGCCATCGATCGACCCGTTTTCGCTAAATGGGCGCTGGCACGAGGTGCACCACGGCTCCGATGGAATGACAAGATCATCCCAGCAAATCATGCACAAACCGCCCTGTTCGCCCACTCCCCCACCGCACGCCGGACAACGGGGAGGATACACGAAGTTGAGCACGGGCGCGAAGCTGGTCGCGAGAAGGCGGCTTGTCGACACCTTCCCTTGCTGCCCGGCTTGCGCGCACCTGGCAAGCGCGGCAGGGATCGAGGCATGAATTCCTCCACGCCCCCCCGGATATTCTCTCGCGAGCGCCGTATTTCAGGCTTGCGCCGTGCCCGGGTGAGGCAGGCTCATCGCGACGCGGCGCGTTACATCATGGACGATATGGTCGAGGATATTCTCGACCGGCTCGAATTTATCCGCATGTCGCCCGAACGTGTCTTGGTAATCGGCGACTGGACTGGAACTCTGGCGCTGTCGCTGCGAGGCGCCGGTTCAACCGTCGTCGAGCATGACGTTGCCACTCTTGACGAAGAGCGACCGATCAAGGGCCAACCGTTCGATCTGATCGTGACCCTTTCTTCGGTTGACCGTGTCAACGACCTTCCAGGCGCTCTTCTCCATATGCGCAACGCCTTGGCGGATGATGGTCTGATGGTGGCCAGTTTCCTCGGCGCTGGAAGCCTTCCCAATCTGCGGCGCGCCATGATCGCGAGCGAGCCGGACAGGCCCACGGCGCGGATGCATCCGCTAGTCGACAATCAGGCGGCCTCTGCCCTTCTCCAGCGCGCATTGTTCAAACGGCAGGTGGTCGACAGTCGGCGCCTGACCGTATCCTTCGCCTCGCTTGACCGGCTTGTGTCCGACCTTCGCGATCAGGGATTGGGCAGCACGCTAGACAATGTGCCTCCACCGCTCGGAAAAAGGGCAAAGAAGAGAGCGGACAACGCGTTCATGACCGCTGCCAACGACAAGGGCCGTGTGCTCGAAATTTTCGAGATACTGACGCTTACAGGCTGGAAAGACTAACGAAGACTGGCTTGCGCAGCGGCCAGTCGCGCAATGGGTACGCGGTAAGGGGACGCACTTACGTAATCGAGACCGGTACGATCGCAAAAGGCTATACTTGCCGGATCGCCGCCATGTTCGCCGCAAATACCCATCTTCAGTCCTTCGCGCGTGGCCCTGCCCCGCTCTACCGCGAGTTCGACCAGTTGCCCGACGCCGTCAACATCGAGGCTGACGAACGGATCACGCGCAAAAATGCCTTTGTCGACGTAGGTTGTGAGGAATCGTCCGGCATCGTCGCGGCTGACCCCCAGCGTGGTCTGGGTGAGGTCATTGGTCCCGAAGCTGAAAAATTCGCCGACTTCGGCGATCTCGCCCGCCATGAGTGCAGCGCGGGGAAGCTCGATCATCGTCCCGACGAGGTATTCGAGCGTCGTTCCGGTATCGGCAAACACTTCGGCCGCGACCCTATCGACGACAGCCTTGAGCAATTCGAGTTCGCGCCGCGTGGCGACTAGCGGGATCATGACTTCAGGGACAGGTGCGTCCCCGCTGTCCCTGGCGACCTGACAGGCGGCTTCGAAGATCGCGCGTGCCTGCATCTCGTAGATTTCGGGATAGGTGATCCCCAGGCGGCAACCGCGGTGGCCGAGCATGGGGTTGAATTCGTGCAATTCGCCAGCGCGCCGGCGGAGCTTCTCGATCGGCACGCCAGTTGCTTTGGCCAGTTCCTCGAACTCGGTATCGCCGTGCGGCAGGAATTCGTGCAGCGGCGGGTCGAGGAGGCGGATAGTGCATGGCAGACCCGCCATCACTTCAAAGATGGTCACGAAGTCGCTGCGCTGTTCCGGCAGCAGCTTGTCGAGCGCGGCACGGCGGCCCTTTTCGGTATCGGCGAGGATCATTTCGCGCACGGCGCTGATCCGACCGGCATCGAAGAACATGTGCTCGGTCCGGCAAAGGCCGATGCCTTCGGCGCCGAACTGGCGCGCCATGCGGCATTCGGTTTCGGTTTCGGCATTGGTGCGCACGCGCATGCGGCGGTGCTTGTCGGCCCATTCCATCAGCGTACCGAAATCGCCAGCAAGTTCGGGTTCGATGGTTGCGACCTCGCCCGCCATGACCTGACCGTTGGCACCGTCGATGGTGATGATATCGCCTTCGGAAAGTTCGCGATCACCAATGCTCAGCGTGCGCCCTTCCCGTGCGATCGAGACCTGCGAAGCGCCCGATACACAAGGACGCCCCATTCCGCGTGCGACCACCGCCGCGTGGCTGGTCATCCCGCCGCGCGCCGTCAGGATGCCCGTGGCAGCGTGCATGCCGTGAATGTCCTCCGGGCTGGTTTCAACACGAACCAAAATGACCTTCTCGCCGCGATTTGCCCAAAGTTCGGCGGTATCCGCATCGAGAACGATCTTGCCGCTTGCGGCACCCGGCGATGCAGGAAGGCCGGTTGTCAAAACATCACGCGGAGCATTCGGATCGAGCGTGGGGTGCAGCAATTGGTCGAGCGCCATCGGATCGACACGCAGGATGGCGGTCTTCTCGTCGATCAGCCCCTCATCCACCATGTCGACGGCCATCTTCAGCGCGGCCTTGGCCGTCCGCTTGCCGTTGCGAGTCTGCAGTAACCAGAGCTTGCCCTGTTGTACGGTGAATTCGATATCCTGCATGTCGGTGTAATGCCGTTCCAGCAGATCGAACAGATGTGACAGTTCGGCAAACGCTTCGGGCATGGCTTCTTCCATGCTCGGTTTGTCTGCCCCGGCGGCTTCACGGCGCGCCCTGGTGAGATATTGCGGCGTGCGGATGCCCGCGACCACATCTTCGCCCTGCGCATTGACCAGCCATTCGCCGTAGTAAGCCTTTTCACCGGTCGACGGATCGCGCGTGAACGCTACGCCGGTAGCGCTGGTATCGCCCATGTTGCCGAATACCATTGCCTGCACGTTCACCGCAGTACCCATGTCATGCGGAATGTCATTCAGGCGGCGATAGACCTTGGCGCGCTCGGTATCCCAACTGTCGAAGACGGCGCTGATTGCGCCCCATAGCTGTTCGATAGGATCCTGAGGGAAAGGAGCGCCGAGTTCTTCTTCGACAATGGACTTATACTGCGCGACGAGCGTCTTCCACTCGTCGGCGGAAAGCTCGGTATCGGCGTAATAGCCGTTGTCTTCCTTGGCGATTTCCAGTGCTTCTTCGAACAGGCCGTGATCAACCCCGAGGACCACATCGCCGTACATCTGGATGAAGCGGCGGTAGCTGTCCCACGCGAAGCGTTCATCGCCGGACGTTCTGGCAAGGCCTTCGACCGTCTCGTCGTTCAGGCCGAGGTTGAGCACGGTGTCCATCATGCCCGGCATGGAAATGGCCGCGCCCGATCGGACCGACACGAGCAGCGGATCGGCAGCATTGCCAAAGCCCTTGCCCACCGTTTCTTCTACGTGGCGGAGTGCGTCGGCAACGTCCGCCCGCAACTTTTCGGAAAAGTCCGAACCGCCTGCGAGATATTTGAGGCATTCTTCGGTCGCGATGGTGAAGCCGGGGGGAACCGGCAGGCCGATGCTGGCCATCTCGGCCAGGTTCGCCCCCTTGCCGCCGGTGACGGTCTTGTCCTTCTGTCGTGCATTCGAATGCGGAGCGTTGCCGCCGAAGGTGAAGACCGTATCGTTCATTCTAATCCCTGCTTATCCGAGACATGGACCGCCTGTTACACGGTCCAAGGGGGAAAAAGTCATCCCTCGATGCGAGAGAAATCTGCCACTTGGTGCACTGCAGCGCGAAAACGCGCAAGCAGGTCGAGCCGATGGGCGCGCTTGTTTTCTTCATCCGCGTTTACCGTCACTTCATCAAAGAAACGATCGATCGGTGCGCGCAGAGAAGCAAGTGCAGCCATTGCGCCGGAGAAGTCTTCCGCATCAATGGCTCGTGTAGCTGCCGGTTCCGATGATTCCAGCGCGTCCATCAGGGCCTTTTCGGCCGGTTCCGGAGTGTAGGAAAGCTCTTTCGCGTGGCGCTCATTCATCTTGGCCTGGATCACGGCTTTCATGTCGGGATCGTCGACAAGCGCAAGAGGATCTTCTTCGCCTGTGCGGGCGATCTCGCCCTCGCTGCCGTGCCAGTCTTCCTTCTTGAGGATGTTGGCGGCGCGCTTGTAACCGGCGAGCAAGTTGGCACCGTCTTCGGCACCGAGAAACGCGGTAAGCGCCCTCGCCCGGCTTTCGACGCGGTCGACACGCATGTCGGGCCGCCCCTGCCAGCTACGCGATGCCTGAATATAGTCATGCCGCACACCTTCATCACGAAGCTGCACCGCGAGACGGTCCAGGAGAAATTCGCCCAGTTTCTCTGGCAAACCTGCAACGCGCTGGCTTGCCCAGGCGTGGACCACCTGATCCAGCTCAAGCTTGAGTCCATTCGCCTGAACCAGCCTCAGATAGCCGAGCGCGGCCCGGCGCAGTGCAAAGGGATCCTTCGATCCGGTCGGCAGGATGCCGATGCGGAAAAAGCTGAGCAGATTGTCGAGCTTATCCGCGAGGCTTACTGCGACCGTTGTCGGCGCAGTCGGCACCTCGTCGCTCGCACCGACGGGCTTGTAATGATCGCGAATGGCCTCGGACACTTCCAGCGGGAGACCTTCGGCCTTGGCATAATAGCCACCCATCAGGCCCTGCAGCTCGGGGAACTCGCCGACCATTTCGGTCACGAGATCGGCCTTGCTCAATTCGGCTGCCTGTCGTGCGAGCTTATGATCGCCATTCGGGGCCTTGGCATCGAACACCAGCCAATCGGCCAGCTTGGCCACCCGGTCGACCTTGTCAGCGACGGTGCCCAGCTTCTCGTGGAAAGTGATCCGCTCCAGACCCTTTGCGTGCTGAGCGAGCGTCTTCTTGCGGTCGACGTCCCAAAAGAAACGGGCGTCGGACAGGCGGGCGGCGAGGACCTTGCGGTTGCCGTCGACCACACGCGCGCCGCCATCTTCGGCCTCGATATTGGCGGTGCAAATGAAGGCGTTGGCGAGTTCGCCCTTGTCGTCCTCGCAGACGAAATATTTCTGGTTCACGCGGGCGGTAAGCTGGATCGTCTCGGGCGGGACCTCGAGGAAATCTTCCTCGAACCGTCCGAGCAGCGGAATGGGCCATTCGGTGAGGCCGGCGTTCTCGACGACCAGCCCTTCATCCTCGACCAGCTTGAGGGCAGCTTCGGACGCAACCTTGGCAGCGCCCGAACGGATGAGGTCCTGACGTTCTTCGTGGTCCACAATCACGTGACCAGCGCGCAGCTTCATCGCGTAGTCTTCGGCGTTACCGATGGTGATGTCGCCGGAATGGTGGAAGCGATGGCCGAGCGTGACCGCGCCCGAGGTGACGCCATGCACCTCGCAATCGACCACATCGTCCCCCAGCAGCGCAACGATTCCCGATAACGGACGGACCCAGCGCAGGCTTTCGGTGCTGATCGAGGCCGCGCCCCAGCGCATCGACTTGGGCCAGCTGAAATCGCGAACGATCGCGGGTATTGCCTCGGCGAGCAGGTCCTTGGTCGCGCGGCCGGGCACGTTCTTGATGGCGAAATAGGTCTCGCGGCCCTTCACTTCGCGGATCTCGAGGTCGGCCTTTTCGACCCCGGCCTTACGGCAGAAGCCTTCGAGCGCCTGATCGGGCGCGCCCACTGGTGGGCCCTTCAGTTCTTCGCTTACGGCCTCGGTTGCCTCGGGAAGACGGCGGGCAATCAATGCGAGACGGCGCGGGGTCGACCACACAGTGATCTCACCTGCGGAAATGCCCGCCGCGTCCAGCTCGCGCCGGAACAGTTTTTCCAGTTCGGCGCGCGCGCCTGCCTGCATGCGCGCCGGGATCTCTTCGCTGCGCAGTTCGAGGAGAAAGTCGCTCATTTCGACCACTCCGGATATTTTTCTGCCCAGACGGGCGCTTCCTTCGCCATGTGCGCTTCGCATGATCCGCGTGCGAGATCGCGGACGCGGCCCATGTAGCTGGCCCGTTCCTGCACGCTGATCACGCCGCGCGCCTGCAAGAGGTTGAAGATGTGGCTCGCCTCTACCGCCTGCTCGTAAGCGGCGATCGGCACTTCATTCGCGAGCGCATTCCTGCACTCGGCCTCGGCTTTGTTGAACAGGTCGAACAGCGCGCCGGTTTCGGCGACTTCGAAGTTCCATTTCGACATCTGCTTCTCGTTTTCGAGAAACACGTCGCCGTAGGAAACGAGTCTTTCGCGTCCTACCGCTTCGTTACTTGAGGACGTGCCCCCATTAAAGTTGAGATCATAGACGTTGTCGACGCCCTGGATGTACATGGCAAGCCGTTCGAGCCCGTAGGTCAGCTCGCCCGCCACCGGCTTGCAATCGAAGCCGCCCATCTGCTGGAAATAGGTGAACTGGGTAACTTCCATCCCGTCGCACCAGACCTCCCAGCCCAGCCCCCATGCGCCCAGCGTCGGGCTTTCCCAGTCGTCCTCGACGAAGCGGATGTCGTGTTTCAGCGGATCGATGCCGATCACTTCAAGGCTCTTGAGATAGAGATCCTGAATGTCGGGCGGGCTCGGCTTCAGGATCACCTGATACTGGTAGTAATGCTGCAGCCGGTTCGGATTCTCGCCATAGCGACCATCGGTCGGGCGGCGGCAGGGCTGCACGAAGGCGGCGTTCCACGGTTCGGGCCCCAGCGCGCGCAATGTGGTCGCCGTATGGAAGGTCCCGGCGCCCATGCGCATGTCGTAGGGCTGGAGGATGAGGCACCCCTGTGCACTCCAGAAATCGTGGAGGGCGAGGATCATGTCCTGGAAGGAATTCTGCGGATTGCGGTCCATGGCGCGGGGCAATGGCGCAAGCGCGAAAATGCGTCAATGCCACAGCGTCGCGCCTTCGGTGCCTTTCGCGTGCGGGTTGCTTTGCAAGAGGCCGTGCCGCCCGCTATCCCTGTGTCAATCAACAGGGAATCACATAATATGAAACGCCTTACTTCGGGCCCGCTGTCGGGCTGCCTTCTGTCGCTTGCACTTCTGCTGCAGGGGTGTGCCGCTCATTCGGAGGAAAATGTTGCCACCGCGCCCGTGGCGGATGGGCGGACAGGCGATGGCCCGGGCCTGTGGAAGGTGGCGGATGAGGATACGACGATCTATCTGTTCGGCACGGTTCACGCCCTGCCCGATAGCGTCGACTGGTATCAGGGACCGATCGAAAGCGCGCTTGCGGAAACGCAGGAACTGGTGACGGAAATTCCGAGCTCCGAAACGCAGGACCCGGCATCGCAGCAGATGGTGATGTCCAAGGCGATCCTGCCGGCAGATCAGTCGCTGCGCGAAATGCTCAGCGATAGCGACCGCACCACATACGAAGCGGCGCTGACCAAGCTGGACATGCCGCCCGCAGCGTTCGACCGTTTCGAACCGTGGTTTGCCGGAATGACGCTGTCGGTGCTGCCGTTGATAAAGGCCGGGTACAGCGCCGAAAGCGGCGTGGAAGCCAAGCTGGAGCAGCTCGCCCCAGCCTCGGCCGCTCGCGGAGCGCTGGAAACCATGGAATGGCAGATCGGTCTGTTCGATTCCCTGCCCAAGGAATCCCAGACGGCCTTTCTCATGGTGTCGGCGGAAAATATCGATCGCATCGTGCCGATGATGGACAGCATGGTCGCCGAATGGCTCGCCGGCGATGCCGACGGGCTGGCCGAGCTGATGAACGAAGGCCTGACCGATCCGGCGCTGGCGGATGCCCTGCTCTACAAACGCAACGAAAACTGGGCCGAGTGGATCAATACCCGCCTCGAGCGTCCTGGTACCGTGTTCATCGCGGTTGGCGCGGGGCACCTTGCAGGTCAAAAAAGCGTGCAGGATTACCTGACACAGCGAGGTCTGACCGTTGAGCGCGTACAGTAACGTTCGAGCATAGCGGGTTTTTCGTGAAACGCGGCTTCCTCACGTCCATTTGCCTCGCGCTGTCCGTGCTGATCGCGGCATGCGGTTCGCAACCGGATATCGGCAAAGCGGAGGGACCGCACCCGGCCCTGTGGGAAATCGTGAATGGCTCCGGCTCGGTGGAAGGCTGGATGTTCGGGACCATTCACGCCCTTCCCGACGGCACCAAATGGCGTTCGCCCAGACTGGCCGAGGTTATCGACAACGCCGATACGCTGGTGGTCGAGGTCGCCAATCTGGAGGACGGTGCGGAACTGTCCCGGCTGTTCGGCGAGATGGCATTCGATCAGCCGACCGGCCCTTTGGAAAATCGCATCGACCCGGAATTTCGTGACGAGTTCGGAACGCTGCTGGCGAAGGCAAAAGTCCGGCGCAACCATTTCGATTCGATGGAAAGTTGGGCGGCCGCTCTGGCACTGTCTCAGGTGGCGCAGTCCAATAAGTCGCAGAATGGTGCCGATCGCGCGCTACTGACCGCCTTTGACGGACGCGAAATCGTGGAATTGGAGGGGGCGCGAAAACAGCTGGCGATCTTCGACAGGCTTCCCGAATCCGAGCAGCGCGACCTGCTGAATGCCGTGCTTGAGGAATCGAGCGAGTATGGCGATGGCCGGGGCGCTCTCGCCGAAGCCTGGCTTGCCGGCGATCTAGACCAGCTGACTCACCTGACACGACGCGGGGTTCTGGCCGATCCAGAACTCGAGAAAGCCCTGCTGCACGACCGTAATGCGAGCTGGGCGGCACAGATCGAGAATTTGCTGTCTGCCGAAGAAAAACCGTTGATCGCGGTTGGCGCCGGGCACCTTCTGGGCGAAGGCGGCCTGCCGGCATTATTGCAGGAACGCGGCTATACCGTCAGGCGAATCGAATAGCCGGACAGGCCGGTTAAGGCTTGCCTTTCCCCCGCTTCGTGCTATCGGCGCGCCCTTCGGCACCATGGTCATCCCTGGAGGTGTGGTGGACCGAGCAACCAATATGCATTCGAAAGGTATGTGACATGAGCGACGCTCTGACCCTGCCGGCCGAGGCGCGCGAACGGGCTGGCAAGGGAGCCTCCCGTCAACTGCGCCGCGATGGCCGCGTCCCCGCCGTGATTTACGGCGGCAAGGAAGAACCCACCCTGATCCATGTTGAAGCCAAGGAGCTGATCAAGCAGCTCGACAGCGGCCACTTCATGAATTCGATCGTCGAAATCGAACTGGGCGGCAAGAAATTCCGCACACTTCCCAAGGACGTAGCGCTTCACCCGGTCACAGACCGTCCGGAACATGCCGACTTCCTGCGCCTCTCGAAGGGCGCCAAGGTCGAAGTCCAGGTTCCGGTTGTCTTCACGCATGAAGAAGCCTCGCCGGGCCTAAAGAAGGGCGGCGTGCTCAACATCGTCCGCCACGAGCTTGAACTTGTCTGCGATGCCGACAAGATCCCGAGCGAAATCGAAATCGACGTCACCGGCAAGGAAGTCGGCGATTCGATCCACATCAGCGAAGTCGCACTGCCGGCAGGCAGCGAAAGCGCGATCACGGATCGCGATTTCACCATCGCTACGCTCGTTGCTCCTTCGGCTCTCAAGAAGTCCGAAGGCGATACGACCAGCGCCGACGCAGCCGATGTTCCTGCAACCGAGCAGGACGCTGGCGAAGGCGACGAAGAGAATACCGAGGAAGAAGGCGGCGAGGACTAATCCTTCCGCCCTTACCAGGGTTTTACGAAGCGCCGGTCCCGCAAGGGGCCGGCGTTTTGCTTTTGAGGTGAGCGAAGCTAGAGGAGCCGCATGCAGATCTGGACAGGCCTAGGAAATCCCGGACCGCAATATGCGATGAACCGGCACAATGTCGGTTTCATGGCCGTGGACGTGATCGCCGACATGTATGATTTCGGCCCCGTTCAGAAGAAATTTTCCGGGTGGGTACAGGAGGGACGGATCGGGTCCGAGAAGATTCTGCTTCTGAAGCCCGCCACCTTCATGAACGAGAGCGGCCGTGCTGCAGGCGAGGCATTGCGGTTTTACAAGCTGGAGCCCGATGCACTCACAGTCTTTCACGATGAACTCGATCTGGCACCGTTCAAGGTAAAGGTCCGGGTCGGTGGCGGCCTGGCAGGCCATAACGGCCTCAAATCGATCAATCAGCACCTGGGCCCCGACTTCCGCCGTGTACGAATCGGCATCGGTCATCCCGGCACCAAAGAGCGCGTCCATGGCCACGTACTGGGCAATTACGCGAAATCTGAAATGGATCCGCTGACCGACATGCTTGCCGGAATCGCCGCCGAAGCCAAGTGGCTCGCCGCAGGCGATGACGCACGCTTCATGAGCGATCTCGCCTTGCGGATCTGACTAACTTACGCTGCGCTGCAATAAACTGTCCCGGCAAGAGACAGCTTGAAGCCGGCAGTCGATTTTCGTCCTCTAAACGCTAGTCCCCAATCAAGATCGTTCAGGGATTTCATCATGCGCTTAGTTCAGACGGCTCTCCTTTCCGCTACCTTGCTTGCCTCGGCCACGTCGGCAGCAGCCATGACCCGTCCGCCTAGCGATACGGGTGGCAGCAGCAGCAGCAGCGGTGGGACGTCCGTGCCAGAACCCGGCGCGCTCGCGATGATGGGAACCGGCGTTGCGGGCTATGGCGCGGCCGTCGCGCTCTACCGCCGCAAGAAGCGCAACGAAAAGCGCTGAGACATTTGGCGGTTCCGCTATGGGACCGCAAAGGCAGCGACTATCTGGCCGGTCGGCTCAGACTTTTTCACGATCCTGATGACGCGCTGGCCAATTGGGCCATGCCGCGGCATCATGGCTGTGAAGGAGACCAGTCATGACCGATCTTACTCGCCGAACCTTGCTCGCGGGCGCCGCGGCAACGGGCGCGCTAGCCGCTACGGCCTCGTTCGCTCAGGACGATAAGCTAGACACCCTTCCTGATCTGACCGGGCAGGCAATCCTGATTACCGGGACCTCGTCCGGCTTCGGCCGGCGGGCGAGCGAACTGTTTGCCCGTACCGGCGCCACGGTCTTCGCTACCATGCGCAATACGCCGCGGCCCGAAGCGGATGAATTGCAGCAATTGGCGCGCGACGAAGGTCTGGATATCCGGGTATTGCGGCTCGACGTTCTGCTCGACGATGAGGTTGCGGAAGCGATTGCGACAGCAGAGCGAGAAATTGGACGCGGGATCGACGTTCTGGTCAATAATGCCGGTGTCGGCATTACGGGCCCTGTCGAGGTTCAGGACATGGAGGCAACCAAGCTCGCTTTCGATACCAATGTGCTTGGTTATCACCGGCTTGTCCGCGCTGTCCTACCCGGAATGCGTGCGCGCAAACAGGGTCATATCTTTGCTGTTTCAAGCCAGCTCGGCCGGGTAATGGTCCCCTATTCCGGGCACTATTCCGCAACGAAGTTCGCGGTCGAAGCCATGTTCGAGCAGCTAGCCTACGAACTGGTACCGCATAATATCGGCGTCACGATAATCGAGCCGGGCGGCTATCCGACAAAGGTTTGGGTCAACCGAAATCGATATTCGCAGGACCTCAAGAATCGCGCGTCTCAAATTCATCTCGATGGCTACCCGCAAATCGTCGCGACCATGGGAACTGAGGACGGATCGGGACGCCAAGCAGATCCGATGGACGTCCCACGCGCCATGGCCAGGGTGCTTGCCATGGCGCCAGGCACTCGCCCCGTGCGCCTGCCAGTCAGTGCGGGAAGCATTCCGCAAGTCGCGATCAACGAGGTTTGCGCCGAGACCCAGGTCGGGTGGTTGGGGGAAAGCGGCTACGGCCCGCTGATCAAGGCCGTCCACAACGTCTGACGCTATGGCAATTCGTGTGGGGTGCGGCTAAGGCGCGCGCCACACACTATATCCGGAGTTTCTGATGGGTTTCCGCTGCGGGATCGTCGGCCTGCCGAATGTCGGCAAGTCCACCCTGTTCAATGCACTGACCGAGACGCAGGCTGCGCAAGCTGCGAACTATCCGTTTTGCACGATCGAACCGAATGTCGGCCAGGTGTCTGTCCCTGATGAGCGGCTCGAGAAAATCGCCGGGATAGCCAAATCGGCCAAGACTATTCCAACCCAGCTGGCCTTCGTCGACATCGCCGGTCTGGTGAAAGGTGCGAGCAAGGGTGAAGGTCTGGGCAACCAGTTCCTCGGCAATATCCGTGAAGTAGATGCGATCGTTCACGTGCTGCGCTGCTTCGAGGATGACGACATCCAGCATGTAGCCAACAAGGTGGACCCCCTCGCAGATGCCGAGGTGGTCGAGACTGAATTGCTGCTCGCTGATCTGGAGAGCTTGGAGAAGCGCGTGCCGGCAGCGGCCAAGCGTGCCACTGGCGGCGACAAGGAAGCCAAGCTGATGGCCAGCGTGCTGGGCCAGGCGCTGGAACTGCTGAAAGATGGCAAACCAGCCCGCCTCACCGAACCGAAGGATGAGGAAGAGGCGCGGGTTTTCCGTCAGGCTCAATTGTTGACTGCCAAGCCCGTCCTCTACGTGTGCAACGTCGCGGAAGAAGATGCTGCGAAAGGAAACGCGCTTTCGGAACAGGTGTTCGCCAAAGCCGCTGCCGAAGGCGCTGAAGCCGTCGTGGTATCAGCAGCCATCGAAAGCGAACTGGTCGGCATGCCGGAAGAGGACCGCGCAGAATATCTCGCCGAACTCGGACTCGTGGAATCGGGTCTCAGCCGTGTGATCAAGGCAGGGTACAAGCTGCTCGGCCTGCAGACCTTCTTTACAGCCGGCCCGAAGGAATCACGCGCATGGACATTCCCGGCCGGCGCCAAGGCTCCGCAGGCGGCCGGTGAAATCCATACCGATTTCGAGCGCGGCTTTATTCGTGCTGAAACAATTGCGTACGATGACTACGTCGCTCTCGGTGGCGAAAGCGGTGCGCGCGAAGCGGGCAAGCTGCGGCAGGAGGGCAAGGAATACCTTGTGCAGGACGGCGACGTCATGCTTTTCAAATTCAACGTCTGAGAACACCAATGAACCGGATCGCTGCCGCCCTCGCCCTTGGTCTTGCCGCAATTACGAGCGGCTGCGCTACCTATACCGGCGAGCCCGTCGCAAGCGCGGCTATCGAACAGCGTGATCCGGTCACCATTCTCATCGCGATAGATGGATTTCATCCCAGCTATCTGGATCGCGGCTTGACACCCACCCTTTCCCGTCTGGCGGCGGATGGCGTCACTGCGCCGATGCGACCGTCCTTTCCCAGCAAGACATTTCCCAACCACTGGACGCTGGTAACGGGTCTCGTCCCCGACCATCATGGCATTATCGCCAACAAGATGGAGGATAAGAGCAGGCCCGGTGAAACCTTTACGATGGCAACGGTCGATCCTTACTGGTGGAGCGAGGCCAAGCCGATCTGGGTGGAAGCGGAAGAGGCAGGGATCCGCAGTGCTGCCATGTTCTGGCCCGGCTCGGCGGTCCCCTGGGGCGGCACCGCGGTTCGCTACGGCCCCGTCACGGATGGCGAGATGGCGAGTGACTGGCAGGCTTTCAGCATGCAGGTTTCGAATACCCAACGGGTCAATGCGGTGCTCGACTGGTTGCGGCGTCCTGCCGACATTCGTCCCGAATTCGTGACCCTGTATTTCGACACCGTCGATAGCGCGGGCCATGATGGCGGTCCCGAAAGCGAAGAGGTGAACCGCGCACTCGCAGACGTGGACCAGCACATCGCAAATTTAGTTTCGGGCCTTCAAACCCTGAGGCAACCAGCCAATCTGGTCATCGTGTCCGATCACGGCATGGCCGCAACAGGATCGGACAAAGTGGTCGTGCTGGCCGAAATCGTCGATCCGTCGCTCTATCGCCTGGTAGAAGGCGGCGCCTATGCCACGTTCGAGCCGACTGAAGGCAACACGGCTGCGCTGGAAGCTGCACTCTTGCGTGAGCACGAGCATATGGAATGCTGGCGCAAGGGGGATATGCCCGCCCGCTTCCAGTATGGCACCCACCGACGTATCCCACCTTATTTCTGTTTGCCGGATACAGGTTGGACCATCACTCCGACGGCGCCGGAAGGTAGCTGGCACGGCGGCAATCACGGTTTCGATCCCAATTCGCCGGAGATGACGTCGCTATTCATCGTCAATGGTCCAGCCTTTCAGCACGGTACCACGCTCCCTGCTTTTCAGAATACGGCTGTGACGCCGTTGCTTCGCCAGCTACTGGGCCTTCCTCAAGCAGCCAAAACTGACGGCGAACTGTCCGATGTGTCCGGGGCGCTGCTACCCTAATTTAAGCACCATCCGGAACGAGCGTCCCATGTCCCCGTTGCCATGCAAAGGTAGTGGGGATGAAACGTGGGTAGCAAGTCTTCTAAATTCAGCACATTGGTGCGCGTCGGCTACTTCAGTCGTGCCATCCTCTATTGCGTTCTCGGCCTGATCGCCCTGACCAGTGCCGGTCGGATCAGTCAGGGCACGAATGGCATCTTCGACGCCATCGAAGAGTTTCCGTTGGGGCATGCCATCCTGTGGCTGATGGTGGTCGGCCTGTTGGCCTATGCCCTGTTTCGCTTCGCCTCGACCTTCTTCGATATCGAAAACCAAGGCAGCGACACCACGGGATGGGCGCATCGTATCGGCCATGCCGGTAGTGCCATCGGTCACCTTGCCCTGGCCTTCTCCGCATATCAGTTCGCGACTACCGGAAGCGACAATGGTGGCGGGGCGCAGGATGCAGCTTCGGGCATACTTTCCATGCAATTCGGCGGGGCAGCGCTCGGCCTACTAGGCATTGCATTTTTCGCGACTGCTTTTTTTCAGGCGAAGAAGGCGGTGACCGGCAGTTTCATGAACCGGATCAGTCCTGCTGCTCCTTCACAAACACGCTTGCTCGGGGGCATCGGATACATCGCACGGGCTGTCGTGTTCCTCGTCATCGGGTGGTCGTTGCTCAAAGCCGGGTTCATGTCAGCCGGGGCAGGCCAGATTAAAACGCTTGGCGACGCGGTCGCAGCCCTTGCCGGCGAAGGGATTGCCTTCACCCTTGTCGCGATAGGTGTCTTGGCGTTCGGGATATTCAGTCTGGTGCTCGCGAGGTATCGGACCATTCCCGAGATGAATTTGAACGGGCGCGTTCCCAAGTTTCGTTCGTGAGTTGAATAATACCCCCTAGGGGTATACATTTCGATTATGTCGAGAACCGCGACCCTGTATCGAATGGTGATGGACAAGCATGTCTGTCCATTCGGTGTGAAATCGAAGTGGCTCCTTGAACGGGAAGGTTTCTCGGTCGATGATCGTTACCTGACCACTCGTGAGGAAACGGATGCCTTCAAGGCAGAACACGGGGTAGAAACCACCCCGCAGACCTTTATCGATGGCAAGCGGATTGGTGGCTACACCGAGCTCCGAGAGCATTTCGGTCACGATAGCGGCGATGCGGAGGGGACAAGCTATCGGCCTGTCATCGCCGTATTCGCAGTCGGCGCTGCATTGGCGATTGCTCTGAGCCTGTTCGTTTTTCAGCTGCCCTTCACCATTCGCACTGCCGAATGGTTTGTCGCCTTTTCGATGGCGATGCTCGCCATGCTGAAACTGCAGGATGTCGAACAGTTTTCCACCATGTTCGTCGGTTATGATCTTCTTGGGCGAAAATGGGTGCCCTACGCCTATGCCTACCCCTACCTGGAAGCGACCGCAGCCATCCTGATGGCGGGCCGTCTTTGGCCTTGGCTATCCATACCCGTTGCCTTGTTCATCGGGACAGTAGGCGCGATCAGCGTTTTCTATGCGGTTTACATCCAGAAGCGCAGCATCAAATGTGCCTGTGTCGGCGGCAGTGCGAACGTGCCGCTGGGTTTCGTTTCCCTGAGCGAAAATCTCGCCATGATCGGCATGGCGATTTGGATGTTGCTTCGTCCGACTTTGTGATCCATTGCAATATGCAATGCAGTTTTACGAAGATCTAGCCGTCGGGCAGAAGCAGGCTTTCGGGCGCTACGAAGTAACGCGTGAAGAAGTGATCGAATTCGCTTCGAAATACGATCCGCAACCTTTCCATCTGGACGACGAGGCTGCTGCTGCGACGCATTTCGGTAGATTGTCTGCCAGTGGCTGGCATACCTGTGCAATGACAATGGCCATGCTGGTCGAGAACCTGAAGGCCAACCGCCAGGCAGGACTCGGCTCGCCCGGCATAGATCAACTGCGCTGGAAGAAACCCGTTTTTCCCGGTGACACATTGCGCTGTGAAAGTGTCGTCATAGAAAAGCGCCGCAGTGGATCGCGCCCGGAGATGGGAATCTTCAAAAGCTCGCTGACCGTGTTCAATCAGAACGACGAGCCGGTTCTGGAAATGGTGTCCAATGGTTTGATCAGCACGCGCGACCCGGAAGGGAACGACTAGGCTACGCGCCGCATTGGGCAATCCCGCTCTTGCGATACACGACCTGTTCGCTTGCATCCCGGATCGTCAGGGTGGCCGGATAGTCGCTTGTCTCTTCGCCGGACTGTTCGCCCTCGGCCTCATCGAGATCCAGGGTCATCGAATAAGCCGCCCCGTCATATTTGCGACGCGCGAGATAGGGCAATTCTGGGCTGCCCTTGTCGGCTGCAAGCGTAATCAGCTTATCGCCGCGCAGAAAATGACCGGTTTCGGCCATCGCCAGGGCGACCGCAGACATGCCCCCGCCGTCCGGTGCAAACCTGCAGCCTGTTCCGTATAATTCGTTTTTCTCGATCTCACGGTAGCGGATCGGTTCGAGCTGGAGCTCCTCAGGCGGAGGGACGCGGTTAGCCTCCACCTCAGCAACCGCGGCAGCGCGTTCTTCTTCGTTCGGTTCATTCGAACAGGCCGTCAGCGTCAGGGCGAGCAGGACAATTGAAATGCGCATCAGTGCCTTCCGAACAGTTTTTCGACGTCATCCATCGAGAGTTTGACCCAGGTCGGGCGACCATGATTGCACTGCCCGGACCGCGGTGTCCGCTCCATCTCGCGCAGTAGAGAATTCATTTCATCGACACGCAGGACGCGCCCAGCCCTTACCGACCCATGGCACGCCATGGTGGCAAGCACGAGATCGAGCTTTTCGCCCAGAAGCAATGCCTCCCCGTTCAACGCGAGATCATCATCGATATCACGCAAGAGCTTTTCCGGATCGGTCCGTGCAATGGCATGCGGCAGGCTGCGGAGAAGCATCGCGGAAGGGCCGAACCTCTCGATAGCCAAACCATGTTCGGCCAGCTTCGGCGCTGCATCCTCCAGCCTGTCGCAACTCGTTTCGTCCAGTTCGACCACTTCGGGAATAAGCAAGGCCTGGCTGCGTGCCACGGCCTCTTCAGCCCCCGCCTCGCGCAGTCGCTCCAGCACCAGACGCTCGTGCGCCGCGTGCTGATCCACCAGTACGAGACCATCCTTCGCTTCTGCGACAATATAGGTGTTCGCCACTTGCCCACGCGCTATGCCGAGCGGATATTCATCCGTTGCTTGTGTTACCGGTGCAGCTTCTTCTGCGCGTCCCTGCGGCTGCGCCATGACATCGGCCTCGACGCCGCGCCAGGCGGCGCTGGCTTCCGCCACGCGCTGCTGCGGAGCGGACCAGTCCCGACCGCTGAACATGGACCGCAATGCCGCAGCCGGTTCTTCGCGCACCGGTTCCTGCTGCCAGCGCGCCATCGCTCCGGCATCCGGCGATTGCGCACTGCGCTTGTCGCCCGTTGCCAGCGCCTGCCGCAGTCCGGAAACGATAAATCCGCGGACCGCCTGAGCATCGCGGAAACGCACTTCCGATTTGGCCGGGTGGACATTTACATCGACGTCTTCACAGGGCAGTTCGAGGAACAGCGCCAGCACAGCGTGGCGATCCCGGGCGAGCATGTCGGCATAAGCCCCCCGAACTGCGCCGGTCAGAAGGCGGTCCTTTACTGGCCGGCCATTGACGAACAGATACTGATGATCCGCAATGCCGCGGTTATACGTCGGCAGGCCGGCAATTCCGGTCAGACGCATCGCCCCACGTTCGAGATCGATGGCAACGCCGTTATCCTTGAGTTCACGTGCTACAAGCTGTGCCACGCGGTTCGCCAGCCCTTCCCCGGCCTGCAAACCGAAAATGCGGCGATCGCCGTGGTCGAGCGTGATCGCAATATCGGGCCGCGCCATGGCAAGTCGCTGCACCACATCCTTGCATGCGGCGTATTCGCTGCGCGGGGTGCGTAGAAATTTGCGCCGCGCGGGAATTTTCCCGAACAGGTTTTCGATTCGCACGCGCGTCCCCGGTGGCAGTGCAGCCGGTCCCTCGTCGCGAATTTCGCCGTGGTCCACCACCCGTTTCCAGCCTTGCTCGGCCCCGTGCGGCCGGCTTTCCAGCGTAAAGCGCGCCACACTGGCGATGCTCGGCAGCGCTTCTCCGCGAAAGCCGAGCGTTGCAACCTGTTCGATTGCTTCGTTCGGCAGTTTGGACGTGGCATGACGTTCTAACGCCAGCGCCATTTCCTCGGGCGACATGCCGCACCCGTCGTCGGTCACTTCGAGACTCGTCAACCCACCGTCGACCAGCTTTATCGCTATCCGGTTTGCGCCAGCATCGATGGCGTTTTCGACCACTTCCTTGAGCGCCGAAGACGGACGCTCCACCACCTCACCGGCGGCAATTCGGTTGACCAGATTCTCGGGCAGGCGGCGTATTTCGGGCATTGATGGGCAATCCTAACGATGAAGCGCCACGATTCCGAGACAGTGCGTTTCGCTATCCCCCATGAGATGCACGGAAATTTTTGGCATTCCCTGCTTAATCTCGCTAAGGCACGGCCACCATATCCCCCCGGAGAGGTGCGAGTGGGCCGCATCCCCCTCGCCTGACCACGCGACAACACGGAAAATCGAGTTAAAATGGGCTTCTGGAACAACATCTTCAAATTCGGCGTGCAGAACATGGCGATCGACCTAGGGACCGCAAATACCCTCGTCTATGTACAGGATCAGGGCATCGTTCTTAACGAGCCGAGCGTCGTCGCCCTCGAGACGATCAACGGTATGAAGCGCGTCAAGGCTGTAGGCGATGATGCGAAAATGATGATGGGCAAAACGCCGGACAGCATCGAAGCCATCCGTCCCCTGCGTGATGGGGTGATCGCCGACCTCGACGTGGCCGAAGAGATGATCAAGCACTTCATCCGCAAGGTGAATGGTCGCAAGAGCCTGATGCGCTATCCGGAAATCACGATCTGTGTTCCGTCGGGTTCCACCTCGGTCGAACGTCGCGCGATCCGCGATGCGGCATCGAATGCTGGCGCATCGCAGGTTTATCTTATTCTCGAACCGATGGCCGCTGCGATCGGCGCCGATATGCCGGTTACGGAACCGGTCGGCAGCATGGTCGTCGACATCGGTGGCGGCACGACCGAAGTCGCCGTTCTTTCCCTGCGTGGACTTGCCTATACCACGTCGGTTCGTACTGGCGGCGACAAGATGGACGAAGCGATCGTTTCCTATGTCCGCCGACACCACAACCTGCTGATCGGCGACAGCACAGCCGAACGCATCAAGAAAGACTACGCCGTGGCGCGCCCGCCGGAAGATGGTGTTGGCGAAAGCATCACCATCAAGGGCCGCGACCTCGTGAACGGTGTGCCCAAGGAAATCACGATCAATCAGGGTCACCTTGCCGAAGCGCTCAATGAACCGATCGGCGCTATCGTCGAAGGCGTGCGTATTGCGCTCGAAAATACTGCACCTGAACTGGCTGCCGATATCGTCGATCAGGGCATCGTGCTGACCGGCGGCGGCGCATTGATCGGCGGGCTCGACGATTACCTGCGCGAAGAAACCGGCCTGCCGGTCACCATCGCCGAAGATCCGCTTTCCTGCGTCGCACTCGGCACCGGTCGTGCGATGGAGGACCCGATCTATCGCGGCGTCCTGATGACGGCGTAGAAAGGCAAAACGGATGGCGCCGATAAGTTCACGGCGCTCGGGGTATTCTCGCAGGGCGCAGTACAATCTTTTTACCGGTTACGTGATCGCGGGCATCGGCGCGCTGATCGGCGCGATCCTGCTCGCCCTGTCGTTTTTTCAACCCCATCTGTTCGGGGGACTCCGCGGGGTCGCGCAGGATGGTGTTTCGCCCGCCACGGAAGCTGCCTCTACTGTTCGTACGGGAAGCAAGGGGTTCTGGGACACGATCAGCGGCTACTACCGGGCCGGGTCCAAGAATGCTGACCTCAAGCGCGAGATGGAAATCGCGCGGATCCGCCTTGCCGAAGCGGAGGCGGTGAAGCGCGAGAACCTTCACCTCAAGGGTTTGCTGAAGCTTCAGGACGCCGAGCGTGAGCCCGTTGCGGTGGCCCGCCTGGTGAGCTCTTCGGCCTCGAGCACGAGACGCTTCGCTTATCTGGGCGCTGGCTCGTCCGAGGGTGTCGAGATCGGCATGCCGGTACGGTCGCCGCGCGGCATCGTTGGCCGGATTCTCGAGGTCGGCAGCGACAGTTCGCGCGTTCTTCTCCTTACGGACACCGAGAGCATCCTCCCGGTCCGCCGCGCCAATGACGAGGTTGTCGCCTTCGCCGAGGGGCGCGGAGATGGGCTGATACGGATCAGGCTTATCAATTTGGGTATCAACCCGCTCAAACCCGGCGATGTTTTCGTGACCAGCGGCGCTGGCGGATACTACCCTCCCGGAATCGCAGTCGCCATCCTGACGGAAACGACCGATGACGGCGGGGTGGCGCGCATTATCAGCGATCCCGCGGCCACCGACTATGTAAGTGTAGAACCGATCTACGAACCCGAAGCAGTGCTCGGCGCGGAGACGCCGATCGAGCGCGAACTGACCGACTGATGGAACGCAACGACCCGCGTTCTCGCAGCGATGCTTATGGCAGCCGGATCAACCGTTCGCATTCCAGCTTGCTGGCAAATGTTGTTCCCTGGGTCAGCATCATGGTCGCTTCGATCCTGCCCATCTTTCCGATCGCTTCGGCTCTCCCGATCATTCCACCCCTTGGATTGCTGATGCTTCTCGCCTGGCGACTGGTTCGCCCAGGCCTGATGCCGATCTGGGCAGGGATGCCACTTGGTCTGCTCGACGATCTATATAACGGCCAGCCCTTCGGATTTGCGATTTTCACATGGTCTCTGATCATGATCGTAATCGAACTTATTGAAACCCGGCTGCCGTGGCGCACATTCTGGCAAGACTGGTTCACCGCCTGTATATTGATCTTCGGTTATCTCTTGGCAGGCTGGCTGCTTTCAGGTGGCCAACCCACGTTCCATTCTCTCATCGCCCTGATACCGCAGCTAGTGCTTACCATTCTTCTCTTCCCGATCGCCGCACGTCTGGTCGCCATGCTCGACCGGTTCCGCCTGACCAGGTGGAAGGCGCTGTGATGCGTCTACGCAAGCGTGCAAAGCCGAAAGAGGTCGTAACGCAATCGACGCTGGACAATGCGTTCGACAGGCGGACCTTCGTCATCGGCACCGCCATGGGCGGTCTTGGCGTGCTGTTGGCAGCGCGGATGGGATACATCGCGATTGCCGAGAACGAAAAATACGAACTGGAATCGGAAAGCAATCGGGTCAACCTTTCGCTCATCCCTCCCCGGCGCGGCTGGATTCTGGACCGTAATGGCGCCCCCCTCGCCTCCAATAGAGCGGATTTCCGCGTCGATATTATTCCCGATCGCACTCCCGACACGGAAGCGACGATCGCTGCCCTTACGAAGATCCTGAACCTCGATGAAAATCAGGCCGCGGATATTCGCAAGCAGGTATCCGATGGTCCTGGATATCAGCCTGTCGAGATTGCTTCCGGCATAACCTATGACGAATTCGCCGCGGTCAGCGTGAGGCTGCCCGATCTGCCCGGTGTCGTTCCTCAGCGCGGTTTCTCGCGCTTCTATCCGACAGGGCCCAGCGTAGGCCATCTTATTGGCTACGTCGGGACGGCGAATGCCGAAGAATACGCCGAACAGGATCGGAATCCTCTGCTCGTCACACCGGGCTACAAGATCGGCAAGGACGGACTGGAAAAGCAGTACGAACAGGAACTTCGCGGTGTACCCGGCGCCCGGCGGGTCGAGGTGACTGCATCTGGCCGGATCGTACGGGAACTGGAAACTCGCGAGGATATCCAGGGCGACCCGATTCGGCTTACCATCGATGGGCCCCTGCAGGATTATGCCGCACGGCGCATCGGCCTGGAAAGCGGCTCTGTCGTCGTGATGGACTGCGAAACCGGCGACCTCCTGTGTATGGCATCGATGCCCAGCTTCGATCCGAACAGCTTTTCGCAAGGGATCGGGCGCGTCGAATATTCCATGCTGCGCGACGATGAACGCGTGCCGCTGCGAAACAAGGTTCTAAAGGGTTTGTATCCGCCTGGATCGACGGTCAAACCCATGGTGTCCATGGCGTTCATGCGTGAAGGTCTGGACCCGGACGAAACCGTTTTCTGCGGTGGCGGTCTGCGCGTGGGCAATCGCGTATTCCGTTGCTGGAAACGCGGCGGCCATGGCACGGTCAACATGGCCAAGGGCATCTACCAGTCCTGCGACGTCTATTACTATCACTTCGCTCAGCGTATCGGCATGGATCCCATTGCTGCCATGGCGCAGCGTTGCGGAATGGGGCAGGAATTCCCCCTTCCCGTCGCCAGCCAATTTTATGGCACCGTGCCATACCCCGCCTGGAAGGAAGAAAAATACGGCCGCCCCTGGCAGGCATTCGACACGGTCAATGCGACCATCGGGCAAGGTTACATGCTGGCCAATCCGCTTCAACTGGCAGTGATGTCGGCGCGCCTCGCGACCGGGCGGCACGTTCAGCCCCGGTTGGTAACCTCCACGCCGGTCCAAGGTTTCGACGAAGTCGATTTTGCCCCCGAGCACGTGGCGTATGTTCGTCAGGCGATGAGCGATGTCGTCAACGGCCCCGGAACTGCCGGTCGTGCCCGACTGCCCTTCGACGACATCAAGATGGCGGGCAAGACAGGAACGGCACAGGTCGTGGGTCTGAATTTGTCGGACGGTAAATCGGGGCCATGGAAGTACCGCGACCACGGACTTTTCATTTTCTTCGCGCCCTTTGACAAACCGAAATATGCGGGGGCCGTCGTGATCGAGCATGGCGGTGGCTCCGGTTCCGCTTATCCGATCGCGCGTGATGTCATGACCTTTTTGTTCGATCCCGAAAAGGGCATGGAAATGCTTCGCGGCTTCGAGGAACAATGGGGCGGCACCGCGCAGCAACGGCTCGATGCGAAATACCGCGCCTATGCGGCAGCAGCCGGAGAGGACGTCAAACCCGTTCCGGCCCGCGACGAAGAGATATTCGATCAGGTCGAGGCCGAAGCCCGTCTCGCCGTGCGCCGGCAGGAAAGCCTCGCCGACGAAAAGGTTGATCCGCGTCTCGACACCTCCCTTTCATCCGGACAGGCCAGCGAATGAGCGGGATCGTTCCGGCGCCCATCGCGCGCCAGCCATGGCGAATGCTTTTCCCGCTTTTCGTCCTGATCGGATTCGGCGCGCTGGTGCTTTTCTCCGCCGCAGCCGGAAGCTGGCAGCCCTATGCCGCCTCGCACATCCTGCGATTTGGCATTTTCCTAGTGATGGCCTTCATTCTGGCCCGTTTTACTCGCGAATGGGCCATGTTTCTGGCATTTCCCATATACGGCATCATTCTGCTGATGCTGGTTGCGGTGGAAGCGATCGGCTTCGTCGGCGGAGGTAGCCAACGCTGGCTGGACCTCGGGTTCATGCAGTTGCAGCCATCGGAATTGATGAAGCCGGCCATCGTTTTGGTGCTTGCGCGGTTCTACTCGTCGCTCCCCGTAGGTATGATCCCGACCTGGCGTGCGCTGATCCCGGCGGGCGGCTTGATTCTTACCCCCGTCGCGCTCGTTCTGTTGCAACCCGATCTGGGGACTTCGCTCGCCATCGTCTTCGGCGGAGCCCTCGTCATGTTCTCCGCAGGCCTCCCCATTCGCTGGTTCATGGGCGCTGGATTGGCTGCGGCAGTTCTTGCACCGATAGCCTTTTTTGTCGGCCTGCAACCTTACCAGCAGAAGCGCGTCTTCACGTTCCTAGATCCCGAAAGCGATCCGCTGGGTGACGGCTATCACATCACCCAGTCCAAGATCGCCATCGGGTCTGGTGGGTTCTCCGGAAAAGGCTTCAACGAAGGGTCACAGAGCCACCTGCACTACCTGCCGGAACCGCATACCGACTTCATTTTCGCTACCATGGCCGAAGAATGGGGTTTCCTTGGCGGACTTGTGGTCATCGGAGCCTTCGCGTTGATTTTCAGCTGGGGCCTGTCCGTTGCACGCGCGAGTAACGACCGTTTTGGCAAGCTGATCGCCCTGGGAATGACGGCAACCGTCTTCTTCTATGTCGCGATCAATCTCATGATGGTGATGGGTCTTGCTCCCGTTGTGGGTATCCCCCTGCCCTTCATGAGCCATGGCGGTAGTTCGATGCTCACCAACATGATCTGTCTTGGATCGATCATGATGGTCGACCGGTGGAACCGGAAAGCACCCCGCGCCGGAATCATGCGATAGCCGCACGCTTGCCTGGGCGGCATCGTCAGATTTCGGTGTCGACAGGCTTGCCAAATTACGGGTTCACCTGACCGAATGGCAGGTTTTTCGCATGCGCCAGCAGAGATTGCCTTTAGGGGCTTTTCTTCCCGCAAAACCCCGCTATACGGGCGCCTCCCGAGTCGGGAACGCCTCAATCCACGAGGCAGCGGTACGCCGCAGTGTGGACGCATAGCTCAGTTGGTAGAGCAGCTGACTCTTAATCAGCGGGTCCTAGGTTCGAGCCCTAGTGCGTCCACCAAACCTTTCAAAGACTTAAGGCTGATATTACAGCCCTTCCCATGGGGTGTCCAGGGCCGTTTAATCACCACGTAATCAAGCGGCCTCGTGCAGTGGCGTAAGAGCCGCGGAAACTCTGGCGTAGCGCAGAGCACTTGAGGCGCGCTTTGTCGGGATTTCGTCTCCCCGCTCCAATTCCAGCACATCCGAATGTGATCCCGAATGAAGGGGAATTACCGTCCAATTCCGTCCGGATTCATCCGGTGCCGAAGGGCTCCGACGCTTGTATTCACCCCCCTCCCCAGTTCTGGGTATTGACGGACGCTGGTCGCGGTGAATCACTATCGACGAGCGAACGTCCCGGAGAATTGTTGGATGAGGATTAGACGCGATGCATAGGTGCAAGCTCCGCAGCAGCTTGCTAGGCATAGATTGATGAAGACGGACCTCGATCACCTGCCCCCGCAAAAGCGGCGCGAGCTGGAACGCGTGGTTCAGCTGATCTTCGAAGAGTTCGAGGATGCGTTTGCGCTGGCGAAGCACGACTGGAAAAAAGCCGGGCGCATTCTCAAGGTCATTCTCTACGGCAGCTACGCGCGCGGGACCTGGGTCGACGAGCCGCACACCGCTAAGGGGTACCAGTCCGATTTTGATCTGCTGATCATCGTCAATGACAAGCGACTGACCGACAGGGTCAAATACTGGGCCAAGCTCGATGAGCGCCTAATGCGCGAATACGGCGTGACGGGCACGCTGCATACGCCGGTCAATTTCATCGTGCACACCCTCCAGGAGGTAAACGACGGTCTCGCCCATGGGCGCTACTTCTTCATGGACGTGAAGCAGGACGGCGTAGCGCTCTACCAGTTCGATGACACCGAACTACACACACCTAAGCCTAAAACCCCCGAACATGCTTTGGCTATGGCGCAGGAGTATTTCGAGGAGTGGCTACCAAGTGGTCAACAGTCACTGGAAACTGCTCGCTTCACAATCGACAAGGGCTGGAACAAAAAGGCAGCTTTTAATCTGCACCAAGCGACTGAGGCACTCTACCACTGTGTACTCTTGGTCTGCACGTTCTACACGCCTCACGTCCACAACCTCGGTTTTCTGCGCACTCAGGCCGAGCGCATCGACCCGCGCCTTACTTACGTCTGGCCGCGCGAATCGAAGCGCGACCGGGCACGCTTCGAGAAGCTCAAGGAAGCCTATGTGAAAGCGCGCTACTCAAAGCATTACCGCATCACAAAAGAGGAGCTCGAATGGCTCGGTGAGCAGGTCGAGGAGCTCGGCCGCGTCGTCCACAAAGTGTGTTCTGAGCGATTGGAGAAACTCAAAGCCGATGCCGTGAAATGCTCTTAGACAATTGCTGCCTTGGCTTGAAATTCGTCAAGACTACGGATCGCTGTGCAGACTCGTCTGTTCGGCTTCAGGAAAGAGGGGCAGAGTTTCGTCGTCCAATCCCGCCTGCTTTGCCTGCCGGGTAATCTCATAAGGTTCGAGCGCCTTTACGATTCTTGCCGTGAGGGTTTCGACCGCTTCGCGCCGGTTGAATGCTCTCGTTGCTGAAAGCACGTCGCGGAGCGCGTACGTCTCGGCCGTACCTAGTGCAGCCCCGATCACATGGGTTAGTTCATCATCGCTTGGTCGAATCAACATTCTTGCAGGTAGAACATAACGCGAACTAAATGCCAATGTGAAACTTCCGCCCTGCAGCCGATTGACAGCAAAACATGCTCCCGGCAGGCGTCCCCAGATGTGCAATCTCTACCGAATGACGAAGGCGAACGACGAAGTTGCGCGCTGGTTCAATGCAGCCGATCATCTCGGCAACGCCAACTTTGGGACCGAAGTCTTTCCCGGATATCCCGGCGCTGTGATTGCAGATGGCAAGCTCTCGCAGATGACCTGGGGTTTCCCGTTGTCGCTCAAAAGCAAGCGCACCGGCGAGCCGCTCAAACCGAAGCCGGTTAACAACGCTCGCACCGATAAGCTCGACAGCTACATGTGGCGCTACAGCTTCGAGGAACGCCGCTGCCTCATTCCGTTGACGGCCTGGGCGGAGGCAGAAGGCACGCCGGGAAGCAAAACGCGGACCTGGCTAAGCCGTCCCGATAGCGAATTGTTTGCAGCGGCAGGGCTGTGGCGCAACAGCGACGAATGGGGTCTCGTCTATTCCATGGTGATGACCGACAGCGCAGGCGTTACAGCGGAATGTCATTCGCGTATGCCGGTACTGCTGGTGCAGGACGACTGGTCGAAATGGACCGATGGTTCGACAAGAGAGGCGCGTAGTCTTTGCAAGCCATGGACCGGTGAACTTGCAATCGAGAGGACAGATCAGCGCTGGTAGAAGTGCATTCGGCCTGCACTCACGCCGTTTCTGGTCCGCTGCAATCGCTGCGCTCGCCTCGCAACATCGGTGGGATGTAATTGCAACGACGCTGCATCGCGTGCCGTTCAGGTCAAGTGTCCGTGGGCGTTTGGGGTGGGTAGGAATGTTAGCGTCCGGTTCTTGCACGTCAGGTTCTGGGCTGATGAGTGAGCGTCCAGTTCCACGGCAGGAGTTCGTCGAGTCGGCTGGCAGGATGACCGTCGGCCATGCGGGTCAGGACATCGCTGAGCCA